>Ga0222423_1000024_pt1 | contig 202942 bp, 192 predicted proteins | sample 3A0metagenome_FD_182472 | JGI IMG/M metagenome (GOLD analysis project Ga0222423, IMG submission 182472) | Enriched microbial communities from leaf-cutter ant dump, University of Wisconsin, Madison, United States - 3A0 (version 2) | ecosystem: Environmental > Terrestrial > Nest > Insects nest >...
GCATGGAGCGCTCCACCTCGATGGTGAAGTCCACGTGGCCGGGGGTGTCGATGATGTTGAAGCGGTGCTCGGGGTAGGACATGTCCATGCCCTTCCAGAAGCAGGTCACGGCGGCGGACGTGATGGTGATGCCGCGCTCCTGCTCCTGCTCCATCCAGTCGGTGGTGGCGGCGCCGTCGTGCACTTCGCCCAGCTTGTGGGTCACGCCCGTGTAGAACAGGATACGTTCGGTGGTCGTGGTTTTGCCAGCGTCGATGTGGGCCGAGATACCGATGTTGCGGTAGCGCTCGATGGGGGTTTTGCGTGCCATGATGGTCTTTCGTTAACGGCCAAGAGCCCGTCCGCCGCAGCGGCGAAGCGGGCTCCCAGCCTGCAAGGTAAGAACGAGACTTAGAAGCGGAAGTGGCTGAAGGCCTTGTTGGCTTCGGCCATGCGGTGCACTTCGTCACGGCGCTTCATCGCGCCGCCACGGCCTTCGGTGGCTTCCATCAGCTCGTTGGCCAGGCGCTGGGCCATGGACTTCTCGCTACGCTTGCGCGCGGCTTCCTTGATCCAGCGCATCGACAGCGCCAGGCGGCGCACGGGGCGCACTTCCACGGGCACCTGGTAGTTGGCGCCACCCACGCGGCGGGACTTGACTTCCACCATGGGCTTGACGTTGTTGATGGCCGTGGTGAACACCTCCAGGGCATTCTTCTCAGGCTGCTTTTTCTCGATCAGTTCGAGCGCACCGTAGATGATGCGCTCGGCAACAGCCTTCTTGCCGCCTTCCATGATCACGTTCATGAATTTGGACAGCTCTACGTTGCCGAACTTGGGATCCGGCAGGATTTCACGTTTGGGGACTTCGCGACGACGTGGCATTTTTCACCTCTATCTTGCTTCAGTTGGCGCCTTTTCAGACACCGCGAGAGCCAATCTCTGGACTCCCACTTACTCGACCCGCGCACACCATGTGCGTTTGGGGCCACTACGCTGCATCACCGCGCCACGCGGCGGGCAGCACCGAAAATTCTCAGACCGGAACAGCCAGGGCTTACTTGGCCTTGGGCTTCTTGGCACCGTACTTGGAACGGGCTTGCTTGCGATCCTTGACGCCCTGCAGATCGAGGGAGCCGCGCACGATGTGGTAGCGCACACCTGGCAAGTCCTTGACACGACCGCCGCGCACCAGCACCACGCTGTGCTCTTGCAGGTTGTGGCCTTCGCCGCCGATGTAGGAGATCACCTCGAAACCGTTGGTCAGGCGCACCTTGGCGACCTTGCGCAGAGCGGAGTTAGGCTTCTTGGGCGTCGTGGTGTACACGCGAGTGCACACGCCGCGGCGCTGAGGGCAGTTTTCCATGGCAGGGCTCTTGGATTTAACAACTTCGACCGTGCGGCCCTGGCGCACGAGTTGGCTGATGGTTGGCATGAATACGTCCCTAAACGTGATTTGCGAAAACGTGAATCCCTTCGGAAATTCCGAAAAGCCTTCAACTGTACCAGTTTGCGCCAGAACAGGCAATTGCCGGGCTGCTGATGCCACCCAGGCAACGACCGTGTGCGCCTTTCCGCTGGCGGTGCAGCCAGGGAATGTCTATTTGATCCACAGGCGGATGGCGTCCCAGGCGCGGCCGAAAATCCCCGCCTGTCCCACATCCTCCAACGCGATCAGAGGTACTTCGGTCACCTGCTGGTCGCCCAGCTTGACCTTGAGCTTGCCCACGGGCTGGCCCTTGGTGAAAGGCGCGATGAGCGGATCCTGGCGTTCGACCTCGGTGCTGATCTTGCCGGCACTGCCCGAGGGCACAGTGATCACGATGGCCTGGTCACGGCCCATCTTGAGCGTGCTTTGCGTACCCTTCCAGACTGCCGGCGTGGCGGCCGCCTGGCCGGCGTCGAACAGCTTGACGGCGTCAAACGCCGTATAGCCCCAGTTCAGCAGCTTCTGGCTTTCGTTGGAGCGGGCGTTCTCGCTGGCCGTGCCCATCACCACGGCCAGCAGGCGGCGCGCGCCCACCTTGGGAAAATCGCGCTTGGCGGTGGAGATCAGGCAGTAGCCGGCCGCCGCCGTATGCCCGGTCTTCAGGCCGTCGACCGTCGGGTCGCGCAACAGCAGCAGATTGCGGTTGTGGCTGTTGGACGTGGGCGTGCCCTCGTAGCGGTACTCCTTGACCGCGAAGTAGTGCATGTACTGAGGGAAGTCGAGCATCAGCCGCGTGGACAGCGTCGCCAGGTCGCGCACCGTGGTGATGTGCCCGGGCTCGGTCAGCCCCTCGGGGTTGGTGTAGTGCGTGCCGGCCATGCCCAGCGCCTTGGCCTGTTCGTTCATCAGGCGCACGAAGTTGTCCGCCGTGCCGCCCACGCCCTCGGCCAGCGCCATCGACGCGTCGTTGCCCGACTGCACGATCATGCCCTTGAGCAGGTCATCGACCGGCACCTGCATCTTGGGGTCGATGAACATGCGCGAGCCGGGCATCTTCCAGGCCAGCTCGCTCACCGGCAGGCGCTGCTCCAGCGTGACCTTCTTGGCGCGCAGCGCGTCGAACACCAGGTAGCTGGTCATCAGCTTGGTCAGCGACGCCTGTTCCACCGGCGCGTCGACGTCCTTGGCCGCCAGCACCTGGCCGGACGTCACGTCCACCAGCATGTAGTTGCGCGCGGCGATTTCCGGCGGCTGCGGCGCAACCTGCGCCAGCACGGCGGCGGGAACGAGCACGGCGGCGCACACCAGGGTGCGCAACGAGGAAAGCAGAGACTTCATGAATGCAATCTGACTGAAATGGAAAGAAACAGCGCCACGCCCCGGTCAGGGGGCAGAGCGAAGATGGTGCATGACCAGGTGTTTGAGCAGGGGCAGCTGCCCATGGAAGAAATGCCCGCCGCCGGGCACCACCGTCACGGGCAGCACCTGGGGGCGCGCCCAGTCCATGACGGCGGCCAGGGGCACGGTCTGGTCATGCTCGCCATGCACCACCAGCGTGCGCACGTGCGCATCGGGCGGCACCGGCGCCACCGTGAAGCGGCTGGCCGCCGTGCCCACCAGTACGGCTTGCTCGACCTGACGCTCGTCCCACAGCCGGGCCAGCGCATGGCTGGCGACGAAGGCGCCAAAGGAAAACCCGGCCAGCGCCAGCGCGCCCTGCGGCGCAAGCTGGCGCACCACGGCCAGCATGTCGTCGAGTTCGCCCTGGCCGTGGTCGTGCGCACCCTCGGTGGCGCCCACGCCGCGAAAATTGAAACGCACCGCGTTCCAGCCGCAAGCCACGAAGGCGCGCGCCAGGGTCTGCACCACCTTGTTGTCCATGGTGCCGCCGAACAGCGGGTGCGGGTGCGCCAGCACGGCCACGCCGCGCGCCGGCACGCCTGGTTCGACCAGCGCGGCATCGCGCAGCACCTCGATGGCGCCCACAGGGCCGGCAAGCATCAAGCGCTCAGTCTGTGCGTTCACTTCGTATCATCCCCCAACCATGCGGCCGGCCAGCATGTGTGCGGACCGGCACCGAACCGTATGGAGCCGCGCTCAACGGCCAAGTTCCGGCGGCGTGAGCAAACGCTCGACGATCTGGCCGTTCTTCAAGTGCGACTCGACGATCTCGTCGATGTCCGCCTGATCCACATAGCTGTACCAGACGCCCTCGGGGTAGACCACGGCCACAGGCCCGGCGGCGCAGCGATCCATGCACCCGGCCTTGTTCACCCGCACCTTGCCAGGCCCCGCCAGCCCCTGCTGGCGCACCAGCGCCTTGCAATGCTCGAAAGCCTGCTGCGCGCCGTGCTGGGCGCAGCAATTCTCGCCATTGCTACGTTCGTTCAGGCAAAAGAAGATATGCCGCTCGAAGTACGGCTGTGGGGCAATGCTCATGGGCGGAATTCTAGGAGCCTGCCGGGCCTGGGGCGGCGAAAGCGAAAAATGGCCCCAGCGAGCACAGTTTTTGCCGGGTTTGCAGCCCAATAGCCGAGTATTGGGCAAAAAGACGGTAAAAAAATGGGCCGCTGCGGCCATTTTGCAGCCGCCGATTCCCAGATCCGACAGGCTCCTAGAACGCGCTCTCGCGTGCTGCGCACGCCTGCAGCGCGTCGCGGCGCGACAGCTGTATCACCACGTAAGCCAGCACCGCGTACGGCCAGGCCCAGCCCAGCCACTGGCCCAGGCCGTGGAAGCGGATGAAGCGCCCCTGCTCCCAGGTTTGCAGGGTTTGCGCGAAATACGCGTCCACCGGCGCCTGGTTGAGCAGCCCCAGGTGCCACACCAGCACCAGCAGCAGCACGGCGGCGCAGGCGCGCCTGGGCAGCGGCAGCGCCACGAGCGCCGCCCCCAGCCCCGCCACGATGCCGGCCCGCGCTGCCGCGGTCAGCCACTCCCACGCGTGCGCAGGCCCGTAGCTGAGCATGGCCGACAGCGTCGTCGCAGCCACGCCCACAGCGGCGGCAGCCAGCGCCAGCAGCGCGCGCCGCCCCCGATGCGCCATCACACAGTAGCCCAGCAGGCACGGCACCAGCAGCCCCAGCGCCACGGCCAGCAGCTCGCCACCAGGCGAAAGCGGCTGCAGCGGCACCGCACGCACCGGCAGCCAGGGCAGGAACGGCGTGTCGGCCAGCAGCTCGGCCAGCGCCGACTCCAGCCGCAGCCACATCTGGCCCAGGCCGAACGGCAGCGCCGCCGGAAACAGCAGCGCCCAGGGCCACAGCGCCAGCAGCACCAGCGCGCCGCGCGCCTGCGGCACGAACCAGCGGGAGCGAAAGCGGCTCCAGTGCGCGATGGCGCCCAGCCACTCCAGCAGCAGCGCCAGCAGCGCGCCCAGCAGCGCGCCCACGGCATTGAGCGCCAAGTCCATGTTCGAGGGCACGCGCCGGGGCAGGTAGATCTGCAGGAACTCCATGCCCAGCGACAGCGCCGCCGCCACCAGCGCGGCCAGCGGCACGGCCGCGCGCGGCCAGCCGGTGCGCAGCAGCGCCAGCGCCAGCAGAAAGCCCAGCGGGGCGTAGCCGATGGCGTTGGTGTAGACGTCGAACCAGGTCCAGTACGGCGGCGGGATGCGCGCCGTCAGGAACACCAGGGGCGAGATGCCCTGCTGGCGCCAGCCCTCGAAGGGAAACAGGCTGGCGAAGACGATGAGCGCCGTGTAGATCAGCGCCAGGGGCCAGGCCGAGGTCTTGTGCATGCGCTGCGGCCGCCACGTCAGAACGGCTTGACGACCACCAGCACCACCACCGCCACCAGCAGCAGCACCGGCACCTCGTTGAACCAGCGAAACCATACGTGGCTGCGCCGGCAGATGCCGGCGGCCAGCTGGCCCAACAGCCGCGCGCAGCAGCCGTGGTAGCCCACCACCAGCGCCACCACGGCGAGCTTGGCGTGCAGCCAGCCATTGCCCGGCCCGCTACCAATGCCGTAGCCCAGCCACAGCCACAGCCCCAGGCCCAGCGCCGGCAGCGCCAGCAGAGTGGTGAAACGCAGCAGCTTGCGCGCCATGAGCAGCAGGCGTTCACGCTCGGCGACCGATCCAGGCGCAACCATGGCCAGATTCACGAAGATGCGCGGCAGATAGAACAGGCCGGCAAACCAGCTGGCGATGAAGACGATGTGAAAGGCTTTGACCCAGAGCATCCGGCAGTCCGCAGAAAAAAAGATGCCCGGCTGCGCCGGGCGGTAAAGCCCGGCAGCGAACCGCCGCCAGGCCCCGCTCAGGGAGGTAAAGCGGGGGGCGGCTTGCGCCGCCCGTGGGCAATCTAGCACCCATGGCCCCCGGGTGCAAGCCGCCCCGGCGTTGGCGCACAATTGCCGCATGCATCTGTCCAACCCCACCCCCTTTCCCGCCAACCGCCCCCGCCGCCTGCGCCGCGACGCCTTTACGCGCAACCTGGTGCGCGAGCACCGCCTGTCGGCGCACGACTTCATCTACCCGGTGTTCGTGCACGAGGGCGAAAAACACCGCGAAGCCGTACCTTCCATGCCGGGCGTGGAGCGCCTGAGCCTGGATCTGCTGCTGCCGGTAGCACGCGAATGCGTGCAGCTGGGCATTCCCTACCTGGCTCTGTTCCCCAGTATCGACGCCGGCCTGAAGACGCCAGACGGCCGCGAGGCGCTCAACCCCGACGGCCTGATCCCGCGCGTGGTGCGGGCGCTCAAGCAGCAATGCCCCGGCCTGGGCGTGATGACCGACGTGGCGCTCGACCCCTACACCAGCCACGGCCAGGATGGCGTGCTCGACGAAAGCGGCTACATCATCAACGACGAAACGGTGGAAATCCTCGTCGGCCAGGCGCTGGCGCACGCGCAGGCCGGCGTGGACATGGTCGCGCCCAGCGACATGATGGACGGGCGCATCGCCGCCATCCGCGACGCACTGGAGGCACACGGCCACATCCATACCCGCATCATGGCCTACAGCGCCAAGTACGCCAGCGCCTTCTACGGCCCCTTCCGCGACGCCGTGGGCACGCGCGGCGCCCTGGGCAAGGCCGACAAGAACGTCTATCAAATGGATCCCGCCAACACCGATGAAGCCCTGCGCGAGGTCGCGCTGGACATCGCCGAAGGCGCCGACATGGTCATGGTCAAGCCCGGCATGCCCTACCTGGACGTGGTGCGCCGCGTAAAGGACGAGTTCAAGGTGCCCACCTTCGCCTACCAGGTCAGCGGCGAATACGCCATGCTCAAGGCCGCCGCCGCCAACGGCTGGCTCGACCACGACGCGGTGATGCTGGAGACGCTGCTCGCCTTCAAGCGCGCCGGCGCCGACGGTATCCTGACCTACTTCGCCATGGAAGCCGCCCGCAAACTACAACAACAATAGCTACCTACGCTTTACCAGTCAGCGCTGGAGGCCGATTTGACCCAAAATCCACCCGTGCGCATCCTGCACCTGCAGCCTGGCTGCGGCGCGCGCGAACTGGCCGCCCTGCCGAGCGCGCCGCCGCGCCAGGGCTTCTATTGGATCTCCTGCACGCGGGCGGCTCTGCAGAACAGCCTGGCCGAGGTGCAGGCCGCCCTGCAGGCCTGCTGCGATCAGCAGTTGGTGGATCTGCACGTCTCGGATCTGCTCAACGCCCAGCTGCCCTCGCACTACGATTACACGGCGCATTACGACCTGCTGGTATTTCGCCGCTTGATCGCCAGCCAGGAGCAAGCGGCCACGGCCGGCGGTGCCCGGCCTGCCCGTCGCAGCGGTCCGCCGGTACTGCGCCGCATCGACACCAGCCCTGTCGGCTTTGCGCTGTTTGACCACGTGCTACTGTCCATCCATCCCGAAGACTGCGCCATGCGCAGCGCCTACGCCACGCGCCTGCTGGCCGCCCAGCCCACCGACCCGCGCGAAGGGCGCGCCAGCGGCGCCGGCGCACGCCCGCCCGACAGCTCAGCCGACCTGATGCTGCGCGCAATCAACCTCATCGTGGACGGCTTTCTGGAACTGCGCCGCGAACTCTCGCGCCAGCTCGACCACTGGCAGGCCGAACTGCTGCGCCCGCGCACGCGCTTTACCAACTGGGGCGCGCTGCTGGCCGCGCGCCTGGCGCTGCACGAGCTCGACGACGTGTGCGAGGATCAGCGCAGCGCCATCCAGGACTGGATCGAGGCGCTGGAGACCTGGCAGGCCGACGAGCACGCGCTGGCGCTGCGCGAGCTGGACCTGCTGCAGGTGCGCAGCCGCGACCTGCTCGAACACATCGAACGCGTGGCGCACCACGTGCACCGGCTGGAGCAGAACACCGAAACCGCCGTACAAATGCATTTCAGCGTGCAAAGCAACCGCACCAACGACATCATGCGCACGCTCACGGTGCTGACCGCCGTGTTCCTGCCTCTCAACCTCATCGCCGGCATCTTCGGCATGAACTTCGACGCCCTGCCCCTCATCCACCAGCAGCACGGCTTCTGGTGGGCCATGGCCAGCATGGTGCTCATGGCGCTGGCGCTGACCCTGCTGTTCTGGCGCAAACGCTACCTGGCGCGCTCGGCGCAAGACTGACCCCCGCGGCCTGAAAGCCCCGCGCGCGATGTTGCATCGCAGCAATATTTGCATTGACAATCATTGACTAGACAAATATTATTGCACCCCATGCCACACCAGCCCATTCCACCCCCGCCCGCGCCGCCAGCCCAGGCCCTCTACACGCCTACGGACAGCGTAGGCCTGCAGATGAAGCGCATCACCGCCTTGCTGGGCTGCGCCATCGACCGGCGCATGGAGCCCCTGGGGCTGACCGAGGCGCAGTGGAAACCGCTGCTGCTGCTGCTGCTGAGCCAGCCGGACACCGCCGCCACGCTGGCGCGCAGCTGCCACCTGGACGCCGGCGGCCTGACGCGGCTGATCGACCGCCTGCAGGCCAAGGGCCTGTGCCAGCGCCAGCGCTCCGAACACGACAGGCGCGTCGTCCACATCGCCCTGACGGACGCCGGACGCGCCGTGGCCGAGCAATTGCCGCCCGTGCTGCACGACGTGCAAAACGGGCTGCTGGACGGGTTCAGCGCCGCCGAGCAAGCGCAGTTGCGCGACTTCCTGACACGCATGCACGCCAACGCCCAGGCCCTGGGCGGGCCTCCTTAAACAAACCCTCTCCCCATCCGACGAGAGCACACACAACATGCACAAAAAACTCTCCCCCGCACCGCACCGCCTGCTGCCCCTGGGCGCCCTGGCGGCGGCGCTGCTGCTCGCCGGCTGCGCCGACATGGGCGGCATCGCCCCGCACGTGCAGCCGCGCCAAGCCTCCAGCCTGGGCCTGGCCGAGCCGCCGAGTGACGCGTCCGAGCTGCAGTCCACCGCCTGGTGGCGCGGCTTTGGCGACGCGCAGCTGACCGCACTGGTCGAGCAGGCCCTGCAGGACAACCCCAGCCTGGGCCAGGCGCAGGCACGCATCGAACAGGCGCAGGCGCTGGCCGACGCCACCGGCGCTACCGCCGGCCCGCAGCTGAGCGCCAGCACCAGCGCCACGCGCCAGCACTACAGCGCCAACGGCCCCTACCCGCCGGGCCAGGCGGGCGCCAGCATCAGCATGCTGTCGGCGCGCCTTTCGGGCAGCTGGGAGCTGGATTTCTTCGGCCAGCACCGCGCCGCGCTGGCCGCCGCGCTGGGCCAGGTGCAGGCCGCGCGCGCCGAAGCCGACGCGGCCCGCCTGCTGCTGGCCAGCCAGGTGGCGCAGCAATACTTCGAGCTGGCCCGCCTGCAGGCGCAGCGCGCCGTGGCAGAGCGCGGCCTGGCACAGCGCGAACACATGCTGCATCTGGTGCAGGGCCGCGTCGCCGCCGGGCTGGACACCCAGCTGGAATTGCGCCAGAGCGAAGGCGCCCTGCCGCAGACGCGCCAGCAGATCGAGGCGCTGCGCGAACGCGAGGCCATTACGCGCAACGCCATCGGCGCGCTGGTGGCCAACCCCGCCATGGCGCAGGCGCTGACGCCGCCACAGCTGGACGCGATCACCCCGCTGGCGATTGCCGAACAGCTGCCCGCCGACCTGCTGGGGCGCCGACCTGACGTGGCCGCCGCGCGCTGGCGCGTGCAGGCCAGCACCGACAACGTAGCCGCCGCGCGCGCGCAGTTCTACCCCAACGTCAGCCTGACGAGCTTCGTCGGCCTGGCCAGCATGGGGCTGGACAACCTGCTGCAAGGCAGCAGCCGCGAATGGGGCCTGGGCCCGGCGCTGCGCCTGCCGATCTTCGACTCCGGCCGCCTGCGCGCCAACCTGCGCGGGCGCGCTGCCGAGCAGGACGCCGCCGTGCACAGCTACAACGCCGCACTGGGCGAAGCGCTGCGCGACGCGGCCGACCAGCTCGCCTCACGCCAGGCGATCGCGCGTCAGCAAGCCGAACAGCAGGACGCCAGCCGCGCCGCCGAGGACGCCTGGCGCATCGCCGAGCGCCGCTACGAGGCCGGCCTGGGCAACTACCTGCAGGTGCTCAGCGCCGAAACCCAGGTGCTGCAGCAGCGCCGCCAGGCGGTTGACCTCCGCGCCCGCCAACTGGCCAACCAGGCGAGCCTGCTGCGCGCCCTGGGCGGCCAGGCCGCCTGAAGAGCCGGCCGCGCATCCGCCCATTTCCCCATTTTTCGCATCCACATCCGATCATGAACACCACCGCCACTCCCAACCCCAACGCCAAGGCCTCGCGACGCAAGACCCTGCTCACGCTGGCTGGCCTACTCGTCATCGCCGGTGGCGCCTGGGGCGTGTACGACTGGCTCGTCGCCAGCCATTTCGAGAACACCGACAACGCCTACGTGCAGGGCAACGTCATCCAGATCACGCCGCAGACCGGCGGCACGGTGCAAGCCATCCTGGCCGACGACACCGACTTCGTGCTCGCCGGCAACCCGCTGGTCAGGCTCGACCCGGCCGACGCGCAGGTAGCGCTGCAGCAGGCGCGCGCCAACCTGGCGCAAACGGTGCGCCAGGTGCGCACACTGTATGCCAACAACAGCACGCTGGCCGCGCAGGTCAAGCTGCACCAGGCCGAGGCAGAACGCGCCCAGGCAGGCATCGCCCGCGCCCAGGACGACCTGCAGCGGCGCCAGAGCCTGGTGGGCGACGGCGCCGTGTCCAAGGAAGAACTGCAGCACGCGCGCAGCCAGCTCGACACCGCGCGCACGCAGCTCGCCGCGGCCCAGGCCGCCGTGGCCGCCGCGCGCGAACAGCTGGCCAGCAACCAGTCGCTGACGCAGGGCGTGGCCGTCGCGCAGCACCCCAACGTGCAGGCCGCCGCCGCCCAGCTGCGCCAAGCCTGGCTGGCCAGCCAGCGCACGACCGTCGCCGCGCCGGTGGACGGCTACGTGGCGCGGCGCAGCGTGCAGCTGGGCCAGCGCGTGGCCGCCGGCACGCCACTGATGTCGGTGGTGCCGCTGCGCCAGGTGTGGGTGGACGCCAACTTCAAGGAAAACCAGCTGCGCAACATCCGCCTGGGCCAGCCAGCCACGCTGACGGCCGACCTGTACGGCCAGAAGGTCGAGTACCGGGGCACCGTGACCGGCATGGGCGCGGGCACGGGCGCGGCGTTCGCGCTGCTGCCGGCGCAAAACGCCACCGGCAACTGGATCAAGGTGGTGCAGCGCGTGCCGGTGCGTATCGCGCTGGACGCCGAGCAGCTGCGCGCGCACCCGCTGCGCGTGGGCCTATCGATGGACGTGACGGTGGACACCCAGGATCGCAGCGGCGCGGCGCTGGCCGACGCCCCGCGCAAGGACGGCGAGGCGCGCACCGAGGTGTTCGACGCACAGGATCAGGGCGCCGACGCCGAGGTGGCGCGCATCGTCAAGGCCAACCTCTGAGCGCGCGCGCCCACCCCCCCACGCCATGACTTCCTCCGCAACCACTCCGCCCCTGCTGCCGCCGCCGCTGACCGGCAGCGCCCGCACCTGGGGCACCCTGGCACTGTCGGCTGCGACCTTCATGAACGTGCTCGACACGTCCATCGCCAACGTCTCACTGCCGGCGATCGCAGGCGACCTGGGCGTCAGCCCCACACAAGGCACCTGGGTCATCACCAGCTTTGCCGTGGCCAACGCCATCGCCGTACCGCTGACCGGCTGGCTGTCGCAGCGCTTCGGCCAGGTGCGGCTGTTCGTCGCCAGCGTGATCATGTTCGTGATCGCCTCGGTGCTGTGCGGCCTGGCGCCCAACATGTCGCTGCTCATCGCCGCGCGCGCGCTGCAGGGCTTCGTCGCCGGGCCGATGATTCCGCTGTCGCAGGCGCTGCTGCTGTCAAGCTACCCGCGCGCGCTCGCCGGCCTGGCCATGGCCATGTGGTCGATGACGACGCTGATCGCGCCGGTCGCCGGCCCGCTGCTGGGCGGCTGGATCACCGACAACATCAGCTGGCCCTGGATCTTCTACATCAACGCACCCGTCGGCATCGGCGCGGCGCTGATGACCCTGGTCATCTACCGCAAGCGCGAAACCCAGACCCGCAAACTGCCCATCGACTCGGTCGGCCTGGCGCTGCTGGTGCTGTGGGTGGGCGCGATGCAGATCACGCTGGACATCGGCAAGGAGCACGACTGGTTCGCCTCGCCGCTCGTCGTCGCCTGTGCCCTGGTGGCCGCCGTCGGCCTGGTCGTGTTCCTGGTCTGGGAGCGCGCCGAGGATCACCCTGTGGTGGATCTGTCGCTGCTCAGGATCCGCAACTTCTGGGCTGGCGCGCTGGCCACCGCCGTAGGCTATGGACTGTTCTTCGGCAACGTCGTGCTGCTGCCGCTGTGGCTGCAGCAGTTCATGGGCTACACGGCCACGCAGGCGGGCATGATCACCGCGCCGGTGGGGCTGCTGGCGATGGTGCTCTCGCCCATGGTGGGCAAAAGCATCAGCCGGGTCGATCCGCGCCGCTATGCCACCTTCGCCTTCGCCGTGTTCGCGCTGGTGCTGTGGATGCGCTCGCGCTTCTCCACCGAGGCGGACTTCACCACCATCATGATCCCTACCATCATCCAGGGCGTGTCGATGGCGTTTTTCTTCATCCCGCTGGTCACGCTGACGCTGTCCGAGATACCGACCGAACGCATCCCGGCCGCATCAGGCCTGTCCAACTTCATGCGGATCACCGCCGGCGCGTTCGGCACCTCGGTCACCACCACGCTGTGGGAGCGGCGCGCCAGTCTGCACCACGCGCAGCTGACCGAGCACCTGTACCAGGGCAGCCAGGCGCTGGAGCAGACGCTGGCCGTGCTGCATGCCGGCGGCCTGACGTCCGAGCAGGCACTGGCCCAGGTGGAGCGCACGGTGGTGCAGCAGTCGTTCATGCTGGCCGCCAACGACATCTTCTACATCTCAGCCGTGCTGTTCGTGCTGCTCATCCCGCTGGTCTGGCTGGCGCACGCGCCGCACCAGACAGCGGGTGCCGCCGAGGCGGCGGCAGGGGCGCATTGATGCGCAGCAGCATCAAGTTGATGTATATCAAGTAAACGCCGCGCCCGAGGCTGGGCGAGCGCCCGCCGGCCTACCATCGGCGCATGCCGCCACCCGTGCCCGCCGCTGCCCGCCCACCTCCGGTTGCCCTGCCGGCGCTGGCCAGCGCGGCGCTGGTGGTCATGGTGCTGGCGCAGGCCGGCGACGTGCCCGCGCCCGGCCAAAGCAGCACCACGCTGTTTCTTCCAGCCAGCGGCGTCGCGCTGGCACTGCTGCTGTGCACAGGCCCGGCGCTGCTGCCCGGCATTGGCGCCGGGTGGCTGCTGGCCTACGCGCTGGCGGGCGAGGATCCGCTGCACGCCCTTTCCCATACGCTGGGCAATGTCACCGCCCTGTGGGTGGCCTGGCGCTGGCTGCGCAGGCACGCATTGCTCCATCCCGACCTGCCACGGTTCGACACCTTCAAGCACTTGCTGCTGGGCGCCTGTGCCATGGGTGCCGGCGCTGGTGCGCTAGTCTCCAGCGCCGGACACTGGCTGGCCCAGGGCAGGCATGCAGGCGACAGCGGCGTCCACCTGCTGGCCCAGGCCTGGATGGGCCAGGCGCTGGGCTTTCTGCTCGCCACCCCGCTGGCGCTGTGCTACCGCCGCGCGCTCCTGCGGCCCGAACCCCTGACCCGCCTGCGCGAAGGGCTGCTGGTCTGGCTGCTGGCCTGCGCCAGCGCCAGCGCCATCTTCGGCCGCCCGCCCGCGCCGCAACTGGCGCCTCTGGCCAACGCGTACTGGATGTTCCTGTTCGTCGGCTGGTCGGGCATGCGCCTGGGCATGCTGGCGACCATGGCGCTGCTCAACCTCATCGCACTCATGGCGCTGTGGGGGGTCTACCAAGGCAGCGGTTTCTTTGGCAACGACATCGCCGCCACCGACGGCTTTGGCTACTGGTCCTACGCCATGATCCTGGGCGTGATGGGGCTGGCACTGGCCACCTACCTGACCGACCAGCAAGCGCAGCAGGAGCGCCAGCGCAGCGCCGAGCGGGCCCAGCGCAACGCACTGGTGCGCGAGGTGCACCACCGCATCAAGAACAACCTGCAGGGTATCGTCGGCATGCTGCGCCAGCTCGACCGCCGCCACCCGCAATTGCACCAAGCCATCAACCAGATGGTCACCCAGGTGCACGGCGTCGCCGTGGTGCACGGCCTGCAGGGGCGCAGCGCCGGCGAAGCCATCCTGCTTGCGGAACTGACCCACGCCATCGCCCAGGGCGTCGCCCAGCACTGGGGTACTGCGATCCGGGAGGATCCGCCTGCCCCTCAAAGCCAACCCTGGCGCGTGGCCGCCAGCGAAGCCGTGCCCCTGGCCCTGGTGCTGGGCGAGCTGATGGTCAACGCCGTCAAGCACGGCGGACAGGCGCGGCAAGACGTGCACCTGCAATGGGACGACAGCGCCGTCGGCGGGCCGGCGGCGAGCATCGTTCTCTCCAATCCCGGCACCTGGGATACAGCCGATGCCACCGCGCCCCTGCCCGCCGGCCACGGCCTGAACCTGGTGCGGCTGCTGCTGCCGCGCAACGGCGCACGGCTGTCGCACCACCAGCGCGACGGCCGCATCTGGGCCCGGCTCGACCTCGGCCCACCTGTGATTCATAGGGACAATTGACTGCCATGCAGAGCGAAAACGTTTCCACCTGCGCCGGGCTGGCCCCAGCCGCCCACCTGCTGCTGGTCGACGACGACCGGCTGGTTCTGGCCACGCTGACCCAGGGGCTGCGGTCGGTTGGCTACCAAGTCAGCAGCGCCGACTCGGCCGAAGATGCCCTGATGCAGCTGGACGCCGGTCTGGCTCCCGACCTGGCGCTGCTGGACATGCGCCTGCCAGGCGCCGACGGCCTGGCCCTGGCGGCGCAGTTGCGCACGCGCGGCCCCATTCCGTTTTTAGTGCTCAGCGCCTACAGCGACGAGGCCATGGTGCAGGAGGCGGCGCAACTCGGCGCACAGGGCTATCTGGTCAAGCCCGTCGATCCCGAACAGATCGCACCCACGCTGTGCACAGCGCTCGAACGCGCACGCGAGCAGGCGGCGCTGCGCGCCGGCCAGGCGCAGTTGCAAAACGCGCTGGACGGCAACCGCGAAATCAACGTCGCCATCGGCATCACCATGATGCAGTATCGCCTGCCGCGTCAGGCCGCATTCGATATGCTGCGCGCCGCCGCACGCGCCCAGCGGCGCAAGCTCGCCGACCTGGCGCACGACGTGATCCAGGCCAGCAACAGCCTGCACCAGGGCAGTGCGGCCGCCTCTCTTTCATGAAAACCTACCGGTAAGTACGAGTTGACACGCGCCCGGCTAGCGTAGATATTTACGGCTTGCACAGCGCCCCGGCCAAGCGCGCCGCTGCAATCCCCGGGCCCAGAACACGCCTTGCACACGCCGCACTGCCAACGGTGCGGCGCCAGCGTACAGGTTGTTCACATGCTCGCCCGCCCTCGCCCGCCCTCGCCCGCCTACGCACTGCACGCTCCACGGCACCGCGCCAGGGGATCGCTGATGCGCGCCTTCAGCCCAATGCCGGGCACGCCGCGCCGTGCGCCCGACTGCGCGCTGCACGTCCCGCCACGGCGCCTGCAGCGCGCGGGCCGCTGGATCTTTCGCTGGCGCATCGGCACCCGGCTGGTGCTGCTGATGGCACTGGCGACGCTGGTGGGCCTGTGGCTGGCCGCCTTCGGCCTGCGCGGCATGCAAAGCGCCGTCGGAGCGCTGCAGCGCGTCTACGAGGAGCGCATGACGCCAGTGCGCACGCTGTCGCAGATCGCGCAGCTCATGCTGTCCAACCAGCACCAGCTGCAACTGGCGCTGGCGCGCACCGCCGACACGCCTGCGCCCGCTTTGCCCCGCCCGGCGCCGCTCGACGAGGACACCGCACGCGCCATGGCCCGCACCATAGAGGCCAACATCCACGCCATCGACACGCTGTGGCGCAGTTACGCCAGCGCGCTGGCGTCCGACGGCGAGGAGCCTCGGCTGGCGCACCGTTTTGCCAGCTACCGGGAAGACTACCTGCGCCGCGGCATGGCGCCGGCGCTGGAGGCGCTGCGCACGCTCGACCACACGCAAATCCAGCACCGTGCGGCCAACGCGGCCCACCTGTACGAGCGTGCCCACGCGCACATACAGGAGCTGATCGACTGGCAGTTCGAGCGTGCCCGCGCCATCCACGAAGAAGGCCTGCACAACTATCAGCGCACCCGCGCCTATGCGCTGTGGGCGCTGCCGCTGGCGGTGCTGGTGCTCGGCCTGCTGGGCTGGTGGCAGATTCGCGCCATTACCCAGCCCCTGCAGCAGGCGCGCCGGGTTTTCGCCCGCATGGCGCTGCGGCAGTGGGACAGCCCCATCGACGTGCCCGGCACCGACGAAGCCAGCGCCCTGCTGCGCGGCCTGCGCGACCTGCAGGCCCGTCTGGCGGACAACGAACTGGAGATCGAACGCCTGATCCACTACGATCCGCTGACCGGCCTGCCCAACCGCCGCCTGCTGCGCGAGCGCTTGGACCAGGCCATCGAGAACAGCCGCACCGACGGCGAACAGCGCGCGCTGCTGCTGCTCGACCTGGATCATTTCAAGACAATCAACGACACTCAGGGCCACGAGGTAGGCGACCAGTACCTGCAGCAGATCACCCAGCGGCTGCAGACGCTGGTGCGCCCGCCGCACCTGGTGGCACGCATCGGCGGCGACGAGTTCGTTGTCCTGACCGGGCCACTGCACGGCACCGCCGCCCAGACGCTCGCCCAGGCACTGGCCCTGGGCGAACACCTGCGCGCCGCCCTGGTGGCGCCCTGCCGGCTGGGCAGCGACGGGCCGCTGCACCACGGCAGCGCCAGCATCGGCCTGTGCCTGTTTGGCGCCGGCAGCGCCAGCGCCAAGGAACTGCTCAAGCGCGCCGACATGGCCATGTACCAGGCCAAGAACGCCGGGCGCAACCAGCTTGCCGTGTTCGACCCCCAGATGCAGACCGAGCTGGCCGAGCGCGCCGTGCTGACCGCCGCGCTGCGCGATGCCATTGGCTACCAGCAACTGGCGCTGCACCTGCAGCCCCAGGTCGACGACCAGGGCCGCCCCATAGGCGCCGAGGCGCTGCTGCGCTGGCAGCACCCGCTGCACGGCAGCGTGGCGCCGGGGCGCTTCATCCCGCTGGCCGAATCCAGCGGCCTGATTCTGCCGCTGGGCGCCTGGGTGCTGGAGCAGGCCTGCCGCCAGCTGCAGCGCTGGCAGGCGCACGAGCACACGCGCCACCTGGAGCTATCGGTGAACGTGAGCGCGCGCCAGTTCCAGCACACCGACTTCGTCACCCAGGTCACGCGGCTGCTGGACGTCAGCGGCGTGGACGCCACGCGCCTGGTGCTGGAGCTGACCGAGAGCCTGGTGACCGAGGACGTGGACGACACCGTCAGCAAGATGGAACAACTGCACCGACGCGGCGTGCGCTTTGCGCTCGACGACTTCGGCACCGGCTACTCGTCGCTGTCGCTGCTGCGCCAACTGCCGCTGCACCTGCTCAAGATCGACCGCAGCTTTGTGCGCAGCCTGGACGGAGGCGACGAGGGCGGCGCGGTCATCGTGCGCACCATCGTCGCCCTGGCGCACAGCCTGGGACTGTCGGTGATTGCCGAGGGCATCGAGACCCCGGCGCAGCTGCAGGTGCTGCGTGCGCAGCGCTGCCGGCTGTTCCAGGGCTACCTGTTTGCCCGCCCCATGCCACAGGCGCAATTTTCCCAATGGCTGCAGCAGCAGCTCGTACCCGCCGTCCCCACCGAAGAGGATCACACATGAACCGCTTGCGCATCGCTACCCGCGTCAGCTTGCTGGCCGCCCTCTTGATGCTGCTCTCGCTGGCCATAGGCACGGTCGGCCTGTGGGGCATTGCGCGCTCCAACCAAGCGCTGCAAGCGCTGCACACCGGACGCCTGGCCACCACTGCCGAGGTGGGCAAGATCCAGGCGCTGCTGCTGCAGCAGCGCCTGCTGATCGCCGCCGCGCTGATCACGCCGGATGCGGCCACCATCGCCAGCACCGGCGTGGCGGTGGAGCGCAACATCGCCGCCATAAGCGCCATCTGGCAATCGTTCAGCGCACGCCCCCACACGCCCGAGGAGGCACGCCTGGCCGAGGACTTCTACAGCCACCGCCAGCGCTTCGTGCGCGAGGGGCTGGAGCCCGCCGTGGCGGCGCTGCGCGAAGGCCGGCTGGCGCAGGCGCAGGAGCTGGCCGTCGCGCGCGTGCGCCCCCTGTACGCGCCGGTACAGGCCGGCATGGACGCCCTGGTCGCCTGGCAGGCGCAGGCGGGCGAGAGCGCCTACCAGGAAGAGCGCCACCGCTACGTGCTGATCCGCAACAGCGCCATCGCCGCCCTGGTCGCCGGGCTGCTGTTCGCGCTGTGGTTTGCCAGCACGCTGGTGCGCGGCATCCAGCGCGCGCTCGGCCACGCGGTGGACGTGGCGCAAACCATCGCCAGCGGCGACCTCTCGCGCCCGGTGGCCGCGCACGGGCGCGACGAAGCGGCCGACGTGCTGCACGCGCTGGCCACCATGCAGGGCCAATTGATCGCCACCGTCCGCCAGATCCGGGGCGGCAGCGAGCACGTGGCCAGCGCGTCAAGCCAGATTGCGATGGGCAACAACGACCTGGCCAGCCGCACCGAACAGCAGGCCGCGGCACTGGAGCAAGCCGCCGCCGCGCTGCAACAGATGAGCACCGCCGTACAGCACAACGCCGACAACGCCCACCAGGCGCAGCAACTGGCCCAGCAGGCAAGCGGCGTGGCGCGCGAGGGCGCCGCCGTGATGGAGCAGGTGGTGCAGACCATGCATGCCATACACCACTCGTCGGGACGCATTGCCGACATCATCCAGGTGATCGACTCGATCGCCTTCCAGACCAATATCCTGGCGCTCAACGCAGCAGTGGAGGCCGCGCGCGCGGGCGAGCAGGGCCGGGGCTTCGCCGTGGTGGCCGGCGAGGTGCGCACGCTCGCCGGGCGCACGGCACAGGCGGCGCGCGAGATCAAGCAGCTGATAGGCGCCAGCGTGCAGCAGATCGGCCAGGGCACGCAACTGGTCGACCGGGCGGGCAGCACCATGGCACAGGCGGTCGACGCCATCGCCCGCGTCAGCCAGTTGATGAACGAGGTCAGCACGGCCAGCCGCGAGCAAAGCAGCGGCATGGGCCAGATCGACAGCGCCGTCCAGCACCTGGACCAAACCACGCAGAACAATGCCTCGCTGGTCGAGGAACTGTCGGCTGCCGCGCACAGCCTGCACGAGCAGGCCGGCGCGCAAGTGCAGGCCATGGCGGCGTTCACCCTGGCCGAAGGCGCGCCGGATCACGGACACCGCGCAAGCAGCCATGCGCTGCTCACACAATAAACATAGCTGATTGCGCTTTACAGAAGCCAAATTCAGATATTTTTCATATTGAGTTTGTCTTGTATACAGCGTAAACAGCTATTCTTTTGAAAGATACCGATCGAAGAACGCCAGCGTACGGTCGCGCGCGGCCATGGCGGCGGATTCGTCGTAGCTGGCCCGCAGGTCGCAGTTGAAGCCGTGGCCGGCGTCGTACAGGCAGACCTCCACCCCCGGCTGCGTCCGCGCGAAGGCCTGCGCGTCGGCCAGCGGTATCGACGTATCGCTGCGGCCGAAGTGCGCCAGCACCGGCACGCGCGGCTGGCGCGCCGCCTCCTGCGCGCCGGTCATGCCGCCGCCGTAGTAGCACACGGCAGCGCGCAGGCCGCCCAGCGTGCACGCCGCCTGCCACGTCAGCAGGCCGCCCCAGCAAAACCCCACCACACCCACCGGCAGGCCGCCGCTGCCGGCGTGATCGATGGCCGCCTGCACGTCGGCCAGCACCCCTGGCGCCGGCAGCGCCATGGCGGCGGCCTTCAGCCCAATCCCTTGCTGCACGTCGTCCGGTGCGTAGCCCAGATCGACGCCGGGGCGCAGGCGCGCGAACATGTCGGGCGCCAGCGCCAGGTAGCCGCGCGCGGCCAGCCGGTCGGCCACGGCCCGGATATGGCCGTTGACGCCGAAGATCTCCGGCAGCACCACCAGCGCGGCGCGCGGCGCGCCGTCCGGCGCCGCCTGCCAGGCGGGCAGCGCGAATCCGCCGGCGCCGGCAAGATCGATCCATTGGTTCATGTGCACCTCCTTTGCAGCCCTATAGTTGCTTCATCCGCCCAGACCGGACGCACCTGCCTAGCCCAACCCCTATTCTTGCAGGAGATACCGTTTCATGAACAAAGTCGTACTGATCACCGGCGGCAGCCGGGGCATTGGAGCGGCCACGGCCGTGCTGGCCGCGCGCCGCGGCTGGGCCGTGGCCGTCAACTACGCGCGCCACGCCGAGGCCGCCCACGCGGTGGTGCGCCGCATCGTCGATGCCGGCGGCGACGCCATGGCGGTGCAGGCCGACGTGGCCGTGGAGGCCCAGGTGCAGGCCATGTTCGACACCGTGCAGCAGCACTGGGGCGCCGGCCTGCACGCGCTGGTGAACAACGCCGGCGTAGTCGACCGCCCGGCGCAGCTGGCCGACATGAGCGGCGAGCGCCTGCGCCGCATGTTCGACATCAACGTGCTGGGCAGCCTGTACTGCGCGCGCGAGGCGGTGCGGCGCATGAGCACGCGCCGCGGCGGCGCGGGCGGCAGCATCGTCAACGTCTCCAGCGCCGCCGCGCGCCTGGGCGCGGCGCACCAGTACGTGGACTACGCCGCCGCCAAGGGCGCGATCGACGCGCTGACGCTGGGCCTGGCCCGGGAGGTGGCGCCCGAGGGCATCCGCGTGAACGCCGTACGCCCCGGCCTGATCGACACCGAGATACACGCCAGCGGCGGCCTGCCCGACCGCGTGCGCGAACTGGCCGGCCAGGTGCCGATGGGCCGCGGCGGCACGGCCGACGAGGTGGCAGAGGCGATCGTGTGGCTGATGTCCGACGCCTCGCCCTACACCACCATGTCGCTGCTGGAGGTCTCGGGCGGGCGCTGAGCCCGCGCTCAGCGCCCCTGCGCGCGCAGCCAGGCGGCCAGCTCGTCGGCCAGCTGGGCGCTGGCCTCGGCCAGCGCGCGCGCGCCGCCGGCGGCGTCCGGCGTGGCGGCGGGGCGGCGCACGGTGAACTGCTGCTGCGCCACCAGCGTCTCGCCAAGGCTGTCGGCGTCGCTCAGCTGGGCGCGCACGCGCAGCACGGCGGCGCTGGCCTGCTCGGTGTCGAACACCTGGCTGAATTCCTGCAGCTGCACGCGCAGCACCGCCGGCATGCGCCCAGGCGCCAACTGCGTGGCCAGGCCATCCTCGCCCCACAGCACGGCGCGCCTGCGGCCCAGGCGCTCGGCCAGCGCCTGCTGCAGCAGCGCCGCCGGCGGCTGGCTCCAGCGGGCGCGCGTGTAGGGGCGCAGCTGCTGCGCGTTGGCGTAGGCCAGGCGGTAGTGCAGCGCCGCGCCGCCCGTGCCGGGGTCGGCCACGTCCACATCGGCCAGGGCGATCGGGGGCAGCGCCGCACCCGCGTCCTGCGGCGCGGCGCCGGTGCCCGGGCCGAAGTCGTAGACGGCCACGGGCGGCGGCGGCGCCGGCAGGCTGGAGCAGGCGGCGGCCAGCGCGGCGGCGGCCAGGCACAGGGCCCGCGCGGCGCGGCGCGCGGCGTGTTCGGTGGTGGTGGTCATGGCGTGCATGGTGGTTTGCGGTTTACTGGGCGGGCGGCGCGGCGAAGCCCGGTTCGCCCGGCCCCGGCGGCACCTGGCCCGGGCCGTAAATGAGCGACTGCGGATTGGCGCCGATCGCGTCCACGGTGCGGCCCAGGCGCCGCGCGGCGTGGCCGGTTGCGTCGGCGGCGTGATCCACGCGCGGCAGCGTCACGCGGCTGAAGCGCTCGGCCGCGCCGGTCATGGCGCGCGCGCCGGCGGCAACGTCGCGCAGCGGCCCGCCGTCGGCACGCAGGCCCTGCACCGCCAGCTCGATCTGCTCGGCCGCGCGCCCCGCGCTGGCGCCGGCCTGGCGCAGCGCCTGCAGGGTCTGGCGCGTCTCGTCGGCCACGGCGGGCACGCTGGCGAGCGCCGGATCCAGGCGCTGCGTCACGGTCTTGTCCAGGCTTTGGGCCAGCTGGTGCACGCTGGCGGTGGTCTGCTCCAACCGCTGCAGCAAGGTGCCGAAGTGCCTGAGGTTGTCGTCGCTCAGCAGCAGGCTGAAGCGCTGCGCCGCCTCCTGCGCCTGGCCCAGCAGCGCCGGGCCCTGCTCGGCCAGCTGGCTCAGCGACGAGGTGTGCAGCGGCAGGCGCGGCAGGCCGCTGGGGCCGGGCTGCGGGGGCGGCTCGGGCTGCTCGGCGTCGTCGAGCTGGATGTGCGCCAGGCCGGTCACGCCCTGATAGCCCAGGGTGGCGAAGGTGGTTTCGCTGACCGGCGCCTCTTTGTCGACGGCGATGCGGATCAGCACGTTGCCCGGCACCTGCGGGTCGAAGCCGATGCGCACCACCTTGCCCACGGCCACGCCCTTGTAGCGCACGGCGGCCTGCGGCTGCAGGCCGGTGACGCTTTCGCGGCTCGACAGTTCGAACAGCTGGTAGCTGGCCTTGTCCCGCGTGAGCCACATGCCCAGCGCCGCCAGCAGCGCCGCCACCACGATGACGAAGGCCCCCGCGGCCAGCGCGTGCGATTTGTTTTCCATCAGGCGTCCTCGGTGTGCGCCGCGCTGGTGGGCAGCGGCGCCAGTGCGCGGCGCCCGCGCGCGCCGCGAAAGAAGTGTTCGATGAAGGGGTGGTCGAATCGTGCCACGGCGCGCGGCGCGTCCTTGACGATGACGTGCCTGTCGGCCAGCACGGCCACGCTGGTGGACAGGTCGTACAGGGTGTCCAGGTCGTGCGTGACCATGACGACCGTCAGCCCCAGCGCCGCGTGCAGCTCGTGCAGCAGCGCGCAGAAGTCGTCCGAGCTGTTCGGGTCGAGCCCGGCCGTGGGCTCGTCGAGCAGCAGCAGCGGCGGATCCATGATGAGCGCGCGCGCCAGCGCCACGCGCTTGATCATGCCGCCCGACAGGTCCGCCGGCATGCGCGCGGCGTGCTCGGGCGCCAGGCCCACCAGGCGCAGCTTGACCATGGCCGCGTCGCGCACCACGTCCGGCGCCAGCGTGCCCAGCTCGCGCAGCGCGAAGGCGATGTTGTCGAGCACATTGAACGCCGAGAACAGCGCGCCGTGCTGAAACAGCATGCCCACGCGGCTGCTGGCGCCGTCGCCGCCGAGCTGCGCCGCCGGCTGGCCGAGCACGCGCACGCTGCCGGCGGTAGGCCGCGTCAGCCCCAGGATGTGGCGCAGCAGCACCGTCTTGCCCGTGCCCGAGCCGCCCACCAGCGAGACGATTTCGCCGCGCCGTATCTGCAGATTCAGGTTCTGGTGCACGGCAAAGGCGCTGCGGCCCTTGCCGAAGACGGTGGACAGGCCCTGGATGTCGACGACCGGCGGCGGCTGCGCGTCAGGCATGGTCAGATTCCCACGTTCTTGAACGCCACGGCGAACAGCGCGTCCACGACGATGACCATGGTGATGGCGCTGACCACCGACGCCGTCGTGCCCTCGCCCAGGCTTTGCGTGTTGGGCTGCACGCGCAGCCCCCAGTGGCAGCCGATGAGCGCGATGAACACGCCGAACACCACCGACTTGGCCATGGCCAGCCACAGGTTGGGCGCGCTGACCGCCGCCGGCAGCGCCTGCACGAAATACGCGGGCGAGATGCCCATCGCCAGGTCGGCCGCCAGCATGCCGCCGGCCAGCGCCGCCAGCGTCGTCCACAGCGCCACCAGCGGCATCGCCAGCGCCAGCGCCAGCGCGCGCGGCATGACCAGGCGGTAGCCGTGCGCAATGCCCATGACGCGCATGGCGTCCAGCTCCTCGGTCACGCGCATCACGCCGATCTGCGCGGTGATGGCCGAGCCCGTGCGCCCGGCGACCAGGATGGCCGCCAGCATCGGCCCCAGCTCGCGGATCAGCGAAATGCCCAGGATATTGACGATGAAGGCCTCGGCGCCGAACTGGCGCAGCTGCAGGCTCATCAGGTAGGCCAGCACCACACCGATCAAAAAACCCACCAGCGCCGTGATGGGCAGCGCCGTCGCGCCCATGCGGTACAGGTGGCCCGAGACGTCGCGCCACGGCCCGCGCGCGGGCGCGCGCGCCAGGCGCAGCAAATCCAGCAGCAGCTGGCCGACCAGCTCCACCAGGTGGCGCGCGTGCTCCAGCGCGTGCAGCACCTGCGCGCCCAGTTCCTCCAGCGACACCCAGGGCCGCCTGGGCGCGCGCGCCGGGCGCGCGGTGCCCAGGCGGGCCACGCGTTCGAACAACGCGCGCTGCTCGGCATGCGCCTGCAACTGCGCCGGCCAGGCATGGCCCCAGTGGCTCCACAGCAGCTGTGCGCCCACGTAATCCAGCCGCGCCACGCCCTGCAAGTCCCACGCCTGGCCCGCGCCGCAGCCGCGCAGCTGCGTGCGCAGGCGGCGCGTGGCGGCGCGGTCGGCAAACGCGGCGGCCACCCAATCGCCCTGCAACAGCAGGCGCTGGGAGGCGGCCGGATCGCGCGCGACCGTGGGCAAGGTGATGGCAGGCATGGGGCCGCAGTTTTACACAACCACGCCACGCCCAGTCCCGCAGGCGTCCGGGCGCAGGTGCTTTCCCCCTGCCCGGCCTGGCGTTTGTGCGCACAATGGCGCCAACGCATTGCACGGCAAGAACGATCACGGCAGACCCATGAGCGACACCACCTTCGACTACATCATCATCGGCGCCGGCACGGCAGGCGCCCTGCTGGCCAACCGCCTGAGCGCCGACGGCCGCCACCGCGTGCTGCTGATCGAGGCCGGCGGCAAGGACGACTATCACTGGATCCACATCCCCGTGGGCTACCTGTACTGCATCGGCAACCCGCGCACCGACTGGCTCTACCAGACCGAGCCCGACGCCGGCCTGAATGGCCGCCAGCTGCGCTACCCGCGCGGCAAGGTGCTGGGCGGGTGTTCGAGCATCAACGGCATGCTCTACCTGCGCGGCCAGGCGCGCGACTACGAACACTGGGCCGACCTGACCGGCGAGGATGCCTGGCGCTGGAACAGCGTGCTCGACGTGTTCCGCCGCCACGAGGACCACTGGCGCCTGGATCGGCCCGAGGACGCCAGCGCGGAGTTCAAGCGCCTGCACGGCAGCAAGAGCACCGGCGGCGGCGGCGAGTGGCGCGTGGAGCGCCAGCGCCTGCGCTGGGACATCCTGGACGCCTTCGCCCAGGCGGCCGAGCAGGCCGGCATCCCCCCCACCGACGACTTCAACCGCGGCGACAACGAGGGCGTGGGCTACTTCGAGGTCAACCAGAAGGCCGGCTGGCGCTGGAACACCGCCAAGGCCTTTTTGCGCCCCGCCTGCTTCGGCCGCCCCAACTTCGAGATGTGGACGCACGCGCACGCCACGCGGCTGCTGTTCGAACCGGGAGGCACCGACGGCGCGCCGCGCTGCGCCGGCGTGCGCGTGTGGACGGGCGGCGAGATGGTGGATGCGCGCGCCAGCCGCCAGGTCATCCTGAGCGCGGGCGCCGTCAACTCGCCGCAGCTGCTGCAGCTGTCGGGCATAGGGCCGGGCGCGCTGTTGCGTGAGCACGGCATCGACGTGGTGCACGACCTGCCTGGCGTGGGCGCCAACCTGCAGGACCACCTGCAGATCCGCGCCGTCTACAAGGTGCAGGGCGTCAAGACGCTCAACACCCTGGCCAACTCGCTGCTGGGCAAGGCCAGCATCGGCCTGCAGTACCTGCTCACGCGCAGCGGCCCGATGAGCATGGCGCCGTCGCAGCTGGGCGCGTTCACGCGCTCGGATCCCGGCAAGCGGCACGCCAACCTCGAATTCCACGTGCAGCCGCTCTCGCTGGGCGCGTTCGGCGAGCCGCTGCACGACTTTCCGGCGTTCACCGCCAGCGTGTGCAACCTCAACCCGACCAGCCGGGGCAGCGTGCTCATCAGGAGCGGCAACTTCGCCGACGCGCCGGCCATCGCGCCCAACTACCTGTCCACCCCCGAAGACCGCCAGGTGGCCGCCGACAGCCTGCGCGTGGTGCGCCGCATCACCGCCCAGCCGGCGCTGGCGCGCTACCAGCCCGAGGAATACAAGCCCGGCCCGCAGTACCAGAGCGACGAGGAACTGGCGCGCCTGGCGGGCGACATCGCCACCACCATCTTCCACCCCGTGGGCACCACCAAAATGGGCGCGGCCGGCGACCCGGCGGCCGTGCTCGACGCGCGCCTGCGCGTGCGCGGCGTGGCCGGCCTGCGCGTGGTGGACGCGGGCGCCATGCCCACCATCATCAGCGGCAACACCAACAGCCCCACGCTGATGATGGCCGAGCTGGCGGCGCAGTGGCTGCGCGAGGAGGCGCAGGCCTGAGGCCCTGATTCAGCCCTCGCCGCCCCAGATCACCATGCCGCGCTCACCGGTGAGGTAGTCGCGCATCTCGGGGGGTATGCTGGCATCGTCCGGCGCGAGCGTGGTGGCCTGGCGCAGGTGCTGTTTGCGGATCGGACCCGGCCCGGCGTAGGCCAGCGCGATGCGCGTGGAAAAGGGCTGCCGGAACGACGACGAAGCCACCCCTGTCACCAACCCGTGCAGAAAGCGCAGCGGCCTGCGGTGTTGGGGCGTGAGCACCGTGAAGGTCATCTCGTTTTGCTGCGCCCCTTCGAAATCCAGCAGAAAGATCCTGTCTCCCAGCAAAAAACTGAAGCCGTGGTAGGCAAACGCATAGCCCGTGCCCCGGCGGCCGTCGCGCCCGGGAAACCGCTCGATGGTCACGTGCCGCGCCGATCCGCCGCGCTCGTAGATGCACAGCACCGAGCGCAGGACACTGCCTTTGTAGATCGAGGAGTTGTGGTAGCGGTAGTACACGCCGCAGTAGTCGCGCAACGCCTCGGCCGACGCACGGATGAGCGGCAGGAACTGCGTGAACTGCGGCGTGGCGCGCAGATCCACCGGCAGTTCGTACTGCAGCCCGTCGTAGAAGCGCCGGAAATCCGCCGGCGCGCGCGAAAGATCGGTGCCCTCCATGAGGAAATGGCGCGCAATCTGCTGGCGCACCTTGCGCGAAGGCAGATGCTGCCCGGCCAGATATTTGTTGAACTGCTGGCGGTTGACGTCCAGGCGGCGGCAGAAGTCAGCCACCGAGGAGAACGAGGCGACCAGGGTCTGCAGGTTGGCGGTGATGTGCTGCAGTTCCTGCAGGCGGTTCATGGCGGGGCGGTTGAAGTGCGTCAGTGTGCGTCACATTCTACGGAACTGCGAAATGGCGGCGCAGTGGACGCTCGCCCAGAATGCATGCATTGCACCCGTTCAGGAGCTTCCCGCCGTGATCCGCCACCTCAAGACCGCCCAGCCAGCGCACACCCCAGCCGACAACTCCACCCAGGTGCAGGCCACCGTGGCCCGCATCATCGCCGACGTGGCGGCGCGCGGCGACGAGGCCGTGCGCCAGTACTCGCAGCAGTTCGACCAATGGGCGCCCGTACGCTGGCGCCTGACGGACGACGAGATCGCGGCCTGCATGGCCAGCCTGTCGCCCCAGGAGATCGAGGACATCCGCTTTGCCCAGGCGCAGGTGCGCCGCTTTGCCGAGGTGCAAAAGGCCGCCCTGACTGACGTGGAAGTGGAGACGCTCCCCGGCGTGATCCTGGGCCACCGCAACATCCCCGTGAATTCGGTGGGCTGCTACATCCCGGGCGGCAAGTATCCGCTGCTGGCATCGGCCCACATGAGCGTGCTCACCGCCAAGGTAGCTGGCGTCAAGCGCGTGGTGGCCGCAGCGCCGCCGTTCGATGGCCGGCCGCACCCGGCCATCGTGACCGCCATGCACCTGGCGGGGGCGGATGAAATCCATTGCGTGGGCGGCGTGCAAGCCGTGGCCGCGCTGGCCCACGGCACAGCGCAGATCGCGCCAGTGGACATGATCGTGGGGCCAGGCAATGCCTACGTGGCCGAGGCCAAGCGCCAGCTGTTCGGCAGAATCGGCATCGACCTCATCGCCGGGCCCACGGAAACGCTGGTGATCGCCGACGACTCCTGCGATGTGGAACTCATCGCCGCCGACCTGCTGGGCCAGGCCGAGCACGGCGTGAATTCGCCGGCCGTCTTCCTCACCGACTGCGCTGCATTGGCCAAGGCCCTGCCCGCGGAGATCGAGCGCCAGCTGGCCGTGCTGCCCACGGCGCCCGTGGCGGCACTGGCTTGGCGCGACCATGGCGCGATCATCCTGTGCGACACCGTGGACGAGATGGTGGCCGAGGCGGACCGCATTGCCTCGGAGCACGTACAGGTGATGACCCGGGATCCGCAGTATTTCCTGGATCACATGACCAACTACGGCGCCCTGTTCCTGGGTGAGCGCACCAACGTTTCGTATGGCGACAAGGTGATCGGTACCAACCACACCCTGCCCACCATGAAGTCGGCCCGCTATACCGGCGGCCTGTGGGTGGGCAAGTTCATCAAGACCTGCACCTACCAGCGTGTGCTGACCGACGAGGCTTCGGTGCGTGTGGGCGAATACTGCTCCCGCCTGTGCGCCATGGAAGGCTTTGCCGGCCATAAGGAGCAAGCCGACATCCGCATACGCCGCTTCGGCACAAAGATTCCGCACTAATGTGGCGCACGCCGCACAGGGAAACCACTGATGCCTCGGCCCTCCATGCACAGTTACAGTGCAGCCACTCGACGCGGGCGCAAGCCCGCCGAACGAGGGGACTGAGGAGACAACCCGCTTCCAACAACACCAACGAACCATGAAGGCGCCCCGCGAGGCGCCCTTTTCCCCCAAGGCACCTGCACCCCAGGTGCTTTTTTGTTGGCTCTGCAGCGCCGCTGCGGCGATGCGACAATCACGCCCCATGGAATGGATCATCGTCTCGCTGGCCTCGCTGCTGGCCGGCTTCGTCGACGCCATCGTCGGCGGCGGCGGCCTGATTCTTGTACCCGCACTGTTTGCCACCTTCCCGGCCGCCGTGCCGGCCGATCTGCTGGGCACCAACAAGAGTGCCGCCATCTGGGGCACCGGCATGGCCACCTGGCAGTACACGCGGCGCGTGGCCGTGCGCTGGCAGGCCATGCTGCCGGCGGCGCTGGCCAGCTTCGTGGGCGCGTTCTTCGGCGCCTGGATGGTCACCGAGGTGTCGGCCGACTTCCTGCGCAAGCTGCTGCCGCTGGTGCTCGTGGCCCTGCTCGCCTACACGCTGGCGCGCAAGGATCTGGGGCGCGAGCACGCGCCGCGCCTGGCGCCGCGCCGCGAGGCGCTGGTGGCTACGCTGATCGGCCTGACGATCGGCTTCTACGACGGCTTCTTCGGTCCCGGCACGGGCAGCTTCTTCGTGTTCCTGTTCGTGCGCGTGCTGGGCTATGACTTCCTGAACGCGTCGGTCTCGGCCAAGCTGCTCAACCTGTCGACCAACGCCGCCTCGCTCCTGCTGTTCGCTGCCATGGGCCATGTGTGGTGGCACTTTGCGCTCCCGCTGGCACTGGCCAACGTGGTCGGCGGGCTGCTGGGCGCGCGCATGGCGCTCAAGCACGGCGCGGGCTTCGTGCGCGGCATCTTCATCGTGGTCGTGGGCCTTCTTATCCTGAAGACCGGTTACGACGCGTTCCTGCGCTGACCTGGCGCTTTTCCCCTTGGAGTGAGACCCCATGACTACCGTCACCCTGATCGGCGCCCCCACCGACATCGGCGCCAGCGTGCTGGGCGCCAGCATGGGCCCGGACGCGCTGCGCATCGCCGGGCTGGCGCAGGCGCTGCGCGAGCGCGGCCTGGCCGTGCGCGACGTGGGCAACCTGGCCGGCCCGGGCAACCCGCAGGCCGCGCCCACCGGCGGGTTTCGCCACCTGCCCGAGGTGACGGCCTGGAACCAGGCGGTGTTCGGCGCGGTGCAGGCGGCGCTGGCCGCCGGCGAGCTGCCGCTGCTGATGGGCGGCGACCACTGCCTGGCCATCGGCTCGATCAGCGCCGTGGCGGCGCACTGCCGCGCGCGCGGCAAGCGCCTGCGGGTGCTGTGGTTCGACGCCCACGCCGACGCCAACACACCGGCCTCGTCGCCCAGCGGCAATCTGCACGGCATGCCGGTGGCCTGCCTGCTGGGCCACGGGCCGCAGGGGCTGGTGCGCATGGACGGCGCCAACACCCAGGCGCTGCAGGCCAGCCAGATCACGCAGATCGGCCTGCGCAGCGTGGATGCGGCCGAGAAGCACTTCGTCAACACCCAGGGCATCACCGTCTACGACATGCGCAGCATCGACGAACTGGGCATGCGCGCGGTGATGCAGGCGGCGCTGGCCGGCGTGGACGAGCACACGCACCTGCACGTGAGCTTCGACATGGACTGCATGGATCCGTCGGTGGCGCCCGGCGTGGGCACGCCGGTGCGCGGCGGCCCGACCTACCGCGAGACGCAGCTGTGCATGGAGATGCTGGCCGACTGCGGACGGCTCGGCTCGGTCGACCTGGTCGAGCTGAACCCGGCGCTCGATACCCGCAACCAGACCGCCGAGCTGGCCGTGGAGCTGCTGGAGAGCCTGTTCGGCAAGTCCACGCTGATGCGCGCCTGAGCGCCTTGTACTGCGGGTTTGCGGCAATGCGCCGCCGGCCCGGTGCGTCCCTATAATGCAACCGCCTTGTGACGCCCCATCCGGGCGGCTTTCGCGGGCACGGCTTCCGGCTTGTGATCCACATAGCCGGATTTTTTGTACCTGAGAGCGTGGTAGCGCTCCCATCCCACGCAGGAACAGACTCATGAAGATGCTCAAAACCCTGGCGGCCGTCCTGGCCGTTTGCGCCGCTGCCACCGTGCAGGCACGCCCGCTCGACGAAATCCAGAAGAACGGCACTATCGTGCTCGCCACCGAAGGGCAATATGCCCCGTTCAACTACTTCAAGGGCAAGGAGCTGACCGGCTACGAAATCGAGGTCGGCGAAGCCGTGGCCAAGAAGATGGGCCTGAAGTACGAATGGAAGACCGTCGGCTTCGACGCGCTGCTGACCGGCCTGGCGCAGGATCGCTGGGACCTGGTGATCGCCAGCCACGCCATCACCGAGGAACGCGCCAAGGCCGTGACCTTCACGCACCCGCACTACTGCTCGGGCGGCATCATCGTCTCGCGCTCGGCCAGCATCGCCAAGCCCGCCGACCTGTCGGGCAAGGTGGTGGCCGTGCAGACCGGCACCACCTACCTGGAGCACGTGCAGAAGCTCCCCGGCGTCAAGGAGGTGAAGAACTTCCCGACCGATGACGCCGCGCGCAACGCCCTGGGCACCAAGCGCGTGGACGCTTGGGTGACCGACCGCTTCGTGGCCAAGGAAATGCTCCAGAAGGTGCCCAAGGCCGGCTTCAAGACCGGCGAACTGCTGTTCGTCGAGGAAATCGCCGCCGCCGTCTCCAAGGGCAACGACGGCCTGGCCGACGCCTGGAACAAGGCGCTGCAGGAGCTGATGGCCGACGGCACCGTCGCCAAGATCAGCCAGAAGTACTTCCAAGAAGACGTCACCTGCAAGTAACCCCTCTGCGCCGGGCCTGCGGGCCCGGCCTGCTTTCGACCCCATGCTTCTCGCTCTCTGGCCCGCCCGCTGGAGCCGCTCCCAGCGCAGCAACGCAACGCTGGTAGCGGCTTTGGTCTTGATGGCGCTGGTGCTGTCCCTGCTGGGCTGGCTCCTGTCGTTCTTTCCCGAGCCCATCGGCTCCAACGCCGCGCTGTTCGCCGACGGCGCGCTCACCACGCTGTACCTGACGCTGGTCAGCGGCGGCGCCGGCCTGGTGCTGGGCACCGCCGCTGCGCTGGCGCGCACCTCGCGCCTGGCGTGGCTGCGCCATGTCGCAAGCTTCTACATCTGGGCCATACGCGGCACGCCGCTGCTGGTGCAGATCCTGTTCGTCTACTTCGCGCTGCCGGTCATCGTGCCGGGGCTGAACCTGCCCGACTTCGCCGCCGCCGTGGTGGCGCTGGGGCTGAACGTGGGCGCCTACAACGCCGAGGCCATCCGCGCCGGCCTGCTGGCGGTGCCGCGCGGGCAGACCGAGGCGGCGCGCGCGCTGGGCCTGGGCAACGCGCACGTGTTCTTCGACGTGGTGTTCCCGCAGGCCTTCAAGATCGCGCTGCCGCCGCTGGTGAGCAACTTCGTGGCGCTGCTCAAGGATTCGTCGCTGGCCTACGCCATCGGCGTGGTCGAACTGACCAACGTGGGCAACCGCATCCAGTCGGCCACCTTCCAGCCGGTGGCCACGCTCTCCACCGTGGCCATCACCTATCTGATCCTGACCACGCTGGTGACGCAGGTGACGCACGCGGTCGAATACCGCTTTGACGTCGAGGGACGCGCGAAGTGAACACCGCAACCAATCCCTACATCGTCTGCCGCGAGGTGCGCAAGTCCTTCGGCAACCACGAGGTGCTCAAGGGCGTCTCCACCGAGTTCCGCACCGGCGAGGTCACCGTCATCATCGGCGCGTCGGGCTCGGGCAAGAGCACGCTGCTGCGCGCCATCAACCGCCTGGAGCCGCACGACAGCGGCAGCATCGCGATCGACGGCGTGGAAGTCACCGACGACGTGCGCACGCTGCAGCGCCAGCGCAGCGAAGTCGGCATGGTGTTCCAGCAGTTCAACCTGTTCGGCCACATGAGCGTGCTCGACAACGTCACGCTGGCGCCGCGGCGCATCCGCCGCACGGCGCGCGCGCAGGCCAACACGCAGGCCATGGCGCTGCTCACGCGCGTGGGCATGCAGGACCACGCGCACAAATACCCCTGGCAGCTCTCGGGCGGGCAGCAGCAGCGCGTAGCGATTGCGCGCGCGCTGGCCATGCAGCCGAAGGTGATGCTGTTCGACGAGCCGACCAGCGCGCTCGACCCCGAGATGGTGCAAGAGGTGCTGGACGTGATGCGCGAGCTGGCGCGCGGCGGCATGACCATGATCGTGGTGACGCACGAGATGGGCTTCGCGCGCGAGGTCGGCGACCGCGTGATGTTCTTCGACCAGGGCTGCATCGCGCACGACGCGCCTCCGGCCGAGTTCTTCGCCCACCCGGCCAACGAACGCATCCGCGCCTTCATCGGCCGCATGGGCGCGTAGCCATACATAAAACCATAGCTGTTCACGCTTTTGGATAAACAAATTCAGCATTGATCAATGCTGAGTTTTTTTTCCATAAAGCGCGAACAGCTCTTATTTTTGATAATTAGCGTATGCGTGCCGAACGCCAGGGGCTGATCGCCCTGCTCATCGTGGTCGCCGTCTGGGGCACCACCTTCCCGACCATGAAGCTGCTGTCGGGGCAGCTGGACGCGCTGCAGATCATCTGGGCACGCTTTGCCATCGCGCTGGCGGTGCTGCTGCCGCTGTGGCGCGGCATGCGCGCGCCCGAGCTGCGCTGGGGCCTGCTGCTGGGCGGCCTGCTGTTCGTCGCCTTCTGGCTGCAGACCGAAGGGCTGGCGCGCACCAGCAGCAACCGCAACGCCTTCGTCACCGGGCTGAACGTGCTGGTCGTGCCGCTGCTGGCCATGCTGGCGCTGCGCCGGCGCTACGGCTGGATGCTGTGGGCCGCCTGCGCCATGGCGCTGGCGGGCATGGCGCTGATGTTCCACGAGGACGCGCCCTGGAACCTGGGCGATACGCTGACGCTGGCCAGCACGCTGTTCTACGCCGTCTACATCCTGAGCCTGGAGGAATGCGCCCGGCGCACGGCCGCCGCGCCGCTGCGCGCCACGCGCATGGCCGCCGCGCAGGCGCTGGTGATGTGCGCCGCGTCCGGCGCGCTCATGCTGGCGCGCCACGGCGGCATCGCCAGCACGCTGCACGCGCTGGACGGGCTCTCCGGCCTGGCGCTGGCCTCGCTCGTCTACCTGGGCGTGGTCGCCAGCGTGCTGGTGGTCACGCTGCAGGCCTGGGGCCAGCAGCGCGTGGACGCGGTGCGCAGCGCCATCGTCTTCGGGCTGGAGCCGGTGTTCGCCGCTGCCACCGCGTGGCTGCTGATCGGCGAGCGCCTGGGCACCGTCGGCCTGCTGGGCGCGGCGCTGATCGTGGCCGCGCTCATCGTCAGCCAGATCCCGCCGCCGCGCACGGCGGCGCCGGCCTGAAAGGCAACGCCCCCGCCGGATCGACCCGCTACGGCTGCGCCACCAGCGGCACGTCGGCCGCGCGCCGGGGCGTGCCGATGGGCGGGCCGGCCTTGCCCTGCGCCACGGCGGCCAGATCCTGCTCGCTGGGGTACTGGCCCAGCAGCCAGTAGTCGAACACGCGGCGCACGATGGGCGCGGCGGCGGCGGCGCCAAAGCCCGCGTTCTCCACGATCACGGCCACGGCGATGCGCGGGTGCTCGACCGGCGCGAACGCGGCGAACAGCGAATGGTCGCGCTGGTGCTCTTCGAGCAGCTTGGCGTTGTACTTGACGTTCTGCCCCAGGCTCACGGCCTGCGCCGTGCCCGTCTTGCCGGCCGAGGTGTAGGGCGCGTTGCCGAACACGCGCCGGCCCGTGCCCGCCTCGTTGACTGCCACCAGGCCCTGCAGCACGGTCTGCACGTTGGCCGCCTTGTAGCCCAGCGGGACGCCGGCCGGCAGATCCAGCGCGCGCACCTGGCCGGTGACCGAGTCGCGCACCGACATGGCCACGTGCGGCTGGTAGCGCGTGCCGCCGTTGGCCAGCGTGGCCTCGGCGCCGGCCAGCTGCAGCATGGTGAAGTTGTTGTAGCCCTGGCCGATGCCCAGCGACACCGTCTCGCCCGAGTACCAGCGCTGCTGGTCGGCGCGCTTGTAGCGCTGGCGCTTCCATTCGCGGCTGGGCAGCACGCCGCGCAGCTCGCCGCCCAGGTCGATGCCGGTGATCTGGCCGAAGCCCAGCGGCGCCATGAAGTCGTGGATGGTGTCCACGCCCATATCCACGGCCAGCGAATAGAAGTAGGTGTTGCTGGAGAACTGGATGGCGCGCACCATGTCCACGCCGCCCAGCCCGCCCTCGTGGCTGCGGAAGGTGCGCCCGCCGTAGCTGTAGTAGCCGGGGTCGTTGATGACGAGTTTCGGGTCGCGCTTGCCCAGCTCCAGCGCGGCCAGCGCCATGAAGGGCTTGTACGTGGAGCCCGGCGGGTAGGTGCCGCGCAGCGCGCGGTTGAGCAGCGGGCGGTTGATGGATTCGTTGAGCTCCTGCCAGCTCTCCTGGTCGATGCCCTCGACGAACAGGTTGGGGTCGAACGTGGGCTTGGAGACCAGCGCCAGCACCTCGCCGTTGCCCGGGTCGATCGCCACCAGTGCGCCGCGGCGCTCGCCGAACAGATCCTCGGCGAGCTTCTGCAGCTTGGCGTCGAGCGACAGGATCACGGTGTCGCCAGGCGTCGCCGGCACGCGCTTGAGCAATCGCACCGGGTGGCCGCCGGCGGTGGTCTCCAGCTGCTCCACGCCGGTCGTGCCATGCAGCACGGATTCGTAGCTCTGCTCGATGCCCAGCTTGCCGATGTGGTCGGTGCCGCGGTAGTTGGCGGCGTCGTCCGAGTCGTCGATGCGCTCCTTCTCGTGCTGGTTGATGCGCCCGATGTAGCCGATGGCGTGGCTCGCCACCTCGCCCAGCGGGTAGGTGCGAAACAGCCGCGCCTTGATCTCCACGCCCGGGAAGCGGTAGCGCTGCACGGCAAAGCGCGCCACCTCCTCGTCGGACAGGCGCGTGCGGATGGGCAGCGAGTCGAAGCTGCGCGACTCCTCCATCAGCCGCTTGAAGCGGCGCCGGTCACGCGCGTGGATCTCGACCACCTCGGCCAGCGCGTCGATGGTGGCCTGCAGGTCGTCCACGCGCGAGGGCGTGATCTCCAGCGTGTACGCCGAATAGTTGGTGGCCAGCACCACGCCGTTCCTGTCCAGGATCTGCCCCCGGCTGGGCACGATGGGCACGACCGCCGTGCGGTTGCTCTCGGCCTGGTCGGCCAGCGCGTCGTAGCGCAGCACCTGCAGCACCACCAGGCGCGCGGCCACCAGCCCGAAGGCCAGCAGCACCACCAGGGCGACCGCCGCCACGCGCAGGCGAAAGCGCCTGGCGTCGGCATCGGCGTTACGCAGCTCCGTCATGCCTGCACTCCGCTGCACTGCGCATGACACGCACTCCACGCCACCGGCAAGGCCCAGGCCAGCAGCCACCGCGCAAGGGCCGCCCCGCCGCGCTGGTGGCGTCCCCCTGCCCGCAGTGCGCAGCACTGCGAGAGCGGGGGGAAGCGGCGCAGCCGCACAGGGGGGTGCCGCACATTACAAGGGGCGGTTCTCGTCCTGGTCCGGCGGGCGGCGCTGCGGCGCCAGCAGGATCAGGCTCACCAGCGGCCAGACGGCCGCCTCCAGCAGCGGCGCCAGCAGCACCCACCAGGGCGGCGCGATGCCGCCGCCGGCCAGGCGCAGCGCCACCTCCAGCGCATGCACCGCCGCGAACAGCGGCAGCAGCTGCAGCGCCTGCCACCCGGGGCCGAACCAGAGCAGGCGGCGCGAAGCCATCTGCGCGCCGAACATCAGCACGCTGTAGACCAGCGCATGCTGGCCCAGCAGCGCGCCCTGGTACACGTCGATGCACAGGCCCATGGCGAAGGCCAGGCCCAGGCCCACGCGCTGGGGCTGGTGCAGGCCCCAGAAGGCCAGCAGCACCACGACCCAGTCGGGCGTCCAGACCACGCGCCCCAGCGGCAGCATGTTCAGCGCCAGCGCCGCCACCAGGCTGGCGGCGATGAAGGCGGGGCTGACGGGCAGCAGCAGCGGCTGCCCCTTGCGCATGATCATGGACGCCCCCCCCGCCGGGGCGGCTCGGGCTCGGGCCGCGGCTGCGGTTCGAGCTGCAGCGGGCGCAGCACCATGACGTGGCGCGCGCCATGCACCTGCGCCAGCGGCGCGCAGTAGATGCGCGCGAAGGTGGAGTCCGAGCGACGCTCGACGCGCGCCACGCGGGCCACCGGCAGGCCCGGCGGGTACAGGCCGTCCACGCCGCTGGAGGTCAGCAGGTCGCCCTCGCGCACGTCCTCGTCGGCTGGCGTGTAGCGCAGCTCCATGCCGCCGCCGTGCGACGCCACCGGGTCGCCGTAGGCCACGCTGCGCGCGCCGGTGCGCACGTTGAGCACGGGGATGGCCTGGTCGCGGTCGATGAGCAGCGTGACCTCGCTGAGCATGGGATAGACGCGCGTGACCTGGCCCAGCACGCCGGCGGCGTCGAGCACCGGCGCGCCCGGCTGCACGCCGGCCATGCGCCCCGCGTCGATGACGACGCGGCGCGTGTACGGGTCGGCCGCGTCGTACAGCACCTGCGCCGCCTGGGCCTGCACCGGCAGGCGCGCGCGCAGCGCCAGCAGCTCGCGCAGCTGGGCGTTCTCGTGCAGCAGCTGGTCGGCGGAGCCGGCACGCACCGCCATCTGCGCCATCTCGCGGCGCGCCGCGTCCAGCCCGGCCTGCGCCTCTTCGAGCGACTGGAAGTACCCCGCGCCCTTGCCGGCCAGCTCCACCGGCTGCAGCATCAGCCACTGCAGCGGGTACAGCGCCGTGCCGACCACCTGGCGCAGCGGGCCGGTGACGTGAAAGCGCGCGTCGGCCACCATCAAAAACAGCGCCAGGGCGCTGTACAGGACGAGCCGGGCACGCGGCGACGGCCCGTGCCGGAACAGCGACGGCGCCGAACGATCCAGGGTACCCAGGGGCATGGCGGCGCCGGCGCAGTGCTATCAGTCGGTGGTGAAGATGCTGCCCTGCGCGTCCATGCGCTCCAGCGCGATGCCGCAGCCGCGCACCACGCAGGTCAGCGGCTCCTCGGCCACCAGCACGGGCAGGCCGGTTTCCTCGGCCAGCAGGCGGTCGAGGTCGCGCAACAGCGCGCCGCCGCCGGTCAGCATCATGCCGCGCTCGGCAATGTCGGCGCCCAGCTCGGGCGGGGTCTGCTCCAGCGCGTTCTTGACGGCGCTGACGATCTGGTTGAGCGGCTCGGTCAACGCTTCGAGCACCTCGTTGGAGCTGATGGTGAAGCTGCGCGGCACGCCTTCGGAGAGGTTGCGGCCCTTGACCTCCATCTCGCGCACCTCGCTGCCGGGGAAGGCGCTGCCGATCTGCTTCTTGATGGCCTCGGCCGTCGGCTCGCCGATCAGCATGCCGTAGTTGCGGCGGATGTAGTTGATGATGGATTCGTCGAACTTGTCGCCGCCCACGCGCACGCTGCCCTTGTAGACCATGCCGCCCAGGCTGATGACGCCGACCTCGGTGGTGCCGCCGCCGATGTCCACGACCATCGAGCCCGAGGCCTCGCTCACCGGCAGGCCGGCGCCGATGCCGGCGGCCATCGGCTCCTCGATCAGGTAGACCGAAGTGGCGCCGGCGGCCTCGGCCGCGTCCTTGATGGCGCGGCGCTCGACCTGGGTCGAACCGCAGGGCACGCAGATGATGATGCGCGGGCTGGGGGTCAGCACGCTGCGCGGGTGCACCATCTTGATGAACTGCTTGATCATCTGCTCGGTGATGACGAAGTCGGCGATCACGCCGTCCTTCATCGGGCGGATCGCCTCGATGTTGCCCGGCACCTTGCCCAGCATGGCCTTGGCCTCGCGGCCGACGGCCTGGATGACCTTCTTGCCGTGCGGCCCGCCTTCGTGGCGGATCGCGACGACCGACGGCTCGTCGAGCACGATGCCCTTGTCGCGGGCGAAGATCAGGGTGTTGGCGGTGCCAAGGTCAATGGCCAGGTCGGTGGAAAAATACCGACGGAATGCTCCGAACATGCAAAAGTCCTGTTGCGGCACGGCATGCGCGTCGGCCTGCCATCGCCGGGAAATAAGGGGGTGTTTGAGGCTTTTTTCGCACAATCACCGGCGTGGGCGAGGGTATTGCAGCAAAGCCGGGATAATACCGCATCCCCTGTGAATAACTCCCATTGCAGCGCTGCGCGGATGCGTGCTTTACATCCGGTTGCCGCTGCCCCCGACCCTATGGCACTCACTCCCCAGGACATCGGCCGCATCGCCCATCTGGCGCGGCTGGAACTCAGCGAAGCAGAAAGTGGGCGCATGCTCACCGAATTGAACGGCTTTTTCGCCATCGTCGAGCAGATGCGCGCCGTCGATACCAGCGGCGTCCTGCCGCTGGCGCACCCCGTGGCGGCGGTGCAGGCCGTGCAGCTGCGCCTGCGCCCCGACGTGGCCAGCGAGCCCGACCAGCGCGCGGCCAACCAGCAAAACGCCCCGGCCGTGCAGGACGGCCTGTTCCTCGTGCCCAAAGTGATCGAATAAACCCATGACGACCCCCGCATTGCATGACATGGGCGCCGCCCGGCTGGCCGCCGCGCTGCGCTCCAAACAGGTCAGCGCCGTCGAGGCCGCGCAGCACTTCCTGGCCCGCGCCCGGGCGCAGCAGGCGCTGGGCGCCTTTCTCGCCATCGACGAGGACGTGACGCTGGCGCAGGCGCGCGCGCAGGACGCGCAGCTCGCCGCCGGCAGCGCCCCGCCGCTGGCCGGCCTGCCGATCGCGCACAAGGACATCTTCGTCACGCGCGACTTCCCCACCACCGCCGCCAGCCGCATGCTGGCCGGCTACCGCTCGCCGTTCGACGCCACCGTGGTCAGCCGCCTGGCCGCCGCCGGCTGCGTGACGCTGGGCAAGCTCAGCTGCGACGAGTTCGCCATGGGCGGCGCCAACGAGAACTCGGCCATCGCCCCGGTGGGATTTGACGCGCCGCAGCCGGTGCGCAACCCCTGGGACACGGCGCGCGTGCCCGGCGGCTCGTCGGGCGCCAGCGCGGTGGCCGTGGCCGCCGGCCTGGCCGCCGCCGCCACCGGCACCGACACGGGCGGCTCGATCCGCCAGCCGGCCAGCTTTTGCGGCGTGACCGGCATCAAGCCGACCTACGGGCGCGCCAGCCGCTACGGCATGATCGCGTTCGCCTCCAGCCTGGACCAGGCCGGGCCGATGGCGCGCAGTGCCGAAGACTGCGCGCTGCTGCTATCGAGCATGTGCGGGCCCGACGTGGAGCGCGACTCGACCAGCCTGGACATGCCCGCCGAGGACTTCGGCCGCAGCCTGAACGACAGCCTGGACGGCCTGCGCATCGGCGTGCCGGCGGAGTTCTTTGGCGACGGCCTGCACGCCGACGTGCGCGCCGCCGTCGATGCCGCCCTCAAGGAATACGAAAAGCTCGGCGCGCGCCTGGTGCCGATCGCGCTGCCGCGCACCGAGCTGGCCGTGCCGGTGTACTACATCCTGGCGCCGGCGGAGGCGTCGTCCAACCTGTCGCGCTTCGACGGCGTGAAGTTCGGCCACCGCGCCAAAAACTACACCGACCTACTCGACATGTACAAGAAGACCCGCGCCGAGGGCTTTGGCGACGAGGTCAAGCGCCGCATCATGATCGGCACCTACGTGCTGTCCGAGGGCTACTACGACGCCTACTACCTGCAGGCGCAAAAAATCCGCCGCATGATCGCCGACGACTTCCAGGCCGCCTTCGCGCAGTGCGACCTGATCGCCGGCCCGGTCGCGCCCACGGTGGCCCCGCCGATCGGCGCGCAGACCGACCCGGTGGCCAACTACCTGGCCGACATCTACACCCTGCCCGCATCGCTGGCCGGCCTGCCCGGCCTGAGCCTGCCGGCCGGCTTTGGCGCCGGCGGCATGCCCGTGGGGCTGCAGCTGATCGGCAATTACTTCCAGGAGGCGCGGCTGCTGAACGCCGCGCACCGCCTGCAGCAGGCGACCGACTTCCACCTGCGCCGCCATCCATAAAACAATAGCTGTTCGCGCTTGGTATATCTTTATTTCAAATACAAAAATATCTGAAATCGTTATCCAATCAGCGCAAACAGCTCATCTTTTAGAGTCAAGGACAGCTTCATGTCTGCCAAACTGATCCAGGGCTACGAGGTCGTCATCGGCTTCGAGACGCACGCCCAGCTCGCCACCCAGAGCAAGATCTTCAGCCGCGCGAGCACCGCCTTCGGTGCCGCGCCCAACACCCAGGCCTGCGCCGTGGATCTGGCGCTGCCCGGCACGCTGCCGGTGATGAACGTCAAGGCCGTCGAATGCGCCATCCGCCTGGGCCTGGCGCTGGGCAGCCGCATCGCGCCCGAGAGCATCTTCGCGCGCAAGAACTACTTCTACCCCGACCTGCCCAAGGGCTACCAGATCAGCCAGTTCGAGATCCCCGTGGTGCAGGGCGGCGCGGTGTCGTTCTACCTGGGCGAAGAGAAGAAAACCGTGCGCCTGGTGCGCGCCCACCTCGAAGAAGACGCGGGCAAGAGCCTGCACGAGGACTTCATCGGCCAAAGCGGCATCGACCTGAACCGCGCCGGCACGCCGCTGCTGGAGATCGTCACCGAGCCCGACATGCGTAGCACGGACGAGGCCGTGGCCTACGCCCGCGCACTGCACCAGATCGTCACCTGGATCGGCATCTGCGACGGCAACATGCAGGAAGGGTCGTTCCGCTGCGACGCCAACGTCTCGGTGCGCAAGCCCGGCGGCCCGCTGGGCACGCGCCGCGAGATCAAGAACCTGAACAGCTTCAAGAACATGCAGCAGGCGATCGACTACGAGATCCGCTGGCAGATCGAGGAGATCGAGGACGGCCGCGCGATCCAGCAGGCCACCGTGCTGTTCAACCCCGACACCGGCGAGACCCGCGCCATGCGCACCAAGGAAGACGCGGCCGACTACCGCTACTTCCCCGACCCCGACCTGCCGCCGCTGGTCGTCGCCCCCGACTGGATCGAGCGCGTGCGCGCCGACATGCCCGAGCTGCCGCAGGCCATGGCCGCGCGCTTCGTCGCGCAGTACGGCCTGCCCGAGTACGACGCCACCACGCTGACGCAAAGCCAGGCCATGGCCGCCTACTTCGAGGCCGCCGCCCAGGCCTGCGGCGCGCCCAAGCTGGCCAGCAACTGGGTGATGGGCGAAATCTCGCGCCGCCTGAACGCCGAGGAAATCGGCATGGACGCGGTCAAGGTGGCCAGCAGCCAGCTGGCGCAGCTGATCGCCCGCATCCAGGACGGGACGATTTCCAACAACGCCGCGCGCCAGGTGTTCGACGTGCTGTGGAGCGGCGAGGCCGGCGACGTGGACGCGGTGATCGACGCCAAGGGCCTCAAGCAGATGAATGACAGCGGCGCGCTGGAGAAGATCGTCGACGAGGTGATCGCCGCCAACCCCGCCAACGTCGAGCAGTACAAGGCCGGCAAGGACAAGGCCTTCAACGCGCTGGTCGGCCAGGTGATGAAGGCCAGCAAGGGCAAGGCGAATCCGCAGCAGGTCAACGAATTGCTAAAAACCCGGCTGGGCTGAAGCTCGACACCCCCCTGAGTCGCTTCGCGCCTTCCCCCCGCTCTCGCATTGCTGCGCAATTCGGGCAGGGGGACGACGCCAGTGCTGCGGGGCGGCCCTTGCACGGCGTCCGCTGGCTTGGGGCACGCCAGTTGCGTGGGCAGCGGATCTCCAGGCAGTCGCAACCTTGGCCGCTCAAAACACGCTTCAAGCGGCGTATTTTTTCGCCCCGGCCACGCACAGCACCGTGCCCAGCGTCACGGCCAGCATCGCGGGGTTGACCGCCTCGTGCAGCAGCACGGCGGCCAGGCCCAGGCCCATGAAGGGCTGCAGCAGCTGCAGCTGCCCCACGGCAGCGATGCCGCCCTGCGCCAGCCCCCGGTACCAGAAGATGAAGCCGATCAGCATGCTGAACAGCGACACGTAGGCCAGCCCCAGCCAGGCCGGCAGGCCGATGGGCGCGGCGGCCGTGGGCAGCGCCCACCAGGTCAGCGCCAGCATGGCGGGCAGCGCCAGCACCAGCGCCCAGCTGATCACCTGCCAGCCGCCCAGGCGGCGCGACAGCTGCGCGCCCTCGGCGTAGCCCATGCCGCAGGCCAGCACGGCGGCCAGCATCAGCAGGTCGCCGCGCAGCGCCCCCGGCGCGCCGCCCAGCGCCGCGTAGCCCACCACGCAGGCGCTGCCCAGCAGCGAGAACAGCCAGAACAGCGGGCGCGGGCGCTCGCCGCCGCGCAGCACGGCGAACAGCGCCGTGCACAGCGGCAGCAGCCCCACGAACACCAGCGAACGCGCCGCGCTGATGTGCTGCAGCGCCAGCGCGCTGAGCAGCGGAAAGCCCAGCACCACGCCCAGCGCGGTCAAGCCCAGCGCCGGCAGGTCGCCCGCCGCCGGGCGGCGCTGGCGCAGCAGCAACAGCAGCGCCAGCCCCAGCAACGCGGCGATGCTGGCGCGCGCGCCCGTCAGCAGCAGCGGCGCGATGTCGGCCACCGCCACGCGCGTGGCCGGCAGCGAGCCGGCAAAGATGGCCACGCCGACGAACCCGTTGATCCAGCCGCTGGTGGTTTTTTCCATGCATTCCTCCTGTGTCAGGGTACTGAGTACATCACCGGCGCGGCGTCCATGCACGGCGCGGCACAGTCACAAGCAACTGTATGGCACGCACCACCCGTACGGCGCCACTCGATGCAAGGCGCTGCACGCGCCTGAACGCAGCGCAGAGGGACGCGCGGGTGTTCAGCGCGCGGGCGCTGGCCGGGTTCGGCGCGCCGGGACAGGGAGCGGAAGACGGGACATCGTCAGCGCGAACTGTCGGCGGCAGGCGCGGACGGCGGCGTGGCCCACTTGGCGGCGGCCGCGCGCTGCTGCTCCCACAGCCGGCGCAGCTCGGCCAGCTCGGTGTCGAAGCGCTGGTTGATGCGCTGCTTCTCCTGCTCCTGCTTGGCAATGAAGCGCTGCTGCTCGGCGCTGCTTTCGTCGTTCTCGGCGAACTGGCGCTGCAGCACCATCGGCGCCTTGGACAGGTCGCCCTTGTAGAACTCCAGCTCGGCGGCGAGCTTCTTGCGGTCCGCGCGCAACTCGGCGATGCGCCGCTGCGCCACGGCGATGACTTCGTCGATCTGGGTCAGCGCGGACTGGCGCTCCTCGCTGTGCGACGCCTCGTCGGGGTAGCGCGCCAGCAGCACACGCTCGCGCCGGCGCGCGTCGGCCACGCGGGCGCGCTCCTGCGCCTCTTCGCGGCGCTTGGCCTCCTGGGCGGCGCGTTCGTGCTCGGTCAGCGACGGGCCGATGCGCCGGCGCTCGGTGCCCATGTCATCGAGCACGCGCTGCTCGCGATCCAGGCAGGCCGCGATGGGCCGATCCGACGTGATGCGCCGGCCACTATTGTCCACGCAGGTATACACCTCGCCGCCGCCGGCCGGGCGCGGCTGCGCCCAGGCCGTCGCCGTACAGATGGCCAGCACGGCCAGGGTCGCATGGACTGCACGCCCGCTTGTTGTCAAATCCGCCCCCTTGGTTGCCCCGTCAGTCGTCCACACCGTAGCGCTGGCGGTACGCCAGCACGCGTTCGTGGTGCGTATGCATGTCTGCATCGCCGCCGCTTGCCGATAGATATTGCAATAAATCTGCCAACTTGGCGATAGCACACACCTGCATACCCAATTGGCCGCGCACGTACTGCACGGCGCTGTGCGCCACGTCCTGCCCGCCTTCGGTGGCCATTTCCTGGCGATCCAGGGCAATCGCCATGGCGTGCGGCGTGGCGCCGGCAGCGCGGATCAGCGCGATCGACTCGCGCGCGGCGGTGCCGGCGCTCATCACGTCGTCGATGATCAGCACCCGGCCCGCCAGCGGCGCGCCCACCAGCGTGCCGCCTTCGCCGTGATCCTTGGCCTCCTTGCGGTTGTAGGCAAAGGGCACGTTGTGCCCCAGCCGTGCCAGCTCCACGGCCACCGTTGCGGCCAGGGGTATGCCCTTGTAGGCGGGGCCGAACACCATGTCGAACCCGATGCCGCTGGCCAGCAGCGCCTGTGCATAGAATTGCGCCAGGCGCCCCAGCTTGGCGCCGTCGTCGAACAGGCCGGCGTTGAAGAAATACGGGCTCATGCGCCCGGCCTTGGTCTTGAATTCCCCAAACCGCAGCACGCCGGCCTCGACCGCGAAACGTACGAACTGCTGCGCCAGCGGGGCCTGTGCACCAACATCCACCATGGGAAAATCCTTGTTCCAATTGACCAGTCTGAATCTCAACGGCATCCGCTCGGCCACGTCCAAGGGGCTGGAGGCATGGCTTGAACAGAGTCGGCCGGATTGTATTTGCGTGCAGGAGCTGAAGGCGCAGGCGGGCGACATGGCCGGGCGCTTCGAGCAGTTGGCGGGCCTGGCCGGGTACTTTCACTTCGCGCAGAAAAAGGGCTATTCGGGCGTCGGCGTGTACACGCGCCACCAGCCCAGCGACGTGGTCGCCGGCTACGGCAGCGCCGAGTTCGACGCCGAGGGTCGCTACCTGGAGCTGCGCTTCGACACCCCGGGACGCAAGCGCTCGATCATCAGCGCCTATTTTCCCAGCGGCAGCTCGGGCGAGGAGCGCCAGCAGGCCAAGTACCGCTTCCTGGACGGCTTTCACCCGCACCTGATGCGCCTGGCCGCCGAACGCGACTTCATCCTGTGCGGCGACATCAACATCGCGCACCAGCAGATCGACCTGAAGAACTGGCGCGGCAACCAGAAGAACAGCGGCTTCCTGCCCGAGGAGCGCGCCTGGATGACAAAGTTGTTACACACAACTGAGCCTGGCGGCGGCCTGGTGGACGTTTACCGCCAGCTCGAACCCGACGCGACCGACGCCTGCTACACGTGGTGGAGCAACCGCGGCCAGGCCTACGCGAACAACGTGGGGTGGCGCCTGGACTACCACCTGGCCACGCCCGCGCTGGCGCGGCAGGCGCGCAGCCAGGCCATCTACAAGGGCGAGAAGTTCAGCGACCACGCGCCCATCACCATCGGCTACGACCTCGCGCTGTAGCGCGCCGCGCGTACCGTCAACAAATGTCACCTCGGCAGGATTGGGGGAATTTATTGCATAGCGAAACCAATTCGCTTTCGCCCCTGGCATAGTCGGTACACCGCGCTGGCACCGCACGCATGCCAGCGCTTCAGCGGCGCACTGCCCGAAGCAAGCGGTAGAAGTGAGAATGTTGTGATGATGTCCACCGCCAAGCGCGTCTTCTGGCTGCTGGCCTGCGCCGCAATTGCCGCCCTGGCCGCGGGGCTGGTGCTGGCCGCCGGCCAGGAGGGCCGGCTGCTGCACGACAACGCCGCGCTGCTCATCACGGTGCTGGGCATCGTGCTGGCCAGCATGGCGCTGCTGATCTGGCGGCTGGTGCACTACGCGCGCTCGGCGGGCGCGCTGTCGCGCCAACTGGCCCAGACCAACCGGCAGCTGGAGGCGCGCGTGGCCGAGCGCACGCACAAGGTCGAGGAAGGCCGGGCGCTGCTGCACTTCATCCTCGACACCAGCCCCAGCGAGGTGGTGCTGGCCGAGGCCCAGAGCGGGCGGGTGCACTTCATGAACCACCGGCTGACCGAACGCCTGGGCCTGTGCGAACCGCCCAAAACCCTGTTCCTGCACCAACTGCTGCGCGACGCGCAGGCGGGCGAGCAGCTCATGCGGGCGCTCGACCAGTACGGGCAAGTGGACGGCATGGAGGCGCTCATCGGCGGCGACGCGCCGCACTGGAGCTCGCTGTCGGCCCGCCTGATCGAGGTGGATGGGCAGCTGGCCCACCTCCTCTGGGGCTTCGACATCAGCACGCACAAGCAGCTGGAGGCGCAGCTGCGCGAGCTGGCCACGCGCGACGCGCTCAGCGGGCTGCTCAACCGGCGCGCCTTCCTGGAGCGCAGCACCGCGCTGCTCGACCACTGCCGCCGCCACGCGCAGCCGTGCGCGGCACTGATGCTCGACATCGACCACTTCAAGCGCATCAACGACCAGCACGGCCACCAGACGGGCGACGAGGCCATCCGCGCCGGCGCGCTGGCCATGAGGAGCGCGCTGCGCGACGCCGACCTGCTGGGCCGCATGGGCGGCGAGGAGTTCGCGGCGCTGCTGCCGCATTCCACCCAGGCCGACGCCATGGGCGTGGCCGAGCGCATCCGCGAAACCGTTGCGCACATGGACTTGCGCACGCCCCAGGGCCGGTCGCTGGCCTTCACCGTATCCGTGGGCGTGGCCGAGATGGCGCCCCGCCACCCCGGCATCGAGGCGCTGCTGGCCGACGCCGACACAGCGCTCTACCGCGCCAAGGCCGCCGGCCGTAATACAGTACAGGCCTACGCGCCCGCTGCCGGGCGCCCGCACAACCACATTCCAACCCCGCCATGAGCATCCGCCTTTTGATCGTCGACGACAGCCGCATGTCCCGGCTCATCCTGCAGGGCATGATTGCGCAGGCCCACCCCGACTGGACCATCGTGCACGCCAGCAGCGGCGAGGAGGCGCTGGAACTGGTGCGCCAGCAGCCCGTGGATCTGGTCTCGATGGATTTCAACATGCACGGCATGAACGGCCTGGAGGCCGCGCTGGCGCTGCGCGAAATATTGCCCGGCGTACCCGTCGCGATCCTGACCGCCAACGTACAGTCCGCAGTACAAGAACGCATAGAGGAGGCAGGAATGGTGTTCATCCCCAAGCCCATCACGGCCAGCGCCGCGAGTGCCCTCGCGCGCCTGGCGGGAGCCTGACATGACGACACAGCTGGATGCGGAACAGATCGACGCGCTCTGCGAAATTTTCAACATCGGCGTAGGCAAGGCCGCTGCCGCCATGGGCAGCCTGATGCACGACGAAGTGCTGCTGAGCGTGCCCCGCGTGAGCATCTTCACCGTGAACGAGGCGGCCCAGCAGCTCAGCGCCGCCGGCGTGCCCATGTACGGCGTGCGCCAGCCGTTTCGCGGCCTGCTCAATGGCGACGCGCTGCTGATCTTTCCGGGCAGCAAGAGCCTGGAGATCGTGCGCATCGTCGCCGGCCGCAGCGCCCCGGGAGAAGACCTGGGCGCGCTCGAGAAGGACGCCATGGCCGAGGTCGGCAACGTCATGCTCAACGCCTGCATCGCCGCGCTGTCGGATCTGCTGGGCAACGAGTTCGAGCTGAGCCCGCCCACCGTGGACGTGGGCGACAGCCGCACCATCCTGGGCACGCGCATCCAGAACCACCTGGTGGTGTTCCTGCACATCCGCTTCGAGCTGCTGAGCAGCCAGATCGAGGGCTACGTGGTGTTCGTGCTCAACACCACCTCGCTGGCCAGCCTGCGCACGGCCATCGACCGGCTGCTGGGCCGCCCGCCAGAGGCCGACTGACGCATGCTGCGCTACCACACCATCCCCGTCACCGCGTTCCAGCAGAACTGCTCGCTCGTCTGGTGCGACCAGACCATGGAGGCGGCCGTCATCGACCCGGGCGGCGACCTGCCCCATCTTGAGGCCGAGGCGCAGCGCCTGGGCCTGCGGCTCGTGGCCATCTGGCTCACGCACGCGCACATCGACCACGCGGGCGGCGCGGGCGAGCTGGCGCAGCAGCGCGGCTTGCCCATCGTCGGCCCGCACCCGGGCGACCAGTTCTGGATCGACGGCCTGCCGCAGCAAAGCGCGATGTTCGGCTTCCCGCCCGCGCAGGCCTTCACGCCCACGCGCTGGCTGCACGACGGCGACACGGTCACGATCGGCCAGGAAACGCTGACCGTGCGCCACTGCCCCGGCCACACGCCCGGCCACGTGGTGTTCCACGCGCCGCAGATCGAGCGCGCCTTTGTGGGCGACGTGCTGTTCGCGGGCAGCATCGGCCGCACCGACTTCCCGCAGGGCAACCACGAGCAGCTCATCGCCAGCATCACCGGGCGGCTGTGGCCCATGGGCGATGCAACCGTCTTCATCCCGGGCCACGGGCCCGAGAGCACGTTCGGCCGCGAGCGGCGCAGCAACCCCTACGTGGGCGGAACCTGAAGGCGCCGCGCGAGGCCTTCCCGTCTCCGGTATAGTAGGCCGCCAGGAGATGGCGTTCCTCCTTCAACCGCCGCATGTTCCATGCGGCTGATGACGCCTACAGACACCTGACCACCGTCGGGGCTGTAGGCATTCGCGCCCGCATCTTCGCCGTTGGTCAGCCCGATTCCTTCGAGCCCATGACCCATGCACACACTCCAACGTATCGAACAGCTTGCACCGCCGCCTAGCCTGAGCAGGCGGCCCGCAGGCAGCGCCCCGGCCTTGTTGCCGCCCGGGCGCCCGCGCGGCGCCCCCATCCAGGAGGCGCGCCCATGACGGGACTCCATGCCGTGGCCGCCATCGGCCTGGGCGCCGCCTTGGGCGCGCTGGCCCGCCATGGGCTGGGCCTGTCGCTGAACGCCGTGGCGCCCCACATTCCCATGGGCACGCTGGCGTCGAACCTGATCGCGGCCTACATCGTCGGCGCCGCGATGGCGTTCTTCGCCACCGCACCCGGCCTGTCGCCGCACTGGCGGCTGTTCCTGATCACGGGACTGGCGGGCGGCCTGTCCACGTTCTCCACGTTTTCGGCCGAGCTGCTCACGCTGCTGCGCGACGGGCGCTGGGGCTGGTCCGCCGGCATGCTGGCGCTGCACCTGGGCGGCTCGCTCGCCATGACGGCGCTGGGCATGGCCTCGGTGTCGTGGGTGCGCCATTGATCCACGGAGGAAAGACAGCGATGCGAGGCATTGCGCCTATCAAATAAATGAGCTGTTTACTCGCTAGATGATTGAAATTCAAATATAAAAATATCTGCATTTCTTTTTGAAAGCGGGCAAAAAGCTCTTTTTTTGATAGTACAAATCCATCCTGCGACCCGCCGTTCTCACGCAAGCACCCGCGGATGGGGCGATGAGCCGCGCCGCGCCCGGCGAAGCGCCGCAGGCCTGGGAGTCGGAATTTTCCGTCTTTCATCGGCAATTGCATGCATCGCGCTGCCATCGGCATGCATTGCAGAAAATTGGCGTGCAACACCCAGAGGCCGCACGCATCGTGGTATAACGCTCCAGCGGCCCGGATTGGCGCCGCGCCGCCACGGTTCGCCCTGGTACCGGCGCACGCATGCGCCGCTGTTGAACTGACGTTCACACCCTCGCGTATGCGCTGATCTGCGATTGGCGTGTGCACTTCCATCACTGCGCTCCGGCGCAAACCACACGGCTTCTGTGCGGCACGCGCCGCAGGTTGGCGCCTTTGCCGCACCAGCCGAACCAGGGGCCGCATGCCCACGGCGGCGGGCTGCGCCCACCGGTGGACAGACGATGAAAGGAGCACCTGGTGGCGCACACCATTCTTGCAACCGATCTGGACGGTACCTTCCTGGGCGGCAGCGGCCAGGAGCGCCGCGCGCTGTACGGCTGGATCGCCCGGCGCCGCGCCGAAATCACCCTGATCTACGTCACCGGGCGCAGCCTGGCCGCAATGCGCGACGTGCTGCAGGAGCTGCCGCTGCAGCCCGACCACGTCATTGCCGACGTGGGCACCGCCGTGTATGTGGGAGACGACCGCAGGCCCCACCCGGCGCTGGAAGCCTGGCTGGACGCTGGCTGGCCGCCCACGGCGCTGGCCGACATCCGCCAGATACTGCGCCGCCACCCGCACCTGAAGGAGCAGCCCCTGTTCGAGGGCCGGCGCCTGTCGTGCTTCTACTCGAACCCGGCGCTGGCCGACAACGCCCGGCGCGAGCTGCAGGACGCCGGCTACGACGTGCTGCTGTCGGCCGAGCGCTTCTTCGACGTGCTGCCGCGCGGCGTGCAGAAGGGCCCCACGCTGCTGCGCACCGTGGACGCGCTGGGCCTGCCGCGCGAGCGGGTGCTGGTGGCGGGCGACACGCTCAACGACCTGTCGCTGTTCCAGACCGGCCTGCACGGCGTGGTCGTGGCCAACCGCGAGCCGCTGCTGGCCGCGGCCGTAAAGGACTTTCCCAAGGTATTGCACAGCACGAAGGAGGGTGCTGCCGGCGTACTCGACGCCCTGCAGCGCATGCACTGACAACCACAGCACAAAGGAGCACCAAGCCATGAGCGATTGCATCAATCTCGACCAGAAGCTGATCGTGGTCTACCACCGCCAGCCCTACGAGGAGGTCGAGGAAGACGGCCAGACCGTGCTGCGCGAGCCGCGCAGCCCCAATGGCATCATTCCCGCCGTGAAGGGCTTCTTCAGCCACGTGGACAAGGCCGTCTGGGTATCGTGGAAGAAGCTCGACACATCCAGGAAGGGCAAGGCCTTCGAGCCGCGCATCGCCATCAGCGACAGCTTTGGCGACTACGAGGTGGTGCGCCTGCCGCTGGAGGCGGCCAAGATCAGCCAGTTCTACCACGTGGCGTCCAAGGAGTCGCTGTGGCCGGTGATCAACTCCTTTCCCTGGCTCTACACCACCAAGAACATCGTCTGGGCGGACTTCCGCGAGGTGAACCGCCGCTTTGCCGAGGCCGCCTGCCGCGAGGCCGAGCCCGGCAGCGTCGTCTGGGTGCACGACTACAACCTCTGGCTGGTGCCCGGCTTCGTGCGGCGCATGCGCCCGGACCTGAAGATTGCGTTCTTCCACCACACCCAGTTCCCGGGGCCGGACGTGTTCAACATCCTGCCCTGGCGCGACGAGATCATCGACAGCCTGCTGGCCTGCGACCAGGTCAGCTTTCACGTGCCGCGCTACGCGCAGAACTTCTGCCACGTGGTGCAAAGCCTGCGCGCCGGCGCCGTGCGCCACGAGGCGCCGCCCAGCCTGCCGATCATCGCGCGCAGCTGTGCGCTGTCCGAGCCGATGGTGGCGACGCGCCTGGAGCATGCCGGGCGCAGCATCCAGATCGACACCTGCCCGATAGGCACCTCGCCCGAGCTGGTGGCGCGCATCGTCAACTCCCCCGAGGGCCAGCAGAGCACGCGCCGCATCCGCCGCGACATGAACACGCAAAAGCTCATCGTCTCGGTCGGCCGCGTCGATTACGTCAAGGGCGGCTGCCAGCAGCTGGAGGCGTTCGAGCGCCTGCTCAAGCGCCGCCCCGACCTGCACGGGCGCATCAAGCTGCTGCTGGTGACGGTGGCCGCCGCCGACGGCATGGAGGTGTACCGGTCGGAGCAACAGAAGATCGAGCAGCTGGTCGGGCGCATCAACGGCCACCACGGCACGCTGCACTGGCTGCCGATCCACCTGTCGACCACGTCGCTGACGTTCGACGAAGTGGTCTGCGCCTACCGCGCGGCCGACATCGCCTGGATCACCCCGCTGCGCGACGGACTCAACCTGGTGGCCAAGGAATACATCGCCGCCAAGCAGGGCGAGCCGGGCGTGCTGATATTGTCGGAGTTCTCGGGCGCCGCCATGGAGCTGGAGGACGCGCTGCTGGTCAACCCCTTCAGCCGCAGCTCCCTGGACGAAACCCTGGACCGGGCCATCGACATGCCTGCGCCCGAGCAGCGCGAGCGCATGGGCCGGCTGTACCAGCAGGTGCGCCGCTACGACATCCGCTACTGGACGCAGCACGTACTGCGCAGCTTCGCCAGGCTGGCCGGCGCGCCGGATCCGGGCCCAGGCGAGGCTGCCGCAGCCGCCCCGGCTCTTTCGCGCTGACGCCAGGCCTGGCAGGCCTCCCGCCGTGCGCAGTACACTGCCTGCGCACCCCGCCCTCGCGCACCCCCATGCTCACAGCCCCGCCCCTGACACGCCGCCGCCGCTTCATCACGCGACTGCGCCACTGCGGGCCGCCACAGCTACGCCGCTTGCCATCCCTGCGTCGTATCTGCCATTGCCGGAGCTGTGTCCATGGCCTTTTCCTTTTCCTTTCGTCCCAGACTCATAGACGCCCTCAGGGGCTATGACCGCACGCGCCTGGTCGCCGACGTGGGCGCCGGCCTGACGGTGGCCGTCGTCGCGCTGCCGCTGGCCATGGCCTTTGCCATCGCCTCGGGGCTCAAGCCCGAGGCGGGCATCTTCACCACCATCGTCGCCGGCTTTCTGGTGGCGCTGCTGGGCGGCAGCCGCGTGCAGATCGGCGGGCCGGCCGGCGCCTTCATCGTCATCGTCTACGGCATCGTGCAGCGCTACGGCGTGGCCAACCTGATCATCGCCACCGCGCTGTCGGGCGTGCTGCTGTTCGCCATGGGGCTGCTGCGCCTGGGCACGCTGGTGCGCTTCATACCGGTGGCGGTCATCACCGGGTTCACCAACGGCATCGCGGTGCTGATCGCGCTGTCGCAAGTCAAGGATTTCCTGGGGCTGCGGGTCACCCACATGCCGGCTGATTTCTTCGGCATCCTGGGCGCGCTGGGCGCGCACCTGGGCACGCTCAACCCCTGGGCGCTGGGGCTGGCGCTGGGCGCGCTGGCGGTCATCGTGCTGTGGCAGCACTGGATGCCGTCGCTGGGCGCGCGCTCGCCGTTCTCGGGCAAGCTCAACATGGTGCCCGGCGCCATCGTCGCGCTGGTGCTGTCGACCGCCGCCGTGGCGCTGTTCCAATTGCCGGTGGAGACCATTGGCAGCCGCTTCGGCGGCATTCCGGCGCAGCTGCCGGCGTTTGCGCTGCCGGCGTTCAGCTGGGAGTCGGCGCGCTTCGTGCTGGTGCCGGCCATCACGCTGGCGCTGCTGGGCGCCATCGAATCGCTGCTGTGCGCGCGCGTGGCCGACGGCATCACCGGCGACCGGCACGACCCCAACCAGGAGCTGATGGCGCAGGGCGTGGCCAACTTCGTCGTGCCCTTCCTGGGCGGCATGCCGGCCACCGGCACCATCGCGCGCACCGTCACCAACATCAAGAGCGGCGCCACCAGCCCCGTGGCCGGCATGGTGCACGCGCTGGTGCTGCTGGTGGTGATTCTGGTGGCCGCGCCGCTGGCCAGCTCGATTCCGCTGGCCTGCCTGGCAGCGATCCTGATCCACGTGGCCTGGAACATGGGCGAATGGCGCGCCTTCACGCACCTGCGCCGCTACCGCGCCACGTACCGCGCCACGCTGCTGTCGGTGTTCCTGCTGACCGTCGTTTTCGACCTGACGGTAGCCGTGCAGGTAGGCATTCTGGCCGCCTGCGCCACCTTCATCTACCGCATGGCCGGACTCACCCGCGCCGAACCCATCGCCCTGCCCACGCCACCCGGCGCGCCGCAGCGGGTGCAGGCCTGGCGCCTGTCGGGCGCGCTGTTCTTCGGCTCGGCCACGGCGCTGGAGGACGTGCACGCCGCCCTGCAGGGCGCACAGCAGGGCGATGCGCTGGTGCTGGATCTGGGCGGCGTGATCTACATGGACAGCACCGGCGCCGAAACCCTGGGCACGCTGCTGCACGACTGCCGCAAGCGCGGCCTGCGCGTGCTCGTCGCGGCGCTGGCCGGCCAGCCGCTGGACCTGGCGCGGCGCACCGGCCTGCACGCCAGCCTGGACGCGGATGTCTACCCCAGCCTGGATGCGGCGCTGGCGGCGCTCAAGAAATAGCTGTACGGCACACCACAATTGGCTTGCTGGCGACGGTGCCGCTGGAAGTCCAGACAATCCCGCCAACACTCGCCCAGGCAATACTGCCCGGTTCAAAATGAACGCATGGGCAAAGGCAACATTGGTGCACAGGATCTGAAAAGCGTTCTTCAGTCGAAGCGCGCCAACATTTATTACCTGGAGCATTGCCGCGTGCTCGTTAACGGCGGCCGGGTCGAATACCTGACCGACGCGGGCAAGAAAAGCCTGTACTGGAACATCCCCATCGCCAACACCACCAGCATCCTGCTGGGCACCGGCACCTCCATCACCCAGGCCGCCATGCGCGAGCTGGCCAGGGCGGGCGTGCTGGTGGGTTTTTGCGGCGGGGGCGGCACGCCGCTGTTCAGCGCCAATGAAGTCGATATCGAAGTGGCCTGGATGTCGCCGCAAAGCGAGTACCGCCCCACGGAATATTTGCAAGCCTGGGTGCAGTTCTGGTTTGACGACGAGCTGCGCCTGCACGCTGCCCAACAGCTACAGACCCGGCGGCTGCAACGCCTGCTGGCCGCATGGAACACCCGCGCCCTGCGCGAAGCCGGTTTCGCCGTCGATCTGGCCCGCCTGCAGGCGCTGGTGCAGCAGTTCACGCCCCGCATTGCAAACGCCCCAGACGTAACGGCGCTGCTGACCGACGAGGCGCAGCTCACCAAGGCCTTGTTCAAGCTGGCGGTCGATACGGTGGGCTACGGCGAATTCACCCGCGCCAAGCGCGGCACGGGCACCGATGCAGCGAACCGTTTTCTGGATCATGGCAATTACCTGGCCTACGGCCTGGGCGCCACCGCCACCTGGGTGCTGGGCCTGCCGCACGGCCTGGCGGTGCTGCACGGCAAGACGCGACGCGGTGGGCTGGTGTTCGACGCAGCCGATCTGGTGAAGGACGCGGCCATCCTGCCGCAGGCGTTTCTCTCAGCCATGCGCGGCGACGACGAGCAACAGTTTCGCCGCCAGTGCATCGAGGCGCTGACGCACAGCGAGTCGCTGGACTTCATGATCGATACGCTCAAGGACATCGCTCTGCAGACCGCCCGGCTGGCAAAACAATCGCCGCAGGAGGGCCGCGCATGAACGTGCTGTTCGTTGCCCAATGCACCAAGAACGCGCTGACCGAAACGCGCCGCATCCTCGACCAATTTGCCGAGCGCCGGGGCGAACGCACCTGGCAAACGCCGATCACCCAGGCCGGGCTGGACACGGTGCGCCGCCTGCTGCGCCAGAGCGCCCGCAAGAACACCGCCGTCGCCTGCCACTGGATACGCGGGCGCGACCACAGCGAGCTGCTGTGGGTGGTGGGCGACGCCCGCCAGTTCAACGACCAGGGCGCCGTGCCCACCAACACCACCGCCCGCAACGTGCTGCGCACCGAGGATGAAAACGCCTGGCACCACCTGCCGCTGATGACGGCCCTGGCCGCGCTGGCCGCCCTGCTGCACGACCTGGGCAAGGCCACGCAAGCCTTCCAGAACCGACTGCGCAACCCCGGTCTGCGCGAGCGCAACCACTACCGGCACGAGTGGGTGTCGGTGCGGCTGTTCCAGGCCTTTGTGGGCAGTGATGGCGATACAGATTGGCTGCAACGGCTGGCCGCTTGCGCCGAACCGGGTGTTGATGTCAAGGCATTTGAAGCGCTGTGGCTGGATCACGCGGGCGGACGTTTGCTGCGCGACGGACTGGATGAACCCTGGGCCGCGCAGCATCTGCCCTTCGCCCAACTGCCACCGCTGGCCCAGGCAGTGGCCTGGCTGGTATTCACCCACCACCGCCTGCCGTGCCTGCCCATCAAGCGACCAGATGGTAGTTGCGACGAAGACATGGACGCATCCCGCGCACAGTGGCGGCGCTTTGGCGCCCATCCCCGCTTCGTCAATGCCAACGAGATGGAAGGCGTCCTGGCCCGCATCAGCGCCGACTGGAACGAACCGCGCGAACGTGCAGACCCCGCCACGGTGCAAGTGCACTGGCACTTCCCTCACGGCCTGCCGGTGGCCACGCCCGCATGGCGCAAGCAAGCCGCCCGCTATGCCCGCAAGCTACTGGAGTTCTCTGCAACTCCCTCCAGCGTGCAGGTGCTGCACGATCCCTTCGTAATGCACGTCTCGCGCCTGGGCCTGATGCTGGCCGACCACCACTATTCCAGCATCACGGACACGGCACGCCGCCAGCCTTTTCTCAACGAAAGCTATCCACTGGGCGCCAACACCATCAAAGACGATAGCTATCAGCGCTTTCCAGATAAGGGCCAACGACCAATTTTTAATCAAACCCTGGACGAACACCTGCTGGGCGTGCAGGCGCACGCCACACTGGTGGCTCGCTCGCTGCCGAGCCTGGCGCAAAGCCTGCCCACGCTGAAAAACCACAAGCCGCTCAAAAAGCGCAGCGCCAACGCCCGCTTTGCCTGGCAGGACAAGTCCGCCGACCTGGCCGCCAGCCTGCGCACCCAGGCTGCCACGCAGGGCGCTTTCATTGTCAATATGGCCTCCACCGGCTGCGGCAAGACGCTGGCGAACGCCCGTGTGATGAACGCCCTGGCCGACCCAGCCACGGGAATGCGCTGCGCCTTCGCCATCGGCCTGCGCACGCTGACACTGCAAACCGGGCGCAGCTTTCAAAACGACCTGAGCTTGGGCGATGAACAACTCGCCATTCAGGTTGGCGGCAGCGCCAGCCGTGCGCTGTTCGAATATTGGGAACAACAGGCCGAAGCCACCGGCTCCGCATCGCGCCAGGAACTGCTGGACGAAGCCGGTGCCGTGCTCTTTGAGGGCAACGACCAGCACCCGCTGCTGCAGCGCCTGACCAACGATGCCAAGACCCGCGCCCTGATCGCCGCCCCTTTGCTGGTCTGCACCGTGGACCACCTCACCCCCGCCACCGAAAGCCTGCGCGGCGGCCGCCAGATCGCGCCCATGCTGCGCCTCTTGAGCAGTGACCTGGTGCTGGACGAGCCGGACGACTTCGACATGGCCGACCTGCCCGCGCTCACCCGGCTGGTGCATTGGGCGGGCCTGCTTGGCAGCCGCGTGCTGCTGTCATCGGCCACCTTGCCGCCCGCGCTGGTGGAAGGGCTGTTTCTGGCCTACCGCGCCGGGCGGGCGGTATTCCAGCAGCACCGCAGCGAGCGGCCCCACGAGCCGGTGAACATCTGCTGCCTGTGGATCGACGAGCTTCACCAAACTACACAGGACTGCGCCGATGGCCCCGCCTTCCGCGCCGCCCACACGCAGTACGTGCAAAAGCGCGTTGCCCGGCTAGCACAGGCCGAAGTGCGCCGTCTGGCCCAAATTGCGACCTTGCCCGACACCTGGCACGGCATGAAAGAGGACGAGCGGCGCCAGGACTTTGCCCGCATAGTGCTGGAGCAGGCATGGCAACTGCACCAGCAACCGCAAAACCACAGCACCGACCCCGCCAGCGGCAAGCATGTGAGCCTGGGCCTGATCCGCATGGCCAACATCGCGCCGCTGTGCGATGTAGCGCTGGCCATCTACCAGCAAGGGGCACCCGCACCCGGCGTGCGCGTCCACCTGTGCGTGTACCACTCGCAATTCCCGCTGCTGCTGCGCTCGGCCATCGAACAGCAGCTCGACACCCTGCTCAACCGCCGCAGCCAAGACGGCCATGACCCGGCACTGCAGCGCCCGACCTTGCGCGCACTGATCGACACCCACCCCGAGCCCCACCACCTGTTCATCGTGCTGGGCAGCCCGGTCACCGAAGTGGGCCGCGACCATGACTACGACTGGGCCGTGGTCGAGCCGTCGTCCATGCGCTCGCTCATCCAGCTTGCCGGGCGCGTGCGGCGGCATCGACCTGGGGCGGTGGACGAGGTCAATATGGTGGTGCTGGACAGCAATTTGCGGCACTTCAAGGACAAGGGGGGCGCTGCGTTTTGCAGGCCAGGGTTCGAGACGGACTACCCGCCCTTTCAGCTCCAATCCCATCACATGCGCGATTTGATGGCGCGGGAAATGCGGGGAGCTCAGACATGGGCCGTCGATGCCCAGCCCCGCGTGGCCCTGGCACCTGGCAAGCTTTTCCCCCGCAGCCATCTGGTGGATCTGGAACACGCCCGCATGCACGACGCCATGCTGCCACGGCCAAAGGAAGCCAGCCCGACACCCCCATTACGCGCAGCAAGCCTGCACTGGGCCCATCCCGATCACCTGTGGCTGACCGGCCTGCTGCCGCAGTACCAGCGCTTTCGTTATGACCCGCTCCCGCGCGAAGACATCGCACTGCTACCCGACGAAGATGAAGAAACGCTGCGGCTGCACCGCGTGGAGGACGGGACACGCCGTGGCGACAAGCTGTATGTGTCCGTACACGAAAGCCTGTGCCACCCAATGCCTGAGGCACGGCTGAAATCCCCGAGTGTTTCGCCCTGGCCACCCGTAAGCCTGATGGATGAATTGCTCACCCTGGCGCAAGCACAGGGGCTCTCGCTGCAGCAATGCGCCCAGCGCTATGCCATCGCCAGCCTGCCCGCCCACCGCGACGGCTGGCTGTTCCATGAATCGTTGGGCTTTACCGTCAAGAAGTGAGTCTGTCAGGCTGGTTGCAGCGCCATGGGATGCACCGCCATCACCGCCGTCTGCAGTGCCTCGTCCAGTTCGGCTACGCGCAGGTCGTAGGCCGTTTGCAGGTTCAGCCACGACTGCGCATCGCCACCAAAAAAGCGGCTCAGCCGCAAGGCGGTGTCGGCCGTCACGCCGCGCCGCTCCAGCACGATGTCGTTGATGCGCGAGGCCGGCACATGCAGTTGCCGGGCCAGGGCGTTGGCACTCATGTCCATGGGCTTGAGGTAGTCCTCGCGCAGCACCTCGCCGGGGTGGACGGGGCGCATGCCGTTTTTGAACATTGCTTTCTCCTTGCTACGGGCCGCCGTTCAGGCGACATACCATCCGTCTCAGCCTCAGTGGTAATCCACGATCTCCACGTCAACCGCACCTTTTTCTGCCCAGACAAAGCACACGCGCCATTGGTCGTTGATGCGGATGCTGTGCTGCCCCTGGCGATCCCCGCTGAGCAGCTCCAACCGGTTGCCTGGCGGGCTGCGCAAGAAATCCAGGGTCGCTGCCGCGTCCAGCTGTGCCAGCTTGCGCTCCGCCACGCTCTGGATATTGGCGAAGCGACGGCTCTTGCCGCTCGTGAACAAACGCTGCGTTTCCTGGCACTTGAAAGAGAGGATTGCCATGGGATGGGGGATATTTTATAGCGTTTACCGATATTCGGTATGCTGCCTATGCGGCAGTGAAAAAAATCATCACGAATGATCTTCTGAGCTGCATGCTCTGCAGGGTCGCAAAAATTTTAAATCTTCACGTATGATGGATGTTCATTTTATCGCCAGAAGGAGACTGCGTGAAGGATGAAGCAACACTTACACCGCGAGGCCAACAGATACGGAAGCACATGCACCAGCACGTCGGAGGCCGCTTGAATTCGGTCATGGTGCGGTATCACGGTCGTACAGATGCGGCGGCACGCAATGCGATCGGTGCAGCCCAAGAAAAATACACGCTGGAGTCCATATTGGCAAAAGGCGCAAAGGCCGCCGGAACGATTGCCATTGCCAGCCATATTGCCAAGGCAACGCATCCTGACTTGAAGGTTAAAGGCGTCACCCACTTGGCAGTGAATTTTTCTACCTTGCCTACATTGGAGGAACTGGGTTCACACGTTCTTCCCGCCAACAAGAGCCTCTGGGATGCAACAGGCGATGGAGCGCATAACAACGCCGCCTATGAGCTGTATTTACTACTCGACAGCTCATTCGAGGGTCAATCGTTGGCCACATGGCTGGCTGCGGGTGATGAAGATGCGGTCAGAGCCTTCACCGCTGACGACAGCACCGATGACCTGCCCTGGTTGGACGTGCTGCGCAGCAAATGTCCTCAACCTGCAGCCAGCACACTCAGCAAGCAAATTTACTGGCTTAGCTCTCCTGACATGGCCTGCATCGACCAAGCCTATCTGCTGTTGGTGCCCCTGTTTCCAGCCTCGCTGGCACATCAGGCCTACTTGCAAATACATGCAGACCGATTCGGAGAGGCCAATCACGCCGCACGCAAAGCCAAGCGCGAGCGCAAGGCACATAACGGCGTATTGCACGAGTACCCCCGCTTGGCCGTGCAGAACATGGGCGGCACCAAGCCGCAGAACATCAGCCAGCTCAACAGCGAGCGCCGGGGAATGAACTACCTGCTCTCGTCGCTGCCGCCGCAGTGGAAGGCGAGCGAAAAGCGCCTACCCGTCTTTACCGACTCGGTGTTTAACCACTACTTCGGCAATCGTTCCCTGGTGCGCCAAACCGTGCAGTCATTGCGAGCGTTCTTGGAGTCCAACCCACCCGCAAACGATGCGACCCGCAACCAGCGTAATGACATGGTGTACCGACTGGTGGATGAAATGGTGGCGATGGCAGCAGACCTGGAGCACATGCTTCCACCAGGCTGGACGCTGAACGACGAACGCTTTTCCAAGCTCAATAACGATGAGCAGTATTGGCTCGACCCGCTGCGGGCGGAATTGCCAGAGGAAGCGAAATTTGCGGAGACGTGGCTGGCGATGGAGTGGCCTGATGCCATTGGTAGGCGCTTCGGCAACTGGCTCAACGACCGTCTGGATGGCAAGCTGCATTTTGGCGAAATTGAGTTTCGTGCTTGGAAGAAAGAACTGTTGGCGGACGAGGACGGCTTTGGCCAGCAATTGCGCGAGCGGCGCAACCGTATCCGCGCTGCACGCAAAGGGGGGTGCAATGACCCACTCTGAAGCCATCCTCGTCCTGCCCCATTTGCGCATTCAGAACGCCAACGCCATCGCCAGCCCGCTCACGCACGGCTTTCCGTCGATCACCGCCTTTACCGGCCTGATGTGGGCTCTGGAACGCAAGCTGGCGCAGGCGGGCGTGCCACTGCGGCTGCAGGCCGTAGGCGTCGTGTGCCACCACCACCAGGAGCAGGTCACGCAAGGCTATGTGCGCAGCTTCAACCTGACGCGCAACCCGGTGGACAAGGACGGCAGCACCGCCGCCATCGTCGAAGAAGGCCGTATGCACTTGGAGATCACGCTGGTGCTGGCCGTTTCGGAAAAACGCCTCGCTGGCGCACCGCCTGCCCTGGTGCAGGGCAACGATGACCAACTGGCCGACTGGGCGCGGATTGCGGGCGAGACGCTGGCGGGCATGCGCGTGGCCGGCGGCAGCGTGCTGCCCTCGCGCCCCATGCCGGGCAAGCGAGTGCGGCCGTGGATGGCCATCGTGCCCGACGACGCCGAGGCCGCTGCCACAGAGTTTCGCCAATGGCGCAGGCAATGGCTGCCCGGCTTTACGCTGGTGGGGCGCGCCGACCTGCTGGCCGAGCGTCTGCAGCACCTGCGCGAAACCCAGCCCGAAACCACGCTGCTCGATGCCTGGCTGGATGCCGCCCGGTTCAACCACCAGCCATTGCCCAGCGCAGATGGCTCCCCCACGCCCGACGGCAAAGTCGCGTGGGGTGATCCGCTGCGCCCCAAGGGCAGCGGCTGGGTCGTGCCCATTCCTGTGGGTTACGCCGCTTTGACCCCAGAGACGCACCCCGCAGGCACGGTGCGCAACGCCCGCGATGCCACTGTGCCGTTGCGCTTCGTGGAATCGGTTTATTCGCTGGGCGAATGGGTCAGTCCGCATCGACTCAACAACCTGACCGAATTGCTGTGGCAAGCCGAAACCGATGAAGCCCAGGGCCTGTACCGCTGCCGCAATAGCTACCGGCCCAACCCACAGCCAGGCAGTCACAGCGACGCATCCGAAGACTGGGATGACGCCGACGCCTATGACTACACCTGACACCTCCTGCCCCTTTCGTACCTCATTTCTCAAGGATTGACACCATGACCGACAAACTCACCACCGCTTCCGTCCTGGCCTTTGAGCGCAAGCTCGACCCTTCCGACGCGGTGTTCCACGCAGGTCGCTGGGAAGACCGCGCCCAATCGCATGCTTGGCAGCCCGTCACATTGAGGGTCAAACCTGTTCGGGGCACCATCAGCAACCGGCTCAAGACCAAGGAACAAGACCCAGCCAAGCTGGACGCACAAATTGAAAAGCCCAACCTGCAAACCGTGGACGTAGCCGCGCTGCCGCCGCAAGCCGACACGCTCAAGGTGCAGTTCACGCTGCGCGTACTCGGCGGCGCGGGCACGCCATCGGCCTGCAACAGCGCGGCCTACCAGGCCAAACTGCTGGCCACCGTGCAGGGCTATGTGCAGCAGCACGGTTTTGCCGAACTGGCCCGGCGCTACGCCGCCAACCTGGCCAACGGCCGCTTCCTCTGGCGCAACCGCGTGGGGGCCGAAACCGTGGAAGTCACCGTGGAGCAGATGCAAGCTGGCAAAGCTGCCAATTCATGGTCTTTTGATGCTCTAGCGCTTAATACGCGGGTGGTAGCAGCTATCAATAATGAAACAAAAGGGCTGAATGAACTCGGCCAGGCCATTGCTTCCGGGCTGGCCGGTACGGCACACGTGCTACTGCGGGTCACGGCCTTTGTGCGCCAAGGCGAAGGGCAAGAGGTGTTCCCATCGCAAGAGCTGATCTTGGATCAAAAAGCACAGAAAACGGACGATGGCACGTTAGTCAAGAAGAGCAAGACGCTGTACCACGTGAACGGCGTCGCCGCCATCCACTCGCAAAAAATCGGCAACGCCATCCGCACCATCGACACCTGGTACGAAGGCGCGGACGAACTGGGCCCGATCGCCGTCGAGCCCTACGGCTCCGTCACCACCCAGGGCAAGGCCTACCGCCAGCCCAGGCAGAAACTGGACTTCTACACCCTGCTGGACAACTGGCTGCTCAAAGACCAAGTACCGCCCGTGGAGCAACAGCACTTTGTGATGGCCGTACTCATCCGTGGCGGCGTGTTTGGCGACGCGAGCTGATCACCATGACCACGCACTACATCGACATCACCCTGCTACCTGACCCCGAGTTCAGCCACGCACACCTGCTGGCGGCGCTGGTGGCCAAGCTGCACCGGGCGCTGGTGCAAGGGCAAGCCACCGACATCGGCGTGAGCTACCCGCAGCATGTAAACACGCCACAGGCGCGCCGCACCCTGGGCGCCGTGCTGCGCCTGCACGGCACGGCTGAGGCGCTGCAGCGCTTGATGGCGCAGGACTGGCTCAAAGGCATGCGCGACCACACGCAGGTGGCCGCGCTGCGCCCGGTGCCCACCGACGCGCAGCACCGCACCGTGCGCCGGCGCCAATTCAAGACCAACGCCGAACGCCTGCGCCGCCGCCGCATCCAGCGCAAGGGGGAAACCGCCGAACAGGCCGCCGCCGCCATCCCCGACAACGTGGAGCGCCGCCCCGACCTGCCGTTTGTGCAGCTGCGCAGCAGCAGCACCGGACAGCCGTTTTGCCTGTGCGTGGAGCATGGCCCGCTGCTGGCCCAGCCTGTTTCCGGGGCGTTCAATGCCTATGGCCTCGGACAGGAAGCGACCGTGCCGTGGTTTTAACCCTTTTTTCTAGGGTGCTGGACAGACCCTTGTAAATCAAGCGCTTACAGAACATCCGAAAATTGGGTTGCTTGAGAGGTAGGTGGGGGTTTTCGTTCACAATCAATGCGTTACGGGCTTAGAGGTCTTGTTCACTGCCGCACAGGCAGCTCAGAAAATCAAAGCTATGGTGCGCGACGGGGCGGCCGTGTTCACTGCCGCACAGGCAGCTCAGAAATTTGGCGGCTCGGACGGCGCATCGAACCACCCGTTCACTGCCGCACAGGCAGCTCAGAAAGATGAAGACCTGATGAAGTCACTCACCGGGGAGTTCACTGCCGCACAGGCAGCTCAGAAATACACCGCCGTTCCCGCCTTCATCCTCAGCGCGTTCACTGCCGCACAGGCAGCTCAGAAAATAGCACATCGTCACAATCTCGGCGGGGCTTGTGTTCACTGCCGCACAGGCAGCTCAGAAAGAGTCGTTGGCGTCGTTGACGTAGCCGCCTTCGTTCACTGCCGCACAGGCAGCTCAGAAATGGACGTACCGCTACAAGGCCGACGACGGTCGGTTCACTGCCGCACAGGCAGCTCAGAAACTGAAGTTCGCGGGTTGTCAAAAGACACTGCTGTTCACTGCCGCACAGGCAGCTCAGAAATGGCGCGGCCTGGTGCGCAGCCTCAGCATCACGTTCACTGCCGCACAGGCAGCTCAGAAATAGGCCAGGCCGGGACAGCCACGAGCGGCCTAGTTCACTGCCGCACAGGCAGCTCAGAAAACGCGGCTGATGAGCGCATGGGACGCTGAGCGGTTCACTGCCGCACAGGCAGCTCAGAAAGCACGATCGCCCGCGTGGATGCCGACGTGGTGGTTCACTGCCGCACAGGCAGCTCAGAAAGGGTCGGCGGCGGTGCACCAGTCGTTGGCATCGTTCACTGCCGCACAGGCAGCTCAGAAAAGATGGGGCGCGCGTCGAATGCGGGGGCGCGGGTTCACTGCCGCACAGGCAGCTCAGAAACTTACGACGTGCTGGCGTGGCAGCGCCGTCCTGGTTCACTGCCGCACAGGCAGCTCAGAAAGTCCCGGCGGCACCGGGCATCCTGATAGGAGCGTTCACTGCCGCACAGGCAGCTCAGAAAAGAGACGGGCAGGACGGCTACGCCATCGACGAGTTCACTGCCGCACAGGCAGCTCAGAAAACGCCGAATGCTGAATTCCTTGCTGCCGTTGAGTTCACTGCCACAGGCAGCTCAGAAAGCGTGTAGCTAGGCAGTTCAGAAATTGCTGCAAGCCCAGATTTGAGGAAAAACAAGTTGACTGTCGCACAGGTAGGAAAAGCCGCCGATCTGGCCCACATTGCACGCCACCGTTCACACTACCGTACAGGATTCACCGAGAACCTCAAAACCCCCTCACCCGCCGCGCCTGCAGATACAAGCCCTGAACCTTCGGCACGTTCTTCTGCAGCGCCTCGATCCGATCCGGCCCCGTGGGGTGGGTGGACAAAAAGCCGATGCCGCCGCTGCCCGTGGCCTGGCCCATCTTCCGCCACAGCGTGACCGCCGCCTGCGGGTTGAAGCCGGCGCGCGCCGCCAGCTCCAGGCCGACCAGGTCGGCGTCGGTTTCGTCGGAGCGGCTGAACTTGAGCGTCAGCAGCTGTCCGCCCAGGCTAGCCGCCACGTTGCCCAGATCGCCCAGGCCCAGCAGTTGCGCGCCCAGGCGCAGCCCGAGGTTGGTGGCCTGCGTTTTCACCAGGCGCTCGCGCGCGTGCTCGCGCAGCGCATGCGCCATTTCGTGGCCCATGACCATGGCTACTTCGTCGTCGCTCAGCTTGAGCTGGTCGAGGATGCCGGTATAGAAAGCGATCTTGCCGCCGGGCATGCAGAAGGCGTTGATCTGCTTGCTGCCGATCAGGTTGATCTCCCAGCGCCAGGCGCGCGCCCGCTCATTCCACTGCAGGGCGTGCGGAATCAGGCGCTGGGCAATGGCGCGCAGGCGCTGCAGCTGCGGATGGTCGCCCGGCGCCAGGGCGCGCTGGGCGCGCGCCTGCTCCAGCATCTGGCGGTATTGCTGGCCCGCCGCGTCCTCCAGAGTGGCGGCGGGCACCAGCTTGCGCATGGCCGATGCGCCGCCCACGTCCACCTGCGCCAGCGCCGGGCCGGCCACGGCGGCGCCCGCAGCCAGCAAAAAGCCGCGCCGCGCATTCCAGGATGCGGCCCTGGCCGCGCACAGGCTGCAGCCGGGGTCACGAGGCGATGGAGAGGTCGAATGCATGGCCGTCAGATAGGGGCACGGCCGCATTTTTACAGTCCGCCCCTCCCGGCGCGCCGCGCACCCTCGCCCGTCATCCGGCGGATACTGGCTGGTGCGTCTGCAGTTGCGGTGGCTGCGCGCCGCGCAACTCCGTCCACACCACCAGCAGCAGGCCGGCAATCACCCCTGCCAATCCCAGCCAGGCCAGCGCCTGCTGGCGCTCGCCAACCACCCACACGGCCAGCATGAAGGCGGTCACCGGCTCGCCCAGCGCCAGCGTGACCCCGGTGGCGCCCGAGATATGGCGCAGCCCGCTGGAAAACAGCAAGTAGGCCACCCCCGTGCTGACCAGTCCCAGAAACAGCACCACGGCCCAGGCATCCGCGCCCGCCCGCAGCGACCCACCCAGCGCCCAGGCTGCCGGCAGCGACAGCATTGCGGCGCTGGCAAACACCGCCAGATTGGTGCGCGCCGGGCCCAGCACCGGCACCAGGCGCTTGTTGGCCAGCGTGTACATGGCGTAGCACAGCCCCGCCAGCAGGCACAGCGCCACACCAAAGGCGCTCAGGTGCAGGCCGCCGCCCTGGCCCAGCGCCATGGCGGCGGCGCCCGCCACGCTGACCAGCGTGCCCAGCCACCACAGCGCGGGCGGCAGGCGGCGCTGCTGCCAGGTTTGCAGCAGCCCGGCCCAGATGGGCCCGCTGCCAATGGCGATGGCCGTGCCCAGCGCCACGCCGCTGGCCTTGACGCCGGCAAAAAAGCTCAGGTTGTAGACCGCGATGCAGCCCCCTGCCCAGGCGATGCGCGCCCAGGGCCAGGCCACGCCGCGCCAGGGCTGCCCCACGGTCAGCGCGGCAAAAAAACCGCTGGCGATGGCCACGCGCAGCGCCCCCACCCAGTAGGGCGAGAGCGTGGTGGGCGCCAGGCTTTGCGCCGTGCCGGTGGTGCCCCAGAGCATGGCGGCAAACAGCACCAGCGCAACGCCGCGTGCCGAGGAGTGGAAGCTGTCGTTCATACCCCCATGGTGCGCGGGCAGCGCGGGTGCAAATGTCGAGCAACGCTTGTACTGCGGCTGACGTGCTATCCCGCCCGCAGCGCCCGCGCGCCCACGCCGCGCTCGCGCCGGAGCGCGTAGGCCAGCGCGCTGGCGCTGGCGTAGCCGCAGGCCAGCGCCGTGGTCTCCAGCGGCTGGCCGTGCGCCAGCAGCCGCGTGGCGCAATCCAGGCGCAGTTCGCGCAGCCAGGCCTGGGGCGTGCGGCCGGTCAGCTCCAGCAGGCGCGTGTGAAAGCGCTGCGTGCTCAGGTGGCACAGCGCGGCCAGCCGGGCCGTGGGCCAGTCCTGGTGCAGCGCGGCCTGCACCTGCTGGCGCAGCCAGCCCAGGTCGATGCGCCTGCGCGCCAGCACGGCGGGCGCCTGCAGCACGGCCGCCACGCGCGCCGCCACGGCCTGCGGCGCCAGGGTGCGGGCGCGCCAGGGCTCGGGCACGGCAAAGCGGCGCAGGCGCGCCAGGCCGGGCTGGTCGGGCGCGTCGATCACCAGAATGCGCGCGCTGCGCTCGGCGCAGTAGCCGTGGCCGGCGCCCGCCGGTATGACGATGCCGCAGGCGCTGTCGACAAACGCGGCGCGCCCGCCGATGTCCAGTTCCATGCAGCCGTCGAGCGCGTACAGGATTTGCGCAAAGCCATGCTCGTGCGCATGGTGCTCGCCGCTGTAGCGGCGCACCGAGCATTGCGCTTCGAAGTCGGGCTGTGCGTTGCGGCTCATGGCGCTATGGTAGCCACGCGCCGCATCGGGCGGCGCGCCCGCGTCGCCATAATCCGCACAGACTGCCGCACCCGCCATGCCCCGACACACCCCACCCGCCCGCCCGACGACCGCCTGCACCGCGCCCCGCGCCGCAGACCCTGCCGCCCCCGCGCCGCGCCGCAGCTGGGCCGCCACGCTGCGCGTCTACCGGGAGCCGGCCAGCCTGCGCATGCTGGCGCTGGGGTTTTCGGCCGGCCTGCCGCTGCTGCTGGTGCTGGGCACGCTGTCGTTCTGGCTGCGCAAGGCCGGCGTGGACCGCTCCACCATCGGCTACATGAGCTGGGTGGGCCTGGCCTACGCGTTCAAGTGGGTGTGGTCGCCGCTCGTGGACCGGCTGCCGCTGCCCGTGCTGCACGGCCTGCTGGGGCGCAGGCGCAGCTGGCTGCTGCTGGCGCAGTGCCTGGTCATGGGCGGGCTGCTGGGCATGGCCTTTACCGACCCGCAGCAGAGCCTGGCGCGCATGGCCTGGTGCGCGCTGGCCGTGGCCTTCGGCTCGGCGACGCAGGACATCGCGCTGGACGCCTACCGCATCGAATCGGCCAGCGCCGAACGCCAGGCCGCGCTGGCGGCCACCTACCAGACCGGCTACCGCATCGCCATGATCTGGGCCGGCGCGGGCGTGTTCTGGCTCGTCGCGCTGGCGCTGCGCGCGGACGGTGGCGGGGATGCCTACGCGCTGCCGGCCTGGCGCCTGGCCTACTGCGCAATGGCTGCCTCCATGCTGGTGGGCGTGGCCACCGTGCTGCTGTCGCCCGAGCCCGCGGCGCGGCCCACGGCACCCGCGCGCGACCTGGCGCAGTGGCTGCGCGAGGCGCTGGTAGCGCCGTTTGCCGACTTCCTCGGGCGCTACGGCGCGCACGCGGCGCTGATCCTGGCGCTGATCGGCATCTACCGCATCAGCGACGTGGTGATGGGCATCATGGCCAATCCGTTCTACGTGGACATGGGCTACAGCGAGGCCGAGGTGGCCCTGGTCAGCAAGATCTTCGGCGTGGCCATGACGCTGCTGGGCGCCTTCGTCGGCGGCGTGGTGTCGATGCGCATCGGCGTGATGCGCGTGCTCATGCTCGGCGCCGTGCTGTCGGCGGCCAGCAACCTGCTGTTCGCCTGGCTGGCGACGCGGGGCCACGACTTCACGGGGCTGGTGCTGGTGGTCAGCGCCGACAACCTGGCCGGCGGCATGGCCTCGGCGGCGTTCATCGCCTACCTGTCGAGCCTGACCAACGTCAACTACTCGGCCACGCAGTACGCGCTGTTCAGCTCCATGATGATGCTCGCACCCAAGTGGCTGGCCGGGTTCTCGGGCGTGTTCGTCGACGCCTACGGCTATGCCAACTTCTTTTGCGCAACGGCGCTGCTGGGCGTGCCGGTGCTGCTGCTGGTGGCGCTGGCATCAAGAATAAAAACGGGCTCAAACCCTTTACAGTAGAGCGCAAGCAGCTATCAAAACAGTTTTTTCATTTACCCCGGCTTTACACCCCGGACAAGCAAACGAGACCACCAGCACCGACCATGTCCCGCATGAACGCCCCAATCCTGATGATCGAAGACGACCTGCGCCTGGCGCAGATGGTGGCCGAATACCTGGGCCAGTCGGGCCTGCAGGTCACGCACATGGCCGACGCCGAAAGCGGCCTGGCGCGGCTGGCCGCGCCCGAGGGCGGCCAGCTGCCGGATCTGGTCATCCTCGACCTGATGCTGCCCGACATGGACGGGCTGGAGGTGTGCCGGCGCCTGCGCGCGCTGCCCGGCCCCGCCGCGCGCGTGCCGGTGCTGATGCTGACCGCCAAGGGCGACCCGATGGACCGCGTGATCGGCCTGGAGGTGGGCGCCGACGACTACCTGCCCAAGCCCTTCGAACCGCGCGAGCTGCTGGCGCGCATCCGCGCCATTTTGCGGCGCAGCGAGGGCGGCGCCAGCCCCCCGCCGGTGGCCAACGTGCTGCGCTTCGGCGCGCTGGAGATCGACCGCGACGCGCGCAGCGTGAGCGTGGCCGGGCAGGCGGCGGAACTGACCTCGTACCAGTTCGACCTGCTGGTGGCCATGGCCGAGCGCGCCGGGCGCGTGCTCACGCGCGACCAGATCATGGAGGCGGTGCGCGGGCGCGAGCTGGAGGCCTTCGACCGCTCCATCGACGTGCACATGGGGCGCATCCGCGCCGCCATCGAGGCCGACCCCAAGGCGCCGCGGCGCATCCTCACGGTGCGCGGCGTGGGCTACGTGTTCGCCAAGCAGCAAGACTAAAGGGCAGCCGCGATGTCCTGGCTCAGCCCCTTCTCCCGGCGTCTGTACCTGCGCATCTGGCTGGCCGTGGTCGGCGGCGTGCTGGTGTTTGCCTTTGCCGTCGGCTTCGCCTGGCGCTGGGCGGCCGAACAGGCCGAACAGGCACAGCAGCAGCAGCCGCCCACGCGCGAGATCATCATCACCGACGGACAGGGGCGCACGCTGGTGGACGGCATGGGCGTGCGCCAGCGCGGCGATCCGGGCGAAAGCATCCGCTACCGCATCGAGACCGGCGACGGCGCGATCTACGAGATGCACCTGTCGCCGCGCACACCGCACACGCCCCGCATCCGCCCGGACGAGCGCGGCCCGGCGTCCTGGTTCCGCCCGCCGCTGGGCTTTCTGTGGATGCTGACACTGGTCGGCCTGGCCGTCACCGTGGGGGTGTTCCCCATCATCCGCCGGCTGCTGCAGCGCCTGGAGCAGCTGCAAAAAAGCGTCCAGCGCTTCGGCGAGGGCGACCTGTCGGTGCGCGCGCCCGAGCAGGGCCAGGACGAGGTGGCCGACCTGGCGCGCCAGTTCAACGCGTCGGCCGCGCGCATCCAGACGCTGGTGCAGTCGCACAAGTCGCTGCTGGCCAACGCTTCGCACGAGCTGCGCTCGCCGCTGGCGCGCATCCGCATGGGGCTGGAGCTGCTGCAGGGCGGCCAGGCCGCGCCGGCGGGCCGCGCCGAGATCGAGCGCAGCGTGACCGAGCTGGACGAGCTGGTCGAAGAAATCCTGCTCGCCAGCCGGCTGGACGCAGGCGCGGCCGACATCGGCGCGATGGAGCCCGTGGAACTGCTGGGCCTGGCCGCCGAGGAATGTGCGCGCGTGGACGCCGAGCTGCTGCTGCCCGCCGGCGCCGACGCCCCGCTGGAGCTGCCCGGCAACCCCCGGCTGCTGCGCCGCGCGCTGCGCAACCTGCTGGAGAACGCGCGCCGCTACAGCCAGGGCGCCATCACGCTGCACATCGGCCGCACCGGCGGCTGGGCCGAGCTGCAGGTGTGCGACCACGGCCCGGGCGTGCCGCCCGAGCAGCGCGAACGCATTTTCGAGCCCTTCTACCGCCTGCCCGGCGCCAGCGAACGCGCCGGCGGCGTGGGCCTGGGGCTGGCGCTGGTGCGCACCATCGCCCAGCGCCACGACGGCAGCGTGCACTGCACCAGCCGCCCCGACGGCGCCCCCGGCGCCTGCTTCGTGCTGCGGCTGCCGCTGCAGGCCTGATGCGGCCCGGCCTGCCACCGTGTCGGCACGCGCCGGCGTTTGCGCCACAATAAAGCAGCGCCCTCCTGTTGACCGGTGCCCCCCATGCACACCTGCGCCCACGCCTACCACCCGCCCGCCCCGCCGCTGCAAGTCGCGCAATGGTTCAACACCCCCGCGCCGCTCACGTGGCAGTCGCTGCGCGGCAAGGTGGTCGTACTGCACGCGTTCCAGATGCTCTGCCCGGGCTGCGTGGAACACGGCATCCCGCAGGCGCGGCGCGTGCATGAGGCGTTCGACACCGGACAGGTGCAGGTCGTGGGCCTGCACAGCGTGTTCGAACACCACGCCGTGCAGGGCACGCCCGAGGCGCTGCAGGCCTTCATCCACGAATACCGGCTGCACTTTCCCATCGCCCTGGACGCGCCCTCGGACGGCGCCAACCCCATTCCGTGCACCATGCAGGCGCTGGCGCTGCAAGGCACGCCCAGCCTGATCGTGCTTGACCGGCTGGGGCGCGTGCGCCTGCACCACTTCGGCCGTCTGGACGACCTGCGCCTGGGCGTTCTGCTGGGCCAGCTGATCGACGAAGCCGCACCCGCACCCGCATCCCCACCCGCCGATGGCTGCGACGCCAACGGTTGCCCCGCGCCATGAACGCCGCTGCTCCAGCCGCCGCCGCAGGCAGCGCGGTCTGCATCGGCCGCATCCGCGCCCTGCTGACCGGCCGCGTCCAGCCCTACACCCGTACGGACAGCCGCAGCGCCATCGCCAAACAGCCGCGCAGCGGCCCGGTGCACGCCGGCCCGCTGGGCCTGGAGGGCGACGAGCAAGGCGACCTGCGCGTGCACGGCGGCCCCGACAAGGCCGTGCACTGCTACGCCTGGGCGCAGTACGCCCCCTGGCGCCAGGAACTGGCCGGCAACGCCACGGCCCAGGCGCTGCTGGCGCAGCCCGGCGCGTTTGGCGAAAACTTCAGCCTCGACGGCATGGACGAACACAGCGTATGCCTGGCCGACCAATGGCAGGTGGGCAGCGCGCTGCTGGAAGTCTCGCAAGGCCGCCAACCCTGCTGGAAGCTCAATGACCGCTTTGCCGTGCCCGACATGGCGCTGCGCGTGCAAGACAGCCTGCGCGCCGGCTGGTATCTGCGCGTGCTGCGCCCAGGCCAGGTGCAGGCAGGCGACACCGTATACCTGGCGACGCGCCCGTACCCCGGCTGGAGCATCGCCCGGCTGCTGCGCGCCATTGCCCAGCGCGACTGCACGCCCGAGACGCTGCGCGCCATCCTCACCCTGCCGCTGCCGCCCTCGTGGCGCAAGCTGTTCACGCGCCGGCTGGACAGCGCCTGCGTGGAGGACTGGACTTCCCGGTTGACGGGGCGATGAGCGGCTGCGCGTTCACCGCCACCTGAGCGCCGCAAACCCGTACATCAGCGCCCCCAGCACCAGCGCCGCCGCCGCCAGCGCCAGCGCCTGCGTGAACCCCTGCGCCTGCGTGCCGCGCGCCAGCAGCCAGGCGACGATGGGCGGCCCCACGATCTGCCCCAGGCCGTACGCGGCGGTGATCAGGCTGGCAAAACTGTCGGCAGACTGCGGCCACAGGCGCCGCGCCTCCTGCAAACCGTAGAAAGTAATGGCCGTGAACGGCAGGCCCAGGAGCGTGCTGCTCAGCGCAAACCCCGCCGCCGTGGGCCACCACAGCCCCACGCCAATGCCCAGCGCCTGCATGGCGTAGGCCGCCGCCAGCAGCACGCGCCGATCCCACGCCGCCGGCGCGCGCGAGCTCAGCGCCGCACCCACGGCCACGCCGGCGCCGAACATGGGCCAGAACAGGTCGGGCCAGGGCGACCCCGCCGGCAGCACGCCGCGCGCGATCACTGGCAAGAACGTCGCCGTCACGATATAGCCCAACCCGGCCAGCCCATAGGCCAGCGCGTGCAGCGCGCGCGCCGCGACGCTCCCCCCCGCCGCCAGCGGCGCGGCGTGCGCCCCAGCCGTTGGCGCCGGCTTGGCTGCGCGCCCCCGCAGCACCGGCCAGACCAGCGCGCACAGCAGCACGGACAGCAGCCCGAACACCAGCCAGGCGGTGGCCGCGCGCCACTGCACCTGCACCATCACGCTGGCCGCCAGCCCGGTGAGCACGATGCCCACACCCGGGCCGCAGAAAATCATTCCACCCATCGACGGCTGCCCCAGCACCGCCAGCCGCACCATGCACCACGCGGCCACGTTCAGCAGCACGAAGGCGCTGGCCACCCCCGCCGCAAAGCGCAGCGTAGGCCAGGTGGCGGACAGCGGCAGCGCCATGGCCAGCGTCAGCAGCACCGTGGCCACCAGCCCGGCGCGCGCCAGCCGCGCCGGGTGCCAGCGCTGGTACCACGCGGGCGCCAGCCAGGGCAGCGCCATGCAGGCCAGCGCCCCGAGCAGGTAGCCAATGTAATTGGCCGTGGCCAGCCAGCTGCCCACGGCGAGCGTGACCGTGCCGTCGTGCAGCATCATGGGCAGCAGCGGCGTGAAAGCGAAGCGCCCCACGCCCATGGCCACGGCCAGCGCCCACATGCCGGCCAGGGCCACAGCCAGGGGGCGCGTACCCCAGCGCGTCGGTGATTCCATATAAATCCCTTTTTGGTATATATTTTCTATAAATCATCTCATATTTGAATCAATATGGACCTGGCCGCGCTGGAAATCTTTTGCGCCGTGGCGCGCGAGGGCAGCGTCACGCGCGCCGCCGAGCGGCTGGGCCGCGCCCAATCCAACGTCAGCACGCGGCTGCAGCAGCTGCAGCAGCAACTGGGCGCCGAACTGCTGGAGCGCGATGGCCGGGGCGTGCGCCTGACAGCCGCAGGCAGCACGCTGCTGGCCTACGCCGAACGCCTGCTGGCGCTGGCCGAGGAGGCGCGCCAGGCGCTGCACCCGCAAGAGCCCGCAGGCCGCCTGCGCCTGGGCGCCATGGAGAGCACGGCGGCCGCGCGCCTGCCCGCCCCCCTGGCGCGGCTGCACGCCCGCTGGCCGGCGCTGCGGCTGGAGCTGCGCACCGGCTCGTCGCGCCGGCTGGTCGACCAGGTGCTGGCCTGCGAGCTTGACTGCGCCCTGGCGGCCTGGCCGCCGCCGGAGCTGGAGCCCGACGCCGCCCCGCTGCTGCAGCGCCTGCCGGTCTACGACGAGGCGCTGCTGCTGGCGCTGCCCGCCAGCCACCCGCCGGTGGCCGGCCCCGCCGACCTGCGCCTGCACCGGCTGGCGGCCTTCGACCGCGGCTGCAGCTACCGCGCCGCGGCCGAACGCTGGATGGGCCAATGCAGCGTCCGCGTCGAGGTGCTGGAGCTGGCCTCCTACCCCGCCATGCTGGCCTGCGTAGCCGCCGGGCACTGCGCCGCCGTGCTGCCGCGCAGCATGCGGGTGCTGCTGCAGCCTCCGCCCACGCTGCGCTGGGTGGAGCTGGGCGCCAGCAGCACCGAGCTGGTTGCCCGCGCCGGCTACGCCACGGCGGCGCTGCAGGCGCTGCGGCAGGCGCTGCTGGCGCAAGCCGGCGACGAGCCCCCCCCCGTGGGGCCGCCGGCAGCGCGGGTGCACCAGGCCACGCGGCAGCCACGGGCTTCACACGAATCTTCATAATGGCCGTGGCGGCGCGGCCCGGCTGCGGCCACCGCGACACGCCACCGACGCGAAGCCCCCCACCAGACCATGACCACCACTTCCCCATTGCTGCAGCGCCTGGGCGTTGCCCTGCCCATCGTCCAGGGGCCGATGACCGGCTCCGACACCCCGCAGCTGGCCGCCGCCGTATCAGCCGCGGGCGCCCTGGGCTTTCTGGGCTGCGGCATGCGCGCGCCCACCGCCATGCTGGAGGCCGCCGCCGCCGTGCGCGCCGCCACCGACCGCCCCTTCGGCATGAACCTGTTCGTGCTGTCCACGCCCCAGCCCGACGCCGCCGAGGTGGACGCCGCCCTGGCACGCCTGGCGCCGCTGTACGCGCGCTTCGGCCTGGCGGCGCAGCCCCCCGCGCGCTGGTGCGAGGACTTCGCCGCGCAGCTGGACGCGCTCGTCGCCGCGCGCCCGGCGGTGGCCAGCTTCACCTTCGGCATCCTGAGCACGGCGCAGGTGCGCCGCGTCAAGCGCGAGGCCGGCAGCCTGGTGATCGGCGTGGCCACCACGGTGGCCGAGGCGCTGGCCTGGCAGGACGTGGGCGCGGATGCGGTGGTGGCCAGCGGCATGGAGGCCGGCGGCCACCGGGGCACCTTCCTGGCCCACAGCGCCGACGACTGGGAAGCCAGCCAGGTCGGCACCATGGCGCTGGTGCCGGCCTGCGTGGACGCGCTCGCCATTCCGGTGATCGCCGCCGGCGGCATCGCCGACGCGCGCGGCGTGGCCGCGGCGCTGGCGCTGGGCGCGCAGGCGGCGCAGCTGGGCACAGCCTTCCTGGCCTGCCCGGAATCGGCCATCAGCGCCGCGCAGCGCGCCGCCATGGCGCGGGCGCAGGCGGGCGATACGCGCATCACGCGCGTGTTCTCGGGCCGCCCGGCGCGCGGCATCCAGAACGAGGCGATGCGCAGCCTGGCCCCGCAGGCGGACGCGATCCCCGCCTACCCGATCCAGAACGCGCTGATGGGCCCGGTGCGCCGCGCCGCCGCGCAGGCGGGCGACGCGGACTACATCGCGCTATGGGCCGGCCAGGGCGTGGGCCTGGTGCGCGCGCAGCCGGCGGCCGAGCTGGTGCGGGCGCTGCTGCCCCAATGATTTGATAGCTGTTGGCGCTTGTTGCAAGCCAATTTCAGATACAAAAATATCTGAATTACTTGTTCTATAAGCGTAACCAGCTATGGTTTTGATTTACCACCAGCGCGTTTTGTCGCGCTGGTGGCGCCGGCGAAAGCGCAGGTAGACGTTGTCGTTGCCGTCGTGCTGCAGGCGCTCGAAGATCTCCAGCACGATCGCGCCCAGCGGGTGCAGGCCGCTCACGTCCTGCAGGCGCCAGCGCATGTTGCGCAGTGTGTCGTCGGTGCCAGCAACGAAGGCGGTCAGCCCGTCGAACAGGCCCACGCGGCCGGTGTGCAGCGCCTGCAGCACCTCGGGCCGGTCGGCCGGGGCGTGGGCGCGCTGGCCGGCCAGCAGGCGCTCGGTCTCCTGCAGCTTGACGGTGTTGACCAGCAGCACCGCACCCATGGCCAGGGCGCGCAGCGCCGGGTCGCGCGCATGGTCGATGAAGCTGTCGCACGCGGCCACCAGCCAGCGCAGGTCCAGCTGGCGGCACAGGAAATCGGTCTGCGCCAGCCACATGCGCTCCAGCCGCGCGTAGTTGGCGGCGGCGTCGGCCTCGCGGCGGATCAGCACGATGAGCTGGGCGTGGCGGTACAGCAACTCGCTCTGACCAACGAATTCGCCGCGCACGCGCTGCAGGTGCTGCGCCAGGTCGCTGGCCGCGCCGTGGGCGTACTGCGCCTGCTGCCCGGGCGCGCCCTGCACCAGTTGGCCGGCCAGCCGGCCCCAGTCCTCGTCGCCCAGCTCGCCGGCAAGCTGGCCCGCGCCCAGGCGGCGCTGGTGGCGGCTCCAGGAGAACCATTTTTCAAAGGCGGTCTTGCGGCGTTTCATGGTCGTGCGGTTTGGGGTTGGCGTGGTACCAGCGCAAAAAACGGCGGCGGCGCAGCAGCCAGCCCCGGCGCAGGTAGGCCTGCGCCAGCTGCTCGGGCGCCAGCGGCGATGCGGCGCGGAAATTCTGCCGCAGCTGCTCGGCCAGCGCCGCCTGTCCGCCCCCCGCGCCGGCCTGGCAGACGCAGCGCATCGCGCCGATCAGGCTGCGCGCCGCCTGCTGCGCCAGCGCCAGGCGCACGCCGGGGTGCTGCAGCTCGGGCCGGCCCGCCAGCGCCTGCGCCAGCGGCAGCAGGGCGGCGGACTGATCCAGCGCCTTGGGCATGGTCATGGTCGCCAGGATGCTGCTGCCGCGCTGGCGGTACGCCACCCAGGGGCGCGGCGCGTAGTAGCCGCTGCGCGCGCGCAACGCCAGCAGCGGCATGGTGGCCATGTCCTCGAAGTAGCGCCCTTCGGGAAAGCGCAGGCCGCCCTCGGCGCCGCCGGCCGCGCCGGCCCACAGCGCGCGCCGCCCGATCTTGGACCAGGCGTGCAGCTGGCCGGTGGCCAGCATGCCGGCCAGCAGTTGGGCGCGATCCGTGAGCAGCCGCCCCGCCGGGCCGTCGAAACTGCGCCGGTGGCCTTCGCCGCGCAGCCGGTGCTTGAGCCGCGCGCGCTCGCGCCAGACCTGGAAGTCGCACAGCACCAGGTCGGGCGCGTGCGCCTGCACGACGGCGCGCAGGCCGGCCACGGCGCCGGGCAGCAGCTTGTCGTCGGAGTCGAGGAACCACAGGTAGTCGCCCGTGGCCGCGTCCATCAGCGTGTTGCGCGCCGCGCTCAGGCCGGCGTTGCGCGCGTGGCGCAGCAGCTGCAGCCGCCCGGGCCAGCGCGCGGCCAGCTGCTGCAGCAGGCTCCAGGAGCCGTCGGTGGAACAGTCGTCGAGCGCCAGCAGCTGCACGCCGCCGCCGTCGCCAGGCAGCTGCCCGATGACCGACTCCAGGCATTCCTCCAGGTACGGCGCCACGTTGTACACCGGCACCAGCACGCTCAGCCAGGTCATGCCGGCGCCCCCGGGCCGGCGGTGCGCTCGACCCCGCGCAGCGCCGCCCACAGCACGGCGACGTAGAACACGAAGAACATGATGCCGCTGTTGTGGTTGAAGAAGGGCTGCGACATACCGAACATCAGGTAGCACACGGGCACCAGGCTGCCCATGGCGCGCAGGGCCAGCGCATCGTGCCAGGCGGCGCTGTCGTCAGGCCAGCGCCGCATGCGCCTGCGGCTGGGCCAGAACAGGCCCAGCACGTAGGCGAACAGCGCGGCCTGCAGCAGCACGCCGGGCAGGCCCATCTTGACCCAGACGTCCAGGAAGTCGTTGTGGATCTGCGGGTAGTGCACCAACATGGCGCCGAAATCGCCGCTGGCCACGCGCCGGTGCATCTCGTGCACGAAGCCCTGCGCACCCCAGCCCAGCCAGGGCTTTTGCGCGATCATCTGCGCGGCCAGGCGGTACTGGTCCAGGCGGATGCCCAGCGACGTGCCGTCGGCGTCGGCGCCGTAGTAGCCCTCGACCTCGGTCACGGCCAGGCCCACGCGCTCGTGCAGGCTGGGCGTGAGAGCCAGCACCGCGCCCAGAACGGCAAACGACAGCAGCGACAGCGCCAGCAGCCGTCCGAACACGCGCGGGCGCACCTGGCGCACCTGCAGCAGCAGCACCGGGTAGACCAGCAGCAGCGCCACCCAGCCGCCGCGCGACTGCGACAGCAGCGACGCCGTCAGGCCCGCCGCCACGGACAGCACCATCAGCGCTCGCCAGGGCCAGCCGCGCCGGCGCCAGTAGACCACGGCGCACACGGCGGCAAAACAGGCCAGCAGCAGCGCCAGGTTGCCCCACTGGATGGCGTTGGTAAAGCCCGTGGCGCGCTCCATGCCCTTGCCGCAGACCTGCCACAGGCCCAGCGCCCCCATGCCCGCGCAGCCCAGCGGCAGGCCCGCCATGAAGGCCCGCGGGCGCGGCGGGCAGGCCAGCACGAACAGCAGGCAGGGCACGCCCAGCAGCCATTTGCTGCCCTTGTCCCAGCGCGCCATGCCGGCGTCCAGCGAGAGCATGAACCACATGCCGCCCATGGCCGCGAGCAACAGCACCAGCCCGAGTGTGCCCGGGTCGGGCCGGCGCGCGAGCCAGCGCGGCGCGCAGAACAGCGCGCCCAGCAGCAGCAGCGCGGCGCCGTAGGAGTAGCCCGACGGCACCCAGACGGCCAGCGCCACCAGCAAGAAGGCGGCCAGCGAGGTCAGCCTGTGGGGCAGGTCGCGGGCGTTGGTTGTTGTTGTTGCGATCGTCATCAATCCTGCGCGCTGGGCGCATCCTTTTCCAGCAGCGCGCGGTAGCGCTGCCACATCAATTGCCGTCCGTAGCCGTCGAAGGCCTGCCGGCGCGCCGCCTGCCCCAGCTGCGCGGCGCGCGGCGCATCGCGCAGCAGCGCCTGCAGCGCATCGGCCAGCGCCTGCGCGTCGGCGTGCGGCACCAGCAGGCCGGTGCGCTCGTGCTCGATCACCTCGCGCGCGCCCAGCACGTCGGTCGCCACGCAGGCACAGCCGGCGGCCATGGCCTCGACCAGCGCCAGCGGCATGCCCTCCCAGTGCGTGCTGAGCACGAACAGCCGCGTGGCCGCCAGGCGCTGCGGCAGGTCGGCCACGCTGCCCAGAAAGCGCACCTGCTGCTGCAGGCCCAGCCGGGCCGCTTGCGCGGCGGCCTTGCGGCGCAGGCGCGCGCTGCCGGCGCCGGCCAGGTAGAGCGTGGGCGCGAGCCCGCGCGCGCGCAGCAGGGCGAGCGCCGCGATCAGCGTGGCGTGGTCTTTCTGCCGGGCAAAGCGCGAGGCCATCAGGATGGCCGGCGCGCGATCTTCAAAGCGCGCGGGCAGCAGGCTGTCGGGGAAGCGCTCCAGCGCGATGCCGTTGGGGATGGCGATGCACTTGGCGGGGTCGAACCCGCGCTCGACCAGGGCCGTGCGCACGCCGTCGGACACGCCGATGCTCGCCTGCGTGCGCGGCTGCAGCGCCAGCGCCTGCGCCAGGCGCCGGGGCGTGTAGCGCTCGCGCGTGTTGTGCTCCACGTGGAAGATGCGCGCCACGCCCTCGGCCACTGCCGCCTGGCGTCCCCAGATGTGGTCGCTGAAGCCATGGGCGAAGACCGCGTCCGGGCGCCAGGCGCGGATGACGCGGCGCAGCTCCCAGACCGTCAGCGCGTGCAGCCAGTTGGACACCACCTGCACCTGCAGGCCCTGGTCGCGCAGTTGCTGCACGCGCGCGGGCGTGGTGCCGCGCTTGCGCCGCAGCACCAGCAGCGCCTGCATCCCGGGCTCGCGCTGCGCGGCCAGGCACAGGTCGACCGCCACCTGGGTGGCGCCGGAAAATCCGCCGGTCACGAAATGCAGCACGCGCAGGGGCTGCTGCTCCTGCGCGTGCGCCGATGGTGTGGGGGTGTTCACCAAGTGCTAGCGGCTGCCGCCATGGCAGGCAGCCCTGGGGTCAGTGCCCCGTCTTGAAGACTTCGCCGGCCTTGAGCTTGTACAGCGTGCTGCAGTACGGGCATTCGGCCTGGCCGGTGTGCGCCACGTCCAGGTAAACGCGCGGGTGGCTGTTCCACAGCTTCATGTCCGCCAGCGGCGAGGGGCAATGTACGCCGCCCTGCGGGTTCAGGTCCTTGGCGAGCAATTCGACAACGGCTTGTGTCATGGTTTTTCTCTCTCAGACCTTGGTCAGCCAGTGGGCGTACCTGGGGTTGCGGCCATTGACGATGTCGAAGAACGCGCTCTGGATCTTCTCGGTGATCGGGCCGCGGCTGCCCGCGCCGATCTGGATGCGGTCGACCTCGCGGATCGGCGTGACCTCGGCGGCGGTGCCGGAGAAGAACACCTCGTCGGAGATGTACAGCTCGTCGCGCGTGATGCGCTTTTGCACCACCTCCAGGCCCAGATCCTGGCAGATGTGCAGCACGGTGTTGCGCGTGATGCCGTTCAAGGCGCCGGCCGACAGGTCGGGGGTGTAGACCACGCCGTCCTTGACGACGAAGATGTTCTCGCCCGAGCCTTCGGAGACGAAGCCCGAGGCGTCCAGCAGGATGGCTTCGTCGTAGCCGTCGTCCAGCGCCTCGGTGTTGGCCAGGATGGAGTTGGTGTAGTTGCTCACCGCCTTGGCCTGGCTCATGGTGATGTTGACGTGGTGGCGCGTGAAGCTCGACACCTTGACGCGGATGCCGCGCTGCATGCCTTCCTCGCCCAGGTAGGCGCCCCAGGCCCAGGCCGCCACCATCAGGTGGATGGTGTTGCCCTTGGGCGAGACGCCCAGCTTGCGGTCGCCGATCCAGGTCAGCGGGCGCAGGTAGCAGCTTTTCAGATCGTTGGCCTTGACCACGTCCAGCTGGGCCTGGTTCACCTGCTCCTGGGTGAACGGAATCTGCATGCGCAGGATCTTGGCGCTGTTGAACAGGCGCTTGGTGTGGTCGTGCAGGCGGAAGATGGCCGTGCCCTGCGCGGTGTCGTAGGCGCGCACGCCCTCGAAAGCGCCGCAGCCGTAGTGCAGCGTGTGGGTCAGCACGTGGATCTTGGCGTCGCGCCAGTCCACCATCCGGCCATCCATCCAGATCTTGCCGTCACGGTCGGCCATCGAGGGAACAACGGGGCTCATGGGGGTCCTTTAGAGTATTGCCGCAGGTCGCGAAACCGCTGATTTTACGATCCGGCGGGCGCGCCGTCCTGCTGCGCGCCGCCGCCCGGGCGTTCGAGCCGCCAGCGCGCCAGCCGTCCCTGGGTAAATTCACAGGTTACGTGCGACTGCGTACCGTCGGTCCAGCGGAACACCTCGGGCTGCTCGCCCTGCGCCGACAGCTGCTCGCCCAGCGCGCGCGTGACGGCCACCACATGCATCAGGTTCACGCCGGCCTTGAGCCGGGCGTTGAGCATGACGGCGCTGCCCACGTAGCCAATGGGGTTGTCCGCCGCGCGCTTCATCACGCGCATCAGCTGGTTGAAGTGCAGCAGCGCCCACAGCACCAGGCCGCTGGCCACCAGGGCAATGCCCGGCCAGCCCATGGCGCGCCAGGCCAGCGCGACGAGCAGGACGATGACCGCGGGGGTATACAGGTTGCGCAGGTTCATGGGGCGTGATTGTCCCATCGGCGCCACGGCGCAACGCCGTCACCCCAGCCCGCGCACCACGTCCATCGCCTCCTCGACCCGCTCCACGGCGTGGATCGTCAGGCCGTCGATGGGTTTCTTGGGTGCGTTGGCCTTGGGCACCACGGCGACGGTGAAGCCGAGCTTGGCGGCCTCCTTGAGCCGCTCCTGGCCGCGCGGCGCGGGGCGCACCTCGCCGGCCAGGCCCACCTCGCCAAAGGCGATGAAGCCCTTGGGCAGCGCACGCGCGCGCAGGCTGCTGGTAATGGCCAGCAGCACCGCCAGGTCGGCGGCGGGCTCGCTGATGCGCACGCCGCCGACGGCGTTGACAAACACGTCCTGGTCCGCGCAGGACACGCCCGCGTGGCGGTGCAGCACGGCCAGCAGCATGGCCAGGCGGTCGCGCTCCAGGCCGACCGACAGGCGCCGCGGGCTTGGGCCGCCGCCGTCGACCAGCGCCTGCACCTCCACCAGCAGCGGGCGCGTGCCCTCCAGCGTGACGAGCACGCACGAGCCCGGCACCGGCTCGCTGTGCTGGCTCAGAAAGATGGCGCTGGGGTTGGATACGCCCTTCAAGCCGCGCTCGGTCATGGCGAACACGCCAATCTCGTTGACCGCGCCGAAGCGGTTCTTGATGGCGCGCACCAGGCGGTAGCTGCTGTGCGTGTCGCCCTCGAAGTACAGCACCGTGTCCACCATGTGCTCCAGCACGCGCGGGCCGGCCAGCGCGCCTTCCTTGGTCACGTGGCCCACCAGCACGACGGCGATGCCGGTGGCCTTGGCCAGGCGCGTCAGGTGCGCGGCGCATTCGCGCACCTGCGCCACGCTGCCGGGGGCGCTGGTGAGCTGGTCGGAGTACACCGTCTGGATCGAGTCGATCACGCACACCGCCGGCTGCAGCGCCTGCGCCGTGGCCATGATCTGCTCCAGCTGGATTTCGGCCAGCACCTGCACCTGGCTGCCCTCGATCCCCAGGCGGCGCGAGCGCAGCGCCACCTGCGCGCCGCTTTCCTCGCCGGTCACGTACAGCGTGGGCAGGCCCAGGCGCTGCAGCGCGTCCAGCGCCTGCAAGAGCAGCGTGGACTTGCCGATGCCCGGGTCGCCGCCGATCAGCACCACGCCGCCCTCGACCACGCCGCCGCCGAGCACGCGGTCGAGCTCGCCCAACCCCGTGGGCGTGCGCGCCACCTCGCTGGCCTCGATGGCCGACAGCGGCATCGCCGCCTGCGCCTGCGCCAGGCCCGCGTACTGCCCGCCGGCGGCGCTCAGGCGGTTTTTGCCCGGCCCGGCGTCGGCGGCAGTCTCGACCAGTGTGTTCCACGCGCCGCAGCCCGGGCACTTGCCCAGCCAGCGCGGGCTGCTGGCGCCGCATGCGCCACAGCTGTAGATGGTTTTTTCCTTGGCCATGGGGCGCAGACTATAGGACAACGCACAATGGCTTCCCATGCACACACCCGCCAATCCCTTCAAGCAGGCGCTGGCCCAGGGCCGCCCGCAAATCGGCCTGTGGCTGGCCCTGGCCGACGCCTACAGCGCGGAAATCCTCGCCGGCACGGGCTACGACTGGCTGCTGGTCGACGGCGAGCACGCGCCCAACGACCTGCGCTCCACGCTGCACCAGCTGCAGGCGATCGCCAGCGCCGCCAGTGCCTTGCCCCCGGGCGCGCCCGCGCCGCACGCCATCGCCCGCCTGCCCGTGGGCGATGCGACGCTCATCAAGCAATATCTGGACATCGGCGCGCAGACGCTGCTGGTGCCGATGGTGGACACGCCCGAGCAGGCCCGCGAACTGGTGCGCGCCACGCGCTACCCGCCGGACGGCGTGCGCGGCATGGGCAGCGCGCTGGCGCGCTCGTCGCGCTGGCAGGCCTACCCGCAGTATGTGCACGAGGCCAACGCGCAGGTCTGCCTGCTGGTGCAGGCCGAGACGGTGCAGGCCATGCAGCACCTGGACGCGATCGCCGCCACGCCGGGCGTGGACGGCGTGTTCATCGGGCCGGCCGACCTGTCTGCCTCGATGGGCCATCCCGGCAACCCCGGCCACCCCGAGGTGCAGGCCGCCATCCACGACGCCATCGCGCGCATCCTGCGCGCGGGCAAGGCGCCCGGCATCCTGGCCACCACCGAATCGCAGGCGCGCCAGTGGCTGGCGGCGGGCGCGCTGTTCGTCGCCGTGGGGGTGGACACCATGCTGCTGGCCAGCGCCGCGGCCGAGTTGCTGGCGCGCTACCGCGCACCGGGCGAGGGCGGCGCGCGGCCCCAGGGCTATTGACCGCCGCACACCAACGGCAGGAGACCGCGATGCACAACGTCTGCATCTACGGCGCGGGCGCCATCGGCGGCTGGCTGGGCCTGGCGCTGGCGCGCGCCGGCTGCCGCGTCAGCCTGGTGGCGCGCGGCGCGACGCTGGAGGCGCTGCGCAGCCATGGCCTGCGCCTGGTTGGCGCCGACGGCAGCAGCGCGCACGCCGCCGTGCACGCCAGCGACGACCCCGCCCAGCTCGGCCCGCAGGATCTGGTGGTGCTGGCCGTGAAGGCGCCGGCGCTGCCCGACGTGGCCGCGCGCATCGCGCCGCTGCTGGGCGCGCACACCACGGTGCTGACGGCGATGAACGGCGTGCCCTGGTGGTTCACCGCCGGCTGCGCCGGCGCGGCGCGCGGCCAGGCGCTGGCCAGCGTGGACCCGGGCGGCGCCATTGCCCGCGCCATTCCCATGGCGCAGGTGCTGGGCGCCGTGGTGCACGCCAGCTACGCGCTGGACGGCCCAGGCCAGGTGCGCCAGCAGTTCGGCAACAAGATCATCCTGGGCGAGCCGGGCGGCGCGGCCAGCGCGCGCCTGCAGGCGCTGGCCGCGCTGCTGGCCGCCGGCGGCGTGGAGGTGCAGCAGTCGGCGCGCATCCAGCACGACATCTGGTTCAAGCTCTGGGGCAACATGACCATGAACCCGATCAGCGCGCTGACCGGCGCCACCACCGACCGGGTGCTGGACGACGAGCTGGTGCGCCAGTTCATCAGCAGCGTCATGCTCGAAGCCAAGGACATCGGCGCGCGCCTGGGCCTGCCCATCGACCAGAGCCCGCAGGACCGCCACGCCGTGACGCGCCGGCTGGGCGCGTTCAAGACCTCGATGCTGCAGGACGTGGAAGGCCACAAGCCGCTGGAGATCGACGCCCTGGTGGGCGCCGTGCGCGAGCTGGGCCAGATCACCGGCACGGCCACGCCGCATACCGACGCGCTGCTGGGCCTGGTGCGGCTGATGGCGCGCACGCGCGGGCTGTACTGACGGCAGGCAGGGCAGTGCATCAATTTCAATAGCTTGATGCGTGCGTCAATAAACAAATTCAACTATTTTTATATCCATATTTCTTTATTTACAAGCGCAGACAGCTATCAATTCAAAAGGAGACACGCATGTCTGAAATGACCTTCTACTACGCCCCCGGCACCTGCGCGCTGGCTGTGCGCATCGCCCTGCACGAAGCTGGCGCGCCGCACCAGGCGGTGCGCCTGAACCTGGCGCAGGGCGAGCAGCGCAGCCCGGCCTACCTGGCCGTCAACCCCAAGGGGCGCGTGCCTGCGCTGGTGACCGAGCATGGCGTGCTGACCGAAACCCCGGCCCTGCTGATGTACCTGGCGCAGCGCTTTCCCGCCGCCGGCCTGGCCCCGCTGGACGACCCCTGGGCCATGGCGCGGCTGCAGGAGTTCCACAGCTACCTGGCCAGCACCGTGCACATCGCCCACGCCCACGGCCCGCGCGCCTCCCGCTGGGCCGACGCGCCCGAGGCGCAGGCGGCGATGAAGGGCAAGGTGGCGGCCAACATGGCGGAGTGCTTCGCCTTCATCGAGCAGCACTACCTGCAGGACGGCCCCTGGGTGTTGGGCGACACGTACTCGGTGGCCGACGGCTATCTGTTCACCATCGCCGGCTGGCTGCGCGGCGACGGCGTGGAGCTGGCGCAGTTTGCGCGCGTGCAGGCGCATTGGCTGCGCATGCAGGAGCGGGAGGCGGTGCAGCGGGCTCTGGCTTGAGTTGCTGCTTTTTTGTTTCAGCGGGGGGTTCGGCTTGGCGACAGGGGCCGGGACTCACCCCGGCCACTGCAGGCAAACGCGCAGCAGGCGCCAAAACCAGCACACGCAAAGCATGAACGGCCGCGTCAATCGCCCACGGCCACAGGCACCCGCTGCGCCAGCGCGCACATCAGCTCGTAGCCGATGGTGCCGGCGGCCTGCGCCACCTCGTCGATGGGCAGCACGGCGCCGCTGGCCGCGCGCCCCCACAGCGTGACCTCGCTGCCCAGGCCGGCGCCGGGCAGGCCGGTCAGGTCCACGGCCAGCATGTCCATGCTGACGCGGCCCACGGTGGCAGTGCGCCGGCCGTCCACCAGCACCGGCGTGCCGCTGGGGCAGTGGCGCGGGTAGCCGTCGGCGTAGCCGCAGGCGACGATGCCGATGGCCATGGCGCCTTCGGCCGTGAAGCCCGAACCGTAGCCCACGCTGTCGCCGCGCTGCAGGTGCTGCACGCCGATGATGCGCGAGGCCAGCGTCATGCCGGGCTGCAGGCCCCAGTGCGCGGAGTCGTGTTCGGGATGGTCGGGTGCGCCGCCGTAGAGCATGACGCCGGCGCGCATCCAGTCCAGGCGCACCTGCGCGTCGGCACAGTGGCGCAGGATGGCGGCGCTGTTGCCGATGCTGCGCTCGCCCGGCAGATCCTGCGTGGCGCGCTGGAAGGCGGCCAGCTGGTGGGCGATGCCGCGCGCGCCGTCGGCGTCCGAGAAGTGCGTCATCAGCGAGATCTCGTCCACCTGGGGCAGCGCGTTCAGCCGCGCCCAGGCACTGCGGTAGCGCTCGGGCGTGAAGCCCAGGCGGTTCATGCCGCTGTTCATCTTCAGGAACACGCGGTGCGGCACCTGGGTCTTGTGGGCGGCCAGCCAGTCGATCTGCTGCTCGCAGTGCACGGCGTGCCACAGGGCCAGGCGCGAGCACAGCTCCAGGTCGCGCGGCTCGAACACGCCCTCCAGCAGCAGGATGGGGCCGCGCCAGCCGAGCTGGCGCAGGCGTTCGGCCTCGGCCAGGTCGAGCAGGGCGAAGCCGTCGGCGCCGCGCAGCGCGTCGAACACGCGCTCGATGCCGTGGCCGTAGGCGTTGGCCTTGACCACCGCCCATACCTTGGCGTCCTGCGCACCCTGGCGGGCGCGCTGCAGGTTATGGCGCAGGGCGGCGCCGTGGATAGTGGCGGCAATCGGACGGGGCATGGCGCGGTACGGGCGGGCAAAGTGAAGGCCCATTCTCGCATCGCGCCCATGGCGCTGCGTGATATAACCGCCCGTCGCTCCACGGAGTGTTTCAAAGTTTCACAGACCATCAGCGGGACTGATGGCGCACCACCCTCCCGATGAAGCGCGGTTTTCACACCATCATGTCGGCGCAGTTCTTCAGCTCGCTGGCCGACAATGCCCTGTTCGTGACAGCCGTGGAGCTGCTGCGCAGCAACGGCGCCGCCGAGTGGCAGCGCGCCGCGCTGGTGCCGATGTTCGCGCTGTTCTACGTGGTGCTGGCGCCCTTCGTCGGCGCCTTTGCCGACTCGCAGCCCAAGGGCCGGGTGATGTTCGTCAGCAACGCCATCAAGGCGCTGGGCTGCCTGATGATGCTGCTGGGTTCGCACCCTCTGCTGGCCTACGCCGTGGTCGGCCTGGGCGCCGCGGCCTATTCGCCGGCCAAGTACGGCATCCTGACCGAGCTGCTGCCGCCGTCGCAGCTGGTCAAGGCCAACGGCTGGATCGAGGGGCTGACGATCGCCTCCATCATCCTGGGCGTGGTGCTGGGCGGGCAGCTGGTGGCGCCGCACGTCGCCGGGCCGCTGCTGGCGCTGGACATGCCCTGGCTGGATCTGGGCATCCACCTGCCGGCGCAGGCCGCCATCCTGGCGCTGGTGCCTTTGTATCTGCTGGCTGCCTGGTTCAACCTGCGCATTCCGCGCACCCGGGCGCGCCTCAAGCGCATGCCGGCCAACCCGCTGACGCTGCTGCCCGACTTCTGGGCCTGCAACATGCGCCTGTGGCGCGACAAGCTGGGGCAGATCTCGCTGTCCACCACCACGCTGTTCTGGGGCGTCTCGGGCAACCTGCGCTACATCGTGCTGGCCTGGGGCGCGGCGGCGCTGGGCTATGGCACGACCGAGGCGTCGGCGCTGGTCGGCGTGGTGGCCATCGGCACGGCCGCGGGCGCCGTGCTGGCGTCGGTCTACATGCGCCTGGACAAGGCCACGCGCGTGCTGCCGCTGGGCATCGCCATGGGCCTGGTGGTGATTTTGATGAACGCCATCGGCAGCGTCTGGCTGGCGGTGCCGCTGCTGATGGTGCTGGGCGGGCTCGGCGGCTTCCTGGTGGTGCCGATGAACGCGCTCTTGCAGCACCGCGGCCACAACCTGATGGGCGCGGGCCGCTCCATCGCCGTGCAGAACTTCAACGAGCAGGCGGCCATCCTGGGCATGGGCGTGCTCTACAGCCTGTTCACGCGCCTGGGCCTGTCGGCCTTCGGCGCCATTGCCACCTTCGGCCTGCTGGTGGCGGCGATGATGTGGCTGATCCTGCGCTGGCACGCGTTCAACGTGCGCCACCACCCCAAGGAGATGGTGTACCTGCGGCGCATCGCGCGCTCCGACGATTGCCCCTGATTTCATAGCTCATAGCGCTTCAACAACAAGCGCTACAGTCGCTTTTTATGCAAAACTTTCTGCCCGTGCTGGCGCTGCTGTGCAACGCCTTGATCTGGGGCTTGTCGTGGTGGCCTTTCCGCCAGATGCACCAGGCCGGCCTGCACCCGGTGTGGGCCACGACGCTGATGTACCTGGTGCTGGCGTCCGCGCTGGTGCTGCTGCGCCCCGCGCTGTGGCGCCAGCTGCGCGCCAGCCGCGCGCTGTGGCTGCTGGGGCTGCTGGCCGGGCTGACCAATGTGTCGTTCAACTGGGCCGTGACGATCGGCGACGTGGTGCGCGTGATCCTGCTGTTCTACCTGATGCCGGCCTGGTCGGTGCTGCTGGCCTGGCGCGTGCTGGGCGAGCGCCCCACGCCCCAGGCGCTGGCCCGCCTGGGCCTGGCGTTCGCCGGCGTGCTGCTGGTGCTGTGGCCGCGCGAGGGCGGCGCGGCCCGCCTGGCCGCCGGCCTGGGCCTGGCCGACCTGCTGGCCATCTGGGGCGGGCTGATGTTCGCCGCCACCAACGTGACGCTGCGCCGCCTGCACGCCGAGCCTGGCCCGGTGCGTATGCTGGCCATGTTCGGCGGCTGCATGTCCATGGCGCTGCTGGCCGCCTGCGCGGCCACCGGGTCGGGGCGAGTGCCGGGCGTGCCCGCGCCCGCCGCCGCCTGGCTGCTGCCGGGCCTGGGCCTGGCGGCGCTGCTGGTGCTGAGCAACTGGGCGCTGCAGTTCGGCGCGGCGCGCCTGGCGGCGGGCACCACGTCGATCATCATGCTGTCGGAGATCGTGTTTGCCAGCGGCTCATCCGTGCTGCTGGGGGCAGCGCAGCTGACGGGGCAGACGCTGGCGGGCGGGGCGCTGATCATGCTGGCCGCGCTGTGGTCGGCCTGGCGCGGGAGTGCGGGCTGAGCTGCCGCCCCTGGCGCGGGTGCGGCCCAGGCTGTGACTGCCGCGGCCGAACCGCAACACAAACCGCCGGGCGCCCGCCTATCCGTCAGGCGGCCGCGTCCTGCACGGGGCCGCGCTGCAGCTGGCGCGCCCGCGCCAGCGCACGCTGCACGGCGCGCGCGTCCATGCCGTACATGTCGGCAAACACCGCTTCGCTCTGGCCGCTGGCCTCGAAGGCGCGCGCCAGCGCCTCGGCACGCGCGTCGCGCTCGGCCACCAGCGCCAGGGCTTCGTCGAGCAGCGCGTTGGCCGCCGCGTCGCGCCCGCGCACCAGCGCGTCGTAGTCCAGGCGCGCCAGGCCGCTGGCCTCGCAGGCCTGGGCGATGCGCTGGCGCAGGCGCTCGCGCGGGTCTTCGCCGTCGCGCGGACGGCGCCGGCGGAACACCTCCTGCAGCGCGTGGTACACGTGCTCGGGCGCCATGGCCTCGACCACCTGGCCCTGCAGGTCGTGGCGCGGGCGGCCGGCGGCCACCGCGTTCAGGTAGCGCGTGCTGCGCGTGTGGATGGCCAGCGCCAGCTTGAGCGAGTCCTTCTCCAGCGCGCCTTCGCGCGCGGCCAGCAGGTCCTGGAAGATGCCGCGCTTGAGCGGCAGCGGCTGCTCGCCGAACAGGCGCGGGTACCACTGGGCCAGCTGGTCGAGCACGGGGTGCGTGCGCCGGGGGGCACGCGCCTGCGGCTGCGGCTGCCCTGCGGCGGCGGGCGCTGCCTGCCCGGCGGCATCGGCGCTGCGCGCGCCACGCCCGCGTCCGCCGCGGCGCGGGCGGCGTGCGGGCTGCGCGCCGTCTGCCGCAACGGGCACGGCGGGTTCGGCGGGCGCTGCGGCAGGGCTGGGGGCGGCGGTCACGGAATCATTCATGGCTGCAAAAGGCGCGGCGCGCTACGGGCCGCACGGCTATGGAAAAGCCCGCAATCATCCCAGATTCCGCGCCCGCGCCTGGCGCAGGTTGTAACTTCCGGCGCCTGCTCACGCGCTCTCGATGGCCTCGTCGAGCACCTCGACCCAGTGGCGCACCGGCGTGTCGGTGCCGGCCTGCAGGTGCTGGATGCAGCCGATGTTGGCCGACAGGATGGCGGCGGGCGGCGCGTCCTGGAAGACCTCGCCCAGCGCGTCGAGCTTGCGCTCGCGCAGCTGCGTGGACAGCTCGGGCTGAAGCACCGAGTAGGTGCCCGCCGAGCCGCAGCACAGGTGCGATTCGGTGCGTGCCAGGCGCAGCGTGAAACCCAGCTGCGCCATGTACTGCTCCACGCCGCCGCGCAGCTGCTGCCCGTGCTGCAGCGTGCACGGCGGGTGGTAGGCAAAGGCGCGGCCCCGGGCGTTGACGCGGCCCTGCAGCCGCGCGGCCAGGTCGGGCAGCAGCTCGGAGAGGTCGCGCGTCAAGCTGCTCACGCGCGCCGCCTTGTCGGCGTACTGCGCGTCGCCGCGCAGCAGGTGGCCGTATTCCTTGACGGTGACGCCGCAGCCCGAGGCGTTCATGACGATGGCCTCTACCGCGCCGCGCTCGATCCAGGGCCACCAAGCGTCGATGTTGGCGCGCATCTGCGCCTTGCCGCCGTCCTGGTCGTTCATGTGGAACTTGACCGCGCCGCAGCAGCCCGCCTCGGGGGCCACCAGGGTCTGGATGCCGGCGGCGTCGAGCACGCGCGCCGTCGCGTGGTTGATGTTGGGCGCCATGGCCGGCTGCACGCAGCCGGCCAGCAGCAGCACCTTGCGCGCATGTTCGCGCACGGGCCAGGCGCCGGCCTGCCGCGGCGCGGGCACCTTGGCCTTGAGCGCGGCGGGCAGCAGGCCGCGCACGCTCTGGCCCAGCTTCATCGCCGGTGCGAACAGCGGCGACGGCAGGCCTTCCTTGAGCGCCCAGCGCAGCGCGCGCTCGCCCGCCGGGCGCGGCACTTTCTCGTCGACGATCTTACGCCCTATGTCCACCAGGTGGCCGTATTGCACGCCGCTGGGGCAGGTGCTTTCGCAGTTGCGGCAGGTCAGGCAGCGGTCCAGGTGCAGCTGCGTGGCGCGCGTGGGCTGCTGGCCTTCGAGCACCTGCTTGATCAGGTAGATGCGCCCGCGCGGGCCGTCGAGCTCGTCGCCCAGCAGCTGGTAGGTGGGGCAGGTGGCGGTGCAAAAGCCGCAGTGCACGCATTTGCGCAGGATGGCCTCGGCCTCCTGGCCTTCGGGCGTGTCCTGGAATTCGGGAGCGAGCTGGGTCTGCATGGGGAACTCTTTTCTTGGATATGTGCCCGGCGCGTGGCGCGCCTCGGGGTAGCCGATCAGGCCGGGTTCAGGATGCCGGCCGGGTCGAACGCCTGCTTGAGCCGGCGGTGGATCTGCGCCAGCGCCCCGTCGGTCTGCTCCAGCACGCCGCCCTGCGCCAGCGCGGCGGCATTGCCGGGCCTGAACAGCGCGGCATGGCCGCCCGCCTGCCGCGCCGCGGCCTGCAGCGCCGCGCCGTGCTCGGGCAGCGCCTGCACCCAGCGCAGGCCGCCGTGCCATTCGACCAGCGGCGGCGCCACGCCTTCGGGCAGCGCCAGCACCGGCGCTGTTTGCGGCAGCGCCAGGCGCCACAGCGCATGATCCGGCTGGCGCTGCGTGAACCAGGACAGGCGCTGGTCGCGGCAGTCCTGCCAGTCCTGCGCCACGCCGGGCGCCGTCTGCAGCGCGCCGCCCATGCTGCGGCAGGCGGCGTCCACCGCCGCGCGCGCGCCGCGCAGGCGCACGAAGAGCTGATCCACACCGGCGTCGCACACCCAGCAGCTGGCGTTGAGCGGCAGCGGCTGGCCGCCCCAGGCCGCCAGCATGCGCAGCGCCTGGGCCTGGCCGCACTCGAAGCGCAGCGTGGCCTCCGCGGGCGCCACGGGCAGCACCTTGAGGCTGACTTCGGTGATCACGCCCAGCTGCCCCCAGCTGCCGGCCATGAGGCGCGAGACGTCGTAGCCGGCCACGTTCTTCATGACCTGGCCGCCAAAGCGCAGCAGCTCGCCGTTGCCGTTGACGATCTCCACGCCCAGCACGAAGTCGCGCAGCGCTCCGACGCTGGCGCGCGCCGGCCCCGACAGGCCCGAGGCCACCATGCCGCCCACGGTGCCGCCTGCCACGCCGCCATCAGCGGCTGCGGCTGGCGCGAAGCGCGGCGGCTCGAACGCCAGGCACTGGCCGTGCGCGGCCAGCAGCGCCTCCAGCTCGGCCACGGGCGTGCCGGCCAGGGCCGTGACGACGAGTTCGCTGGGTTCGTAGCTGACGATGCCGGACAGCGCCCGCATGTCCAGCGCCGCGGCGCCGGGCCGCACGCGGGCCGCGCTGTGAAAGCCCTTGGTGGCGCCGCCGCGTATCTGCAGCGGGGTGCGCTCCTGGGCGCTTTGGCGCACGCGCTCGACGATCTGGCTAAGTGCTGCTTGCATGGCGCCGATGGTAGCGCCGCCCCTTGCGCCAGGGGCTTGCAGCGTTGTTGATTTTTTTGAACGCCCGGCGTGAAACACGTCACACCGGGCGCGGGAGCCGTATCAACGGTGGTACGCGGTTTCGCCGTGCGAGGTGATGTCCAGGCCTTCGCGCTCGGCTTCCTCGGAGACGCGCAGGCCCACCAGCAGGTCGGCCACCTTGTAGGCCACAACCGAGACCACGCCCGACCAGGCCACGGTGAACAGCACGCTCTTGGCCTGCACCCAGACCTGCGCGCCGATGGCGAAGGTGTCGGGCGCCGGGCCGCCGGTGCCGCCCAGCGCGGGAGCGGCGAACACGCCGGTCAGGATGGCGCCCAGGATGCCGCCCACGCCGTGCACGCCGAACACGTCGAACGCATCGTCGGCCCCCAGCAGGCGCTTGAGGCCGCCCACGCCCCACAGGCAGACCAGGCCGGCGATCAGGCCCAGCACGATGGAGCCCATGGGGCCGACGAAGCCCGCCGCCGGCGTGACGGCCACCAGGCCCGCCACCGCGCCGGACGCGGCGCCCAGCATCGAGGCCTTGCCTTTGTGCAGCGCCTCGCCGGCAATCCACGACAGCGTGGCGGCGGCAGTGGCCAGCACGGTGTTGACGAAGGCCAGGCCCGCGCCCGCGTTGGCGGCGCCGGCGGAGCCGGCGTTGAAGCCGAACCAGCCCACCCACAGCAGCGATGCGCCCACCATGGTCAGCGTCAGGCTGTGCGGCGTGAACGCCTCGCGGCCGAAGCCGATGCGCTTGCCCACCATGTAGGCGCCCACCAGGCCGGCGATGCCGGCGTTGATGTGCACCACGGTGCCGCCGGCGAAGTCCAGCGCGCCGTCGGCGCCCAGCAGGCCGCCGCCCCACACGATGTGGGCCATCGGCACGTAGCTGAAGGTGAACCACAGCACGGCAAAGACCAGCACGGCGGAGAACTTGATGCGCTCGGCGAACGAACCCACGATCAGCGCCACGGTGATGGCCGCGAACGTGCCCTGGAAGGCGACGAAGACGTACTCGGGAATGGTGGCCAGGGCGCCGAAGGTTTCCTGGTTCACGCCCTTGAGGAAGACCTTGGAGAAGTCGCCCACGAACTTGCCGTCGCCCGAGAACGCCAGGCTGTAGCCGTACAGCGCCCACAGGATGGAGACCAGCGAGAAGATCACGAACACCTGCACCAGCACCGACAGCATGTTCTTGGCGCGGCCCAGGCCGCCGTAGAACAGGGCCAGGCCCGGGATGGTCATCAGGATCACGAGCAGCGTGGAGGTCAGCATCCAGGCCGTGTCGCCCGAATCGACCTGCGGCGCGGCGGCTTGCGCCAGGGCCGGCGCGCACGCGCCCAGCAGCGCCAGCGGAGCCAGCAAACGAAGTGGTTTCATGGTGCGGCTCCTCTTTTTAAAGCGCCTGCTCGCCGGTCTCGCCGGTGCGGATGCGGATGACCTGCTCCAGGCTGCTCACGAAGATCTTGCCGTCGCCGATCTTGCCGGTGCGCGCCGCGCCCTCGATGGCCTCGATGGCGCGCTCGACCAGGTCTTCGGCGATGGCCGCCTCGACCTTGACCTTGGGAAGAAAATCCACCACATACTCGGCGCCGCGGTACAGCTCGGTATGGCCTTTCTGGCGGCCGAAGCCCTTCACCTCGGTCACCGTGACGCCTTGCACGCCGATGTCGGACAAGGCTTCGCGCACCTCGTCGAGCTTGAAGGGTTTGATGATGGCTGTGAGCATTTTCATTGCGCTGTCCTCCTGGGGCTGTTGACGGCACAGCCACTGCACAGACCGTGCCAACCGCCGCGCGGGTACAGTGGGCGAGGTTTACGGCGTGCGCTGCACCGCCCTGGTGCACAACACGCATTCAACGAGGGAGGATTGCTGCCATGAGTCTTGCTTTGGTGCAAAGCCGCGCCCTGCTGGGGCTGCAGGCGCCGGCCGTCACCGTCGAGGTGCACCTGGCCAACGGCCTGCCCAGCTTCACCCTGGTCGGCCTGGCCGACGTCGAGGTGAAAGAGGCGCGCGAACGCGTGCGCGCGGCGCTGCACAACGCGGGGTTGGAGTTTCCCGGCAACAAGCGCATCACCGTCAACCTGGCGCCGGCCGACCTGCCCAAGGATTCGGGGCGCTTCGACCTGCCGATCGCGCTGGGCCTGCTGGCCGCCAGCGGGCAGATCGACGTCGCGCGGCTGGCCGGCTGGGAGTTTGCCGGCGAACTGTCGCTGTCGGGCCAGCTGCGCCCGGTGCGCGGCGCGCTGGCCACGGCGCTGGCGCTGCGCCGCCTGGGCGCGGGCGCCCGCCTGGTGCTGCCGCCCGGCAGCGCCGAGGAGGCCGCCCTGGTGCCCGATACCGGCATCTGGCGCGCGCGCCACCTGCTGGACGTGGTGCGCCAGTTTCTGCCCCCGGGCGGCACCGCCCCCGAGCCCGACGACGCCGACGGCTGGCAGCGCCTGCAGCCGGCAGCGCCCACCGCGCCGCCGCCCGGCCCCGACCTGGCCGACGTGAAGGGCCAGGCCATGGCCAAGCGCGCGCTGGAGATCGCCGCCGCCGGAGGCCACGGGCTGCTGCTGGTGGGCCCGCCCGGCTCGGGCAAGTCGATGCTGGCGCAGCGCTTTGCCGGGCTGCTGCCGCCCATGGAGGTGGAGCAGGCGCTGGAGAGCGCGGCCGTCGCCAGCCTGGCCGGGCGCTTCAGCCCGCAGCAGTGGCTGCAGCGCCCCACCGCCAGCCCGCACCACAGCTGCAGCGCGGTGGCGCTGGTGGGCGGCGGATCGCCGCCGCGCCCAGGCGAGATATCGCTGGCGCACGAGGGCGTGCTGTTTCTCGACGAGTTCCCCGAGTTCGCGCGCAGCGCGCTCGAAGCGCTGCGCGAGCCGCTGGAGAGCGGCCACATCACCATTGCCCGCGCGGCGCAGCGCGCCGAGTTTCCGGCGCGCTTTCAGCTCGTGGCCGCGATGAACCCCTGCCCCTGCGGCTTTGCCGGCAGCGGCCAGCGCGCCTGCCGCTGCACGCCCGACCAGGTGGCGCGCTACCAGGCGCGCCTGAGCGGCCCGCTGCTCGACCGCATCGACCTGCACGTGGAGGTGCCGCAACTGCCGCCGCAGGAACTGCTGGCCGCCCCGGCGGGCGAGGCCAGCGCCGCCGTGCGCGAGCGCGTGGCCGCCGCGCGCCAGTTTGCCCTGGCGCGCCAGGGCAAGCCCAACCAGGCGCTGGCCGGGCAGGAGCTCGATGCGCACCTGCGCCTGCAGGGCGCGGCCGCGCAGTTCCTGCAAAGCGCCGCCACCCGCCTGGCGTGGTCGGCGCGCGCCACGCACCGCGCGCTCAAGGTGGCGCGCAGCATTGCCGACCTGGCCGGCGCGCCCGAAGTGGGGCCGGCCCATGTGGCCGAGGCCATTCAGTACCGGCGCGCGCTGAGGGGAGCGCCCTCCTGAACGGTGCAAGTCGCCGTGAATCGGTGAAATCAGCCTGGCGATCGATTGATCGCTTGTATTTCGTTTAAATACGAAATAAGATTCGCCAAATGACGAATCTTATTTCGCGCGAAGACGAACAGTGCCCGGCCGCGCTCGATTGCGACGAGGTCATGAAGGCGCTGGCGCACCCGGCGCGGCGCGAGATCCTGGCCTGGCTCAAGGATCCGGCGGCGCAGTTCAGCCCGCAGGAGCACCCCTTCGACATGGGCGTGTGCGCCGGCAAGATTCACCAGAAGGCCGGGCTGTCGCAATCCACCGTATCCGCCCACCTGGCCTGCCTGCAGCGCGCCGGCCTGGTGTGCACGCGCAAGGTCGGGCAGTGGATTTTCTATTCGCGCAACGAAGCACTGATCGCCGCATTCCTGCGGCGCATGCAACAGGAACTGTGAGCCGCGTCCGCACCGGCCCACGCCACATGGAGAAAACTTCAATGAACCGCTTGTTCGAACCCCTGCAGGTCGGCGACCTTGTTTTGCCCAACCGCATCGTGATGGCCCCGCTCACGCGCTGCCGCGCCAGTGCCGACCGGGTGCCCAACGCCTTGATGGCCGAGTACTACGCCCAGCGCGCCAGCGCCGGCCTGATCATCAGCGAGGCGACCTCGGTCACGCCCATGGGCGTGGGCTACCCCGACACCCCCGGCATCTGGTCCGACGCCCAGGTCGAGGGCTGGAAGCCGGTGACGCAGGCCGTGCACGCCGCCGGCGGGCGCATCTTCCTGCAGCTGTGGCATGTGGGGCGCATCTCGCACCCGGATCACCTGGACGGCGCGCTGCCGGTCGCGCCCAGCGCCATCGCCCCGCAGGGCCACGTCAGCCTGCTGCGCCCCAAGCGCGAGTACGTGGTGCCGCGCGCGCTGCAGACGGATGAGCTGGCGGGCATCGTCGAGGACTACCGCAGGGGCGCCGAGAACGCCAAGCGCGCCGGCTTCGACGGCGTGGAAATCCACGGCGCCAACGGCTATCTGCTCGACCAGTTCCTGCAGGACAGCACCAACCAGCGCAGCGACGCGTACGGCGGCAGCGTGGAAAACCGCGCCCGCCTGATGCTGGAGGTGACCGACGCCGTGATCGGCGTCTGGGGCGCGCAGCGCGTGGGCATGCACCTGGCGCCGCGCTGCGACGCGCACACCATGGGCGACAGCGACCCGCTGGCCACCTTCGGCTACGTGGCGCGCGAGCTGGGCCGGCGCAAGATCGCCTTCCTGTGCGCCCGCGAGTCGCAGGCCGCGCCGCGCCTTGGCCCGGCGCTCAAGGATGCATTCGGCGGCATCTACATCGCCAACGAAGGCCTGACATCGGATCGGTCGCAGGCGCTGCTGGCCGCGCACGAGGCGGACGCCGTCGCCTTCGGCAAGGACTTCATCGCCAACCCCGACCTGCCGCGGCGGCTGCTCCAGGGCGCCGCGCTCAACCCGCAGCGCCCCGAGAGCTTCTACGGCTACGGCCTGCCCGACCCGGCCGTGGGCTATACCGACTACCCCAGCCTCTGAAACTGGCCGGTCAATGCGCGGCGGCGGCCACCCGCCCGCCGCGCACCACGGTACACGCGGGCCGCTGGCCCAGCCAGTAGGCCAGTTCGGCCAGCTCCTGCACGGGCCAGAGCACGAAGTCGGCGCTGCGCCCCGCCGCCAGCAGGCCGTGCGTGTCTTGCAGGCCCAGCGCGCGCGCGGCGTGCAGGGTGATGCCGGCCAGCGCCTCGGGCACCGTCAGGCGAAACAGCGTGCACGCCATGTTGGCCATCAGCAGCAGGCTGAGCGCGGGCGAGGTGCCGGGGTTGTGGTCGGTGGCCACGGCCATCGGCACGCCGGCGGCGCGCAGCTGTTCGATGGGCGGCAGGTGCGTGTCGCGCAGCGTGTAGTAGGCGCCGGGCAGCAGCACGGCCACGGTGCCCGCCTGCCGCATGGCGGCAATGCCCGCGGAGGACAGGTGCTCGACGTGGTCGCACGACAGCGCCTGGTAGCGCGCCGCCAGCTCGGCCCCGCCCATGTCCGACAGCTGCCCGGCGTGCAGCTTGACGGGCAGGCCCAGCTGCCTTGCGGCGGCAAACACCTGCTCGGTTTCGGCCAGCGTGAAGGCGATGCGCTCGCAAAAGGCGTCCACCGCGTCCACCAGGCCTTCCGCGGCAAGCTGGGGCAGCATGTGCCGGCAGACATGGTCGATGTAGTCCTGGCTGCGCCCTGCGTATTCCGGCGGCAGGGCGTGCGCGCCCAGAAAGGTGGTGCGCACGGTGATGCCCAGGTCGCGCCCCAGGCGGCGCGCCACGCGCAGCTGCTTGCGCTCGTGCTCCAGGGCCAGGCCGTAGCCCGACTTGATCTCGACGGCGCACACGCCCTCGGCCAGCAGCGCCTGCAGGCGCTGGCGGGCGCTGGCGTACAGCGCGTCCTCGCTGGCCGCGCGCGTGGCGCGTACGCTGGAGACGATGCCGCCGCCGGCGCGGGCCACTTCCTCGTAGCTGGCGCCCGCCAGGCGCAGGGCAAATTCGTTGGCGCGCTGGCCGCCGTAGACCAGGTGCGTGTGGCAATCGACCAGCCCCGGCGTGGCCCAGGCGCCGCCCGCGTCGCGCCGGGGCAGCTGCGCAAACGCCGCCGGCAGCGCCGCCTGCGGCCCCAGCCAGGCAATGCGCCCGCCCCGCACCGCCAGCGCGGCGGGTGCGCCGTCGGCCACCGGCAGGTCGGGCGCGGCCAGGCCGGGGGCCAGGCGCAGGGAGTGCCAGACGATGTCTGCCGGGTGCTGGGCGAAGGATGGAGCGGATGCCATGATTCCTCCTGTATTCATAGCTGCTTGCGCTTTTTGGCAAAGCGTCTCAGGCACTTTTCATTCAATTTTTTGCCCCACGCGCAATACGTGCCGCCAGCCGAGCAACCACCCTGGCGGTCAGGCCGTCGCGGTCGTGGGCGGGATTGAATTCGGCCAGATCCGCCGCCGCCAGCTTGCCGCTGGCCAGCACCGCATCGACCACGCATTCCACGCCCCACAGCGGCACGCCCAGCGGCGCGGGGGCCGACACGCCGGGGGCCACGGCGCCGGGCAGCACGTCGATGTCGATGGTGAGATAGACCGCGTCGCACGCGGCCACGTCCTGCGCCAGCGCGGCCAGGGCGTGCCGCATGCCGGCCTCGGTCTGCAGCGCGTCGTCCAGCCAGTGGCGCACGCCCAGCGCGCCGGCACGCTCGAACAGCGCCTGCGTGTTGGCGTAGCGGCTGATGCCCAGCACGCGGTAGTTGAACGGCCGGCCCTGGGCCGCGCACAGCTCCTGGATCTGCCGGAACGGCGTGCCCGAGTTGCCGTGCCGCGCCATGCGCAGATCGAAGTGCGCGTCGAGGTTGACGATGAGGATGCGCCGCGCCGCAGGCAACGCCTGCGCGATGCCCTGGAACGTGCCCCAGGCCACCTCGTGCCCGCCGCCCAGCACCAGCGGCGTGCAGCCCTGCGCCATGGCCCGCGCCACCTGCGCCGCCAGCGCGGCCTGCGCGGCATCCAGGTCGCCCTGCGGGCAGGCGATGTCGCCCGCGTCCCACAGCGCCGGCTCGCCCAGCACGGGCAGATTGGCCAGCGCCTGGCGTGCGGCCTGCGGCCCCTGCGCCGCGCCCACACGCCCGCCGTTGCGGCGCACGCCCTCGTCCACGGCAAAGCCGATCAGCGCCACGCCGCCCTGGCTGGCGGCGTCCAAAGGCTGCACCCGCTGGTGCCAGCGCAGGCTGGGGCCGGTTTCCTCGGCGTCGATGCGGCCTTGCCAGACAAAGGGGGCGGCCATGTCACCGCACCATGGGCAGCTTCAGGCCCTGCTGCTTCGCCGTCTGCACGGCCAGTTCATAGCCCGCGTCGGCATGGCGCATCACGCCGCTGCCGCTGTCATTGACCAGCACGCGCGCCAGGCGTTCGGCCGCCGCATCCGTGCCGTCGGCCACGATGACCATGCCCGAGTGCTGCGAATAGCCCATGCCCACGCCGCCGCCGTGGTGCAGGCTGACCCAGGTGGCGCCGCCCGCCGTGTTGAGCAGCGCGTTGAGCAGCGGCCAATCGCTCACGGCGTCGGTGCCGTCGCGCATGCCTTCGGTCTCGCGGTTGGGGCTGGCGACGGAGCCGGTGTCCAGGTGGTCGCGGCCGATGACGATGGGGGCTTTCAGCTCGCCGTTCTTCACCATTTCGTTGAAGGCCAGGCCCGCGATGTGGCGCTCGCCCAGGCCCAGCCAGCAGATGCGCGCGGGCAGGCCCTGGAAGGCGATGCGCTCGCCCGCCATGTCTAGCCAGCGGTGCACGTGCTGGTTGTCGGGGAACAGCTCCTTGATCTTGGCGTCGGTCTTGCGGATGTCCTCGGGGTCGCCCGACAGCGCCACCCAGCGGAACGGGCCCTTGCCCTCGCAGAACAGCGGGCGGATGTAGGCGGGCACGAAGCCGGGGAAGTCGAAGGCGCGCTGAACGCCTTCGTCGAAGGCCACCTGGCGGATGTTGTTGCCGTAGTCCACGGTGGGGATGCCCATGGACTGGAAGTCGAGCATGGCCTGCACGTGCACGGCGCAGGAGCGGGCTGCGGCCTTTTTCAGCACTTCGTGCTGGGTCACGTCCTGCTGCGCGGCACGCCATTGCTCGACCGTCCAGCCTGCGGGCAGGTAGCCGTTCACCAGGTCGTGGGCCGAGGTCTGGTCGGTGACGAGGTCAGGCTTCAAGCCGCCTGCCTTGGCGCGCTGCACCAGCTCGGGCAGGATTTCGGCGGCGTTGCCCAGCAGCGCAATCGAGATCGCTTCCTTGGCTGCCGTGTGTTGCCGGATCAGCTCGATGGCATGGTCAATGTCCCGCGCCTGCTTGTCCACATAGCGCGTGCGCAGGCGGAAGTCGATGCTGCTTTGCTGGCATTCGATGTTGAGCGACACCGCGCCCGCGAAGGTCGCGGCCAGTGGCTGTGCGCCGCCCATGCCGCCCAGGCCGGCCGTGAGGATCCACTTGCCCGCCAGCGAGCCGCCGTAGTGCTGGCGCGCCGCCTCGGCAAAGGTTTCATACGTGCCCTGCACGATGCCCTGGGTGCCGATGTAGATCCAGCTCCCGGCGGTCATCTGGCCGTACATGAACAGGCCCTTCTGGTCCAGCTCGCTGAAATGCTCCCAGTTGGCCCACTTGGGCACGAGGTTGGAGTTGGCGAGCAGCACGCGCGGCGCGTTGGCGTGCGTCTTGAACACGCCCACGGGCTTGCCGGACTGGATGAGCAGGGATTCATCCTCGTTCAAGTCCTTGAGCGAGGCCAGGATCTGGTCGAAGCATTCCCAGTTGCGCGCGGCGCGGCCAATGCCGCCGTAGACCACCAGGTCTTGCGGGCGCTCGGCCACCTCGGGGTCGAGGTTGTTCTGGATCATGCGGTAGGCCGCTTCGATGAGCCAGTTCTTGCAGGTGATGGCGCTGCCACGCGGCGCGCGGATAACGCGGCTGGCGTCGTGGCGGGGGTCGGCGGCTTGGGACAGGATGGCGTCGTTGGCGTTCATGGTGATCTCCTTACAGATGGCTGGGCAGGCAGGCGGTGAGCGGCGCGGGCCATGCGGACTGCTGCGCCCAGGCGCGCATGGCCTCGATGTCGGGGGCGAGGTAGCGGTCTTGCTCCAGGAAGGCCACGCGCTCGCGGATGGCGACGAATTGCTGTTCGATCAGCGGCGAACTCTTCAGCCAGCCGCCGGGCCGCCCCAAGGTGGGCTGCGCCCCCTCGGGGGGCAGCGAGGACGCGCCAGCGCCGAGCGTGGGGGCTACAGGCCTGCGGTCGAACTCCATGCCCTGCGCTGCGGCCATGGCCTCAATGCCCACCATCACCGCCGCGTTGCGCACCATGTCGCCCAGGCGGCGCGCGCCGTAGGTCGCCATGGAGACGTGGTCTTCCTGGTTGGCGGACGTGGGCAGGCTGGTCACGCTGCTGGGGTTGGCCAGGCACTGGTTCTCGGCGGCCAGGGCAGCCGCCGTGACCTGCGCGATCATGAAGCCGGAGTTCACGCCGCTGTCGCGGATCAAGAACGCGGGCAGGCCCGAGAGGCCCGGGTCGAGCAGCAGCGACAGGCGGCGCTCGGAAATCGCGCCGATCTCGGCCACGGCCAGCGCGATGATGTCGGCGGCAAAGGCCACCGGCTCGGCGTGGAAGTTGCCGCCGGAGATCACGTCGCCGTTCTCAAACACCAGCGGGTTGTCGGATGCCGCATTCGCCTCGGTGGCGAGCACGCGTGCCGCGTGGCGCAGGTTGTCCAGGCACGCGCCCATGACCTGCGGCACGCAGCGAATGGAGTACGGGTCTTGCACGCGGCCGCAGTTGGGGTGCGAGGGGTCGATCTCGCTGCCGTCGAGCAGCGCGCGCACGGCCGCCGCCACTGCAATCTGTCCGGGCTGGCCCCGCGCCTCGTGGATGCGCGCATCGAAAGGCTTGACCGAGCCCTTGATGGCTTCGAGCGACAGCGCACCCGCCACCAGGCCGGCCGCGAACACGCTCTCTGCCCCGAACAGCCCCGCCAGCGCCAGCGAGGTAGAAACTTGCGTGCCGTTGAGCAGCGCCAGCCCTTCCTTGGGCCCCAGCACGAAGGGCGCGAGCCCCACGGAGCGCATGGCCTCGGCGCCCGGCACCACCGCGCCGTTGACCTTGGCCTGCCCTTCCCCGATCAGCACGCAGGCCAGGTGCGCCAGCGGCGCCAGGTCGCCCGACGCGCCCACCGAGCCCTTGGCCGGAATCACGGGCAGCACGTTCGCATTCGCCAGCGCCAGCAGCGCATCCACCAGCGCGGGCCGCACACCCGAATGCCCCCGCGCCAGGCTCACGGCCTTGGTAGCGAGGATGAGGCGCACCACGTCATCCGGCAGCGCATCGCCCGTGCCCACGCTGTGCGACAACACCAGGTTGCGCTGCAGCTCGGCCAGCCGGTCGTGGGCTATTTTGGTGCTGGCGAGCTTGCCGAAGCCGGTGTTGATGCCATAGACCACCTGGTCTTCATCGACGATGCGCTGCACCGTGGCCAGCGCGGCGCGCATGCCGGCCTGCGCTGCGCCGTCGAGCTGCAGCCGCACGCCGCCCGCGTGGATGCGGCGCAGCTGCGCCAGCGTGACGTGGCCGGGATCAAGGGTGATGGAGTGGGTCATGGCGGCAATCCTGTCTATACAAGTAGTTATCAAAAAAAAGGGGCCGTGCCTGGCCTGGTTCTTAGCTGGCCACGGGGTGGCCGTCGGTGCGGAAACGGCTGCCCAGCCGGTAGCGCGAGGCCGGGTGCAGGCAGCGCACCACGGTCACGGGCACGCCGCGCCACCAGGTGCGGCGCGTGAGCAGCAGGCAGGGCTCGGCGGCGGGCATTTCCAGCAGCGCCGCCTGCTCTGGCGTGGGCAGCACGGCGTCTACCACATGCTCCACCTGGTCGAAGGGCACGTGGCGCAGCAGATATTCGGACGGCGTTTGCGCCGCGAAGTCCTGCGCCAGGAAGTCCGGTGCCATCGCGGGGTTGACGTGCCGGTCTTCGAGCTGCACCGGCACGCCGTTCTCGCGGTGCAGGCACTGCGCATGGAACACCGAGGCGCCGGTGCGCAGGTCCAGCGCGGCGGCCACGTCCAGCGCCGCGGCCGTGCGCCGCAGCGCCAGCATGGTGCAGCGGTAGTCGTGGCCGCGCTGGCGGATCTCGCTGGCGAGGTTGGCGATCTGCAGCAGCGTGGACTGGGGCTTTGCCTCGGCCACGAAGCTGCCCACACCCGCCACGCGCACGATGCGGCCCTGCCCGGCCAGCTCGCGCAGCGCGCGGTTGGCCGTCATGCGCGAGACGCCGAACTGCGCCACCAGCTCGTGCTCGGACGGCAGCCGGTCGCCCGCGCGCCACCGGCCCGACTGGATGCCGCGCACGATGTGTTCCTTGACCTGCTCGTACAGGGCGGCGGCGGGCACCGCTGCCGTGGCGCGGGCCTGGAGGCTGTGGGCTGGGCGCTTTACGGTTGTTTTTGGCATGACGTATCAAACATGTATATACAGGTTAATCTGCCTGGGTATCGATCGTCAAGCAGGAAGTCCCCAAACGGACATCGTTGCAATCGTGCGCGGCCCAGATTCCCCGCTCTCTCAGGGGTATCCGGGGCTGGCCGACAATGGCGCCATGAACGCCCTGCCCCAGCCTACCCGCCTGTCCTTCAAGGTGCAGATGCACCGGGCGCGCGAGGACGCGATCGTCGAAGCCGCCACGCGGCTGCTGGGCGCCAAGGGGTTCGACGGCATGACCGTGGACGAGGTGGCCGCCGCCGTGGGCATTGCCAAGGCCAGCCTGTACAAGCACTTTGCCGGCAAGGACGATTTGTGCACCGCTGCCATGGTGCAGGTGGTCGAGCGCGTGCAGGATTTCCTGGCTGCCATGCCCGAAGACCTGCCCGCCATGGAGCGGCTGCGGGCGCTGCTGCGCTGGTCGCTGCAGCTGCAGCAGGACGAGGGGCTGCCCTGGCTGCCCCAGGCCGGCACGGCGCTGGCGCGCACCGTGGCCGACTGCCCGACCTACCAGGCGGCGATGCAGCAGGTCTACGCCCGGCTGCTGGGCTGGATCGCCCAGGCCCAGGCGGGCGGGCAGCTGCGCCGCGAACTGCCCGCCGAGGTGGTGCTGTGCGCGCTGCTGGCGCGTTCGTGCGACCCGCTGCCAGACATGCTGCGCGCGCGCGGCATGGACGACGCGCAGGCGCTGGACTGGGCCGTGGACTGCTGCCTGGGCGGCCTGGCCAGCGGCGCGGGCGGCCAGCACCCGGGCTGAACGGCCGCGCGCGGCCGAGAGCCGGGTCAGCGCACCAGCAGCACCGGCACCTCGCAATTGGCCAGCACCTGGGTGCTGACCGAGCCCATCACGAGCTTGCCCAGCGCGCCGTGGCCGTGCGTGCCCATCACGATCAGGTCGAAGCGGCCGGACTGCGCCACCTTGGCGATGGTTTCGCCGGCGCCGCCTACCTTGACCATGGTCTTGGGCGCGACGCCCTGGCGCGCCAGGTATTTGAGCACCGGGGCGAGCACTTTCTCGCCCTCCTCGGCGTGATATTTGTCGATCACGTCCTTGCCCAGCGCGGCGCGTGCGCGCGGCGGCAGCTGCGGCTGCACGTGCAGCACGGTGTAGGCGTGGGCGTCGCCCAGCAGTTCCGGGTGCGCGGCCAGGTAGGCCAGCATCTTCTTGGTGTAGGGGCTGCCGTCGACGGCAAGCAGGATGTTCATGCGGTGACTCCGAAGTGGATGCAATGTCGGATGCGGGAGCTGCCGTCGCTTTGCGCGTGTTGTATCTGTCGCCGGCGCCACCCCATCATACGGCCAGCACGCGGTGCGGCCGGAACAGCGCCTGCTCGCCCTTGCGCGCGTAGCCCAGCGGGTTGGCCGCCACGCGGCAGGCGCGCCCCGGGCGGGCCGTGGCCGCCGCCGCGGGCAGCCGGGCGGTGTAGTCGCACGGCGTGTGCACGTGGCCGTGCAGCCACAGGTCGGCCTGCGCCATGCAGTCGTGCAGCGCGTTGCAAAAGCCTGCCGAGCCGGGCGTGACGCCGTAGCGCGGATCGGCGCTTTGCAGGCTGGGCGCGAAGTGGGTGACGACGACCGTCTTGCCCGCCCAGGGCCGGGCCAGCGCCTGGCGCAGCCAGTCCTGGCAGGCGAGCGCCTGGGCGCGCACCTGCGGCGCCAGGAAGGCCTGGCCCCGGTACGTGGTGCCGGTCTTGGCCAGATAGTGGTTGGCCGCGCGGTAGGCCTTCTCGCGCAGGCGCAGGCGCGCGCCTGGGTCGGCCAGGCCTTGCTGCTCGGCCAGCGAGTCGAAGTCGCTCCACAGCGTGGTGCCCAGCAGGCGCACGCCGGCCAGCTCGGCGCATGCGCGCTCCAGCCAGACCAGGCCCAGGCGGTCGCAGGTGCGGCGCAGGCGCGCGTGCGCGGCGTCGAAGTCCTGCGCGTCGTACTCGTGGTTGCCGGGCACGAAGACCACCGGCGTGGGCCAGCCGCCGTATTGCGGCAGCGGCGAGAAGCGGGCCAGGCCGTAGTCGTCGTCCTGCAGGCGCGAGCCCTGCTGGTACGAGCCGATGTCGCCCGCCAGCACCAGCAGGTCGGCGCCGGCCGCCGGGCTGGCGGCGAAGTGCGGGTGCGCCTCCAGGTGCAGGTCGGACAGGAGTTGGATGTTCATGACGGTTCGTGCATGGACGCATCAGCGATCGGCATTGGACAATACCTAGGGTTAACCCTAGGATACGACCCATGCCCCAACGACAGGGTTTGTCCTGCAAGGTATCTCACAAGGAGTTGCGCCATGTCCAGTATCGCCTACCCATCCAGCCGCCTCACCGCACACCGGGGCGTTGCGCGCGTGCAGCGTTTCGCGGCGCTGGTGCGCGGCCTGTGCCTGCGGCAGCCGGCCCGCCAGGAGGCCATAGCGCAGGCGCAGCACGCCGCCGCCCTGCAGGAGGCGCGCACCATGGCTGCGCTGGCCCGCGCCATGAACGGCATTGCGGTAGAGGACATCCGGCGCTACGGCGAATGATGGATCACAAAAAAACATAGCTGTTTGCGCTTATAAATAAACGATTTCAGATATAAAAATATCTGAAATCGTTATCTATAAAGCGTAAACAGCTATTGTTTTATTGGCAAGCCGCAGCGCTTGCCCATGGCCGGGGTTACAGGCCCAGGCGCTGCTGCAGCGCAGCCTTGGTGGCCAGCAGCTCTTGCGGCAGGTGGTAGGACAGCTTGTCGAAGTGCTCGGCGTGCAGCTTGAGCTCGTCGGCCCAGGCGGCCTGGTCGATGCTGGTCACGCTGTCGAACTGGGCAGCGGAGAAGTCCAGCCCGCTCCAGTTGATCTCGGCATACGCGGGGGCGATGCCGAAGGCGGTATCCCGGCCCTGCGCCCGGCCCTCGATGCGGTCGAGCATCCACTTGAGCACGCGCATGTTGTCCCCGTAGCCGGGCCAGACGAACTTGCCGTCGGCCCCCTTGCGGAACCAGTTGACGCAGTAGATGCGCGGCAGCGTGGCGCCCTGCGCGGCGAGCTTGCCGCCCAGGTTCAGCCAGTGCTGGAAGTAGTCGCTCATGTTGTAGCCGATGAAGGGCAGCATGGCGAACGGGTCGCGGCGCACCACGCCCTGCGCGCCGAAGGCGGCGGCGGTCGTCTCGGAGCCCATGGTGGCGGCCATGTAGACGCCCTCGGTCCAGTTGCGCGCCTCGGTCACCAGCGGCACGGTGGTCGAGCGGCGCCCGCCGAAGATGAAGGCGTCGATCTTCACGCCGGCCGGATCGTCCCAGGCCGCGTCCAGCGCCGGGTTGTTGGTGGCGGCCACGGTGAAGCGGGCGTTGGGGTGCGCGGCCTTGGCGCCGGTTTCCTGGGCGATGGCGGGCGTCCAGTCGCGGCCCTGCCAGTCGATCAAATGATCGGGCAGCTTGCCCTGGTCTTTTTCCAGGCCTTCCCACCACACGTCGCCGTCGTCGGTCAGCGCCACGTTGGTGAAGATCACGTCGCGGTTCAGGCTCAGCATGCAGTTCGGGTTGGTCTGCAGGTTGGTGCCGGGGGCCACGCCGAAGTAGCCGGCCTCGGGGTTGATGGCGCGCAGCGTGCCGTCGGCCTGCGGCTTGATCCAGGCGATGTCGTCGCCGATGGTGGTGACCTTCCAGCCGTCGAACGCCTTGGGCGGCACCAGCATCGAGAAGTTGGTCTTGCCGCAGGCGCTGGGGAAGGCGGCGGCGACGTGGTACTTGCGGCCCTCGGGGTTGGTCACGCCCAGGATCAGCATGTGCTCGGCCAGCCAGCCCTGGTCCTGGCCCATCTTGGAGGCGATGCGCAGCGCCAGGCACTTCTTGCCCAGCAGCGCGTTGCCGCCGTAGCCCGAGCCGTAGCTCCAGATCTCGCGCGTTTCGGGGTAGTGCACGATGTACTTGGTCTTGGCGTTGCACGGCCAGCTGGTCTGGTCCTGCTCGCCGGCGGCCAGCGGCGCGCCCACGGTGTGCATGCAGGGCACGAACTCGCCGTCGGCGCCGATCACGTCGTACACGGCTTGGCCCATGCGCGTCATCAGCTTCATGTTGACGGCGACGTAGGCGCTGTCGGACAGCTCCACGCCCACGTGCGCGATCGGGCTGCCCAGCGGGCCCATCGAGAACGGCACCACGTACATGGTGCGCCCAGCCATGCAGCCGTCGAACAGCGACGCCAGCGTGGCGCGCATCTCGGCGGGGGCCATCCAGTTGTTGGTGGGGCCGGCGTCTTCCTTCTTCTCGCAGCAGATGAAGGTGCGGTCTTCCACACGCGCCACGTCCGACGGGTCGGAGCAGGCCAGGTAGCTGTTGGGGCGCTTGGCCGGGTTCAGGCGCTTGAAGGTGCCGGCGTCCACCAGCTGCTGGCACAGCAGGTCGTATTCCTGCTGGCTGCCGTCGCACCAGTGGATGCGCGCGGGCTTGCACAGCGCGGCCATCTCGGCCACCCAGGCGATCAGGCGGGCGTTCTTGACGTAGGCGGGCGCCTGAATGTTCAGGCCCTGCAGGGCGGGTGCGTTCATCGTGGGCTTCCTTAAAGTGAAAAACAGTTTTTTCAAAGGAAGCGGGTCGCACGCAGCATCGGCGGCAGCCAGGCTGCCTTTGAAAAAACCGCTGTGGGACTCGGATCGCAAACACGCTCGGGGCCGGCGGGATGCTGATTTTATGAATCACCCCCTGGTTTGTCCTTTTTTTGCCCCTCAAATCAATGCAAACAAAACATAAAGCTATGCATGTGTATTTCGGCCCTCCAATGAAAAGGCCTCGCACAGCGAGGCCTGGGGATGGGGGGCGGGGCGGCGTCAGGCCATGTGCACGGCGATGAAGGCCAGCAGAAAAATCAGCGCCGCGCCCACGGCCGGCAGCACGACGGGAATCACGTGCACGACGGCCTCGGCCGCGTCCATGGGCTCGCTGGCGCCATGCGGGGGGGTGTTGTCATGGGTCATGGTGCTCTCTCCTGTAATGTGGCTGGCGCCAGTGTAGGCGCATGGCGGGCCTGGCGGCAATGGCAATTTACCGGATGCCTGCGCGCCAGTCCGGGCCTACTGATCCAATTGCGCCTGCATCTGCGCGGCGCGCAGCTGCTGCAGTACCTGCTCGATATGCGCCTGGCCGCGCGTTTGCAGCACCAGCTCGATCTCGACGTTCTGCGCCGCCAGCGTGGTGAAGGCGCGCTGGTGGTGCACCTCCTCGATGTTGGCGCCGGCGGCGGCCACGGTGGTGGTGATGCGCGCCAGCACGCCGGGCACGTCGCGCGCGCTGACCTTGATGCGCGCCAGCCGGCCGCTGCGCACCATGCCGCGCTCGATGATGGCGGCCAGCAGCAGCGGATCGATGTTGCCGCCCGAGAGCACCAGGCCCACCTGCTTGCCGCGAAAACGTTCGGGGTAGCGCAGCAGTGCCGCCAGGCCAGCGGCGCCCGCGCCCTCGACCAGGGTTTTCTCGATCTCCAGCAGCATCAGCACGGCCTGCTCGATGTCGCCCTCCTCCACCAGCAGCAGCTCGTCGACCAGGCGGGCGATGACCTCCTGCGTGATGGCGCCGGGCTGGCCTACGGCGATGCCTTCGGCGATGGTCGATGCGCCCTGCTCGTAATGCGTGCCCTTGACGGCGTTGACCATGGACGGAAAGCGCGCCGCCTGCACGCCCACGATGTCCAGCGCCGGCTTGATGGCGCGCGCCGCCGTGGCCATGCCGGCCAGCATGCCGCCGCCGCCCACGGCCACCACCAGCGCGTCCAGCCCGGGCTGCTCGGCCAGCATCTCCAGCGCCAGCGTGCCCTGGCCGGCGGCGATGGCCTCGTCGTCATACGGGTGCACGAAGGCCAGGCTCTGCTGCTCGGCCAGCTGGTAGGCGTGGCTGCGCGCCTCCTCCAGCGTGTCGCCGTGCAGCACCACCTCGGCGCCGAAGCCGCGCGTGCGCTCGACCTTGACCCCAGGCGTGAAGCGCGGCATGACGATGACGGCGCGCAACCCCAGGCGCTGCGCGTGGTAGGCCACGCCCTGCGCGTGGTTGCCCGCGCTCATCGCGATGACGCCGCGCGCGCGCTCGTCGTCCGACAGCTGGGCGAGCTTGTTGCACGCGCCGCGCTCCTTGAACGAGGCGGTGAACTGCAGGTTCTCGAACTTGAGGAACACCTGCGCGCCAACGATCTGCGAGAGCGTGCGCGATTCGACGCAGGGGGTGTCGAGCACCTGGCCGCGCAGGCGGGCGGCGGCGTCCTGGATGGTTTGGATGGTGAGCATGGGGCGATTGTGAGGCAATGTGGATCGGCGGGGGCCTGCGCGATGCCCGCCGACAAGCGGCGCCGGGGGCCATGGCCGATCCTGGGTTCTTACTCAGCGCGGCCCTCGCCTGGTGCGCGCGGCCTCAGGCGGGTTCGGCCTGCAGATGGGCGAAGAGGCGGCGCGCGCCCACCGGCGCGACGGCGCGGGCAATGGCGCCAATGTGGTCCGGTGTGGTGCCGCAGCAGCCGCCGACGATGTTGACCAGCCCCTCGGCGGCGAACTCGTGCACCAGGCGGCTGGTGACTTCGGGCGTTTCGTCGAAGCCGGTGTCGCTCATCGGATTGGGCAGGCCGGCGTTAGGGTAGCAGCTGATGAAGGTGTCGGGCGCGGCGCGGTTCAGTTCCTGCACGTAAGGGCGCATCAGCGCCGCGCCCAGCGCACAGTTCAACCCGATGGACAGCGGCCGGGCGTGGCGCACGCTGTGCCAGAAAGCCGTCACCGTCTGGCCCGAGAGAATGCGCCCGGAGGCGTCGGTCACCGTGCCGCTGATCATGATGGGCAGCACCTCGCCCGTCTGCTCGAACGCCTCGTCGATGGCGAACAGCGCCGCCTTGGCGTTGAGCGTGTCGAAGATCGTCTCGACCAGCAGCACGTCGGCGCCACCCTCGATCAGACCCAGCGTCTGCTCCAGGTAGGCGGCGCGCAGCTGCTCGAAGGTCACGTTGCGCGCGCCGGGGTCGTTCACGTCGGGGCTGATGCTGGCCGTCTTGGGCGTGGGGCCGAGCGCGCCGGCAACGAAGCGCGGCTTGTCGGGTGTTGAATACTTGTCGCAGGCGGCGCGCGCCAGGCGGGCGCTGGCCACGTTCATCTCGCGCGCCAGCTCGCCCATGCCGTAGTCGTCCTGCGCGATGCGGGTGGCGCCAAAGGTGTTGGTCTCGATCAGGTCGGCACCGGCCGCCAGGTATTTCTCGTGGATGTCGCCGATCACATCGGGGCGGGTGAGCGACAGCAGCTCGTTGTTGCCCTTGACGTCGCGCGCAAAGTCGGCAAAGCGCGCGCCCCGGTACTGCTCCTCGGTCAGCCGAAAACGCTGGATCATGGTGCCCATGGCGCCGTCGAGAATGGCGATGCGCTGCGCAAGAATGGCCGGCAGTTGCCGAGCGCGGGTGTAGGCGGGGAGAGTCATGGCGCTATTGTAGGAAGCGCGGGCTGTTAACCTTGATGCGCATTACGAAAAACCAGGAAAGCGTGGGCAAGCTATGCATCCTGGCGGAACCTGGGCACAAGTTGAAGTGCCAGGTGGCAGCGCGCTCATCTGGACAGGCCAATCATTCCATCCAGCCAACCCCCGGCAATTCAAGCCATCAGTTCTGTCATCATGGAAATTTTCCCTTGGGGCAAGCTAAAACGTCAGCAGGAAGGGTGTGTTCTCACTCACAAGCTGCTAGACCACATGACGGACGTTGCCGCCGTCCTGCATCACTTGCTGTACCTGCCCGCCGTACAACGGGCACTGCAACAGACTGCAGGCCGGCCATTGACGGACGTGGATCGGGCGCGCCTGGCGGTGTTGGCGTTCTTGCACGACATCGGCAAGGCCAACACCGGCTTCCAGGGCAAATACTGGAGCGATCCGACGCAACGCCCCGCAGGTTGGTTCACGCCGCACTGCGGGCACGGGGCAGAAGGCTGGAATTTGATCAATGACGGCCCTCAATCTGTTCTTGCCGGATTGCCATTGGAAGCCATGTATTTCTGGGGGGACAGCTGGCTGAATTTGCTGCACGCCAGCATCAGCCACCATGGCCGCCCCGTCAAAAGCGACGGCAGCTCCGTAGTGTGGAGACCCATCAAGCACGCCGGCCAAGTGCTCTACGACCCGGCGCAGGCTATCCAGGCCATAGGCCAAGCCATCCAGGCTCAATACCCTGAGGCCTTTGTCCGCAGCGCCCCCGAGCTACCAGCCGCGCCTGCCTTTATCCATTTGTTTGCCGGGCTGGTGCAATTGGCGGACTGGCTGGGTTCGGACACCCGCCCGGGTTTCTTTCCCTATACCCAGCCGGGAGAAATACGATCAAAAACGGCTTTGACCATTGCCCAGAAAGCGCTGACAGCTATCGGTTTAAAAGTTGGTGATGCCATGCTGCGCCAGCAGGTCACCCATGCCGACTTTGCCCTGGCCTTTGAGGTGCCCGGTGCACGCCCCATCCAAGCCGCCATGGCGAGCGATGGCATGGGGCCCATCGTGATACTGGAGGCCGAGACCGGCAGCGGCAAGACCGAGGCCGCACTGTGGCGCTTTCTGCATCTGTGGCGCGCGGGCCAAGTGGATGCGCTGTACTTCGCCCTGCCTACCCGCGTCGCAGCCACGCAGTTGTATGAACGTGTGCAAAAGTTCGTGCAACACACTTGGAAGGATGCGCCTCCCGTTGTCGTGCGCGCATTGCCCGGCTATGCCGCAGCCGATGGGCAGGACTACAAACCACTGCCTGATTTTCAAGTGCTGTGGCACGACGACCCGCAGGACGACGAAGCCGAGCGCCGCTGGGCAGCCGAACATCCCAAGCGCTACCTGGCCGCGCCAATTGCCGTGGGTACGGTGGATCAGGCGCTGCTGGGGACGCTGCAGATCAAACACGCGCACATGCGCCACGCACTGCTTTCGCGCAGCCTGCTGGTGATTGATGAAGTCCATGCATCCGATGCCTACATGACCCGCCTGACCGAGCACCTGCTGCGCGCCCATGTCGCCTGTGGCGGCCAGGCGCTGCTACTGTCGGCCACGTTGGGCACGGTGGCGCGCTCGCGCTACCTGGCCATCGGCGCCCGCAGCCCGCAGGTACCGCCCTCGCTGGCGCAGGCCCGGACGATGATCTACCCCGCCATCAGCCACTGCAACGCGCACGGTCCGCAAATACAGGCAGTGGAGAGCAGCCCACGTCAGAAAACAGTGCACTGGCAAACGCTCGACCGCATCGACTCGCCCGAACAAATCGCCACGTTGGCGCTGGAGACCGCGGCCCGGGGCGCGCGCGTGCTGGTGGTGCGCAACACCGTGCCTGCCGCTATCGCCACGCTGCAGGCGGTAGAGGCGCTAGCGACGGCGCAGGAGGTGGATTGCCTGTTCAAGGTAAACGGCGTCAGTACCCTGCACCATAGCCGCTTCAGCCGCCAGGATCGGCCTTTGCTCGACGCGCAGGTACAGGAGCAGATCGGCAAGGAACGCGGCTCCCGGTCGGGTGGCGCAGGCCTGGTGGTTGTCGGTACCCAAACGCTGGAGCAAAGCCTGGACATCGATGCCGACCTGCTCATCTCCGACCTGTGCCCCATGGACGTACTGCTGCAACGCCTGGGCCGGCTACACCGTCACGCGCGCGAGCTACGCCCCGATGGCTGCGAGCAGGCGCGTGCCTGGGTGCTGACGCCGCCCGGTCATGACCTCGCACTGCTGCTGCAGCGCCAGCGCCATGGCCTGGGGCCGATACGCCTGAAGAACCAGCCCATGGGCGGCGTATACCTCGATCTGCGCGTGCTGGAAGCCACACGCCGCCTGGTCGACGCCGCGTCCACGCGCAGCATTCCGGCGGATAACCGCTTCCTGGTCGAGCAAGCCACCCACGGCGAGGCGCTGGACGCGATTGCGCAGGAAATGGGCGAGGCGTGGGTGCAGTTCGGCAAGGAAGTGGATGGCCTGCGCACTGCCACCGGCACTGTGGCCAACCTGCATGCACTGCCCTTCAATTGTCCGTTTGGCAAACTTTTTCCTGAAGACCAGGGCAGCATAGGCAGCCGCCTGGGCGCCGCTGACCGTCTGGTGTCATTCATTGAGCCCTTCCCCATGGGGCCTTTTGGGCAACCTGTCGAACAGCTTGCGTTGCGGCATCACCAGGTGCCGCCAGGCCTGCCTGCGGATGCACAGCCAGAGGGTATTCAGTTTTCAGCAGATGCCGAAGGCCCAGGTTTCAGTTTCCGCCTGGGCCCCGCGTATTACCGCTACAGCCGCTTTGGCGTTGAACGGCTGCCGTCCTGAGAGTTCAGGGCAGTGTTTGATCGTCGGCCGGCGGACGCACGGTAGACAGTTGCTCCAGCAGTTGCGGCAGCGCTGTCAGCACCGTTTCCCACACCACATCCAGGTTGATGTCGAAATACCCGTGGGCAATGCGGTTGCGCATGCCACGCATACTGCGCCACAGCACCTGAGGGTGTGCGCCTGCAAATTCTGGGTAGCCATCCATCACCTTGGTCGCAGCCTCGCCAATGATGATCAGGCTCATGATTACGGCCTGCTGGGTGCGTCTGTCTTGCAGAAATTCGTCCTGCACCATCCCTTGCACGAACGAGCAGGCGTCCGTGGCTGCATGCCGCATGTGGTCGAGATAGTCGGCCAGGCGGTTTTCGTTCATACCGGCTGCGCCTCTCTCACCACCTGTGCGCGGAGCTTGAGCGGTAAGTCAGCCGGCGTCAGCACATCAACATGGACGCCAAGCAGGGTTTCCAGTTCGTCTTTCAGTCCGCCCAGATCGAACAATGTTGCACCGGGCAGGGCATCCACCAGCAGGTCGAGGTCGCTGCCTTCCCGGTCGGTGCCGTGCAACACCGAGCCAAAGATGCGCGGGTTGGTGGTGCGAAAGCGTCTCGCCATCTCGCGTACCGCGCTGCGCTTGGAACCAAGCACAACAGAGGGGCGCATATGCATCCTTTCTTTGAAAAATCAAAAACATGCAATCCCCGCTTGCGCGGGGCAATTTCAACCACGGACTTGAACATCCTACGGTTACTAGGTCAATCCCCATGAGTAGGGAAGAAAATAATAACAGTAATCGTAGATAAAATATTTATGCTAAATTCTTTCCCGCTCTCAACAATTGGGAAGGCCATATGCAAGCTGCATTCGATGGGATCGAACCATCCTTCAACCTGCTGCACGAGCCTTTGATTTCCTGGCGGGATGTTGCGCACGGAGCAGGTCTTCACGGCAGTCTCCCCGAAGTGCTGGCCGCATTGGCCGCCGATGCGCTGCGCGACTTTCCCCGGTTGCGCGCACACCAGCGCCATCCGTGGCACGCCTTCCTGGTGCAACTGGCAGCCATCGCCTTGCACCGCGCGGGCCAAACCCAGCCTTGGCGCACCGCCGAAGAATGGCGCGCGGCCCTGCGGGCGCTCACCCCCGATGACACGGACGATGCACCTTGGTGCCTGGTTGCGCCCCCGGACAGGCCCGCCTTGCTGCAGGCGCCGGTACCAGGCGAAAACCTGGCCGCTTGGAACAACCTGCTGCACGCGGCCGATGCGCTAGACATGCTGGTCACATCCAAGAACCATGATCTCAAGGCCGCGCGTGCGCGTCAGGCGCAGGCCGACGACTGGCTGTTTGCACTCATCAGCCTGCAAACGCAGGAAGGGTTCCTGGGTGCGGGCAATTACGGTATTTCACGCATGAACGGCGGCTTCGCCAGCCGCCCCGGCGTGGGTGTGGCGGCCGTGGGGCCTTGGGGGCAACGCTGGCAATCCGACATCGTAAGCCTGCTGGCCCAGCGTGAACGCATTGCCAGTACCTTCGGCCTGGCTCCAGAAAGTGGCCATGCACTGTTGTGGCTGCTGCCATGGTCAGGCAAGGACGCCTTGGCACTGGAGTCGCTCGATCCGCTCTATATCGAAATCTGCCGCCGCGTACGGCTCGCTGCGCCCCAGGGCCGCATCCAGGCCCACACCACGGGCAGCAAGGTGGCGCGCATTGCAGCCAAAGACAGCAATGGCGTGACAGGCGATGCCTGGACGCCCATCGACACCGCCAAGGGCAAGGCCCTGACCATCTCGCGCAACGGCTTTGACTACAAGCTGATGAACGAACTGCTCACCGGCGACGGCTACACCCAGGGCGCCGCCTGGCGGATCGATGGATGGCCGCAGAACGCCACACTGCAGGCCATCTCCCAGGTCACCGTACGCGGTCAAGGCAAGACCGAGGGCTACCACGAACGCCGTGTCCCTATCCCGCCGAAGCTGCGTCGGCGGTTGATCGGAGTGCAGCGCCCGTTGCTCGCCGCCCTGGCAAAAAAACGCATCCAAGCCATTGCAGACATGCGCAAGCTGCTATGGAGTTCTTTGGTTTTGCTGTTCGCCAACGGTGAAAACGAACACAGCGACGATACCGTCAGCAACCGCGCCAGCCGTTTTGCCCAGCCTTTCGAGCAGCAGGAAGACAGCCGGTTTTTTGACGACCTGGCCTTGCAGGCGGAGGCCGAAGGCGAGCAGGAGGAAGTCGTCTATCTGCAATGGCTGCTGGGCCTGGCCGAGCGTGCCGAGGGCGTGTTGCTCGGAGCCTTTGACGCCGGTCCACGCAGCGGCATACAGCGCTACAAGGCCCGTTCTGCTGCGCTGTCGCGTTTTCAGGGCGGTCTACGGGGCGGCAAGAAGCCACCGTTCCCTGAATTGGTGGCTCATTACGCCGCGCAGCGCGCAGCGCGGCTATCTGTTTCTGAAGGAGAAGCCCATGCCTGAAACCTCCAGCTCCAACCAGGATGGCACTACCACAGCGCCCAACCCATACGTCGCGCTCGCAGCCCATATCCGCAAGTTGGAAAAAACCGATTCAGGCGAGCGAGCAGCGCTGACCCGCCTGAGCCCTGATCGGCCGCTGCGGCCTAACGAGATCGCCGCTCTCGCGCGTGCCTTGCTGGCGGCGGGCCAGGAGCCTGACCACTGGATTCCCGCCACATGGCAACGCTGGGCGCTGATCGCCCATGGGATAGCCCTGGCTGGACACGACAGCACGGGTCGCCTGGGCGCACAACTGGCGCAGGCCGGCGTAGCCGAGTCGCGCGTGACCAAGCTGCTGACCGCGCGTGGCGGCGCCTTCGTCCAACTGCTGCCCAGCGTGCTGCGCTTGCTCGCCAGCAAGGGCGTGTCGCCCAACTGGCACGAACTCGGCCCACTGGTACTCAAGCAGGACAGTGACGGCGAAGACCAGCAGGATGCAGAGCAAATCCGCCTGCGCATCGCAGGCGCCTATTTTTCGCAGCAGGCCCGCAAGGCAGCTGCATAACCCCATTCCCCCCTTCGCCCAGGAGACTCCCCCATGACCTTGCCCCGCTTCCTGCAAATCCACACTCTGCACAACTACCCCGCCGCACTGCTGAACCGCGACGACGCCGGGTTGGCGAAGCGTCTGCCCTATGGGGACGCGATCCGCACGCGCATTTCCTCGCAATGCCTCAAGCGCCATTGGCGCGTGGCCGACGATGCGTTTGCACTGAAGAATCTGAATGTGCCCATGGCGGTGCGCTCGCGTGAGACACCTCGCCTCATCAAGGATCGCTTGATGAAAGGGGGCGTATCTGAGTCATTGGCACAAATTGCGGTCGAGGGGTTGCGTGCCGCCGCGCTGGTGGACAAGGCCAAAGACCTCAAGGGCAAGGACGCGCTGGAGACTGGCCAGGCTGTGCTGCTGGGTTACGCGGAGATCGACTACCTGGTGCAGCGCTGCGCCAGCCTGGCGGGCGAGCACACCGAGGAAAAAGCCCTCAAGGCCGCCATCGCCTCCTTCCTCAAGGAGGAAAAGAAGAACATCGAGGCTCTGCGTCTGGGCAGCGGGCTGGAGTCCGCGCTGTTCGGCCGAATGGTCACATCCGACGTGCTGGCCAGCCGTGACGCCGCCGTCTATGTCGCCCATGCCTTCACCGTGCACGAAGCGCAAGTCGAAAACGACTACTTCACTGTCGTCGACGACCTGCTGCGAGAAGCGGGCGAGGCCGGCTCGGCCGGCATCTTCGACACCGAACTGGCCAGCGGCCTGTACTACGGTTACTTGGTTGTCGACGTGCCGCAACTAGTGGCCAACCTGGAGGGCGTGCACATCAAGGACTGGGCGCAGATCACGCCCGGGCAGCGCGCGTTGGCAGGCCGCGTGGTGCAAAGCCTGCTGCACCTGGTGGCCACCGTCAGCCCTGGAGCCAAGCGTGGCTCCACCGCACCGTTTGAATGGGCCAAGTTCATGTTGGTGGAAGCAGGCGACTGGCAGCCGCGCAGCCTGGCAGGTGCCTTCCAGAACGCGCTGGCGCTGCGCCAACCTGCATTGCGCCAGGCGGCAGTACAACGTCTGGCTGATGAAATTGCGCGCATGGACGCCGCCTACGGCGCGCCGCTGGCACGGCGCTATCTGGCTGTGGACGATGTGGCCGTGCCCGGCGCGCAGCGCCTGCCTCTGCACGCGCTGGCCGAATGGGCACAAACCGCCGTGGCGCAGGCGCGTGTGGAGGTGTGAGGTGCAGCGCCCACTGGAACGCTATCTGGTGCTGCGGCTGGCCTCGCCCCTGATCGCCTTTGGCGGCGAGGCCATCGACAACCTGGGTGTGATCCGCTACTTCCCGGCGCTGTCCATGCTCACCGGCCTGATCGCCAACGCGCTGGGATGGGATCGCAGCGAAGCCGAATTGCACAACCGCCTGCAGCAGCGCCTGCGCATGGGCTGCGTGCTGGCACCTGGAGCGCAGCGCGTGCAGGACTTTCAGACTGCACAGCTGGGCAAGGACGACAAGGCCTGGACGACCTGGGGCGTACCCGAAGAACGCGCTGGCGGTGCGGGGACTTATGCGGGCCCGCACCTGCGTTACCGTGACTACCATGCCGACCTGTGCGCCTGGGTGGCTCTGGCGCTGGCTCCCGCCGCAGAAGCCCCGACGTTGGACGACATTGCCGTCGCCTTGGACAAACCGGTGCGCCCGCTGTTCATTGGCCGAAAGCCCTGCCTGCCTGCGGGCCGTCTGATCACGGGCTGGCAAACCTCTGGTGACCTGCGCAGTGCCTTGCAAGCCATCGTGACCGAAAAATCTGCGACACCCACGATTGGCTGGCGCGCCCAATGGCCTGATGGCGAAGGTGCGCAGCCTGGCGACCGGCTGCTGGACGTTTGTGACGAGCGCAATTGGGACAGCGGCATACACGGCGGCTGGCGCCCGGTGCGCCAGGGCCTGCTGCTTCCCGTGGAGACGACTGCATGACCGCTGCTCCCCTGTACCTGTTGCACACGCAACCCGATCAGCGTTTGCTCACCACATGGATGGTGCGCCACCGCACGTCCGACCCGGGCGAGGCGCTGCACGGCCTGCTGCGCGCTGCCTTTGGCGCACATGCGCCCCAACCCTTTCGCTATCTGGACGAACAACGAGGCCTGATAGCCTACACCGCGCTGGATGCGCAGGCCATGGCTGCACAAGTGGCGCTGGCCGATCCTCTGGCAGCGCAAACCTTGGGCCTGGGCGCCTGCAGCGCTCACGACGGTTATCGCCTGCGGCCTTTCCCCACGCAATGGGCGCAAGGCCAGGAGCTGGGATTCGAGCTGCGGCTGCGCCCCACCGTGCGCAGTGGCCAGAAAGAGCAGGATGCCTTTGTCCACGCTGTCACCCTGGCCGGTGGCCCGCAAGGCGCATCCGTAGATCGCCAGGCTGTCTATGCACAGTGGCTGTGCGAGCACCTCGCGGTGCGCGAAGGCGCAGCGCGCCAACCCTGGCAAGGAGCCGTCGAATTGCTGGACGTGCGATTGAGCGCCTTTGCCCGCAGCAAGGTCATGCGCCGCACCCAGTCCGCCCCTGGCCAGTCTCGGCAGGGCCGTGCAATTGAGGGGCCGGACGCCACCCTGATGGGCCGCCTGCGAGTGGCCGACCCTGTCGCCTTTGCCCAACTGCTGTCGCGGGGCGTGGGGCGGCACCGTGCTTACGGCTTTGGCATGTTGCTGCTGCAGCGCGCTGGCTGAGCCCCATGCTCAAGGGCCGCCTCGGGCTGGAAAAGGCCCGCATCCCCCACGCCGACCGCCACGGCCTGCTGTGGCTGTCGCGCGGCGAGCTGTGCGTGATCGATGGTTGCCTGCATTTCCTGCGCGGCAAGGACAGCCTGACGCCGGGCATCGACCAGATACCGCACCAGGCTGTCTCCATGATCCTGCTGGGGCCAGGCAGTAGTGTGACGCACGACGCCCTGCGTCTACTGGCGCGCCACGGCACTCTGCTGGCAGCAGTGGGCGAGGATGGCGTACGCAGCTATACCGCACCGCCCTTACTGCCCGACCGGTCGGACGTGGCACGCCGCCAAGCCGAACTGTGGGGCAACCCCAGGCGACGCATCAGCGTGGCGCGCCACATGTATGCGCTGCGCCTGGGCGAGGTACTGCCACATCGTGACCTCGATACTTTGCGCGGCATCGAAGGCGCACGGGTGAAAAATATGTACCGCCTGATGGCGCAGAAGTACGGCATCGAGTGGGAAGGGCGCCACTACGACCGCGCCAACCCCAACGCTGCCGACGTCCCCAATCAGGCCATTAACCATGCGGCCACCGCCGTGCAGGCTGCGGCAGCCATCGCCGTACAAGCCGTGGCTGCACTGCCTCCGCTGGGCTTCATCCATGAGGACTCGGGGCAATCTTTCGTACTGGATATTGCAGATTTGTACCGTGAGACCGTCACACTGCACGTTGCGTTCACTGCCGCCAAACGTGCAGAAAACTCCGGAGACACCATCGACCGGCTGGTGCGACGCGAGGCCGCAACGGTGTTTCGCAAGCAGCAGGTGATTGCTGCGATGATCGACAGCATCCAACGGGTTTTACGCATGGACGAGGTGGGCAATGGCGCTGGTGACGATCGTGATTCGTGACATGCCAGACCGTTTTCACGGTTTCTTGTCGTCGGTGATGCTGGAGGTGGCACCCAACGTGTTTATCTCGCCCCGCATGAACCCGGGCGTGCGTGAACGAGTGTGGCAGGTGATAACCGGTTGGCATGGCAACCTGCCCCAGGGTAGTGCCGTGATGGTGTGGCGTGATGCGAATGCTGTGGGTGGTGTGGGACTCGCTCATCTGGGTGATCCACCTCGTGAATTGTTCGAGGCCGACGGCATGTGGCTGGTGCGCCGCCGGGCTTCGATGGTTGGGAAAGCTCCTTAAAATTTCACATCCATTCTTGGAGTTTCTCTTGCAACTCAATAGGTTAAATGCAAGAGGTTGCCCCGCGTAAGCGGGGATAGGCCGCTGTCGCCCGCGCTCGACCGGCTGGTGGTGTAGGTTGCCCCGCGTAAGCGGGGATAGGCCCTGCCACATGATTAGCGCACCGCCCGACGCAGGGGTTGCCCCGCGTAAGCGGGGATAGGCCCGATGACTTCGGACTTGAATTGCATGGTTTTTCGGTTGCCCCGCGTAAGCGGGGATAGGCCCTTGTTGCCGTAGCGCAGCTCTGCCCTGATCCAGGTTGCCCCGCGTAAGCGGGGATAGGCCCCAGCGGCCCGTCAAGCGCTCACGCCGATTGGAGGTTGCCCCGCGTAAGCGGGGATAGGCCCATGATTTAAGTCGGGAGGGTGGCTATCCGCAAGGTTGCCCCGCGTAAGCGGGGATAGGCCCACAGAAGGGTGGTATTCGAGCAGCTCGCAGTAGGTTGCCCCGCGTAAGCGGGGATAGGCCCCCGTTTCCGCCGGGCATCACCGGCGTGACGCGGGTTGCCCCGCGTAAGCGGGGATAGGCCCTTTTTTGGATCGTCGCGGTGTCTGCGTGAAGGGGTTGCCCCGCGTAAGCGGGGATAGGCCCCAGTTCAGGATTGCCTTGCGCTCCATGCCGCCGGTTGCCCCGCGTAAGCGGGGATAGGCCCGTACCCGTTCGGGGTTGGCGTCATGCATAGACGGTTGCCCCGCGTAAGCGGGGATAGGCCCCAAGGAAACCGGCGGTGGTCGCAAGCGCGAAAGGTTGCCCCGCGTAAGCGGGGATAGGCCCCGCGCAGGCAAGACGCTTCATCCAGGCTGGCCGGTTGCCCCGCGTAAGCGGGGATAGGCCCCAAAGACCCGAAACGCCAAGCCGCAGCGCACGGGTTGCCCCGCGTAAGCGGGGATAGGCCCCCGTCATACAGCAGCGCCAGGCCGCTTTGGATGGTTGCCCCGCGTAAGCGGGGATAGGCCCACGTGCTCCACCAGTTCCTCGCGCACGGCGGCGGTTGCCCCGCGTAAGCGGGGATAGGCCCCCCTACCACTAACGGAGGACACATGGCCGACAGGTTGCCCCGCGTAAGCGGGGATAGGCCCCTGTTCGAGCCGCCGCCATTGGCTTGGACTCCGGTTGCCCCGCGTAAGCGGGGATAGGCCCGACGAGAACACGCTGGAGGCGTTGTCCTTCGCGGTTGCCCCGCGTAAGCGGGGATAGGCCCACCAGCCGCCCCTCTTTGGCAAGCTGGTTGCCGGTTGCCCCGCGTAAGCGGGGATAGGCCTTTCACGCCGCCCGAAATAGCGCATCCCGGTGGGGTTGCCCCGCGTAAGCGGGGATAGGCCCTTCAAGACCTCAGCCCTTCGGCACTTCCTGCGGGTTGCCCCGCGTAAGCGGGGATAGGCCCATGAGCAAGGAAATGATGAAAGACATCGCCATGGTTGCCCCGCGTAAGCGGGGATAGGCCCGCCACGGCCTGGCGCGACAGCGGAACGCGGTGGGTTGCCCCGCGTAAGCGGGGATAGGCCCTGCGCATCCAGCGCCTTCTGCATGGCCTGGCGGGTTGCCCCGCGTAAGCGGGGATAGGCCCGAGGGTGGCAGCAGAGACGCCATCATCCTTCAGGTTGCCCCGCGTAAGCGGGGATAGGCCCGCACCAGGCCAGGTAACTGCGCTGGTCGCGGTGGTTGCCCCGCGTAAGCGGGGATAGGCCGTCATCCTTCGCAGCCACCTCGCTGATGGGTATGGTTGCCCCGCGTAAGCGGGGATAGGCCCGGGACATGGACTTGATTCGGCGAATACTCCTGGGTTGCCCCGCGTAAGCGGGGATAGGCCCGTGCTGCTCGACGGGCTGGATCAGCACGTGAAGGTTGCCCCGCGTAAGCGGGGATAGGCCCGACTGCGGGCAGGCACCCCATCCCTCCAGTGCGGTTGCCCCGCGTAAGCGGGGATAGGCCCACATTTGCCCGGCCCACGCACCGCATCCCACGGGTTGCCCCGCGTAAGCGGGGATAGGCCCCCAGCACCCTTGCAGGGACTTATTGCGCATGCGGTTGCCCCGCGTAAGCGGGGATAGGCCGTAGAAGTTGCCGTGGTAACCCTGCGCCGTGCGGGTTGCCCCGCGTAAGCGGGGATAGGCCCCCGAAAAAGTTCAACAGCGAATACCACGAAACGGTTGCCCCGCGTAAGCGGGGATAGGCCCCCCTGCATGCCCTCAAGACGGAGGACGTGGACGGTTGCCCCGCGTAAGCGGGGATAGGCCCCGATATTGCTCGTTCCTAACCTCAAGACGTTCGGTTGCCCCGCGTAAGCGGGGATAGGCCCCTGGCCGTGCAGCGCCACGACGCCGTGCACGCGCCGTCAAAGGAAAAGCGATAACATGCTCCACCATGTTCGACACCCTCATGTACCTGCTGTCCAGCGCCATACTGGTGTGGCTGGCAGCAGTGTGTGTCGGCATTCTGTTCATGCCCGTGTACGCCTGGCTGCGCGTTTTCCGGGCGGACTGACCGCCCCGGCGCCACAGGGGCGCGCCATGGCTGATCAACTGCGCCTGCAGGTGCTGCTGGCCGCTGTCGATAAGGTCACAGGCCCGCTCGACAGGATCAGGAGCGGCAGCAAGCAAACTGCCGATGCGGTAAACAAGACACAGTAGGCGCTCAAAGCGCTGGAGTCGCAGCAGCGCAAAATCCAGCGCCTGCAAAACGCCACGCCCGCCATGAGCAACGCGCGCAACGCCATGCGCGTGGAATAATCCCGACTGGACGCACTCAAGGCATCGGGCAGCGCATCGGCCAGGCAGATCGAGGCACAAGAAAAAGCCCTGCAGCGCCAAACCGCCACCAATGAAAAGCAGCGTGCTGCGCCTGCGCTCTAAGGTCAACGCCATAGGCGTGGCGGCCTTATACACGGGCTGGCGCATGGTGCAAACCAGCCTGGCACCGGTGGGCGCCTGCATGCAGCGGTTGCCCCTCGACAAGCAGAGCCGATCCCCGTGCTAAATTGCCGCAGCCCGGCCATGGCTGCAGCCTGGTCTTCCTTTGTTCACTGACCATGGTATTTTTCAATGAACGGCTTTGACGCCAACTCGCTGCTGCAACGTTGCCGCACGCTCGCCCCGGCCCGCACCGCCATCGTCCATGCAGTCACCGCCAATGTGCTGGCTGCGGCACAGGAGGCCCGTGAAGCCGGGCTGATCGAGCCGGTGCTGGTCGGGCCGGCCGCGCGCACCACGGAGGCCGCCAAGGCGGCCGGCGTGGACATTTCGGCCTGGCCCCTCATCGATGCCGAGCACAGCCACGACGCGGCCGAAAAAGCGGCGGCGCTGGCTGCGGCGCAGAAGGTCGATGCGCTGATGAAGGGCTCGCTGCACTCCGACGAACTGATGGGCGCCGTGGTCAGCAGCGGCGCCGGCCTGCGTACCGAGCGGCGCATTTCCCACGCCTTCCTGATGGATCTGGAGAGCTACCCCAAGGCGTTCATCATCACCGACGCGGCGGTGAACATCGCGCCCGATCTTGCGGCCAAGGCCGATATCGTGCAGAACGCCGTCGAGCTCTGGCGCGCGCTGTTCGGCACGGCGGCGCTGCCCAAGGTGGCGGTGCTGGCGGCGGTGGAAACCGTCAACCCGAAGATGGCCGCCACGCTCGATGCCGCGGCCCTGTGCAAGATGGCCGACCGCGGCCAGATCACGGACTGCCTGATCGATGGCCCGCTGGCCTTCGACAATGCGATCAGCAGCGAAGCGGCCCGCACCAAGGGCATCGTCTCCCCGGTGGCCGGTAGCGCCGACATTCTGCTGGTGCCCGACATCGAAGCGGGCAACATGCTGGCCAAGCAGCTCATCTTCCTCAGCGGGGCGGATGCCGCCGGCATCGTGCTGGGCGCGCGCGTGCCAATCATCCTGACCAGCCGCGCGGACAGCCAGCGGGCACGGCTGCTGTCCTGCGCCGTGGCCCTATTGCTGGCCCATGCCCGCAGCCAGGGAGTGATCAAATGACGACGTCCGTGCTGCTCGTCCTCAACGTGGGCTCGTCGAGCATCAAATTCCAGGTGTTCGAGCACGATTCGCTGTCCGTGCTGATCGCGGGCAAGGTGGCCGGCATAGGCACCGCCAGCGCGCAGCTGTCGGCGCACGTCGCCGCAACCGGCACCGCGCTGCACACGCCCTTGCCTGCCGCCGACCACGGCACCGCCATGGCGGCCGTCACCGACCTGATCGACCAGCACGACGACGGGCTGCACCTGGCAGCCGTGGCGCACCGGGTGGTGCATGGCGGCGCGGACTTCCAGGAGCCGGTCATCGTCACGCCCGAGATCGTCGCCCGGCTGCAGAAGCTGAGCCCGCTGGCCCCCCTGCACCAGCCGCATAACCTTGCCGGCATCGCTGCGTCGCAGCGCCTGTCCCGCCATGCGCTGGACATCGCCTGCTTCGATACGGCCTTCCATGCGCACATAACGCCCCTGTTCCAGACCTTCGCCCTGCCGCACGCCCTGCGCGCCCAAGGAGTGCGGCGCTACGGCTTTCATGGCCTTTCGTACGAATGGCTGTCCCATGAACTGGCGCGCACCGAGCCCGGGCTGCACGGCGCGCGCGTGGTGGCCGCACACCTGGGCAACGGCGCCAGCCTCTGCGCCATGCAAGCGGGGCGCAGCGTCGACACCACGATGGGGATGACCGCGCTCGACGGCGTGCCCATGGGTACGCGCTGCGGCGCCATCGACGCCGGCGCCGTGGCCTACATGCAGCGCGAACTCGGGCTGGATGTGGCGCAACTCGAACGCATGCTGTACGAGGAGTCGGGCCTCAAGGGCCTGTCCGGGGTGAGCAGCGACATGCAGGCCCTGCTGGCCAGCACCGATCCGCGGGCAGCTTTCGCTGTCGAGTACTTCACGCTCAAGGTCGCGCAGTACGCTGCCATGCTGGCGGTTTCCCTGGGTGGGCTCGACGCCCTGGTCTTCACCGGAGGCATCGGGGAAAACGCCCAGCCGGTGCGCGACGCGATCCTGGCCCGCATGCGGATGCTGGGCCCTTTCCGGACGCTGGTCATCGCGGCCAACGAGGAAAAGATGATGGCGCTCCACGCCAAGCGCTTGCTGGCACGGCAATGAGCCGCCGCCCTGCGGCGGCGCGGCGATAGCCGACAACCCCGCAATAGCGGCCTTCCTTTTCCCCTGCCGCAAAGCCGATCCTGGCGGTCAAGCAAAAACAAAGATCACGACTTGACAACAAGTTTCCTTGGAAACTAAACTATCTTTGGTTTCCAAGGAAACAATATGATCGATCAGAAAAAAACACCCTCTCCATCGCCGCTGGAAGCCCACATGGGTTACTGGTTGCGCTACGTGTCCAACCATGTATCCCTTCGCTTCCAGCAATTGCTGGAAGCAGAAAACATCACCGTCACGGAGTGGGTGGCCCTGCGCACGCTCTGGTCGCAAGACCAAACCACACACGCAGCGCTCCTCCAGGCTCTGGGCATGACCAAGGGTGCCGCGTCCAAAGTGGTGTCCCGCCTGGAAGAAAAGGGGCTGGCCGGGCGGCAACTGGGTGGTGACCGGGCGCGCGAGCAAAGCCTGATCCTTACGGCTGCAGGTAAGGCAATGGTGCCGAAACTTGCCGCAATAGCCGATGCCAACGACGCCTACTTCTTTGGCCACCTGCCCGCCTCAGAGCGTCGAGCACTGGTTCAGGCCATGCAGGCCCTAGTGCAACACCACCAGCTCAAAGACATTCCCACCACCTGATGCAACAGACGCCAGCTCATCACCTGAAAGCAGTCCATGAACGAATCCACCCGCGCCATCATCGAATCTGTCTTCGACGCCTCCAACCAAGGAACTATCCACTTCAGCCAGGTGATTGGCCAACTGGCAGGCGCCGGGGTGGAGTCCTACCACGTGGACTACCGCAGCGGCCGCGCTACCTACTACATGCCCGACGGAAGTACTGCCGACTTCAGTTTTGAGCTCCCGCAGCACGGCATTGCTGAGGCTTTTGATGGCGACGGCATACGCGCGACCATCCTGGGCGCGCAGCAGGGCCGCATCATGTACCCTGAATTCAAGACCCTGTCTCAGCGCGCAGGCTGTGTGAGTTACACGGTCTGGATTGCAGGTCGCCATGTCACCTATGTGGGCCGCCGGGGTGAGTCGCATGTTGAGCGATTCCCCGACTGACGCCCCACCCTTCAGGCTCACACGTCGATATTGCCCGCCCTCAGCGCATTCGTCTCGATGAAGTCGCGCCGGGGCTCGACCTCGTCGCCCATCAGCATGGTGAATACGCGGTCAGCCTCGATGGCGTCGTCGATCTGCACGCGCAGCAGGCGGCGCACGGCCGGGTCCATGGTGGTTTCCCAGAGCTGCTCGGGGTTCATTTCGCCCAGGCCTTTGTAGCGCTGGCGGCTGGTGGTGCGCTCGGCCTCGCTGATCAGCCACTGCATGGCCGAACGGAAGTCGGCGGCCTTTTCTTCCTTGCGCTTGTCGCCCTCGCCGCGCGCCACGCGGGCGCCCTCCTGGATCAGGCCGCGGAAGCTGTGCGCTGCCTCGGCCAGCGCGGTGTAGTCGGCGCCGGCGACGAAGTCCTGCGTAATCAGGCTGCTCTTGACGTTGCCGTGATGGTGGCGGCTGATGCGCAGCACCGGCCTGTCGCTGCGCGGGTCGATCTCGCCGGAGACCTCGGCGGGCACGCCGTCGGTGTTGAGCTCGCGCAGATAGGCCTGTAGCTGCGCGGCGCTGGCCTGGGCCTGCTCCAGGCTGCCCAGGTCGAAGGCCACACCGTCGGCCACGGCGCGCAGCGCCTCAGCGTCCATGAAGGCGGACAGGCGCTCGATGACGTGCTCGGCGTGCTGGTGCGTGCGCGCCAGGTCGGCCAGCTCGTCGCCCGCCAGCGTGCGCGGCGCGGCGCCGCCGGTGGCGATGCTGGCGTGGTTCAGCGCCACGCGCAGCAGGTATTGGTCGAGCGCGGGGCCGTCCTTCAGGTACAGCTCTTCCTTGCCGTTCTTGACCTTGTACAGCGGCGGCTGGGCGATGTAGATGTGGCCGCGCTCGACCAGCTCGGGCATCTGGCGGTAGAAGAACGTGAGCAGCAGCGTGCGGATGTGCGCGCCGTCCACGTCGGCGTCGGTCATGATGATGATGCGGTGGTAGCGCAGCTTGGCGGCGTCGAAGTCGTCGGCGCCGCTCTTGCCCTTGCCGCTGAAGTCGTCTTCGCTGGCCTTGCCGATACCGGTGCCCAGCGCGGTGATCAGCGTGATGATTTCCTGGCTGGACAGCAGTTTTTCGTAACGCGCCTTCTCCACGTTCAGGATCTTGCCGCGCAGCGGCAGGATGGCCTGGAACTTGCGGTCGCGCCCCTGCTTGGCGCTGCCGCCGGCGGAGTCGCCCTCGACGATGTAGATCTCGCACAGCGCCGGGTCTTTCTCCTGGCAATCGGCCAGCTTGCCGGGCAGGCCCATGCCGTCGAGCACGCCCTTACGGCGCGTCATCTCGCGCGCCTTGCGCGCGGCTTCGCGGGCGCGCGCGGCCTCGACGATCTTGCCGCACAGGATCTTGGCGTCCTGCGGCTTTTCCTCCAGGTATTCGGCCAGCGCCTTGGCGACGATGTCCTCCACCGGCGCGCGCACCTCGCTGCTGACCAGCTTGTCCTTGGTCTGGCTGCTGAACTTGGGCTCGGGCACCTTGACCGACAGCACGCAGCACAGGCCTTCGCGCATGTCGTCGCCTGATACTTCGACCTTGGCCTTCTTGGCCAGCTCGTTCTGCTCGATGTATTTACCGATGACGCGCGTCATCGCGGCGCGCAGGCCGGTCAGGTGGGTGCCGCCGTCGCGCTGCGGAATGTTGTTGGTAAAGCACAGCACCTGTTCGTTGTAGCCGTCGTTCCACTGCATGGCCACTTCGACGCCGATCTCGGTGCCTGGGATGCCGCCGTAGCTCTCGGCCGGGCGCGTGCCGGTGGCGTGGAAGGCCGTGGGGTGCAGCACCTTCTTGTTGGCGTTGATGAACTTGACGAAGCCCATCACACCGCCGGCGCCGGAAAAATCGTCTTCCTTGCCGGTGCGCTCGTCGAGCAGGCGGATGCGCACGCCGTTGTTCAGGAAGGAAAGCTCGCGCAGGCGCTTGGCCAGGATCTCGTAGTGGAACTCGTGGTTCTCCTTGAAAATCTCGGTGTCGGGCAGGAAGTGCACCTCGGTGCCGCGCTTTTCCGTGGCGCCGGCGACCTTCATGGGCGAGACCTCGAAGCCGTCCACCGTCTCCAGCAGGCGGTTCTGCACAAAGCCGCGCGCAAACTCGATCTGGTGCACCTTGCCGTCGCGGCGCACCGTCAGGCGCAGCCATTTGGACAGCGCGTTGACGCAAGAGACACCCACGCCGTGCAGCCCGCCCGAGACCTTGTAGCTGTTCTGGTTGAACTTGCCGCCCGCGTGCAGCTCGGTCAGCGCGATTTCGGCGGCGCTGCGCTTGGGCTCGTGCTTGTCGTCCATCTTCACGCCGGTGGGGATGCCGCGGCCGTTGTCGGTCACGCTGATGGAGTTGTCGGCGTGGATGGTGACGACGATGTCGTCGCAATGCCCGGCCAGCGCTTCGTCGATGGAGTTGTCCACGACCTCGAACACCAGGTGGTGCAGGCCGGTGCCGTCGGACGTGTCGCCGATGTACATGCCCGGGCGCTTGCGCACCGCCTCCAGGCCTTCCAGGATCTGGATCGCGCCTTCGCCGTAGCCGCCGGGGTCTACGCCTTCGGGGGCGATGGTCTGGGGTTCGGGCTTGTTCTCGTCGGTCATGAATTTATAGCCAAATTGGCCGCAAACGCTTATCCATCAAGCGTACACAGCTATCAAAAAAGTAGTTCCTGCCGGGCGCTGCGCAAGGGTCGCCAGCGCCGCTGAGGGTTGTTCATATCCGCATCGGCATGACGACGTACTTGAAGTTCGGATCTTCGGGAATGCACAGCAGCGCCGAGCTGTTGCCGTCGGCCAGGTCGATGCGCACCATGTCCTGGCCCATGTTGGCCAGCGCGTCGATCAGGTAGCTGACGTTGAAGCCGATCTCGATGCTGTCGCCGCCGTAGTCGATGTCCAGCTCGTCCACCGCCTCCTCCTGCTCGGCGTTGCTCGACGCCACGCGCAGGCTGCCCGGCTCGATGTTCAGGCGCACGCCCTTGAACTTGTCGGTGGTCATGATGGCTGTGCGCTGCAGGCTGGCCAGCAGCGGCGCGCGGCCCAGCGTGACGCTGTTGTGGTGGTTGCGCGGAATGACGCGGTTGTAGTCGGGGAACTTGCCCTCGACCAGCTTGGTGACGAACTCCATGCCGGCAAAGCTGAACTTGGCCTGGTTGTTGGCGAACTGCATCTCGATTGCGCCATCGGCGTCCGACAGCAGGCGCTGCAGCTCCAGCACGGTCTTGCGCGGCAGGATCACTTCCTGCTTGGGCACTTCGGCGTCCAGCTCGGCGCTGGCGAAGGCCAGGCGGTGGCCGTCGGTGGCCACCAGGCTGAGCGTCTTGCCCTCGGCCACGAACAGGATGCCGTTGAGGTAATAGCGGATGTCCTGCACCGCCATGGCGAACGACACCTGGCCCAGCAGGCTCTTGAGCACCTTCTGCGGCACGCTGAACGCCGGGCCGAAGCTGGGCGACTCCTGCACCAGCGGAAAGTCCTCGGCCGGCAGGCTGGTGAGCGTGAAGCGGCTCTTGCCGCCCTTCATGATCAGCTTGGACTGGCTGTTCTCCAGGCTCACCGTCTGGTCGGCAGGCATGGTCTTCAAGATGTCGATGAGCTTGCGCGCGCCCACCGTGGTGGTGAAGTCGCCCACGTCGCCGCCCAGCTCGGCGGTGGTGCGGATCTGGATTTCCAGGTCGCTGGTGGTCAATTGCAGCGCGTTGCCCGTCTTGCGGATCAGCACATTGGCCAGGATGGGCACGGTGTGGCGGCGCTCGACGATGCCGGCGACCGATTGCAATACCGCGAGAACCTTGTCTTGTGTTGCCTTCAGGACAATCATGGAGTCAACCTTTGTGGATGAAGAATGAACGCGCGGACGCCACCTGCCGCAGCCCGCACAACGCGCCATTTTGCCCTTGAACGGGGCGGATTTTGCCGTGCCGCGCTGGCGCCATGGGGTATCAGCCCTTGAGCGTCTGCTCCAGCACGTGCAGTTGCTGGTTCAGCTCGGTCAGTTGCTGGCGCTCGGCGCCGATCTTGCGCACCGCGTGCAGCACCGTGGTGTGGTCGCGTCCGCCGAACAGCTCACCAATCTCGGGCAGGCTTTTCTGCGTCAGCTCCTTGGCCAGGTACATGGCGATCTGGCGCGGCCGCGCGATGCTGGCCGGGCGCTTCTTGCTGTACATGTCGGCGACCTTGATCTTGTAGTAGTCGGCCACCGTCTTCTGGATGTTCTCGACGCTGATCTGGCGGTTCTGGATCGACAGCAGGTCGCGCAGCGCCTCGCGCGCCAGCTGGATCGACACTTCCTTCTGGTTGAAGCGGCTGTAGGCCAGGATCTTGCGCAGCGCACCCTCCAGCTCGCGCACGTTGGAGCGCACGTTCTTGGCGACGAAGAAGGCCACCTCCTCGGGCATCTCGGCGTGCTCGGCGCGCGCCTTGTTGATCAGGATGGCCACGCGCATCTCCAGCTCGGGCGGCTCGATGGCCACCGTCAGGCCCGAGTCGAAGCGCGACACCAGCCGCTCGTGGATGTTGGCCAGGCCCTTGGGGTAGGTGTCCGAAGTCATCACGATGTGGCTCTTCTTGGCCAGCAGCGCCTCGAAGGCGTTGAAGAACTCCTCCTGCGTGCGGTCCTTGTTGGCGAAGAACTGCACGTCGTCGATCAGCAGCAGGTCGAGCGAGTGGTAGCGCGCCTTGAATTCGTCGAAAGTACGCCTTTGGTACGACTTGACCACATCCGAGACGAACTGCTCGGCGTGGATGTAGAGAACCTTGGCGTCGGGCCGGTCGGCCAGCAGCTGGTTGCCCACGGCCTGCACCAGGTGCGTCTTGCCCAGGCCCACGCCGCCGTAGATGAACAGCGGGTTGTACATATGGCCGGGCGAGCCCGCCACGTGCATGGCGGCGGAGCGCGCCATGCGGTTGGCCGTGCCTTCGACCAGGGTGTCGAAGGTCAGCACCGGGTTCAGCCGGGGACGCGGCGCGGCGGGCACGGCCTCGTCGCGCACGGCCGTTGCCTCGGCAGGCTCGGCGGCAGCGGCTGGTGCCGCAGGCGCTGTACGCACATAAGTACGGACAACGGCTTCACGCTGAGCAAGCGCTAACTCCAGTGCAATAGGCTGGCCGTAAATTCCTTCCAGCAGCGCGGCGATGCGGCCGGCGTACTGGGCGCGTATCCAGTCCAGTTTGAAACGATTGGCCACCAGCAGCGTGACCTTGGAGTAGTCGGGCGCGACCTGTACCGCCAGGGGTTTGATCCAGGTGTTGAACTGCTGCTCGGGCAAGTCCTGGGCGAGCTGCTCCAGGCAGACCTGCCACAGGCCCTGGCCGGCGTCGTCGCCGTCCAGGCCTGGCGGTGGTGAGGGGAGTTCCTCGTGCATTGCGGGTGTTTGTAATTGTGGATAGGAGGAACGGTGCAAGGCCCGGGATTCTAACTTGTCAAAAGGTTGTCCACAATTTCGGGCGGCGCCGGCGCACGCCCCCTGAGCGCGCGCGGCGCACGGGAAATAGTCCCCGGACATTGTCAATTTTTACCAGTACTGCAATAATTGCGGGTTTCCCTGAATGCATTCAGGGTGATGCAGGCCCGGGCACAGACGAAAGCCTGGCAGGCGCGGCCGATTCGCAGCCGCGCCTGGGAGTCGAACTGAACCCTTCAAGGAATCGAACATGAAACGTACCTACCAACCCTCCAAGACGCGCCGCGCCCGTACCCACGGTTTCCTCGTGCGCATGAAGACCAAGGGCGGCCGCGCCGTCATCAACGCACGCCGCGCCAAGGGCCGCAAGCGTCTGGCCGTCTGAGGCCAGCGCCCCCGGCCGCAGGCCGTTTGCTGGTGTGCGCCCACCGCTCCCGCAGGGCAACGCCGTTTTCGCCGCTGTCATGCGCCGGCTGAAGACCCGTCCCCAGTTCCAGGCTGCGATGGCGGGCGGCACGGTCGCGCGCACGGCGCACTTCGCGCTGCACCGCCTGGCATTGGGCGCAGCGCCGCCACCCACAGGGCCCGACTCCACGCCGCAGGCGTCGCAGTCGCAGGCCCTGTTTGGCGTTGGCGGCGCAGCTGCCGAGGTCTGGCTGGGCGCGATGACGCCCAAGCGCTGGGCGCGCCGCGCCGTCACGCGCAACGCCATCCGCCGCCAGATCTACGCCGTGGCCCAGGACTGCCAGGCGCACCTGCCGCACGCGGCCCACGTGGTGCGCCTGCGCGCGGGGTTCGACCGCAAGCAATTCATCAGCGCCTGGTCCGAGCCGCTGCGCCTGGCCGTGCGCGCCGAACTGGAGCAATTGTTCGCCACCGACCGGCGGCGCCTGGCGCGCGCCGCAGAACAGGCCGCGCCATGATGCAAGCGCTGCTCATCGCGCTGGTGCGCGGCTACCGGTTCGCGCTCAGCCCCTGGCTGGGCTCGGCGTGCCGCTTCGAGCCCACCTGTTCGGCCTACGCGCTGCAGGCGCTGCAACAATACGGCGCGGCGACGGGCAGCTACCTGACGCTGCGCCGGCTGGCGCGCTGCCATCCCTGGTGCGCCGGCGGGCACGACCCCGTGCCGGCCGAGCTGCCGCGCGGCCTGCGGCTGTTCTCGCGGCTGCAGGCCACCGACGACTCTTTCGCTTCCTCACCAAAGAAGAATTCATGAACGACATTCGCCGCACCATCCTGTGGGTGATCTTTGGCTTTGCCCTGGTTCTGCTGTGGGACAAATGGCAGATCCACAACGGGAAACAGGCCACCTTCTTCCCCTCGCCGCCGCCGGCCGTGGCAACGCAGGCCCAGCCCGACGCCGCCGCCGCGGCGCAGGCGACGCCTGCCCCCGGCCAGCCCGGCGCCGTGCAGCCGCCGACCGGCGGCGCGGCGCCCGCGCCCCGGCAGCTCGTGGACGTGCAGACGGACGTCTACAAGGCCGCGATCAACAGCGAGGGCGCCACTCTGGCGCGCCTGGAGCTGCGCCAGTACACCGAGGAGCTGAACGCCACCGGGCTGGTGCCCTGGGCGCGCAGGCTGCTGGGCATGGAGCCGCTGCCGGTGATCGACCGCGACGTGGTGCTGATGGACGACACGGCGCCCTCCACGCGCTACCTGGCGCAGTCGGGCCTGCTCAACCCGGCGGGCGGCGAGCGCTTCCCGACGCACCTGACGCTGATGGCCGCCAAGCCCGGCCCCTACCAGCTGGCCGACGGCCAAGACACGCTGGAGGTGCCGTTCGAGTCCGAGCCCGTGGGCGGCCTGAAATACATCAAGACCTACGTGTTCAAGCGCGGCAGCTACGTGATCGGTGTGCGCCACCAGGTCGTCAACGTGGGCGCCGCGGCGCAGACGCCGCAGCTGTACCTGCAGCTGGAGCGCCACGGCACCGAGCCCAAGGGCTCGATGCTGGGCACCAGCACCTTCACCGGCCCGGCCGTCTACACCGGCGAGAAGAAGTTCCACAAGGTCAACTTCGCCGACATCGACAAGGGCAAGGCCGATCTGCCCCAGCCCGCCGACAACGGCTGGATCGCCATGGTGCAGCATTACTTCGCGTCGGCCTGGCTGCTGCCCGCGGACAACCGGATGCAGCGCGAATTCCGCAGCGCCAAGCTGGGCGAGCATCTGTTCGCGATCTCGATGGTGCTGCACCTGCCGGCCGTCGCGCCGGGCGCGACGCAGACGCTCGACACCCAGCTGTTCGCCGGCCCCGAGGAAGAAAAGAAGCTTGAAGTGCTGGCCCCGGGCCTGGAGCTGGTCAAGGACTACGGCATCTTCGCCATCATCTCCAAGCCGCTGTACTGGCTGCTCAACCAGCTGCACGCGCTGCTGGGCAACTGGGGCTGGTCCATCGTGGCGCTGGTGCTGCTGCTGAAGGTCGCGTTCTACTGGCTCAACGCCAAGGCCTACGCCAGCATGGCCAAGATGAAGGCGATCAGCCCGCGCATCACCGAGATGCGCGAGCGCCTCAAGGACAAGCCGCAGCAGATGCAGCAGGAGATGATGCGCATCTACCGCGAGGAGAAGGTCAACCCCATGGGCGGGTGCTTCCCCATCGTGATCCAGATCCCGGTGTTCATCGCGCTGTACTGGGTGCTGCTGTCGTCCATCGAGATTCGCCACGCGCCCTGGATCGGCTGGATCCACGACCTGTCTGCCCCCGACCCGTGGTTCATCCTGCCGTTCCTGATGATGCTGTCGTCGCTCCTGCAGACGGCGCTCAACCCCGCGCCGCCCGACCCGATGCAGGCCAAGATGATGTGGCTCATGCCGCTGATGTTCAGCGTGATGTTCTTCTTCTTCCCGGCCGGCCTGGTGCTGTACTGGCTGACCAACAACCTGCTGTCGATCGCGCAGCAGTGGATCATCAACACGCGCATGGGCGTGCCGCCGCAGTTCAACCTGCCCAAGCTGCGCTGACACGACGCGCCCGCGCGGGCGCATCCACCCCCCGTACGGCGGCCGCTCTTGCAGCGGCCGCCGCGCTTTCGCCTTTTGGGTACCATGGACGCTCCTTCATACAAGCCACTGACGCAAGGAGACAAGCCAATGACGAAAAGCAACCCCTGGAAGCTGGGCCTGGTGGGCGCCGCGATCTGCATGGCGCTGGGCGGCGCGCACGCGGCCACGCTGCGCTGGGCCGGTGCCAACGACATCCTGACCACCGATCCGCACGCGCAGAACCACCAGACCACGCACGCCTTCCTGCAGCAGGTCTACGAAAGCCTGGTGCGCTATGACAAGGACTACAAGATCGAGCCGGCGCTGGCCACCAAGTGGGAGCAGATCAGCCCCACGCAGGTGCGCTTCACGCTGCGCGAAGGCGTCAAGTTCCACGACGGCACGCCGTTCACCGCCGATGACGTGGTGTTCAGCTACACGCGCCTGATGACGCCGCCGTCGAACATGACGGTGGCGGTGCAAAGCGTCAAGGAAGTCAAGAAGATCGACGACCACACCGTCGACCTGATCCTCAAGGGCCCCAACCCCATCCTGCTGCGCGAAATCACCGAGGCGCGCATCATGAGCCACGACTGGGCCGAGAAGAACAACTCCACCAAGGCGCAGGACTACGCCTCGAAGGAAGAAAACTACGCATCGCGCCACGCCAACGGCACCGGCCCGTACATCCTGGAAGACTGGCAGCCCGACGTGAAGGTGGTGCTCAAGCAGAACCCGAACTGGTGGGACAAGCCCCAGGGCAACGTCGACACCGTCGTGTTCACCCCCATCAAGTCGGCCGCCACGCGCTCGGCCGCGCTGATCTCGGGCCAGGTGGACTTCGTCGTCGATCCGCCGCTGCAGGATCTGGGACGCATCAAGGCCGACCCCAAGCTCAAAATCATCGAAGGCGCGGAAAACCGCACCATGTTCCTGGGCCTGGACCAGTACCGCGACGAACTGCCCGGCGCCGGCACGCCGGGCAAGAACCCGCTCAAGGACCAGCGCGTGCGCCAGGCGCTGTACCAGGCCATCGACATCGCCGCCATCCACCGCAGCACCATGCGCGGGCTGTCGGTCAACGCCGGCGCCATGATCGCGCCCATGGTGCACGGCTGGAGCAAGCAGCTCGACGAGCGCGCATCCAAGTACGACGTGAACGCCGCCAAGAAGCTGCTGGCCGACGCCGGCTACCCCCAGGGCTTCGCGATCAAGCTCGAATGCCCGAACGACCGCTACGTCAACGACGAAGCCATTTGCCAGGCCGTGACCGCGATGTGGACACGCATCGGCGTCAAGGCCACGCTGGCCGCCACGCCCATGGCGCAGTACATCACGCGGGTGATGAACAGCGACGCCAACGCCTACCTGCTGGGCTGGGGCGTGGCCACATTCGACGCGCTGTACTCGCTCGACGCGCTGGCCGCCACCAAGGACGCCAAGACCGGCGCCGGTTCGTACAACGGCGGGCGCTTCAGCGACGCCAAGCTGGACGCCGAGATCAACGACATCAAGGTCGAGATGGATCCGGCCAAGCGCGACGCGCTGCTGCACGACGCGCTGCAGCTGATCAAGGACCAGTACTACTACATCCCGCTGCACCACCAGATCCGCCCCTGGGCCATGCGCAAGGGCGTCGATACGGTGCACCGCGCGGACGATCGGCCGATGCCGGCCTGGACCACCATCAAGTAAAAAGAATAGCTGATCGCGCTTTTCAAACAACAAACTCAGATACTTTCGTATCTGGGTTTGTTTGTTTTTAAGCGCAAGCAGCTCTTTTTTTTAACAACCAAACACCGCCATGCTCACCCGCCAGAACGACCCCATCGCCGCCATCGCCACCGCCCCCGGACGCGGCGCGGTGGGCATCGTGCGCGTCTCCGGGCGCGGCCTGGCGCCGCTGGTGCAGGCGCTGCTGGGGCGCGCGCTGGCGCCGCGCCACGCGCACTACCTGCCCTTTGCCGACGCCGGCGGCCAGGTGCTCGACCACGGCCTGGCGCTGTACTTTCCCGCACCGCACAGCTACACCGGCGAGGACGTGCTGGAGCTGCAGGCGCACGGCGGCCCGGTGGTGCTGCAGCTGCTGCTGGCGCGCTGCCTGGAGGCCGCCCAGCCGGCGCTGCCGCGCCTGCGCCTGGCCGAGCCGGGCGAGTTCACCGAGCGCGCCTTCCTCAACGGCAAGATCGACCTGGCGCAGGCCGAAGCCATCGCCGACCTGATCGACGCCAGCACCGCCGCCGCCGCGCGCAGCGCCGGGCGCTCGCTCTCGGGCGCGTTCTCGACCGAAATCCACAGCCTGCGCGACGCGCTCATCCACCTGCGCATGCTGGTCGAGGCGACGCTCGACTTTCCCGAGGAAGACATCGACTTCCTGCAAAAGGCCGACGCCAGCGGACAGCTGGCCGGCCTGCGGCGCACGCTCGCCGCCGTGCTTGAACGCGCGCGCCAGGGCGCGCTGCTGCGCGAAGGCATCAAGGTCGTCATCGCCGGCCAGCCCAACGCCGGCAAAAGCTCGCTGCTCAACGCGCTGGCGGGCGCCGAGCTGGCCATCGTCACGCCGATCGCCGGCACCACGCGCGACAAGGTGCAGCAGACCATACAGATCGAAGGCGTGCCGCTGCACGTGATCGACACCGCCGGCCTGCGCGAAAGCAGCGACGAGGTCGAGCAGATCGGCATCGAGCGCGCCTGGCAGGAAATCGCCGGCGCCGACGCCGTGCTGCTGCTGCACGACCTCACGCGCGCGCACGAACCCGCCTACGCCGCCGCCGACGCCGCCATCGCCGACACGCTGGCGCGGCAGCTGCCCGCCGGCGTGCCGGTGATCGACGTGTGGAACAAGGTGGACGCCGCCACGCACGCCGCCCCCAGCGTTGCCGGCCACGGCGCCGTGCAGCTATCGGCGCGCACCGGCCAGGGGCTGGACGCGCTGCGCCGCGAGCTGCTGGCCATCGCCGGCTGGCAGTCCGCCCCCGAAGGCGTATACACCGCCCGCGCGCGCCACCTGCAGGCGCTGCGCGCGGTGGACGCGCACCTGGCGCAGGCCGCGCAGCAGATCGCCGGCGCCAGCCCCGCGCTCGACCTGCTGGCCGAGGAACTGCGCCTGGCGCAGAACGCGCTGGGCAGCATCACCGGGGAATTTGGTGCGGATGAATTGCTGGGGGCGATTTTTTCCAGCTTCTGCATCGGGAAGTGATCGATGTCCAAGGACACCATGCCCAGCCAAGCTGCCAACAACGATGAATATTGAAGTAACAAGTACCGAGCAGAACATTGCCCGCTTTATCCGCACGCTCCAAGCAATGGGCGGCTCCGCCGGAAACCAGCGGCTGCGCGAAGCATTGGAATGGCCGGAATCCACCTATGACGGCATCAAGCAGCAACTGATGGAGCAAGGCCGAATCGTGTCCGGCCGGGGGCGCGGCGGCTCGGTCGCCCTGTCCACGGCGGCCTATGCGACCCCTAAAGAACCGGCGCCATCGCTGGAGGTACGCGAAGCTCCCGTGTCCTACCTCAAGGCAAAGGCCACCACGGATGCCCCCGCCGGGGGGCAAGCGGCCACGGTTCCTGCCGCTGCCCCAGCCGCGACGAATACCGCCGCGCGCGGCGGTGTCGTCAAAAAATCCGACCTCTACAGCTCCATCTGGGCCTCGTGCGACGAGCTGCGCGGCGGCATGGACGCCAGCCAGTACAAGGACTACGTCCTGTTCATGCTGTTCATCAAGTACATCAGCGACAAGTACGGAGACAGCGACGACTTCGCCCCGCCCGTGGTCATTCCGCCCGGCGCCGCGTTCAAGGACATGGTGGCGCTCAAGGGCAAGGCCGACATTGGCGACAAGATCAACACTCAGGTCATCCAGAAGCTGATCGACGCCAACACCAAGCTGGCCCGCAGCGACTTCCCTGACTTCAACGACCCCAACAAACTCGGCGAAGGCGCTGCCATGGTCGAGCGCCTGGGCAACCTGATCGCCATCTTCGAAAAGCCCGAGCTGAACTTTGCCAACAATCGGGCCGACAACGACGACCTGCTCGGCGATGCCTACGAATACCTGATGCGCCACTTCGCGCAGGACTCGGGCAAGAGCAAGGGCCAGTTCTACACGCCGTCCGAAGTCAGCAGCGTCATCGCCCAGGTCATCGGCATCTCGCACGCCAACACCCGGGGCTCCACCACCGCCTATGACCCGACCTGCGGCTCCGGCTCGCTGCTGCTGAAGGTCGCCGCCGAGGCAGGCCGGCAAATCACCCTGGAAGGCCAGGAAAAGGACGTGACCACCGCCGGCCTCGCGCGGATGAACATGATCCTGCACGACTTCCCCAGCGCCACCATCCTCAGCGGCGACACGCTGGTGAATCCCAAGTTCAAGGATGCCGATCACTCAGGCAAGGAACAACTGCGCGCCTACGACTACGTGGTCGCCAACCCGCCGTTTTCCGACAAGAAATGGTCCACCGGCCTCAACCCGGCCAATGATCCCTACCAGCGCTTCACCTGGGGCGAGCCGCCCGCCAAGCAGGGCGACTATGCCTACCTGCTGCACATCATTCGCAGCATGAAGGCCGTCACCGGCAAGGGCGCCGTCATCCTGCCGCACGGCGTGCTGTTCCGGGGCAATGCCGAGGCCGTCATCCGCAGGCAACTGGTGCGCTCGGGCATGCTCAAGGCCATCATCGGCCTGCCCGCCAACCTGTTCTATGGCACCGGCATACCCGCCTGCATCCTGGTGCTGGACAAGGAAAACGCCCAGGCCCGCAAGGGCATCTTCATGATCGACGCCAGCCAGGGCTTCATCAAGGACGGCCCCAAGAACCGCCTGCGCGAGCAAGACATTCACCGCATCGTCGATACCTTCCGCCGTGGCGTGGACGAGCCGCGCTACGCGCGCATGGTGCCGCTGGATGAAATCGCCAGCGACAAAAACGACTACAACCTCAACCTGCCGCGCTACATCGACAGCAGCGAACCCGAAGACCTGCACGACATCGACGCGCACCTGAACGGCGGCATTCCCGAGCGCGACATCGCCGCCTTCGCCGCCGACTGGCAGGAAATGCCCGCCCTGCGCGATGCGCTGTTTGAGGCCGAACGCCCCGGTTATGCGCGGCTGCGCCAGCCCATGGCCGAAGTGCGCCAGACCATCCTGGCCCACCCGCAGTTCCAGCAATTCCGTAGCAAGGTGGACTCCCTGTTCGGAAAATGGCACCAGGCCGTCATGCCGCTGCTCACCAGCATCCAGCCTGGCGACAAGCCCAAGGCGCTGATCGCGCAGCTCTCCGAAACCCTGCTCGCCGCCTTCCAGGCCGCACCGCTGCTCGACCCCTACGACATCTACCAGCAGTTGATGGACTACTGGGCCGAAACGATGCAGGACGACGCCTACCTGATCGCCGCCGACGGCTGGGTGGCGCTGCCCAGGCGCATCGTGGAAACCGACAAAAAAGGCAAAGCCCGCGACAAGGGTTGGACCTGCGACCTGCTGCCCAAGCAATACATCGTCGCCCACTACTTCGCTGCCGAGCAGGCCGAGCTGGATGCCCAGCAGGCCGAACTGGACAGCCTGGCCAGCCAGATTGCCGAGCTGGAAGAAGAACACAGCGGCGACGAAGGCGCCTTCGCCGGCTTCGACAAGATCAACGCCGCGCAGGTCAAGGACCGCCTGGCCGAGATCGGCGCTGACGCCGACAGTGCCGACGAACGCGCCGTGCTGCTGCAATGGCAACAACTCAGCACCCGCGAAGCCGCGCTGAAGAAAATCGTCAAAACGCTGGATGCAAAGCTCGACCAGCAAGCCCATGACCGCTACGCCACCCTGAGCGAGGCCGAGGTCAAAACACTGGTGGTGCAGCACAAATGGCTGGCCCGCCTGCAAGCCGATGTGCAGCAGGCGCTGGAACGCATCTCGCAAACCCTGGCCCAGCGCATTCGAGAATTGGCCGAACGCTACGACACGCCGCTGCCCAAGCTGGAAGACGAAGTGGCTGCCCTGAGCGCCAAAGTGGAAGCGCACCTGAAGCGAATGGGGGCGGTATGGCAGTGAAGCCGGGGTACAAGCAGACGGAAGTGGGGGTGATTCCGGAGGATTGGGGTGTTATAAGTTTGTCGGATGGCTTCACAATTTACGCTGGAGGCGATGTATCCAAAGACTCGTTTTCGCAAGACCAATCCGATGCCTTCCCGCATCCAATATTCGCAAATGCAGTTCAAAAAAATGGTCTTTATGGCTATACAAATGAAGCTCGCTCAAAAGCCGACTCTTTAACAATTACTGCTCGTGGATATTTAGGGCACTCAGAATATAGAGATCAACCGTTCTTTCCTGCTGTTAGGCTTTTGGTTTTGGAGCCAAAGGGAAAGCTGGACACCAGATTTACGACTTATTTCGTGAATGACCGCATTGATTTCGTCAGTGAGAGTACGGGTGTCCCTCAGCTCACGGCACCTCAAGTTGCGAAATATGCGGTAGCTGCGCCAACCAGCCTTGTCGAACAACGAGCCATCGCCACTGTCCTCAGCGACATGGACGCGCTGCTGGACGGACTGGATCGCCTGATCGCCAAAAAGCGCGCCATCAAACAGGCCACCATGCAGCAACTCCTCACCGGCCAAACCCGCCTGCCGGGGTTCAGTGGGGAGTGGGAGGTGAAGCGGCTGGGTGATGTTGTTAATATTGATCCTGAAAATCTTGGTGGCGATACTCCAAAAAATTTTCGGTTTAATTACATATCCCTCGAAGATGTAGAAGAAGGTGTATTAAGAAACTACTCCGAACAGATTTTTTCCACATCTCCATCGCGTGCTCGCCGGAAAATATGCAAGTACGACGTACTCGTATCCACTGTTCGTCCCAATCTGAAATCTCATCTAATTTTTAGTGAAAATTTTGGTGAATGGGTGTGTTCTACTGGGTTTTGCATTCTGCGTTGTCCTGAGGGTAGGATACACCCTGGGTATGTCTTCTTTCATTTTTTTGCTGGTCATGTAAATCGTCAAATTAACACTCTCTTGACAGGCTCAAATTATCCGGCCATCAACAGCAGTGATGTTCGTGCTTTGGAAATTCCATTTCCAGAGTATGTTGAACAAGCCGCTATCGCCACCATCCTCAGCGACATGGACACCGAAATCACCGCCCTCGAAACCCGCCGCACCAAGACCCGCGCCCTCAAGCAGGCCATGATGCAGGAATTGCTGACGGGGCGGACGCGGTTGATATGATCAAGTTGAAAGCCATTTTTCAGAAAAAACTGGAGAAATTGCCATGATTGTGGGCTTGACCATCCGGAATTTCAAAGGCATCCGGGAAGTCGTGAATCTTCCGCTGTCTCGTTTTCATGTGCTGGTGGGGCCGAATGGTGTTGGTAAAACCACGTTCCTGGATGCCATTGATTTTGTGCGGGACTGTCTGGCGCAAAGCCCTGCGGCAGCGATTGAATCCCGCCATATTGCCGACTTCAATGACTTGACCTGGCTGCGCCAGGGCGGCGTCATTGAAATCGAGCTGTGGCTGGATTTGAGCCACATTCTGCCCACATCCAGCGAGAATATTTTTCATTACCGCTTGGCCGTCAGGCAGGATGCCAAACTTGGTGTTTGCGTGGACGACGAGCAGCTCAGGCAGTATTCGAAAAGCTGGTTGCCGGCTGGGAAGAAGCTGGATTTCAGCCCGAAGGTGAAGCCCAAGCGCCTGCTTGGAAAAACGGCCAAGGGCGCGGATTTTTATTCGCGCGAAAAAGGCACTTATCAGGATTCCTTCAATTTTGGCCTGGACAAGTTGACGCTGGCGCTGACGCCGCCGGATGAGGATCGTTACCCCACGGCCAATGCGGTGCGACGCTTTTTGATGCAGGGCGTGCGCTATATCCAGCTCAACAGCCCGGCCATGCGTTTGCCTTGCCCGGCCACGCGGCCTACCGATCTGGAGCTGGACGGCACCAATCTGGCGCGTGTGGTGGGCCGTTTGCTGGGAGCCAATGGCGGCTTGGGGCCTTATTGGGCAGAGCCGGATTCGCCCGTGGCGCGCTGGACGGATCATTTGCGTTACGCCTTGCCCGATTTGTTGAACATTGGCTGGGCCAGGCGCCAGGCAGACAACGCGGAATACCTGCTGCTGCGCTATGCGAATGGCCTGGAGGCACCGAGCTGGGTGCTGTCCGATGGCACACTGCGCATGATGGCGCTGACCATTCCCGCCTTCCTGCCGCCGGAATCGGCGGTGTACATGGTGGAGGAGCCAGAGAACGGCGTGCATCCCAAGGCGCTGGAAATCGTGCTGCGTTCCTTGTCGTCGATCCCCGGGGCGCAACTGCTGCTGGCTACGCATTCACCTTTTGTTGTCCAGCAATGCGGGATTGAGCCCTTGTTGTGCTTCAGTCGCAATGACGATGGCACGCACATCACCCCGGGGGCGGAGCACCCGTCGCTGACCGGGTGGGATGGTTCGCCCGACCTGGGCATCGTCTTCGCGGCTGGGGTGCTGGAATGAAGAGCCTGCTCGTTTACGTCGCCGATGCCGATGCGCTGGCTTTCATGAAAGCTGTTCTGGAGCGGTCCCAAGCGCTTGGCGTGTGCCCCATTGATTTCGACATCGAGCGCCACCCCATGCGCGATTCGGGCATGGTGCAAAGCGGGGCTGAACTGGTGCGCATGAAGAAGGGCAGGTACCGCAAGGCCTTGCTGATGTGGGATCACCATGGGTCGGGGCGCGATCACAAGCAGACACCTGAGGCGGTCGGGCAGGAGGTTCAGAGCAAGCTGGACTCTTTCACTTGGAGTGGCAATAGCGCGGTGACTGTTTTGGTACCGGAGTTGGAGCAATGGCTTTGGTTTTGCGAGAACGCTGTGGCGGCCCACTGCGGCATCACGGTCGATCAGCTTATGCAATGGCAGGACGAACGGGCTCAAAAACTCGGAGTGACGGTTGACGTATTGAAGGCAGAACAGCCCAAGGAGCTGTTTGAGCATGTGATGCGGGACAAGCTCAAGCGAACCATTTCCCCGCGCGATTTCGAAGAAATCGGCAAGCGGGCAAGCGTGACCAGGTTGCTGGCGTGTTCGTCGTTTCGTGCCATTGCCGAGATCCTGCGTGGCTGGTTTCCAGTCGATTCGGACGCTTGAAAATGACCGACGCCGACCTTCTACCCCAACTGGCCCAAGGCGAAGACAGCCGCCGCCAGTTCAAGCGCGACGTGACCAACGCCGATGCCTTGGCGGCGGAGCTGGCGGCATTCGCCAACAGTGGCGGCGGCACGCTGTTCATCGGCGTGAACGACGATGGCGCGGTGGCGGGGCTGGGCGAGTGGCCGGGTATCGAGCTGGTCGATGATGTGACGGGCAACCAGTTCAGCGCCGTGATTCAGCGGCCGCAAGCGGAATGGGCGAGCGCGGCCGACCTGGTGACCCCACCAGTCACCGACCAAGTCACCGACCAAGTCACCGACCAAGTCACAAGGGAGGTTCTGCGCCTTCTTGCGATGCTGCGCGGAGAAATGTCGCGCGCCGAAATCCAGGCAGAACTGGCGCTCAAGCATCTGCCTCATTTGCGCGATGCCTATCTGAATCCGGCATTGGAAAAGGGACTGATCGAAATGACCATCCCCGACAAACCCCGCAGCCGCCTGCAGAAATACCGGCTGACCGCCGCAGGGCGCACGCTGCTGCAGGCCTTGCATCAGGAGCCACCGAGACCATGAGCCCACCCATGCCGCGCTCAGAGCGCAATTCGCAAAATCGCGTGGTTCGCCTGTTCACCACGCCAGAGGCCGATGGCGGCCTGGGCTACGAGAACCTGGGCAACTGGAGCCAGCGCGAGGGCAATCGCGCCATCGAAGTCGAGCTGCTGCGCACCAACCTGGCCGCGTGCGGCTATTCGCCAGCCCACATCAGCGCGGCCTTGCAGAAGCTGGAAGTGGCGGTGGATGTGACCGGCATCACGCCTTACCAGGCCAACCTGCGTACTTACCAACTGCTGCGTTACGGCGTACCGGTGCAGGTGGCGGCAGGCCAGTCGCATGAAACGGTGCAACTGATCGACTGGGCGCAGCCCGAGCGCAACCACTTCGCGCTGGCCGAGGAGGTGACGCTGAAGGGCGGGAGTACGCGCCGCCCGGACATCGTGCTCTACCTCAACGGGCTGGCGGTGGCGGTGATCGAACTCAAGCGCAGCTCGGTGGATGTGGGCGACGGCATCCGCCAGTTGCGCAGCAATCAGGAAGAGGCTTTCAACCCAGGGTTCTTCAGCACCGTGCAGTTGCTGCTGGCAGGCAGCGATGCGCAAGGCCTGCGCTATGGCACCACCGGCACGCCCGAGCAGTTTTTCGTGCAGTGGAAGGACGAGTTGCCACCGGCTACCGCTACGGCAGGCGCTTTGCTGGACCGCCCGCTGGCGCAGATGTGCGCCAAGGCGCGGCTGCTGGATTTGATCCGCAACTTCGTGATCTTCGACGCGGGCTTCAAGAAGGTGCCCCGGCAGCACCAGTACCAGGGCATCAAGGCGGCACAGGATCGCATTGCTCAACGAGAGGGCGGCGTGATCTGGCACACCCAGGGCAGCGGCAAAAGCATCCTGATGGTGCTGCTGGCCAAGTGGCTGCTGGAGCATGACCCGCAGGCGCGCGTGCTGGTGGTGACCGACCGCGACGAACTGGACAAGCAGATCGAGGGCGTGATGCGCAATGCCGGCGTGATCGGTGCCGAATCGCCTTCGCCGCGCATCACGTCGCGGGCGGACTTTGTGCAGAAGCTCAGTGCCACCACGCCGCGCCTGCTGTGCGCGCTGATCCACAAGTTCGACGCGTCCGACCTCAAGGGCGATCCGCCGCCGATTCACGGGCGCTTTTATGTGTTCGTGGACGAATGCCACCGCACGCAAGGCGGCAACATGAACAAGCAGATGAAGCGCTGGCTGGCCGACGCCATCTTCATCGGCTTCACGGGTACGCCGCTGCTGCGCAAGGACAGGCAGACCACGCGCGATGTGTTCGGCACCTACATCCACACTTACAAATTCCACGAGGCCGTGGCCGACAAGGTAGTGTTGGACCTGAAGTACGAGGCGCGCGATGTGCCGCAGCGGCTGACTTCACGCAAGGCTATCGACGCCTGGTTCGAGAAGAAAACGCGCGGGCTGAACAATTTCCAGAAATCCATCCTGCGCAAGCGCTGGGCGACGATGGAGGAGTTGATGAGCGCCAAGGAGCGCAAGGATCGTATCGTCGCCAACATCATCGAGGACTTCAGCCTCAAGCCCCGGCTGGACAATGATCGCGGCACGGCGATTCTGGTGGCCGCTTCGATTTACGACGCCTGCCACTACTTCCGGCTGTTCCAGAACACGCATTTCGGCCCGCATGTGGGCGTCATCACCTCGTTCGAGCCCAATCCGGCGGCGATTTCGAAAGAGTCGTCAGGAAGCGACGAACGCTACAAATACGAGACCTACAAGCAGCATGTGCTGCGTGACGGCCAGACCACCCAACAGTACGAAGACGAAACCAAGCGCCGCTTCATCGAAGAGCCGGCCAGCATGAAGCTGCTGATCGTGGTCAGCAAGCTGCTCACGGGCTTCGATGCGCCCAGTTGCACCTACATCTATCTGGACAACGAACTGCACGACCACAACCTGTTCCAGGCCATCTGCCGTACCAATCGGCTGGATGGCGACGACAAGGACTACGGCCATATCGTCGATTACAAGGAGTTGTTCGGTGACGTGCAGCAGGCGATTGCGGTGTACAGCTCCGATGAGCTGGACATTGATGCAGGCAATGGCGGCGATAACAACGTCCATCTGAAGAACTGGCTGGAAGAGGGCCGCAAGCAACTGGACGAAGCCCGCGAAGCGCTGCATTACCTGTGCGAACCGGTGGCGCAGCCGAGAGATCAGGAGCAGTTCATTCACTACTTCTGCGGCCATGCAGGAAATCCGGAAGCCCTGCTGGAAAGCGAGGCGCTGCGCATTGCTTTTTACAAGGCGGTGGCAAGCTATTTGCGCGCCTTCGCGGCCGTTGCCCAGAATCTGGCCGAGGCGGGCTATTCCGACAGCGAGGCCGATGCCCTGCGGCGCGAGACCGTGTTCTATGCCGATGCGCGCTCGGCCATCAAGCACTGCAGCGGCGAGGAATTGGACATCAAGCCCTACGAGGCGGACATGCGCCACCTCATCAACACCTATATCCAGGCCGAACCGGCGCAGGCCTTGGGTGAACTGGCCGAGCTGTCGTTGACCGAGCTAATCATCAAGACGGGCATTCACGATGCCATCGCCAAAAAGCTCAACGAGAAGGGCAAGCTGTCGAAGAACGCGATTGCGGAAACCATCATCAACAATGTCCGCAAGACCATCATCCGCGACCGCCTGACCGATCCGCGCTTTTACGAGCAGATGTCCAAGCTGCTCGATGACTTGATCCAGCAAAGCCGCGAAGGCACGGAGGCGTATGAAGCCTTCTTGCGCAATGCGCAAGCGCTGGTGAAAAAGCTGCACGAGAAGCAGCATGACGACGATGAACCCGCCATCTTGCGCGGCAATGCCGGTGCGCTGGTGATTTATCGGAACCTGCCGGACATCCTTCCCGATGCGGCCGAGCCTGCGGAGCACGTGGCCAAGGAACCGGGGGCGGACTACGGCGATCCATTGGCTTTTTTGGCACTGAAGATCGACCGTCTGATGCGTGATGAAGCCCCGGCGGGGTGGCGTGGTGACGAGGCCAAGGAGCGCATCGTGCAGAACTTCCTGCACCCGCTGACGGGCCGTAACCGCGAGGCCACGCTCAGGCTGTTCGATCTGCTGAAAAATCAGCTGGGCTATTGATGGCGCAGACGCATATTCGCCTGGGCGAGCTGGACATCGCCGTCACGTTCAAAGCGGTGAAAAATGTCCATCTTTCCGTGCATCCACCGGAAGGCTTGGTGACGCTGGTCGCGCCGACCGGCACGCGGCTGGAAGTGGCGCGTGCCTACGCGGTGTCCAAACTGCGCTGGATTCGCCAGCAACAGGCGCAACTGCTGACGCAGGCACGCGAAACGCCGCGCCAGTTCGTGACCCGTGAAAGCCACTACATATGGGGGCGGCGCTATTTGCTTGCCGTGGTGGAGCTTGATGCGCCGCCTGCGGTGAAGATGGATCACCGGCGTATCACCCTGAACGCTCGTCCAGGCACGGATGCCGGCAGGCGCGAAGCCATTTATCAACGGTGGCAACGGTTCTTGCTACACGAGGCGATTCCGCCTTTGATCGCGCAGTGGGAACGGCGCATCGGCGTGAAGGTGGAAGGCTACTTCCTGCAGCGAATGAAAACCAAATGGGGCAGTTGCAATCACCAGCGTGCTCACATTCGGCTCAATACGGAGCTGGCCAAGAAGCCGCGCGACTTGCTCGAGTACGTGATTGTTCACGAGATGCTCCACCTGATCGAACCGACGCACAGCGAGCGCTTCATCGCCTTGCTGGATCGGCACTATCCCGCCTGGCGGGAAGCGCGCGCGGAGTTGAATGCGCTCCCCCTAGGGAAGGTCTACACGAATCACTCGTAAATGTGCTAAGTGCCGTTGAAGACGACAACCGATCCTCACTCAGTCAGCCCCGAAGGGCAGTCCGAGTGCATTCCGGGGGGATGCAAGGGTAGCCCTCCCGGTTTTAGGCCATTACATCCTTTGCAGGTGCCCCTGTGCCATGGCAGTATGAGCACGATCGTCAATTACTGAGTCACTGCCGACTGGTTTGAAGATGTGGAAGCCACCGCCGCATCGACAAATGAGACCGCGCGCACCGCCAATCAAGTGTAAGCAGCAGTAATGTCCGCTTGCCGGTTTCACGCCGCCGGGTTAATTTCAGCGACCCATGAACGCCACCATCGCCCCCAATCCCTCCAAAGTCGACCTGTCCGGCCTGATCAAGGCCGTGACCGAAGCCGGCGCTGACGACAGCATGAACAACCTGCTCAACGCCGAGCAGTGGGGGCTGCTGTCGGCCTACCTGCTGCCGCTGGTCATGCCGGCGGGCCAGGTGCTGTTTGCCCAGGGCACGGCCGACCGTACGCTGTACCTGGTGGAAAGCGGCACGCTCAGCGTGCACTACGAGGACGAAAAGCAGCGCCTGCGCCTGGCCATCGTCGGCCCCGGCTCGGTCGTTGGCGAGGGCGCCTTCTTCTCCGCGCGCCCGCGCAGCGCCACGGTGCAGGCGGCCGCGCCCTGCAAGCTGTGGAGCCTGCCGGCATTGCGCTTCACCGAACTGAGCAACCGCCAGCCGGCGGTAGCGCTGCAACTGGTCATGGCCGCCGGCGCGGTGCTCGCCAAGCGCCTGAGCAACCGCAAGCGGCGCATCGCGGCGACGTAGGCCCACAGGGCGCGCACGCGCCAAAACGGGCGCCCCAGGCCGCGCGGACGTGCCGCAACCGCAAGGCGCGCAGTACACTCGCAACAGTTTCTTGCGCTTGCACACGAAAGCCCGGCATGTCGTTGTTCAGTTGGTTCACCCGCAAATCCAAGGCCCAGGCGCCGCAATCGCGCCCTGCGCAGGCCGCCGCGCACAGCCGCATGGCTGGCAACGGCGCGCATGTGCCCATGCAGCCTGCCGCCGAGTTGCGCAAGACCGAGCGCATGGAACGGCGCGAGCAGCTCTACCAGGCGGTGCGCGACACCATGGTACGCGTGGGCGTGCTATCGGCCGGCTACAAATTCAAGGTGCTGTCGCTCGACCAGCGCGGCGCGCAGTTCCTGGTCATGGTCGACCTGACGCAGGAATACGGCCGCGACGTCATCCGCCTGACCGAGATCGAGTCGCTCATCGTGCAGGCCGCCAAGACACGCTTCGACATCCTGGTGACGGCCGTGTACTGGCGGGTCAACGCGGTCGATCAATTCGCCGGTGCCACACTGCCCAAGGCTGCCGTCAGTACGTCCACGGCAGCGACGGCGGCAGCGCCAGCTCCAGCGGCGCATGCCGAAACATCGCGCATGGCCCCGCTGGTTCCGCCGCCGGTTCCTGCCCCTGTGGCCACGTTGCCCGGCACGCCGCCTGCGATGCCGGTACCGCGCCCCGGGCAGCGCTACGAGCCGATCGCCGCCGACGAAGTGGCCGCCTTCAAGCAGGCCCTGGCGCGCGCGGCCGCCCAGCGCCCGGCGCCGCCGCTGGGCGACAGCGTGCGCACCGGCCCCATCCTGCGCCCCAGCAGCACCGGCTTCGAAGACACTGTAATGCCCGAGCAGGACGGGCCCAGCACCGACCTGAGCGGCACGCAATACGGCGAATTGCGCTGAGCGCTGCCGTCCGCAATGCGCGCCCCTGAGCAGGGGCTCGGGTTTAATGGCCGCCGAAATCCACCAGCGTGTATAGCGGCAGGCCTGCGGCACGCAGCCGCGCCGAGCCTTGCAGCTCCGGCAGATCGACAATCGCCGCGCCTTCCATGACGGTGGCGCCCAGGCGCTCCAGCAGCTTCTTGCCCGCCATCATGGTGCCGCCGGTGGCAATCAGGTCGTCCACCAGCAGCACCCGGTCGCCGGCCTTGACCGCATCGGCGTGCAGCTCGACCGTGGCGCTGCCGTATTCCAGCTCGTAGGTTTCCTCAACCGTGGTATAGGGCAGCTTGCCTTTCTTGCGGATTGGCACGAAGCCGACGTTCAGCTCGTAAGCCACGACAGCGCCCAGGATGAAGCCGCGCGCGTCCAGCCCGGCCACCACGTCGGGGCGCAGCGCCCGATCCATGTAGCGGTGCACGAATGCGTCGACCAGGATGCGGAACACCTTGGGATCCTGCAGCAGCGGCGTGATGTCGCGGAACTGCACGCCCGGCGCCGGCCAGTCAGGCACGGTGCGGATGTGCTGGCGCAGGTAGTCGGTGACGCTCAAATCGGGCATGGTTGTCGCAAGGGATGGTCGCAGAAACGTCCAGTGTAATCACCGCAGCAGCCATTCCTGCGCCAGCACCAGCGCCTGGGGATGGCCGCACAGCACCAGCGTGTCGCCCTCGGACAGCGCCGCGCCATCGGGCACCTGCCTGCCGGCGCGGCGTATGTTGACCAGGCGCGCGCCCATGGCACCCAGCGGCAGGCCGTCCGGCACCTGCCCTATGGCGCCGGCGCCGGGCGGCAGGGTAACGCTGGCCAGCCGCTCCTGATCCTTCTCGTGCGGCGTGTCGTCGTCGGCGCCATGGAAGTAGCCGCGCAGCAGGCCGTAGCGCGCCTCGCGCTGCTGCTGCACCACGCGCAGCACGCGGCGCATGGGCACGCCCACCAGCGCCAGCGCGTGGCCGGCCAACATGAGCGAGCCCTCGATCGCCTCGGGCACGATTTCCGTGGCGCCCGCGGCCTGCAGCCGATCCAGGTGGGCATCGTCCTGCGTGCGCACCACCACCGGCACGTGCGGCGCGTGCTTGCGCGCGTTGGCCAGGACTTTCAGCGCCGTCGGCATGTCCAGCGGCGTGACGACCACGGCCGCGGCGCGCGCCAGACCGGCTGCCATCAGCGCCTGCAGGCGCGTGGAATCGCCGAACACCACCGAATGCCCCGCCGCCGCCGCCTGGCGCACCCGGTCCGGATCCAGATCCAGCGCCATATAGGGCACGCCCTCGCCTTCGAGCATGTGCGCCAGGTTCTGCCCGCTGCGGCCATAGCCGCAGATGAGCACATGGCCGCTGGCGTTGATGGACTGGCGCGCGATCCCGGTCAGCTGCAGTGACTGCATCAGCCAGTCGCTGGCTACCAGCTTCATCACGATGGCGTTGCTGTACTGGATGAGAAATGGCGTGGCCAGCATGGACAGCACCATGGCCGCCAGCACCGGGTTGAGCAGCGCCGGCTCGATCAACTGATTGGCCTGCATCAGCGCCAACAGCACGAAGCCGAATTCGCCCGCCTGCGCGGTATACAGCCCGGTGCGCAGCGCGACGCCGGCGCTGCCGCCACGCACGCGCGCCAGAACGGACACCAGCCCCACCTTGATGAGCAGCGGCAGCGCCAGCAGCACCAACACCAGCGCGCCGTGCTCCAGCAGCACGTGCCAGTCGAGCATCATGCCCACGGTGATGAAGAACAGCCCGAGCAGCACGTCGTGAAACGGGCGGATGTCGGTTTCCACCTGGTGGCGGTACTCGGTCTCGGACACCAGCACGCCGGCGATGAACGCGCCCAGCGCCAGCGACAGCCCGGCCAGCTCGGTCAGCCAGGCCAGTCCCAGCGTGATGAGCAGCAGGTTGAGCATGAACAGCTCGTCGCTCTTGCGCCGCGCCACCAGCGTGAGCCACCAGCGCATCAGGCGCTGCCCGCCGACCAGCAGCAGGCTGATCAGTACCACTGCCTTGAGCAGCGCCAGTCCGAGCGCGCCCCATAAATGCTCCGGCGCGCTGCCCAGCGCCGGCACCAGCACCAGAAGCGGCACCACGGCCAGATCCTGGAACAGCAGGATGCCCAGCACGCGCCGGCCATGCTCGCTGTCAAGCTCAGCGCGCTCGGCCAGCAGCTTGACGACGATGGCCGTGCTGCTCATCGCCAGCGTGCCCGACAGCGCCAGCGCCGACTGCCAGCCCATGTACCACACGCCGCCCAGCCAGTGCGCCAGCAGCAGCAAGCCCCCGGTGAACGCCGCCATGCAGCAGACCACCTGCAGCAGCCCCAGGCCGAACACCAGGCGGCGCATGGCCCGCAGCTTGGGCAGGCTGAACTCCAGGCCTATGGTGAACATCAGGAACACCACGCCGAACTCGCCCAGGTGGCGCACCCCCTCGGAGTTGTGCGTCAGCGCCAGCGCGTGCGGCCCGATCAGGATACCGGCGGCCAGATAGCCCATCATCGGCGGTAGGCGCAGGCTGCGGCAGGCAACCACGCCCAGCACGGCGGCCAGCAGGTAAAGCAAGGTAAGAGCCAGGGAAGACATGATTGATCGTAGCAGCCCGCCGATAAAATCCGGTGATGGCACAAGCCCTCTCCCCCATTGTTCCCATTTCCCTCGACGCCGATCAGGTGCTGCGCCTGGCGCGCGAGGCCTTCGACATCGAGGCCCAGGCGCTGCACGCCATGAGCGCGCGGCTGGATGCCGTCTTCGTGCAGGCAGTGCGGTTGATGCTGGCCACGCGCGGGCGCGTCATCGTCATGGGCATGGGCAAGAGCGGCCACGTGGGGCGCAAGATCGCCGCCACGCTGGCGTCGACCGGCACGCCGGCGTTCTTCGTGCACCCGGCCGAGGCCAGCCACGGCGACCTGGGCATGGTGACCGACGGCGACCTGGTGCTGGCCATCTCCAACAGCGGCGAGAGCAGCGAGCTGACCGTGCTGCTGCCGGTGCTCAGGCGCCAGGGCGTGCCGCTGATCGCGCTGACCGGCGGCCTGCAATCGACGCTGGCACGCCACGCCGACGTGCTGCTCGACTGCAGCGTCGAGCGCGAAGCCTGTCCGCTCAACCTGGCGCCCACCACCAGCACCACGGCGCAGCTTGCCATGGGCGACGCGCTGGCCGTGGCGCTGCTCGACGCACGGGGCTTCCGCCCTGAAGACTTTGCCCGCTCACACCCAGGCGGCGCGCTGGGCCGGCGCCTGCTGACCCACGTGCGCGACGTGATGCGCACGGGGGATGAGGTGCCTCGCGTCACGCCTGACACGGACTTCGACGCGCTGATGCGCGAGATGAGTGCCAAGGGCCTGGGCGCCACCGCGGTGGTGGACGCCGCCGGCAAGCCCCTGGGCATCTTCACCGACGGCGACCTGCGCCGGCGCATCCAGGCCGGCACCGACCTGCGCCAGATGCGCGCATCCGACCTGATGCACGCCAGCCCGCGCACCATCGCCGCCGACGCCCTGGCCGCCGACGCCGCACGGCTGATGGAAAGCCATGCCATCACCAGCGTGCTGGTCGTGGACGAGACGGCCACACTCGTCGGCGTGGTACACATCGGCGACCTGATGCGCGCCAAGGTGATTTGATGCACACACACGCCGCACCGCCGCAGCCCATGCTGCAACACCCCCCCGAGCTGCTGCTGCGCGCCCAGGGCGTGCGCGTCGTCGTCTTCGACGTGGACGGTGTGCTGACCGACGGCGGCCTGTACTTTTCCGAGACAGGCGAGAGCCTCAAGCGCTTTCACACCCTGGACGGCCATGGCATCAAATTGCTGCAGCGCGCCGGCATCACCCCCGCCGTCGTCACCGGGCGCGACGCGCCGGCGCTGCGCCGGCGCCTGTCGGCGCTGGGCGTGGCCCACGCACGCTTTGGCACCGAGGACAAGCGCCCCGCCGCCGAGCAGATCCTGGCCGAACTGGGCCTGTCCTGGCAGCAAGCCGCCGCGATGGGCGACGACTGGCCCGACCTGCCCATGCTGCGCCGTAGCGCCCTGGCAGCAGCCCCCGCCAATGCGCAGGTCGAGGTGCGCGCCGCAGCGCACTACGTCACCCAGGCGCGCGGCGGCGACGGCGCGGTGCGCGAGCTGTGCGACCTGCTGCTGACCGCCGGCGGCCACTACGCCCGGCTGCTGGCCGAATACGCATGACCTACGGCATGATGCAACGCCTGCGCCAAGGCTGGGAACGCCTGTCCATCTACCTGCCGGTGCTGCTCATGGGCTTGCTGGCGCTGGGCAGCTGGTGGCTGGTGCGCAACGCCCCGGCGCCCTTGCCCACGCTCCCGCAGCAGGCGCCCGCGCACGAACCCGATTACTTCATGCGCGATTTTTCCATCAAGCATTTCGACGCCGCCGGCAAGCTCACCAGCGAACTGCGCGGCACGCTGCTGCGCCACTTCGTCGATACCGACACACTGGAGATCGACCAGCCGCGCATACGCTCCATCACGCCCGCCGGGCGTGTCACTACGGCACGGGCGCAGCGCGCGGTCAGCAACGCCGACGGCTCCGAGGTGCAATTCTTCGGCGACGCCGTCATCGTGCGCGAACCGGTAACGCAACCCGGCAAGGCGCCGCTGCCCCAGCTGGAGTTCCGGGGGGAGTTCCTGCACGCATGGGTGAACGACGAGCGGGTGCGCTCCAACCAGCCTGTCACACTGGTGCGCGGCAACGACCAGTTCACCGCTGACAGCATGGACTACGACAATCTTGATCAGATCCTGAATCTGCACGGCCGGGTTCAAGGCACGCTGCGCAATGCCGCTGCACCACGCTAAAGCCCCGGCGCCGGCAACAGACGGCAGCCCGCTGGTCTTCATCACCGGCGCCTCCAGCGGCATCGGCCGAGCACTGGCGCTGCACTACCACCGCGCGGGCTGGCGCCTGGCCCTGGTGGCACGGCGCGGTTATCTGATCAAATCGTGGGTACAAGAAGCAGGGATAAGCGCAACAAGCTACAAAATATATAGTTGCGACGTCAGCAAGCCACAAGAGATCATCGTCGCCGCACGCGAATGCATCGCTCACCAGGGGCTGCCCGACGTGGTCATTGCCAACGCCGGCATCAGCATTGGCGTGGACAGCCGCGAGCGCACCGACCTGGACGTGATGGCACACATCTTCGCCACCAACAACCTGGGGCTGGCCGCCACCTTTCACGCCTTCATTGCCCCCATGGTGCGCCGCGGCAGCGGCCGGCTGGTCGGCATAGGTAGCGTCGCGGGCATACGCGGCCTGCCCGGGCATGGCGGCTACTGCGCCAGCAAGGCGGCAGTTATCAGCTACTGCGAGAGCCTGCGCGGCGAACTGCGCGGCAGCGGCGTACGTGTGATCACGCTATGCCCCGGCTACGTGGATACCCCGCTGACGCAGCACAACCGCTACGCCATGCCGTTCCTGCTCGACCCGGCAACCTTTGCGGCACGCGCCGCCCGGGCCATAGAAGCTGGTGCGAGCTACCGCGTCATCCCCTGGCAGATGGCGGTGGTTGCCAAGCTGATGCGGCTGCTGCCCAACGCCCTGTTCGACCGCCTGCTGGCCGGCCGGCCGCGCAAGCACCGCCAAGGGCACAGACAGCATCCCGAATAAGAATGAAGAACGCGCTGCACACGTAAAAAGGGCTCCCGCAGGAGCCCTGTTCGTGCCGCGCACTGGCGCTACGCGCGGCTCAGTAACCACCGCCGCCGTCGCCAAACCCGCCGCGGCCACCGCCGCCGTAGCCACCACGGCCACCGCCACCGCCGCCGCCACCACGCGGGCCGGAGCCGTAGGGGCTGCGAAAGCCGCCCTCGCTACGGCCACCGCCATAGCCGCCACCACCACTGCCGCTACGCCCACCACCGTAGCCACCACCACCGCCGCCAAACCCGCCGCCGCTGCGCGGCGGGCGCGGCTCCATGGGGCGGGCCTCGTTCACCACGATGCTGCGCCCACCCAGGGATTGGCCGTTCATGCCGTTGATGGCCTGCTGGGCTTCGGCATCGCTGCCCATTTCAACGAAGCCAAAACCCTTGGAGCGGCCCGTGTCGCGCTCCATCATGACCTTGGCGCTGGTGACAGCGCCAAACTGGCTGAAAGCCTGTTCAAGATCCTGGTCACGCACGGCGTATGGCAGGTTGCCGACGTACAGCTTGTTGCCCATCAAGGGACTCCTAAAAACAAAATGGATGGAACGACGGAGTCCCGAACCCGCAGACAGTGAATCACAAAGACGCCCTATGCGCGAAAACTGACGGATCACCGCAACTCTGGCGAAAATCTGTTCGCCCACACGGTTATGTGCCAGAACACCCGCCAGGACGCAATAGGGGTTGGGCCAAGCTGTAGCGAATTTACCAACAAAAAAAGGGCCTAACGGCCCTTTTCTGCGCTGCACCGGATCAGTAGCTGTTGCGACCGGCACCACCGAAGCCGCCGCTGCGGCCTGCGCCGTAGCCACCGCCACCAAAACCGCCGCCGCTGCGCGGGGGGCGCGGCTCCATGGGGCGCGCTTCATTCACCACCAGGGCACGGCCGCCGTAGCTTTGGCCATGCACGCCGGAAATGGCGGCCTGCGCCTCGGCGTCGCTGCCCATTTCGACGAAGCCAAAGCCCTTGGAACGGCCCGTGTCGCGCTCCATCATGACCTTGGCGCTCTGCACCGCGCCATACTGGCCGAAGGTCTGCTCCAGATCATGGTCGCGGAAGGAATAGGGCAAATTGCCCACATAAAGTTTGTTGCCCATGCTCGGGACTCCTAGAAAAAAATGAAATGCGATGGAGCCCGACGCAAACCTGTGACAACCGCAAAGACGCGAGACCGACCGAACACCGCAGGGCGCTTTCCCGCATTGCAGAAAAACCTGGTCATTATCTAGCACGGTGCAAGCCCCCTTCGGGGTTTTGTGCGTATCTACAACACTTTTTCGGGAAACCCCCTGATTTTCCCGGCTTCCTCCGCTGGCGGCCAAACCTCTCACCCGGCGCCCTAGAATGCGCGGTCTTCGGTCAGCACTGCCCGAAATCTCCTGCCTTGGGCCTGTCGCCGACCATGGAAGTCTTTTTCGTATCCACCCTCATCGTCGCCCTGGCCGAAATGGGCGACAAAACCCAGTTGCTGTCGCTGGTGCTGGCCGCCCGGTTCCAAAGGCCGTGGCCCATCGTATGGGGCATTCTGGTCGCCACTGCGGTCAACCATGCGCTGGCAGGTGCCCTCGGTTCGTGGGTCACCGCTGCCCTGGGGCCGCAGGCGCTGCGCTGGGTGCTAGGGCTGTCGTTCATCGCCATGGCGCTGTGGATGCTGATCCCCGACAAGCTGGACGACGACGACGCGCCCCGGGGCGGGCCACACTGGGGGATTTTCGGCACCACGCTGGTGGCCTTCTTCCTGGCCGAAATGGGCGACAAGACGCAGATCGCCACCGTCATGCTGGCCGCCCAGTACCACACCTGGCTGTGGGTGGTGCTCGGTACAACGCTGGGCATGATGCTGGCCAACGCGCCCGTGGTCTGGCTGGGCGACCGCATCACGCGGCTGGTGCCGATGCGCGTCGTGCACGTCGCCTCGGCGCTGATTTTTCTGGTGCTGGGGCTGCTGGCGCTGTTTGCGCCCAAGGCAGCGCCTTTGGCATAATCGTCCGCAGACGCGCCGATTTGCACCGCTTGCGGGCGCTTTACAAATCCTGCTAAAGACGTGACCGAGCGACACGCACGCAATCGAACCCGGCCCGTTTTTAGCGCAGCCGGGTTTTTTCATGCCGTTCATCGCCATACCGCAGTCCATGCACTTTGCCGAGGCGCTGGCGCTTTCCTCGGGCGCCAGCATCCGCGACTACCAGCTCGCGTACGAAACCTACGGCGAGCTCAACGCCGATAAAAGCAACGCCGTGCTGGTGTGCCACGCGCTCAACGCCTCGCACCACGTGGCGGGCGTCTACGAGGGGCAGGCCAGGAGCGAAGGCTGGTGGAACAACATGATCGGCCCGGGCAAGCCGGTGGACACCAACCGTTTCTTCGTCATCGGCATCAACAACCTGGGCTCGTGCTTCGGCTCCACCGGCCCGATGCACGTGAACCCGGATACGGGCGTGGCCTATGGCGCCGACTTCCCCGTGGTGACGGTGGAAGACTGGGTGAACGCCCAGGCGCGACTGCTCGACCGCCTCGGCATCGCACAGCTGGCCGCCGTGCTCGGCGGCAGCCTGGGCGGCATGCAGGCGCTCTCGTGGACGCTGCAGTACCCCGAGCGCATGCGCCACGCCGTGGTGGTGGCCAGCGCGCCCAACCTGTCGGCCGAGAACATCGCCTTCAACGAGGTGGCACGCCGCGCCATCGTCACCGACCCGGATTTCCACGGCGGCAACTTCTACCGCCATGGCGTGATCCCAAAGCGCGGCCTGCGCATCGCCCGCATGATCGGCCACATCACCTATCTCTCGGACGACGTGATGAACCAGAAATTCGGCCGCGAGCTGCGCAGCGCGGTCGACGGCGTGACGCGCCAGGACTACCAATACAGCACACAGGACGTTGAATTTCAGATCGAGAGCTACCTGCGCTACCAGGGCGACAAGTTCAGCGACTACTTCGACGCCAACACCTACCTGCTCATCACCCGCGCGCTGGACTACTTCGACCCGGCGCAGCGCCACGGCGGCAACCTGACGCAGGCGCTGGCGGCGGCGCAGGCCAAGTTTCTGCTGGTGAGCTTTTCCACCGATTGGCGCTTTGCCCCCCAACGTTCGCGCGAGATCGTCAAGGCGCTGCTGGAAAACCGCCGCAGCGTGAGCTATGCGGAGATCGATGCACCCCACGGGCATGATGCATTTTTACTTGATGATGCCCGATACATGGGCGTAATGCGCTCTTATTTCGATAGTATTCTGAAGGAACAGCAATGAGCGACCACGCCACCATGCAAGCCATTGCCCGCCTGGTGCCCGCAGGCAGCCGGGTGCTCGACCTGGGCTGCGGCGACGGCGCGCTGCTCGACCTGCTGCAGCGCGAGCAGGGCTGCAGCGGCTACGGCATCGAGATCGACGACGCCAACGTGCTCGCCTGCGTGCGCCGCGGCGTCAACGTGATCCAGCTCAACCTGGACGAAGGCCTGGCCATGTTCGAGGACAACAGCTTCGACGTGGTGCTGCAGATCGACACGCTGCAGCATCTGCGCAACGCGGAGGTCATGCTGCGCGAGACGGCGCGCGTGGGCACAAGCGGCATCGTCGCGTTTCCCAACTTCGCGCATTGGCCCAACCGCCTGGCCGTGCTGCGCGGCAGGATGCCGGTGACGCGCCGCCTGCCCTACCAGTGGTACGACACGCCCAACATCCGCGTGGGCACGTACAAGGATTTCGAGGTACTGGCCGGCAAGAACAAGCTGCGCATCCTCGATTCCTTCGGCCTGCAGGACGGGCGCACCGTGCGCCTGCTGCCCAACGCGCGCGCCGGCACGGCAGTGTTCCACTTCGAGCACGACTGACGACCCATGTGTGCAATTTCGGACGGGAATACCAGGATTTGTCGGGCCGCACCGAGGCCACGGCCAATAGCCTGGCGCAAACCGCGCAAAGCATGGAAGAACTGACCGCCTCGGTGCGCCAGTCGGCGGATTCCGCGCGCCAGCCAAGGCGTGACGAGGGATAGCGGACAAGACCCTGGCTACAACAGGATCGTGGCGCATTCGAGATAATCCGTTACCTCTTGATACAGGAGTCGTCCCATGCTGCGAGCCTCCACCGCTCTTCCGGCCAACACCAGCTTGCAAGAACAAGCCATCCTTGGCGACCATGTCACGCTCATCGCCTGTACCCTCGGGTTGATCGCCGCCATCATCCTGGGCGTGGTGCACGACGCGCTGGGCATGGCGCTGGCCGTGGCGCTGCCGCTGTATGCGCTCGCAGCCCTGGCGGTCTGGGGTGCGCGCGGCACGCTGCTGGCGCGCATCGTGCTGAGCGCCGTACTCATGCTGCTGGTGGCGCTGCACATCCAGCTGTCGCACGGCGTGCTGGAATACCATTTTGGCGTCTTCGTCGCCCTCGCCATCACTCTGGTGTACCGTGACTGGCGCCCGATTGCACTGGCCGCCGGCCTGATTGCGGTGCACCACGTAGCGTTCGACCGGCTGCAGGCTTGGGGCTTCGACCTGTATTGCCTGAGCACGCCGGACTTCAGCCGCGTCATGCTGCACGCCGCCTACGTCGTGGTGCAGACAGCGCTGGAAATCGCCATGGCCATCCGCATGCAGCAGACGGCGCGCCAAGGCGACGAACTGCGCGAGCTGATCGCAGCCGTGGATCGGCCCGAGGGCATCAGCCTGCAAGCCGGGCAGGTAAACGTCACCACTCACGCCGCCATAGCCATGCGCGATGCCCTGACGCGCATGCACCAGGCGGTGGCCAGTGTGCGCAACGCCAGCGCCAGCGTGCGCGACGCCAGCGGCGAAATCGCCCAGGGCAATATCGACCTGTCCACGCGCACCGAACGCCAGGCGGCCGCGCTGGCACAGACGGCCGCATCCATGGATCAGTTGGGCGCAACCGTACAACAGAACGCCGACAGCGCACGCCAGGCCAATCAACTTGCCATGAATGCCAGCAGCGTCACCGAGCAGGGCGGCCAGGTGGTGGCGCAAGTGGTGCAGACCATGCGCGGCATCAACGAATCGAGCCGCAAGATCGCCGACATCATCGGCGTCATCGACGGCATCGCCTTCCAGACCAACATCCTGGCGCTCAACGCAGCAGTGGAGGCCGCCCGAGCAGGCGAACAAGGAAGGGGCTTTGCCGTGGTGGCCGGCGAGGTGCGAAGCCTGGCGCAGCGCTCCGCCGCCGCTGCCAGGGAGATCAAGGGTCTGATCGACGCCAGTGTGCGGCAGATCGAGCAAGGGACGCAACAGGCCGACCAGGCAGGCGCCACGATGGGCGAAGTGGTGGATGCGATCCGCCGCGTCACCGACATCGTGGGCGAAATCAGCACCGCCAGCAGCGCGCAGAGCTCCGACGTGGTCCAAGTCGGCCAGGCCATCACCCAGATGGATCAGGACACGCAGCAGAACGCCGCCCTGGTTGAGCAGATGGCCGCTGCCGCCGGCAGCCTGCACGGCCAGGCCGAAGGCCTGATCCACTCGGTCGACGTATTCCAGCTTGGCGGCCCGCAGGCGTGATCCGGCACCCGCGCGGCGCGGGCGGTTATGCTTTGCGGCCATTCTGAATGGAAGCCTATGCTGCCTGTGTTCGATATACCCACCATGCTCGTGATGACCGCGACGGCGTCAGTCACGATGGCGCTGGCGCTGGCCGTTGTGCACGCGCGGCGGCGCGAAGGCCTGGGCCTGTGGGCCTGGGCGCTGTCGTGCAACGCCGTGTCCTTCGTGCTCTACGCCGGACGCGGCCAGATTGCGGACTGGATCAGCATGGTGCTGGCCAACGTGCTGCTGGCGATCGCCTTTGCACTGGCGCTGGCGGCGGTATGCCAGTTTCAGCAGCGCGCCACGCCCTGGGTACACATGGCCTGGCCGGTGCTGGCCGCCGGCGCGGCCTTTCCCCTGCTGGCGCACGATGGGCAGATACGTCCCGTCGCCCTGGGCCTGTTGCTGGCCCTGCAGATCGCACTGATCCTGCGCATGCTGTGGCGCCAGCCGCAGACCGAGGGCAATCGCGGCGCCCGCCTGCTGGGCGTGGCGCTGGCGCTGCAAGCCGTGCTGCTGCTGATCCGCGCCGCGCTGGCGGCGCTGGGCTTCATCGACGACTACGGCGGCGGCACGGCGTACAGCCCGATCGAGCCTCCCATCGTGCTGCTGGCACTCGTCACTACCATTCTCGCGTCGCTCGGCTTCATTCTGATGACCAAGGATCGCGCCGACGCACTCGTGCGCCACCAGGCGGCGCACGACGCTCTCACCGGCATCGCCAACCGCCGCACGCTCATCCAGGCGCTCAACCGCGACGTGGCCCGCGCCATCCGCACGCGCGAGTCGTACGCGCTACTCATGCTGGACATCGATCACTTCAAGCAGATCAACGACAGCCAGGGCCACCTGACGGGTGATCGCGTGCTGTGCCACGTCGCCGAGGTGCTGCGCACACGCCTGCGCACCCAGGATCTGGTGGGCCGCTACGGCGGCGAGGAATTCCTCATGCTGCTGCCCGACACCTCGGCGCGCGGAGCCATGGAACTGGCGGAGAGCCTGCGCCAGGCAGTGGCCGACACGCCGCTGCCGCACGAGGGCCGGCCGTTGACGGCCACGGTCAGCATCGGCGTTTTCGGCGGACGGCTGGAGCCGGGCGATAGCTGGGACATGCTGATCCACTGCGCCGACCAGGCGCTGTACGCCGCCAAAACGGCGGGGCGCGACCGCGTCGAATTCGCCTCGCTGCTGCGCGAGCCGCAGCCGACCTTTCCCGCCACCCTGGTTTGAATCCTGGCGTATCCTGCGGCCCTGGGGCGCCCCGGCGCCCGTCTGCAAGGATTTGCCATGAACGCCCGCCTGCCCGCCGCCACGATCGACACCACCCTGGCCTTGGAACGCGTCAGCCGCGCCTGGGACGAGGACATCGTGCGCCAGCTCACCGACTACATCCGCATCCCAGCCAAGTCGCCCATGTTCGCCCCCGACTGGGCGGCGCAGGGCCTGCTCGACACCGTGCTGCGCAACGCCGCCGACTGGGTGCAGGCGCAGCAGGTGGCGGGCCTGCGCCTGGAAATCGTACGCCTGCCCGGGCGCACGCCGGTGCTGTTCTTCGAGGTGCCGGCGCACCAGCATCAGGGCAGCCAGACGGTGCTGATGTACGGCCACCTGGACAAGCAACCTGAATTCGACGGCTGGCGCGCCGACCTGGGCCCCTGGGCGCCCAAGTATGAAGACGGCAAACTCTATGGGCGCGGCGGCGCCGACGACGGCTACGCGGTCTACGCCAGCATTGCGGCGGTGCAGGAACTCCAGCGCCAGGGGGCGGCGCATCCGCGCATCGTCGGCCTGATCGAGACCTGCGAGGAAAGCGGCTCGCGCGACCTGCTGCCGTACATCGACGCGCTCAAGAGCCGCCTGGGTGACGTCGGCCTGGTCATCTGTCTGGATTCGGGCGCGGGCAATTACGACCAGCTATGGCTGACCACCAGCCTGCGCGGCATGGCCAACGGCACGCTCAAGGTCGAAATCCTGACCGAAGGCGTGCACTCGGGCGACGCCTCGGGCCTGGTGCCGTCGAGCTTTCGCATCATGCGCCAGGTGCTCGACCGCCTGGAGGACTCCTCCACCGGCCGCCTGCTGCCCGCCAGCTTCCACTGCGCGGTGCCCGCAGACCGCCTGGCGCAGGCGCGCGCCACCGCCGCCATCCTGGGCGAAGAGGTGTACAAGCGCTTCCCCTGGGCGCATGCCGACTGTGGCGGCAGCACCGCGTTTGCGCTACCCACCACGCAAGACCCCGTGCAAGCGCTGCTCAAGCGCACCTGGGAGCCAACACTGTCGGTCACCGGCGCGGAGGGCCTGCCGGCGCTGCAGGACGCAGGCAACGTGCTGCGCCCCTACACCGCGTTCAAACTCAGCCTGCGCCTGCCCCCGCTGGTGGACGCCGCCGCCTGCGTGCAGGAAATGAAGGCCCTGCTGGAAGACAACGCGCCCTACCAGGCCAAGGTCACGTTCGAACAGGCCAGCGCCGCCAGCGGCTGGAACGCGCCAGCCATCGCGCCCTGGTTCGAACAGACGCTGAGCAGCGCCAGCCAGGCGCACTTCGGCGCCCCGGTGGGCTATATCGGCCAGGGCGGCACCATCCCGCTGATGAACATGCTCAGCCAGGGTTTTCCCACGGCGCAGATGATGGTCTGCGGCGTGCTCGGCCCCAGAAGCAACGCCCACGGCCCCAACGAATTCCTGCATGTTCCCTACGCCAAGCGCCTGACCGCCGCGGTGGCGCAGGTCATTGCCAGCATGCCATAACCGGTGCGCGGCCTTGGAGGCTGTGCCGCGCCAGCTATCATCTCCTGCACACAGGAGCCTTCCAGCATGCACGACCTGCCCGACGCCACCCTCAGCCCCTTCACCGCCAGCGACGGCGAGAACCTCGCCGTGCGCGACTGGCCGCTGCCGGCGCACCAGCGCCGCGCCACCGTCCTGCTGGTGCACGGCCTGGGCGAACACAGCGGACGCTACACCCACGTGGCGCGCCGCCTGAACGCATGGGGCCTGGGCGTGCGCGGCTACGACCATTACGGCCACGGCGAATCCGGCGGGCCGCGCGGCGGCCTGAGCAGCGACACCCGCCTGCTGGACGACCTGGCCGACCTGGTGGACAGCACGCGCGCACGCATGCGCCCGGACGAACCCCTGATCGTGCTGGGCCACAGCATGGGCGGGCTGGTGGCGGCGGCCTTCGCAGCGCGCGCGCTGCGCCCGATCGACGGCCTGGTGCTGTCCTCACCCGCGCTGGCCACGGCGCTCAATCCGGTGCAGAAACTACTGCTGGCAACGCTGCCGCGCATCGCGCCCAACCTGCGCGTGGGCAACGGCCTGGACGCCGACTACCTGTCCCACGACAAGGCCGTGGTGGCCGCCTACCGCGCCGACCCGCTGTGCCACGACCGCATCTGCGCGCGCCTGGCGCGCTTCATCGCCACCGCCGGCCCGGCCACCGTGGCACAGGCTGGCCAGTGGCGCACGCCGACCCTGCTGCTGTGGGCGGGCACGGATCGCCTGGTCGATCCGGCCGGCAGCCAGGCCTTCAGCGACAGCGCACCGGCGGGCCTGGTGCAAGGGCAGTGCTTTGCTCCGCTGTACCACGAGATCTTCAACGAAGCCAACGCACAGCCCGTGTTCCAGCGCCTGCAGCAATGGCTGGATACGCAGCTGCCCGCGCTCGGCGTCCAACCGCTGCAGCCAGCCAACGCCTGAGCGCCCGGCCGCTACGCCGCCCCAGAGGGAAGCGTTCCGCCCAAGGCGCGCGCTGCGCCGCTGGTCAGCGCGTCGGCCAGCGCGTCGAGCAATTCGGACTCCAGCTTCCACGAATGCCAGAATAGCTCCACCGGCAGCGTGCAGCCCGGTGCCAGATCGACCAGCCGGCCGTCCGCCAGCAGCGGACGCGCCAATAATTCCGGCACCACGCCCACACCCCAGCCCGCCGCTACGGCGCGCACCTGCCCTTCGGAGCTGGGCACGAACAGGCGCGGCAGCGTTACGCTCTTGAGTCCGAACAGGCGCGCGATGAATTCGGCCTGCATGTCATCCTTGCGGTTGAACGAAACAAAGGCCACGTCGCGGCAGTTGTGCGCCGTCAGCCCCAAAGGCAATTGGCGCGCCGCCAGTTCGGGCGCGGCCACGGCAACGTACTGCATGGCTCCCAGCGGCAGCACGCGGCAGCCGCGCAGCGCATCCTTGAACGTGGTCACGCAGCCCAGCACCTGGCCCGAGCGCAGCCACTCCTGGGTGAAATCCTGGTCGTCGGCGATGATCTCCAGCGGCAGGCGCTCGCGCACCAGGCCTTGCAGCGCATCGAGCGCCCAAGTGGCGATGCTGTCGGCGTTGATGGCGATGGCAATGCGCTCATCCTCGCGCCCGCCGCCGCGCAGGCTGGGCGCCAACTCCTGCAGGTCGCGCTCCAGATCGGCACGCAGCAGGCGCAGCTGACGCGTGTGCTTGAGCAGCAATTGCCCGGCGCTGGTGGGGCGCACCGGGCGCGTGCGCACCACCAGCACCGACCCCACCTGTGCTTCGAGCGCCCGCAGGCGCTGCGACACGGCCGACTGGGTGATGTGCAAGCGGCGCGCGGCCAACTCGAAACCGCCCTCCTCGACGATGGCTGCCAGGCACTCCAGGGCGGCGGGGTCAAAACTGCTCATGGCGTTTCGTATAAGTGAATCTGATGTTTTTTGATTATCTTTAATTCCACTTTTATTTGCGTTGCGGCCGTCGCACACTGCGCTCCATGAAAACCATTGTCCTGGGCGCCGGCATCATCGGCATTTCCACCGCCTGGCATCTGCGCCAGCGCGGCCACGAAGTCATCGTCGTCGACCGCCAGGGCGACGCAGCGCTGGAGACCAGCTTCGCCAACGCGGCGCAGATCTCGGTCAGCTACTGCGAGCCCTGGGCGAACCGCGAGGCGCCCTGGAAGGCGCTCAAATGGATGTTCGACAAGGAAGCACCACTGCTGTACCGCCCGCACCTGGATTGGAACCAGTGGCGCTGGTGCCTGCAATTTCTGGCGCAGTGCAACGACCGCGCGTTCGAGCGCAACGTGCAGCAGATCGTGGCGCTGGGCGCGTACAGCCACGCCGCGCACAAGGAGCTGGTACGCGCCACGGGTATTGAATTCCACCGGCTCGAACGCGGCATCGCGCACTTCTATACCGATCAGAAATCGTTCGACGCCGCCGCCCATGCGGTGGGCGTCATGCGCAAATTCGGCGTGCAGCGCCGCCTGGTCAGCAAGCAGGAGCTGCTTGCGATCGAGCCCGCGCTGGCCCAGTACGCCGACCGCATCACCGGCGGCACCTACACCACCACCGACGAAAGCGGCGACGCGCGCGTCTTCACCCAGCAGCTGGCGCGCCACGCCGCCAGCCAGGGCGTGCAGTTCCTCTACCACCACGACATCGTGCGCCTGAACCGCAGCGGCGACGCCGTCCAGTCCGTGACCGTACGCCCCAACCTGGACGGCGCACCGGGCCAGAACGAGCAGCTGTTGCAGGCGGACGCCATCGTCGTCGCCTGCGGCAGCTACAGCGCGCCGCTGCTGCGCAGCGTGGACGTGCGCCTGCCGATCTACCCCGGCAAGGGCTACAGCGCCACCTTCCCGCTGCGCAAGCCCGAGCTGGCGCCCACGGTATCTATGATCGACGACGGCAAGAAGATCGCCATGAGCCGCCTGGGCAATTTCCTGCGCGTGGCCGGCACCATCGAGCTCAACGGCTGGGATCTGACGCTGGACAGCCCCCTGGCGCGCGCGCGCTGCCACATGCTGTCGCGCCGGATCGAGGAAATCATGCCCGGCGTGTGCGACACGCGCACGCCCGAGCAGGGCGGCGACCCGCAGTACTGGACGGGGCTGCGCCCGGCCACGCCAACCAACATTCCCTTCATCGGGCGCACGCGCCTGGGCGGCCTGTGGGTCAACGCCGGCCACGGCACGCTGGGCTGGACGCACGGCGCGGGCTCGGGCAAGGCCATGGCCGCGCTGATCAGCGGCGAGCGCCCGGCCATGGAGTTCGGCTTCCTGGGCGAAACGCCCACGGCAGCGCGCCAGCACGCGCCGCACATGGCCTGACGGGGTCAATACCCGTAGAACTCCTCGCTGCGCACGTCGTCCTCGTCGGCGCCGGCGTCGATCAAGGTCTGGCGCATGGCCTGCACCATGGCGGGCGGGCCTGACACGTAGAAGATGGGCGCGGGCAGCCCCGCGATGGCGCGCTGCACGAAGGCGCTGTCGATCAACCCCTTCGCGCCGCCCCACGGCTGGGCGGCATGCGCCATGTCGGTCATGGTGGCAGCCAGCCGCAGAGCCGGGCGGCTGCGCGCCAGATCCTGGAGTTCGGCCAGAAAGGCCGTGTCCTCCGGGCGGCGGTTGGAGTACAGCAGCGCCAGCGGCTGCTGCGACTGGCCGTGCGCCGCGTGGCGCAGCATGCTCATGAAGGGCGTGATGCCGATGCCGCCTGCCACCAGCACGCCGGCGCGCGCCGGGTTCTTGTGCAGGGTCAGCGAGCCGAACGGGCCGTCCACGTCCACGCTGGCGCCCGCCTGCAGCGCGCCCAATGCGCGCTTGTAGGCGCTGTCGCGCATGCGTGTGGCGAACACCAGCTCGGCCTCGTGCGGCGCGCTCACGATGGAGAAGGCGTGGTGCGTGTCCTGCCCATCGCCGCCCTGGCTCTCGCCGGGCAGGATGACCTCGAACGCCTGGCCTGGGCGAAAGTCGAAACCGCTGGGTTTTTCCAGATGGAAAGCCATCGTTCCCTGGGCAATCTGCTGCGCGGACAGCAGCCGGGTGGTAAACGTCGCCATACGGACTCCTTGCTTGTGCACGAACCTTGACCATGGATGCGGCGGCGGGCCGCGGCATTCCCCACGCGGTCAATGTAGCGTGCGCGCGGGGTTGGCCAGAAAGTCCAGCAAGGTGGCTTCGAAGCCCTCGGGGTCTTCCAGCTGCGGCCAGCGCCCCACCTCCGGCAGCAGCGCCAGGCGCGCATCGGGCAGCACCTGGACCAGCGCCTGTAGTGCCTCGGGCGGGGTGCACGGGTCGGCGCTGCCGCCGATCAGCAGCGTGGGCTGCAGTACGCGCGCGAAGTCGCGGGCATCGCGCATGAAGGTGGGCAAGGCCTGCAGCGCGCGCCTGTAGGTGGCCGCGTGCACCCGCTCCATGCTGCGGCGCGCCAGCTGCAGCCCCTCGGGCAGGGCGCGCGGCCCGGCCTCCTGCGCGATCAGGCGCTGCGCCAGCGCGGCCATGTCCAGCCCCTGGCCCAGCAGTTCCTGGCGCACGCCGGGCCAGCGCTGGCGGGCCGCGTCGTCCAGCGGCGGGCCGCCGGCGCACAGCACCAGGCGCTGCACGCGGGCGGGCGCGCGCAGCGCCAGTTCCAGCGCCAGCATGGCCCCCATGCCGTGCCCCACCACGGCGGCGGCGTCGCAGCGCAGCGCATCGAGCAATTGCAGACAGCGCTGCGCCAGACCCTTGAAGCCATAGGGATCCAGCGGAGCGCTGCGGCCGTAGCCGGGCATGTCCCAGGCCACGGCACGCCGGCCCGCACCCGCCAGGGTGTCGAGCAGGGGCGCAAGGCTCAGGTGGTCGGCGTCGGCGTCGTGCAGCAGCAGCACGGTGGGGCCATGGCCCAGCAGGGAAAAACTTGGCAGCACGGGGTGTTCTTGGTTTGGGGTCTTGGGCGGGCCGCGTGGCGGGCGCTGCACCCTCGGCCGATAATACGCCCCAGTCCTTTTTCCGCATGCGCGCACGCCGCGCCGCGCTCCGTGAACCGCCCCCTGCCCCGTCCCGCCATCGCCCAGCCGCCCGACTTTTCAGCGCGCGAATTCCGCAACGCGCTGGGCATGTTCGCCACGGGCGTGACCATCGTCACGGCGTACGGGCCCGGCGGCCAGCCGGTGGGGCTGACGGCCAGCTCGTTCAACTCGGTGGGGCTGCACCCGCCGCTGGTGCTGTGGAGCCTGGCCAACCAGACGTCGCTGCTGCCGGTGTTCGCCCAGGCCACGCATTACGCCATCCATGTGCTGACGGTGGAGCAGCGCCTGCTGGCCGAGCGCTTTGCCACGCGCGGCATCGACCGCTTCGCCGGAGTGGCGCAGCGCCCGGGCGCCAGCGGCGCGCCGCTGATCGAGGGCGCGGCGGCCGTGTTCGAGTGCTTCAACCGCAGCCAGTACGTGGAGGGCGACCACACCATCTTCGTCGGCCAGGTGGAGCGCTGCAGCCACCGGGACGGCGCCACGCCGCTGCTCTACCACGACGGCATGTTCTATACCGAGCACCCGCTGGGCCGGATTTCGGCCACGGTGACGCGGCCGCTGCACAAATAGGGCGCCGCCGAGCAGCCAGCCGGCCGCGCAGGCGGCGCTACTTGACGCCCTCGGGCAGCTCGATCTTGACCTCCAGCACCTCCAGGTTGTCCTGGCGCTCGAAGCTGACCTTGAGGTCTTCGGAGTTGATCTTGACGTACTTGGAGATCACCGCCATCAGCTCGCGCTGCAGCGCCGGCAGGTAGTCGGGCTGGCCGGCGTTGCGCCCGCTGCGCTCGTGCGCCAGGATGATCTGCAGCCGCTCCTTGGCGACCGAGGCGGTTTTCTGCTTTTCGCCCAGCAGGAAGGAAAGAAAGGACGCCATGGCTTATTTGCTCCCGAACAGCCGCTTGAAGAAGCCGGGCTTCTCAGCCTCGATGAAGCGCAGGGGCTTGTCGGCGGCGCCCAGAAAGCGCGCCACCACGTCCTTGTACGCCTCGGACACGTCGGAGCCCGCCAGGTGGATGGCCGGCAGGCCCTGGTTGGATGCCTGCAGCACGGCCTCGGACTCGGGGATCACGCCGATCAGCTTGATGCGCAGGATGTCCTGGATGTCCTCCAGGCTGAGCATCTGCCCGTCCTCGACGCGCGCCGGGTTGTAGCGCGTGATCAGCAGGTGCTCCTTGACCGGCTCGCCCCCTTCCATGGCGCGGCGGGTCTTGCTCGCCAGCATGCCCAGGATGCGGTCGGAGTCGCGCACGCTGGAGACCTCGGGGTTGGTCACCAAGAGCGCCTCGTCGGCGAAGTGCATGGCCATCAGGGCGCCGCTCTCGATGCCGGCGGGCGAGTCGCAGACGATGTATTCGAAATCCATCGCCGCCAGATCCTTGAGCACCTTCTCGACGCCGTCCTGCGTCAGCGCGTCCTTGTCGCGCGTCTGGCTGGCGGCCAGCACGAACAGGTTGTCGCACTGCTTATCCTTGATCAGCGCCTGGTTCAGGTTGGCCTCGCCGTGGATCACGTTGATCAGGTCGTAGACCACGCGGCGCTCGCAGCCCATGATCAGGTCCAGGTTGCGCAGGCCGACGTCGAAGTCGATGACGGCGGTCTTGTGGCCTGCCAGGGCCAGGCCGGAAGCGAAGGCGGCGCTGGTGGTGGTCTTGCCAACGCCCCCTTTGCCGGAGGTCACGACGACAATTTTGGCCATGGTGTGCGGTTTCCTTGCTGTGGTCGGTTGATGAGGTCGGTTGCGTGCGGTGCAAAAAATCAGATCGGCTCGATCAGCAGCTTCTCGCCGTCGAGCCGCACCTGCGCCGGCTTGCCGCGCACGTCGGCGGGCAGCTCGGTCTCGGTGGTGCGGTAGATGCCGTTGATCGACACCAGCTGCGGCTCCATGCAGGTGGTGAAGATGCGGGCGCTGGTGTCGCCGCGCGCGCCGGCGATGGCGCGTCCGCGCAGCGGCGCGTAGACGTGGATGTTGCCGTCGGCAATGACCTCGGCGCCAAAGCTGACCATGGCCAGCACGATCAGGTCGGCGCCGCGCGCGTACACCTGCTGGCCCGAGCGCAGCGGCTTGTCCACCACCACGGTGGCGGCGGGCACGGCCACCTCGCGCACGATCTCGACCTCGCGCACCACTTCCGCCGCCGGCGCCGCGGGCGGCTGGGACTCGGTGCCGCGCCCCTGCGGCGCGTCGGGCGCGGCGACCAGGCCGGCGCCGTGCGCCGCCTGCATCTGCGCGGCGCTGCCGCCGCGCACCGCCACGGGCTGCGTGCGGTAGCGGCGCAGTTCGCGCACCAGCGCGGCGAAGTCGATGGGGGCGGGGTCGTCGTGCACGCCGGCCAGGTCGATCAGCACCGGGTCGTTGTCGAAGAAGCCGCTGTCGCCGCCCAGGCGCTGCGCCAGCTCGGCGGCGAGCTGCGCGGCGTCGGTGGATTTGAGCGCCACGGCCACCACGGGCAACTGGGCGCTTTTGAGGTCAAAGCTGGTGCGGGCGTGGCCCGGCTGGTCAACGGCCATGAAGGGTGCGGGTAAGGCGCTGCGCAAAAACCGCAGTGTACCGTGCGGGCCCGGGAGCAGCGGGCTCCAGGCGCTGCGGCAATCCGGATGCCACATACGAGGATGATTGCATTTTGATAGCTTTTCGCGCTTATCTATAAACAATCGTAGCTATCAATATATCAAAGATTGTTTATAGATAAGCGTAAACAGCTATTATTTATGTAGTAATTTGCTGCGGATATCACAGCTTGGGGATGCGGATGCGGCTGATCATCAGCGAGCCCGACAGCGCGAACAGCAGCACCAGCGGGTGCAGCGTGAAGCCGCCGACGACGATCGCACCGCCCCAGAGCTGGCCGCGCACCGCGCCCACCCACGCCGCCAGCGCCAGCAGGCCGACTAGGGCGATGGAGGTGGGGATGGGCGTGCCCTCGAAGTATTTGACCTTGCCCGAGTCGTTGTCGGCCAGCGCCTCGGCGGTGATGTTGTAGCGCGCCAGGCGCGAGACGCCGCAGGCCACGAAGAAGGCCAGCACGACGCGGTCGTACAGCCCCTGCATGCCGCAGCCGTAGGCGATGAGCGCGGGCGCCACGCCGAACGAGATCACGTCGGCCAGCGAGTCGAGCTCGCGCCCCATGGCCGAGGTCTTCTGGCGCCAGCGCGCGATGCGCCCGTCGAGCACGTCGAACACCAGCGCCGCCAGCACCAGCGCGCAGGCGTAGAGCACGTGCTGCGCGTTGTGCGTCTCGATGTAGGTCAGCGTGGAGAACAGCGCGCCCACGCCGCAGACGGCGTTGCCCAGGGTGAACCAGTCCGCGAGGTGGAACTCGCGGATCATCGAAAAGCGTTTGGGAGCCGATTGCATGCGCGCATTATCAGGCGCGCGCCTCCCGCTGCGCCGCAAACGCCACGTACCAGTCCAGGCAGCCGGGGTTGGCCATGGCGTCGCGGTTGACCACCTTGTCCAGCGGCTGGCCCAGCAGCAGCTTCTTGATGGGCAGCTCCTGCTTCTTGCCGCTGAGCGTGCGCGGCACCTCGGCCACCTGCACGATGGCGTCGGGCACGAAGCGCGGGCTGAGCGCGTCGCGGATCGCGGCGTTGATGCGCGCGCGCAGGGCGTCATCGAGCGCCACGCCCGGGCGCAGCACGACAAACAGCGGCATGTAGCTGTCGCGGCCCAGGTACTCCAGGTCGACGACGAGGCTGTCGAGCACCTCGGGCAGCGCCTCGACGGCGCTGTAGATTTCGCTCGTGCCCATGCGCAGGCCGTGGCGGTTGATGGTGGCGTCGCTGCGCCCGTAAATGGTGCAGCCGCCCTGCGCGCCGATCCTGAGCCAGTCGCCGTGGCGCCAGACGGCCCCCATCTCGGCCGGGCCGTCGCCGCCGCCGGGCCGCCGGCCGTGGCCCGGCGGGTACATGTCGAAGTAGCTGGCCAGGTAGCGCGCGCCGTCCGCATCGCCCCACAGAAACAGCGGCATGGACGGAATCGGCTGCGTGCACACCAGCTCGCCCACGGCGTCCAGCACGGGCCGGCCGGACTCGTCCCAGGCCTCGACGGCGGCACCCAGCATGCGGCACTGCATCTCGCCGGGCACCAGGGGCAGGTCGCGGTTGCCGCCGATGAAGGCGCCGCAAAAATCCGTGCCGCCGGAGATGTTGTTCCACCAGATGTCCTCGCCCGTCCAGGGCGCCGCCGCGGCCGCGCCGCCGCGCGCGCGCACCCGCCGGAACTGCTCCGTGCCCCACTGCTGCACCTCGGGCGCCAGGGGCGAGCCGGTCGTGCCCAGGCAGCGGATGCGCGACAGGTCGCCACAGTCGTCGGCCAGCTCCAGCCCCGCCTTCATGCAGTTGGCGTAGAACGCCGCGCCCGCGCCGAAGCTGGTCACGCCGGTGGCGGCGGCAAAGCGCCAGAGCACGCCCCAGTCGGGCCGCTCCTTGCTGCCGCCGGGGTTGCCATCGTAGATCACGCAGGTGGTGCCGCCCAGCAGGCCGCTGACCTGGGCGTTCCACATCACCCAGCCGGTCGAGCTGTACCAGTGGTAGCGCTCGCCCAGGCTGTTGGGCGCGTAGCTGCAGCCGATGTCGTTGTGCAGCCCCTTGAGCTGCAGCGCCACCAGCACCGTACCGCCGTGGCCGTGCACGATGGGCTTGGGCAGGCCGGTGGTGCCGCTGGAGTAGACGATCCACAGCGGATGGTCGAACGGCAGCCACAGCGGCTCGAACGCGGCAACTTCGGCATCATTTCGGGCTACAACGTCCGTGTATGTTGCGCAGTCAGCTATGGTTTTGGTTGCATCCAGGTTCTGCACCAGCAGCACATGGCGCAGCGTCGGCAGCGCCGCGCGCAGCTCGGCGAGTACGCCGCTGCGGTCGATGTCGCGCCCGCCGTAGGTCACGCCGTCCACGGCGATCAGCACCTTGGGCTCGATCTGGCGGAAGCGGTCGAGCACGGCATTGCTGCCCATGTCGGGCGCGCACACGCTCCACACGCCGCCCACGCTGGCCGTGGCCAGGAAGGCGACGATGGTCTCTGGAATATTGGGCAGGTAGGCCGCCACCCGGTCGCCCGGCTGCACGCCCTGCGCGCGCAGGTGCAGCGCCAGCGCTGCCGCCTGGCGGCGCAGCTCGGGCCAGGACAGCTCGCGCAGCAGGCCGCGCTCGTTGCCGCAGACCAGCGCCGGCTGGCCGGCCGCGTGCGCCGCGTCCACGTGGCGCAGCACCTGGCGCGCGTAGCTGGCCTGCGCGCCGGGAAACCACTGCGCGCCAGGCATGACGTTGCGCCCCAGTACGGCGCTGTGCGGCGTGGGCGACTGCAGGCGGAAGAAGTCCCACACGCTCTGCCAAAAAGCGTCCAGCTCGCTGACCGACCAGCGCCACAGCGCGTCGTAGTCGGCAAACGCCAGGCCGCGCTCGGCCCGGAGCCAATCCTGGTACAGCCGCAGCTGGGGCACGAACGGGGCGCAGACAGGCGCGGGGGTGGAGATGGAGTGGGGCAAGGGCTGGATCTGCATCGGCGCAGCGTAGCGCCGCCGCCGCGCGGCGTCACCCCCGCGACTGTCCCGGGTTTGACTGCCGCGGTGCGCGCGGGGCGGGAGACAATAGGCGCTTTCACCGCAACCGCGCAGCACCACCGCCATGCCTGAACCGTCCACGCAATCGTCCGCTGATGTCCTGATCGTTGGCGCCGGCCCGGCCGGCCTGTCGCTGGCCGCCGCGCTGGGCCAGGCAGGCCTGACGGCCACCGTGCTGGAGCTGCAGGACGAGGCCGCGCTCGCCGACCCCGCCCCCGACGGGCGCGAGATTGCCCTGACGCACCCCAGCGTGGCGCTGCTGCAGCGCCTGGGCAGCTGGCAGCGCCTGGCCGAGCACGACATCGGCCTGCTGCGCCAGGCCCAGGTGCACGACGGCCCTGTGGGCCTGCGCGGCGCCATGCAGCTGCACGCGGGCGGCAGCGGCGTCGATCACCTGGGCTGGATCGTGCCCAACCACGCGCTGCGCCGCAGTGCCTGGCAGGTGGCCAGCAGCACGCCGGGCGTGCGCATCGTCACCGGCGCGCGCGTCACCCAGGTGGCCACCCACGCCAGCCACGCCGAACTGCACTACGCGCAGCCGGGCCAGGGGGCCGACGCCCCGGCGCGGCGCCTGCAGGCGCCGCTGCTGGTGGCGGCCGACAGCCGCTTCTCGGCCACGCGCCGCCAGCTGGGCATCGGCGCGGCCATGACCGACTTCGGCCGCACCGTCATCGTCTGCCGCATGCGCCACACGCTGCCACACCACGAGGTGGCGCACGAATGCTTCGGCTACGAGCGCACGCTGGCCATTCTGCCGCTGCCCGCCGACCTGGTGGACGGCGCGCCGATGTGCTCGGCCGTCATCACCGCCGACACGGCCGACGCCCAGGCGCTGCTGGCCCTCCCCCCCGAGGACTACGCCGCGCGCGTGCAGGAGCAGTTTCAGCAGCGCCTGGGCGCGATGCAGCTGGTGGGCGAGCGCCACGCCTACCCGCTGGTGGCCGTGTACGCGCACCGCTTCGCCGGCACGCGCTGCGCGCTGCTGGGCGACGCCGCCGTGGGCATGCACCCGGTCACGGCGCACGGCTACAACCTGGGCCTGGCCGGCGTCGACGTGCTGGCCGGCGCCGTCGCCCAGGCCCGCGCGCACGGCGGCGACATCGGCGCGGCCAGCGTGCTGGCCCGCTACGCCAGCACCCACCACCGCCACGCCTGGCCGATCTACCAGGGCACCAACGCCATCGTGCGCCTGTACACCGACGCCCGCCCGCTGCCGCGCCTGCTGCGCCAGGCGGTGCTCGCGGGCGCGGGGCGGCTGCCGCCGCTCAAGGCGGCGATCGTGGCACAGCTGACGGGGCGCTCTGCATTCAATTTTTAGTCCTTTTTCAATAGCTTTCAGCGCTTTATGAATAAGGGTTTTGTGCCAGTTTTGCCATAAATCCCCGAACACCCCCACAATACGCGGCAATTCCATAAGGGGGGCGCGATGGCCTGGTTGGCATTGTTGGCGGTTGGGCCGTTGCTGTACGCGCTGATGCTGCTGCTCGCGGCGCTGAATTTCCGGCGCTTGCGCCTGCGCTCGGCGCCGCCGCTGGTGCCCATTCCCCGCGAAGCCATGGCGCCTGATGCGCGCACCGTGCTCGATGCCATGCAGCCGGAGCTGCAGGCCCTCGGGTTCACCTGGCGGGCCAGCCTGCGCGGTAACCCGCCCGCAGTCATGCAGCCCGAGATCACCACGGACCTGGACCTGTACGCCCATGCATCCGGACAGGCCTGGGCGGTGGCCCAGCCGTACGGCAACGGCTACGGCCGTGCCTATGGTGCGGTGGAATGGCTGGTCTGCTTCGCCGACGGCCGCAACTGGTCGTGCGTCAACGGGCAGGCCCACGAAATCCTGGACGTACCGCCGGGCTGGACCTGCTTCGACGACCTGCAGCCCGACACCGCCGCGGCCTGGCAAGCCTGCGCACGGCGCCTGGAGGCCGCCAACACCCCGGTGGTGGCGGATCAGGACGAGGTGCTGCGCCGGCTGGCCGAGGCGCGCCAGGGCATGGCTGCGTCCCTGGCCGCGCAAGGCCGGGCCCATGCCGCCGGGCCGGGCCTGTACCAGCTGACCTGGCGCGAATCCCTGCGCGCTACCTGGCGCCTGGCGCGCGGCCAGCAGCAGTTGGCCCGCCAAGCGGGACAGGCCGCCCGCACCGCACCGCCGCCCACGCCGGAACTCGCCCGCGTCCGCCAGGCGTCGGAAGCGCTGGGCTTCGAGCAGCAGGAGGCCCTGCTTGCCGCCCTGCATGCGGTGCCCGGCCGCCGCCACACCTTCTGGCTCACGGCGCTGCTCCTCGCAGTGGGCTGCGCGCTGTTCCTCGCGGTAGGCAGCACGCTGTTCTCCTGGCGCCTCGCCTGGATGCTGCTGCTGGTGATCGCGCTGGACAAGGGCGGGCAGTGGCTGGCGATGCGCTGGGCGGGCTACCAGCGGCAGTCGGTGTTCTTCCTCCCTGGCCTGGGCGACATAACAACGGGCGAGAAGCCCGACGCCACACCGCTGCGGAAGGCGCTGGTCTACCTGGCCGGCCCCCTGCCGGGGCTGCTGCTGGGCATGGGTGCGCTGGCCGCCGTCGCCTGGGGCCCAGTGGCGGCGCCCGGCTGGGCCATGGAATGGCTGGGTGTTTGCCTGCTGGCCAACTACTTCAACCTGCTGCCGCTCACGCCGCTGGACGGCGGGCGCGTGCTCGAATCGCTGCTGTTCGCCCGCCTGCCCGCGCTGCGGCTGGTGTTCGCGCTGGCGAGCATCGGCGCGCTGGCGGGCCTGGGGCTGTACCTGCACAGCCCGATCTTCGGGATCCTGGCCGGGATTCTGGCGTGCGGCCTGCCGTGGCACTGGCGGCTGATGTGCCTGGAGCGCGCCGTGCGCCAGGCCCACCCTCGTACGGCCCCATTGGACGCCGCCGCCGCCACGCGCCGCCTGTTCGGCGTGCTGCAGCAGCCCGCCTTCGCCCGCTGGCCCTTCGCACGGCGCGTGGCTGCCGTGCGCGGCCTGCGCCCCGCCCTGCAATCGCGCGCACCCGGCTGGGCCGAGGGCGCGGGCGGCCTGCTGATCTACCTGGCCTGTCTGGCGCTGCCGCCGGGCACGCTGCTGGCCGTCCATAGCCTTGCGCCGCAGGGTTCGCAGGTACTGCTGTCCCTGGTGGGCCTGAAACGGCCCCCGCCCGGGATAGGCGGCCAAGGCATGCAAGGCATCGAAACCGGATTGGCCCAAGCCCTTGAGCAGCCCGGCGCGAACCGGGTGGCGACCACCCTGGACGCCGCCAAGGCGATGTATATGTTCGGCACCCCCGAGAGCATCGAGCGCGCCCAGACGCTCTACCAGGAGGCCTGGACGCTGACCCAGTCCCGCTCGCCGCACGACATGGAGCGCGCCCAGGCGCTGCTGGGCATGGCCAACACAGCCCCCGAATCCGAGTCGCCCACGCCCGGGTACCTGCAGTTGCTGACCGACCTGCAAGGCGCGCAGGGCCCCGCCCGCCTGCTGCTGGCCCAGGTGCAGGAAACCCTGGTACAGCTCCCCCCGCCGGAGCAGACCCGCGCCCAGCGATTAGCGCTGGCGCGGCAGGCGGTGGAGAACCGGCGCGCCGAGTCGCGCCTGGACGACAGCCAACTGCTGCGCAGCCGCGAACTGCTCGCCCGCCTGCTGGACACCGACGGCCACGCGCAGGCCGCCCAGGCCCAGCTGCAGGCCAACCTGGCCGCACTCGAGCCATCCGCCGGCGCCACCGCCCCGCGGCCCGGCACGAGCGAGGCCTGGCAGATGGCTTTCGACCGGATCCAGGCGGAGGATTTGTACGCCTGGTTCCTGATCGACCATGGCCAGGCCCACGCCGCCATGGCGCTGGCCGCCCGCGCGGCCACCGCGTATACCGGCGCGCTGGAAGACCACGACCCCTGGCTCATCGACGACAGCCTGCGCACCTGGCTGTGGGCCGCCATCGAGTCCCAGGACGCCGCCGAAGTCCGCCAGGCCCTGGAGCGGCAACGCCAGCACTGGAGCGGGCAAAGGGCCAGGCGCCCCCACAACCGCGATGCGCTGGATCAGCTCGTCGCCGCGCAGATGCTGGGCGACGCCGCCCTGCGCGAGCAGGCCGTGGCGGCGCTGGCGGCGCTGCCGTGCCAACAGCTTTCCGCCTTCTACCAGCCTGGCGAGCTGCGCAACGACTGGCAGCAGCGCGCCCGCGCCCGCCAGCAGGCCGCCCTGAGCGCCGAGGGTAAATGCCCATAAAACTACCAAAACAATAGCTGTTTACTCTTTCTGTATAAGCCATTCACCCTAATTTCACCCACAAACCATAAAACCCCCTAACATCGCCCCACCCAACAACAAGGAGCGAACAAATGGGGATGTTTCAATGGAATGAGCGCCCGGCGCAGGCATTGCAGGGGGCGGGAGTCATCGGGCCGGACGAGCGCCTGCCCTGGGGGCAGACCGGGTTGATGGGGGTGCAGCACGTGATCGCCATGTTCGGCTCCACAGTGCTGGCGCCCATCCTGATGGGGTTCGACCCCAACCTGGCGGTGTTCATGAGCGGCATCGGCACGCTGATCTTCTTCCTGATCACCGGCGGCAAGGTGCCCAGCTACCTGGGCTCGTCGTTCGCCTTCATCGGCGTGGTGATCGCCGCCACGGCCTACGCGGGCAAGGGGGCCAATGCCAATATCGGCGTGGCGCTGGGCGGCATCATCGCCTGCGGCGCGGTGTACGCCGCCGTGGGCGTGGTGGTGCACCTGATCGGCACCGGCTGGATCGAGCGCTTCATGCCGCCGGTGGTCACCGGCGCGGTGGTCGCGGTGATCGGGCTGAACCTGGCATCCATCCCGGTCAAGAACATGGCGGCCAACAATTTCGAGGCCTGGATGCAGGCGCTCACTTTCGTCTGTGTGGCACTGGTGGCGGTGTTCACCCGGGGCATGGTGCAGCGCCTGCTGATCCTGGTGGGGCTGCTCATCGCCAGCGTGCTGTACGCGGCATTGACCAACGGCATGGGCCTGGGCAAGCCGGTGGATCTGTCGGGCGTGGCCGCCGCCGCCTGGTTCGGCGTGCCGCAGTTCCACGCGCCGGTGTTCAGCGCGCCGGCCATGGTGCTGATCGTGCCGGTGGTCATCATCCTGGTGGCCGAGAACCTGGGCCACATCAAGGCCGTGACGGCCATGACCGGCAGAAACCTGGACCAGTACATGGGCCGCGCCTTCATCGGCGACGGCATTGCCACCATGGTCAGCGGCGCGGCCGGCGGCACGGGCGTGACGACCTACGCCGAGAACATCGGCGTGATGGCGGCCACGCGCATCTACTCCACGGCGGTGTTCCTGGTGGCGGCCGTCATCGCCGTGCTGCTGGGCTTCAGCCCCAAGTTCGGCGCGCTGATCCAGGCGATCCCGCTGCCGGTGATGGGCGGCGTGTCCATCGTCGTGTTCGGCCTGATCGCCATCGCCGGCGCCAAGATCTGGGTGGACAACCGGGTGGACTTCTCGCAGAGCAAGAACCTGATCGTCGCCGCCATCACGCTGATCCTGGGCACGGGCGAGTTCACGCTCAAGTTCGGCGACTTCGCGCTGGGCGGCATCGGCACGGCCACGTTTGGCGCCATCGTGCTGTACGCGCTGCTCGATCGCGGCGAATAGCGCCTGCTACCTGCGCAGCATCGACCACACCAGGTCGATGCCCGCGGACAGCAGGTCGAACTGGTCGAGTCCGCCGCTCTGCCGCCCTTCGAGCCGCTCGCGCTGGCGCGCGCGCTCCTCGCGGGCGTTCTGCCGCTCCAGCGCCACCAGCGCGTCAGCCAGGGCGTCGGGGGTGCGCGCCTCCTGCCGCTGCCGGATCTGCTGGCCGTAGCGCTGCATGGCGCGGTCCACCGCCTCGGGGTCGAGCAGCGCCAGCGCCGAGCGGCACCAGGGGCAGACGTGGTCGCGCCGTATGTCCACGCTGGCGCCGCAGGCCGTGCACGCGATGGTGCCCACGCGCTGCGCCAGCGCCTCGATCTCGAAGTCGTTGAGGTGGCGCACAAAGCCTTTTTCCACCATGAAGGAGCCAAAAGTGGAAAACCGCCCGTGGCGCGCCGCGCAGCGGTAGGTCACGTAGCGCCCGCCGCGCGCCACGTCGTAGCCCTTGGCCAGCGCCGCGCTGCAGCGCGGGCACTGCAGGCGCGCGGCCACCGGCTGGTGCCGGTCGCCGTTTCTCGCGTGCAGCAGCTCGAACAGCTCCAGCACGGCCTGCGGACTCAGGCGCGTGTTCTCGTGCGGGTCGAACCAGATGCCCTGGCAGGCAAAGCACAGATCCAGTGTGAGGGTGGCGCCATCGCCGGCGGCGAACAGGTGCGGTTCGGCCAACTGGCGGCACGACGGACAACGGGTGGGCTGGGACATGGCGGCAATGGTAGCCAGGGTTGCGCCGCCCGCGCGGACACCCGCACGCACGCGGAGCAAGGCGTCAGCCGATGAAGCGCCCCGTCGCGCCCAGCACACCCAGGTCGATATAGCGGGAGCCGACGAACGGCGGCTGGCCGCTGTAGCCGACCGTGAAGCCGCCCAGATTCAGGTCGCGTATACCGGCCAGCGCGGTGCGCAGCTTGGCCTGCGTCGGATCCTTGCCGGCGCGGTCCAGCCCTTCGAGCAGCACGCGGGCGTTGATGTAGGCTTCCAGGCTGCCTTGGGTGAACTCACCGCCGCCCTTGGCGCGCATGGCGGCCTGGTAGTCGCGCACCACCTGTACCTTGGTGCTGCTCGGATCGGGCACAACCATGGTCAGCGCCAGGCCGCGGGCGTCCTCGCCCAGCCCGGCCAGGCTGGAGCTGGGCAGGCTCACGCTCAGGCCGGCCATGAGCACGCCGGGCATACCCTGCTTGAGGCCGTGCACCAGCCCCACCGACACCGTGCCCGCCGTGGCCAGCAGCACCGCCGCAGGACGCACCTGCGCCACGGCGGACAGCACCTGCGCCAGGTTCTTGCCGTCGGTGGCCAGCGCCGCCTGCACCGCCGGCTGCAGCCCCTTGGCGGTCAGCGCCTTGATGCCCACGTCGAGCAGCTCGCGGCCATAGCCGTTGTCCAGGTAGACGATGCCTATGCCCTTGAGGCCCATGCCCGTCAGGCGGTCGATCAGGCGGTGCACCTCGTCGCTGTAGCTGGCACGCACGTGGAACACGTTGCGCCAGTTCTGGCGCAGCGACGCCGCGCCCGTGACCGGCGCCACCTCGGGCAGGCCGGCGTCCTCGATGAGCGGGATGGTGGCGGCGTTGTTGGGCGTGCCCACGCACGACAGCAGCGCCAGCACGCTGGCGTCGGCGATGAATTTCTTGACGTTGGCCACGCTGCGCTCGGGTACGTAGCCGTCGTCCAGGATTTGCAGCTGCACGCTGCGCCCGTGCACGCCGCCGCGCGCGTTGACCTCGGCAAAGGCGGCGCCGGCGCCGCTCTGGATGTCTTTGCCGAAGTCCACCAGCGGGCCGCTGAGCGGCGCCGAGCAGCCGATGCTGATGGCCTTGGCCGTCACGCCGGGGGCATCCTGGGATTGGGCCTGGGCGACGAATGCGGGGGCCGTGGCTGCCAGCGCGGCGGCGCGCCCGGCATGAAGAACGAATTGGCGACGTTGCATGCAATGGTCTCTTGTGGAGTTTGGGGAATCGACCGCCACCGCGCCACGCGTGTTTGCATGGGCGACAGCGGCACCGGCGCAAACCGGCTAAGCTCGATGCGCTGCCCGGCAGCGGGCCGGGTGCGCGGCGATGCGGTTCATTCTAGTCACGCGCGCGCCGGCACCGTTTTTCATGCAACGCCGACCGAGACTGCCATGTCCCTCTGGAAAAAACCGATTTCGCTGGAACTGCTGAACCAGACCAACGCCGATACCGCCGCCACCCACCTGGGTATAGAGATCATCGAAGTGGGTGCCGACTTTCTGCGCGGGCGCGTGCCGGTGGACGCGCGCACGCGCCAGCCCTTCGGTATCCTGCACGGCGGCGTGAGCGTGGTGCTGGCCGAGACGCTGGGCTCGATCGGCGCCTACTACGCCTGTCCCGAGGGCGACCGCGGCGTAGGCCTGGACATCAACGCCAATCACATCCGCGCCGTCAGCAGCGGCTGGGTCACGGGCACGGCGCGCCCCGTGCACGTGGGGCGCACCACACAGGTGTGGCAGATCGACATGACCAACGAGGCGGGCGAGCTGACCTGCGTGTCGCGCATCACCATGGCGATCCTGGCGCCGCGCGGCTAGACGCCGTACGCCGCGCGCGCCAGAGCCTGGGCCAGGATCCACGCCGGGTCGAGCAGCGCCGCGCCGCGCGCCTGCGGCGCCTGCGGCAGCGCCAGGGGAATCTCGGTGCAGCCCATGATGACGGGCACGTCGCCGTGGCGCGCGAGCAGGGGCGCCAGCGCCTGGCCGAAGCACTGCGTGGCCAGCGCCGTGTCGCCACGCTTGACGCCGTCGTAGATGCCGCGCATCAGCAGCGCACGCCCGGCGGCGTCAGGCAGCAGCGGCGCAATGCCGCAGTCGGCCAAGGCCACGTCGTACAGGCCGTTGGCGTAGGTGCCGTCGGTGGCCAGCAGCACGGCGCTGCGCGCGCCGCCGGCCTGCAGGTGCCGCGCCGTCTGGCGCGCGATGTGCAGCAGCTGCACTTGCGCGCACCGCTCCTGCAGCTGCCCGTGCCAGGCATGCGCGGTGTTGCAGGCAACGGCCACGCTGTGCACTCCCAGCGCAGCCAGGCGTTCGAGCCCGCGCAGCATGTGCGGCAGCGGCCCATCGGGCGCCTGCGGGTCGGCCTGCAGCGCCTGGGTGCGGTCAGGAATCGGCAGCTGGGCCAGCCAGTGCTCGGGGTAGGCCTGGTCGCACACAGGCCGGCCCAGCGCCTGCAGCTGCTGCGTGCAGGCCTGCACGAACAGGCGCGCAAAGTCCACCCCGGCGGCTGGCCCCATGCCGCCGAGGATGCCCACCGCGTGCGGCGGCGCGCCGTGGTGGGCTGCCGACGGCATCGCTCAGAACGCGGGCTGGTCGCTCAGCTCGGTCAGGTTCTTCTTGAGCGCGTCGCTCATCGGCAGGCCCAGCGCCACGTCCTTGGGCGGGATGGGCTGCATGAACCACTTGTCGTACATCTTGGCGAAGGCGCCGGACTTCATCAGGCCGGCAATCGTGTCGTCCACCACCTTCTTGAACTTGGGATCGTCCTTGCGCACCATGCAGGCGTAGGGTTCGACCTGCAGCGCGTCGGCCACGACGTGGAAATCCTGCGGATTCTTGGAGTTGGCGATCAGGCCGTAGAGCAGGATGTCGTCCATGCCGAAGGCGGCGGCGCGGTCGTTGGCCACGAGCAGGAAGCCGTCGGCGTGATCCTTGGCCAGCACCATGTCGAAGCCCCAGTTGTGCTCGGCGTTGGCCTTGCGCAGCACCTGCAGGTTGGTGGTGCCGGTGGTGGTGGCCAGCACCTTGCCCTTGAGGTCGGCGTAGTTGTTGATGCCCGAGCTCTTCTTCACGACCAGGCGCGTGCCGGTGTAGAAGTGGTTGATGGCGAAGTCCACTTCCTTGCCGCGCGTGGTGTTGTTGGTGGTGGAGCCGCACTCCAGGTCGATGGTGCCGTTGCGCAGCAGCGGAATGCGGTTCTGCGACGTGACGGCCTGCCACTGCACCTTCAGGTCGGGGCGGTTCACGGCCTGCTTCACGGCGTCGGCGATGGCCTCGGACATCTCCACCGTGATGCCGATCGGCTTGTCACCGTTGAGGTAGCTGAACGGCACGGACGACTCGCGGTAGGCCAGCGTGATCTTGCCGCTGTCGCGGATTTTGTCGAGCGTGTCGGCGTGCGCGCCGGCCAGGCAGGTCAGGCCCAGGGCGGCGCACAGCAGCTTGGCGTGTAGTTGCATGGTTGTCTCCTTTTGCGGTGTAGTGAATGCAAGGCGCAGTGTAGGGACATCGCCCTGGCCGTGGGAATAACAATTGCGCCCCGGCCCATGCCGGTTGTTTATGGATTCATACCGCCGCACCCAATTCTGGCCGTGCATGCTTTGGCTGCGGCGCATAAGCCCATAACACCAGTGCATACCCAATGGCGTTAAATCCATGGGCGCCGCGCCGCATCCAGGCCTACAGTGCCGGGCATGGAAAACACCACCATGCATATCTGCGTCGTCGGCGCCGGCATCGTCGGGCTGGCGTCGGCCTATGCGCTGCAGCAGGCGGGGCACCGCGTCACGCTGCTCGACCGGGGCCCCGGCCCGGCCAGCGGCGCCAGCGGCGGCAACGGTGCGCAGCTGAGCTATTCCTACGTGCAGCCGCTGGCCGAGCCCGGCATCTGGAAGATGCTGCCCAAGCTGCTGCTGCAGCAGGATTCGCCGCTGGCCTTCCGCCTGCGCGCCGACCCGGCGCAGTGGGCCTGGGGGCTGCGCTTCCTGGGCGCCTGCACGGCGCAGGCGTCGCAGGCTGGCACGCGCCAGCTGCTGGAGCTGGCGGCGCTGAGCCGCCAGGCGTTCGAGGCCCTGCAGGCGCAGGAGGGGCTGGACTGCGACCTGCACACCCCCGGCAAGCTGGTGCTCTACCCCACGCAGCAGGGGCTGGACGCGGCGGCGCGCCAGGTGGCGCTGCAGGCGGAGATGGGCGGGGCGGCGCAGCGCATCGTCGATGCCGCCACCGCCGTGCGCCTGGAACCCGCGCTGGCCGGCTACGCGGCGCGCATCGCCGGTGCCGTGTACACGCCCAGCGAGAGCGCCGCCGACTGCCGGCTGCTGTGCGAGCGGCTGGCGGCGCTGCTGGCCGGACGCGGCGCTGCGCTGCGCTGGAACACGCCGCTGCAGGGTTTTGAGCGCCAGGGCGACGCCATCACCGGCCTGCGCACCGACGCCGGCCTGGTGCAGGCCGACCATTACGTGCTGGCCTGCGGCTGGGAGAGCGCCGCGCTGGCGCGCCCGCTGGGCCTGCGCCTTCCGGTCTACCCGCTCAAGGGCTACAGCATCACGCTGGACGCCAGCGCCGCGCCGGCGCAGGCCGCGCCGCGCGTGAGCGTGACCGACACCTCGCGCAAGGTGGTGTTCGCGCGCATCGGCCAGCGCGTGCGCGTGGCCGGCATGGTGGAGATCGTGGGCCAGGACACGCGCATCGACCCGCGGCGCATCGCCAGCCTGTGCCGCTCCACGCGCGAGGTTTTCCCCGACCTGCCGCAAGACGGCGACGTGCAGCCCTGGACCGGCATGCGCCCGGCCACGCCCACGGGCCTGCCGATCACCGGGCGCCAGCGCGGCGGCCCGCGCAATCTGTGGCTGCAGACCGGGCACGGCGCGCTCGGGCTGACGCTGGCCTTCGGCTCGGCGCAGCGGCTGGCAACGCAGATCAGGGGGTAACCAACAACCCGCGCAGCGCCTTGCGCATTTCCTGCACCATGGCCTGGGCCAGCACCGAGCCGGGGCGCTGGCCCAGGCGCAGCGCGTTCACGCCCACGCTGATGCGCGGCAGCAGCGGCAGCACGTCGGCCTTGGCGCGGTCGGCGGCCAGCGCGGTGCAGCCGTCCACGATGGCCGCGCCCAGGCCGTACTCGGCCATGGCCAGCGCCGCGTGGTAGGTCTGCACCGTGACCACCGGCGACAGGCCCACGCCGTGCTCGCGGCAGGCCTGGCCCAGGCGCATGCCCAGCGGGTCCTTGGCGTCCAGCGCCACCAGCGGCAGCGCGGCCAGGTCGGCCAGCTCCAGGCCGGCGCCGCGCAGCCGCGACGCGGGCAGCAGCCCCTTGGGCAGCACGCAGTACATGTCCACCTCGGCCAGCAGTTCGTGCTCCAGCGCGGGCTGGCCGGCAAAGCTGATGACGAAGCCCACGTCCGCCTCCTGCAGCAGCAGCGCCGACACCACCTGCGGCGTGTGCAGCGCCTGCACCTGCACCTGCACGCGCGGGTAGCGCCGGCGCAGGCCGGCGACGGCGCGCGGCAGCACGTCGCGGCTGAGCGCGAACACCGTCAGCACCTGCAGCCGGTCGGCCGACTGGCCGTGGCGCAGGTTGACGGCCAGGCGCTGCACCTCGTCGAGCTGCTCGAACAGCTTCTCGATGTGCGGGAACAGCGCCAGCGCCTCGTTGGTCGGCGTCAGGCGCCCGCGCGCGCGCTGGAACAGCGCGAAGCCCAGCTGCAGCTCGGCGTGCTGCAGCGTGCGGCTGACCGCCGGCTGCGTCACGTTGATGAGCCGCGCCGCCGCGCTGACGCTGCCGGTCTGCATCACCGCGTTGAAGACTTCGATATGCCGCAGGCGCATCACAATCCTTTTGATAGCTGTTTGCGCTTTATGAAAGCCATATTCAAATATTTTTATATCTGAGTTTGTTGTTTATCAAGCGTAAGCAGCTATTGTTTTAATTATCCCCGTCCGCCTGCAGCCGCGCCAGGCGCTCGCTCTTCCAATACACCTCGGCGCCGCCGTCCACGCGGTTGAGCACGCGCGAGAGCACGAACAGCAGGTCCGACAGGCGGTTCAGGTACTGGCGCGGCGCGGCGCGCATGGCCTCGGTCTGCTGCAGCGCCACCACGGCGCGCTCGGCGCGGCGCGCCACGGTGCGGCACACGTGCGCCTGGCAGGCGGCACGCGTGCCGGCCGGCAGGATGAATTCCTGCAGCCGCGGCAGGCCGGCGTTGTAGTGCGCCAGCGCGGCGTCCAGCTGCGCCAGCGCCTCGTCCTTGAGCGCCTCGTAGCCGGGCATGGACAGCTCGCCGCCCAGGTTGAACAGCTGGTGCTGGATGTCCACGAGCAGCTCGCGCACGTCCGGCGGCAGCGCCTCGCACAGCAGCAGGCCGACGTGGCTGTTGAGCTCGTCCACGTCGCCCATGGCGTGCGGGCGCGCGCTGTGCTTGGACACGCGCGTGTTGTCGCCCAGGCCGGTGGTGCCGTCGTCGCCAGTGCGCGTGGCCACTTGTGAAACTCGGTTGCCCATGGGGCGCTCCTTGCAAAGAATTGGCGATCGGCCAAGCATAGGGCAACGCCGCCCAGCCGCCGGCCCGCTTCCTACAATGGCTGCACAGACTTTCCGGAGACACCGCCCATGAACGCCCCCCAGCCCGCCATTGCCCCGCGCCCCGTGCCGCAAGCCCTGCTGGACGCGCTGAGCGCGCGCTTCGGCGCGCAATGCTCGACCGCGCAGGCCGTGCGCGCGCAGCACGGGCGCGACGAGGGCTCGATCGACGCGCCGCCGCCGGCCGCCGTGGTGTTCGCCGAGCGCACGCAGGACGTGGCCGACGCGGTGGCGCTGGCTGCCGCGCACGCCGTGCCGGTGATCGCCTACGGCGCCGGCTCGTCGCTGGAGGGCCACCTGCTGGCCGTGCAGGGCGGCATCAGCATCGACGTGAGCCGCATGAACCAGGTGCTGTCCATCGACGCCGACGACCTGACCGTGACGGCGCAGCCCGGCATCACGCGCAAGCAGCTCAACGAAGCCATCAAGGACAGCGGGCTGTTCTTCCCCATCGATCCCGGCGCCGACGCCAGCATCGGCGGCATGGCCGCCACGCGCGCCAGCGGCACCAACGCCGTGCGCTACGGCACCATGCGCGAGAACGTGCTGGCGCTGCAGGTGGTGACGGCCAGCGGCGAGGTGCTGCGCACCGGCACGCGCGCCAAGAAAAGCAGCGCCGGCTACGACCTGACGCGGCTGCTGGTGGGCAGCGAGGGCACGCTGGGCATCTTCACCGAAGTCACGCTGCGCCTGTACCCGCTGCCCGAGGCGGTGAGCGCGGCCATCTGCTCGTTCCCGAGCATCGAGGCCGCCGTGCGCACCGTCATCGCCACCATCCAGCTGGGCGTGCCGATCGCGCGCTGCGAGCTGATCGACGCCCACAGCGTGCGCATGGTCAACGCGCACAGCAAGCTGGGCCTGCGCGAGGAGCCGATGCTGCTGATGGAATTCCACGGCAGCCCGGCCGGCGTGCGCGAGCAGGCCGAGACGGTGCAGGACATCGCCCGCGAGCACGGCGGCCAGGACTTCGAATGGGCCACCACGCCCGAGGAGCGCACGCGCCTGTGGGCGGCGCGGCACAACGCCTACTTCGCCGCCATCCAGAGCCGCCCGGGCTGCAAGGCCATCAGCACCGACACCTGCGTGCCCATCTCGCGCCTGGCCGACTGCCTGCTCGACTCGGTGGCCGAGGCCGACGCCAGCGGCCTGCCTTACTTTTTGCTGGGCCACGTGGGCGACGGCAACTTCCACTTCGGCTACCTGATCGACCCCGCCGTGCCCGCCGAGCGCGAGCGCGCCGAGCAGCTCAACCGCCAGCTGGTGGCGCGCGCCCTGTCGATGGCCGGCACCTGCACCGGCGAGCACGGCGTGGGCGTGCACAAGATGGACTTTCTGGCGCACGAGGCCGGCGCGGGCGCCATCGGCATGATGCGCGCCATCAAGCGCGCGCTCGACCCGCAGAACATCCTGAACCCGGGCAAGATCTTCACGCTGTAGCGCGCGGGCCGCCAGCCAGCAGCCCCAACCGGCAGGTGGCTAGCCGAACAGCTTGTTGGCCGTCTCGGCGATCAGGCGCCCCTGGAAGCGCGCGCCGTCCAGCTCGATGGCGCTGGGCTGGCGCTGCCCCTGGCCGCCGGCGATGGTGGTGGCGCCGTAGGGGCTGCCGCCCACCACCTCGTCGAGCGCCATCTGCCCCTGGAAGCTGTACGGCAGGCCGACGATGACCAGCCCGAAATGCAGCAGGTTGGTGATCAGCGAGAACAGCGTCTGCTCCTGCCCGCCATGCTGCGTGGCCGTGGACGTGAACGCGCCGCCCACTTTGCCGTTGAGCGCGCCGCGCGCCCACAGGCCGCCGGCCTGGTCCAGAAAGCTGGCCATCTGCGAGCACACGCGGCCAAAGCGCGTGGGCGCGCCGACGATGATGGCGTCGTACTGCTCCAGGTCGGCCACCGCAGCCACCGGGGCCGCCTGGTCGAGCTTGAAATGCGCCGCGCGCGCCACCTCCAGCGGCACCGTCTCGGGCACGCGCTTGACGTCCACCGCCGCGCCCGCGGCGCGCGCGCCCTCGGCCACGGCCTGCGCCATGGTTTCGAGGTGGCCGTAAGTCGAGTAATACAGAACCAATACCTTGGACATGCCGGATTCCTTTGCAGAGTAGGCGCTTGCCGGAGCCGCAAGCGGGGCGCGCGGCCAGCGCAGGCCGCATGCTTGCAATATGCCACCAGCGGCCGCGCCTTGCAGGCGGCGGGCCAGGCCCACATCAACGCGTCAGCGCTGCGGCGCTACGGGGTAAGGCGCCTGCGCGGCGCCTGCGCCCGGCACGTACAGCAGGTTGACCACGCCCATCACATCGTCCACCAGGCCCACCGCCTGCTCCAGCAGGCGCGCCTGCGCGGCCGACGGCACGCAGCCCAGCAGCGTGACGATGCGCCGCTGGCCCAGCACCCACACGCTGGTGTCGTCGAAGCGCCCGTCCTGGCGGATGTACTGCTGCACGCGCGGCACGATCTCGGCGTCGTACAGATACGAGTTGGCCAGCCGGCAGCGCCCCGACAGATAGCAGCTGGCGCCGTGCTGGGTGCGCTCGTGGTTCAGGTCGCGCACCTGCTGCGCGGTATAGCGCGGCGCCTCGGGCACCGGGCAGCCGGCCATGGCCGAGGTGACCGGCACGAACGGATCGTGAAACGGATTGACCAGCGCCGCGGCATCCTGCGCCCCCGCGTGCGCCGGCAGCGCCGCGCAGCACAACAACCAAGCGCGCCATTGCATTGCCGGGTACCTCCTGGGCGGGGTTATACGGCGTGGGGCTGTGGGCTGGCAACCAGGCGGCAGTGCCGCCGGAGTGCGCGAGGGGTTTGTTCAACGCCGCCTGCAGCGCGTGTGCGTGCGTTCACGCCCTTACGCCATCTGCACCCGCCGCGCCGCCACGCCCGCGCCGACGAAGCCGGCCGAGACCACGCTCAGCGCCAGCGCCAGCGCCGAGCCGTAGAAGATGCCCGAGTGCATGCGCCCGTCCAGCATCGCGCCGAACACCGGCGCCGCCAGGCAGAAGCCCAGATCCAGCCCCGAGTACACCGTGCCGTACACCCGTCCCGTGGCTCCCGGCGGGGCGGCGCGCTTGATGAGCATGTCGCGCGAGGGGCCGGCAATGCCGATGCCCGTGCCCGCCAGCGCCGCCACCGCCAGCGCCGCCATGCCGGGCAGCCACTGCAGGCCGACCAGCACCAGCAGCGCGGCCGACGCCAGCAGGCAGACGCTGATGATTTTCTCCAGCCGCTGGACGCGCCCCACGAGGAAGCCGCCCACCACCATGCCGGCAGCGCCGCACAGCATGTAGCCGGTAACCACCATGGCCGCCAGCGGCAGCGGGATCGCGTACAGCTGCTCCAGCGCCGGGCCGGCAAAGCTCTGGATGGCGCTGAGCGAGCAGGTGCTCCAGAAGAAGAAGGCAAAGCACAGCCACACCGACGGCAGCTTGAGGAAGGCCATCGGGTGCTCCGCCCGGGCCGTGGCGCCCGTGGCCGCGCGGGCGGCGGGCGCGGCATCGCCCTGGCGGTCGTCCAGCGCCTCGCGGTTCAGCGCCATCACGGCCAGCACCGCCAGCGCCCAGGCCGCCGCGCCCAGACCGGCCAGGCGCCACGACCCGGTCATGGTGGTGATGCCCGTCATGAACACCGGTGCCACGGCCCAGCCCAGGTTGCCCGTGATGCCGTGCACGGCAAAGCCGTGGCCCAGGCGCGGCGTGGAGACGCGCTTGTTCAGGATGGTGAAGTCCACCGGGTGGAACGGTGCATTGCCCAGCCCGGCCAGCGCCGCCGCCAGTATCAGGCCCGCATAGCCGCTGGCGGAAGCCGCCGCCAGGCCGGCGGCGGCGAAGCTGGCCAGCGCGGCAAACAGCACCGGCCGCGCACCCACCCGGTCGACCAGGAAGCCGGCCCCGGCCTGGCCCGTGCCCGAGACGACGAAGAACACCGACAGCAGCAGGCCCAGCTCCGAATAGCTGAAGCCGAAGTCCGCTATCAGAAACGGGAACAGCGGCGGCAGCAGCATGTGAAAGAAGTGCGATGTGCCGTGCGCCAAGCCCACCAGGCCGATGGTGCGCGCGTCCTGGCGCAGGGGAACGGTAATGGTTTGCATGGGCACGATGTTAGGCAGGCCGGGCCGCTGCCGATATACGATAGCCTGCCAATTACTGTCGCAACCATGCCAAGCGCCGCCCCGCCCGCCTCCGCTGCCGCCCACGCCTCCCGCCCAGCGCGGGTGCTGTCGTACGTGGAATCGCTCACCCCGCACCTGTTCGTGCCCAGCCGCAGCCGGCCGGTGCGCGCCAAGTTCTGGCTGCTGGCCGCCGACACCCAGGTGCGCCCGCACAGCCATCCCTGGGCGCAGGTGGCGATCTCCACCGCCGGGGTGATCCGGCTGACGGTGGATACCGGCACCTACATCGTGCCGCCGTCGCGCGCGCTGTGGATTCCGCCTGGCGTGGAGCACGCGGTGACCATGGTGGAGGACGCCGACCTGCGCACCCTGTACCTGTACCAGAGCGCCGGGCGCTGCGGCCCCGATGTGGCGCGCGCCGACGAGGCGCCGTGGCGCCAGTGCCGCGTGCTGGAGGTGTCCGACCTGCTGCGCGCCCTGGTGCGCGAAATGCCCGGCGAGCCGGACGGCGCCGCGCCGCCCGCGCCCGACGTGCTGCGCCGCGAACGCCACCTGAGCGCGCTCATTCAGGATGAGCTGCGCCGTGCCAGCGCCGTGCGCCTGGGCGTGGATCTGCCGCGCGACAAGCGCCTGCGCCGCCTGTGCGAGGCCGTGCTGGCCGACCCCACGCGCCATGCCACGCTGGATGCCTGGGCGGGCGACAGCGGCGCCAGCGCGCGCACCATGGCGCGGCTGTTCCGCCAGGAGCTGGCGTGCACCTTCACGCAGTGGCATCAACAGGTCATCCTGGCCAAGGCCGTGGCGCTGGCGGCCGGGCGCCGGCCCATCAACCAGATTGCCGCCGAGCTGGGCTACGCCAGCCCCAGCGCATTCAGCGCCATGGTGCGGCGTGCCGTGGGGCAGCCGCCGGGGCGGTTTCTGGGCCAGGCGCGCACCGGGCCGTGACACGGTCGCTGCGTGGCCCATGCGGCCACGGGATTGGGCCGCGCCAAGCGCCGTGGATGCGCATGCGCAACGAGGTTGCAGATACCGCAGCCAGCATTTTAATTTTCAAGTATTTTAGGCCTCAAGGCCTTTATTTATAAGCCAAAGCAGCTATTTAAAAAATAGCTTATCGGCCTGCATCGGCGGCCCGCACAGCCCTAGTCCGGGCTGGCGCGCCCATTGCTCCAGCCAGGCCCAGACCTGCTGCACGCCATCGCGCCCAGGGGCTTGCAGGCCATGGCCGGCGCCTGGCAGGCTGCGCGCACAGTACGGCGCCACACGCCCCCGGGCCTGCTGGGCGAACCGTGCGTAGGCCTCGGGCGGCACCTGCGCATCGACCTCGCCCCAGACGTGCAGCAGCGGCCACGGGCCGGTGAGCAAGGGCTGCTGCACGCGCCAGCGCCACAGGTCGCGCCAGTAGCGCAGGCTGCGGCCTTGCGCTACGGCGCTGTCGGGTGCGCTGCCAGCCTGCAGCGCGGCCAGGGCCTGCCACTGCGCCAGCGCGCCGCTGCGCCGCGCCTGCAGCCGCCCGGCATCGCGCGGATCCAGGCCGCTGGCCGACAGCAGCACCAGACCGGCCAGGCGCGGCACGGCGGGGGCCAGCGCGGGCAGCAGTTCGGCGCCTTCGGAGATGCCGACAAGCACCGTGGGCAGATCATCCGCCGCGGCGTCATCCTCGCTACGCACCCACGCCCGCACGGCAGCCAGCGCGTGCGCCTGCCAGGCGGACAGCGTGTCGGCCTGCACGAAGGCCGGCGGGCAATCGCCGGGGGCGGTGGCATCCTGCGGCTGCACGCCGGGCTTGTGCAGCACCAGCACCTGGGCATGCAGCAGGCCGGCGAAGTAGCGCCCGGCAAAGCGCCCCATGCCGGCGCAGCCCGAGCCGGGAACCACGATGACCCGGTAGCGCAGCGGCGCCGCGCGCGCGCCGCGCACCAGTGCCTGCAGGCGGACAGTGCCGGCGCCGGGCAGCTCGATGCGGGCAAAGCCGTCCGCATCATCCGCCGCCGCGCGGGCTGGCGCGGTGCTGGCAGCGCATCCCCCCAGCCAGGCGTACAGGGCCGCAGACAGCACAAGGGCCAGCACCCGGCCGGCCCTTGCTGCTGCTGCGCGCGCGGCGGCGCTGCGCATTACTTGAGGATGATGACCTGATCGGCCGGCTGCGGCACGGGCTGGCCCGCCGGGTAGACCGCCGGTGCGGCGGGGCGCACGCCACGCGCCAGGTGGGCGTCGGTATAGCCCAGCTGCGTGGTCAGCTGCTGGTACACGTCCTGCGACAGGCTCACCGAGGTTTCCTTGATGACCTTGGCGCGGTTGGGCGGGGCGATGTCGCCGCGGTTGGACAGGATCTTGGTGTCGTTGCCCTCGCCCTGCGCCGAGAAGGCGGCCTTGATCTCGTACGTCCGGGTGTTGATGAGCGAGAAGTCGGCCAGCAGCTGCAGGCCGTACTGGCGCGTGGCGCTGGTCGTTCCCTGCAGGGGCGAGAGCGCGTCGGTGAAATCGATGCTGGAGATCACGCCGAACAGCACGTAGTCGGCGCCCTTGAACTCGCCCTTGCGAATGCGCGCAATGATGTCCTTGACATCGGGCTGGCGCTCAGGCTGGGCCATCTTGCCGCCCTTGACCTGGTTCAGCACCTGCTCGGCCTTGCTGGGCTGCGGCGCACCGCCGTCGAAGCCCTTGCCCTGCACCAGGTGGAAGTAGGTGCCTTGCAGGAGCGCACCCTTGATGTCGTTGGTGTAGCCGTGCAGCTCGCGCTGCTCGATGTAGCTGTAGCGCCCGGCCACGTAGGTGCCGCTGGCCTGCTCGGACGCCTGCATGGATTGCTGGCCCGAGTGCGAGCCCGAGCCGCTGTACGCGCCGTGGCTGTAGCCGCCGCTGTGGCTGCCCTGCGCGCTCATCTGGCTGCTGTGCTGGAAGGTGCCGGCCATGAAGTACTCGGATACGCGCTGCGAATACGCCAGGTCGGTGACGGCGATGCGCGGCGCGGCGCCGGCCTGCTGCGCCTGCGCCGGCACGCCCCAGGTCAGGGCCGTGGCGGCGATCACGGCCAAGGCCGTGCTCATGGTGGTTCTGCGTTGCATGGAATGCTCCTTACTCACCTCTTGCTTGTTTTGCGGATTTCTTTTTCGTCCTGCCACTCGATGGTGCCCTCCTCCACGTCGAAGAGCTTGAGCGTGAACTTGTAGTACACGTCCTTCGTGTCGGCGCTTTGCTTGACGATGCTGGTCAACTCGCCCTCCATCTGGTATCGGGCCGCCGTCATGTTGCCCAGCTTGGCGGTGCTGCTCTGCTTGTACAGGCCGCTCTGGTTCTGGCGCTGCAGCTCGTCCACTCCGGCCTGCATCTCGCGGATGGAGCGCACGAAGCGCACCTTGCCCGACTTGACCAGCGCGGTCTGGATGGAGTTCATCACGTTGGTGGTGTCGATGTACTCGCTGGTCTTGTTGCGCACGGTGGAGATCGTCACCGTGGGGCGGCCCTGGAAGATGCCGGTCTCCAGCAGGCTGCCGGTCATCTTCTCGGCGATCATCTGCAGGTCGGTGGAGCCGAACTCGTTGGTCACCAGCTCGACGGCCTTGGCGTCGCCGTAGTTGACCTGGCGGTCAAAGCGCACCACGGGGGACGACAGGTTCTGGCAGCCAGCCAGGGCGAAGGCACCGGCAGCGGCGGCCAGCAGCAGGGTTGTGCGTTGCAGTGTGTTCATGGTTTCAACCTCTCGTGCGCCGCGCTCAGCGCTCCACGTTCATCTCGATGCGAAAGTCCACGGCCGCGCCGGTGGGTGCGACGCTCTTGACCGTCTGCTGGCCCAGGCCAAGCACGCCCAGCTGCTTCCAGGATTCGCCGTCGCCCACCTGGTTGCCCACGTTGTCCAGCCACTTGAAGCGGTAGAACACGGTGCGGTCGCTGCGCTCCATGTTGGCCATGTCGGCCTGCACGACCAGCACGTCGTTCTTGCGCACGATGCGGATCTCGCGCACGGCGATGCCGTTGGCCTCGCCGCGCAGCGCCAGCTTGGAGGCCACCGCCGCGGGCGTGGCCGGATCGTGCTGCTGCGCCCGCGCGGCACCCGCCAGCGCGAGGGTGGCCACGCACAGCGCGGCCAGGGTATGGCGATGATTCATGATCGCTCCTTTGCTCTACAGGGTTACTGCGCTGGCGCGCTGGTGGCTGCCGCGGCCTTGGCCGGCGACGGCGTTTGTGCCTTGCGCGGCGTGCGCGCCTTGCGCGTGCTGCCGGCCTTGGCCTGCGGCGGCTGCACCGGCGCGGCCGCCGGCTCGGGCGCCGGGGCTGCGGCCACGGCCGGCAGCTGGCCCATCGACGCGACCTGGCCGACGATGACGCTGTTGTAGTAGATGCGCAGCGGCACCAGCGCGTACTGGCCTTCGACGTGGATGGGGTCGTCGAGCATGCGGCCGTTGATGCTGATGCGGTGGTCGCCCGGCGGCAGGTAGCCGCGCGCCACGTACACGCGCCCGGGCAGCATGCGCCACATGCGGTCGTCGGCCTGTTCGGTAGCCACCGACGCGACAGCGCCCAGAATGCCGCCGATCAGCCCGCCATGCTTTTGCAGCTGGTCCTGCATCACGCCCTTGACGACGGCGCGCGTGACGCCGCGCAGCACCATGCCGGGCATTTCGTCCTTGAGCGCGCGGCGCGCCATGACGTTCACGTCCACCACCTTGTCCAGCCTGAAGTCGTAGCCGGCCACCGACACCAGGCCCAGCGCCGGGTCGTTGGACGGCTCGATCACCGGGTACGAGATGCTCGCCGTCACCAGGCCGCGGCCGGTGGGCACGGGCAGCGTGAAAGCCTTGGGCTTGCGCGCCGGGGCGTCGCCCGCCTCGACGATGAAGAGCACGTCGGTCATGCGCTGCTTGCGCTTCCAGGTGAAGCTGGTGCGGCTGTCCAGGCCTCCCAGGCCTTCTTCGAGCACACCCGCGCCGGGGTTCAGCTCTATGGCCTTGCGATAGCCGGGGGCGGCCAGGCTGTCTTCACCCAGCACTTCGTACAGAAAGCCGGCCAGATAGTGGCTGAGCGCGTTGGAATACCCATTCTTGAGCGCCAGCACCTCGGGGTCGTTGAGCGTCTCGGTCGGGTAGCCGTTGATTTCCTTGGCCTCGGTGCTGGCGCCCTTGGTCTTGGCTTCCTCTTCGGCGGCCTGGGTTTCCTTGGCGCGAAACTCGGCGATCACCGCCTCGCGCTCGTGCGTGCGCTTGATGTCCACGCGCGCTTTGTCGTAGTCGCCCGTGGCGATGTGGTTGAGCGCCAGGCGCGTGGTCAGAAAGACTTTTTCGTAGTCCTGTCCTTCGTAGGCCTTCAGGCGTTCGCTGATCAGCGCCGCGCCCACCGTGCCCATGAGTTTCTCAGGGTTGGCCTTGGCCGTATCTTCCCATTCGCCGACCTTGGCGTCGGCCAGCAGGAACGCCTGGGTGCTGTCTTCGTAGCGCGTGTCCAGGCGCAGCAGCTCGCCGCGCTCCAGGTTGTAGAGCAGCGCTTTCTTGTCGTCGTCGGAGGTGGCCGACGCCTCCAGGCGCGCTAGCGCGGCCGGTATGCCGCCGTTCTGGCTGGCGCTCTGCACTTCGGTGGCAAGCTTGTCGTGGCTCTGCATATTGGCGCAGCCGGCCAGGGCCGCGCCCAGCACCAGAGCACCCAGCAGCCTCGCCCTTGGCAATGACCAATGACTCATGGGATTCCTTGCAATTGAATGTTTGAATGGCGCCGCACCGCAATCTGGGTTGCGGCTGCGGCCCGCGGCGCGCCCTCCTCCGGCGCGCTGCGGCTGCACAGGCAGTTGCTCCTCTGGCTGTCAGTTTCTCGGTTGTTCTTCAACGCTAGGAGCCTGTCGGACTTGGGAGTCGGCGGCTGCAAAATGGCCGCAGCGGCCCATTTTTCACCGTCTTTTTGCCCAATAGCTCGGCTATTGGGCTGCAAATCCGGCAAAAACTGTGCTCGCCGGGGCCATTTTCGCTTTCGCCGCCCCAAGCCCGACAGGCTCCCAGGCGCGAATGTAGCAAAACCCAGGTCGTAAGCTGCCAATACAGGGCGTACGGCAGGTGTTTACAAGGAAAGCAAAGGTAACCGGTAGACCCACACAGGGCGGCCGTCGGCGCCGGCCAGTTGCGCCGTGGGCGCCGCGTCGGGCAACGCGAACTCCAGGCTGACGAGCCAGCTGCCGGGCGCCATCTCGCCCGCCTTGACCAGCGCGCGGCTCATGCTCTCGGGCCGCTGGAACAGGTAGACGAGCTGGTAGCCGCTCCAGTCCGCCGCCCAGATGTTGCCTCGGCGCACGCGCGCCCAGGGGCAGCGCAGCGCGCACAGCCAGCGCAGCGGCCAGCTCCACTCCAGCCCGTGCAGGCGCGCCTGCGGGTACGCCTGGCGCAGCGCCTGCAGGCCGTGGCCCAGGCCGCAGCCGGCGTCCAGCACCCGGGCGCCTGGCGCCAGCGGCGCGGCGTCGGCCAGGCCGTGCAAGGCCCGCGCCGGCGTCGGGAAGATCGGCGCGTCGCGCCAGGCGTTGAGCGGGTACACGGCCAGCAGCAGGGCCAGCGGCAGCAGCCAGGCCCAGGCCGGCAGCTGCGCCGCGCCCGACAGCGCCAGCGACAGCGGAAAGCCCACCGCAATCAGCAGGCGGCGCCACCAGCGGTCGCCCCACAGGCTGGCGCCCGTGCCCAGCGCGCAGGCCGCCAACAGCGCCGGCCACAGGCCCCAGCGCGGCTGCAGCAGGGCGAACACCGCCCAGGCCGCGCCCCAGGCAAGCACCGCGGGCAGCGGCCAGGGCAGGCGCATGGGCCGGTCAGCCGCGCAGGCGCTCGATCAGCCCGTTGAGCGCGTCGAGCGAGCCGAACTGGATGGCCAGCTCGCCCATGTCCTCGATGCGCCCACCGCGCTTGACGCGCTTCTTGACGCGTACCTCGACCTCGGCCATCAGTAGGTCGGCCAGCTCTTCCTCGACGCGGCGGATGTCGCGCGACTTCTCCTTCTTGGGCTTTTGCGGCACCAGGTTGAATTCGGCGCCGAGCTTTTTCACCAGGCTCTCGGATTCGCGCACCGACAGCTTTCTGGCGGCAATCTGGTTGCCCGCCGTGATCTGCGTGGCGCGGTCGAGCGCCAGCAGCGCGCGCGCGTGGCCCATGTCGATGTCGCCCGCCATCAGCATGGTCTGCACCGGCTCGGCCAGGTTCAACAGGCGCAGCAGGTTGCTGGCCGCGCTGCGCGAACGCCCCACGGCCTGGGCCGCCTGCTCGTGCGTCAGGCCGAACTCGCGGATCAGGCGCTGCAGGCCCTGCGCTTCCTCCAGCGGGTTCAGGTCTTCGCGCTGGATGTTCTCGATCAGCGCCATCGCGGCAGCGGCCTCGTCGGGCACGTCGCGCACCAGCACCGGCACCTCGGCCAGGCCGGCCAGGCGCGAGGCGCGAAAGCGCCGCTCGCCAGCGATGATTTCGTACTTGCCGGCGTTGTCGCCGCCGGCCAGGCGGCGCACCAGGATCGGCTGCATGATGCCCTGCGCCTTGATCGATTCGGCCAGCTCGTAGAGCGCGCCCTCGTCCATGCGCGTGCGCGGCTGGTAGACGCCGGGCACCAGCTGATCGAGTGCCAGGCTGCTGGGCGCGCCGGCCTGCGCGGCCTGATCCTGCGCGGCCGCGTCCACGACCTTGGGGCCGAGCAGCGCCTCCAGGCCGCGGCCCAGGCCCTTGGGTTTTTTGGTGGCCATGTGTTTTCAATCCTTCCGGGACTTTTTCCAGTCGTGCGCGATCTCCCTGAAGAAATCGCGGTCAATCAATAGCCAGACGAGTACCGGGGCGAGGGTCGGCACGACCAGCACGCCCACCTGATAGCCGTAAATGATGGCCTCCATCTGCCATGGCTCGATTCTGAGCGTTCTGACGTTGAACCCGCTGGCGTTGAGCAGCTCCATCAGCAGATACATGACCAGGCTGAAGCTCTGCAGCGGCAGGAGCATCAGATACCCCAGCCCCATGCGCCACATGCGCCCGGGCGCGCGCCTGACGGCCCATGCCGCGAACAGCAGCGCGCCCAGTATCGGCAGGCCGAAGGCGTACCGGCCGGGGTTCGCTTCGAGCAGCACTTGCGCGCGGCGCCCGCCCGTGTCGGGCACGACGATTTCCACGGCCGTATCGACCTCGATTCTGCCGGGCTTCTTGCTGATGGTGCGCACCCACATCGGCGCCGATTGTTCCAGCGCCACGTGGGAGAGCGCCGCGACGGGATACGACAGCCACGGGGACGCCTTGATCCACAGCAGCATCAGGACGATGAAGCCGCCCACGGCGCACAGCGCAAAGCGCACCACCACGGTTGTGCGGCCCTGCCGGGCCGGGGTTTGCAGGTTGTCGTCAGCCATTGGCGGGCGCCGGCGTCAGCCGGGAGTCAGGTCCAGTGAATCGCTGATTCTGCCGCGACCGCCATCGCCGCGCGGCGCTGGCGGGGGCGGCATGGGCGCAGGCGGGGGCGGCGAGGGCGGATCGGACGGGCCAGCCCCCTGCGGCTCGCTCCTTGCCACGGCGCGCACCCAGAGCAGCCAGACCACCAGGACGTCGAGCATGATCAGCCCCTGCCACAGGTATTCGTGGGCAAAGTTGAAGACGTCGGTGCTCCACTGCCCGAGGTAGAAAAGGCTGATGACGCGCAGCACGTTCAGGCCCTGGATGGCAAAAAAGCCGACGGCGATGCCGGACGCCTTCTGCCGCCAGCTCGACGGGTAGGCCATGACCGCGGCAAAAAACACGATGCAGGCCTCGATGCCGTTGCACCCCGGCTCTATCGACACCCCGAACCCCGTAGCCGTGTTCCAGAGCACTTTGCCGGACGCCGCCGCCGTGGCGTCGAACCACATCACCAGGTGGGCGCAAATGCGCGCCAGCAGGGCCGTCCACGGCAACACCACGTGGCCTTGCACCCAGTTGAGCATGTTGATGCCAAACAGCGACAGCTGCCAGCCCAGGAACACCAGAAAGAAGCGCAGCATGATCAGCCCTGGCGCCCGGCCCCATCCGCCAGCTGGCGCAGCAGCGCCTGCCCCTGCGGCCAGTCGCCCAGGCCGGATTCGGCATTGATGTGCCCGCAATCGCCGCCGTCCACCAGGCGCGCGCCCCAATCAGCGGCCAGTTGCCGGGCGCGCTCGAAGCTGCAGTACGGATCGTTGCGGCTGGCAACCAGTACCGCGGGGAACGGCAGGCGCTGGCGCGCAATGGGCGTCCAGCCGGGAATCTGCGCGGCCAGGCCGGGCTGCTCCACGTCGCCCGGCGCCACCAGCAGCGCGCCGCGCACCTTGTGCGCATGGCGGCTGTGCGCCGCCCACCAGGCCGTCAGGATGCAGCCCAGGCTGTGCGCGGCCAGCAGCACGGGGGCGCCGCTGTCGGCCAGCACGTCGTCCAGGCGCGCAGTCCAGTCGCCGCGCAAGGGATGCAGCCAGTCGTGCTGCTCCACACGAACATGGCCCAGGCGCTGCTCCCACTCGGTCTGCCAGTGGCCCGGGCCGGAGTTCTGCCAGCCGGGCAGGAGAAAGACGCTGGGATTGGGTGAATTCATTGCTATGAATTAAATAGTATTCAAAACTTGCCGAACGGATGCCCCGCCATTACATCTTCTTGATGCGCGCCACCATCTCATGCGCGAATTCGACAAACGCCTTGCTGCCGCGCGCGCTGGGGTCGAACACCACGCCAGGCAGGCCGTAACTGGGCGCCTCGGCCAGGCGCACGTTGCGGGGGATGACGGTGTCGAACACCTTGTCGCCGAAGTGCGCCTTGAGCTGGTCGCTGACCTGGTTCTGCAGCGTGATGCGCGGGTCGAACATCACGCGCAGCAGGCCGATGATCTGCAGGTCGCGGTTGAGGTTGGCATGCACCTGCTTGATGGTGTTGACCAGGTCGGTCAGCCCTTCGAGCGCGAAGTACTCGCACTGCATGGGCACGATCACGCCATGCGCGCTGC
>Ga0222423_1000025_pt1 | contig 202888 bp, 174 predicted proteins | sample 3A0metagenome_FD_182472 | JGI IMG/M metagenome (GOLD analysis project Ga0222423, IMG submission 182472) | Enriched microbial communities from leaf-cutter ant dump, University of Wisconsin, Madison, United States - 3A0 (version 2) | ecosystem: Environmental > Terrestrial > Nest > Insects nest >...
AACTGCGTATGTAATTATCGAAAAATTTTGCAGCTTACAAAGAACATCAATGCCTCTTGGTTCCGGCCTAGAATGCAAATAATTTTTAAACTCTAACGAATCTTGCACATTACTTCCCTAATTTAACAGTTTATTAAACAGCCAAAACTATATATCTACAGCTCATATTTGACCAGCTCTTTTATTAATCAAAAACTTACACATGCCAAATATATCTGTGGATAATAAGTGCAAAATAAAATTGTAAATAAATAGCATTGGTTATTGTGTACAGCTGGAAGAATCGTTATATTTATTTACTGGTTATAAACACAGGTCGTTATCATGGAAGATGTTAGAATACCCTTGCCACACCATCCTCGTAAGCTACTGGACCAGTTCCGCGCGTTTATTCGTTTAGATGGAAAAAGTTATGCAACCGAAAATGTGTATGTGCATTGGGTTCGCCAATTTATTTTATTCCATCACAAGCAACATCCTGCAAATATAGGTAAATCTGAAGTGGAAAATTACTTATCAGATTTGGCGCTGCGATGTAATGCCTCACCCAATACACAGAAAACTGCATTAAATGCGATTATGTTTTTATACAATCGTTTTCTTAACAAACCTATTGATAAGCTTGACTTTCAATATGCCCGGAAGCCGACTCGCACACCAACGGTATTTACCCATTCTGAAGCTCTTGCTGTTATTGATAAATTATCCATGCCATATAAGTTAATGACGCAGCTTATGTATGGTAGTGGTTTGCGTGTTTCTGAGGTATTGCGGCTACGAGTTAAAGATGTTGATTTTGGGATGAAATATTTAATTGTGCGGGATAGTAAAGGTTACAAAGATCGCACCACACTACTTCCAAAATCTATTGTAGTGGACTTGCAAAATCAGGTATTGATTGTCGCAAAATTATTAGAGTTTGATATAGCCCGAGGTATTGATGGTGTTTATTTGCCACATCAACTTGAGAAGAAATATCCGCAAGCAGGCCACTCACTCGGCTGGCAATATATGTTTCCATCCACGGATGTGAGCAAAGACCCTCGCTCAAACGCAAGGCGACGACACCATCTCTATAGTACAAGCATCCAGGGACAAGTAAAAAAAGCAGTTAAGGCTTGTGGCATTCAGAAACAAGCAAGCTGCCATACCTTTCGCCATTCGTTTGCCACACGGTTGCTGCAAGCGAAATACGATTTAAAACAGATCCAAACCCTCATGGGACATACTGATATTCGTACAACTGAAATTTATTTGCATGTATTGGATGACCTTGGTGATAAAGTTAAAAGCCCAATTGATTAGGGATTTTTTATTGTGGAATAAACCCATCCAAACCCTGCTCACGCAAATAGTTATAGATTTTTTCCTCCTCATTTTTATCGGGCACATCGAACCAGATTTGTTTTTCTTCAGGCAAGCCTGTTATGTAAGACATATAACCATTTGCTGAAAAACCGGACTTAAAAAATGGGTTTGAAATGGGGTCAGTGAAAACTTTTTCCGGTGCTATTATTTTAAATCCTTTTTTAGTTAATTCATCGATGACGCCAACAATACAATATGCGGCCAAATCATTTTCGTGTAGCAATAACACTTGTCGAGGGCTAAAACCTAACATCATATGGGCTTTTGCATCGTATGTTGTGACGGCATCTACTACCATATTTACATAAGCTTTTTCTAATTGCCGTATATCAACAGTACGTCCATTGAATATACGTAACTGATAAAGATGGTCCATATATTCATCATGGACGCGAGTGGTTATATAGGTGGGTAAATAATCGTGTTCGATTAGAAAGGTTTGTAATTGCTGCAGCAGTTCCAGGTTGGAGTAGCCGTTGAAATAAGGAAAGTTGATGTGTTTATGGTAGTGGCTATAAGATTCCAAAATACCATTAGCTTTCATAATGTCGATAGGATAAGCGTAGCTTTTTTGACGATGCTCTATTGAAAAATTATGACCTGCATTCACGAGCAACTGACCAGTCTCATCATAAAAATCCAGGCGATCAATTGTGCTGGCCGTTACGTTTTTTGTTTTTATGAGAAACATAGCTTGTTTAACATCGGCACGCGCCATATTTTTTATTAGCATTTTGCTGCGCGCGGTTCCATCCAGACTGGTTGACTTTCCCAAGGTATCGGTAAAAGCTAAAACAATTTCTTGTGAGTAACTGAGCCGTGATGATATTCCAATAACAATTATCAGGCCGAACTTTATTGATAACTTTATAAGATGTTTGTTCATAATTTTTTCCGGCTAATTTTTAATAAAAAGCCGCGACATACGCGGCTTTTTATTATCAGTTCTTAATCAACTGCTTTCTTTAGATAATAATCATGCAAAATATACCACGACTTTTTCTTGATGCCTTTATCTGAAATTAATCCCTTGCGATTCCAGAAATCTTGCACAGATGGCAGAGGTCTGCGCGGTGAACGGAAATCTTTTAATATCCAGGGCGATAAACCACGCAAGAAAGTCATGTGTTCAATCATCAATAAGTTATTGATATAAACATCCGCCTGGTATTCTTCTGTCCAGCGTTGCGCTTTGTCTCCATGCAAACCTTGCAAAGCATCTGCGCCGAATTCACTCATGATAACGGGTTTGCGATAACGCGATGTCCATTTCAAACTAGCACAACTACCGGGTGTTGCAACATACCAGCCGCAATAGCTGTTAACGCCAATCACATCGACAACTGACGACAATGGATCATCAATTGATTTAACGCCGTTGTCGTCGCTTTGTGTATCAAGCGCTGCGGTAATTAATCGGGTAGGATCAAGCTCGCGCGCTTTTTGTGCGAGCTGGCTGATGAATTTTAAGCGCGCGGGTGAATTGGGTGTTTCATTTGCCATGGACCACATAATGATTGAGGCACGGTTTTTATCGCGTGCAATCATTTCTTCCAATTGATTTTCTGCTTTGTTATACACCGCAGGATTGTTAAACAATACCGTCCAGTAAACAGGAATTTCTGACCAGACTAATAATCCCATTTGATCGGCCATACGAACCATGTATTCGCTATGCGGATAATGCGCCAGGCGCACAAAATTACAACCCAATTCTTTTGCCCAGGTTAACAGGATTCTTGCATCTTCCTCACTCCAGGCGCGGCCAGGATGCAAAGGTGATTCTTCATGAATGCTGATGCCACGCAGGAAAATAGATTTTCCATTTAATAAAATATTTTCACCCTGCACCTGGATATTTCTAAAACCAATTTTGTCATGGACTGCATCTTGCGCAAAACGCATATCAACAGCATATAGTTTTGGATTTTCAGGTGTCCACAAGATTGGCTTGGCTGGAAATTCAAACTTAGCTTCACCATTTTTATTTAAGGTCAATTTTTGCGTGATATTTAATTCAGGAATGCGCAATTCCAGCTTATCGAGCTCTGCACGATCTTTATTAAAATTATCAACCCTTACCCAGCCTTCAAGCATTCCTTCTTCGGTTTTACTGAGTTGTACAAAGTAATCATGGATATGCGCTTTGGGATATTGCAACACTTTGACTGAACGCGTAATACCGCCGTAATTCCACCAATCGGTATTTACTGTTGGAATTTGATCGCGCTCACGGTGATTATCGACTTTCACGACCAGTGAATTTACACCGGGTTTTACAACGTCAGTAATATCAAATTGGAAAGGTGTAAACCCACCTTCATGTACATCAATTTTTTTTCCGTTTAAATAAACGGTCGCGTGGTAATTCACAGCGCCAAAATAGAGCGCGTAAGTTTGATCAGTTTTTTTGCCTATATCAAAATCGCGGTGATACCAGATGGTGCCTTCATATAAAAAAAGTTTTTCTTCCTGGGTATTCCAATCACCGGGTACATTGAGTTTAGGGGAGCGGGCAAAATCATATTCCACCAAATCGCTGGGGTTGGCCGGTTTGGCATTTTTAAAATAACCCGTGTCGGATTCTTCATAACGATGGTTGTAATAGCCATTTTCATAGGGATCTACAATGGTATCCCAGCGACCATCCAGGATGATGGCGCTGCGGGCGTCCGGGTTTTGAATGGCAATGTCAGCGAAGCTATTAGAAATGGCACCGCATGTGCCTAATAGAAATGCAGCGAGTGTTAAGTAGCGCATGATTGTCACCTGAATAATTACTACTTGAAAAAGTGTTTGTCCATTTGTTATTGCCAAATCAAGTGCAGCATTTTACTGCGCCCGGGCAAACAAACTTTTTACGTAATTTTAGAATAATGAAGGGATATGAGGGCAAAACAGTAATGCAGAACCATCAGGTTAGACATGGCCAGTTGCGTGTTATAAAACGATTAATCAAGGCTCGCCGAAACTCATATCCATACGCAGGCGATACTAACATTACTCGCCACCAATTGCGCCTCTCTAATCCTTGATCGGCAATATCTCAGTGAAATTTTATGTGAAGCAAGTACAACAATTAAGGATCGACCGAATAACACTCTATTTACCGTGGACTTGTCGACGGATTTTCGAGAGACCGGATTTTATCCATTCCAATAAATCGGCCGGAAATAGGGGTTTTGAAAAATAAAAACCCTGTACCTGATCAACACCCAAATCCATCAATATGCGGTAGTCTTCCAGGGACTCTACGCCCTCCGCAACCGTGATTAATTTTAAATTTTTCGCCAGGTCTACGGTGCTGGCTAAAATAGTTCCCTGTTGCGGGCGCGTTGCTACTTGATGGATTAATGAGCGATCTATTTTTAATTCAGTAGCAGGTACACGGGACAATTGCTGTGCATTGGCAAAGCCTGTACCGTAATCATCGATCGCGATATTGAAACCTTTTAAACGTAAACGTGCGAGAGTACGGATTGCGCAAGCCAGCTCACCGAGTAACGCGTTTTCGGTAACTTCCAATGTAATTTCATCGGGCGGAATCGCATATTCCTGGGCAAGGGCAGATAGCCAATCGGACAAACTGGCATCCGCCAACGACAGTGGCGATAAATTAAAAGCAAGGTGAAAGCGCAAACCCATTTGTTGCCATGTGCGCTTTTGCTGGAATGCTTTCACCAATAATTCACGGGTTAGTGTATCAATTAGACCGTGGCGCTCTGCGAGGGGAATAAATACGCCTGGCGAAATATTGCCTTTTTGCGGATGCTTCCAACGCGCCAGGGCTTCAACACCGCGCAGGATTAAACCTTGCACCGTTAATTTTGGTTGATAGGCGAGCGTAATATTACCCGCATCCAGCGCATTACATAAATCAATGACGGTCACATCGCTGGGCGCATCTTTTTCAGTTACTTCGTAATTTTTTAATTCGCGGACAAAACGCAGCAAACTGGTTTCCAATAAATCGCGCTGCAAGGGTTTCTGGAAAGTACCGAGCACATGCAAGCCATCGGCCTCTGCCATGGTTCCAACACTGGCAATTAAAATAGGATCTTTGGCACTGAGAATGATGACACTTTTTACGCATTTTTCTTGCGCGATACTGCGCAGTAATTCAATGCCATCCATGATTGGCATTTCCAAATCGATAAGCGCAACATCTACATTATGTGCGAGCAACACTTTAAGTGCATCGCGGCCATCGGTAGCACCATGAACTTCCTGCAGGCCCAATTCTGTGCATATGGCTTGTGCATGCATGCGCTGGGTAATGCTATCGTCGGCAACCAATACACTTAATTCATTTACCGCTGTTTTCATCTAACCCTCCAGCACTGCAGGTATTTGTGCCAGCGATAAAATTTCTTTTGCTGCACCCATATTAATTGCCTCTTTGGGCATACCAAATACAATGCAGGATGCCTCATCCTGGGCAATAGTTCTTGCGCCTGCTTGTCGCATTTCAAGCAAGCCGCGCGCGCCGTCATCGCCCATGCCCGTCATAATAATACCTGTAACGTTGCGTCCCGCTGCACGCGCGGCAGAACGGAACAAGACATCAACTGAAGGACAGTGGCGATTAACTGCAGGCCCGCGAAATACTTTTGCAATATATTGCGCGCCTGAACGCTGGATTTCCAAATGGTGTCCACCGGGAGCAATTAATACCCTGCCGGGAATTAAACGATCACCCGTTTCTGCTTCTTTCACATCTACTGCGCAAACACTATCCAATCGCTTTGCAAACGCAGCAGTAAATTTTTCTGGCATGTGTTGCACCACCGCAATACCCGGGCAAGTGCGTGATAAATTCACCAGGATAGTTTCCAATGCCTGGGTGCCGCCCGTTGAGGTTCCTATAACAGTGATGCGATCTGTGGTGCTGGTCATACTCACAAGATCGGTATGGGATGGCTTGCTGGCAACTTCTTTTTTGTTCGCGGGAGAATCTATTGTCCGTCGGGATACACGAGCAGAGGCAGCTCCGCGTACGCTGTTCCACAATTGTTGTTTGGCATCCAATAAAAAATCTTTTACGCCCAACTGCGGTTTGGTAAAAATATCGATAGCGCCAGCAGCCAAAGCCTGGAGTGATAATTCAGCACCTTTTTCTGCCAATGAAGAACAAATAATAACGGGCGTAGGACGCTCGCTCATCAATTGACGCAAAAAAGTGAGCCCATCCATGCGCGGCATTTCAATATCGAGGACAATAACATCAGGCCATTCCTGCTGCATTTTTTGCATAGCAAAAATAGGATCAGAAACAGTAGCGTAGACATTGATATCAGGTGCTTCGCATAACACCTCCCGTAGCACTTGACGCACAACGGCAGAGTCGTCAACTACTAAAACTTTTATGGCCATAATGAAAAATTCTCAAAACTTATTAATGTTTACCGGCATAACGTTGTCAATAAACAGCGCGGTAAATAAACTAAACAGCGCAGTAAATAAATAGTGCAGTAAATAAATAGCGCAGTAAATTACAGGGCGTAATGTTTCACATTAATGACCCCGGAAAGCATTTCAAATACCAGTGAACGTGAACTGGTTCCACCAACATCAGTTTGGATTGCAACCAGGTTTTCATCTTGCAACCAATGTTGGGCAAATAAAATATTTTGTTTACCAATACCGTAATTGGACCCAATACCAGCGGTAGTATCACAGCCACCAAATAAACCTAATTGATATTCACCAAGGGCGGCATAACGTAGCATCGCTTGTTTCAATAATTCCAGCGCCGTTTTACCGTAACGGCCACCATGTTCCTGTTCGCGCAAATGGCCCGGCTGCACGGGCAGCAAGTAGTGGCATAAGCCTCCCAGCTTCAGTGTAGGATGCCATACGCTTAATGCCACACAAGATCCTAAAACGGTATAGAGGCTTTCATATTCATTACCAAAATACCATTCACCCGGGTGGACGTTTAATCGCACATCCTGCGGTGTAAATTCCCCACTCATAACCAAACAGCCCACTTAAGGAGATAACTCAATTAGATAACTTATAAATTGCCGGCTTGATAGGCGCAAAACGCTGGGTTACGCCGTGCAAACTTTCCGAATGGCCAACGAAGAGGATGCCGTTGGGATTCAATACACTGGCGATACGATCCAACACTTTTGCTTTCGTATCATTTTCAAAATAAATCAATACATTGCGTAAAAACACCAAATCAAATTTTCCAATATCGGGAAAATCGTTATGCAAATTCAAGGTAAAAAAATTAACTTTCTCTCGCAAATCCTGTGTAACTCGCACGAAACCTTGCTGCGGACCAATACCTTTACGGCAATAATGATGCAAATAATGTTGCGGAATATTGCGTATCCTGGCATCGGGATATATCGCCTTGCGCGCTTGTTCGATAACGGATTTATTAACATCCGAACATTCAAGTTCCCAAGGCACCTGGCATTTATCATCCAACAACATGGCGATGCTGTAAGGCTCTTCTCCGGTAGACGCTGCTGCACTCCATACACGCAATTTTCTACCCTGTTTAAACGTGGGCAAAATTGATTGTTCCAGATAATCAAAATGCTTCTGCTCACGAAAAAAATAAGTTTCATTGGTAGTAATAAGTTCTAATGCAGTATGTAATTCTGCCTCGCCTTTATTACCGGAAATAAAATGATAATAGTCTTCATAAGAATCCAAATCGCACTCGCGTAAACGCTTCCATAAACGATTCGTTAAGAGCGCTTTTTTTTGCAGGGGCAAAAATATCCCCAAACGATTCAAAATAAGTTGCTGAAATAAATAAAACTCTTTATCGCTGGGTAAGTGATTAACGGATTCCACAGGCATAGATCATCACACGCATCAATCAAAACGAACAAAATGTTTGTCGCTATCATCTGCTCGCGCAGTGGACGACTTATGGGAAACAACTATTTTTTTACTCTCTCCGGCATTCACCGTTTTAGCGGATGCGCCAGACGCTGGACGTGTATTGGACGAAGCACTTGGTCTGCTGGTAAATCGCGTAGAGCGATCACTCGCCAATTTAAAATAGGTCATGGATTCTTGCAGCTTCACCGCTTGCGCACTCATCTCTTCAGCCGTTGAACTTAATTCTTCCGAAGCCGAAGCATTTTGTTGCATGGTTTGGCTAACCTGGCCAATCGCACTATTGATTTGTGTAACACCAGTGGTCTGCTCGGCAGATGCCGCCGCAATTTCCTGCACTAAATCTGCCGTTTTACGAATGGATGGAACCATTTCCTCTAATAAATTACCGGCCAACTCCGCACGCTTCACACTTGCAGCCGCAAGCTCGCCAATTTCTTGCGCCGCAACCTGGCTGCGTTCAGCTAATTGGCGCACTTCGGATGCCACAACGGCAAAGCCGCGACCATGTTCGCCGGCGCGACCTGCCTCAATAGCAGCATTGAGCGCTAACAAATTAGTTTGGTAGGCAATTTCATCAATCACACTAATACGCTCGGCAATTTTTTGCATTGCCTCTACAGTGGCAGATACTGCTTCACCACCACTTGCGGCATCGCGCGCAGATTTCTGGGCAATGCCATCGGTGATACTGGCATTCTGGTTATTTTGTGCAATGGATGCAGACATTTGTTCCATGGATGCAGACGTTTGCTCAACACTCGCCGCTTGTACAGATGCGCCCCTTGCGAGCGATTGCGCAGTGGAATTGACTTGCACGGATGCCGACGAAAGCGCATCAGCAGAACCGCGCACTTCCGTAATAATATGCGTTAATTGCTTGCTCATTTGCGCAACGGCTGCGAGCAGTGAAGTGGTATCGCGCTCTTTTAATTCGATATCCAAATCCAGCTGGCCTTGTGCCAGTTGCGATACTATGTGAGATGTATATGCAGGCTCAGCACCCAGAATATTAAACAGGTCGCGAAAGATATAAACCAACAATCCCAGGATAACGGCAAACGCAAATAATAAAATAATCGTAAATGTTTTTACTGAAGCGCTATAGAGGGCATTAATTTCAGTATCAGTGTCTTTGATTAACGCACTAAAACCTTTCGATAATTCTTGCGAGGCCACAAGGGTTTTAGCCCCCAGCGCCGCCACGACCCCTGAAGCCATGGTATCGACTTTCTTACCGGTTTCCGGATCTTTTGGATCAAAACTTTTTAATGCCGTGGCATATTTTTCCTGCATACCCAAATGTTCTTTACGAAATGCTTCGATATCACTCGGGTCCAACCCCATGGCTTTTTTACGTGCAATGGCAGACAACATACTTTCCTGCACATTTTTTTCAGTATCACTAAAGGTTTTAAAATACTTGTCGTATTGCGCCTTATCGTTACCGGTAATCATAATATTTTTCCAGGCCTGAACCTGGATACGCAATTGCAAAGAGGCACGATCAACATCCGACAGCAAATCAGATTGCTCCTGGATCTGCTTTAAACGTTGGTCAACTTTAACATTGTATTTTTGCAATTGAATAAATGCAGAGATACCGAGCAAACCCAAGCCCAATAAAATCGCGCAGCTCAATAAAATAACTTTAAATTTTAAACTGAGTTTATGTAACATAATATTTCACCTGTTCCGCATCATTCCATTTAAATGGTTCATGATTTCTTACCGTACATTAACGAGCGAATGTAAAATAGGTCACTGATTTTGTAAGCGAATCGCTGCCTATTTATGTCTTCCGCATTCACTATCGTTCCTCGCAAAAACACCAATCTCTTTACACAGTGCGCTGACTACGTCAAAAGCGTTCAACCCCTTGACACGACAATATCAAAACCATATCCGTCAGCTGCCTGCTTCAATGCCGCATTTAATGCAAGTAATTAATTTGGTAATCAATACCATCAATAATGCGGGGATTGATGCTCATCGCAAATTGTTTGATGAGCAAATCCCGGCTAACCAAGATTACGCATACAATTTGAAATAAGTCATGGCTTCTTGCAAACGAACCGCCTGGACACTCATTTCTTCGGCAGTAGAACTTAACTCTTCAGAAGCTGCAGCGTTGTGTTGCATGGTTTGGCTAACTTGTGTGATAGCCGTATTGATTTGCCCGACACCAGTCGCTTGCTCACCGGATGCTGCAGCAATCTCTTGCACAAGATCTGCAGTTTTACGAATGGAGGGAACCATCTCTTCCAATAGTTTTCCTGCTTGCTCCGCACTTATCACTGTCTCGCGCGCAAGTGTTCCAATTTCCTGTGCTGCCACCTGACTGCGCTCAGCCAACTTGCGAACTTCTGATGCAACAACGGCGAAGCCACGACCATGCTCACCAGCACGGCCAGCTTCAATCGCCGCATTGAGCGCTAATAAATTTGTTTGATAGGCGATATCATCAATAATACCAATTCGATCAGCAATTTTTTGCATGGCATCCACTGTACTGGACACCGCTTGCCCACCCGTTGACGCATCGCGCGCTGCTCTTTGGGCCATGCCGTCGGTAATACTCGCGTTTTGATTATTTTGCGCAATAGATGCTGACATCTCTTCCATTGACGCCGATGTTTCTTCCACACTAGCCGCTTGCTCAGAAGCACCTTTTGCCAATGATTGTGCCGTTGAACTTACTTCTTCTGACGCAGAAGACAAGGCATCTGCAGAGCTGCTGACCTCGGTAATGATTTGCGCAAGTTGATCGCGCATACGCGCAACTGCGGATAATAAAGATGTTTTGTCGTTGGGCTTCAATGCTATATCGACCGTGAGATTTCCGCCCGCCACTTGCGCAACAACTGCTGCAGTATAAGCAGGTTCGCCACCCAGCAATTTAAACAGGTCGCGAAAAATAACAACCATCAGGGTAATAATAAAAAATGATGCAATTAAACTAATCGTAATAAATTCCGCGATAGAGTCATCGTATAACTTATCTGTCACAGCATCAGATTCATGTAGATATTGCGTAAAGCTTGCAGTCATATTGGTAGACAGCTCAGCCATTTGGCGAGTTGCTTCATGGTCCATGTCCATTACCAGCCTATCAACTTTTTTTCCCGATTCAGAATCAATTGCCTTAAAGTTAACCAGCGCATCGCGATAATTTTTTCCGAGATCTGCATGTTCCCTTTGAAAAACTTCCATATCTTTTGTGGATTGCCCGAGCGCTTTTTGCAATTCAATCGCTTTTGCCAAATGTTCCCGCACACCTTTCTCTTCAGCGTTAAAGCCCGTTATATGCCTATTGAATTTTTCCTCATCATTCCCGCGTATCAGGATATTTTTCCACTCTTGAATCTGCGATTTAAATGCCACAGCAGTTTGTTCAACTTCTGATGCCAATGTGGAGCGGTGTTGAATATTCACTTCATTTGTATTCACGATAGTGTTGTATGCACGGATTTGCACAAAAGCAATAAAGCCTAAAAAAAACAAACCGAAAGCAATCATTCCACTTAACAACAGGATTTTATTTTTCAAACTAATGTTGTTTAACATATGTGATCCTTCTTTGAGGCTTACAATTAATTAAAATTAACAAAATTTTTATCGAGGTCAGAATCATTTGCACGACTTACTTTTTTGCCCATCGATACCTTTGGCTCCTTGCGTACAACAGGCTTGGCTGAGCTCGTGTAATTAGAGCGAGATTTATGGCTGTTGCCATCATTTGCCAAACGGAAGAAGGTCATAGCCTCTTGCAAACGAATGGCCTGTGAACTCATTTCTTCTGCGGTGGAACTCAATTCTTCTGAAGCTGCAGCGGTGTGCTGCATGGTTTGGCTAACTTGTGCAATGGCAGTATTAATTTGTGTAACACCTGTGGTTTGTTCGGAAGAAGCAGCGGCAATTTCCTGGACCAAATCAGCGGTTTTACGAATCGATGGCAACATGTCTTGCAATAAACTTCCTGCAAGCTCTGCGCGTTTAACACTGGAACTTGCCAATTCGCCAATTTCTTGCGAAGCGATTTGGCTGCGCTCTGCCAACTTGCGTACTTCAGATGCCACTACGGCAAAACCGCGGCCATGCTCCCCTGCGCGCCCGGCTTCAATTGCTGCATTGAGTGCAAGCAAATTGGTCTGGTACGCGATGTCATCAATGACACCAATACGCTCGGCAATTTTTTGCATAGCCAATACAGTTTCAGAAACTGCTTCGCCACCACTCAAGGCATCGCGCGCCGATTTTTGGGCCATGCCATCTGTCACACGGGCGTTATCATTATTTTGCGCAATAGAAGCGGACATCTCTTCCATTGACGCTGATGTTTCTTCAACACTTGCCGCTTGCTCAGATGCCCCTTGCGCCAGAGATTGTGCCGTCGCATTAACTTCTTCAGATGCGGATGCCAATGCATTGGCCGAGTTATTAACGTCATGGATAATATCGGTCAGTTTGCCAACCATATCTTTAATAGCCGCCAACATACTGCTAGTGTCACCGGGCTTGATATAAATATCCGCACTCAAATCACCCGAGGCAACGCGACCCAAAATATCGGATGCGTATGCAGGTTCACCACCTAACTGGTTGAGTAAATTGCGCGTAATAAAAAAGCCAATGGCAGCAACTGCGAATAAAGTAATCACCGCAATAATGATTGACGTGGTCACTGCACTTGCCTTGGTTGCCGCAGCCGCTACAGCACCTTCCTGGCCCATCCTGATGTTATAATCCAAATGCTCTGAAACAGCATCAATAGCACCACCTGAAAACTCCCTGGACACTGCACGCAGTCGGTTATTTTCATCTGTTTGTCCCGCTTTTGATGCAGCGAGGATAGCGGGCAATAATTCAATATATTTTTTATACAACGCAGATTCCTTATCAAACATCTGCTTGTCTTTTTCCGTTACTATGGTGCCCTCATAATCTTTGAAAGCACTATCAGCTTTAGCGATATAATCCTGGATTTTCTTTTCAGATGCTGTTTTTTCATCGACAGTTTTTAGTTCTGCATTTTGCGAAATGGATAGGCGGATAAAGAGAATATTGGTTTGCATGACACCAAGGTATTTCATCGCAGGAACGGTATTTTCGTTGGCGAAATTTGCTTTTTCGTAAACATGCCCGATCTGGAATTGTGCTACCCCAGCCAGCAGCAAAATACCCACTAATGCGGACACCACTAACAAACTCATTTTCTTTGCAATAGTCACGGATACACCCCAAGAATTTTTTGATAATTAATAAATGTTGTTAGTTATAACCTGCTACTGCAGTTCGGCTTCAACCAGATGCGCCAATTCGCGAATTGAAAGTGCATTATTCGCGTCGAGCAATACCACAAATTCTTCACCTTGTTTGGCGATCCCCTGAATAAATTCAGCGCGAATATTTGCACCAAACGATGGCGCGTCTTCAATATTTTCATCATCCATTTCGATCACTTCGCTGACAGCATCCGCCAGCAAACCGAGGACATGGTGCTGGTCGTTGTTAGTCAACTCAACCACAATGATGCACGTGCGGCGCTGGACCTCAATCGATTTGCGTCCCAATCGAACGGCCAGATCAATAACGGGAACAACTTCGCCACGCAGATTAATGACACCGCGCAAAAAGCTCGGCATTAACGGAACTTCAGTAATGCCGCTGTATTCAATAATTTCGCGCGTTTGCGACAACTCAAGCCCGTAATTTTCGTTGCCTATGCGAAATGTCAGGAATTGTTTGGAGGCAATGCTGCTGACATTTTTCTTTTGTTTATTTACGCTATTCATTTTCTACTCCTGTGTGCCCGGAACGAGCGAGCCAGTACGCGAATGTTCTTTGTTGATGGCAAAACCAATAAGCTGCTGTACATCTAAAATTAATGCTACTGCGCCCGTTCCTAACAAGCTCGAGCCCCCTATTCCTTTTAATGCCTGGAAAATAGGCCCCATAGGTTTAACAACAGTTTGGATCTCACCATGCAGGCTATCCACCACAATACCGGCACGTTTATCACCGAATTGCACAACCACTAATTTTTCACGGGAGTCTTCCAGGTTTTGCAGGGAAAATAATTCTTTCAGGCGAATATAGGGAATTTGTTCCCCGCGCAAATTTACGCAGCTTTGGCCTTGCACGTGACTTAACGAGCCCAAATCAACGCATTCGAGAATCGTATTTTGCGGAACAATAAAATCGATATTGCCTGCACCTACATGGAAGCCATCAATAATCGCAAGGGTCAATGGCAAGCGAATAGTAAATTGCGTTCCCACACCTACTTCGCTATCAATTTCGATAGAACCTTGCAGCTCGGTGATATTGCGTTTCACGACATCCATACCAACACCGCGACCCGACAAATTCGTCACGTGTTCAGCGGTTGATAATCCGGGATGAAAAATAAGTTGATAAAGTTCGTGGCGACTAAGATGAACACCTTCTTCAATCACGCCATTGGAAATTGCTTTTTTACGGATGCGTTCCAAATCCAGGCCGCCGCCGTCATCGCTGATATCAAGCACTATATTGCCCGCGTCATGGCGAGCTTTTAATGAAATAGTGCCCGCACTGGGTTTGTTGCGCGACTGGCGCACAGCGACAGATTCAATGCCATGGTCCATAGCGTTGCGCACAATATGCATCAATGGATCATTTAATTTTTCCACCATGGATCTATCCAGCTCGGTCTCTGCGCCTTCAATTTCCAATTCAATTTCTTTGCCGAGTTCTTTCGCGGTATCGCGCACAACACGTTTGAATTTCTGGAAGGTTTCCGCCATGGGAACCATGCGCAAGGTTAATGCGGCATCGCGAATTTGTTCGGTAAAATTTCCCATGGATGTTATAGCTTCGGTCAAATTGGTATTACCCAACTTTGAGGCAAGCAAATCAACGCGCTGGCGATTTACCACCAATTCGCCGATTAAATTAATTAATTTATCCAGACGCTCGGCATCAACGCGAATAAAGCGATTTTCCGGCCCCGAGCGACGCTCCTGGTTTTTCTTTTGTTTATCGAGCGCGGCATTGACCAATTCCGGCGCGACGTCCTGGTCAGTAATTAATATTTGGCCAAGCAAGGGAATTTGCTCTTGCGCAACAGCCTGGGCTTTTTGGGTGGCCAGCGCTTGCTCCAAATCCTTGAAGCTGATGACATGGCTTTTCACCAGGATTTCGCCAAGGCGATGGGTGTTTTCTGGTAGGGATTTAATTAAATCTATATAAGCACTGATATTACTGCGCGGTGGAATGATTTGAATTTCGGATTCATCGCGCACAAACATAAATGCATTTTCAATTTCAGTTTGTGTCGCCGAGCTTTCCAGTGTTATTTCAAAACCCAAATATAATTGCTCAGGATCAAACTCAGCCAGTTCTGGCAAATGATCCGTTAAGGTGGTGATATGGGTAATTTTTCCCATGGTTCCCAGGAAGCGAATGATCGATACAGGGTCCATTCCATTACGCAATAAATCGGGGCCCAGGCGAACAGAAATATGCCAAAGGTCTCTTTCCGTTGCGACTGCTTTATCCATGCTGGATGAAGTCACAGGAATCGGTGCTGCCGCTGCCGGTTTTGCCGACGCACCCAACCAGGGCGACAGCGAATCAATAAGCGCTTCTCCCTGGGCAATGCATTCTGCATCCGACGCAGATTCATGCACAGCATTATCAACCAAACGCGCAATATGATCGCGACATGGCAATAGAATACTGAGCAAATCGCTGCTCATTTCTATTTTTTCATCGCGCGCCAAATCCAGCACGTTTTCAACTTTGTGGGTGAAGGCAACGATTTCATCGAGCCCGAATAATCCTGCCGAACCTTTAATGGTGTGTGCTGCACGAAATACTTCGTTGATAATATCGGGCGTTTTCTCGCCGTCATCCATACGCAATAGTGCGGATTCCATGGAAGTTAATAACTCTTCCGCTTCAGCAAAAAATGTTTGCAGGGCGCTGTCGATATTCATGTTAATTTTCCAATGTAAAATAGGTGGCTACATCTAAATTTTCTAACAGGGCATCAACATGCTCATTGCTTTTGGTCAGTTGCAATTTTTTATCAAGATTATTCAAATGCTTCTGCACAAATAATAAAAGTTGTAAGCCTGCGGTATCTATTTCACTTACGTTGCGCAAATCCAGCGAGACCGTGCTGGTAAAATTTTCATGATCTTCCAATAAAGTCTGCTTGGCTTGCGTGACGGTATAGATGGTCAATTCACCGTCTATACATAAGCTGGTACCGGACTTACTATTCTTGCGGGTTATGTTCATCACTTGCCTTCCTTACCTTGAGCGAACCTGGTACACGGAAAATTAACGGTTATGAGTCAATGCAATAATTAAATCAGCATGGAAACGGTTTGCAGGAGTTGTTCGGGGCGAAATGGTTTTACAATCCATGCTTTGGCGCCTGCCGCTTTTCCCTCTTGTTTTTTATCATCTGCACCTTCTGTGGTTAGCATGATGACAGGGGTAAATTTATGATTTGCTTTTTGCTTCATTTCTTTTACAAACGTGATGCCATCCATATTGGGCATATTCACATCGGAGATCACCAAATTGACTTTTTGCTGGCTGTCTAATTTCACTAATGCATCTTTACCATCTGATGCTTCTACTACGGTATAACCCGCACCGCGCAGAGCAATACTTACAACTTGTCTTACGCTGGCGGAATCATCCACTACCAAAATAACCTTGGACATGCCTTACTCCTAAAAAAGTGTTACGTCAGAATTATTGGGTTTATTAAAATCTTGTTTGCCGTGGTGTACATCAACTTGCTCAAGTGTTGTGTAGGTTTTACGCACTGCTGCAAGCCATGCATTGATATCAATAGGCTCAAGTTCTTTACCTGCTTCGAGGCGTTGTTGATGCTCCTGGATAACTGCAACAAATTTTTCCATATCGAGGGTGACATGGCTGAGAATCTGGCCAACGCGATCCTGGAATTGCAAATTCACCAATACTTCTTCGACACTGTGTTGCACGTGAGAGCTTTCACTTTCGAGTGAGCTTGCGGAGTTCAAAATATTTTCACTGGAGCGCTGGAATTGGGTAAGCACTTCAGAAATTGATGATTCGGATTTGCTTAAACGCTCATCATCTTGCGCGGCATATTCGGTGGTGCGATCAAGGGTTTTTTGCAAAGCAGCATTAGCCTGCTGGATGCGCTTGCCTATGCGAGAACCCGTTTCACCTGAACGACTGGACAATGTACGAACTTCATCGGCAACTACCGCAAAACCGCGTCCGTATTCGCCGGCGCGTGCAGCTTCAATCGCCGCGTTCAACGCCAGTAAATTTGTTTGCGATGCAATGCCTGCTACATCTGCACCCATAGTGCTCAGTTCATTGGTAATTTCAGATAATCCGGAAATTTCACCCAACAATTCATCGCGCTGTTGAATGGCATTGCGCAGGGTTTGAACCAATTGGCCCAATTCTGTATTGGCAAAATCAATCACGCCGCTGAGACCTTGTTGTCCGCTCATACCACTTGCAGTGGCTTGCGCGCTGGCGACGGAAGCCTGCAAACGACTATGAATTTCAGAAAAGCGATTTACTAATTCGGTAATACTTTGTTCCATTTGGAATTTCGCCAAATCGGTTTGGCGTTGCCAAAGCGGTAATAATTCGCGAATCAGTTGCTGGTAATTTGTCGTGATTTTTTTCAACTCTTCCAATTGATCCTGCTGGCGCAAAGCAGCCGAACGTCTTCTTTCTGCATCCTGGCTGATGTGTGCAAATGCCTGTGCCTGTATAAATGCGGCTACGCCACCAGCCAGTATCAACACAATGAGCAATCCTTTTATAAAGAAGGACAGCGAGCCCATCAAAATGACGATAACGGCAACAATCGCTATAAAAAACAATGCGCCTAATAAAATTAATGAAGATGGTTGTGATGAATTTGAGGCAGACCAGCTACCGGACTGATAAGCGTTTTGGTCATGCGCCCCGTGTTGGGCCTGGGAATAATTACGAGAGTTCATAGCACTCAGTCCATTATTAAAATTGCTAGCGAAAAGAAGATGTCGACGAGTAGTTTTACGGCCCAAGACAGAGCCCCAATCTAAACCAACTTAGGTATAGACCCCGTTTAAATGAGTGTCAAAAGATTGGATAGAAAGCGGATAAGAAACATCTAGGTAAAAATACTCTACCTTTAATGAGCCAGGTGAGTTATCAACATTGATGCCAACCGGAGCGATGAACACGTTGAAAGCGAATGCGATTAAATTTTTATTAGGAATCTGAATTAAAAGATTGGAATTTTGTTGCTTTAGTTAGGTTGCGGTTAATTGTAGTTTTAGGTTCATCAAAATAATTTTTGTCGGCACATGAAAAGCACGCGAATTTTTGACAAGGTAATGGTCATTAACTAGGGTTAGCGATTAGATCGCTATGAATATTTAAGCGAAGTAAATTTGTATTTTTTAACGCGCTTCCCAACCTCTTTGTGAATAAAACAAAAAGTGGTAGCAACCTGAAAATATAAATATCTCACAACGATACGCACACAACGAGAATATCCAGGGGGGAGTGTATGTTAAACAATATGCGCGTAGCTATGCGTTTGGGGATTCTCGCAGGCGCATTGGTCCTACTCATGCTAATTATTGGCCTCATGGGTATTCAGTCCACCAGTGAATCCAATAAAGCCATGGCTTCTGTTTATAAAGACAGGGTCATACCGCTAAAAGATTTAAAACTAATTGCAGATTTATACGCTGTTAACATAGTGGATATGGCGCACAAGGTTCGCAACAAGGGCGCGAGTTGGCAACAAGGGACCGAGAAAGTTACTGCCGCAAGCAAACAAATCCACGAGCGCTGGGATGCGTATTTGGCCACTGACCTGGTAGGAGAAGAGGCAAGTTTGGTGGAAGAATTAAAACCCTTGTTGGTAGTTGCCGACAACGCCACCGACGAATTACTGCAGATATTTTCTGCCCAGGATACCGCACGCCTGGATACTTTTGTTTTAACCAAGCTTTACCCCAGCATTGAGCCTGTATCAGATCGTTTTACCCAATTGGTCGATGTGCAACTCAAGGTGGCGGAGAAAGCCTACAATGATTCCCTGATCAGTTATAAGAAAGCATTTATCCTCAATATCTCCTGCATTATTTTTAGCATCCTGATCAGTATCATCCTTGGGTTTATGATCACCCGCAGCCTTTTGCGTCAATTGGGTGGTGAGCCAAACTACACGGCACAGATTATTGCCCAGGTGGCCAACGGCGATTTGGCTGTACGTGCACAGCTGAATAAAAAAGATCAAAGCAGTATTTTATTTGCCATCAACCAGATGATTGTCAAACTGTCTTCCATTATTACCGATGTGCGCTCTACCGCCGATTCGCTGTCGGCAGCATCGGAACAAGTCAGCGCCACGGCGCAATCCTTGAGCCAATCTGCAACCGAACAAGCGGCGAGCGTGGAGGAGACCAGCGCTTCCATGGAGGAGATTTCTTCGTCCATCAGCCAAAACAATGACAACGCCAAGATTACCGATAACATCGCGACCCAAAGTGCGAAAGAGGCATCCCAGGGCGGCGAAGCAGTTAAACACACAGTTGAAGCTATGCAGAAAATCGCTGAGAAAATCAGCGTGATTGATGACATCGCCTACCAGACCAATTTGCTTGCCCTGAACGCTGCTATTGAGGCTGGCCGTGCGGGCGAACATGGTCGCGGATTTGCCGTGGTAGCAAGTGAGGTGCGCAAACTCGCCGGGCGCAGCCAAACCGCGGCTAAAGAAATTGGCGAATTGGCCAATAGTTCGGTAACCCAGGCAGTGGATGCGGGTAACCTGCTCAATGAAATGGTGCCTTCGATTAAGAAGACCGCTGATCTGGTGCAGGAAATTTCTGCAGCAAGCCACGAGCAAAGCATGGGCGCCAACCAAATTACCACGGCGATTTCGCAAATCAGTATTGCAACCCAGCAAAACTCGGCGGCGGCAGAAGAGCTTTATTCAACTGCCGAAGAGCTATCCCAGCAGGCAACGCAATTGCAGGAGATGATGGAGTTCTTCAAGGTGACGCATGAGCGCTGAGTGAATTCAAAGATGGAATTGTCATCCTTGCGTAAGAGAGGGTCCAGCTGTTCAAGGACAAAATCAAAAGCTGGATCGCCAGCCCGGTGGATCCTCGCTTACGCAAGGATGACGATTCCCCACTAAATTCAAATCAATAAAAATCCGTTCAAAACCAAAGTAAAATTAAAAAAACCGCGCAAATGCGTAATGCCAGTCAGTTAAGCTGACTGGCATTTTTGTTTGTGGATCGTGCTGCTTTTTTTGAACGGATTACAGCGAGCTTTTTATTGGGAATTGTATGCAGATCCGTAGGATGGGTGGAGTGCAACGATACCCATCCTACATTCTAATGCCGTGGTGATTAGCTAGATTTATTGGGGAGTCGTCATCCTGTAAGGATCCAGCGACTGACGTTCCAGTGACCTTGCGTTTGCAATATCTTAAAGTCGCTGGATCCCTACGGGATGACGATTCCCTATTAAATAGACTTATCAGGAATCCTCCCAACCAATCCAGAACTATAAAAAAACCGCGCAAATGCGCGGTTTTTTTATAGTGAAGATGCATCTATCGAGGCAGCTTCTAGCCCGTGTTACGCATACCTGCTGCAATACCGGCCATAGTCACTTTCAATGCACGCTCCAGGTCCGGGCTGATGGATTTACTGGTGCGGTAGCGCTTAAGCAATTCCGCTTGCAAATAGTTGAGTGGATCAACATATGGCTTGCGCACTTCTAATGATTGACGCAGCAAAGGCTCATCTTTCAACAGGATATCTTGCTTCTTCAACGCATTAATCAACACTTCCAACGCCTTCAAATCGTCACGCAATTGATTGCCAAGACCGTGATATTCAGCGGGAACCAGTTGTTGCTCGTAATAGGTACAAATAGGGCCGTCGGCTTTACCAATCACCATTTCCAGCAAATCGAGGAAGCTGGAGAAGAATGGCCAGTTGGATACCATATCCTGCAAGGTTTTAGGGTCGTGTTCCAACGCATATTCCAATGCCTGGCGAGCCCCCAACCATGCGGGCAGGTTCAAACGAACTTGCGTCCACGCAAATACCCACGGAATCGCACGCAAACTTTCCACACCACCGGTAGATTTACGTTTTGCAGGACGGCTACCCAAAGCCAGCAAGCTCAACTCCTGCTCAGGAGTGAGGCTGCGGAAATAAGGAACAAAATGTTCATGGCCGCGCACAACACTGCGATAGGTTTCCAGGCTGGACGCACCCATGCGCTCAATCAGGTCACGCCACTCAGGTGCTGGTGCATCATGGGGCGAAATGGTTGCGCGCAAGGTCGCTACCACGTAAGACGACAAACTACTAAAGGCAACTCGCGGCAAACCAAATTTATAGCGGATCATCTCGCCCTGCTCTGTCACACGGATGCGACCGAGGATAGAACCCGGAGGCTGCGATGCCATGGCTTTTTCAACCGGACCACCGCCACGACCCACGGTGCCACCACGGCCATGGAACAGAACCAATGAAATCTCATACTTATCAGCCAGGGCAACCAACTTCTCTTGCGCCTTATATTGCGCCCAGGTGGCCGAGAATTTACCGGCATCTTTCGCCGAATCCGAATAACCGATCATCACGGTTTGGTCTTTAGCGCTGTATTGTTGATACCAGTCGATGCTCCACAAACGCTCCATCACAATCGGCGCGCGGTCAAGGTCATCCAGGGTTTCAAACAGCGGAACAATCGGCATATCCCAGGTCATGCCGCACTCTTTCAACAAAAGTGCAACCGCAAGAACATCCGATGGCTGCTGTGCCATGGAGATAATGTAATGGGACAGGATTTCACGCGGCTCGCTCGCAATCACGCGGCAAGTCGCCAGGACTTCAGCGGTGTCATCGCTCATCGGCCAGTTGATGGGCATTAATGGACGCTTGCTGCTCAACTGCTCCAACAGGAACGCCTGGCGCTCTTCTTCAGACCACTTGGCGTAATCGCCCAAGTCCAAATAAGCAACCAACTCATCAATGGCTTTTACATGGCGCTCGCCGTCTTGACGGATGTCCAGCGGAACCAGGTTGATACCGAAACAGTGGATGCGACGGATTGTGTCCATCAGCGGACCGTTAGCGATATGCGGCAAGCCCACATCGTTCAAGGACCTGTAGCAAACCATCAAAGGTTCCAGCAAGTCTTCACGGCTAACAATCAAATCTTCCGGAGTTTCTACGATGCGCCCCTGAAGGCGAGCTTCTGCCCACTCAAGGGTTGCCTGGATACGCTTGCGCAAAGTAAACATGGCGTCGCGATAGGGTGTTGTGCTTGGGTAGATTGCGCGCAGCTCTTCGCTGGCTTCGCTCATACTCAAATCGCCGCCCAGGCTGTAAACGTCGCGCGAATATAATTCGGCAGCCATCCAGCGGCCAAGCAACAGCACTTCGCGGGTAATTTTGTGGGTTACATTCGGGTTGCCGTCGCGGTCACCGCCCATCCATGAGAAAAACTTGAATGGCTGCACATCAATAGGCAGAGCCTGGTCCAAGTGGCGCTTGCTCAGGCGATCAAGGTGACGGATAAAATCAGGCACAGCTTCCCACAGGCTGTTTTCGATAACCGCAAAACCCCATTTGGCTTCGTCGATTGCCGTTGGGCGCGTGGTACGGATTTCGTCGGTAGCCCAGATTTCTTCCACCAAACGGTGCAAGCGGCCACGCAACTTGTCTTGTTCAAAGGTTAAAAGACTGCCATTTTGCTTGTCCGCCAGGGTGTCTACGATTTGGTCGTATTTGCGGATAAGGGTGCGACGTGTAACTTCTGTCGGGTGAGCAGTAAGCACCAACTCAATGCTCAACTCGTTGATTTTCTTCGCCAGTTCTTCTTTGCCAAATTTCTCGGCAAATTCCAGCATCATGGCTTGCAGGCCATCTTCACGCTCGGATTCAGCGCTGGAGAAATATTCCTGGTCGGCGATATTCGCCAAATTCAAAAACTGGTTAAAGGCGCGCACAATCGGCAGGATATCAGCGTCGTCCAGCTCACCCAGCATTTTAACCAGAGGTGCAGAATCGCCATTTTCCATACGATTAATGGATTTACCAAGCTTGCGGATCCCCTCGACTTTAGCAAACAAATCTTCGCCTTCGTGGGCGTGAATAGTTTCACCTAAGAGCTCCCCTAGCAGGCGTACGTTCTCGCGCAGGGTTTCAGGCAGCTTTAACATCGGATGTCTCTCCAAAAAAACATGAGCCAAAAAAGCAGGCTAACTAAATCGGGGGAATGAAATGAAGCATCAAAATAGGGCGGCATTCTACGTCATCATCCCCTGCTTGGGTAGAAAATCCCCGCTTGCTTATTGTAAAAGTGACGAAAATCAGGGGTAAATCGAGCCCGCAAACGCTTTCGACAATTATTTGTCAGCAGTATTTATGCCAATGCCTGTTTAGGGTGCATGCAAACTGTTGATAAAGCGACCAGGTGTTTATCCACAGAAGCTGTGAATAAGTCTGTGAATGACGCTGGAGTAACTAAGTTGAAGCCAGTCTATACTTGGCTTGGCGATTAGCGTTTAAATAGTGTGCGAGAAAAAAATGACCTGGAATGACCTGAACAGGTAAGCTAAGCGCCCTTGCGCCAACCCAGAAATCCCAATGAACTTACTCCCGTCGCGCCCTGCCGATACCTTGATCGTATTCGATTTTGAAACCACAGGTCTCTCGCCAGACATGGGGGATCGCAGTATTGAAATTGGTGCTGTCCTGATCGAAAACGGAAACATCACCCGGCGTTTCCAGCAACTGATGAATCCGGGAACACGCATTCCACTGTTTATTGAAAACCTCACCGGCATTACCAATCACATGGTGAACCAAGCGCGCAATAACGCTGAGGTGATGCAGGATTTTTTTGAGTTTATCGATGGACACAATTTGGTCGCGCACAATGCGGCTTTCGATGAGCGGTTCTTGCGCGCAGAATTCAAACGCATCAAAAAACGTTTCGATGGCGGCATTGCCTGTAGCTTATTGGCATCGCGCAGGATTTTTCAGCAAGCGCCCAATCATCAACTCGTTACACTGGCGGAATATAAAAATTTACCAACCGACGGGATTTATCACCGGGCATTGGCTGACGCAGAAGTCACTGCGCATTTGTGGTTGAGCTTATTAAATGAATTACATAGTCGCCATGAACTGGCAAAACCTTCTTTTGGTTTTATGTCGCAGCTGTGTAAAACACCGAAACATCAACTTGCCAAATTACTGGCTACCGCCAAACCAGAAGCAATAATTCCAATCCGATAAACAGCTGCGGAACTTGCAATTATCAAGCGCCATCCCCAACACATTATTACATCGCCAGGGTTTCCCATCGGGGCTAAATATCACTTATGATGGCAGCCACTTCCGGGTCCATTTAATCCCCTATTTTTAACCCCCCTCTACTGATGCTCGAGGCCAGGCAATCATGATTAATAATAAAATTACGTACCCGGAAATTGCCTCTTACATCCTGGTTAGCGGCGCCTTGCTGGTGGTATTAACCCACGGACTTTTGGTTGCGCTCCTGGCGGGTTTGCTGGTGCATTCGCTGGTGCTTATTTTATCGCCCAACTTTGATATAGGTGTTAGCAAAGGTCGCGCACGCATAGTGTCGGTCAGTTTGATCGGCACGTTCATTATTACGTCCCTCACCCTGGGGGTTTGGGGCGCAATCACGTTCTTCCAAAGTGAAGCGGGTAGCACTCACGCATTGTTGCAAAAAATGGCCGATATTGTTGAAGCATCACGCTCACAATGCCCTGTATGGATTTGCTCACACCTTCCCGATAACACGGAAGAGCTGCGCGATTTAATTGCCAACTGGATGCGCGAACATGCGCAAGATGCAAAATCCATCAGTACGGATGCAGGCCATACCCTGGTGCGTATTTTATTGGGGATGATTATCGGCGCGATCATTTCGCTGCACAGCCCAAGCCAATTACCTACTGCACCGCTTGCGATTGCTTTATTAGATCGTATCAAAACCCTGAGCCGCGCCTTCAAAAAAGTTGTCTTCGCACAAGTAAGGATTTCTGCGGTAAATACTTTTGCTACCGGTATTTATGTGCTGGTGATTTTACCTTTACTCGACATTCATTTACCCATGGCAAAAAGCCTGGTGGTTATTACGTTTGTCGTAGGTATGCTGCCAATCGTGGGTAATTTAATTTCCAATACGATTTTAGTGATTGTTGCATTACCATCTGGCGTACCGGTTGCACTGAGTTCATTAGTATTTTTAATTGTGTTGCACAAACTGGAATACTTTCTCAACGCCAAAATTATCGGCACACAAATCCAGGCCCAGGCTTGGGAGCTTCTCATTGCGATGCTGGTAATGGAATCGATATTCGGAATTGCAGGCGTAGTGGCTGCACCCATTTTCTACGCCTATGCGAAGCAGGAATTAATTAACCGCCACCTGATATGATTGCTTCGTTCGCGTTAAGTGAAGCAATCCAAAATGAAACATCGACATCTCACCAAAAGCGGCTTGCGGTATGATGTTTCTCTTTTAACGTTAATACTTTTAATCTTTATACTTGTGATTCAACGCTTATCGCGCAGCAATAAACTTCATTTCACCTTTAGCGTTTACGTCTAACACCAACTGCAAATCATTGTTGATGGTTTCTTTTTCCTCACCATTTAAAATCAGGGTTGTTTTAATAGGATACACACCCTGTGGCAAACCTTCGGGTAAGGTAAAAGTGAATTCGTTGGTGTAATGTCCACCGCGTTTGGTGCCTTCGTTTACATCTTTGGTGAGCGATTTTAATTCTTTCGTATTGTCTTCATTATCAAAAATCGCCAGGCGTTCCTGGATGCGAGTTTCTTTTTGTTCGCGACCGGGAACCACAACTATATCGGACTGGATAACAACTTTTTTACCAGGCTGCACAACACTGCCAGGTAAAGCATTGGTGCTATAAGTGGAAGCTTGCGGTTTATCCGGCAAGTTAGCATGGGTATTTTTATAATCGCTAACCACACCTTCTTCATCAGATACTTTTTTAGCGCGGTGTTCAATAATCATGTCGGCAATATATTTTACTGCCACAGCAACGGCAGCCACTTTTGCAGCCGCCAAAACGTGTTCGCGATTTTTACAGCCCTGGTCATTGCTTTTGCACTTGTAGGATTTATCAAACGCCTGACCAATATCTTTCAAACCAAATGCATGCACCTGGTTAACGAGTATGGCTACCACTACTAAAGCAATTATTTTTTTCATGGGAATTTATTCCTAATTATTTTATGGTAAAGCCGGTTTCTTTTATTTTTCGTTGTGTTTCCTGTGCGCGAGTTTTAATGGCAATAGCTTCAGCATTATTCGGTATCACATCCAAGGCAGCCTCGGCTTTTGCAATTGCACAGGTATAATTTTTTTGTTTTTCCAAACACTCTTTAGCTTGCGTCAAAATACGATTTACTTTTTCTTGCGCCTCGCGAATTTGTTTATCCGCTACCGCAGCGGTTTGCTTTACTTCCATTGCGGAAGCATTCGCTGAATCCAATTGCAACACCGCATCGGCTTGTCTGATGGCACATTCATATTTTTTTTGTGCAAGGCATGTTTTTGACTGTTGCAGTAATTCATTAATTTTTTGCTGTTGCGCTTGCGCGATTAATTTTCCCTGCTGCTCCAAATTATGTAATGTTGACTGCAACGCAACGACAGCAGGAGCGGCTTGATCCAACTCTGCCGCACGCTTTGCAAACATAGTTGCACAGGCGATATCTTTATTTTGCAAACAGGATTCTGCCTGCTGGATATTGTCAGCAATATTCTGGTTTTTATCCAAATCATTAGCAGCGGCCAACAATTGTTGTGCACGCAGGTTGTTTGCGTCTATAGCCAAGACATCTTTTGCTTTAACTTGCGCGCAAGCATCATCTTGCGCAGCCAAACAATTATCACCCTCGCCAAGCAAACGCGTTATGGTTTTTGCTTCTTCCTGTTTTTGTTGCGCCAATTGCGATGCCTTGACCAATTGCTTCGCAACCTTATTGTTTGCATCCAGGTTGGATACCAGCACACTGCGTTCCAGCGCACAGGCAAAATCGCTTTGGGCAAAACAGGTTTGCGCCTGCTCAATATTTTCGGTGATGGTATTTTGCAATTGCACGCGCGCCTGGTATTGCTGGAAACCCAACCAGGCAGCACCGCCAACTGCAATCACTGCCAACATGGCGGCGATACTAAACGCAACCGGACTGCGACGCGGAAACATCTCCGCCATAAAATGCGTAATGCTCGCCGTGCGCTGGCTTTTGTCCACCGCAAGCGCGCGACACAAGGCCTTCCATTCGCGATGATTCAAACTTGCAACAGGTTTGGGTTTTAATCCCAATTGTTTTGCTTCGAGTGCTGAATGATGTTGGTAAGGATGCTGGCCGCTAAAAATTTCGTAGGCAACACACGCCAAGGCATAAACATCATCGGCAAATGTAAGCGGCTCGTCGCGTATCATTTCGATAGTGGCATAGGCAGGTGTTAATGCGCCCAATTGCCCTGCATCAAATTTATGTTTCTGGGTTTCTTTTGAAGCGGCGCGGGCGATACCAAAATCCAGCACCTTGGCGGTGCCATCATCACAAATAAAAACGTTCCCCGGTTTAAAGTCCGCATGGATGATATGACGCTGGTGCGCATAGGCGAGCGCCGCACACAAATCCCGCACTATCGCGAGCGCTTTTGGTTTAGGCATGCCAGCGCCCTTGCCTTTTTTTAACAGACGATCCAGCGGATCACCCTGCAACAATTCCATGGTCATGAACAAGGTATCGCCATCGCGATCAAAGTCATGCACGGTCACAATATTAGGGTGCGCAAGTGTATGGGATTTTGCAGTTTCCTGTTGCAGGGTTACAAAGGCATCGGGGTGATTCCGAAAGGCATCATTCAATACTTTGGTGGCGATATAGGGATTGGGGTCCTCCGCTTCGACTTTGCGCAAATCCTTGGTTTTATACACGGTTCCCATACCGCCTTGGCCAAGGACGTCACCGAGCAGGAAACGTTTTTTCAACAAACTGCCACTGCTGCTGCCGGCGTGGGCTTTACGCGCAATTGCCTGCGCCTCGGCAAACCCTGAAGAGGTATTAGTGTCAGAACTGAATTGCGTGTATTGGGTTTGGTTAGCGGGTGCAATGGTTTCACCCGCCTCACGAGAGGAGGACACACGGGTCTTATCATTATCAATTACCGTCGCCTGGGAGACTTCGGTAATATCATTGTTATCTGCCACGCATTAACTCCCTTCATCAAAACCTGTCGCCAATGTTCGGGTGAGCAACACTCAATGAACAGAATATTAGCATTCGCCGCCAACAAATGCGCATAGCCGTGGCGTGATTTCACCATAAATGGAACCAGTGAAAAAATTGTTGGGGCGACAAAGAAACCCCTAAGCTAAGCAGCGTACAGACCTGCAATTGCCAGCCTGAAATAGTTGCCCGGTTATTTATATCCATTAATTAAAGGGGTGATGTATGCAACGTTCAGCAAATGCAGTTTGGACCGGAAACCTCAAACAGGGCAAAGGTAAAATCTCCACCCAGAGCGGAGCTTTGGCTGACGCTCAATATGGTTTTAATACTCGTTTTGAAGATGGCCCCGGCACCAACCCGGAAGAACTTATTGCCGCCGCCCACGCTGGCTGTTTTAGCATGGCACTTTCACTGGCGCTTACCGAAGCAGGTTTGACAGTAGACACCATCAAAACGACGGCCAAGGTTACGCTGGAGAAAAACGATTCAGGTTTTTCGATTACCGCATCCCATCTGGATCTCACAGCGAAAGTCCCCGGTGCCGACCAGGCAAAATTTTTGGAGATTGCCAACCAGGCGAAAACCGGCTGCCCGGTTTCAAAGGTGTTGAACGCGAACATAACCCTCGATGCAAAACTGGAAGCCTGATTCAGGACATCTCCGGCAAAGCGGGACTTAAGGCACTGGTGGTATCGCACAGAGTTTATACAAGTCCCCCATTTACACCCTAAAGACATGCCAGCAACGCATTTGGCGCCCGCTGCTTTTTTTGGGTTGACAGCCCGCCGAAAAACGGGATAATGTCGCGTCCTTGATTTCAGACCTTTAACCGGTCGAATCTCAGTATTCAAGCTTCATCTGTAAGCTTTAATCAGTTTTTATCTATATCCAGTTTTTTTATAGGAGCACCACGGTGGCAAACTCACCCCAAGCCAAAAAACGCGCGCGTCAAAACGAAAAAGCTCGCAAGCATAACGGCAGCATGCGCTCAATGGGGCGTACCTACCTGAAGAAAGTACTCAGCGCTATTGAAGCAGGCGACAAAGCCGCTGCAACTGCTGCTTACACTGCTGCTGTTTCTGTTATCGACCGCATTGCTGACAAAGGCCTTATTCACAAGAATAAAGCTGCTCGTCACAAGAGCCGTTTGAACGCAAAAATCAAAGCATTGGCTTAATAGCCCTGCTTTTGCTGGCAAGTCCAGCACCAAAAACCGGCTTTTGCCGGTTTTTTTTCGCCCGGGATTTACCCATTACCCCCAAATTATCCTGACCATCCACTCAAGACTTGTTCGCAAAGCCATCACCAAGACTGCCAAAGCGCAAAAAATCATCTATACAGTGTCATAAAAACAGATTACATTCGCCGTACAATTTTGGCCGCATTCACTTTTTGCGGCTACCAATAACAAAGAGTGCACATACTAAGAACGGAGTAATCTCTATGCTGCCACGTGAACACTATCTCAAGCAGTCGTTTGCCGATTCTGTACACTTTCCCAACGGCTTTGAAAAAGGCGGTTTGTCGGATATCCAGGCCCGTCTAGTGCGCAAAAATGGCACCTTGATCAATGCGTTATGCAATGATGAAGTATCTGACCCAACACCGGAAGATCTGCATATCCTCAAGGTGGTTGCCAACCAAAGCTCCCCCAAGAATCCGGTCGAGCAAGCCTGGGTGAAATACCTGAGCCTGGTGAAAAGCATGGCGGCGACCTTACCCAAAGGCAAAAGCAAAGCCAAAGCCAGCAAACCCGCTGCAGAAGAACCTGCTCCAGAACCTGTAAAACCCGCCGCCAAAGCAGAAAAACCTGCCAAAACCACAGAAAAAGCCCCTATTGCTGCGAAGGCACCTGCTAAAGCCACTACCAAAAAAGTAGAGCCCGCACCTGTTGTTGAGACCAAGGCAAAACCGGCAGCCAAAAAAGAAAAAGCTGAGCCTGTTGCAGCAAAAGCACCTGCCAAGGCCGCCGCAAAAAAAGTAGAACCACCGACAAAAAAAGTAGAGCCACCGAAGAAGGCCGAGCCTGCCAAGAAAGCAGAACCCGCAAAAAAAGAAGCTAAAAAAGCCACACCAAAAGTAGAGCCTAAAAAAGCCGAGGTAAAAAAACCTGAGCCCAAAAAGGCAGCACCTAAAAAGGCAGAACCTAAAGTAGAAGCCAAAAAACCTGCGGCTAAAAAAACGGGCAAAACTAAATAAGCTATCGCAAGTGCAATAAAAAAGGCGCGATTACAATTAGGTAAGCGCGCCTTTTTTATTGCAGATCAATTCACTGAACTATTCACTTAACAACTTAGCGGCAGCAAAACCTCCACCTGATAGTGCTGGCCAGCAACAATATTTGCGATGTGTGGCTGCGCTAATTGGACGCCATCCACACTCACAGATAGTTGATCAACCGCAGCGCGTTTTATCTCAACATGGAAACTTGCCCCGCGAAATTCCCGCACGGCTTTGGCCTGCGACCATTCTCGCGGCAATTGGGGATTAACTTGCAAACCTGTCGCATCACCTTTTAAACCAAACAAGCCTTCAACCACACAACGATAAACCCAGGACACGGTTCCCGTATTAAACAATTGGCTTGAGCGCCCTGCCGTACGCGGATATTGATGATAGGCACCGCGATAATAATTTGGGATAAATACCGGCAATTGGCCGCGCTGCACATAATCCTGCTCGCTCGGCCCCGGAATCATTTGACGCAACAATTTATACGCGCGATTGGCTTCAGCAATGGTGTACAAACTATAAATATAAAATACCGCCGCATGATTGTAGACCGAACCATTTTCCGCCGAGCCAGGATGCTTTTGTGTCACACGGCCAACGTCATCGCGCATCGCCGTATAAGCGGGCGCAAACATGGTAACGCCGTAGGGAGTTTCCAATTGTTGCTCGATAGCTGCCAACATTTTTTTGCGCTGCTCGTCATTCGCAGCACCACCTAAAATTGCCCAGCTTTGTGGATTTAAATAAATTCGCCCTTCCGGATCTTTGCTGATACCAAAGACAACATCATCATCGGTAATACCGCGCGCAAACCAATCGCCATCCCACAAATATTTATTGACCGATTGATTAACATTTTCTGCACCATTACGGAATTTTTTTGTGATTTCAATTTGATGTTGTTGCTCACAAATATCGGCCCACAAATTTAATGCGTAAGCCGTCGCCACTGAAAGCCAACCCGAAACACCTTTGCCTTTGTAACCCACCATATTCATTGGGTCACACCAATCGCCCTGTGCGATAAAACTTAATCCGCGATAATCGCGCGCGCTTAACAACCACTCCATTGCACGGCTGATGCGCTCAAATACTGAATAGGTTTTATCACCTTCCGCATCTTTAACTTGCTCATGCAAAATCGAATAATCATTGGTTTCATCGAGATAGGCTTTCAAACAAACCGGCAGCCACACACAGTGATCGGTGTGAGGAATTTGGTTGATATATTTCAGCTCCGCACCTTCAGCCAATAAAATGCCATCTGGCATTGCCCCGTTTGCTTCCTGCTGATTCAGCGCATGCAAAAAAGCAGCGCGGGTGACATGCGGCTTGATATAACTCATGCCCATATTATCTTGCAGATAATTGCGCGTTTGCGGATCTGTCGTTAAACGATTGACATCGCCATGATAAAAAACCTGGCGCGGCAGCCAGTGATTTACAAAATTATTTAACTCCTGATCCGGCGTGTCGATGTGTATACAACCACGACCGGAATTTACATAGGCGTGATATTCCGATTTCGCTTGCTCAAAACCATCAGCGCTTAAATATTTCGCGCGCAATTGCACGATTTCTGCATCATCAAAAGCGGGGCCGAAAATAAATCGTAATTCGCGGGATTCTTCCGAGTTCAAGGCCAAACGATATTGCAAAACCGCTGCGGGAGTTTCGTAGCGTGCATCACCTTTGGCCAGCACATCATCTTGTAATGCAGACGGGTTATGTAAGCCGCCCTCGCCTTCAAAGGTTTCCTGTTTTGCTTCCCAGGCGACAGGCTCTTGATTGTGCAGGAAGAACGTTTTGTCTTTGAAATTTTTATTTTTAAAATAATCTGCCACTTTTTGATAAGGCGTAACACAGTTCGCCACTATGCCACCCAAATCAGCGCGATACTCTGCAGATTGATTCATCCACGACATAAAACCGATGGGAAAATAAGGATAAACACTTAATTTTCGTGCGCTGCCTGAAATATTGGTAACGCGTAAACTCCATAACTCAACAACATCTTGTACCGGCAAACTCACAGTCATTTCTATACGAACGCCAAGATGCTCTATTGTCCATGACAAATCACTTTTGCCGACGGAGAAATTAAATTTGTCCAACTGCGCACGCACAGGCTCGTAGGGCGCCGAAAATATTTTTCCGGTTTCGTCGTCCTTAATGTAAAAAAAACGGCCCGGATGATGCGCGTAATAAGGTTGCTCTGGCTGCATAAATGTTTTTGCTTCCAGGTTGGGAGCATAGGCATATTTCGCTGGCTCAGGCTGCATAAATTGCGCAACGGCGTAACCGCGACAAGTCATTTGCATCATCATTTTTTGGTTCCACAAAAATCCGGCAGCGCGCGGCATTGCGGTGGGTGTTGTTAAATCAAAACGTTCGCCGTTGTGGCTGGGATGCAACATACATAACTCCAAAAAATAAATAACCTTATCGCTAAATAGATGTGAGAAAGTGCTCGCAGGAAAAAACTTAGGTTATGCCGTTTTTCGTGCCGACAAATCTGATTGGATTTTCACCATGGCTTTTTTATCCAACTTATAAAGCAGCAGCGCAGCAACGGATACAAAAGCCAAAATCGCAGGAATGACGGACATTAAAAACACAATACCTTTTAAGGACTCCGCTGTTTGTGTTTGGTTAGCCTGATAACCCAAGGCAGTAAAAATCGCGGTGATAATTAATGTCGCCAATACCGATCCCAATTTTTGTGAGAAGACACCGGCAGCAAATGTCATCGCAGTAGCGCGACGGCCATGTTTCCATTCGTTGTAATCTGCAGAGTCGGCGAGCATTGAAAAGGTTAACGGCGGTTTCATACCTAACGCAAACCCGATACAAACCTGCAAAATCACCATGAAAATAATTCCATCGGGCGGCACAAAATAAAATGCCAGCGATAATAAACCCGTCGCAATCATCAACAACATCAACAAGGTTTTCTTTTCAAAAAAGCGCGTAAAAAAAGGCGTTGCAAAAGCACCAACCACAGCAGCGAGCATAAATATTGGCAAAAATTGCGCAGAAAAATCCGGTTTGCCTACGTAATATTTAAAGTAATAAAGTGTTGTGCTGGTGCGTAAGGTCAACAAAATCATGACCATTAAATTCAGCAGGAAGACTGCAATCCAGGGTACGTTGGATATTAGGTCTTTGAGGTCATCCATAACGCGCGGTTGTGTTGTTGCCACCGCAGTAACACGTTCGCGCGTATTTAAAAAAGTGATTGCAAATATAATGGATGCTGCAACGCCCCAGAATGCCATGGTTAATTGCCAACCCAAAATATCGTTGCCTTGCCCGAATATTTTTACCAGCTTTTGCGTTCCCCAGGTTACCAACGCAGCACCCAGATAACCGCCCACGAAGCGCGCACTGTTGATAATGTCACGCTCCGCAGGATTTGCAGAAATAACACCAGACAAGGCTGAGTAGGGAATGCTGACAACGGTGTAACAGGTGATCATCAATAAATAGGTACAAAAAGCCCAGATGGCTTTACCCTGTCCATCCAAATTTGGCGTGGTGTAAAGCAGGACAGCCGCTATCGCAAGTGGCACTGCACCCCAAATTAAAAATGGACGATATTTTCCGTGACGACTTTGTGTGCGATCTGCGAGCGCACCAAGCCCTGCATCGGTGAAGGCGTTAATAACTTTGACAATCACCATCATTGAACCGGCAATTGCCGCCGTAATGCCAAATACTTCGGTGTAAAAAAACATTAAAAACGCAGAGAGATTGGTCCAATAAAAATTAAAACCTGTATCACCCAAACCATAACCAATTCGCTCACGCCAACTGAGTTTGGCAGCACGGTCATCATGTATTTGTGTCATGGCTGGGCTCTCCTGTTATGTTCTTTATTGTTAATTACAACGCACGATATTTATTCATGGCTGGTGGATTGGCGCTTTTTAATTTGGTACCCCATATCGATAACTTTGGGGCCATCCATATTTCCATTTAAGCGTTCGATAACCATTTCAGCGGCTTTAACCCCCATTTCGTAACGCCCCACTTGCACGCTCGTTAATGATGGATTTACAAAACGCGAGGCTTCGATATCGTTAAAACCACAAATCGCCAAATCGCCGGGAACATTAATATTCATGCGCTGGCTTTCAAACAGTGCGCCGAGCGCAAGGTCATCGTTCGCACAAAAAACAGCATCGACAACACCATTGGTTGATGCGAGTAAACTTTTAAATAATTCACCACCCATGGCGATTGAAGAGGGCTCGGGTGTGGTGACAATAAAATTTTTCCCAAACTTGCCCGCATCTTCCAAGGCTTTTTTGAAACCTTGCATACGCTGTTGCACACGCGGGTCCATACGCGCGCCGACGAAACCTATGCGCGTGTAACCTTCATCCAGCAAATGGGTCACCACATCGTAACCGGCCTGCCAGTGCGAAAAACCCACATTCATATCGAGCGGTTCGTTTAACAACTCCATGATCTGGACGACGGGCACGCGGGATTTTTGCAACAGGTTTTGGCACGTACGGGTTTGGTCGCCACCGGTAATGATCAGCGCTTCGGGTGATTGGCTTAAGAGCGTGCGAATCATTTTTTCTTCTTCAAGCGGCGAATAATGGGTATCCACCAGGAGCACCTTGTAACCCGTGGTGCCCATGACATCGTAAATACCGCGCAATACATCGGTAAAAACCGTGTTCGATAAGGACGGAATGGCAACGCCGATAACTTTGGATTTGGACGACGCCAGAGAGCTTGCGTATTGGTTGGGAATATACCCGAGCATGTCGATGGCTTTTTGAACCTGCTGGCGCAAGGATTCAGAGACTTTTTCCGGCTGGTTGATGACTCGCGATACGGTAATTGCACTGACTCCCGCTGCGACGGCGACATCGATCAGCGTGAGTTTTTTTTCCGAGCTATGTTTAGCTACTTTCATTGTATTTTTATCTCCATTAGAGATGACAAACTGCCTAAAGACAGCTATAAGTTTTAACCTAGCTTGTATACATTACCACATGACAAATGATTGCGCTATCATTTGGCCTTATGGTAGCATTAATGGATTCAAACGATTTATTGGCCAGTTTTAATGACCCCTCAAAAAACAATTTCCAACCCCACAGCAACAACCAATCTCATTATTGTTATGGGCGTTTCAGGTAGCGGAAAGTCAACGCTGGCAAGGGCTTTAGCGGATATTTATCATTACCAGTACTTGGATGGCGACGATTTCCACAGCGAGGAATCGCGTGCGCTCATGGCCCAGGCAATTCCGCTGACCGATGAGCATCGCGCGCCCTGGGTTGCCGCAATCAAACATCGTTTGCAAGCCAATGCTACGCAGCAAATCCATACCATCCTTGCGTTTTCCGGCCTGAAACAAAAACATCGCGATGAGCTCCGTTCAGCCGGTTTGCGCACCATGGTGCTCTATCTCAACGGCAATAAAGCCACAATCGAAGAGCGCATTAGTAAACGCACCGGCCATTTTATGGCGCCAGCCTTGCTCGAAAGCCAGTTCGCCAGCATGGAAGAACCGATCAACGAAACCGATGTTTATGGGGTGGATGTGTGGTCGACGGTTGCGCAAGTGGTCGCCCAATCTTGCGAGCTTATCGATGAATATTTGCTCGCCGATCAACCCACCAGCCTGCCGCTATAAATTACTGGCAAGGTTCGATTCTCTTATTGGCAAGCCCGTTAGTTATCGCCACAATAAGGCCATTCTGCCAACCTCCGCCGGTCACCTTTTCGGTTGGTACTCATAAACGGAGCTAATGAAATGTTGCCAAAATCAAACCTTGTCATCCTCACTCCTCTTTGCCTTGCAATCTTGCTTTCAGCTTGCGCCCACACACCGCAATATCGCAGTAGCTGCGCGCGTGAAAGCGATAAAGCCTGGGAAGAACTTTCAATCGCCAAAGCCAAAGGTTTTAGCGGAACCGTGGCTTATACCAAAGCCTTAAGCCTGCTCACCGCAGCGAAAACAATGCAAACCGTTGAAAACCACGATGCCTGTTACAAGGACGCCAAAAAAGCACGTGAGTACATCAGCCAATCTTACAGAGGCGAGTGAGTCGAACATCAACAGGATGCTGCGCCAACGAAATGATAAGGATGTGTTTGCTCAACACGCTCACCGATAAATACCAGAGATCCATTTATGCAAAAGTTACGTTGGGGCGTGCTCAGCAGCGCCAAAATTGGCCGCACAAAAGTTATTCCGGCGATCCAGACATCCCTGTCGGGCGAAGTGGTTGCCATCGCATCGCGCAACCAGGAAAGCGCAGACAAAGTTGCCAAACAACTGGGCATTAAACGCGCCCACGGAAGTTATGAAGATTTATTGGCCGACCCTAATATTGATGCGATTTACAATCCACTTCCCAATCATTTGCATGTGCCCTGGTCGATCAAGGCGATTGAAGCAGGCAAGCATGTGTTGTGTGAAAAACCACTGGGATTAAACACTGCTGATGTTGAAAAATTAATTGCCGTTGCACAACAACATCCACAATTGAAAGTGATGGAAGCATTTATGTATCGCTTCCACCCGCAATGGCAAACGGCAAAAAACCTGGTGTGCGAAGGCCGCATAGGAAAAGTGCGTTCCATTCATTCGCACTTCGCATACAACAATCATGAAGCCGATAATATTCGCAACAATGTCGATTGGGGCGGTGGTGCATTGATGGATATAGGTTGCTACTGCATTTCACTATCGCGCTTTATTTACGATGAAGAACCATCGCGAGTGGTTGGACAAATCACGCCTTATACCGGTTATGACGTAGATTGTTTTGTATCAGGCATGATGGAATTTTCCAACGGCAATTCAACGTTTACTGCATCAACCAAAAGCGAAGCCGAACAATACGTTGAAATTCACGGCGAACAGGGCAGCATTTTAATTCCACTGCCGTTCAATCCCATCGCCGACACCATTACCCATATTGTCTTGAAGCAAAACGGTGTGCGCGAAGATATTGTGCAACTGCCGAGCGATCATTATCGCAATATGGCCGATGCATTTACCGACAGTATCAACCAGAACAAACCTGTCCCAACCCCACTTAGCGATGCACTCGCCAATATGAAAATTATTGATGCGATTTTTGCCAGCGCGAAAGATAACTGTTGGATCGCCATTCAATAATTCACCCAATACTACCACTTGCTGTGAATGAATAAATTGCTGTGAAAAATAGGAAATCGTTTATCACAATGAAGAAATCTATTGCTGTATCGCTCGCACTTATGTTTGCCGTTTTATCTGTGGATATTGTTGCAGAGACACCACCACCCGTTCCCGCAAGCGCACATTCGGATGCAAAGAATATAGAGCGAATTGCACCGCCGCTAACGACCTTGGTAAAACACTTTAAACACGATCCCAATGCTGAAGCAGAAATTATCCTGCGCAAAACAGAAATCACTATCGATGAAAATTATTTCAGCCACGCGGTTTCCTATGTTGCGGTTTATATTAACAGCGACGAAGCGGTGCGCGATTACAGCCAGATAAGCATTAGTTTCAATAGCTTTTACGAAGATATAACGCTTGAGTTCGCGCAGGTCCGAACACCGGAAGGTGATATGGATAGCATCAAAGCGGACGCCACCCAAATCCAAAGCCCAAGCGATGAAAATTTCTACCAGGATCGCAAAGATTTATCTTTCTCATTACCCAACGTGCGCAAAGGTTCGGTGATTGAATTTCAGTATCGTTACACCGACACCAAAAAAATTATTCCCAACCAGTGGTTCGATAGTTTTAGCATGAACTGGTGGGAAGGCCGTGCCGCTGGCCAGGGAGTGCGCTCTGATGCAATCGCCAACACAGAACTCAGTATCACAGCTCCCAAACAATTTGTATTGTTCAATAATGATTTGAGTGATGTGGGTATCCATTACTCGCGCCAGGAAAAAAACAACCTGCAAATACTTACCTGGAAAGGCAAAAATTTACCCAAAATCACCCTGCAAGATAACATGCCGCGCGACGAGCGCCACACCACACAACTGCGCTCTAGCACCATGGGCTCATGGCAAGACATCGCAAAATGGGCCAACCAGTTGAGCACGCCTCACGTAGTGACGGATGCAAATCTCGATAAATTAATTAACGACATCAGCAAAAAAGCCACAACGCCAGATGAAAAAGTAAAAGCCGTTTACCAAACATTGCAAGAAAAAATCCGTTATGTATTTGCCCATGTGGGTCGCGGAGGTTATGAGCCGCACAACGCATTTGAAGTGCTCACCAATGGTTACGGTGATTGCAAAGACCAGACTATCCTCGCGGTAACCATGTTGCGCAAACTTGGTGTTAAAGCTGACCCCGCGTTAGTAATTACTCGTTCGCGCGGCATTCCGGATATGAAAATTACCAGCGTCAGTTTTGATCACATGATTGTGCACATTCCGGCGCAAACGGGCCTGGAAGAAACCTGGATGGATACGAGTGGGGACAAAGGGCTTTTCCCGGGCTTTTCGGTCGGACTGGAAGGACAGCCATCGTTAATCGTCAATGACAATACCCAAAATATTGTGACAATTCCTGCACTCACCAGTGACCAGCATTTTGCCCATTTGGATTTCACTTTCGATAAATTTGAAGGCAAAAATGCGGAAGCAAACTTTTCCCTGAAACTTGGCGGTGAATTTGAACAACGCCTGCGCAGCATGTGGCAATACTCGCGCGAGCGCGACAAAAGCTTCCGTGAAATGATTGGGCACATTTATTCCACAGCAGAAGTCACCAGCATTACCGCAAACAATGCCGACAACCTGTGGCAAAGCTTTAACCTTGATGGTCGATATAAATTCAACAATGTATGGAATGGCAACAAAGAACCGCTAACCTATGCGTTTAATATTACTCAACTACTAAATTTATTTGTCGATTTCCGCGATCTCCATAAACCACAGGATCGTATCCAGGATTATGAAAGTGATCCTGGTTACACCATATCTACCCATATTGTTTTTGGTCGACCAACGACGAATCACCTTCCAACAGTCACTAGCCAGGGACAAAATTTCGACAATAATTTCTTCTCGCTAGATCAAAAAGGCCACGAAGAAAATGGCAACTACGTGGTAGATATTAAATTAACTATCAAAGCCACACGTTTATCGCCACAAGAATACGCGCGCTATTATGAACAAATTCATCAATTGCTAAATGCCAGCGAATGGTCTGTGGTATTTCGCTACGACAAAAATGCCGCCGATTTAGCAGCGCTCAAAGACGCTACAACTACATCCGGAAAAGCTGCCAGTTTTATTGCGCTAACTAAAGTGCAAATTAAAAATGGTTCTTATGACAAGGCGCTGGAAAGCGCCAACCAAGCGGTAAAAATCGAACCCCAAAATGCAGAAGCTTATTACGTGCTGGGCTTGGCGCAGGGCTACAACAATTTGCTGTACGAATCTGAAAAATCTTTTGCCAAAGCAGAAGAACTAGGCTTCAACATTTAATCACCCAGTGCCGCGAACCCTAATTTGACCCTGTTAATTTGACTCTATGAAATATTTATTAATATGCATTCTGCTGGTGACAATGAGTAGCGTCACATCAGCTAAACCGGCGGAGAAAAATTCTGCCGCTGCATCTGTCAGTTCGCACAAAATGGCTCGCTATTTTCAGGAGTCAAAAAAAATTAATGGCTCGGCAACCGTCAATACGCTTATTCAAAATGCGCTGAAAGATCCTGAAAATACAGAACCTTTATATGCCCTGGGCTATTTGCACATGCAACATGGTATAAGCGCTAAAAACGCACAGGAATTGGAATTGGCCGAGGCTTATTTGAACGAAGTCCTCACTCAATTTCCCGGGAATCAATCAGTCCTGCAAGCGCTCTACAATATTTACTACGACAACACGTTACGCAATCGCGATGCAAATGCCTATGAAAAAGCAAAAGCGATTTTTATACAGTTTCCGGACTCCCTGCATTCACAAATGAATCCCCCATCACTCGCCAGGTTTGCTGCAACAACAGTGCAGCAAGAAAAAGATCACCAGACTGATCACCAAGCCCTGCGCGATATTTTGCTGCAAGCCATTCATGAATCCCCCGAAACCGATAATTCTTATATTCACCTGGCGCGCCTCTATCGCGAAGATCGCTATTTTGCGTTAGCCATAGCAACGTTAAAATTGGGGGTAGAAAATAACGCGAGTTCTGCCGCTTTATATGAAGCAATTGGCGATACCTATACCAAACGTGCCGATGTTAGTGGTTGCAATTATGAACATACATCTGACATTCGCAACGCGGGTAAATATTACCAATTAGCGATTCCGCTCAACCCCGATGACCAGGCATTACATTTTTCCTTATCGCAAACTTTTTTTGATCAGAACCTAAATCAACTCGGATTAAATGAAGCCCAAATTGCCGTTGCCATCAAACCATCGCGTGAAAGTATTAGCCTCAATGCACAAAACCTTTCAACCCTGGGTTACAACCAGCAAGCACTCACACTGCTGGAACAAGCAATTGCGCAAGGCTACAGTAATAAAGATGCGGGTTATCATGAAATCTATATGAATAAAGGCGACTGGCAAAATGCCGCATCAGGATTTGACAGTTATGTTAAAAACCAGGAAAGGTTTAGCGTTTACGATTTAATAAAAAGCGACATGATTGCGCAGCAGGCACAAGTGCAACCCTGGTTATCCAGTCAAAAAATAACGCTGAGCAACACTTGGGAAAAAGCATTATTTAATTACTGGAGCGAAGCCCTAAGTGCGGACGATTTGAAGAAGCAAGCAATTACGAGCTGCGAAAAAACCGAATATTATTTTTACACCGGTTATAAAGATTTACTGGCCGGCAATAAAACACAGGCCAAAACTAAATTTATCGCGGCGATAAACCAGAACACTTATCGCTTTATTGAGCGACCTTTAGCGCGGTATTTTTTAGAGAGAGATTAGCTTCTGTAATTAAAAAATATTCATTCTTGCAATTCGCTAGAGCGGCGTAGCGCACGCGAACATACAAAAGATGACCATATAATCCTTAAAACATGGATCCCCGCCAAAGGGAACACCTGGTTCGGGGATGACGAAATGCTAACCTGAAGCACAAATTCAATAAGGATACAGTTCATGAAAAAAATCGTTGTTGTTGGCGGTGGCGCAGGCGGGTTAGAACTTGCCACAAAATTAGGTAACAAACTGGGCAAAAAGCAACTCGCCCAAATTACATTAATTGACCGCAACACATCGCATTTGTGGAAACCCTTACTGCATGAAATTGCTGTCGGCACCATGGATGAAGGTGTAGACGCAGTAAGCTATCGCGGCCACGCCATCAACAATCATTTTTATTTTCGCGTAGGTACATTAGCGGATATTGATCGAACCAATAAACAAGTCATATTGGCGCCCATGGTTGATGAAGAGGGAATCGAGTTCCTACCTTCAACGCGAATTGATTACGATTATCTGGTGCTCGCCATTGGCTCAACTTCAAACGATTTTAATACGCCAGGTATTAAAGATAATTGTATTTTTTTAGACAGCCCAATCCAGGCGCACAAATTTCGCAATAAACTTTTGAACCTATTACTGCGCATTCAGCGCCTGCCAAGTGCAGATAGTGAAGTACGCATCGCAATTGTTGGCGGCGGCGCAACCGGTGTAGAACTCTCGGCAGAATTACATCACGCCGTTGCAGACATTCACAATTACGGATTCAACGAAGTCACTACATCACAATTAAAAGTCACGTTAATTGAAGCAGGGCCACGCATATTGCCAGCATTGCCCGAACGAATTTCTGCTGCAGCCCACGCAGAATTGGTAAAAATTAATGTCGACGTAAAACTCAACACCATGATTACTTCTGCTTCAAAAGAAGGCCTATACACCAAAGAAGGCAATTTGATTGCGGCAGATTTAATGGTGTGGGCAGCAGGCATTAAAGTGCCGGATTTTATGGCGAATATCGCCGGGCTTGAAACCAATCGCATCAACCAAATCCATGTCAATGAATTTTTACAAAGCACGCGCGACGACACTATTTTTGCCATTGGCGATTGCGCACAATTTATTTCTGCTGACGGTTCACGCGTTCCACCGCGCGCACAATCCGCCCACCAAATGGCGAGCACGTGTTATCAAAATTTGCGCGCACTCTTAAATAACAAATCACTTAAAGCCTACAAATACACTGACCACGGCTCACTGGTAAACCTTGCCCGCTATTCAACCGTCGGCAGCCTTATGGGCAACCTCGGCAAAGGTACTATGTTTATAGAAGGTCGCGTCGCGCGCCTGGTTTATATTTCCCTTTACCGCATGCATCAGGTTGCGATTTATGGATTTATTAAAACCGGTTTGGTTATGTTAGCGGGAAGAATTAATCGCTGGTTGCGTCCACGATTAAAGCTGCATTAATTCCCCTAATAGCGAAATAATTGCGCCTACCGGCTTCATACGCACTAACAGATATTTGTAAACAGGAGTTTCAGAATGTAATCTCATAGGGATGTAATCGCTATAGCTTTTTGTCGACAATAAAAACGTGGGTCAAACCAAACAGGACAAAGCCATGAAAAAAGTGAAAGACATTCTAAGCGCAAAACCCAACACCGAAACCCATCACATTGCACCCGATGCAACCGTGTGGGACGCCATCAAACTCATGACCGATAAAAGTGTAGGCGCCCTGCTCGTCACAGAAAATGACAAGCTCGTTGGCATCATTAGCGAGCGCGATTACATGCGCAAAGTCGCACTTATGGGCCGTGCATCTCAAACCACTGCAGTGCGCGACATCATGACCCCTAACCCCCTCACCGTATCCCCCGACCAAAGCATGGACGTATGCATGGAATTGATGACCGAAAAACGCATCCGTCATTTACCCGTCGTAGAAAACGAAAAAATCCTCGCCATGCTTTCAATCCGCGATCTATTGGAAAATATCATGGAAGAACAAAAACACCTCATCGAACAACTTGAGCAATATATTCGTGGTGAGAGTTATTGAGGCTCGTCGCGATTCCTCCTCGTAATGTTTTGTAATTCCCTTTGGCGTTTAGATTGGCAATAGTCAGTTGTTGGATTATTGCTGATGATCTGAGTGTTTAGTTAAAGAAATAATAATTATTTTGATCCTTATTAGAACAGCATTTTTTTGGAATTTTTTAAAGTCCGCTTCGTGCTGTAAAAGCATTTTTCAGGAATCAGGTTACGCCATAAATTAAAATTTGGAAAACCCATCCAAGCTGATGCAAAATCCTTTTTCGGCTTCAAACTGGTTTAAATTAACCACGCTTTTAAGCGAACTCCACGGAGCGTATTCACCATAACTTGAGTCCATATATCTAGCACTGGCAAAGTTCATAAAGTGAAGATACATAAATTCCCTTGACCCATTGTCTTTGTTCGTTATTGCTCCGTCCCTCCAAAACCAAGTGTGAGAATGCTTAACTGGCAACTCCTCCCATAATCCAGGGACTAATGGTGTAGTAAACTGCTCCTTCATATACAGCTTCCTGTATTTAGCCCTGAGAGGGTTTATTAAATCCAGAAGCCTTATGATTAACGAGAAATGACTTTTACTAAACCTATTCGGTTTTACAAAAACTCGAAAATAATAATCCTCATCGAATCGAAAATGCGTTTGTGATTCAAAAATCTGGCGCCAGTTCGAAAAGTCTCTAAAAGAATTGCGTATCCAGGACTCATTTTTAAACAAAGATAAGTGCCCAGAGAAACACCACTCGTGTGTACTAATGACATTATATTGAAGTACAGAATTGGTTAGAAATGCACGAAGATTTCCGTAAATGAGGTCAATGTCCCCGTACCCGTAAAAATCATAACTGGCAATATCTTTCTCCCAAACGAATCCCAGCGCTGGCCTAATATCACAAAGTTTATAGTTGTTGTTCGGGTTAAACGTTATCTGGAGGCGATCGCTGATATGTCGTTTGTAAGACTCCCATGTCATCTTCGAAAAAGTGATGTTGGGATATGAGTACTGGTCGCAGGGGCAGTCAGTGTGAATAAGCCAGTTAATGGAAGGATTTTTCCGGCAGCTTAGGAAAAACAGCTCAATCCATTCGGGCCAAGCCTCACCAAAGTATTCGATAATGATGACAATCTTTTTCATATCATGGTTGATTGCAAAGCCGACGCTCATGTAATTGATGATTTATAGATGTCATGCGTGCTTTAGTGAGCGGATAAGTAATCATCATTAAGGCTGCACTACCAGCAAAAATCGACGGTATTATAGCGAATAGCCACCGCAGGCCATCAATAGTTATTTGACTTTGAATGGCGTTGGCTGAATACCCAATCCTGGATAAGCCCATGGGGGCAATAAATCCTCCAATAGCCGCACCTAGATTCCCTGCAAATAATCCTAAACTATTGATTAATGCAGCTGGCCTGAAGCCATTTTTGTATTCGTTGTAATCAATAAGGTCGGAATAGATCGCAAAAAATATGGGAGCACATGCTCCACCCAAAAATGAATTCAAGAAGTGGAATGCTAAGAGTAGAGTTGTGTTGCCAGGCGTAACCCAATATATCGCTGCTATGAATAGGGCGTTTCCAGACATGAAAAATATAAAGAGTTTTCTCTTATCAAGCTTTCCTAGAAGTATTGAAACAAAGCAAACTCCGATTAGGCAACTAATTGTCCCTCCTGCTAGAAAATACTTGTCGAGGCTGGGAGTTTGGAATACGTACTTGAGATAAAAGACCGTTATGCCCGATTTGATGTGAACAAAAATTCCAATAAAAATGCTTACAATAATGATTGTCCAAAAGGAACTCGATTTGGACAATAGCCTAATATCATCCATTGGATTGGTAGTGACACTGCGATTAATTGTCACTCGTTCTTTGGTTGAAACAAATGTCCAATACAAGATTATTGAGCCGATAGTCGCATACAATATGCTTACACTCAAAAAACCTGAAGTTTCATTGCCGTTGCCAAACCATTGCACTAAATCTTTTGTGAAAAACATGGCCAAAGTGCTTGCTCCGAACGCCCCAATAAACCGTGCAGATGCTAATTTCCCCCGAACGCTCATATCCGACGTCATTGTACTCATTAGCGCAACGTAGGAAACGTTAATGGCTGCAAATGCACTCCAATATATAAAGCAGACAATTATGGCGTAGGATATTTTTTGCCATTCCGACAGACCTTCGGGAGCAAAAAATGTCAAAATGGATGAAATCGCGAGTGGGGCGATTGAGTAAAGTAGCCATGGCCGATACCTGCCATATTTGCTTTGGGTGCGATCCGCTAAAATTCCCATGAGAGGGTGATTAATCGTATCCCAAATTTTTATAGCCAGCATAATAACGGCAACAGAGGCGGGAGAAATTCCAAATACATCAGTAAAAAAATACAACTGATAAAAGCCAAGTAGCGTGCCGATGAAGGCGAATGCACCATCGCCAGCACCGTAGGCAATTATCTCATTCCTTCCCGGATTCTTATTCTGTTTCATATCGCTCCCTTTAACCCGTTTGCTACACCGCGATGGTTTTTTTTATAAATTTTCCGCTTTTACGAAAGTACATGCGTATATTATTGCGCTTGGATAACACGATAGCTCTTTGGGTGCGTAAGAAGTCCTTTAACTGATTAATTCCTTCGGTACTGGCATTTTTCGCTATCATGGTATCCAGCGGTAAACATATACCACCTTCCGTCCATTCGTATGGATAGACCGGTAAAATCCAACCATTGAATAGGCGCAAAGTTGAAGCTTTGTTGATATTTGCCCAAGCGACATAGCCGATAGGCCGACCCAACTGATCCCTAAAAATCTTTAATTTCTGGCTATATGCAGAGTTTCGTAGAGCGTTAAAATGGGCTGGGGCCAGGCCGAGCTGATGCCTCATTCGAAACTCTAATACTTCAACCAATACAGTAGTGTAATCATTCATTCTTATTTTCTCAAAACCTCAATGGTTGATAAAATTTTTAGGATATTGTTTCTAAAATTGAAGCCTTGGATACTTAACTGATCATCTAAAAGATGGCTTATAGCATCCCTTAGCTCACTAACATGACGAAATTTCCGTGGCTCTTCGGCGGGCAGATTTTGCAAGAAAAATGCACCTTCCAATGCCTCAAAGCCAATAACAACAGCACTTCCGACATATAATTGAGCTACGCCATTTTCTGGCGACTCGAATGTCCAGTCACTTAATGATATCGCATCATGTATTAGCGAGTTCGCGCTAAACGGATCAGCGTATATTAGTTTATTAATATATTTTCCGAGTCTTCCTTTATAGAAAAATTCTGCAAACAATGACTTTTTCAATGATGAGATAGCAATGAGGGTGACAAAATTAAAAAATAGCATGTCGGTTTTTTTGTTGCGGTAAAAAATATGGTGAACCATCCTTCCAAAAGCGGAAATTGCAATGTTTACATCAAAACCTTTTATGGGTTTCAGCGAAGATAGAATTTCTCTACCTGTATTTTCATGCGTCAAGGATACGAAAAGACCTTCTTGAAGTCGAAGGACAGGATCTAATTCATTTATAGTTTCTGGCCAACGCAGAATTAATTGCTTTCCTGAGTGCAAAACTACCGACACTTGATTGGAAAGATGCGCTAACGCGTCTTTTCTACATGATTCATTCAAATGATCATGGCTTATGGAAAATAATGAGACAGCATGCTTTTCGAAAAATCCAGATAATTGATGATTATAAAAATTAATCAGACCTTCAGTATCAATCTTCACCCTGTTGTATTTTGAAAAGGTAGCTAGAAATTCGCGCACAATGCCAACTATTGCGTTAGCCTCTTCATAAAATGGCGGACATCCACCTGTGTTTTCTCCACCCGTAATAAAGCTCACGTTTGAGAGATCGATCCATCTTCCATCAAATACTATGTTTGATGGATAGATTCCCCCGTGGGTAATGCGATGCACTTTTGTGTAAGAAAATTGATTGGCGCAGTTTGTGAGGAAGTTTTTTAAATAGTTTACGATGCCATTCATATCCTCAGCTTTCGTAAAGAATGATTGGTTAGCTCTTTTGGTTCGTATTGTATCTGGAGATAATCTTATTTTTGCTTCTTTTTCTTTAAAAAATTGGTTTGGAAGAAAGTGTCCCGGCCTTACGCATGCGTCGCGGACAAGTAATGCTCCCCATCCAAGCTCTTCTTTACTTGGGTCATTTTCATCATATTCATTATAAGCACCGTCTTCGCAGGTAAAAATAAGACCGTGTATTTTCGCAACGCCGATAGGTAGTAGCTTATCTAAAACTGCTGCATAAATTGTCTCGTAAACGGCATCCCTGGCATTCAGTCCACCGTAAGAATAAAACTTTGATCTTGACCCGACTAGCGGATTTCTACCAATCCCTTTTATTTGGACTCCTCGGTAATTTGCACACCGGCTTCCTCCTCCGTTTGAGCCAACGCCTTGCCCACCATATCGCTCTGCTTGAAATATAACCTCACTTTCACTGACTGATGGGATTCTGGAAAAACACTTATCTTGGTCATCGACAGCAATGTATGAAAATGTTTTTGAGAATTCTTTATATGGATTATCGATGTTGGTCTTATAAAAATTATTATCGATCCAAATGGCGTCAGGGAAGCTAACTTGTCGAGCGGGGAACTCAATTATAGCATCATTGATATCTTCGATATTTAAGGTGGCCATACTGATTAAACCTGATCAATATTGTTGATCAAAAACGATTGTTCTATTTTATTAATTTTTTACCCAGGTAATTTAATTCATGAGTTTTGTGTCGAAAGTAATTTTATGGGCAGAGTATCAACTTTCGAAACCATGATTGAGCGTATGAACGTTGGATGAGGCGCTCCCTTTTTCAAAGGAGCGCTGTAGAACTTAGCCGAACTCGATGGTTACGGTTCCATATGAACCGCAACCCATACAGGTTGACTGATAATAACCGGGATTGGAGCCATAATTGGGTGTTGAATAGTCGGTTGCGTAGTAGCCGCCGGTGCTACCCCCGCCAGTATTCTGCGGTGGTGTGCATGTAGTTGAGCCAGCAGCATGATTAACTGCTGTTCCAGGACCAAAACCGTTGCCTTGAGAGGTTGGTATAAATGTTCCGTTCGCTGTATATGTCATCGTTGTATATTGGGAACCATTTGTAATGGTTACATATTGATTAGGAACCCAACGTTGAACATTCTGATTAACGGTAGTTGAAATGAAAATTCTTTCTTCAATTCCGTATCCGGCACAATCAGCGCAATAATAATTACCTTTGTCTTTCGATGATTCTGATGGCACTGTTCCGCAAGCAATGGACATGTCTGTCAGGGCAAGCAAGCTTGCCCCTGTGATGACTTGAAACGATTGAAGTTTCATGCAATTTCCTTAAAAAATGATGAGTTAACATTATTGTTTTCTTACAGGCGTGACGAACCATTCTTAGCGATTCGCCCAGCAGTAAGTCATTTTGCAAAGCAATTAGATTTGTGGGTCTAATCGATGTAGCAATCCATTAATCGTTCGATGTCGTACAGTATTTATTAAACATAGAGGCCCCCAAATCGCGAGCCTCTTTTATGTCGGCATCTGAAAATCGTGGAAACATGGCTTTGAGTTCAGCATCGAAAGCCGGGATTTTCTGATCGCCATTCGCGACGTTTCTTACGTAAAAAATATTGTGCGCAAACATGTTTGCGTATCGATTCAAATCGGTTGCAGCACCTTCTGGTTCAACCCATAATTTTTTTATTTGAGAGTTGGACCCGAATCCAAATGCTTTAAACGCGGTTGGCTCACAGCGCTGACGAGCCTCATCTAGTAGCTTTCCCATTTTTTCTTGATAAGCAGTGACTTGCTCTTTTGAAAGCGAGTCATAATTTGGAGGGTATACATTTGTCGCCAAGTCTACTTTCGCGAAAGGATGCCCGGCTTCGGCGGAATTTTTGTAAAATGTATATGCTGTTTCGCCACTAACTTGTTTTTTAATGTCGAGACACATTTTGTATTCGTGTTCGAGTTCGGAAGCTCCATTTTGGACCTGTCCGTTGTCCTGGCCGTTCATTCCGGCGTATTTCTCAAACACCTTCTTTCTATCGGCTAATTCCGCTTCGTTTTGTGGTGCGCTTTCACAAAACTCTAATACTTTAGCGATTTTTAAATGAGTGTCTCCACTTTTGTCATTCTTCAATTCAGATAATAACTGAGTGATGTATGCGCTCAGATCTACTTTAGATGGGTCGGGTAATAAGAATCGATTCTCTAGGTCTTCTTCAGTTATTAATTTTCTTGGATTGGAATTACCTTGATTTTTTAATTCAGTACTAGGAGTTGATATATCACTCACATGTTGTGCTGTGGATACGCTGCTGGTTTGCTGCGTCGCTTCAGCTTGAATCGGATTTTTTTCAATATTTACGTTTGTAGAACGATTAAGTGCAAAATAACCGAAAGCGGAAAATCCAGCGGCAGCCAGGATGATATAAGAGGTCTTATTTTTCATATGGTGAACCCAAATAATTATGAAGTTGTAATTTTACAACTTATTAAACGGCTAAAAATTATTGGGCTTAGCGGGAACAACTCTAGTTAGAGGAATAACGGAGTTTTTTATGTTGCCTTCCAATAGCCTTAATGTATTTATTAGCGAATATTTTTTTACTGATGGTAAGTTTATGGGTGACACAGGCATATAGTCAATGCTACAAAATGAAAAATGCGACATATTTTTATAAATACTTATTTTTTTATATATGAATTGCTCTTTTCAATATCGAAGCTTTTCTCTCACATTGACTCAACACGGCTGGCTCGTCGGCAGATACTAAACAGATTGTTCTTTTACAGCCCCGAGTAATTCCAGTTCTGCCAAACAGAGCTACTGGCTGGCACACAAAATGTCTTTTTGTTTCAGAGCTTGCCTTGGTTTGGGTGAATCGAGGGGCTTTTTTGTCATTAACTGTTGGTTCCGCCATGATCTATGGAGAGATTTGGCAGTTGCGCACTCATTCACATAAAAATGTAGAAGTTCACTTAAAAAATGAGAATACCTTCGTTGAAACCTTAAAAAACTTACAATGTCGCTGACCAGCCGTTAACCGACCAAAGAAACAAATTTTATAGCCGGGACATAATAGATTTAACCTAATATCCATCCTGTAACAAATCCCCAGCCCATATCAATTAAATTAAAACTCGAAAAAACCAAAGCGGCCTTTCAGCCGCTTTGGGTTTCTATCACTCCATCCGCTTATCACAAAAACTTTGCATTCGATTTACGATATCCGCTAAACCGGAAACGGCGTAGCGTGGTAGTTCTATGTGGTGATCGATGCAGCCTAGCAGGCAGCCGAGCAGATGAACCTGGTCGCGTAGTTGGTAATTGCTTGTTTGAGTGAGTTCTTTATTAATTTCATCACCAATGTATTGCAACAGGCTCCCGTCGGGCGCGAGTATTTCTATTGCGCTTTGTTCGTAGTGGGCGTTTTGATATTCGTTGAGGGTGATGCTGCAGGTTGATTTGGTGCCATGCACCAGCGGGGTTACATTATCCATAATACAGCTCTCATAGTGTTGGTTGGAACCGCCGCCACAAGGTTGCAATTTATGGGGGCGGACTGAACGGGGTTGCAACCGCCGGTCCAACACCAACACCGGCCCGCCCGAAGGCGGCCCCGTCCAGCCGCCATAACACAGGCATGACTGTACGAGGGCACAAAATTCCTGAAATTTTGTGCCGGTGTTGGATACGGGGTTGCAATCCCGACCGTGGGATTTACCACGGCGGCGTCAGGTTAGTGGACAGAGGTAATAGTGTCAACGCGGATTATTGGCAGGCCAGATTACTGGATAGAAAAACGGGTGAGAAAATATAAGTTGCCTAGGACTTGCGCTTGGCTTCCATCCTAAGCGACTTGATATATGCTTGCGCCTGACCCGCAGCATTTTCAAACATGTCGCTGCTGCGATTTATTTTGGTGAGCAGCATTCCACCTTGCATGATGGTAATGCAAAAATCTGCCAGCGCTTCGGGGTCAACTTTTTTTGGCAATTCTCCAGCGCGTTTTCGTGCTTCAAAAAATTGCGCTAAACGTCCACGGCTCCAGGAAAAAAAATCGAGAAGATCTTGTCGTAAATTTTCCTGGTTGTCGGCTACGTCATTACCGATAGTTCCAATGGGGCATGACCTTTCGAAATTTACTGATCGTTGGAAGTCGATAAAATCCTGGAACCATCGATTCATCTGCGCCCAGGATGTGATGTCATATCCGGTTAGGGCTTCACCGCTCCTGATCACGTGATGCAAATGCGTCAATGCAGCATGAACCAGGCCTTCTTTATTTTTAAAATAATGAGTGAACTGGCTTTTGCCTGTTCCTGAAGCCGCTAATATTTGGTCAACGCTTGTGGCATTTACGCCCTGGCGATGGAAAAGATCAATCGCCGCATGAACCATTTTGTTTTTTGTCTCTAATTTTGTCATAGGTTATTTTAACTTGCTTTCAATTGTACTGACTAGTACAATTTTTTGAATAGTCACCATACCCGGGAGAATCACTATGGCAAAACTTATATCACTGATGCACATTTCGTTTGATGGATTCGCCGCTGGGCCAAACGGTGAAATGGATTGGATTACCATGGATCATGAAATATTTGACTATGTGTCAACTTATATTGCAAAGATAGGAACCGGCGTTTATGGACCAAAAACATTTCAAATGATGGAAAGTTATTGGCCTGGTGTGCTGGCAAGCGCTGAAAGTGAAAGTCTGGAAATTAAACATGCGACCTGGTATCAACATGTGAAAAAAGTTGTCTGCTCCCAACATGTAAAACAGCTGGACAATAAAGACGCTGTCCTGGTTGCCAACCTGGAGGATGGCATTAAACAGCTTAAGCAGCAATCTGAAAAAGATTTGATGGTCTTTGGCAGCCCGCGCTTAACCCAGTCGTTGGCGCGGCTTGATCTGTTCGATGAATATATTGTTAACGTCAATCCTGTTCTTATCGGCGGTGGCGTGCGAATGTTCGAAGACTTGCCAAGGACAAAACTCAATTTAGTAAGCGCAAAGACTTTTAATTCTGGCGTGGTTGGATTTCACTATACAAAAAAGCCTTAATAGATTGCGATAATATTATCTGCAAAATTTCAGGTGATTTAGCAGATGATGGATAAATGATATAAGTGAGTTCAAATAATTTTTTGATTGCCAATAGCTGGAAGAATTGGCAATCAAAAAATTAAAAACTGTTGTTAGCTCTGCAAAATTTGCTCTTCCTCTTTAAGCTTGCGCTCTTCGGAAATTTCCAGCGCAATTCCTGCGGCGGCTTCGGCGGTCATACCTTCTGTGCGACGCAAATATTCTGCTTCGCCAACAATATCACCGGATTTCACCAGTGCATCTTCTGGTTGTATGGCTTCGCCGGGCAAATCAACTTTTAATTCATCGACCAACATTAACAAGGCCGCTGCCACGGGCAATGCCAGAAGTGCGCCACCAATACCGTAAAGTGTGCCGCCAAAAATTAATGCAAACAATACGATGGACGATGGCAAACGCAATGAGCGGCCATACACAATTGGAATTAATACGCGGCTTTCAAATTCTTCATAACACAACAATAAAATGCCGACTAAAGTAGCCGCCGTACTGCTGACTGCAAGTGCAGCAAACACAGCGGGAATGACGGTAAAGAATATGCCGACAAATGGAAGGATATCGGCAATGCCGCCAAAGGCAGCTATCGCGATTGCATTGGGCACACCGCAGGCAGTCAGTAAAATAAATAAAAATATCGCCATCATTGCGCAGGTTACAACCTGGCCTCGCACGTAACCGCCAACAATAGTTTCGAGGTTAAGCATAATGCGTGAAAGTTTAATGTGGTGAATACGGGGCACAACGGCGAATAAGGCACCGCGCAATCTGTCGCGGTCGATCATAATGTAGAACGCCAGGAAAAAAGCGCCCGCGCCATAGGCAACAACTTCAAATAATGTTTTGGTAAGCGCCATTGCTTCTGCACTGTAAGATTTGAACAACGAGCCATATTCAACGTGCTGCAAGCCATCGGCGAGTGATCCGGTAAGCGGATATTCAGCGAGGAATTTTACCAGTCGCCCGCGCAGCTCAGGTTCCTGGTGTATCAAACTGGCAACCTGGGCAAGAAATGGCGGCACGGTAAATACAGCTAATGCGCACAAAACGCATAACAGCGATGCAAAGACTATAGCGATGCTCGTAAAACGATGTAATTTGCGGCGCTCAAACCATTCAACAGCGGGGTTTAAAGTACCTACAAGCATAAGCGCGGTAACCAACACCATAATTACCGGTATTAATTGTGTCAGCAACACCAGGCCAAGCCCTACCCCAACAATACTGACAAGCGTTTGCGGCGCAATTTCAATGCGAAGCGTGCGCTTGATTCCGGAGACAAGGGTTTCTTGTTCTGATTTAGCGGTGATTTGTGACATGAAACGAATCTTCTTTCCTATGCCAATTAAGTTCGGGATTGGATTAGATTCTCAGTTTTTCCTATGCAACTCTGTGCGCTAACACCCGCCTGTAAACACTTGGCCACAAACGCAATATATTCACGTAAACTAAAATCTGGTCGACAACATTTACTTGTAACAAGATGCTATAAAAACCAAAGAAATTTAAACTGAACAACGACAAGTATTTCCAGGAAAATATATGGGCAACAATGCATCACATAACACTATTCGCTGGGGCATTATTGGCTGCGGAAATGTAACCGAAATAAAAAGCGGGCCAGCCTACCAAAAAACCTGTGGGTTTGAATTATTAGCGGTAATGCGGCGCGATAGTGATAAAGCGCAAGATTATGCGCAACGCCACGGCGTTAAAAAATTTTACAGCGATGCACATAAACTTATTAACGACCCGGAGATAGATGCAATTTATATTGCAACACCGCCAGACAGCCACAAAGAATACGCGCTCATGGTGGCAGCGGCAGGGAAACCTTGTTGCATAGAAAAACCACTCGCCCCCAATCATGCGGATTGTTGCGCGATAGTGTCGGCATTTTCCGAAAAAAATATTCCATTATTTGTGGCTTATTATCGACGCAGCCTTCCGCGCTTTGTAAAAGTGAAAGATATTATTGCAAGCGGAATTATTGGTAAGGTACGACATATCCATTGGCAACTGCACAAAACTGCAAGTGATCGGGATAAATCCGGCGAATATAATTGGCGCACCGATAAAAATATTGCACGCGCAGGTTATTTTGATGACCTCGCCAGCCATGGCCTGGATTTATTTGCGTTTTATTTTGGCGATTACCAACACGCCCAGGGTATTGCAAAAAACCAGCAAGGTTTGTATTCAGCCTATGATGCGGTAACGGCTAACTGGATTTACAAAAATGGTGTTACGGGCAGCGGGTTCTGGAATTTTGGTTGCGATGAAAATACCGACCATGCTGAAATATTTGGCAGCCATGGAAAAATTATATTTTCTGTTTTTGCTGAAAAACCAATTCGCATTATTAATTCCAATGGTGAAGAAACTATTTTTATCGACAATCCACACCATGTGCAAATGCCACACGTAGAAAATTTGCGGGATGCATTGTTGCACCATATCGAACATCCCTCCACCGGCACCAGCGCATTGCAAAGCAGTTGGGCAATGGAAGCAATCTTAAAGCACTCTGATTAATTCCCTGCTACGCCTTAAGAGTTCGCCCAACATTTTCAACCAGGTGTTCGCTTTCATTATTTCCACTCCAACACACGCGGTTTGAACTCTTAGTCCGATATTAATTGCACAATGCTTAGGGCTTTCCATAGCGCCCCTCCTATTGTACGCCCTCAAAAAGCAACCAAATAGTTGCTCTTTTCGAAAAGCCGGTTCATACTGCAAAACACAACCATTTGGTTGCATTAATGGAGAGGACAGTATGAACACTTACCAACAATGCTTTATTGCACAAGCGAATGCCGCAAAGGTTTATGCAGCACTGACAACCCTCGATGGCCTGCGCGGCTGGTGGACAAATGACGTTGCGGGCGATTCCGGTTTGGATGGTAAAATCCGGTTCCGCTTTGGGAATAGCCATAAAGAAATGCAGGTGGAAGCGCTTGAATCAAATCGCGAAGTGCGCTGGCTTTGCACGGCGGCACACATCAACCACGATTCGCTCACGCGCACAGACGAATGGGTAGGAACCCGAATTGTGTTTCGTTTATCACCCGAAGGCGCAGAACACACCCGCGTTGATTTTGAACATATTGGCCTGGTGCCCAGCTTTGAATGCTATGAGTTGTGCAACAACGGCTGGAATTATTTCTTAAAAAGTTTGTACGAATTTGTTGAAACCGGTAAAGGTACGCCCTTTGAAAGCGGCGAAAAATGTGAAGAAAAAACTGCAGTGGGAAGCAATTAACCATGACGATTATGTCAGATACCAACCGCATCGAGCGCAACATCCTTATCAAGGCCTCGCGTGAACGTGTGTGGCGCGCGCTCACTACTGCCGGGGAGTTTGGCACCTGGTTTGGGATTAATCTCACCGGGCAAGCTTTTGTGCCTGGCCAGACGGTGCGTGGATTGATGGACCCCGAAAAATGTGGCCATGAAAATGTCTGGATGGATATCACGGTTGATCGCATTGAACCGCAAGATCTATTTTCGTACCGCTGGCATCCGTTTCCAGTCAACACATCCATCGATTACAGCGCGGAACAACCTACGCTGGTGACCTTTACGCTTGAGGATGCTCCCGACAACAGCATTTTATTAACCGTGGTCGAAACCGGCTTTGATAAATTACCAGCACATCGCCGCCAGGAGGCATTCCTCATGCACACAGAAGGCTGGCCAATGCAACTCAACCATGTGTCCGATTATGCAAGCCGATAAATCCGCGAACCTACCCGATATAATCAATTCCAGTGAAACGCTTGCTGGAATTTTTGCTGCGCTGGGCGACCCTACCCGGCTAAAACTGGTGGCGGTTTTATGTGTGGGAGGCGCATTTTCAATTGCACAGCTAACCGCCAATACCGACATCAGCCGCCAGGGTGTTACCAAACATTTACAAGTGCTGGCAGATGCCGGCGTGGTGAGTCACGTGAAAGCCGGAAGGGAGCGCCTGTGGCAACTCGATCCGGCGCAAATAACGGAGGCGAAAAAAATGTTGGAAGTGATTGGTAAACAGTGGGAGCTGGCGCTGGGAAGACTCAAAGTATTTTCCGAAACTACTTAATCCCCTGTTGTGCGCGCGCCTCTTCAGTCATAGGTTTTGCAAAATCTTTAGGCTCAATCCTGGAGCCGTGTTGCCGGGCATAAACATGGGTGAACTCGGCGCCGAGGAAAAAAATCTGCGCGGAGTAATATATCCATACCAGCAAAATAACCAGCGATCCGGTCGCGCCATAGGTGGTGCCAATTTGGCTATTTCCCAAATAAAGCCCGATTAAAAGTTTGCCTATATTAAAGAGTAGCGAGGTGAGGATTGCACCGATAATCACATCGCTCCAATCGATTTTTGCATCCGGTAAATATTTGAACATCAGCGCAAACAAACCGGCAATTAAAAATAACGACACTGAAAAATCTACCGCACGCCAGAGCGCACTGAATTCTGTGGTGTAAATGCCCAGTGATTTACTTAACATCGCAAGCAGTGCACTAACGACCAATGAAACCAGCAATAAAAAACCAACGCTTAAAATCATTCCAAATGACAGGATACGATTAAAAATAAAGGCCTTGATAAAATTTCCAGGTTTGGCAGTGACTCCCCAAATAGTATTCAACGCATCCTGCAATTGAATCACTACCGCAGTAGCGCCAAAAGCCAGGGTTGCTGAACTTAACAGGGATGCATGGATACTTTTGGATTCGGCTTTGGATGCATTTGAAATCATTTCTTCAATGGATTTTGCACCTTCGTAACCCAACAGCGATTGTAATTGTTGCACTACCTGGCCACGCGCAGCTTCTTCGCCCAAGATCATGCCGGCCAACGCAATAATTAATAGTGTCAATGCAGGCAATGAAATGACCGTGTAATACGCAAGTGCTGCGGCGAGTCGGCTTGCTTTGTCGTCGCTCCATTTATTGAAAGTTGCTATCGCAAGGGTTTTGATGCCGGAGAAATTAACTGTTTGGAATTGCATATACATTCTTCTCATTCCATTCGTTATAACATCATGAAGTTATAGATGTTTTAACTCGGTGCGTTGGTTAACTGTTATCGAATAAACCCCAAAGCTTAAATCGCTAATAAAACTCGAAAACTGTATTAACATACAGTAAACTACTACTCACTCCTCGCAACCAACCAAAAGAAGTTTTAGACGATAATCGAACACGAAAAATCTGGGACTTTGGATTTACCCAACAATGCACAAGCTTACCCCTGGTGATCCCGCCGGCAGCACGCCTATCCTTGCTGCAGATTATTACCTCACTAATTTCCAACAATTAGTGAACTGGGTGCAGCAACACTACGATGATTTACTGAACCACGAAGAACAGCAATTCCTTGCCCGCTTCCAGCAATTAAAACGCAACAGCCAATGTTTGTTTGTGCGTTTGTCCAGCCGCAAAGGCCCGTTATTTCGCCACGATAAATTGCAATACGCTGAAATAGACTCCATTGAGGATGCAGCCAACGAACTGATACAAACGGGCATGCTGGATGATCGCAGTTTATTAAGCATTCAGGAAGTATCGAGCCTGCTTACCAAGGTTGAACTTAACAATTTATTTAATGCGCATGTACGCGGGATAAAACAACTACGCAAAGAAGAATTGATTATCCAACTCATTAACTCTTTTCCAGAACCAAAGCAGTGGCAAGAGTGGACGCGGGATCAATTCGGGCCCGTTTATCGATTAAATACCCAATCCATGATCAACAATCTGTTATTGATTTTTTTTGGTAATACATATCAGGACCTCACCGAATTTGTGTTGCAGGATCTAGGATTATTCCGCTACGAAAATTACGCCATTGATCACCAGCACCGCATTTTTAAAAGCCGCGATGAACTGGAACAGTACCTGCAACTGATTGAATTACGCGATCAACTTGAACAGGCAGACACTGCAGAACAACTTCTCCATATTGCGAATAACTTGCCTGCAGTATCCACCAATAATAATCTCGAACGACGCCGCGCCAAATTATGTAACCAATTAGCTTATGAGTTGGAAAGAATCCAGGAACACCAACTTGCAGCAAGTATTTACAGCCAAAGCCATTTACCGCCCGCACGCGAACGACGTATTCGATTACTTGAAAAACAAGGAAATTTGTCAGCGGCCTGGGCATTATTAAATGAATTACTGCAAACACCTTCCAACGAGCAAGAATTGCAAGTTGCCCAGCGTATGGCTCCGCGTTTGGCAAAAAAATTGGGCGAGCAAATCACAGCAAAAAAAATATCCACCCCGGTTGAAAAGCATTTAAAGCTTGCTCGCCTGGTAGATGAAAACAATGATTTTTTGCGTGTTGAAAATATTGTCCAGGCATTTGTCCATTCACCGGAATCACCCTGCTTTTATGTAGAAAATGTATTACTAACCGGATTATTTGGTTTATGGCTTTGGCCAGAAATTTTTCGCGATATTGAGGGCGCTTTTGCAAATCCATTCCAGGCAGCTCCGCTGGATTTGTACCAGGAGAATTTTGTTAACAAACGCCCGCAAATAATGGAGCGCTGGAAGTTATTGGACGACAGCCAATATAAACAGTCCATTCGCCATATGTGGCAGGAAAAACAGGGAATCACCAACCATTTTGTACATTGGCAATTTTTAAGTGAGGAATTATTGGAGCTTGCACTTGCATGTATTCCCGCTGCGCATTTAAAAGCTATTTTTGAGCGATTGTTATTTGATATAAAAAGTAACCGAAGTGGATTGCCGGATTTAATCCAGTTTTTCCCCGCGACCAATCGTTATTGCATGATTGAAGTGAAAGGCCCGGGAGATCGCCTCCAGGATAATCAACTGCGCTGGCTCGATTACTTTGCAACAAAAGCAATTCCCGTTGAGGTTTGGTATGTTAACTGGGAATAAACCCACCACAGTTGCTATTAAAACCCTGGTGGAATTTGCAGCAAAATCCGGCAGCCTTGATCGCAAATTTACTCCTTCCCCGAGTGGCCAGGAAGGTATTGAAGGTCATAAACGCGTCACCGCAACACGCTCAAAAACCTATCAAACCGAAATTGGTTTAAGCATCACTTATGGTGATATTACGTTTCGTGGCCGCGCTGATGGTTATGACCCTGACACACATTGCATCGAAGAAATAAAAACCTTTTACGGTGATGTACAACTTATTCCGGAAAACCATCAACAATTACATTGGGCACAAGCCAGATGTTATGGCTGGATGTATTGCGAAACCTTTGGTTGTGATGAAATCAACCTCTCTCTGGTTTATTTTAATTTAACTGACGAACAGGAATATCCGCTTGAGGAAACCTGGAGTGCAATTGAATTACGAAAATACGGTGAAGCCTTAGCTGAAAAATATTGCCAGTGGCAAGCTCAAATTAACCAGCGTTTGCAACAGCTTGACAACTGGATTCACCAATTAACATTTCCCTTTGGCAAAATGCACGATTCGCAACGCATAATGGCTGAAGCAGTTTATAAAGCCGCCGCAACAGGCCGCGTATTATTAGCAGAAGCGCCAACCGGAACGGGAAAAACCCTGGCAGGATTATTTCCCGCCATTAAAGCCATGAGCCGCACACCGGTCGATAAAGTTTTTTATCTCACGGCAAAAACCACCGGCAAACAATTGGCGCTGGAAACTATCCAACTTATCGCTAGCGATAAAACTGAAACAGCTGCGGTTCCATTGCGTGCACTGGAATTAACTGCCAAAGAAAAATCCTGTTTGGAGCCCGAAAAAAAATGCATGGGCAGCTCATGCCCCTACGCTTTTAATTTTTATACCAAACTGGAAGCCGCGCGCCAGGGGGCTTACGCAATTACTGTGCTGGATAAAAAATCCCTTGATGCGCTTGCCTATGAATTTGAGATATGCCCGTTTTATCTCAGTATGGAAATGAGCCGCTGGGTGGATATTATAGTTGCCGATGTGAATTATTATTTTGATGGCACACCATTACTCCTGGGGCTCACCAGCGAATTTGACTGGAAGCCTTATTTGCTTGTCGACGAAAGTCACAATTTAATTGATCGCGGTCGCAGTATGTATTCCGCTTCATTACATCGCGGTGATTTACTTATCGCCAAGAAAAGCTCTCCTGCGCCTATAAAAAAAGCGTTGGAGAAAGTCAATAAAGCCTGGCTAAAACTGTTAAAAGATCTACCGGAAAATACTGAACAGCTTTCACTACTGAGTGTATTACCCGATAAGCTCGCACTTGCACTGCTGGAATTCACAAACACTTATATTGAATTCCTGCAAAAAAATCCTGAACACAAAGTCCAGGAAACCATAGTGCAAGAATTCTTTTTCGATGCATTGAATTATCAAAAAGTTGTTGAAGTATTTGATGAGGATTTCTGTATAGACATGCAAGGTGTTGGCACCAAAGCGGAAATCCTGACCCTGCGCAACCTTATACCGGCTACACCACTGTCGGCGCGATTGAGTTTTTCCCATTGTGCATGTTTTTTCTCAGCAACGCTGCACCCCGCTTATTATTATCAATCGCTTTTGGGTTTACCGGACGATACAGTGCATATCAAAGTGCCATCACCGTTTAATGCAGCGCAATTAGATATTAATATTGCGCGCGGCCTTTCAACTCGTTACAAAGACCGTAGTGCAGCCATCCAACCTATCTGCAAGATTATTGCCGAGCAAATCCATAAGGAGCCGGGTAACGCCCTGGTATTTTTTCCCAGTTATGATTTCTTGCAAAAAGTAGAATCTGTACTGCGCGAAGATTTACAAACACACGACATAACATTAATCGTGCAATCAAAACGCATGAATGAAGAAGACCGGCAACAATTTATCGAGCAATTCAACATCCACAATAATTTGCTGGGGCTTGCCGTTCTGGGGGGTGCGTTTAGCGAAGGGATAGATTTACCCGGCGATACGTTAAAAGGTGTATTTATTGCGACTTTAGGATTACCGCAGGTTAATCCGGTCAATGAGCATTTGCGTTCTGCAATGCAGGCAAGATTTTCGCAGGGATATCATTTTACTTACATTTACCCGGGCATCCAGAAAGTTATCCAGGCTGCGGGACGTGTTATCAGGACAAAAAAAGACAGCGGTTATCTGTGGCTTCTTGATGAACGCTATGAGCAACAGGATATTAAAAACTTATTGCCGGATTGGTGGGAACTCCCAAAATAATTTTCATCCATGCATTCTTCGCAAATCTAATTACTTAAATTATTTTTTTGCCAATCAAAAAAAATTACACTCTGATTTTTTCGCAGTATAAAGTGCGCAATCTGCTATCAATTATTGGCTACCAGAATAATCGATAGCATGATCCCTCATGAACGGGAAGCGCACTTATCGCGAATTAATTTTAGTGAACATATCGTAGTCATCTCACACTAAATCCTGAGCCGCGGCAGGTAGCCATTGGGGAGCACACCGGCAAATGAAAGTATAATGAGAATGAGCAATACAATAAAAAGTACACGTACAATTTGTGCAACAGGTGCAGGTAATGGCAACATACTTACCAGCCACCAGATAAGGCCAAATACCACTAGATATGCGATAAGACTAATAATTACGTCCATGGTGCCTCCTTTAAAACTATTAATATTTCATCATGAGCTACTATATAGTCTGTAAAATTTTCATTGCGGTGCGCTAACTAACACAAGGTAAAAATAGGTGCTTCATGATGAAATATTTTTTAACAGGACTTAGTTCATAACATCACAATACATTATTACAGCTATCATCAAGCGCGCGTCTGAAATAGCGAGTAATATCCATAAAAAGCCATTAGCGAAACAGGCGCTTTATTTACAGGTCAGCCCTATGCAGCCAGATACCGCCAAAAACCCCAATCGCTTTGTTATCTTTTCTGTCTTTTTTACCGCTCGCGCTTATTATCCTGTATTGGCAATTTTATTTCTCGACCTCGGGCTCACGCTGGATCAATTTGTTTTTCTCAACCTTATTTGGGCTGCCACCATTTTTTTATTTGAAGTTCCATCAGGCGCCCTCGCAGATACTATTGGGCGCCGCACATTATTAATTATTGCTTCAGTATTAATGTTGGTAGAAATGTTATGCCTGTTATTTGCACCGCGAGATGGCGGATTATTATTGCTAACACTTTGCGTGATTAACCGCATTTGTTCTGGCCTTTCTGAAGCCTGTGCGAGTGGTGCAGACCAAGCATTAGCATATGATTCTTTACCGAAAGAAAATCGTACGAGCGCCTGGGATAAATTACTCGCTAAATCCATGCGCTGGCAATCATTTGGTTTTGTGATCGCAATGATTATCGGTGGCCTGCTCTATGATCCACGCATTATCAATTACGTTTTACCCGCTCACATACAATTAACGGCAGATATGGCTCATCGCCTGCCAATTGCGTTGGTATTTGTCCAGGCAATTATATGCCTGTTAATGTGCTTGCGAATGGTGGAACCCGGTCATGCCGCCGCAAGTAAAAGGTTACAAGATGCCGTTAAACTGACACTCACCACAGCACGCTGGGTTTTTACACATCCAAAAACCCTGGTGGTTATTCTTATCGGTGTGGCGATTGATTCTATTACACGAAATTTCGCCACGATTAATAGCAGTTACTATCGCCTGATAGATTTACCGGAATGGAGTTACGGTTTTTTAGGTGCAGCCCTGGGCGTAGTGGGATTATTTGTTCCCACTATTGCAAAACGTTTAAATACGCATTTTAGCATGCTCGCCAATTTAGGATTTGTTGCAGTGGCTTCATTTATCGGGCTTGCAACCTTGGTTCCCGCGTGGCCAATTTTTGGCATCTTACCGGCTATGTTTTTGATGACGATGATGAGTTTTTTAAGCTTTACGCTTAGCCGTGTATTGCACCAGGAAGCGGAGTCATCGCAACGCGCGACGGTACTTTCGGTCAAAGGACTGGTGTTTAATTTAGGCTACGGTTTATTTAGTTTAGGGTTTTCAGGATTACTCGCCAGCTTTCCTGATCAACCGCCAGGTAACGCATTGCGCAGCGCTTTATTTTGGCAAACACCATACTTCGCTATTATTCTCGTCATCTTGTTTATCTGGGCGCATTTCCATTTGCGTAGTAAACATTAATTTATCCACATGATCGAGGGGATTGTATGCAAAACACTATTTTAAAATTCTGGTTTGAGGATATTGATCAATCAAAATGGTGGATTAAGGATGCTGATTTCGACAACCTCATCATAGAAAGATTTTCCGGCATCCACAGCGCAGCCAGACAAGGAGAGCTTTATGATTGGCGGACAAATCCAAAAGGCAGGCTCGCGGAAATTATCATTCTCGATCAATTTTCAAGAAATATGTTTAGGGATTCCGCATTAGCTTTTGCATGTGATCCCATGGCACTCGCGTTAGCACAAGAAGCTATTTCTGCTGACGCACATAAAAACCTGAGTGCGACTGAATGCAGTTTTTTGTATTTGCCTTTTATGCACAGTGAATCATTAAAAATCCATGAACTTGCAGTTGAACTTTACAGCGGTAATGATTTAAAAGATTCACTGGAGTTTGAATTAAAACACAAAGCCATTATTGAGCGATTTGGCCGTTATCCACATCGCAACAAAGCGTTGGGACGTGTATCGACACCGGCAGAAATAGAATTTTTAAAACAGCCTGATTCTTCATTTTAAAAAAAATGAGCGCCTGAGGCGCTCATTTTTTATTTCCAGCAAACCTGTTAACCGAATTTATAATCCGGCTTAATTAGGTTTAACTTCGCGAACGATTTTCACTTCATCAATTTCAACACGACGGTTTGGTGCAAGGCATTTAATCAAGGCTGCCTTGTTTTTATCATCACATTGAACAACAGGATCAGCCTCACCCTTACCTTCAGCAACCAAACGATCAGCCGCTACGCCATTAGCAACCATGTAATCCTTAACTGCTTGCGCGCGGCGCTCAGATAATTTCTGGTTGTAGGCTTCAGAACCCAAACGATCTGTATAACCGGTAATGACAATTCTGTCTGGTGAACCTGGTCCCTTAATCGCTGCAGTAATTTGCTGCAATTTTGGTTGGGCTTCATTAACAGCTGAGCTATCAAATGTGAACAACTCAGTTGCAGACATAGTGAACTTTTCAAATTTTGGCGCTGGTGGTGGCGCAACTGGAGCTGGCGCCGGAGCTGGTGGTGGAGTTACTACCACAGGTTTTGGCTCAGGCGTGGAACCAAAACGGTACACCAGGCCCAGGGAATAAAAATTAGTATCGCCCAAATGGCCAACTGCATCATTAAAACGATAACGCTCTGCTTCCAAACGCATTGCCCAATTATCATTAAATGCATATTGCAAGCCTACGCCGGCCTTGCCATTAGTATCGCGATCCTTGGCACCTGTACGTGAAAGCACTACCGCACCTGTACTGCCAAATGTATCCCGCGCTTCTGCGTAGTTAACCCCCAAGCGCGCGAATGCAGAAAATCTATCGGTAAATGGCAAATAGGCTACCGCATCCAGATTAACACCACGCAAATCAATATTGCTGCTGAAAGTACCCGCTGGAGTGTTTATGGTGTTGTAATCAAAATCACCTAAATCGAAATAACCACCTTCCAATGCAAAATAACGATTGAATTGATAGCCGCCGTACAATTTGTAGCCGCGGTCTTTATCATCACGATCTGTTGTCACTACATTGGAAACACCACCCAAAATCTGGGCGCTATTTGCAAATGCTTGTTCATTGTGATCGATTTTGGTTTTACCAATGTTGCCACCCAGGTACCAGCCCTCGTTGTCATCGGCCATGACCGCTGAACTCGCCATAGCAGCCAATATTGCGCAACTCAAAATACTTGATGTTTTTGTAAATTTCATGTGCGTATCCTCTCAATATATTTTACTTAATGAAGCTGACAGGTTTTCCTGTGTACTCCCCTGTATTTCCATTAGAATTAATAGCGATCACTACGTAAGCTTAAAAAATAAATGCTTACTCTTGGTTGAGAAACCAATCGCCACAAATTCCGTCGCCCGGATGGATCATGCAACAAAGCCGTGTCGCATTTTTTAATCAGCATGCAGGCTTGTGGTGCATATTACGGGCCTGTGGCGCCTTATTCTGTTCGTTAGCACACGCGGGGCTGCCAATCTGATGGGTAAAACCCACATACACATGATCTGGCGAGTTACTTTTACCCAGGAAAACCTGACTGTAGATAAATAATGATGATGACTAAAACCAATTCTTTTATTAGCGCTTTTAAAAAATTTTCAGAATCAGAAAAAGCAAGCGGCACCATATTAATTCTATGTACGGTGAGTTCCCTGTTGATTGCCAATTCAATGTTGGGCGAACCCTATTTGCATTTCTGGCATGTATCTATTGCGGGCTTAAGCATTGAACATTGGATTAATGATGCACTTATGGCCATTTTCTTTTTGTTAATAGGCCTTGAGTTGAAACGGGAAATATATTGTGGGGAACTTTCAAATGTTAAAAATGCATTGCTGCCTATCGTTGCAGCCATAGGTGGTGTTTGTTTACCGGCATTTATTCATTTTACATTAAACGCTGGCACGCCAACCCAGGCTGGGATTGGAATTCCCATGGCAACTGACATTGCCTTTGCCCTTGGCGCGCTTGCGCTTTTAGGTAACCGCGTGCCCGCTTCATTAAAAGTTTTTCTCGCCGCTTTAGCCGTTATAGATGATTTGGCAGCAATCATTGTGATTGCAGTTTTTTACACGGCAACACTTTCGCTTGTGTATCTATTGGGCGCTGCGTTTATGTTGGCAATACTCGCTATATTTAATCGCGTGCTGCGCATCAGGATGCTTACGCCCTATTTAATTGGCGGAGCAATTATGTGGTTTTGTATGTTGCAATCCGGTGTTCACGCTACAGTTGCCGGAGTATTGCTCGCGTTTACAATTCCTTTTTCTGCCATTGGGGAAAATAAAAAATCTCTCTCACAACAACTTGAACACATACTTCATAAACCCGTTGCCTTTATTATTTTGCCTGTTTTTGCGTTGGCGAATACCGGCATTATTGTAAGCTCGAATTGGACACAGGATTTATCAAGTTCCAATAGCCTGGGCATTATGATTGGTTTAACGCTTGGTAAACCTGTTGGGATTGCTTTGATCAGTTTTATTGCTGTCACTGTCGGTATCTGCAAGTTGCCTTCAGACTTGAATTGGAAACATATATTTGGTGCAGGTTTGCTTGGTGGAATTGGTTTTACCATGTCAATTTTTATTACCAATCTTGCATTCACTGGCAATGGTGGTGAAATTACTGCATCCAAAATCGCCGTGTTACTTGCTTCATTGATAGCGGGTATTCTCGGTTATTGTTGGCTGTTGCTTTTATCAAAAAAATAAATTATTTCATTGGCGCCATCAATTTTTTTAGTGATAGCGCCAAATGAAAATCATCAAGCAAATATATAATTAATCACTACGGTTTTTTAGCCCACTTCTGGTTTACCTGGATATAGTGTCCCGATTGTGTTTTCTCAATCGCCTTTTGTCCCGCCATGGCTTGAACATCGGCAACGGCAATATTGTTGTCCTTTGCAAGGCGTTGATATTGCTCAAGGCGTGCATCATTAATCAATTTAACAATTTCATCTGCATTACCGGTATGGTTTACGACACCCAGATAACCGTCAGGCTTTTCTCCCACCAATCCTTGCGCCTTGGCGTCACCCAAACTACTCATGGCTTGCTGTAAATTCATCGCCAATGATGACAGGGAAACCACTAATAGCGCACAACCTAAACTTGCTTTTATTAATGTAATCAGTTTCATAAAAGATTCCTCAAAGACAAAGATTTTTAACAAGGATGGATTAAAATAAACCGCTGGATTTACTCAATATGTCATCCAGCTGCTTATCTACCTTGATATAGATTTCGTGTTCGATTTTTACATTGAGATTTATATTAATAGGTTCTTTCGGTACTGCCAGCTGGACTGTGGGTGTACAGGCCACCAACAGCGCGAACATGGCAACGCATATTCCCCGATTGACCCCGATTTCACGATTAATCATAGTTATTGCCTCTTGCTAAATTAAACCCTTTAGGGTTTTACTTTTAAAGTGGGTATTTCCTCTAACGCTGAATTTTGCTGAGCTGAATTTTGTTGAATAGTATCTTGCAACCGTTTTTTCACAATATCGGTTACTTTACTACTTAACTGCATGCTTGCTAACAACGCGGGTAAATCTTCTTCAAGGTTAACATTTAAATTAATAGGACGCCCTTTTTCCAGTTTTGGATTTTTCCCTTCCAGACGAACCGACAAAAGCAATTTTCCATTTTCATCATAACTTACACCGCTCGACAAAACCGAGTAGTGGAAATCGTTTAACGCCTCTACCAGTAATTTCATACTGGGTTGTGTTTTTGCTAATTCAGCGGCCCGCGCAGATTGATATTTAAGCTGCCCGCCCGGAGCTTCAGCGGCTACCACGCCTTTTATAACGCGAACTCCCTTGGCGCTAACCTCAATGGGAATATCACCTGAGAGCCGACCGCTGCCGGAAAGTTCAGTGCCGGGATGTTGCTGCAACAAAGTAGTTAAATTAATTTGCTTAAGCGACACAATCATATTTTGGGATGCGCGACTGAAATCAAATACTTGCGCAGGCGTACTTACGCTGCCATCCATTAAGGTTCCCGTTAATTTTTTCAGTGTCAATTTTCCAGACAGGATATTCTGGAACCCTGCTTCATAATTTCCTGAAGCAACCATGGGGCCGATAACAAAACCTTTATTTACCTGATTGACTTTTATTTCATCGGTTGTAATTTTTAGCGATGAATCTGAAGTCGCCAGGTTTGCTTTTGTCGTTACGCCTTCAAACAAAATTGTGTCGTAAACACCGGCAATATCCTGTAATTGAAGATGGGTACTACTGCCTTTTAATTTATTCTTATCCAGGTCAAACAACACATTTCCATTCGCGGTTAATTTTCCACGCGCAAAAGATAATAACGGAGGCCAGGCTTTTATAGTATCCGCAAAAGGATTAGCCGCTAACAAAAAGAGGTCTGCCATTTTCCAATCCATCTTCAAATCCGAAGTTTTGATTGTCAGGTGATGTTGCAAACCCAATATAGACCCCACGGAAAGTTCGCCTGTCGCATCAAAATCTTCAAATGCACCTTTGGTTTTTCCCTGCCACCGCCACACGTTCGGTTTTAATTGGGGATGCGATAATTTACTGACGCTAATTGATGCATCACTGTCGATGTGAAATTTTGGCCAGTCAATGTTTCCTTGCGCTATTTTTCCGGAGACACTCAATTGTTTCGCCATCACGCGCGCTGATTTTGCATTTAATTCCAGCGGTTTAATAGTCAAGTCAGCCCCTATCTGGCTTGGCTCACTAATCCCGAATGAAAAACTGTCTGGCTGCCAAAAACCAATAGCATGCATAGTGACATCGATATTTTCAAATTCATAACCAGAAACAGGTTTTAATTGTTTTGCTGTTCCATTTAACATGAGTTGATCGACAATTATTTTCTTAGTGAATGTATCCAGCAATACATGTCCGGAAAATTTTGTTTGTAATTTGCCGGTTGTCACACCAGCAAAATCAACCGGCAAGGACGCCAAACTAACATTATCCTCCACATTGGATTGCACATTGAGATGCACTGTATCTATTTGCAGACCCGCTGTTATCCATGCATCTGGAATTACCAGGTGGTCGGCATTGATATCTGCAACAACAGCATAGCGATTAAGCTGGCCCGCATTAACTTCCAGGTCAATTTTTGTTTGCCCGGAAAATTCACCAAGGTTTAATATTTTTAAAGGCACTGGAATTTGCGCATTCAGGAACAGGTTTCCGGTGATGGCTTTTTTCTTTTGCACCGCATCAGCCGTTGCGGGTAAATTTAACAGCGGCGTCACTGCAAGCTGCCAGTCGCTTTGCAAACTTAATTTCGATTGCCCTGAATTTGCCAATTCGCTGGTTTGTGAGTTGATGTTTATATTCCAGGCTTTTAAATAAGGCCCCCACCAGGAATCAAGATAAGTCGCAGACCCTTTTAATGTTCCCAACCAATAGAGTTCATGCTCTTTGCGCAAATTAGTGGATAACTCAACATTAATACTTTGATCGACAACCAAAGTCGCCGTGAGTGCAGGAAGATTTTTTTCCACTTGGTAGACAGCATTGATTTGCAGCTGATGTTGCGAATCCACAACCTCGCCCGGGCTTACCAATAAATTTATCGTTAACTGCTTAGGCGATGATGAAACCGCGTCTACCTTTCCGGTCAGCGAACAAATTGCGGATGCACAATGTTGTTTGATTGATAATTGCTGGATATGAATTTGTTTTGGAAAAGCTCCGGGCAGGCTCCACTCTTCCGGCAATGTAAATGCAGTCGAAGATGATGGAATGGCCGTCTGTTCCGAGGGTGCAGGTTGTTGTTGCGGTGCATCAACAATTGAAATTTGTTTGATATTTATATTTGCCAAATGCGGAATAAGTGATTGCCATTCCAGATTTGCATCCAGACCCTGCACTCGAATTATTTGCGCTCTGGCAGGCGAATTGTATACGAAGAATAAATCTGAAAATGTTATTTGATGAACATTAAACGTTTGGATGTGGTAATCCAGGTTTTCGATGTGGGACGATTGCAATACGCGATTGAATTGCCACACCGCAGCAATAATCACCACGATCAGGAAAATAATAAGAGCGGATATTATCGAAAGCCATTTGCGCATAACATTTGTCATCTTTACGACTGCGTGTAACGACAATAAACCTAATGAGCTGTACCGGACTTAACGTTGTGTTGTTCGCCTTGTTGCTGTCAACCGTTGGCTATCACTGTAACATCGTGTTCATCCAGCGCTATTCGCATAACGTTGACCTGCCGACCACCCAAACGGGTTTTGCGAACAACCTCCCAGGCACGTTTTTGATAGTAGTCGGTAAACTCTGCTGCCGACAACCACAACTCATTAGCTCCAAAGTCTCGTGAATACTTTTTGGCGGCTTCAATAAGCAGGTTTCCAAACCCTTGCTGGCGTTTTTCGTCCACTACATACAAATTGCTAAGCCACACGTTTGCTGAGTTTGGCGGAATTAATACGCTGCTGTCTGTGCGGTAGGTATAGTTCACGAGACTGACGCAACCTACAGGTTTTTGGCCCTGGAGGGCGATAATTGTCTTGGGGATTGCGTTGTGCTGCACGTGTAACAGGAGGCGCTGCTGACGAATGGCCAGGGTCGATTGCAGGCCCTGCCGCTCGCATTCCTGATGGTGCCAGGCGGCAACCTGGGCAAAATGCTCGGGAGCATGTTGGAGAAGCTGGAGTTTTACTGCTACTTTTTCTATCACTATCGATGACCGTGAATTGCCTTAATTAAGCGTAGATCTGGTTAGCGGTAACCTGCTGTTAATCTATGCATTAGCTTTATAAACTCATCGTCATACCCGCGAAGGCGGGTATCCAGCTTTTAGTTTGTGATTTTAGAACAATAGATCCCCGCCTTCGCGGGGATGACAAGAGGGGAGAAACTACAGGCTTTTTGCCGGTAACAGATTGGTTATATCTTCACCGTGCGCTTGCTTATCGGCATGGTAAGAAGAACGCACCAGCGGGCCACAAGCGGCATGTTTAAAACCCATTTCTTCCGCGATGCGCGTATATTCCGCAAATTCATCAGGATGGACATAACGCTCCACCGGTAAATGATCTTTTGATGGCTGGAGATATTGGCCAATCGTCAGCATGTCGATATCGTGGTCGCGCATGTGCTGCATCACTTCGATAATTTCTTCTTTGGTTTCGCCCAAACCAACCATCAAACCGGATTTGGTCAATACATCGGGGCGACGAGCCTTATATTGCTTCAACAGCTCCAGCGACCAATGGTAATTTGCACCGGGACGCGCCTGGCGATACAAGCGGCTGACAGTTTCCATATTGTGATTGAATACGTCGGGCGCTTCTTTTTCGAGGATATCGAGCGCGATATCCATACGGCCACGGAAATCCGGCACCAGGACTTCAACTTGCAATTTAGGGCTTAATTCCCGGGCTTCGCGGATGCAATCGGCAAAATGCTGGGCGCCACCATCGCGCAGGTCATCGCGATCTACTGACGTAATTACCACGTATTTCAAGCGCATTTCGGCAATGGCTTCGGCCAGTTGGCGCGGCTCGTTTACGTCCAGGGGATTGGGTTTGCCGTGGCCAACATCGCAGAAGGGGCAACGGCGGGTGCAGATGTCACCCATGATCATAAAGGTCGCAGTACCGCCGCTGAAACATTCGCCCAGATTAGGGCAGTTCGCTTCTTCGCAGACCGATGAAAGTTTATTTTTGCGCAGGATACTTTTGATGCGATCCACTTCCGGCGATGCGGGGATACGCACACGAATCCAATCCGGTTTACGCGGAAGATCAACGCGGTCACTGGCAATTACCTTTACCGGAATACGCTCAACCTTGTCGGCATCGCGCAGCTTTTCGCCTTGCTTATGACGCTCGGTGCGTTTGACGGGCTGAAGTTCCTGGATTTGGACGGATGGTAGATCAGACATAAGAAGCTCTTTGAATCGGTCCTAAATAGGACACAAGAGAATTTGATTTAATCGGGAATCGTCATCCCCGCTGGGAGTCCAAGCGCCTTTCATATCAGGTCACTAGATCCCCTGCGGAGATGACGATTTCCTACTTAAATAACTCATTTGGGTGCAACGAGCATTTAAGATGACATCTATATACTGGCGCGCATTGTACAGGTTTCGTAACCTAATTTCTGCGCAAATTGGGTAACAAGTTGCTGTTGTACATCTTCAAGGGTGGGTGGATTGGATAATAAATCCCGTATTTGCGCCATCGCCAAGCCCTGGTAACCGCAAGGATTGATGCGCAAAAAAGGTGATAAATCCATCGCCACATTCAATGCCAACCCATGAAAACTGCAACCACGACGAACGCGCAAACCGAGGGAAGCGATTTTATCCACGCGTCCATCAAGGTTCACATATACACCTGGGGCATCGGGCTTTGGGAACGCATCAATCTGGTAATGCGCCAAGGTTGCGACAATGGTTTGCTCGATAGCAGTAACCAGATCGCGCACCCCCATTTTCAAGCGGCGCAAATCCAGCAGGAGATAGGCAACCAACTGGCCGGGGCCATGATAGGTCACCTGGCCACCGCGATCTGACTGCACTACCGGAATATCACCGGGAACCAATAGATGCTCCGCTTTACCGGCCTGCCCCTGGGTAAAAACCGGCGGATGCTGCACCAGCCAAAGCTGGTCTATGGTGTCTGGAGCACGAGTATTGGTGAACTCACTCATGGCCGCCCATACCTTATCGTAAGGTTGTAAACCGAGGTCGCACACTTCCAGCACAGACCGCTTCTCCAACACCTTGGTTTGTGGGGCTGACACCCTAGATCACCATTTTGATTTTTTTGCTGATACGCAGATCTTCATGAATAGCCGTCAATTGCTCAATACCGGTTGCCGTAATCCACACGGTAACTGACTGAAAACGGCCTTTGCTGGATTGGTTGATCGTAACGCGTGTCTGGTCGAAACCCGGGGCATGACGCTCCATAACGGTTAATACCAAAGCATGCATTTCGGTATCGGCATCACCCAATACTTTGATAGGGTAATTTTCGCAGGGAAATTCAATTTTGGGGGGTTGTTGTTCTGACATACAAATTACCTTGTTCCTGCCTAATTACCCTCACCCCAACCCTCTCCCAGAGGGAGAGGGAGCTAAATTCCTTCTCCCTTTGGGCGGGGCGCGTAGCCAGAGGGTTGGGGTGAGGGTAGTTCAGGTTTAACTAAACAAACCACGGAAGAACAATTTGATTTTGTCCCACATACGGGCAAAGAAACTGGCTTCTTCTACCGGTTGCAAGGCAACCAATGGCTGGGTGTTGATGATCTTGCCATCCAGCTCAATCGTAAGGCTGCCCAACTCCTGGCCCACCAAAATCGGTGCCTTGATGGTTTCGTTAACGTGCACATTCGCTTTCACATCATCGATATGGCCGCGCGGCAATGTCATGCGCACGTCTTTCGGCAAGCCCAAGACGACTTCAGGTGCCTTGCCAGACCACACACGGGCCTTGGTAATTTCAGTATTGGCCTTGTACAAACCGACGGTTTCGTAATAGCGGAAGCCATAGGCCAGCAATTTTTGGGTTTCCTCAGCACGGGAAAGATCACTTTTGGTTCCAAGTACAACCGCGATCAAACGAGTATTTTCACGTTTTGATGAAGCCACCAAACAGAAACCCGCTTCTTCGGTATGACCGGTTTTCAAGCCATCAACCGTAGGATCGCGGTACAACAACAAGTTGCGGTTGGGTTGGCGAATGTTGTTGTATTTGAACTCTTTTTCCGCATAAAGCGGGTAATGTTGCGGGTGATTGTAGATAACCGCTCGCGCCAGAATCGATAAATCGCGCGCCGTAGTGTAGTGCTCGGGCGCAGGCAAACCAGCAGCATTTTGGAAATGCGTCGCTTTCATGCCGAGTTCCTGGGCTTTTTTGTTCATCATGTCGACAAAGGCATCTTCGTTGCCGCCAACGTATTCAGCCAGGGCGACAGTCGCGTCGTTACCGGACTGGACGATCTCGCCGCGCAGCAAATCAATCACCGATACTTGCGTGCCCTCTTTCACATACATGCGCGAGCCTTCCATTTTCCAGGCTTTTACGCTGATGGTAACCATATTGGTTTCGGCGATACGACCACGAACCAGCTCGTCGATAACGAGGTAACTGGACATCATCTTGGTCAAGCTGGCGGGAGGCAGGCGTTGGTCCGCGTTGTTCTGCGCAAGCACCTCACCGGTTTCACCATCTATCAGGATATAACCTGATGCGGCAAGTACAGGCGCCTCGGGAATGGAAATTGCCGGCGCCGGTGCAGCACCAGCGGCTGCGGGGGGATTTTGGCCCAGGGTTGGTGTGGGCGGAGCTGCAAACGCGCCCATGCTGATGATCAGCGCGGCAAGACTTAAAGGCTTAAGAACAGAAGTCGCTTTGAACATAAAAAATCACTTAAAAGTAATGACTGAAAATATGAGGCTCGCTAGAACCAACAAGCCTAAGGGAAATTGTGCTGAATTGTAACACCGCCAGCCCAGGATTTACTTACTGGTAAACCACGTGAGTTTGTAAAATGTCGATTTTTTGTAGCTGGTCGCGCGCAGTTTGCATGCTTTGCGCGTCTTTAAACGGACCAACCCGCACACGGTAAAGCTTGTTAGGCGGCTGCGATACATTGATAACCACAGGATAAGTCAGCGCCTTGCCCACATTCGCCGCAAACTGTTTAGCCGAGTTCTCAACACTAAACGCACCAATTTGCAGGTATGTCCCTTCCGGTATTTTAGCTGCTGTATCTGAGGCTGCCGTGCCCAATTCCGTTTTGCTGACAATACCCGCTGCTTTGGCACTGGCAACTTCGGTTTTAGGTGCACGCAACAGCGGTGGACGAGGATCGCCATCCGGCACTACTACCTCCACCTCAACATTGCCGGTTCCCATACGGGTAATACCCAGACGCTGTGCGGCAGCGTAGCTTAAATCGATAATCCGGCCATCATGAAAAGGGCCGCGATCATTGATACGTACAATAACGGTTTTGCGATTATCCAGGTTAGTCACACGCACATAGGACGGAATTGGCAGGGTTTTATGGGCGCCCGTCATGGAAAACATATCGTAAAGTTCACCGTTGGATGTGCGCTCGCCATTAAATTTGTAGCCATACCAGGATGCCATACCACGCTCTTTGTAAGCGCGCTCGTCGTCCATCAAATAATAGGTTTTGCCCAACACGGTGTAGGGATTTTTATTGCCAGCGATAGTGCGGTTTTCGTAACGAGGAATGGCATCGGGCACATTCGACATATCGATTTCCTTGTCTGGTCCCCAGTCCTTATCTTTGCCCTGGTAGCGGCCAGAAGAGGAAGATGACGAATCCGACGAGCCGGATTTTCCGGATCTACTCGAACAACCATCCAAAACCACCAAGGCCAGGATCAACACCGCCAGATAGCCCCACTTCGATTGCACTCGTAGCTGCACTAGTTTTTCCCCATCTCGATCTTGATTGCCTGGCTAAGCTGGTAAACCGCCATGGCATACATAGGGCTGCGGTTGTAACGGGTAATGGTGTAAAAATTCTGCAGGCCAAACCAATATTCCGCGCCGTTGACGCCTTCAAACTGGAAAGCAATAACACGTGTAGTGGGCGGCAACCATGAGGTCGGGTTGATCCCCTGTTCGCGCCATTGGTCAACCGTCAAGGTCGGCGGCACTATGCTATTGAGCTGCGGGGCGTCCATATTGTCAGCCGCATGGGCTTCAACGGTCACAGGCTCACCGGTTTTCCAGCCGTGTTCCTTGAAATAGTTTGCCACGCTGCCAATGGCATCGGCAGGTGTTTTCCAGATATCGGTAAAACCATCGCCATTAAAATCCACCGCCCATTTGCGATAGCTGGATGGCATGAATTGTCCATACCCCATGGCGCCTGCATAAGAACCTTTGAAATCCAAAGGATTATGTTTTTGCTCGCGCATCATGATGAAATAATTTTCCAGCTCCGAGCGAAAAAAAGGCGCGCGCGGCGGATAATCAAATGCCAAAGTGGAAAGCGCATCAATCACGTTATAGCCACCCATATTGCGACCATAACTGGTTTCCACACCGATAATAGCGACAACAATTTCCGCCGGAACACCAAACTCTTTTTCAGCGCGCGCCAGATCTGCGCTGTTCTCGCGCCAAAATTTCACACCATTTTCAATGCGCAAGGGCACCAGGAAAATGGGGCGATATTCTTTCCAGGTTTTGGATTGCTCGGCCGGGCGGGAAATTGCATCCAAAATGGTCTGTTTTTTCTCGGCCTTGACTAACCAACCCGTTAATTCAGCGCGGGAAAACCCATTTTTTTCAACCATTTCGGCAATAAATTTTTTGGCTTCCGGATGATCGGAATAATCTGCATGGCATTGCAGCGTGAATGCCATCAAGCCGAAAGAACACCAACCGAGAACCTTGGAAAAACGTTTTATCATTGAATATCCACGCGTATTACGAGATTTTTTACACCAGCGTTTAAAAATTTAAACGCACAATTTGATCATTTTTGCGGGTTCATCACCCGCTTTTGTTCAGTCGCTATCGCCATTAGGATTCCAAAACCGGACATAAGTGCCACAATTGCTGTTCCACCCTGGCTAATAAATGGCAAAGGCACACCTACCACAGGCAACATTCCCGCTACCATACCCATATTGACGAACACATACACGAAAAAAGTCGTGGAAATACTGGCGGCCAACAGGCGACCAAAGTTGTCTTGCGCATTGACGGCGATATGCATTCCGCGCGCAATAACGAGTATATAGGCAAGGATTAACAGGATTACACCCAACAACCCGAACTCTTCTGACATCACCGCAATAATAAAATCCGTGTGTCCTTCCGGTAAAAAGTCCAGCCGCGATTGCGTACCTTCCAGCCAACCTTTGCCATACAAACCACCGGAGCCGATCGCAGTTTTGGACTGGATAATATTCCACCCCGCCCCCAATGGATCGCTTTCGGGGTTAAGTAGCATCAGTATTCTTTTCTGTTGGTAATCATGCAGCATGTAATGCCACACCGGCCACAAGCTCGCCCCAAAACCGGCAAAGGCAATGGCGATATACCACCATTGCAAGCCTGCATAAAACAACACCACCATGCCTGATACCAATACCAGGATTGCTGTCCCCAGGTCAGGCTGCTTGATGATTAACGCGGTTGGTACCGCAATTAATAACAAGGTAATGACGATATGCAAAAAGCGCGGCGGTAAATATTGGCGGCTCAGGAAAGCGGCAATGGTTATCGGCATGGCCAGTTTCATGATCTCCGAGGGCTGGAAGCGAATACCGCCCATACCCAACCACCGCTGCGCCCCTTTTGCACCTATCCCGATTACCAGCACTAATACCAACAAAATAACGCCTATACCGTACAACCAGGGCGCCATGCGCCGCATAAAATCCACGGGAACCTGGGCGATAATAAACATTGCACAAAAGGCGACTGCAAAAAAACTGCCCTGTTTTTGGATCGCCAGCATACTGCTGCTACTTGCGCTGTAGAGCACCACCATACCAAAACTGGCGATAGCAGCCAGCAGGAACAAGAGCACAAAATCAATATGCAAGCGCTGGGCGATACGATAGGAACGGCTGAATTCAATGCCCGTTTTAGGCATGCGCCGCAAAAAATCCTGGCTACTCATTACAAAAATCTGCCTTGTTGTGCATAGATTTCATGGGATTCATTTATTGGTTATCGGACGGCGCTGCCTGGACATTCTCGTCAGGTGCCGATGAATCATCAGGTGTCTCGTTGTAAAAGGTTTCTGCAGGTGCAGGAGCTTTGGCCGTCGCAGCCGCCTTATCGGTGGGGAAGCCGTATACCGGGCCCGCACCCACGTAAATACCACGCAAATAACCATCAAACAGGCGACGCGCCAGCAAACTGGGGTTTTCTGACGATTTAAGGTGATCGTCATTTTCAAGGATGATGGCAATCGCAAGCTTGGGATCATTCGCGGGGGCAAAACCCACAAACAATACGTGGTCGCGCTGGTTAACCTTTAAAGTACCCTTGGTATACCTCGCATCCTGGGCGATATTCACTACCTGCGCGGTACCTGATTTGGCAGCAATACGGTAATCCGCACCTACGCCAAGGTGATATTGGCGGAAAGTCGCAAGCCCACTACCGTAAACTGCATCCTCCATGCCTTCAAATACCGCATCCCAGTATTCTTTTTTAATCTCTATATGATCATCCAGGATCGGCTTGGTTTCCACACCATCCACCGCTTTGACCAGGCGAGGCCGAAAACGGTCACCACGGCTGGCGATAGTCGATACCATAACGGCCAACTGCAAGGGCGTTACCGCTACATAACCCTGGCCAATTCCGATACTGACGTTATCGCCCGGATACCAGGGCTGTTTGTATTTCGTACGCTTCCATTCACGCGAGGGCCAAATACCGGGGCGCTCATTGGGAATATCTATCCCTGTGCGTCCGCCCAGCCCAAAATGGACACCAAAAGGATAAATATTATCCACCCCCATGCGCCACGCCAATTCATAGAAGTAGGTATCGCACGATTCTGCAATCGCCCTTTTCAGGCTTATGCTGCCATGCCCGCCCCCCAGGCCAGGGGTGTTTAATGTCCAGTCGCGGTATTTGTGCGCACTTCCCCCAAGGGTAAAGTAACCAGGATCATTGATAGTGCGATTCACATCGGTAAACCCCAAATGCAAACCGGCCAGGGCCATCAGCGGCTTGATGGTAGAGCCCGATGGAAATTGCCCCTGGATAAAGCGATTGATCAACGGTGTTTCCGGCGATTCATTGAGTGCTTTGTAATCCGCAAAACTAATGCCCGTAACAAATAAATTAGGGTCAAAACCGGGATTGCTTACCGCTGCCACTACAGCACCGGTTTTGACTTCAATTGCAACCACCGAACCACGGCGATTAGCCAGGGTTGTCTCCGCTTGCTGTTGCAGTTTTAAATCCAGGTTGAGGGTCACATTTTTGCCAGGCTGGGGATCAACCCGATCCAATACGCGAATCTCGCGGCCACGCGCATTGGTCTCGACATTTTTGCTTCCCACTTCACCGAGCAGCACGCTTTCATAGCTGCTTTCAATGCCCGATTTACCGATAGAGTGAGTTCCGCTGTAAAGGCGCGTTTGCTCCTCGCTAAATTTTTCCAAATCCGATTCGCTGATACGGCTAACGTAGCCAATCGTGTGTGCAAACAAATCGCCATAAGGGTAATAACGCACCAGCTCGGCATCCACCTGGACACCTTCGAGGCGATATTCATTCACCGCAAGCCGCGCAATTTCATCTTCCGTTAAGCGGTAGCGTAAAGGGATAGGTTCCAGCGGATGGATTTGCTGCTTTTTCAGTTTGTAAAATTTTTCCAGGTCAGCGGGCGTAATCTCAACCAGGGTACGCAGCAAATTAATCGTCGCATCCAGATTCATGGTTTTATTGACGACGAGCGAGAGCGTAAAGCTCGCACGGTTATCTGCCAGCACCTCACCATTGCGGTCGTAAATAATTCCGCGCGTTGGCGCAATTGGTTCAACATGCACACGGTTGTGTTCCGACTGGGTTGCATACTCAAGGTAATTCAGGATTTGCAGACTGTAATAGCGATAACCCAACACGCAAAACAACATCAGCATAATCGCAACCATCACCCCCAAACGGATTTTAAATATCCGCGCTTCACGCTGGTGATCTTTAAAGTGATGGCTCTCAAACATGCGGGGAACAACTCAAAAAATTTTATGTAGGGTAATTTTAAAAAATTATTTTTGTAATGAAAGCGAGGCATTTTCGCACGGAAAACCGCCGTTTAGAAATGGCTAAATGAGAATTCGAGTACGAAAATAACGAAGCTAGCGCGCAAAAAATGAATTTATAAAATTGTCCTACTTATGATAGGGATGATTTTGCAAGATGGTGCACGCACGATACAGCTGTTCAATGACCAAAATACGCACCAGCGGGTGCGGTAAGGTCAACGGCGATAGCGACCATTTTACCGACGCAAGTGCAGATACTTCAGGCGCCAAGCCATCGGGCCCACCAATCAACAAACAATAATTAAAACCACTCATTTTCCAGCTCGCCAGATTTTCTGCCAGCTGTTCTGTCGTCCAGGCTTTGCCTTTTACTTCCAACGCAATAACCTGTTCGCCTTTACCGATATTCGCCACAATCGCCTCGCCTTCTTTTTCCATGGCTTTGGCGATATCGGAATTTTTTGTGCGCTGGGCGAGCGGTAATTCCACCATCTCAACCACCACATCGCGCGGCATGCGTTTGGCGTATTCAGCGTAACCCGCCTCAACCCAATCCGGCATTTTGGTGCCGACAGCTATGATTCGAATTTTCACTAGATCAACCTAACATGCACAACTAATCGTTACTGACGAAATCATTTTAACGCCTTAACGCCGTATTTTTAGTAGATTATTCCGCGCGGCTTGCAGGCGTCATAGACCAGAGTTTCTCCAACTCATAGTAAGCGCGGGTTTCTTCTTGCATAACGTGCACAACCGTATCGATATAATCAACCAGCACCCAATCACCGCCTTCCAAACCCTCAATACCATTCGCGCGGAAACCTTTCTTTTTGGTTTCTTCAACCAGGTTTTCAGCGAGCGACCGTGTGTGGCGATTCGACGTACCGCTCACAATGATCAAAGTGTCCATTACATCCGTCAGCGTGCGCACATCCAGCGTGACGATATTTTTGCCCTTAAGATCATCAAGGGCGTCAATAATGGCGTTGTTTAAATCAGACATTCAATTACCTATAAGTTTTAAAAATAAATTTTCTTCATGGAGAGTCGTCATCCTTGCGAAAGCGAGGATCAACCAGACTGGAATGTCCAGCTTTTGTTTTACGTAAAGCTGGATCCCCGCCTTCGCGGGGATGACGATTCCCCTATAAATTCTAACGATACAAATTATGCGTATGGATGTAATTCCACACTGCATCCGGCACTAAAAACTGTGCCGACTTTCCTGCAATAATTTCTTGTCGAATCTCAGTTGCAGAAATCGGTAGCAAACGCAACGACTGCAACACAATCGAACCTGATGACTCATCATCCAAACTTTTTACATCGCGCAAATGTTTGGCGAGTAAATCGCGCACCTCACCCTCATCAGGAATATTCCAGCCAGGACGCGCAACCACTGCAATATGGGCGAGCCGAATTAATTCCCGCCATGAATACCACGTGGGTAACCCTGCAAAAGCATCCTCGCCCATACACAGCACCAGACTCACCTCATCGCCAAGCTCTGCGCGTAGCTCCATTAAGGTGTCGTAAGTGTATGAAGGCTTATCGCGTCGTAATTCGCGCTCATCCAATTGCAACTCAGGACAATCCCGCAACGCAATCCGCAACATTTCCGCACGTTGATGACTACTAACTTGCGGTGCTGCGCGATGCGGTGGTTGGTGGCACGGCAGCAGATACATTTCCTCCAAAAACAGCTGCTGTTTTAATTCCAGCGCCATACGTAAGTGGCCGATATGGATTGGATCGAAGGTACCACCAAAGATGCCGATTTTTTTACGCAAGGCAGATTAACCCCCTCGGTAATTGCTCCTGCATTACCCTACCTCCTGTTTCCCTAAAGTCGTCCCAGTCCCCTTTGAAAAGGGGGAGAGGCAAAAACCTCGCACGATTTACACAACAAAGGACATTAAAGCCCCTCCTTCCTTTTAAGAGAGGAGTTGGGAAGGGGTTCGATTTACACACGCACGTGCCCATCGCCAAACACAACCCATTTTTGCGATGTCAAACCTTCCAGGCCAACAGGACCGCGAGCGTGGATTTTATCGGTAGAAATACCAATTTCTGCACCCAATCCATACTCAAAACCGTCCGCAAAACGGGTGGATGCATTGACCATCACCGAGCTTGAATCTACCTCGTTAATGAAGCGACGCGCACGTGTGAAATCTTCAGTCACAATCGCATCCGTATGCTGCGAGCTGTAGCGGGTAATGTGATCTATGGCTTCATCCAAACCGGAAACGATCTTGATCGACAAAATAGGCGCCAGGTATTCGGTCGCCCAATCTTCTTCAGTTGCCGCATTGGCCTGGATGATGTCGCGGGTTTTTGCATCGCCGCGCAGCTCAACACCTTTTTCAGCGTAAGCAGCGGCCAAACGAGGCAGGATTTCCGCCGCAACCTGTTCATCGACTAACAATGTTTCCATTGCATTGCACACACCGTAGCGATGAGTCTTGGCATTTATGGCGATATCGAAAGCTTTGTTTAAATCAGCTTTGCTATCGATAAAGACGTGGCAAATACCATCAAGGTGTTTAATCACCGGCACCTTGGCATCTTTACTGATACGCTCAATCAGGCCTTTGCCGCCGCGTGGAACAATCACGTCCACAAACTCAGGCATGGCAATCAATTCACCGACCGCCGCGCGATCCGTAGTTTCAATAATTTGCACAACGGTACTTGGCAAACCGGCAACTTTTAAGCCTTCAGCCAAACATGCCGCAATTGCGCGGTTGGAATTAATCGACTCGCTTCCACCACGCAAAATGGCGGCATTACCGGATTTGAGGCAAAGGCTTGCAGCATCGATAGTCACATTCGGACGCGACTCATAAATAATGCCCACAACCCCCAGCGGTACACGCATTTTCCCGACCTGGATGCCGGTTGGACGATAACTCATATCAGTGATGGCACCACAAGGATCTGGCAGTGCAGCAACCTGGCGCAAACCTTCAATCATGGCATCGATAGTCGCAGGCTTCACCGCCAGGCGATCGACCATGGCAGGCTCCAAACCACTTGCCTTGGCTGCCGCCAGGTCTTTCTGGTTTTCTGCAACCAGCGTAATGCGGTTATTGTCCAGAGCATCGGCAATCGCCAACAGGGCTTTATTCTTCACCCCGGTAGATGCCGCCGCTATGGCACGGGAGGCTTTGCGCGCATTGCGCCCAAGCTCCGCCATATACTCTTTTACGTTCGCTACTTCTGCCATAACCCGCAAATCCACTATCAAATAAAAAGCAACCAAAATAGAAAAACAACAGGGCGGCGATTATACCCTGTTTACCGCATCATTTTGGGGTTAATACTGAGTATTTATTAATCGTCGCCATAAAAAACCGGAAGAATTTCAGCATGGATTCAGTTTCACAGACGTAATCTGAAACCGAGCTAAAAACTCATTTTGCAATTCCTTGTTAACTCTTGGTTATAGGAAAATCATCATGAAAAATCGTCTGTTTGTTCGCAGTATCCTGGCCTTAAGCATGAGCATGTTCGTTGCTGGCTGCGCCTCTGCCGATCACGGTTACAGACGCCACTACCAGGACGATTATGTTTATTCGTCTTATGATGCGCACGACTATGGCGATTACGGCCGCGTGTTAGATGCACGCCCTATCTATCGCCAGGTTGCAGTTGATGTGCCGCGCGAATCTTGCCGCGTACAAACCGTTGCCCGCGAAAGCCGTGGTGGCGATTCCTTTGGTGGAACCGTTGTCGGTGGATTGATCGGTGCGGCTATTGGCCACGAACTCGGTAATGGTCGCGGTGGCGCAACTGCCGTTGGTGGTTTGATTGGTGCATCAATCGGTAATGACGCCGGTAGTAACCGTACCGTGCGCTATCGCGATGAAGAAGTTTGCCGCACCCAATACCGCACTGAATACGAACAACGCATCATAGGCTACGATGTAAGTTATAGTTACAACGGTCGTATTTACCAGACTCGTACCGACCGTCACCCCGGTGACCGCATTGCGGTTTCTGTTGCAGTTCGCTCCAGAGGTTATTGATCCTCTCTGGATTATTGACATGAAAGATTGAGTTTTATCGACCAGGAAGCGATAGTGTTCTGCAAACTCGCCGCGGCAGTGTAAGGTTAAGCATTCAAAATAATGCTGTACCGGAATGAAACGCCGGAATTAAAACGTGGTAAAGAAATAAAAGTGCGAGTAGTGATAAGAGAGTTGCGAGGAACCATCATGCAAGCTTCCAACATTTTTTGCTTCAAAACCCTGCTGTCGTCCTTGGCGATAGCAGGTGTTTTGCTCACGCCTTGCGCCTTCGCTAAAAAAGATTTATTTGCCAACGATCCCAGCGCCAAACAATCTTTCCAAACCGAACAACTGGTATCGCCTGTTTCCAGCAGCAGTAGCAGTGCTTCATCCAGAGAGTCTGCACAGGAAGAAGCGCTCGCTGATATCATAAAAAATGAAGAAAAAGTCAAAAGTCCGGTCGCACAAGCCACAACTGATACTGACCCGGAACAGAAAAGTTCTTTTTTTGGAACCCAGTTTTCGCGCCTCAAAGGCCATTTGATTGAAGCTAAAGACGATTTATTTGGCAATAAAAAATCGGCTAAAAAAGAATCGGTTTCTGTGCCACAACAAACAGAGGCATCCCTAACCGACAATACACGCTCCAGCGAGGAGTCCCATTCGGAAGTTCCCACTATTTCTGCTGCAGAAGCCGCCCAGCGCGCCCAATCCGTGGCTGAAGGCCAGGTGATCAACGTGCGGAAATATCAGGAGGAAAACCAGCCTCGTTACGCAGTAAAATTATTGCAAAAAAATGGCCGTATGAAGACCATTAATCTGGATGCAGTCAGCGGCGCAGTCATTGAAGAAAAACCGATTGAAGAAACACCACAATAATTTGTATCACACAAGGAAATTGAATCATGCGTTTATTAATTGTTGAAGATGAAAAGAGTCTGCGCGAACAAATCGAGCAAATTGTTATCAGCGAAAAATACGCGTGCGATACCGCCGCCGATGGCCGCGAAGGTTTATTTTTAGGTAGCGAATACGATTATGACCTTGCGATTATCGATTTGGGTTTGCCGCTGTTAGACGGAACACAATTGATCAAACAATTGCGCGCAAAAGAGCGCAACTTTCCTATTTTGATCTTAACCGCACGCGGCAACTGGCAAGATAAAGTGGAAGGACTGGAAGCCGGTGCAGATGATTATTTAACCAAGCCATTCCATCCTGAAGAACTGCGTGCACGCTTGCACGCACTTTTGCGCCGCGCCAGCGGCCATGCAACGCCCGTCTTGCGTTACGGCCCGGTTGCAATCGATACCAGTGCGCGCCGTGTGCATCGCAACGACCAGGAAGTAGAACTCACCAGCTTTGAATACAACACACTGACTTATTTGGCGCTGCACGCGGGAAAAAATATCTCCAAAACGGAATTAACTGAGCATTTGTATGCACAGGATTACGACCGCGACAGCAATGTGATTGAAGTGTTTGTTGGACGCTTACGCAAAAAACTGGACCCGGATGGCAGCCTGAATTTGATCAGCACGCAGCGCGGTCTCGGTTATCGTTTTAACGCAATTAAAGACTGATCGAGCACTCGCACGTGCTAAGCAGAAAATTGATGTCGATTCGGGCGCGCTTGTTTTTTGCATCGGCGCTCTTGCTGCCCGTATTCCTCGGCGTCACCGGTTTTTTCCTTGATAAAGCATTCCAAACCAGCTTGATTACTGCCGAACAAGCGCGCTTGCAGCGCAATATTTATTTACTTTATAGCGCCGCAGATTTACCCATAAAATCGCTCAAAAGAAATGAAAAACCACGCTTGGTTATGCCGAAAGAATTGCGCGATAAAGATTTCGAACGCATTAACTCCGGGCTTTATGGTTATCTTTTCAATGAGCAAAAAGAATTGATTTGGCAGTCCAATTCAACATCATTGCAAACACCGCCCACCTACGATCAAATCTCGCCAGAACTCAATGCCGATCACTCCGCAGAAATTATTTTTGAGTTTGATAATGACAATTATTTTATCGCTTATTCAGATATTTTTTGGGAGGTCGCCAAAAACCGTGAAGTTCCATTTCGCTTTGTAGCCGTACATGACAGCGAAGATTTTATTGCCGAAAAAGATGCCTATCGCAACCAACTTTGGCAGTGGCTTGGCGCAGTGGGAATTTTATTGCTGATCGCACAAACGGCAATTTTGCGCTGGGGCTTAAGTCCGCTTAAAAAATTAGCGATAGCCCTCAATGCAATGCAAAGTGGCGATACCCGCGATATTGAAGGCGATCATCCTGATGAGCTGCAGGATATTGTCGAAAACCTCAACCAGGTGCTCGCACGTGAACAGGCATTGCGCCAACGCTACCGCAATAGCCTGAGCGATCTTGCCCATAGCCTGAAAACGCCGCTTGCGGTTATGCAGGCAAAATTAAGCCAGGCATCGGCAGATGAGGAGTTACAACAACTCGCCGCCGAACAGGTGGCACGCATGAACCAGGTTGTTACCTACCAGCTCCAACGCGCCGTTTCTAGCCAGCAGCAGGGCAGTCATCAGCGCGCGGATTTGGACCCCATAGTCCATCGTCTGCTAAACGCATTGCAGAAGGTTTACGCTGACAAAGATATTGAGGCAAAAGCCAGGCTTGCAGCTCACTCCTTATTTGCGGGCGATGAACAGGATTTAATGGAAGTCATTGGGAATATCACCGAAAACGCCTTTAAATATGGCAAATCCCACGTCCTGGTACAGAGCGAAATCAAGGATAAACATCTATACATCACCATCAGCGACGATGGCCCGGGCGTGCCTATCGAACAGCAAACCCGCATCCTTGAACGCGGCCACCGACTTGATACCAGCTTGCCAGGACAAGGTATCGGTCTCTCGGTTGCTGCCGATATAGTGCACAGTTACGGCGGCAAATTAAGTGTCAGCCAGTCCACATTAGGCGGAGCACAATTCCAGCTTATCTTGCCTCTGGCCAGCTAGAACTGCCGCACTTATAACCAAAACTTCTCCAAATCTGCGACTCTGTGCGACATATCGCACAAGCATCATCTCATCTGCCTTACACAAATCTTGGGAATTGCCGACTATTGCTTGGGTTAACAACAGCGAATAATGGCATCCATAGTGAGTCGTTAAGAACCCACAAGACGACTACAACAAAACACCAACGTTAAAAGATCGCCACCAAGAGGATCACATCATGGAGATGAGAACCATGTCATCGAGAACTTGTATAGCGGTAGATTCAACCTGTGACCTACCGGCAAAATTTATCCAGCAACACAATATTGAAGTGCTGCCTATTTATATCAATTATGACGGCGGCCAGGCGATGGATTATCGCGATCCGCAAACCATGCTGGATTTCTATAAAAACCATTCAAAGAAACAATTTGGTTTGGCGCAATCCGATCCGCTGTCAGTCAGCGATATGACGCATATTTTAAAAGAGCGCTTGTTGCCCAATTACGATTTAGTGCAAGTTGTTACCATCAACAGTAAAAAAAGCGATGTTTACAAACGCGTTTCTGAAGCAGCTTTGGTCAATGAGCCAAAATTCCGCGAGATGGAAAAAAATGAAGGCCGCACGCCGTTTAGGATTCGTTTGTATGACAGCATGTCCATGTTCACCGGCCATGCCTTATTGGTTTACGAACTGGTGAAAAAAGTTCACGTTGAAAATTTACCGCTGAATAAATCCATTCGCGCTATCGACAATATGCGCGACCAGGTTTACGGTTATTTGATTCCAAATGATTTGTCTTACATGCGCGATCGTCGTCACCTGCGTAAAGGTGACAACAATATTTCGTGGATTAATTTTAAATTGGCCAGCGCGTTAAACTTGCGCCCGATTGTGCAATTGCATCGCGGGGCTACCGATAAAATCGATACGGGCAAAGGTTTTTTAGGCGCACTTGAAAAATTATTTGATCACGTCCGCAAACAAATTAAACAAGGTTTGACGAGCGATGTTATCGCCATGAGTTACGGCGGTTTACTGGAAGAAATTAAAGACGAACCTGTGTTGCTACAATTCCGTGAGTTTTGCAAACAACATGACATTAAAACCATGTTATCAATGATGAGCATGACAGGCGCGATTAATGTTGGGCCAAAATCTTTTGCATTGTCATTTGCGACGGATAAAGATTTGGTTTAATTCTCACGCTAAAGATTAGCGCAATAAAAAAGCCGATCAAATGATCGGCTTTTTTATTTTAGACATTACACCTCATAACCATTCGGATTTTTTTCCTGCCAGCGCCAGGCATCCTGCATCATACGCTCCAAACCAAATTTGGCTTCCCAACCCAATTCATGCTTGGCCAAATCAGCATTCGCATAACAACTTGCAATATCGCCAGCACGCCGCGGAGAAATTTTATAAGGCACTTTGCGACCGCTCGCCGCTTCAAAAGCACTCACCATTTGCAACACGGAATAACCACTGCCAGTGCCCAGATTGTACGCACGGCAACCTGCGCCAGTTTTGTCCAAACCTTTAAGCGCAGCAACGTGGCCCAACGCCAAATCCACCACGTGGATATAATCGCGCACGCCGGTACCATCAACCGTATTGTAGTCATCGCCAAACACCGCAAGTTGAGGTAATTTCCCAATCGCAACTTGCGCAACATAAGGCAACAAATTGTTAGGAATGCCTGCGGGATCTTCACCAATCAAACCGCTTTCGTGTGCACCCACCGGATTGAAATAACGCAGCAGCGAAATATTCCATTGGTTGCCTGCCGCTTTGGCGAGATCGCGCAAAATATCTTCCACAATTAATTTACTGCGGCCATAGGGATTGGTCGCTGAAGTCGCAAAACTTTCATCGATAGGTACGCTGACAGGATCGCCATAAACAGTCGCTGACGAGCTAAAAATCAGTTTCCAGACATTAAATTCTTCCATCACCTCAGCAAGCGATAAGGTACCCGCAACGTTGTAGCGATAATATTTCAACGGAATCTGGTTGGACTCACCTACCGCTTTCAAGCCCGCAAAATGCATTACAGCCTCGATAGAGTGCGCCGCAAAAACGTTACGCATTGCATCTTTATCATTGATATCAACTTGATAAAACACCGGCGCAAAACCGGTAATGCGCTCCACTCGCTTGAGCGATTCCTCTTTGCTATTGCACAGATTGTCGACAACAACGGGCAAATATCCGCTATTAATCAATTCGACGCAGACGTGGCTGCCAATAAAACCCGCGCCGCCAGTCACTAATATAGCGGGACGAGGTGATGTACCGGATTGAGTCATGAAAAAGATGTCCTTGATTACCAGGTGGATGCATTAAGCAAGCCGGCAGTATACCTGTTAATCCCTTTTTTGAGAATAAATCATATTATTCTTATTTTGCTTAAAGCTATTTATTTCGCAAATAAAAAGGGCAAGCCGTAGCTCGCCCTTTTTGGATGTAACCACAAAAATATGCTTATTCGATTGGAAGGGTTAAATTAACCACGAAATGAGCTTCTTTTGGAGCACCACCATCATTGTCATCAATCACCTTACCAACGGTGAAACTCAACTTGCTGTTGTATTTGTAAGTTGCGTCGAGATGGGAAACACCATCTATGCTTCCTGAACCGCCATCTTTAAGGAAATGTTGGCCATATTTAATACCAAATTTTTCAAAACTCAATTCAGCAGTTACATAACTGTAATCTTCAGAAAATGCAGGGTGATCCGCATTGATCGCATCATAATAAGTAAGTTTGAATGGACCGTATCCAATGGTTGGAACAATTTCTACATAATCACCCGGATCCACCGAAGGAGATTTATACACGCCAGGAGAAACTTCCCACTCGCCTTTAGGATTCGCGTAGTTATAAGAAACAAAACTAACGCCGTAAGTAAAATCACCAGCCGCACCTGAATAACCGGCATAAATGTCGTATTCAGTTCCCAAGGTTCCATCACCAGACGATGTCCATAAACCTGCAATAAAACCATTGCTGCTTACATTTACATCAGCAGATAACGCAGCACCACCACCCAGATCATAACCACGCCAGTAGTACATGTTGGATGCACCCACACTAGCCGCAATTTCAGCATGCGCAGCAGGAACAGTAAAACCAGCCAAGGCAGAAAGTGCGGCACTGGCAGCAACTAATTTTTTCATCTTCATGAGTAAATCCCCTAAGTATGTTTCTACATTTAGTTTTTGAGGCAGCCGAACCATTTAGCACGACATGACTGTAACTTTGCAGATTGCACGCCAACTTTGGATTTCCTTTATCTATCATGAAGTTAAATAATAAATACTATCTTGCATACAAAATAATATACTTTCATAAGCACTAGATTGGAGCACTCATCCGCACGAATACGAGATGAGCCGCACCAAATAAGCTCATTTAAAACGATGCACATCATCCTTTAACTTTTGCAGTGGATCATCGCGCCAGGTATTTTTCCGTAAAGCAGAAAAAAACCAATTTCCAGCGGATAAATCCAGATACAACAATAATGCAATCACCACCAAACCAGCACCCAACCAAAGTTGCACACTCAAAGATTCGTGCCCAACCCAGGAGCCTAAAACCAGTGCCAAAATCGGCGTCATAAATGTAATAAGAGATACTGCCGTTGGTGACATATTAGCGAGCACATAAAAAAATAATGCCGCACCCAATAACGAACCGAATATAGATAAGTAACCGACAGCCACAAGTGATTTAGTGGAAATAGCCGGTGGAATATGTCCATCCATATACCACCACATCAATAATAACGCGGGTAATGCAAATAATAATGTTCCCAACGCCTGATTAAATGGATCCACACTCACATTTAATTTCTTTACCAACACACTGCTAAAACTAAATAAAAAACACGACAACAAAATTCCTGCAACACCGTAAGCTGCACGCAAATTAAATTGCAATTGATGATAAAAAATTACAACTAAACCCGTGAGCGCCAGAAGCAATGCAAGAATACGCCGCACACTAAAAGGATTATGTTTAAGCACAATTAATGTCATCAAGCCCATGACGAAAGGCGACAAGGCAAAAACAACGGCAACCAAACCGGAAGGAATAAATTGGGCAGACCAATAAACTACAGGCATGTTGGGAAAAATACCAATTGCACCGGCCGCATAAACTTGCCATGCACCTGCTTGCGCAAAAAGTTGGCGACGAAGCAATAAATTGATAGCAAGTCCAATCAAAAGCGCAATAGACATGCGCAACAAAACCGCAGCGATAAAGCTTAAACTATCGCTACTCCATTGAATGGTAAGTGGTGTAGTGGCCCAAATAAGCACTACCGAAATATACGCCAATAAAACTGCCATGTGCCTGCTCCTTTACCTGGCAACAAAAAATTTGCAATAAAAAACTTATTGCGAGTTAACAGGCAGCAAGAGAAAACGCGCGGTAATTTTTTGGATAAAAACAAAAAAGGCCGCAGGTTTTATGCTGCGGCCTTTGATATATCGAGAATATTCTATTTCAATTTCATTCTCTCAAAATCCGCAAACAAATAAACATGGCGACTGCCCAAAACAGGGGTCGCACAGCGCAAATTCGTTTAGCGGAATGATGTAAAGACATAAAATTTATTTCTGAACGTTGAAGATGTATCGACTCTAAAGGATACTTATAACTTTCTCAACCCCCTGACTTAAATAAAGAGGGATTATTTTTTTATAAGCGTAAATCACCTATACTTCCGCACATTCCTTTGCAGGCCAGTTTATGAAAACTTATCTCGTTGGCGGCGCAGTGCGCGATAAATTACTCGGCTACCCTTTTCACGAAAAAGATTGGGTCGTTGTAGGTGCTACGCCGGAAATTATGGAGCAACAGGGCTTCACTCCGGTTGGAAAAGATTTTCCCGTTTTCCTGCATCCCAAAACCAAAGAAGAATATGCATTGGCACGCACCGAGCGCAAAACCGGTCGCGGTTACGCAGGCTTCAGTTTTTATTGCGGTGAAGATGTCACACTCGAAGATGATTTAATTCGCCGCGATCTTACCATTAACGCTATGGCGGAAGATGAAAACGGAAATATTGTCGACCCCTACGGCGGGCAGAAAGATATAGCAGATAAAAAACTTCGCCATGTATCCGATGCATTTTTGGAAGACCCTGTGCGCATTTTGCGTATCGCACGCTTCGCAGCACGTTACCACCATTTAGGATTTACGATTGCCGATGAAACCATCGCACTGATGCGAGAAATGGTTAATAACGGTGAGGTTGATCACCTTGTCTCCGAGCGTGTGTGGAAAGAAATGGAGCGCGCACTAGGTGAAGCCGCGCCCGACATTTTTATCCAAAGCTTGCGCGATTGCGGAGCGCTTGCGCGGTTGCTTCCAGAAATTGATGCGCTTTTCGGCGTTCCGCAAACAGCTACTTATCATCCTGAAATAGATACAGGAATTCACACACTGATGAGTTTGCAACAAGCCGCACGCATGACAAACAATATCTGCGTGCGCTTTGCAACGTTATTACATGATTTAGGTAAAGGTACGACGTCAAAAGAAGAATGGCCGCGCCATATCGCACACGAAGACCGCAGCCTTCCGCTGGTAAAAACATTATGTGACCGCATTGGTGCACCAAAAGATTATCGTGACTTATCGCTGATGGTTGCGCAGTTCCACACCCATTGCCATCGCGCTCTGGAATTAAAACCTGCAACCGTTTTGAAAGTATTGCAAAATACCGATGCGTTTCGCCGCCCCGACCGTTTCAATAATTTTTTAATCGCCTGTGAGGCTGACGCTCGCGGACGAACAGGTTTTGAAGATCGCGAATATCCGCAAGCACAGTATTTTCGCGACGCACTTAAAACCTGCCAATCGATAAACGCAAAAGAAATTAGCGCGCGTGGATTTACCGGCAAAGAATTTGGCGACGAAATCAATCGGCTTCGACTTGCTGCCTTGAGTGACTACAAAATAAAATTCAATCTAGATAACAATCCAAATAAATCGGGACAATTATGATTCGCACACAACTCCTCACCTCCCACGGCGAATGGTTAACGGGCAATGAAGAATTAATTACGCGTTGGCGAGCAGAAGCGAGCGGATTTATCTGGATTGATTTGGAAGGCGAGCGCCCTGCTGACGAAAAATCTATTCTGCAATCACTGGATTGCCATCAACTTGCCATTGAAGATGTACAGCGTTATCGCCATCCACCAAAAACAGAAACCTTCGAAAATTACACCTTGATTTTATACCGCGGTTTAAGCGAGTTTAAAAAAGATCTCACCTTCAAACAAATGACCATTGCACTCTTTGCAGGTGACCGCTGCCTTATCAGTTGCCATCAGCGTCCATCGCGAGGAGTGTCTTATTTTTGGGAGCACGCACACCGCGAAAACCTATTGGTAAGCCCCGGTTTGTTAGCATCAAAAATTATGCGATTCTCCGTGGGTTGTTATCTGGATTCCATTTTGGAGTTCGAACCCTTCCTGAATGAAATGGAAGATTCCATGCAGGAAAAACCCAATGACGAAACCATGCGCGAGCTTATCGCCTACAAATCACGCCTGCGCAAACTTAAACGAATTTTTAGTTATCACGAGCGCTTGGTCACCAATTTATTAAAAGACATTCCGCAACGCTTGATTGATGAAGATGGTGATATTGAGCACGGCTTGCAAGATTTATTTGAACGCTGCGAACGTTTGAACAGTTTGTGCACCATGTATTTTGAAATTTGCGGCGATTTGATTAACGGCTATTTATCCATTAGTTCACACCAACTGAACAACACCATGAAAGTATTGACGGTAATTACCGCAATCTTTGTACCGCTCACATTTATTGTGGGTGTCTACGGAATGAATTTTGACAACATGCCTGAGCTACACTGGCATTATGGTTATTTTTATATCCTGGGCGCTATGGCAGTGTTTGCCTGTGCCGCAACGGCGTTTGCTTACAAACGCTGGTTATAAATTAATTTCCCAAAGCGCTTGCGCATTTTTGTCGTACGAAGCCCATAATTCCGCATAGGTTTTTTTTAATTGTGGATGCAATGCATTCGGTGCAATTTCCGACAAAGGCAATAACACAAAGGCATTTTCAATAATTTCTGCGCGCGGCAATACAATGCCCGCTTCCATACCGACAAAATCGCCGTAAGTTAAAATATCTATATCCAGCGTGCGTGGACTGTATTTTGGACCCGTGCGCACACGACCGTGGTCATTTTCTATTTTTTTTAAGACATCGGATAAGTGCGCAATACTTAAATTTGTTTGCAAGGACACGACCAGATTATAAAAATGACTGCCTTTAAATCCCACAGACTCACTTTCATAAACCGGGGAAAGGATTAGTTCACCAAAGGTATTGTTGAGTGCTGCAAGTCCGGCACGAATATTTTTTTCCCGATCAAGATTACTTCCCAAACCTAAAAATATTTGTGTCATTCCGGCTGTCCATATTTTTTTCCGCGCTCAATAATCAAACCAACATCGCGCGCGGCACGCACAGCACCCGCTTTGCTCACTTGCAAACGAACCCACGACACATGGAATTCAGTAATAATTATTTTCGCCATTTCTTCGGCAAGGGTTTCAATTAATTGCGGCTGGAAACTTTCGACAAATTCAATCAAACGATCTGATACTGCTTTGTAATTTATTGCATATTGCAAATCATCCGTTGCGGCAGCCTGGCGAATATCGGTTGCCATATCCAGATCAAAGCTGAGCGTTTGTTTGATCTGGCGCTCCCAATCGTAAACACCAATAATCGTGTCGATACGCAAATCACGGATGTAGACAATATCCATAAAAATAATCGCCAGTTAATTAAATTAAAGCGGAGGCAGGCTATCGAGCGGCCAACGCGCTTTGACATTCACAGCCAAACTTTCATGCTGGTTGGCGAGCAAACGCTGGCAACCTGCATAGGCAATCATGGCGCCGTTGTCGGTGCAAAATTCGTGGCGGGCATAAAAAACTTTTGCGTTAATTTTTGCGAGTGCAATTTCCAGATCTTTACGCAACTTTTTATTGGCAGATACACCGCCTGCAATCACCAATGTTTTTAAACCGGTTTGTTCAAGCGCGCGTTTGCATTTGATCACCAGCGTTTCGACCACGGCCGTTTGGAATGCGCAGGCGATGTCCGCACAGGTTTGGTCGTCAGGCAAACCATTTTCCTGTTTGTGCGCAGCGACAGTGGTAAGCGTAAAAGTTTTCAATCCACTGAAACTAAAATCCAGGCCAGGACGATCCACCATGGGTCGCGGAAATACAAAGCGTCCCTCAACACCGGATTCCGCCAGTTTTGCGACTTGCGGACCTCCGGGATAATCCAGGTCGAGCATCTTGGCGGCTTTATCAAAGGCTTCGCCCGCCGCATCATCCAAAGATTCGCCCAGCAATTCGTAAATACCAATGGCATTCACTTTAACTAGTTGTGTGTGTCCACCGGAAACCAACAAAGCCACAAAGGGGAATTCTGGAGGATTGTCTTCCAACATAGGTGCCAGCAAATGGCCTTCCATATGGTGCACACCAATTGCCGGCACATTCCACGCATAGGCCAGCGAACGCCCCATGGATGCACCCACCATCAGCGCACCGATCAATCCAGGGCCAGAGGTATAGGCAATGCCATTGATATTTGCCGGAACCGAGCCGCTTTCTTCCATCACTTGAGTAATTAATGGCAGGATTTTGCGCACATGGTCGCGCGAAGCCAATTCCGGTACTACGCCGCCGTATTCCGCATGCAAGCCGATTTGACTGTAGAGCGCATGGGCAAGCAAGCCCCGTTCGCTGTCGTAAACAGCAACGCCGGTTTCATCGCAGGAGGTTTCAAGACCCAGGACTCTAATGGATGAGGGTGTTCGCATGGAAGATCAGGTGCCCTATCTGTCAATCAGGGTCGCCATCATAAAGGAGATGGACCTGTAAAAATAGAAGTTTGAACGCTTTGGGTTGCAGCATAAAGCGGAAGCGTATAGAATCCGCACCCCTTGGATAGATCCAGGTATTTATCCTCAAGACATCATTTTTCAGAACGAAACAGGTCTCAACATGCCTTCAGTAAAACTTAAAGAAAACGAACCCTTTGACGTAGCTTTACGTCGTTTTAAACGCGCTTGTGAAAAAGCAGGTATTTTGGCTGACGTTCGCGCTCGCGAATGCTATGAGAAGCCAACCACTATTCGTAAACGTGACGCTGCAGCTGCTGTTAAGCGCCACGCTAAAAAGGTTCAACGCGAATCTAAAAAGTTTACCCGTTTGTACTAAGTTACAGCTGGTTTACCGCATTGCTGCTCCCGAGAGCTGCAATGTTGCGTTATAAGTGATGCCTTGAAGACCGCGAATTACCGAGTAATTCGCGGTTTTTTGCTGCCTGGAATTTGACCTTTATTTCAAGATACACAGCAAGTACCATCCTGCCAAGCCCAAATCCTTTTAGCAGGGAGCCGTCATCCCGTAGGGGTCCAGCGCCCTTAAATCTTAAAAAACAGTCACTGGATCCCTGCGGGGATGACAATTCCCAATTAAACTCGATTCTCTTAACACTTGCTTATAGTATCCTCTCTAATTCTTTTCGACCGATACCCATAAATCCTATGTCCGGCATGATTCCGCAAAGTTTTATTGACGATTTGCTCGACCGCATCGACATTGTTGATACGGTGGACAGCCGCGTCAAATTGCGCAAGACCGGTAAGAATTACAGTGCTTGCTGTCCTTTCCACGACGAAAAAACCCCCTCTTTTACCGTGAGCCCGGATAAACAGTTTTACTACTGCTTTGGCTGCGGTGCGAGCGGTAATGCATTGGGTTTTGTGATGGATTACGAGCGGCTCAGCTTTCCGGAAGCGGTCGAATCCCTCGCCCGCATTGCAGGATTGACCGTTCCCCGAGAAGTCCAGAGCGAAGCGCAAATCAAACGCGAGCAAGAGCGCAAAAGCATCTACAGCCTGCTGGAAAAAGCCGATGAGTTTTACCAGCAGCAATTGCGCCATCACGCCAGCAAACACATGGCGGTGAATTACCTGAAAGGTCGTGGACTGGACGGCAAAACCGCAAAAGATTACGGCGTGGGTTTTGCGCCGCCCGGCTGGGACAACCTGCTTAAAAGTTTGGCTGCTAATGATGAAGACAAACATCTGCTGATTGAAGGCGGCATGTTGATCCATCACGACAGCGACAAAAAGCTCTACGATCGCTTCCGCCATCGCATTATGTTCCCCATCCGCGATATTCGCGGGCGCGTGATTGGTTTTGGCGGTCGCGTCCTGGGCGATGATAAACCCAAGTACCTCAACTCGCCGGAAACACCCGTTTTCCACAAGGGCCAGGAATTATATGGACTCTACGAAGCGCGCCTTGCCTATCGCGACTTACCACGCCTGCTGGTGGTCGAAGGCTATATGGACGTGGTGAGCCTGGCGCAATTTGGCATCCGCTACGGCGTCGCAACCCTCGGCACAGCCTGTGGCGAGGATCATCTCGAAAAAGCCTTTAAATATACCAACGAAGTCGTGTTTTGCTTTGATGGCGACAAAGCCGGTCGCAGTGCCGCACATCGCGCACTGGAAGCATCGCTCACCACCATGGCAGATGGTCGCACAGTAAAATTCCTCTTTCTACCGGAAGGTGAAGACCCGGATACCCTGGTGCGCAAAATCGGCCCGGAAAAATTCGAAACCATGATTTCCATGGCCGTTCCGCTGGAAGACCAGCTCTTCGACACCGCCGCCGAAGGCTTGAACATTCGCACCATGGAAGGCCGCGCCACCTTCAGCAAACGCGCAGCCCCCATGCTGGATAAACTTCCCAAAAGCGTATTCCGCGAATTGATGTTTGAAAACCTGGCCACCCGAACAGGCCTGAGCCGCTCAATCTTGCAAGACCTGGTGGTGGAAGCAGAGAAAAATCCGGAACCCAAATCCGAGCCCGTTAAAGAGTCACCAAAACCGATACGGGAACCCCGGGCGCCCATACAGCAAACCCATATCCAGCAAGCTATCCAGCCGCAAGCCGCGCCAATTCAGGCACCACCGCAACACGATGAAGATCCGGGCTGGACAGATTATTACGGAAGCGAAGCACCGCCACCCGGTTATGATGAATACTACAGCAGACATAGTTCTCGCTCGCTCATCCAGAAACCAGTTTCCCCTTGGAATAGCGCCAGCAATCGCATGCTGATGACCCCGGCACAAAAAGCCGTTGCCTTGCTAGTCGCAACACCGAGCCTCGCGGCACTTGAAGACAACCATGATAACTGGCTGGAAAACACCGACGCTGATGTACAAATGCTCGGTCGCCTGCTCAAAGTCCTGCACGAGCGTCCGCACTACAATCTTTCGCATTTGATCGGCTACTGGCGCGGCATTTACGGCGAAGTTGAAACAGAAAAGCTTGCGAAAGTTGCCGGCAGCGATTTGCTCCAGGCCGCCAATGCCCTGAGCACTACGCGCGAAGATAAAGCTGCAAAAGCCGATTACGACAGCGAAGCCGCCTTCAAAGGATGCCTTGAAGCCCTACATCGCCAGCAAAACCAAAAAAAATCGGCCAATTCCTTGGAAAAACTCAAAAACACCGACTTTACTCAGCTGAGCAAAGAAGAGCGTGACCAACTAATCCGTGCAGCACTCGCAAATAAAATATCAAAACCTTGATTTGCTGCATTTAAATTCCCAATGGCACCCCCACATGGGTAATACAACGCATTTGACAAGAAGTACAGCGCCTTTGATGAACAGTACAAGGCATTTGCGGTCACTTCGCTAGAATCCGCCAGCCCACTTGCGTTATAATCCCGCGCTTTGCATTTCCCACTCACGTTTCACAGGGTCAATTAATGTCTGATGACGCTCAAGAAAAACAGTCCCGTATTAAAGAGCTGATAGCCCGCGGTAAAGAGCAAGGCTACCTCACATACGCTGAAGTTAACGACCATTTACCAGAAGATATTTCAGATCCGGATCAGGTTGAAGACATCATCCAGATGATTAACGACATGGGGATTCGCGTGTATGAAACCGCGCCCGATGCCGACACCTTGTTGATGACCGATGGTGATTCCGCTGCCGATGAAATCGCCGCCGCTGAAGCTGCCGCTGCCCTCGCCGCCGTAGAAACCGAAGCTGGCCGCACCACCGACCCCGTACGCATGTACATGCGCGAAATGGGTACCGTGGAATTGCTGACCCGCGAAGGCGAAATTGTTATCGCCAAACGCATCGAAGAAGGCGTTCGCGAACTCATGCACGCCGTTGCTTACTGGCCCGGTGCAGTACAACACGTCCTCAACGAATACGCATTGGTCGAAAAAGAAGAGCGTCGCCTTGCCGATGTTGTTATCGGCTGGCTTGACCCCGTTGAAGAAATTCCTGCAAGCCTCGTTGATGAAGATGCTGAAATCGAAGTCGCTCCCGCCGCAGGTGCAAAACCTGCCAGCGATGATGAAGACGAAGAAGGTGGCGCTGCTGAAGATGAAGAAGAAGCTGTTGCCGGTGTAGATCCGGAAGAAGCCAAAATTCGCTTTGAAGCCCTGCAAAAGCAACAAGACAAAGTAACCAAAACCCTGGCCAAATATGGCTATGGTAGCAAGCAAGCAGAAAAAGAATTATCGGAACTGGGCGATTTGTTCAAATTCTTTAAAATCCCTGCCCGCCAGTTTGAACCGCTGTACACCAAAGCGCGTGAAACCCTGGAAAACGTGCGCAAAGCCGAGCGTTTGGTGATGGATTTGTGCACCCGCAAAGCCCAAATGCAACGTAAAACCTTCATTAAAGAATTTCCTGGAAACGAAATTAATGAAGAATGGCTGCCAGATTTAATCAAAGCCAAAACCGAAAATGCCGACAAACTGCAAGCCGTGGTGCCCGACGTTATCGCAGGCCAACAAGCTCTTGCACACATTGAAACTGAAATCGGTTTAAGCCTCGCAAGCATTAAAGATATCAACCGTCGCATGTCGATTGGCGAAGCACGCGCGCGTCGCGCCAAGAAAGAAATGGTTGAGGCCAACTTGCGCCTCGTGATTTCTATCGCCAAGAAATATACCAACCGCGGTTTGCAATTCCTCGATTTGATCCAGGAAGGCAACATCGGTTTGATGAAAGCGGTGGATAAGTTCGAATACCGTCGCGGCTACAAATTTTCGACCTACGCGACATGGTGGATTCGCCAGGCGATTACCCGCTCTATCGCCGACCAGGCACGTACCATCCGTATTCCTGTGCACATGATTGAGACTATTAACAAACTCAACCGTGTATCTCGCCAGATGCTACAGGAAATGGGTCGCGAACCAACACCGGAAGAACTCGGCGAACGCATGGACATGCCGGAAGATAAAGTTCGTAAAGTACTGAAAATCGCCAAAGAGCCAATCTCCATGGAAACGCCAATCGGCGACGATGAAGATTCGCATTTGGGGGATTTCATCGAAGATACAACCATCGTTTCCCCTGTTGAATCAGCAACAATGGAGGGTCTTATGGAAGCAACTCGCGAAGTCCTCGCCGGCCTCACCGCCCGCGAAGCAAAAGTACTGCGCATGCGCTTTGGTATCGATATGAATACAGACCACACGCTGGAAGAAGTCGGCAAGCAATTCGACGTAACCCGTGAACGTATCCGCCAGATTGAAGCCAAAGCATTGCGTAAACTGCGCCATCCATCGCGCTCCGATCATTTGCGCAGTTTCCTGGATGATTAATAGAAAGTGATTAATTGATCATCAAACGAACAAAACAAACCCGCCCAGTGCGGGTTTTGTTTTTTAGCACAATCAATAAGTTACAAACTTTTTACCAGAGCACACAAAGACTATAGCCACATCCAAAACAAGCCCCTATAATGCGCGACTCGCAAGCAAGCTTGCATCTTCTTTTAGGGCCTATAGCTCAGTTGGTTAGAGCATCCGACTCATAATCGGCAGGTCACTGGTTCAAGTCCAGTTGGGCCCACCAATTAATAAAAAAAGCCCCTATCGGTTTGTTCTTGCCAGGGTAATTTGGCAGTAACTGCCAGGCTTTGCTAGCAATGCTAGATAAGTTGGCAGTTAGTATTGTATAAATTTTCTTATCCAAAATAATCAATTCCCTATTTTAAACAATGCATTGATCATCTTAGCCAAACTATGCTTATCCAAATATTCAAGTTTGGTTGTTTAGCGCCAGGCTGCACCTCAAAAATAACATCACTCTCAAAATTAATTTAATATTACCTCGGCCTTACATTATAAAGTTTTGCATTCGTATTTTTGACGAAATAACCTGACTCCCCTTCAATCTCAACACATTTTTTGTCCCCGCAATCATAAACATAGCCATATTTGTGAAGCTGCTCACTCGCATTCATCATCTCAAGAAACTCTTGTCTTGTCGGAATATTTCTCATAAAGAAAAACCATAGAACGAAAACGCTCAATATCAAAAAAGTTATCTGAGTTACCAAGAGTATTTTGAAAGATTTTTTTGAGGCTTCGTCTAAGCGCTCAGCCGCCGCTGTAGCGAGCTTGTTTGCATGTGAAAGGTCTTCAATTATTTTTTTTGATATTTCAGCTGCCGATCGATTAACTGATTTATCAATAGCATCAGAAACCGTACTATCGATTGACTGAGCCTTCGCTTTAAGCAACGATGATGATGAATCAACTTTATCTATAAGGTCGCGCAAATGATTGTGATTTACTTCCGCCGCCTTAAGTAAGTTGTACGCAGCTTCCATTAATGAAAATTCTTGTTTCATAAAGATAATCCTTCTTCATTTTTTAAATCGAGTGTCATACGCCGGTCTTTATTTTTATCAATTTCAGGACGCATTATTGATGTTAATTCGTTGGCTAACAATTTAACAAATTCTTTATGTTGTAGCTGAAGTTGCAACGTGTCCGTATATTGAACAAATGTTAGCTCAGCATTATCTATACATAGCAATAGACCACCTGAACTAGTACCTATATCTCCACTACCTGAACTCCGGTCAGTTGTTCCCTGACATCCTGCAACAACTTGCAGATAGGTTTTTATTTTTTCTCTCCCATGTAGCTCGTTATGACTTGTAACCTCTTCTGTCACACCATGTATAAATGACTCCAATGTATAATTAGAAGCCGTAGATTCACATGCGTTTATATATGGTACAATTTTATTGAAACAGACTTTTTCCAAAGGGTCGGTCTCTATGTACCAATGAACGGAATTGGAAATTTTCAACATTTCTATATTGTTATTTAGAGCAATTTTCAACTGCCTAATTTTGTCTTTTTCTTTTTTCTTACTGCTTTTTCTATTTTTAAACTCTATAAGCTTAACAACCCCTGGAAACTCAACCAGCAAATCACCTAATAATTTATCATCCGGCGTTTGCTGCATTAGGTTAATTACGGAGAAATGCCTTGTATTCGCTGTAGCCTTACCAATTGAAACCCCCAAAGCATACAAAAAGTTTCCAATTATTATATTTTCGTAAATTTTCACATTAATTACTCAGGCATTTACAGCAGCTTTATATTGATGTTCTTTTCAGAACAACCGTCTTTGAAATTATTCGCCGATTGATTTTTTCTTTCCATGCTATTTGTGCAACTGATAATTTCTTCTTCCGCATAGTCTCTTTCAAAAAGATGTATTCATTTTCACCATACAAAAATCCCATACGGTTAGCATATTCTATAAGATCATTATTCGCATTAGCCTTTACATCCTTCGAAATTCTTTTGAGACCGTCAAATAAATTTCCTGTATCTATTTGAATGAAGCGATTGATGCATACATTTCCTACATAGGTTTCATTTCCATTCACTCCATTACGTATAAAGCAATGTTCTTTAATATCTTGCCCACACGGGCACTGATCCCACTCTTCACTTATCTCAACACCAACGAGCGACCATTCACCTCGCGCAACTTCAAAACTACGCGAAACTGAGAGCGCCAAGATGTGTGCTTTCAGCTGTTCAAAGTTGTGACCTTCCATCGAGTGTTACCTGCATCAATTAAATTTTAGGGTCAATACACCTGAGACGACCACCTAATAATTTTTTATTACCCTTGGCGCATCCATCCAAAATTAAATAAACACCTTTCCTTGGTGTTTGTTAAAGCTAACGCCGGCTATCTGGGGTAGTTTTAATTGGCGCCCAAGAATGCCCTGGTTTGGTTGTAGGTGGTAATGGTTTATTATCCGGAACTGTCGAGAAGTTTGGAATTTTTCCTCCCCTTGGACCAACTTCTTGATAAATACCACCTTTGTTTCCTGTGCTCTCACCAGGTTTTTTAGTCATGCTATCAATCTCCTCTACTGGTTAAAAATTACCGAAATGGGCATTGATTAAGCGATAAAAGGTTGTTGTTCCAGCGACCATCCGCATGGGTTCTCAAGTAAGGCAATTTACCGACTTCACGAACAACGCCAATATCAGCGCGCTTACCATTAGCCGAATCGAGCACATAAAAGGTATTTGTTTTTGCATCAATACTCCGAATCACATCTTCTCTTGTCCACACCCAATTACCAACTAGATTGCCAAGATGAGTAATGTGTTCGTGCGTGCTATTGACATTAGGTTTGATAATGCATGTAACTTGAACATCCGCCATAAGGCCTCCTTCCTTGCGTGAGCAAGGTGCGTCATATAAGATATGACGAAATCGTCATGCCCCAAGACAAAAATAAAGACCTATGGTGGCCGTGACATTGTCGTCAATTTTTACTATACGGTTTCGTCATGAATGAGTCAACCCCTTCGCTTCCCTCAGATGTATTTAATGTCAGATTGCGCATAGCGCGTGAATACAGGGGACTCAACCAGGCTGAGTTAGCAAAAGCTGCAGGTATGCAACCATCCGCTATATCTCACTTTGAAACTGCGACCAGAAAGCCATCGTTTGATAACCTTCGCATCCTAGCCGATAGCTTAGATGTAACTACTGATTACCTTTTAGGCCGGGTGAACGGTTTTAAGGAGCTAGCCGGGGCAGATAAATTGCATCGTCATTATGAAGCTTTAAGTGGGGAAGATCGAAAGATGGCAGATGATCTTATAGAAATGCTCGCAAGCAGGGCGCGCCAGAAAAAAAGCCATGAATAATACAAAGAAATTTACCGTGCCTTTGCTGGCCGAATCATTAATCAAAGGATTGCAGATTGCTGAATTCCCCATTGATCCAAGGGTGATAGCTCGCGGAAGGGGAATTGAAGTGGCGGCCAAGCCAATGGAGAACTCTGGATGTTCAGGGATGCTGGTTAGATACGGTAATGAATTTGCAATTGCTTATGCAACTCATCTTGAAAATGAGGGTTTTGAAAACTTCAGTGTTGCACATGAACTTGGGCATTATTATCTGCCCGGCCATATGGACGCTGTTATAGGCGATGGAGGAACACATTTATCTCACGCAGGATTCACCTCCACCGATAAATATGAAAGGGAGGCAGATCAATTTGCTGCCGCATTTTTAATGCCACGGCATTTGTTTTTCCCGCAACTGATTCGCGCGGGTAGAGGGTTGAATGCCATAATTGCCCTCGCAGAATTATGTAAAACATCACTTCACTCCACAGCAATTAGATACACCGAATGCACCCGCGACCCAGTAGCTATCATTATTTCCGAAAATAACATTATTGATCATTGCTTTATGTCATCAGCGATTAAAAATCTTGCCGGCCTTGATTGGATAAAACGCGGACAACATGTACCGAATCGCACAACAACGTTTAGCTTTAATCGAAGCAAAGAGAACATTGTCAAAGCGCTAAGAATAGACGGTACATCGAACTTACAGCATTGGTTCGGTGGAAGATGGGACATAGAAGTACAGGAAAACGTAAAAGGATTAGGAGCCTATGGCAAAACGTTGACAGTTTTGCATGATATTGAATTACCTGATCCAGAAGATGAAGAACTCGAAAAGGAACTTATCGAATCCTGGACGCCACGCTTTAAATAGGGGCTGAGATTACAATCACTTACATCAATTGAATCCGGCTCATAACCAAATCTCAACAATACAAACATAATGCTGCATTCAGACAAGCAAAAACAATTCACTAATCATGCTTGTTTTTACCACAGCAACACACATGCAGGATAAAAACCTCAGCATTTTCAGTAGTTCTGACCCCAAGTTCATTTATTCAACATGCTATTCATCTTGACTGCTCCGTGAGGGAGCCGAATCTCAACTACAGGAAGCACCATGAGCAGCTACTTCGAATCAAGAATTACAACTCTCAGCTCTCTCTCGAACCATCGCGGTATTGGTATTTATAGCTCGCTATGAGCGGGTCGATAAATATTTGGCAGCGGCACCTGAGGCCCCATGGATCATAGCGCCATCGTCCAACCAACCACTTTAGTTTACATTTTCGAGAGCGGTTGACAAAACATTGTTTTTGCCCAAAAATGCATGCTTACTCATAATGAGAGCAAATACTTACCATGAAAACTCCCTATGAATTCCACCCTTGTTTAACAAATGAGAGAATTGATTACGTAGGTCGTTTGATTTCAAGAGTTAGGGCCGAGAACCTAGAAGCAGCTGCAACTCGGGATAACGGATGGAGTCTTGGATGCAGAGCACACGCCTGGGTCTGCAATGAAATACAAAACCAAGCGGAGAGTATCGAATGGCTCAACATTGTAGACCCGTCACTCAGATTTATCGGCAAAATCGGAAACGTAGAATTTAGTTTCTACAAAGGTCCAGCAAATAAACCCAAAAAGAATATTTGTAGCAGAGCCCAATCCCACCCCGAGCTAAGACAAAAGTCTTTGCCATTTACTACGCCCTTGCCCTCCAAATTAGTATGGACCTACGCGATTGAAACCGATTCGGAGGGATTAACAACCAATGTCGAATTTTTTGGCATGAGTGAATCAGGACAAATCGTTGCCTCCAGGATAGTTCCAATATTCAGTGAAATATTGAATGTAGTGCCAATCAATAATCAACACAGTGAGCCAGCGGATTTACCCCCCGCCCCAGTATCTCTACCAACTAACAAAAAGTTTAAAAAGATAGATGTAGCAGAGCAGTAAAAATGACATTAAAAAATCTATTTAATGGCGACAACCTAAGAATAGCCCGACTTATGTCGGGCATTTCTTTAAATGAGCTCGGAGAACGCGTAGGAACTACTCGGCAATACATTCATCAACTCGAGACATCAGATAAAAAAGTACCGACCATACAGCTTATCGAAGCATTAGCCTTTGAGTTAAAAGTAAATGCAGATTTTTTCTTTGATTCAATTGGCAATCAAGTTAAAGAGGAAGAATGCCACTTTAGGAAACAAAAAAGCACTCTGGTATCTTCTCGCAGGGAATGTATTGCACAAGTGACGTTATTAAACAAATTAATTGAACAATTAGAAGAGTACCTTGATCTTCCTAAAGTTAGATTTCCACAGTTCGAAGCAATGACAATTTCGGAAGTTGAAAAGATTGCATTAGAATGCAGAAGATACTGGAGTCTTGGTGACGGCCCCATAAAAAACATGATCAGAGTTGCAGAAAACGCTGGAGCCATCACATCTACTTTTGGTGATATATCCGAGAAAGTAGATGCGCTATCCATGTATAGAAACCGCCCTATCATTATTATAAATACCACCAAATCTTCATCGAGAATTAGAATGGATATAGGCCACGAAATTGGCCATATGGTGATGCATAACGGACTGGAAACAGGATGCAGAGAAACAGAATCACAAGCGGACTATTTTGCTAGCGCTTTTTTGCTACCACGCCAATCTCTAATAAAAGAATATTCGGAAAAAAGTAAAACAAGAATAGATTGGAACACAATATTATCTATTAAAATAAAATGGGGTATTAGCGCAAGAGCTATTATTTATAAGCTTAACCAAATTGGATTAATAACCCCAACACAATATAGAACAGCAAATATACATCTCTCCAAGACAGGGCAAACAAAAGAAGAGAAGTTCGATGGTCTCGTTCCAATGGATAAACCAGAATTACTTCCAACATGTTTAACTTTATTGGCAAAAACATATGGAAAGAACTTGGGAGGATTGCTAAGCGATATGAAAATCAAACCTGAATTTATAGCTAAATTAACTCAGACAGAAGATATCTTGCCTTCTCTATTCTCGGAGGAAGAATTACCAGAAAACATTACTCGCATTTCTACATACAGAAATGCCGCCATCTTTAAAAGTCATAGATAATGGATTATCACAAGGAATTACAATGAACGTATTTCAAGAAAACTTATTTTCATGGTTATCGAGACCAGCCCCAGATAGATCGATTAATCAGTGTTTTGGTATGCCTCTTGTTTTATCAACCGACATAGGACTTCTTCGAAAAGAAAACCAAGACAGAGTTGCCGCAATTAGCATTGGTACAAAATCTGATAAAGCTTATCCACTTATAGCTGTTGCCGTTGCTGACGGCATGGGGGGCATGAGAAACGGATCTGAATGTGCGAAGTTAGCAATTTCAAGTTTTTTTTATTCATTAATACGCCATAGAGGAATGCCTATAAAGGAACGTGCGGATGTATCAATAAAATACGCAAATGAACAAGTATTTCAATATTCTAATGGATATGGCGGGTCAACTTTATCAGCCATCCTTATTGACAGTACAAAGAACCCATTAGTAGTTCACGTTGGAGATTCCCGAGTTTATTCATATGAAACCAACAAAAAAATTAAACGTCACACAACAGATGATTCATTGGCAGAAGCTGTCGGAGGCTCTGGTCGAGAACTATTACAATTCGTTGGAATGGGAGAAGCGCTTCAAGGACATCTTGTCCCCGTTAATACTGAAAATTCTTTGTTTGCAATAACTACTGATGGCATACACTATCTCGAAGATAAAACACTTGAAGCTGTGTTGATAAACTCATCAGACATAAAGCAAGCCTCTGAAAGATTAATTGCACTAGCTCGATGGTGTGGTGGATTTGATAATGCGACCTCTGCCATCCTAGATATAAATGCAATTTCTACAAATATATTAAATATACCCAATGATGGAATACGGATCTGGGATCCACACGGAGAGCTGAGCATTCTTTGGTCAAAAGAAGAAGAGCATAGTATTCCTAATAAAAATTTTCCACATAACAATATTAACCTTCAAGAACATAAGCTTGATGAAAAGCAGCCAAAAAAAGATACACCATCAAAAGATACAAAAAAACCAACCAAAAAACCCAGAAAGAATAAGTCAAATGCTGAGGACTTAGAAAAAATTCAACTTGATATTGATATTGAAATTGGAAATTCGAAAAAGGAAGATAATCAAAATGAAAACAATAGCAAATCGATATAAAATTAAGAAATCAATCGCGAAAGGTGGAATGGGCGATATTGTTTCCTGCAAAGACCTCCATCTTGATCGAGATGTGGTTATGAAGACTTTACATGACGGCGTCGATATAAACCGTCTAATAGACGAGCAAAGAGCTCTAGCTAAACTACGGTCTAAGCATGTAGTACAACTATACGATATAGTTACCATACCATCAGCGGGGAAATCTTATCCTGCAATCATTATTGAGTTTATTGACGGGGAAAACTTGTCAATCGGTACATGCTCGGTCGATGAACAATATTTTCATACCATATGGCAAATAGCATGCGGCCTAGCAGATATTCATGCTGCAGGAATTGTCCACAGGGATATAAAGCCAAGTAATATTAGACGAGATAAAGAAGGAATTATAAAAATACTTGATTTTGGACTATCTCGAAGCAATGAGGATGCCCTTACACATAGCGTTATTGGCACCCCAATTTTTATGGCTCCAGAGCTATGGAAAAATAATGCAATTAGCTTTAATTCCGCAATTGATGTTTACGCATTTTCAATAACTTGCCTCACCTTATTATCGAAGACCATTCCTCCTAGTCTAACAAATCGCCCACCAACCCAGCCTAGTTGGAACAACTTTTTATCGTATTTCTCGAACGCCCCTATTGATATCATAAAATTATTATATCAGTCACTTGATTCAGATCCCTCAACAAGACCCAACATAAATGAAATCTGCAATGCACTAGCTCGCCATATACTAAAGGATAGGCATCGAGCCACTGTAATAATGGATGGAAAAATTCACACGCTAGATTGCAATAATCGAAAAATCACTTTAAATGCTAACATAGGTAGCTTAGTTATCAATTACGACGGTTTAGATTTCAAAGTGACTAGTGCGTCTGGTTCTGTATTCATAAACAACTCAAATGCGTTAGTTGGCCAATCAGTGCCAGGGTGTTGCGTCCTGACATTTGGAACTGGAAACAACAGACGATTCGTAACATTCGATATTTCAAACCCCGAGGTTATGCCATGAATATTGGTGAAGTTATCGGTGATAGATATGTAATTAAACAACATATTGGTAGAGGAGGCATGCAAGATGTTTATCTTGCATATGATGAACGGCTCTCGTCTAATGTTGCACTCAAGACTCCTCAGCCAGGCCAACAAGATAAACGATTTAGTCAAAGTGCGAAAATTGCTGCCAGGGTAAATCATCACAACGTGGCTAAGACTCTTGATTACTTAGAATATGAAAACTCTCTTTTTTTGATAGAAGAATATATTGCTGGTGAAAATTTAGATCAAAAATTAAAATATTTTGGAGTTATTGATCCACATTTAGCGGCTAGAATTTTTCTGCACATAGCTAAAGGCGTTGCAGCATCTCATCATGCAGGCGTGATTCACCGTGACTTAAAGCCCAGCAATATTATTGTGAGCCCAGGTGTAAACTTCCAAGAGCTTAAAGTTACTGATTTTGGTATCGCCACATTAACAGAAGAGATTTTTGAAGAAGCCGCAAGAGAAGGTGATCTAACCCGATCGACGTCAGGGACCATTCGTGGAGCCTTACCATACATGGCTCCGGAAATGATGTTTAGATCTCCAGGAGAGCACCCCGGATTTCCTCTTGATATATGGTCATTGGGCGCCTTAATGTTTCAACTGATGGCAGGTGAAGTCCCTTTCGGCTTTTACTTACAAGCTGCTGTGAATGTACAAAATAGAAATCGGAGACCTTGGCCTAATTTCATGACGGAAAATCCACAATACAAACCACTTGCTAAGGATTTACAAAGCCTAGTCGATAGATGCTTAAGTTACGAGATAGAGGCGAGACCATCAGCAGATGAATTAGTTAAAGAAATTTCTACCCTTTGCTACATTAATGTAGACCGAGAAGAGGGGACTGTCACAAATTTAATTCAAAATAATTACAGTGGATTTGCAGATTCTGTTAATGGAAAAACTATTTTCTTTAGCATGGAGAGCGCCTATGGTATGAAGCGGCCGAATTCAACAACACACAGAAGGATTTGTTATTCCTGCTTTCCCGGAACGCCTAGAGATAGAGGCCATCCGATTGTTACACTGGGTTGAAGATAATTTAAAAATTAAATTTTTTCATAATTAACATCCCGCACAATTAATAATTTACTGTTGACCATAAATGACTTCGTAAGCACTTTTAACCGCGCGATGAAGCACAAATTTAGGCAGTCCAGTTTCTTCCCTGATAGTTTTATAGGCCTGCTTTCTGGATTTAGTGATAGACGAATATTTCTCATCAAGGAAAAACTGCAGTGCGGCACTTTGGGCGTGGTAGACCTTCTTTAGCTTCTGCTGCTGTTCATAAGCTTGATGCTTGGCGACCAGCTCCGCCACCAATGTGGGATGACGGTATTCCAAGTAACCAATAGAAACCCCTGCTGCCGTGGCAACCAGAGGAACAGAGGGCGGCGTTTGCCGCCCTCTGAGGTACCGTCGAATTTTAGATAAAATAGCAACGTGATCCTTTTTGGTTTTTTTATTAACTTCCAATAAACCATCAGGTAATTTTCTGATGCGTTTCAACTCAAGCATCTGTGTTGAAAACTCGGCTTCACCACTGAGCAACATATGAATAGGAATTCCTACTCGTTGAGCAATTCTTCTATGCACGCATTAACCAAGCCCGAAGCAAACCAATGCAACCCAAACTTCCGCCATAAAGCAGTTTGGCGTGTTTTCTTAATTCTGACTTAATTCCCTGTTTATGAAGCTTGGCCTCGTATGCATCAAGAATACCGACAAACTCTTTAACATCGGCTTCAGTTGAATAATATCTGGGCAAATGCACTTGATGCTTTCGACCCAGCATATGAGGTGAATTTTGAAGGATATTTAAAATAGGATAAACACGTTGTATCTGGATAAAGTATTAAGGTACGAAAATATCATACAAGCCTTTTCTCGTACGAACCGGTTAATTGAGATGACAATTCGCGATAAGCCCAACAGCCAGTTGCAAAAATATCGGCTAAAAAAATAAATAAATTAAATCGCCGTTAAATAATGTGACATACGTGTTAATTACTTATCCAACCCCTACTGCTCCCGCATTTCCTTTGTAGCAGGTTCCGCATATCCTTCGGGTTCAATCCGTACCCCAAATCTCCGCGCATAAACCTGCGTAAACTCTGCGCCCAAGAAAAATATTTGGGCGGAGTAATAAATCCACACTAATAAAATCACCAATGATCCGGTGGCGCCGTAGGTGGCGCCGATTTTGCTGTTGCCGAGGTATAGGCCGATTAATAATTTGCCGATGTTAAATAAAATCGACGTCAGAAATGCGCCTATGACGACGTCGCCCCAATCGATTTTTGCGTCAGGTAAGTATTTGAACATGAGTGCAAATAATCCGGCGATCAGGGTGGACGCGCTGGAGATCATTTCTTCGATGGATTTTGCACCCTCTTGCCCAAACAGGGATTGCAGTTGCTGCACCACTTGTCCGCGCGCCGCTTCTTCGCCCAGGATCATTCCTGCCAGGGCGATAATTAAAATGACCAGTGCGGGCAATGAAATAATGGTGTAATACGCGAGCGCAGCGGCGAGGCCGCTCGCTTTGTCGTTACCCCATTCGGTAAATGTGTCTACGGCCAGGCCTTTAAAAGTTTGAAAGTTCATCAGCGCCCCCAGTAAATTGAAATGTCGTGACGAAAATTAAAAGGTAAGTGAAATAGCATCATAAGGCTTTGCGGTGGGCACCTCGGTTATATGGTTAACCCTAGGGATGGGTCTTTTAATGAATCGTTAAAACCAAAAATGATTTCTATTGATCACAGGTTTGAAAACAATGAAAGTATTTTCAATCGGCTTTACTCAAAAAAGTGCTAAGCATTTTTTTCAATTATTGAGCAGTGAAAAAATTTCTACCCTTGTGGATGTTAGGCTTAATAATTCATCCCAATTGGCGGGGTTTGCTAAAAAAGATGATTTGGCTTTTTTCCTGAGAAAGATTTGCCAGCTCGATTATGTCCATTTACCCGACCTGGCACCGACCAAAGCAATGCTTGATGCCTACAAAAAAGGGCAAGCGCAGTGGCAAGAATATGAAAATGATTTTATTAATTTAATGATAAAAAGAAATATTGAAAAAATGGATAAATCGCTCATCACTGGCAGCTGTTTATTATGCAGCGAACACAAACCTCATCACTGCCATCGGCGATTGGTCATCGAATACCTTAACCGCAGTTGGGGAATGACGCTTGAGGTAAAACATTTGTGGTGAAAACTATTGGGAATGGTGGCTATGGATAACCACAGAAAGTGAAACACCTTGGACGAGCTTGTTGCTTAAATGCCAAGTAACTTGAGGCAGCAAATAAAGAAATTTTTTATGGATAAACAAACGCAACAACAATCCGGATACATCAAGTAAAGCAACACGCTGGGTCAACAATTTAACCATAGGTGCATGCAGGGGCTTGTTACAGCAACGGCAGCCGCTTTTCTTGCCGAGCGTGCAATACCTGCAGCCATAGACAATCGCGCGCTGTACCTCACCATCACATTTATGATTGCGCTCGTACTGGTAACCTTGAATGCTTACCGCAACATCAATAAAAAAACTTTCGTTGGCCACACGCTATATGTAACCGCAGGTTTGATTTTATTAACTCTCGCAGCAGCTTGTTTGCTGTTTACACAGGCACTATTAATTTTAGTTCGCGATGGTATTTATACGGTTACGGGTGAGCAAGTCGGGCTGTTATTCTTCGCTGCTGGTAGTATTTGGATTGCGCGCCGTTTAACTCGCTCAACGCAAGATAGCCCGATAAAAGTGGTTGAAGATGCAAATCATGCATAAGAAAAAATATTAATGCCCAGAGATAAAATCTCTGAGGTCATATTGGTTGTGATGTAATCAGGCTTCGACGAAATACTACAGATTTGTTCTGCTTACCTTGCGTTTGGGGAATGTAATTAACGCACTTAACTCACGCTCAAAAGTATTTTTGCGTTTCCACTAAAATAATGATAGAAATCACTCGCCCTAATTGCTGGATTTTTACTGCCGAAAATAAATACGGAGTAAGCTCGCCTCATCATCATAATCGTTTTGGATATCACAATAATGATTTGAGCTGTATGCCATAGAGGAAGGCGCCAACTATTAGGCATTAATTTTCTTTTACACAGGGACTTTTTATGATCAAGCAATTACTGTTTGCGGTTATCACACTGCTTTCACTCAACTCGTTCGCCCAATCAACTGAAACACCGCCATCGGCAAATACTTCAGGTATTGAAGAAACCACAAGTTCTGCTGCGGCCACCGATAATGGTGCTGATGCGTTACTCGCATCATTCAAATTCCAAAGCGGAAAAATCTCGCTACCCAATGGTATAGCTACGTTGGATTTACCGGCGAATTTTCGCTATTTATCACCCGAGGACTCTGAGAAGTTACTTGTCGAAGGCTGGGGTAACCCACCTGGCAATGAAACTTTGGGCATGATCATTCCTGCGGAAACGAATCCACTATCAGAGGCCGGTTGGGGTGTGGTAATTACCTATACCGAGGATGGTCATATTAAAGATGAGGATGCCGACAAGATTGATTACAAAGAATTGTTGGAGAACATGAAAAAAGAAAGTGAAGAGGCGAATAAAGAGCGCGTTAAACAAGGCTATAGCGCTATGCATTTAGTCGGTTGGGCTGAACCGCCAAGCTACGATAAAAGTGCGCGCAAATTGCTTTGGGCAAAGGAATATAGCGGAGATAAACAAAGCGTAAACTCGTTAAATTACAACATTCGCGTATTGGGTAGAAAAGGTGTGTTGGTATTGAACGCTGTTGCGGGCATGAATCAAATTTCGCAAATTAAAAATGAAATGCCTTCTATTTTAGCGGTTACTGAATTTACCAAAGGAAATCGCTATGAAGATTTTGATAGCAAGACCGATCACATGGCTGAATACGGTTTGGCTGCCCTGGTCGCAGGTGGTGTTGCTGCCAAAATGGGGTTGTTCGCCAAGCTTGGAGTTTTGCTGTTGGCTTTCAAGAAATTTATTGTGATAGGTGTTGTGGCTATAGGTGCCTTCCTGAAAAAACTGTTTAGCAAAAAATCAGAAAGTTAAAACACTTATATATTAAAAGAAAATGGATTGGAAAACTCCGATCCGTTTTCTTTATGCGCTTATCTTAAAAAAACTTCAGAATCTTGCAGTCACCCACTTCTTAATCTACGCGATAAAAACTTCTGTGCTGCATCGGTTAAAATAATATTAACCAAAATTGTGCAACCTTCCTTTGATGAATAAAATGCCATGGATTGCTGCACGTGCATGGATGATTCCATTATTTTTTGCACATCATTCACTTTAATGTTGCTTGGAATCCAGCGCATATTTTTCGAAATGGAATATCTGTCATCAAACCTGCGCGAAGCTTGGCAAGCTTATGCAACACGTCAAATAAAACCCGCTAAAGACCGCTGTTTAATAATAATTTAGCCGGGGCGGCACTTTGATTTTGTTATAGTGTCTCCATATAGGAATTGTCCTTTTTGTCAGCAACCCCCATTGATTTTCAACCTGAAAAAGTCCTTTTGGAGTAACCCATGCCATCAATTAGCCGTGCCACTCACGCCTTTATCGTTGCGGCCATGCTTGGCTTTAGCAGCCTGGTATTTGCAGAACCGAGCTTGCTGGAAATTAACCAAACCCTTCAGAGTGGTAATATCGCCAAAGCCGATACCCTCATGAAAGAAGTGATAGCAGCGCATCCGGAAAGCGCCAAAGCGCATTTCAAATATGCGGAGATCCTGGCTGCCGAAGGCAAAACGGATGCCGCGCGCACCGAATTATCCCATGCCGAGAAATTGCAGCCCAATTTGGAGTTTGCCAAACCGGCAGCCGTACAAGCACTTAACCAAAAACTTTATCCAGCAAAGCAAGGAAGTAACGCCAGCACAACAAGTCCGCTGATAACCTTCGCCATCATTGCGTTAATTGTGTTTTTTATCGTGATGATCGTACGCGCACTTCGTCGTCCACAAATTCAACCAACCTATATGGGCAATCCACAAATGGCGAACGGCTATCCACAACAAGGTCCTTACCAGGGCGGTTACGGTCCGCAGGGCTATGGTCCCCAAGGCGGAGGTGTTGGCTCTGGCATCGTAGGTGGTTTGGCAACTGGCGCTGCCGTAGGTGCGGGTATAGTTGCCGGTGAAATGCTGATGCACAAAGTGCTTGATGATGATCAGCCAGCAAGCCACGACTCATACGTTCGCAACCAACCGGCACCCGACAACTTTAGTGATATCAGCGGCAGCGATTTTGTCGATAACGATAATGGTTCGTGGGATAGCAGCTCATCATTTGACAGTGATAATGGCGGCGATTGGACCTAATATCTCCGCTATTGATAATGTCAGCCAACGAAACAATACAACTCGATTTTGCGCCCTTACCCATTGCATCGACGCCTCCAAAAGGTGTCGATCTTTGGTTTCTGGATTTATCGAAATTCACTCATAAACCACACGCCGAATTCTCTCCTTTTGTTACAACGGATGAATTAATTCGCGCAAAACAATTCAAACATAATTCATCGCATTTTCTTGCCACTCGCGCATTATTGCGAGCGATCATCGCGCATTATACTGGCATGAATGCGTTGGATTTATTATTTGCGCGCGAAGCACACGGCAAACCTTTTTTGAGCAATGCACCGGCGTCAATTCATTTTAATTTATCGCACAACGACGCTTTCGCCGTATTAGCAGTAAGCGCAAAAAATTCGCTGGGTGTTGATATTGAAAGCATAAATTCGCGCTCTTATTTAAAAGGCTCGCGCAATTATCTAAAAATCGCCAAACGTTATTTCCATGAGGATGAATTACAAGCGCTTACAGATTGCGCAGAATCAGAGCGTGGAAAATTATTTTATAAATTCTGGACGCTGAAAGAAGCTTTTTTCAAGGCAACAGGTGGAGGTATATCAAGCGGTTTGGATAAGATTTTTTTCCGCATTGATGATGAAAAGATCGTGGCAAATATCAATCCCGCACTCGGTTTGCAAAATCATGCATGGCAATTTCACCAGGAATTTATCGCACCCGATACCGTGGTCGCACTAGTGCTTAACTCCACACACCCTATTCAGCATCAATGGTTAAACGGAAATGCGCTGTTAAATGGGATGTAATTCAACCAGCCGCAAAACTGTCCACCTTATTTTGCATATCCCTGTAATTGCGCTATAAAATCCGTATGCCATAAAACAAAGCACGGCAAAACCGGTTTTACTTGACTCTGAAGCCCTCACTGCTAGCATTGCCGCCGTAATTTACTCCGACTATCTACCATAAGAATTCCACCATGTTGCCATTTCACCAGGTTGTTAAAGACGATTTCACCGCAGTCAACGAACTCATTATCAAACAGTTGCATTCCGATGTCGGGCTGGTGGAAAACATTGGCCATTACCTCGTTGAAGCGGGCGGAAAACGTTTGCGTCCCTTGATGGTGTTATTAACGGCAAATGCCCTGGGTTACCCTGCGCGCGACAAAACCGAGCACCTGGATTTGGCGGCGATTATCGAGTTCATCCACACGGCTACACTGCTGCATGATGATGTGGTGGATATGTCCAGCTTGCGCCGCGGTCGCCCTACGGCCAATGCACAATGGGGCAATGCACCCAGTGTGCTGGTCGGTGATTTCCTTTACTCACGCGCGTTTCAAATGATGGTCAGCATTGGCAGCATGGAAGTCATGGCAATTCTCGCCAACACAACCAATGTCATCTCTGAAGGTGAAGTGCAGCAGTTGGTGAATGCCAAAAACCCTGACGTCACTGAAGATAATTACTACCAGGTTATCGATAAAAAAACCGCCATACTTTTTGCGGCGGCCTGCGAAGTCGCCGCGGTATTGGCGGGCGCAACCAATGAGCAACGCCTTGCATTGCAAAACTATGGCCGCAAGGTCGGTGTCGCCTTCCAGTTGGTCGATGACGCACTGGACTACACCGGTGATGCAGCCACCCTGGGTAAAAATGTCGGCGATGATTTGGCAGAAGGCAAACCAACATTACCACTGATTTATGCGATGCGCACGGGCACACCGGAACAGGCCGGGATCATCGCCAACGCCATTCGCAACGGCGATGCCAGCCAACTCAGCGCAATCCTTGAGATAGTGCAGGCAACTGGCGCCATGAATTACACCCTTGATGCCGCTCGCGAACAGGTTCGCCAGGCGATAGCACAGTTGGAAGCGCTGCCAGATAACACATTCACCCAGGCGATGCGCCAGGTTGCCGAATTTTCACTGGCGCGGACCTACTAATACCTGCACATACTTATATTGCTTTTCTCTCCTCCCAAAGCCTCGATTTTCGGGGCTTTTTTATTGCTTGCCCCTTCCGAAAACTCCAGTCGCTATCTGCCCGCTTGATTTATTGTCATTTTGACTAATACTTAAGACATAAAAATATAGTGTCCGTATGCCTGGCGCCTCTCCATATCAAAAAAGCCAAATAACAACAATCACGTGCGCCTCTTTACCGCAACAGGAAGATCTATGAACTCTTTTAAACGCATTTTGGTACTGTTTTTTCTCTGCGCCAGCCAAGTATCACTCGCAGAAACCAAAACCCTTAAAGTCAATGACTCAAACGATCCCAATGGTCCTTACGCAGCCGCAATGATCCAGCTCGCTATCGATCACATGGGAAACAAATATAACCTGCAAATAGGCCACGAAAATTTCACGCAGGCGCGCGCCAATGAAGAAGTAAAAACTGGCGGCCTGGATTTGATTTGGACAACAACCGGTAAAGAAACCGAGGCTGAATTAGAACCCGTCCGTATTCCACTTTTTAAGGGATTGTTAGGCTGCAGGATTTTTATTATCAACAAAAACAACCAGGCCAAATTCGACCAGATAAAAACTTTTGATGATTTGAAAAAGCTAACCTACGGCCAAGGCAAAACCTGGGCAGATGGAAAAATCCTGGAAGCCAATGGTTTGAAAGTGATTAAAACCAACAAGTATGAAAATTTGTTTTACATGACAGATGGCGAGCGTTTTGATGCCTTTCCTCGCGGAGTGCACGAACCTTTTGGCGAGCTTGAGAAGCGTCCCAACTTAAACCTGGCCGTCGAAAAAAATATTTTGTTAATTTATAAAATGGATTTGTATTTATACACCAGCAAATCCAACCAAAAGCTCGCAAAAGAATTTGAAGATGCCTTTAACAAAGCAATTGCCGATGGCAGCTTTGACAAATTGTTTTACAGCTCGCCGCAAGTTAAAGACATTATTGAAAAAGCTAACATGAAAAATCGTAAAGTGTTTTACCTGGATAACCCGACACTTTCAAAAGAAACACCGCTTGATCGCAAAGAGCTTTGGGCTGACCCAAAAGATTTCTAAAATCTTTTAGCTAGAGCTACCAAGCACATTTATCCAATGCGGCGAATGTGCTTGTATCCACTCATTCGGCATTTGAATACATTCATGGGAGCGAGCCACAAAGCTTTTTTCAAAATGGTTACCTGTTTTCTCATTCGACTAACGTGTAACAGATTACATCACACTAAATAAATAAGATTATTTAACAAATACAAACTACCAGCTATATTCAGTAAACAATAAGCGTTAGGTTCAGCCGACTAAAAAAACGCTATCCGATAAAGATTGACGATTGATGCAGCAACGGGAAGTTTATGAAAAAGAATAAGTTAGTGCTTGTATGCCTGTTGGGCCTACTGAGCAAATCGGTGTTGGCCGAAGAAACCCTTATCCATGTGAATGATTCAAGCGATCCTAATGGTCCCTACGCCGTCAAAATGATTCAGCTGGCACTGAAGCATATCGACAAAAAATACAAACTGGTGGTGACCAAAGAGCCTTTTTCCCAAGTCAAAATAATGGAAGAAGTAACCAATGGTAAGCTTGATGCATTTTGGAATTCGTCCAATGCCGATAAGGAAAACGACTATATACCCGTAAGAATTCCACTTTATAAGGGTCTATTGGGTAACCGTATTTTTATTATCCATAAAGATAACCAGGCTAAATTCGACAATATAAAAACCCTGGATGACCTCAAAAGCATCACCATAGGCCAGGGGAAAACCTGGGCAGATACCAAAATCCTTGAAAGCAATGGTCTGAACGTTGTTAAGGCCAATAAATATGAAAGCTTGTTTTTGATGGTCGATGGCGGGCGTTTTGATGCCTTCTCACGCGGGGTTCATGAACCTTTTGGCGAACTGGCAAATCATCCCAACCTGAAAGACCTGACGGTAGAAAAACATTTGATGCTGGTTTATCGCATGCCTTTTTATCTATTTGTTTCAAAGGAAAATAAGACGCTTGCTAAAGACCTTGAGGCGGGCTTAAACGCGGCAATTGCCGATGGCAGTTTTGACCAGGTATTTTTTAGCGACCCCGCAGTGCAGGACGTGATGGCAAAGGCCGATATGAAGAACCGTCGCGCAATCTACCTGGACAACCCCACCCTCTCCAAAGAAACCCCGCTCGACCGCAAAGAACTCTGGTTTGACCCGAAAAGTATCCCGTAGGACACCCCTCTTTACCTGATTAAAAATCTCCTATGCGCCTGATTAATATGCACAATCAGGCGCCACCTGTCAGACAAGATGCTGGACAAGCCAAGCACAGCGGGTAGAATGGCGACCTTTTGTGCGGATTGCTGCGCACTCGCCATTCAACTACCGAGTTAATTCCATGACCACTTTTGAACCCAAGAGCTCATACACCCGCGAAGAACTGATTGAGTGCGGCAATGGCCGTCTGTTTGGCCCAGGCAATGCACAATTGCCTATCCCGAATATGTTGATGCTTGACCGTGTTGTCCATATCAGCCAAACCGGCGGTGAATACGGCAAGGGTGAAATTGTAGCGGAGCTGGATATCAACCCCGATCTCTGGTTCTTCGCCTGCCACTTCCCGGGTGACCCGGTAATGCCTGGTTGCCTCGGCCTTGATGCCATGTGGCAATTGGTCGGCTTTTTCCTCGCCTGGAAAGGCAACCTTGGCCGCGGGCGTGCACTGGGTTGCGGTGAAGTGAAATTTACTGGCCAAATCCTGCCAACGGCGAAAAAAATCACTTATCACATCAATTTGAAGCGTGTTATCGAACGTAAACTCATTATGGGTATTGCTGACGGACGTGTTTCTGTCGATGGCAAAGACATCTATTTTGCGAGCGATTTACGCGTCGGCCTGTTCCAAAACACCGATAGCTTCTAATCCATTCCGCACGGGCGAGGTTGTGTAGCGCAGCTTGAACTGTGGCATAATCGCCGCCCATCATATTGATTTAGTCCCCATCCGGGGTGCAAGGCGAACAATCAACAAACTGCAGCTGAACGCAGTAAAAGTTGAAGATTAAAGAGGTAGCTTATGAAACGTGTTGTTGTTACCGGTATGGGAATTGTCTCCTGCTTGGGCAATGATAAAACTGCCGTATTAGACGCGTTGCGCGCTGGCCGTTCTGGTATCAAATATCAGGAAATCTATAAAGAAATGGGCTTGCGCAGCCATGTTGCAGGCTCGGTTGATATTGATTTGTCTGAAGCGATTGACCGTAAAGTATTGCGTTTTATGGGCGATGCCGCTGCCTACGCTTACATTTCCATGCAACAAGCGATTGCTGACGCGGGCTTGACGGAAGAGCAAGTGTCAAACGATCGTACCGGTATCATCATGGGTTCTGGCGGCGCCTCCTCTGAAAACCTGGTTGAGTCTGCTGATATCCTGCGCGAAAAAGGCGTAAAGCGTGTTGGCCCCTATCGTGTAACCCAAACCATGGGCAGCACCACCTCTGCCTGCCTGGCGACCCCGTTCAAAATCAAAGGTGTTAACTACTCTATATCTTCTGCCTGCGCTACCAGCGCGCATTGTATTGGCGTAGCCCTTGAGCAAATCCAGCTCGGCAAGCAAGACATCATTTTTGCAGGTGGCGGCGAAGAGGAACATTGGACCCTGACCGCATTGTTTGATGCCATGGGCGCATTGTCCACCAAATATAATGAAACTCCCGACCAGGCCTCACGCGCATATGACGCAGAGCGCGATGGTTTTGTTATCGCAGGCGGCGGCGGCTGTCTGGTGATTGAAGAATACGAGCACGCCAAAGCGCGCGGCGCGAAGATTTATGCGGAAATTGTGGGCTACGGTGCAACTTCCGATGGTTACGATATGGTTGCCCCGTCAGGCGAAGGGGCAATGCGCTGCATGAAGCAGGCGTTAGCGACAACGGAAGGTAGCATCGACTATATCAACTCACACGGAACCTCAACACCGGTTGGCGACCTCGCTGAATTGAAAGCCATCAAGGCAACCTTTGGCGATAAGATTCCACCGATCAGCTCTACCAAATCCTTAACCGGACACAGCTTGGGTGCAACTGGTGTGCAAGAAGCGATTTACAGTTTGTTGATGCTAGAAAATGATTTTATCTGTGCATCAGCCAATATCACCACACTCGACCCTGAAGCTGAAGGCATGCCGATTGTGTTAAAGCGCCAGGACAACGTGAAATTAAATCGCGTGATGTCCAACAGTTTTGGCTTTGGTGGCACCAACGCAACACTGGTATTCCAACGCATTTAATTGCACAGGGAATATTAAAAAAGCCGCGCCCCCAAAAGGTCGCGGTTTTTTTGTTTTAAGAGGTTCGAATTTAAAAATAGCAAAACAAATCATCGTAAAAAATAATGAGCTCACAATAATAATGGGCACTCTTTTGACAGAAACTACTTTGACAGGAACTGCCCATGCCAGTTATTCGAGCACTCACAGGCATAGTTATTGTTTGCTTAGGAATTTATGCGCTATCTATTGTTGCAGCAGGCGTTCAACACGGTGAGATCATACAACTTTCAAAACACGGCAACGCCCTACTGCATAAAGCAACAGAACCCGAACGCTATTGGATTGCAATATTTTTTTGGTCAATAGCTTCAGTGATGTTAATTGGTGGAGGAATTTATCGAATAATAAAAATACCCCGATAAGCATCGGGGTATTTTTTGTCAGGCAATCAAACCATTAAGGCAAACATGTTTGTGCTATTAATGAAGGCTAACGCAGGTTGCCTGCAACGCAGCACCAGTTGGGCCTGAACCAATAGTAGTGGTTGTGAAACCGCAGTTAGGATTGCTGTTTACGCCACAAAATTGATTTACTGCTGCAGTTGGGAAAGGTGGTTGCCCTTGTCCCACATAAATTGTGGAAGGATAAACTGCACCAGCCTGTGCACAAGCCACTACTGAAGGTGTAATTCTATACACGGAAGGCGAATGGCAATTACCTGATACCTGGTAGCCACTTGATGCAGCCAAACCGCATGCTGTATTACCATTCGAACCAATGCCCCTGGTTGCAGCAACAGTATTGGTCGCCGTATCAGTACAGGTCGATATCGTAACAGTGCCACCCGGACTAATTGGAATATTTATTACCTGTGTAACATTCCATGAACAATTGACCGGCGTCAATGTATCTGCGTGTGAATTTACAGATACGAATGCGGCTGTGGCAAAAATAAATCCTGAACATACTTTTAACAATTTCATAAAAATTCCTATTATTAAATTTGATTAGGGTTTAATCCTTATCAGGCTCTCTTGCATCAAACAATCATTACTATCAATCATTACCATCAATTATTATTTATCGTTATATAAAACGAGCAGGTAATTATTTAAACCCGGTAGAGTTTGAAATAATTACATTAACTTTTTAATTAAACTCAAATCCTTGTTCAGCACTCGACAAATAAAGGGTCGTGTTACCAGCTGCAATATCGGGCACCGCAATAACCGACATAAATTTATTCTCCGCAGCCAGTTTAGAAAATTTTTCAACAATAAGGTTAGCCTGCTCGAGATTGCCCACACCAATTGAAACCTGGCATTGTGTAGTGCGGCATTTGGTTTCTTTTAATGCAAATCCTGATAGCTCGGCTTTATCTATAAATAAATTCGTTAATTTTTTTTCTTGCGTTGAAGCCCACTCAGGATTAACAGACTCAACATTAAAACGAGCTTGCATTTCATCTTGCAAATTAAAATTGCCAGATTTTTTTGTCTGCTCCGTTATCCATTTCATATAATTTCCTGCTCGCATTTCGGCAAGCTTTGATTCAGCAGAATACAAGGCGCTTTGAGATTCTATGGACGATTGGGCATTAGAGAATGTGTTTTGTGGCACATCTTGAAAAGATGCAGACGATGCATGGTATTGGGCGAGCTGCATTTTCAATTGCTGGATTTGTTGTGTTGCTGCGGCGTAATTTTTTTCAAGTATTGGATTTGATGAGGATGAAGGAATCGATTGATATTGCGCCACTGGCTTATCCGCAGATAAATATTTATCCACACCAATACCCGCAAAGAACGCAAGGGATGCCACTATGACTAACTGAATATTGCGCGCCATACAAATTCCATTATTTTCCAACAGCTACAATTTATTTTTTATTACAACTGTTTAATTTCCAGCAAGGCTAACATACTCAATTAGTCATTAATATGACTCAATATTACGTTGCATAACATATTGTGAAAAAATGGCGCGTGATTTTGCAAAACGGTTACATAATTTTTTTATTTTTAAAATTTCAATTCGATTGGTTATGAAACCATTGTTTAACAAGCGGCAATAAGCTGGGTCGCCACGGGCGTGTTTGCACACCGAAAGCATCGCGAATCATACGACAACCCAGGACAGCACTGAGCGGTTCTGTTGTAGGCTCAACATCAACCAATGTGAAATTGGCATCATGTTGCAGTAATTGTTGTTGCGCTAATAATTGAACCAATTGTTCGCCAAATTCTGCTTCATTGAGCGCGTCACCGCTGCAGTAATGCATCACGCCCCAATTATCGGAACCGCAAGCAATTTGTTTGATCAATGCCACACAAACTCGCACGGCATCAGAGAGCAAAGTCGGTGCGCCCCGCAAACGCGTATTGAGCAAAATGGGTTGCTGCGATTGGATGGCTTTTAATAAGCGCGTGAGATGGTTGTCGCCAATGCTGCCGATAATCCAACCCAGCCGCAAAATAATAAATCGCGCAGCGCTGTGTTCGATGGCTTGTTCTGCTGCAAAAAATGCCTGGCCTATAGCGCTTACAGGCGCGGGAATATCTTTCTCACTGTGACTGCTTTTATTATCGACGCCAAATACCTGGTAGCTCGAAAAATGAATCAGCGGCACCCCCAGACTGGCACAGGTGTTGGCGATATTGGCAGCCGCTATTGGCAATAAATCCTGTTGCTCCGCAGAGGGTGAATCCTCCCACGCCAGTGTGTTGACCACCACATCCGGTTTGTGTTGCGTCAAATAGTCTCGCACCGCCAAGGCATCTTCCCAATGGATTTTGGGGGACAACAGTTGGCATTGCTCGCGCTCCAAATCATGCTCCAGCGTTCGGCCAAGCGCGCCTTGGGTATCGGTGACGATAATTTTCAGGGACATAAACCGCATTTACTCACAAATCGATATCAGCTCTGGAGTCTGGCAAAGAGATACATAAAGATCAACAGAAATCCCCTGACGCGGTAGTGCCTTACCAGCATTTTTCCTACGGTAAATCGTCATCCCCGCAGGGGTTCCAGTGACGTTGAGATGTGAAAGGCACTGGATCCACTGCGGGGATGACGACTCCCTTTAGCCAACAGCGTTTCCTCATACGCCACTAACTAGCTGTTGATTCATGTCTATACTCTGGCACAATGCCCTCCCCTTTTTTGTTGCACGAGATCAACGAATGAGTTCTCAACCAACCGCGCACAAGTCCTCCCATCTTGCGCTAACCGTTGCCGCCCTCGGCGTTGTATTTGGCGATATCGGAACCAGCCCACTCTACGCCCTGAAAGAAACCTTCAATCCCGACCATGGCATGCCGCTTAATCAAATGACGGTCCTGGGCGGCCTTTCGACGGTTTTTTGGGCGCTGATGTTTGTGGTAACGCTCAAGTATGTAACTCTCGTGATGCGTGCGGATAACCACGGCGAAGGCGGCACCATGGCGCTGCTCGCCAAAGTATTTGAATCGATTAAAGATCACCCCAACTGGAAACCCTATCTCTTGATGCTGGGTGTTCTGGGCGCGTCGTTGTTTTACGGCGATGCGGTGTTGACGCCGGCAATGTCGGTACTCGGTGCGCTGGAAGGCCTGGAAGTAGTAACGTCGGATTTCAAACCCTATGTTGTGCCTATCGCCGTCGGGGTTTTGATTGGTCTGTTCGCTTTGCAGCGTGGAGGCAGCTCCAAAGTGGGAGCGATTTTTGGCCCTATCACCATCATCTGGTTTTTAGTGCTCGCGATCTCCGGTTTTTACGGCATTGTGCAAAACACGATTGTGCTCAAGGCATTCAATCCCTATTACGCCATGCATTTTTTAACAGATCATGGTTGGGCGTCGTTTATTGTGTTGGGCGCTGTGGTGCTGGCAGTGACCGGCGCAGAAGCGCTCTATGCCGATATGGGGCATTTCGGCAAAGGCCCCATTCGTACCGCGTGGTTTGCTCTGGTATTTCCGTCATTAATCCTGAATTACTTCGGACAAGGCGCGCTTATCCTGCTTGATCGGTCGGTGATCGAGAATCCCTTTTTCCATATGTTCAAAGGCTGGGCGCTCTATCCCGTTATCGCACTGGCGACATGCGCGGCGGTTATCGCCTCGCAAGCAACTATCGCAGGCACTTACTCAGTGACTAAACAAGCGGTGCAGCTTGGCTTTTTACCCCGCTTGAAAGTTGTACAGACTTCAGCCAAAGAGATTGGCCAAATCTATTTGCCAGGCGTTACTACTTTGATGTTGTTCGTGGTCATCCTGATTGTTGTCAGCTTCAAATCTACAACTGCCCTGGCCTCGGCCTATGGCGTGGCGGTAACCGGCGATATGCTGGTCACCAGCACCCTGACCTTCTTTGTGATTTTCTACGGCTGGAAACTTCCGCTGCCGGTGTGTATTGCGGCCACCAGCGTTTTTATCATCATCGACTTATCGCTGTTCAGCTCAAGCGTTATTAAAGTCTTCGATGGTGGTTGGCTGCCGGTAATTATCGCCATGTCAGTATTCAGCATAATGACCACCTGGCGCAAAGGTCGCGATATCCTGTTCCAGCGCTTGCGTTCATCGTCCGTACCCTTGGATGTGCTTTTGCCTTCGCTGTTCATCAGCCCACCTCACCGCGTTCCGGGCACAGCAGTTTTCCTGACCGCCACACCAGAAGCAACGCCGCACGCCTTGTTGCACAACCTCAACCACAATAAAGTCTTGCACGAGCGCGTTGTGTTCCTGACGGTAGACGTGACCAACTCGCCCTGGGTTGATATGAAAGATGCCTGTGAAATTGAGGATATGGGCAACAATTGCTACCGCGTGATTATCCATTTCGGTTTCATGAACCAGCCCGATATCACCCAGGCGTTAAAAGCCTGCGAACCGCAAGGTTTGTCGTTCAATATGATGCAGACGTCATTCTTCCTTTCGCGCGAAAAAATCGTTCCTGTCGCAACGCTGGATAGCGGCATGCCCATGTGGCGCGAGCAGTTGTTTGCCGCCATGGCGCGCAACGCAGGCACTGCGGTAGATCACTTTAATATTCCCACCAACCGCGTTATTGAACTAGGTACGCAGGTGGAAATCTAAATCACCTATGAACTCCTCGACCACACATATCGATCTTGATATCGCCGTTATCGGTGGCGGTGTGGCGGGGCTATGGCTGACTAATCGCCTGCATCGCCAGGGCTTCAAACTCGCTTTGTTTGAACACAAAGCCCTTGGCAGCGACCAAACCATGGCGTCGCAAGGTATGATCCACGGTGGTATGAAATACACCTTGAGCGGCATGTTGACCGGTGCATCGGAAGCGATTGCCGATATGCCACAACACTGGCGCGCGTGCCTGTGCGGCGAAGGCGATGTAGATTTACGCAATACGCGCATCCTGAGCGACCATTTCTTCCTCTGGTCGACGGACAGCATCACCTCAAAGCTCACCAGCTTTCTCGCCAGCAAAGCCACCAATGGCCGCGTTGACAAAGTACCTGACGAGCGTCGCCCGCCTTTGCTGCGCCACCAGGATTTCACCGGCAACCTCTATCGCCTTGTGGATATAGTGCTCGATACCCACAGCCTGGTAACCAACCTTGCCCACAATATCGAAGCCCAGTGTTTTTTAGTGGATGACCAGCAAACCAAGCTTTTAAAAGACGATCAGGGCAATGCCTACCTTCGAATCGAACACGCCGAAGGCCCAATTGAAGTGCGCGCCAAACGTTTTATCCTCACGGCGGGACAGGGTAATGCTGCCCTGCTCGCGCAACTTGGCCTCAATAGCCCGGCTATGCAGCTGCGTCCGCTGCAACAGGTTATGGTCAGGCACCATCACCCTTTTACATTTTTTGGCCACTGCCTCGGTGTTGACACCACGCCACGCCTGACCATCTCCAGCCACGCGCTCAATAAACATGAGCAAGTCTGGTATCTCGGTGGCAGCCTGGCTGAGCGCGGCGCAAACATGGGTAGCGACGAACTGATCGAATACGCCCGGCAGGAATTAGCGGAATTGCTTCCCTGGGTGGATTTGAGTGATGCAGAATGGGCAAGCCTGCCGATCAAGCGCGCAGAGCCCCTGCAGCCCGGTTTTGCGCGCCCCGACAATGCTTTTATCCGCTCGGCAGAAGGCTGTAACAATTTATTGGTCGGCTGGCCAACCAAATTGACGCTCGCCCCCAACCTTGCCAACCAAACCCTGGAGTTGTTGGTACAAGCAGGTGTAACACCTTCACTAAACCCTCCATCAAATAAAGAGCTTTCGCCCCTGGCAGACTTGCTGCCCAAACCGCCCATTGCACAAACGCCCTGGGAACTTGCCTTCCCCGAGGCATTGAGCAAAGAAGAAGCCTTGATGCTCAAGTTGCAGGATGAATTGGTCGAGGCCTACGACGAAGAGTTAGATGAACCCTACGGTGTAGAAAGTTTTATGGAAAAGAAAAACGGCGAGGACCAGCCTTGATGTTACCCCAGACACAACTTGGAAAAACCGACCTGCGCATCAGCCGCCTGGGATTGGGCACGGTTAAATTTGGCCGCAACCAAAACGTCAAATACCCCGAAGCTTTTGAGCTACCCAGCGATGACGAAGCGCGTACCCTCCTCAATCACGCCCGGGACTACGGCATAAACCTGCTGGACACCGCCCCATCCTATGGCATTAGTGAAGAGCGCCTGGGCTATTTATTAAAAGGCGAGCGCAAAGAATGGATCATCTGCACCAAAGCCGGTGAAGAGTTTAGCAACGGCTCCGATGGCAAAGGCATATCCAATTTCAATTTTGAGCCCGCGGCATTGCGTTTGAGTGTTGAAAACAGCCTGCGTCGCCTGCGCACGGATTATCTCGACATCGTTTTGATCCACTCGGATGGCAATGACACCCATTTGATCCACCATCACCAGGTTTTGCATACACTCGCCACCCTGAAACAGGAAGGCTGGATTCGCGCCTATGGCATGTCGACGAAAACCCTGGAAGGTGGAATCATTTGCGCCCGGGAAGCCGATCTTGTCATGACGACCTATGACCCTGAGTTAGAAGACGACCAGATGTTGATGCAAACCTGTGAAGCGCACGCCACTGGCGTTCTGCTCAAGAAAATCTTCAATAGCGGTCATCTCATCAGCGATAAGCTGGCCGACAAGAACACCAACAGGATTATCGAACAGCAAATGAAAGTAATTTTTGCGCAGAGCGCCGTTAACAGTGCCATAATCGGCACCCTTAATTGCCAGCATTTGCGCAGCAACGTTGAATGCGCACTGTTCGGCCTGGCCGAAAACGGCAAACTGGCTTGAACCCTGGCTCATCAGGCATAAGCCATCAAACATAAGTCATTAGGTATAACATTATGGGTGAACCCCTTTCCTGGCTGGATCAAGTGCGCTGGAACAGCGACGGCCTCGTGCCCGCCATTGCCCAGGACGCCAAAACCGGCCGCATTCTTATGATGGCGTGGATGAACCGCGAAGCATTGGAAACTACTGCTAAACTCAAGCAAGCGGTATATTTTTCGCGCTCGCGCAACAAACTCTGGCACAAGGGCGAAACCTCACACCATGTACAAAACGTGCAGGAAATTCGTCTGGATTGCGATGAGGACGTGATCGTGCTGATGGTGGAACAAATCGGCGGCATTGCCTGTCACACAGGCAGAGAATCGTGCTTTTATCGCGTGTTTAACAACGGCGAATGGGAAGTGGTTGAGCCGGTGTTAAAAGACCCCAGCGACATTTATTAATTCGCGCAACCTGTCGCGAATTTTTATCAAGAGAACTGAAATGAGCAACGATATTCTCAAACAATTAACGGACATTCTGGAAGCGCGCAAACAAGCCGCTGACGCTGAAAGCTCCTACGTCGCCAGCTTGCACAAAAAAGGCTTGAATAAAATTTTGGAAAAAGTCGGTGAAGAATGCACCGAAACTATTTTAGCCGCAAAGGATGCCCAAACCAGCGGCGACAACAGCGATATGATTTATGAAACCGCCGATCTTTGGTTCCACAGTTTGGTCATGCTTTCTCATTTAGGTGAAAATGCTGATGCAGTCCTCAATGAATTGGCGCGCCGTTTCAACATTTCCGGGCACGATGAAAAAGCATCGCGCACCAGCAGCAACCATTAATTTTTTTATCGAGGCTTTTTATGACAGCTCACATTTTTGCCGGCAACTTTGGCAGCCCAATGCAGCTTCTTATTTTATTGATAATTGTGTTGATATTTTTTGGCGGCAATCGTTTGCGCAATTTAGGCGGCGATTTGGGTGGTGCCATCAAAGGTTTTAAAAAAGCCATGAGCGAAGGCGATAAAGAAAAAGAGCAGGAAAAACTCCATGCAGATGATCACAAAATTATTGATGGCGTCGTTCAAAAAGATACAGTTACGAACGAAAAAGATCAGCCAAAGTAATTACCCTCTCGTCATGCTCGCAGGGCATCCAGCGGCTGGCGATCCACCGGGCTGGCGATCCAGTGCCTTTAACCTAAGTCGCTGGATGCCCTGCGGGCATGACGGCTCCCTATTTGATACGCCCTAACCGAACGTTGAATTTAATATTTACAAAAAAGGCAAACCCCGTGTTCGACATTGGTTTTTCTGAATTAATCGTCTGTGCGATAGTGGCGCTTATCGTGATAGGCCCCGAGCGTATGCCTGAAACAGTGCGTACGGTTGGCCTGTGGATTGGCCGGATTAAACGCAGCATGCGCGAAACACGTTCGGAAATCGAGCGCCAAATGGGTGTCGATGATATTCGTCGCCAATTGCATAATGAAGATATTATGCGCAGCCTGGAAGAAGCGCGCCGCGATATGGATAACGTCATTTCGCAGACGCAACAAGTCATCGATTCAACAGCAGAAGTTGTTTACAAAAGCGAACCGGATTTGCCTTATCACTCCCACGGGGAAGAACAAGCAACAAATGCAGCAACCGAAATCCCAAAGCCAGATGTTGCACTCGAAAACCTAACAACTCCTGCCGACACAGTATCCGAACATTCACACGCTCCTATCGATAAAAAAGCATCTCTATGACCTCGGCCGAAAACGATAAAGAATTACCTTTAGTTCAGCATTTAATTGAATTACGCACGCGCCTCTTGCGAACTATCGCAGTTATATTTGCGTTATTCCTCGGGCTCTATGCGCTATTTGCCAATGACATATACGCAATCGTTTCTGCGCCGCTGATGAAATTATTGCCTGCAAATGCAAGCATGATCGCAACCGATATCACCTCGCCTTTATTAACACCAATGAAGCTCACTTTTTTTGTGGCTTTGGTGGTGGCTATCCCTTACATCCTTTATCAAATCTGGGCATTTGTTGCGCCGGGTTTGTATCGCCATGAAAAACGCATTGCGCTACCGATTTTAGTGAGCAGTGTAATTTTGTTTTATGTGGGAATGGCCTTTGCGTATTTTTTAATTTTTCCGCTGATTTTTAAAATCACCACACAATCCGGTTTAGTTGGCGTAACAGCGATGACAGATATTTCAAAATACCTGGATTTTGTATTGCACATGTTTTTTGCATTTGGATTTATTTTTGAAATCCCGGTTGCCACTGTGCTGTTAATTTATGCGCGCGTGATATCGGCAAAATCGCTTATCAAAAAGCGCCCTTACGTCATTTTGGGCTGCTTTGTAGTAGGAATGATCCTTACCCCGCCGGATGTAACATCCCAGTGTTTGCTTGCAATCCCTATGTGGGCGCTGTTTGAAATTGGGGTATATATCGGGCTCTTTATAGAAACCCGTCGCAACAAGCAAGAAACCGAATTAGAGGCGGAATAACCGCCTCAAACCTGACTGGCAAAAATCTCCGTCAACTCCGATTTGTATTCCTCAATTTTCACCCAGGCTTTTTCGTGGAAGAAAAACACCACGGTATTAATGGCGGGCTCCACCAAGGCTATAGTTCCGCCAACCAGCGCACTTCCTGTTAAGGCATAGCCTACCGAAAAAGCCACACCAAAGTGTAAGGTCGCGAATGTCATTGTCTTGGCCATGATCCTGTCCTCTTAGTGGAATCCAGCGGTTTGCTTCAGGATTTATACTAGGTGAGCGACAGAAAGAGATAAAGATAATTAAAATTATGAATTTGATTGTTTTTGTTTATTGCAGCAAGTTCGAGAACCATCATCTTTTGTAAGTACATCAACAGTGATTCGGTGTTAATAGCTGGATACCTGCGGAAATGTCCTACGAGGGCGGCAACTTCTTATCTGCATACATTCGCAAATTTTATCGCCGATCATTTAATTATCGTCATTCCCGAAGGGAATCCAGTGACTTTAAATGCCTTTAAACACTGAATGCCCCTGCAAAAACGCCTGCCAGAATAGCGACCGCCCGTTAAAACAGGATTGATAAACGCAAATACACATCACCAACGATTAAACGGATGCAGGGAAAGATTGGAATTGTAATAGCGATCATCATCAGTGACTTCTTCACCCAACCAGGATGGTTTTGCAAAAGCTTGCTGCTCAGATTCCAATTCAATTTCTGCTACAACCAGGCCCAGATTCTCACCGAGAAATTCATCGACTTCCCACGTCATTCCTTCATAGGAAATTTTACGACGATATTTTTCAATCAAAGGGCCATCGCAAAGTGAAAACATTTGTTTGGCATCGACAACCGGAATTTCATATTCAAACTCAGAACGGCTTATGCCTGATGTTGCGCCTTTGATGGTCAAAAAAGCCTGTTCACCCGCAATACGGATTCGCACAGTGCGACCTTTTTCCCGGCTTAAATATCCCTGGTAAAAATATACCGCAGAAGCATCGCGCCATTCATCATTCGCCACCAGAAATTTTCGTTCAATTTCAATTCCCATATTTGTCCACACTTTGTGCAAAAAGAGTCTTGTCTCTTGTTATTTCGATTAACAAAAACGATGTTAATCATTAAGGCTATTATTGTATGTCGCAAATTCTTATTAAAAAACTACACTACTATTCAATTCATATTTTATAAAATTTCGCCGATCTGAAAAAATAATGGAAAAATAGATCTCGTTATTTATATGTTTACGTAAAATTTTTTCACCTCAACATTTTTCACCAGCAAATTCGAAAAACTGCCAGAAATTTTGCACTCGCCAATGCGCCTGATCAATCACATCGTATCCTTATAACACTCTAGCGAATCTGCTTATTCATTTTACAAAAATCAATTCATTCACGTTTTTTAAGGTTAGCTTTTGAACCCCAAAAAAACCTCGCTATTTTGTAATAATTCCCAAGTCTATCAATAACTAACGAAACTAATGAAGCAATTAAAAGAGGTGTTATTTAAGGCTTTTACTGTTACATTCGACACGTTTTTGCGCACGAACGGGAAATGCCATTTATTGTGCCACGCGATTATCGATAATCCTATTTTTGAGGACGAACATGAGCAACACTAAAATCACTCAACTTGAAACTGTTATCACCACCTATCACGCCGAACTTCTGGATGGCTGGATGAATGACTTGATTTCACGCCTGACCCGCCGCGACAAAGGTGCAGAAAACGAACTGCGCCAACAGGCAACGCAATTTCTTCAGCTCTTGATCACCACACTGGGAAAAACCAGTTCAATCGATATTAAAGATTCTGCGTGGGAAGATGTTCGTCATTTGCTGGGAGATATTTCACAGTCCCGCGCACGCCAGGGTTATTCACCTATCGACACTGCAAACTTTATCTTCTCGCTTAAAAATCCGCTGTACACCTATCTTCGCGCTGCATTGGGTGATCAACCGCTGCAACTCGCGGAAGAAACGGCAACCACCAGCGCCCTGTTCGATACCTTGGGGCTGCATACTATTGATGTTTACCAAAAAACACGCGAGCAAATCATCCAGCGCCAACAACAGGAACTATTAGAACTGTCTACGCCGGTAGTACAACTGTGGAAAAACGTTTTGGCACTACCGCTTATTGGTACATTGGATAGCGCACGCACACAGGTGGTGATGGAAAACTTGTTGCAAAAAATTGTGGGCACCGGAGCCTTGATTGCAATTATCGATATCACCGGTGTGCCAACAGTTGATACGCTGGTTGCACAACATTTATTAAAAACTATCGCCGCTGCACGCTTGATGGGTGCAGATTGCATTATCAGCGGCATACGTCCGCAAATTGCCCAAACCATCGTACACCTCGGTGTTAATTTGGAAGACGTAGTGACCAAAGCCACACTTGCAGACGCCTTTGTTGTTGCTTTGCAACGCACAGGTTCAACCATTAGCCACACAGAAACCGAGCGCTAATTACTTATGGAACGCATCCCTATTTTGCGAATGGGACGACTATTGTTAGTTACCATTCAAGTCGACATGCACGACCGCCTCGCCATGACACTGCAAGAAGATTTAACCAATCGCATCGTCAGTGACCGTGCTACCGGTGTGCTGATTGATATTTCCGCGCTGGATATTGTCGATTCTTTTATCGGCAGGATGATCAGCCATACCGCCGCCATGGCAAAAATCCTTGACGCTCGCACCGTACTGGTTGGCATGCAACCGGCTGTTGCGATTACGCTCGTGGAGCTGGGTTTGGAACTGGAAGGCGTGAGCACTGCACTCAATGTGGAGCTTGGCATTAAATTGCTGGAGCGAGGCAAACCTTAAATATGCATAGTCTTTTCCTGCAATTTAATGACGGTGCCGTGGACGTTTTACTATGACATCGGGTCAAGGGGGCGCCGCTGTGCTGCCATTAAGAACTGACGAAGACGTCGTCCGTCTGCGTAAACAAGTCCGCGATGATTTAGTCGCGCTTGGCTTTAGCCTCGTCGAACAAACCAAAATGGTAACCGCTGCCAGTGAGCTTGCACGTAACGTTTTACGTTATGGCGGCGGCGGTGATGCCCACATAGAGCAATTATCGGATGGTGGCCGAAAAGGCTTATCCCTGAGCTTTATCGATCAAGGTCCCGGCATTGAGGATATCGATTTGGCACTCACCGACGGCTACACCAGCGGCGGCGGTTTGGGATTGGGTTTAAGCGGTGCAAAGCGTCTGTCAGATGAATTTCATATAGACACAGCACCGGGCAAAGGTACGACCGTCAAAATTGCCAAATGGAAACATTTTTGATGCGCTTCAGTACCCAACAGGCATTCCACATTACCGAGCCCAGTGAAATTTCTGCAATGCGACGCGTGGCCAGCTCGCTCGCAGCAGGCCTGGGCTTTAACGAAACCAAACGCGGCCAGGTCGAACTCATAGTCACTGAGGCCGCCACCAATATCATCAAACATGCGCAGGCTGGCGAAATTCTCATCCGCTCACTGGAGGAGGAGGATTGCCTGGGTATTGAAATCATTGCGATTGATAAAGGGCCAGGAATTTCCGATATCAAATTGCAGATGGAAGATGGCAACTCCACCACCGGAACTTACGGCGGCGGCCTGGGAGCCATGAGCAGGCTTAGCCAGGAATTTCATATCTATTCAACCTATAGCCATGGCGCAGCCTTGGCTATGGTCATCTGGGGCAATAAAACACCTCCCCCGGACAAACAATGGCAAATGGGCTCGATCTGTATTCCGATAAAAGGTGAAATCGTGTGCGGTGACGCATGGACGACAGAATCCGATGGCAATACCTTGATGCTATTGGTAGCCGATGGTTTAGGTCACGGCCCCGATGCTGCACGCGCATCCAATGCAGCGATTGACGTTATTCCCGATAATTTCACGAAAAGCCCCGCGCTAGTTCTTGAGCGCATGCACACAGCATTGCATGGAACCCGCGGTGCGGCAGTTGCTATCTGCCAGGTGAACGAAGAGCGCGGGGAATTGCGTTTTGCAGGTGTGGGCAATATCGCCATGAGTGTTTTTGCCCCACATGAGCGCAAACATTTGTTATCACACAACGGCATTGTCGGCAGCAATTTGCGCAAGGTGCAGGAATTTGTCCACACCTGGGAACAAGGCTCAATGATTATCGGCCACTCGGATGGCCTCGCAACTCGCTGGGACATTGATGCCTATCCGGGCTTAGCCAGTTCTCATCCCAGTTTGATTGCAGCGATTCTATATCGCGATTTTGTGCGTGGGCGCGATGATGTCACGGTAGTAGTGATAAAAGATATTTCAGGATTTTAAATGACGATTCGTATCTTGACTGTTGGAATCAAAACCGAACTTGATGTAGTCGGCGCACGCCAGCGCGCACGTCAAATTGCAAAGCTTTGCGGATTTGGAGCGCAGGACCAGGTGCGCATAGCCACATCAGTATCCGAGCTTGCACGCAACATTTACAACTACGCTGGAACCGGCAAAGTCCATTTCACCATTGAAGGTGAAACTGCACCACAAATCCTTGCTATTTATATTGAAGACAAAGGCCCAGGCATTGATAACCTCGATGTTATTTTATCCGGCGAATACAAATCGCTTACGGGCATGGGCAAAGGCGTTATAGGCGCGCGGCGCTTAATGGACAAATTCGATATTAAAACAGGCAAGGGAATTGGTACTGAAATAATTTTACAAAAAATTTTTCCACGCGACGCAAAATTTATCACACCAAAGATGAGTGGAGAATTAGTATCACAGCTGGCCGCGCTGCCTGCTGATATCACCATGGCGGAAGTGTTGGAACAAAACCAGGAATTGTTAAACGCGTTTTCCGAATTAAAAAATCGCCAGGAAGATTTACTACAATTGACCCGCGAACTGGAAGACACTAATCGCGGCGTAGTCGCACTCTATGCCGAGCTGGACGAAAAAGCAGATCACTTACGTCGCGCCGACGATATGAAATCCCGCTTTTTATCAAACATGAGCCACGAATTCCGCACGCCGCTAAGTTCAATTCGAGCACTTTCAAAATTGCTGTTAGATCGCATAGATGGCGACCTGTCGATTGAGCAGGAAAAACAAGTCATGTTTATCCTGCAAGCGGCCCTGGGTTTAAACGAACTGGTTAATGATTTATTGGACCTGGCAAAAATTGAAGCGGGTAAAGTAGATGTTCGCGCGCATGAATTTGATGTATCAGAAATGTTCAGCGCATTGCGCGGAATGTTGCGGCCATTATTAATTTCCGAATCGCTAAATTTAAATTTTATTGAACCATCAACTCCTTTAAAAATATTTACTGATGAGGCGAAAGTTTCGCAAATTTTGCGTAATTTTATTTCCAACGCATTAAAGTTTACCCAGTCAGGCGAAATTACCGTCAGCGTTGCAAACATCCCGGAAAAAGGCCTGGTGAAATTTAGCGTACAAGATACTGGCATTGGTATCGAAGAAGCTGACCAGGCATTAATTTTTGAAGAGTTCAGCCAACTTGAAAATCCTATGCAGCGCAACGTCAAGGGTACAGGATTAGGTCTACCGCTTTGCCGTAACCTTGCCACCATCCTAAACGGTAGCGTTGCGGTTGAAAGCACACCCGGTGTTGGTTCAATATTTTCAGTAACCCTGCCAGAACATTTTTTTGCGCAGGAAAGCATAACAAAAGATACCAGAGCCAAAGTGGAACGCGATGAAAATCGTTTGCAAGTTCTGGTTGTGGAAGATCAAGCGCCAATTCGCCTGTTATATGAAAGATTTTTGGCCGACACGGAATTTGAAGTAATTACCGCCAGTACGGTGCGCGAAGCAGAAGATTTGTGGCCAACTGTAAAACCCGCCGCTGTGATTTTGGATATTCTTTTATACGGCGAAAACTCCTGGTCATGGCTTGCGCAAATTAAAAATGATCCTGCACGCCGCCGCGTTCCCGTTATTGTTGCCACCGATGTTGAAGACAAACGCAAAGGTTTGTCGCTCGGTGCAGATGCTTATTATATAAAACCCATCTTCAAACAGCAGCTGGTATCAACCCTGCGTTCTTTAATTGGCAGCTCAATTTCGGAATCGCGTCATTCAATTTTGCATAGTCTAAATGAGGAATAAACTCGTGCCCAATTCATATCTTGACGCGCTGATTTTAAATGTCGACGACAACGATGGTGCGCGCTACGCAAAAACGAGAATCCTGGTACGTGCAGGTTTCAGGGTTATTGAAGCGGTGAATGGTAACGAAGCCCTGATTAAAGCCCGCACGGAAAGCCCGAATTTAATTTTGCTTGATGTAAAATTGCCTGATATCAATGGCCTTGAGGTATGCAGGCAGCTTAAAGAAAGTGGTGAAACCCAAACTATTTTAGTCTTGCAAACCTCGGCTTCATTTATAGGATCTGCCGATAAAATTCGCGCGCTTGATGGTGGTGCAGATAACTATTTGGTTGAACCCATCGAACCAGACGAATTAATTTCAAACGTGAAGGCGCTATTGCGACTGGGAAATGTAGAGCGCGAACTGCGCGATGTTGATCGTCGAAAAGATGAATTCCTTGCGACACTCGCACACGAGCTTCGCAATCCGCTGGCTCCCATCCGAAATTCTGTAGAGCTATGGCGAAAACTGCAACCTGATGTTGAACCCGAACTTGCAACAGCGCGCGATGCCATTTATCGCCATACAAATCACCTGGCGCATTTGGTGGATGACCTACTGGATGTATCGCGAATTTCGCAGGGAAAAATTTCGCTGCGCCAGGAAAGGATTGCATTAAAAACATTTATCGATAGCGCTATAGAACAAAGCACGCCCGCCATAGAAAAACGCAATCATAGTTTGAATGTCAATCTACCCGACAAGGAGATTTGGGTCATGGGTGACCAGGTCAGGCTCTCGCAAATTGTTGCAAACCTTTTAATAAATGCGGCCAAATTTACTGAACAAAATGGAACAATAGATTTAACAGCAGAAGCAGTTGGCGACAATATTATTATTCGGTTGACTGATAACGGAATTGGTATTGCAGAACAAAACATTCATCGTATTTTTGACTTGTTTACCCAAAGTGATCACGTAACTGATCGTGTCCACGACGGTTTGGGAATTGGTTTATCCCTGGTGCGAACCTTCGTGAGATTGCATAACGGCGATGTCCGCGCATTCAGCAAAGGCCTGGGTTTTGGTAGTACCTTTGAAATAACACTTCCCATTGATAACTCGTCGCCAGCAATAAATGTAATTGAAAATAAAATGCAGGAAAAAGCAGCTAAACGTGTGTTAATAGTTGATGATAACGAAGACAGCGCCGGATCACTTGCGCAACTATTATCACTGGGTGGTCACCAGGTTGAAACAGCATTTACTGGAACAAAAGCCCTTGAATCGGCGATTCAATTTAACCCTGATATTATTTTGCTCGACGTGGGATTACCGGACATTAACGGTTATGAAGTTGCAGGAAAAATACGCGCTTTATCGAACGGTTCAAAATTTATTGTTATTGCACTTACCGGCTACGGACAAGAAACCGATAGACAAGCCGCATTAAATTCCGGATTTGACGACCACTTTGTAAAGCCGGTAGATTTTAAAAAACTGGAATCTATTGGTATTACTATTTAATAAACCATAAAAAAACCGCGCAACACGTGCGCGGTTTTTTTGGGCAAGAATAACAAATATTAGAACTTGTAATTAGCGCCCAAAGAGAACGTCCTGCCAAACCAGTTCAAACGACGCGGCAATTCTTCGCTCAACATGTAGCTCCTGTTGGGCTCATCTGTCAGGTTTCCGATTGAGAAAATAACATCGAGCCCGTTATCAAATTTATAACTGGCCTGGAAATCCATAACGGTTTCTGCGGCATACATAACGGGAGCTTTGGTAATGTTAAGTGCTTCACCCACAAATGCACCCTGGTGTGTTGTCGACAAACGGGTTTCGAAATTTTCGTAGGTATAGAACACAGTGATGTTGCCAGAACGCTCAACCAAACCGGGGAACGGCAAACGCGCGCTGGCATTGGTTGGATCGAACTGGTTCACCACTGAAATTTTACTGTCTACTGCAGAAACACTGCCTGACACTCCCAAACCTTTCCACAAGCCCGGCAGGAAATTAAATGTTTGTGTGTAAGAAATTTCCATACCGCGAATGTAACCACCTTCCGCATTGTTAAGCGCGTAAGTGTAAGTGCCGTTTAACACAGGCTTATCAACCACTAAACCACCTTCAAGAACAGGATAGGTTTCGGGGATTGGGAATCCATTTGCTGCAAAATCAAAGTTTTCAATCGATGCATCCTGAATGAAAGATTTAATTTTGCGATGGTAAGCGGCTATCGAAAATGCGCCATTGGTTTCCGGCAAATAATGCTCAAATGAAATATCAATCTGGTCAGCAATAAATGGCTTAAGGAATGGTGAGCTGGCACTACCATAATTATAAGTTGGGCCATTTGGATTGGTGGTATCAACGCTGCCAAGGTTGGTGTTATTCAATTTATCGAGCGGTGCACGGGATAACACGCGTGCTAATGCCAAACGTACCTGGTCATTTTCAGCGATATGGTAATTTAAATTCAATGAAGGCAAAGTATCGCTGTATTTTGTTCCGATACGAGTAATCGCCAGGTCTGAACGGCAATCACCAACCTCATCGCAAATCTCAACCGCGCCTTTGGAAACATCGCCAGCGACGTTTACCAGTACACGGTTTGATTGATCAGATTTAACATAGCGAACGCCAATATTTCCTGTGAGATCACGATCAAATAGCGTCGTAGAAAGATTGGCCTGCAAGTAAAACGATGTTACGTTTTCCTGGATATCTGCCTGCTGCTCCATTGACCATGAACGTCCCTCACCCCAGCGCGCCGCGGCTTTTATCGGACGTGGTAATGGATTGCCATTTGAGTCAAAAGCCGCGGGATTTGCCACTTGGGTTGCGCCCGTCAATGCTGTTGGGCCAACGTAACTGGTACGGCTCATCAGCACCAGGTTATCTTTGTAGGCTTGTTGGATAATTGCTTTACCATCGACTGCAAGGAAAGATGGCATGTTGGAAAAATCGCCTTTCCATTTCACAACATCGGAAGTATCTGTCGTAATTGGCAGCGAATAATCCGTTGTAATAGTTCCACCGGAACCATCACCATACACAAACACCTGGCGTGATTGTTTGTGATTGCGCTCTGCGTAACGTACGCCCGCTTCTATAGATGTAACGAGCGGAGTATCGAGTTCGTATTTTCCATCGAAACGCGCCGCATCAATTTTATCGTCATTCAGGTAGGGATATTCTTCGTACAAACCTAAACGCAAGGTATCGGTATTGGTGTAATCGCGACTTAAACTGAATTTCGGAATATTAATTCCGTTCAGGTCAATTGCTGCCTGCTGGTCGTCATCACGATACCAGCCGTCAGGGTGCGTAGAATTCACTGGGCCTTGTTTATAAAGATAAGCACGCGTCAAATTATTTTCAAAAACACCCGATGCTTCTGAGTGCGACAAGTCAGCCGCAACAGTCCACTTATCTTCAGTCCACTTCGCATTAAAGCCGCCAGATAAAATATCGTAATCCGTTGACTGGTCATTGTTTTCAACTTTGAAATCAATTGTCTCTGAATTCTTTTTACCGACAAAGGTTGCAGCAGTAATATATTTATCGTTATACAACTCGCTGTTGTACACGTTCATGTTGCGGAAACCCTGGACACGAATACCGCGCTCTTCGCTTTGCGATTTGAATTTGGAATAGAAAACATCGCCTTCTAATGCCAGATGTTCATTGGGTTCAAAATCAATGGTCGCCATATAACCATCGCGATCATCCGTACCACCTTTTTGTTTTACGAAAAAACTTTCCGGTGCGTAAACATCTTTGCCATCAACTGAAAGTGCTGGCTTGGTGTAGTTGTCGTTTTCAATTTGGGTTGCAGCGTTGGGCTGATGCAATTTTGCATAACCCACTGCAATACCAAGTGTGTCATCCAATAATTTTTTCGAGAACGAAACTGAGAAACGCTGACCAAAAGGCTCAACATCGTAGAGTTCATTGGCTTTGTCATTGAAGGTTCCGCGCAAACCAATCTGGATGCTTTGGTCTTCTTTCATCTTCAACGGATTTGTTGTTTTCAATTCAACCGTGCCTGCAACACCGCCTTCAATCAGCGATGCTTTGGGAGACATGTAAACTTCAACCGAATTAATTAATTCCGACGGGAATTGGCTGAACTCCATTGCACGAGTGCCGTTTGGCGATACTTGTTCGCGACCATTCAAGGTGGAGAATACAAAGCCTTCGCCCATACCACGAACCTGGATCGTACCGGCCTGCCCGCTCGAACGCGTGACCGTAATACCCGGTAAACGGCTCAGGGATTCTGCAATGGATTTATCCGGCAAACCGCCGATATCTTCGGCAGAAATTGCCTGTACAATTGTGTCGGCGTTGCGCTTGGTTTCGATAGAGTTTGCGATAGATGCACGGAAGCCGGTAATAATGACTTCTTCTGGCTCAGCTGCATCAGTGGAGTTTTTTTCTGCTTCTTGCGCGAGCACGGACTGTGTAGCCGCTGCTAATATCAACCCGGAGATAATCGCTCCCAGTGGTTTTATATTGAAATTTTTCATCTGCTTAATCTCGACTAGTCATTTAGTTATCTGATATTTTTCTGTAGAGGCTCGTATTTTTTACGAGCCTTTCTTAAGGCATTAATCAACCTTTTTTACAGTCAGTATTTGCGCTGAAGTTACTGAAGTATCAAGCGTGAATTTATAATTACCGCTGGTCGAAATCTTCAAACCTATATTATTTCCCGGTGATGCAAGCAGCATTGGAGCACCAATAACCACGTTCTCGGTGCCGCCAAATGTCGTTGCATCATTCCAGGAGGAATCCGCAATTTTGAAATTATATGCATCATCTTTTGCAGCTATAGGTAGGGTTACGGAGTAAATACCGCGCCCCTCGTAGGTAAATTTATTTCCATCTGCTGCAGACCAGCCAGAATCAAATACATCTCCACGCAGATAAAGTGGTGTGTTTGCATACACATCGTTTTTAAATATTGTTAAGGCAGGTGCAGAAGAAATTTTTGCATCGACCCTGAATATATAATTTCCAGCGTCAGATACGGGGATGCTAAGACGAATATTACTTCCGCCAGAGCGCTGCAATATTTTTGTTGTACCAACTAATACATCCGCATCCAGGGGATTTGCAGCGGCTTCCGCCTGCCAGTCATCAGTGGCGACTTTAAATTCATAGGGAGTTGCCTGACCTGTAATTGGAAGAGTCACTTCGTAAACACTGTTACCTTTATGCGATAATTTGTTGTTCGCAGTAGCTGACCAATTCGCATCAAAAACATTGCCGCGAATGTACATAGGAGCCGATGCAAAAATATCAGCATCATTAATGGATAGGATTGGTGCGTTAATATTTGAAGCATCAAGCTTGAATCTGTAATTTCCGGCAGTGGGAATAACAATCGCAATATTCGCAGCACCACGGCCTAAAACTTTTTCATCCCCGAGATTAATGGTTCCTGTTGTAGTGCCAAAATCTGCGACAGACCAATTTGCATCGGCAATTTTAAATTCATAAGACCCTGCGGCCACATCTAACGCAACACCATATATTCCGTTGCCCTCATAGGTCATTTTGTTCGCATCGGTAGCAGACCAACCGGCATCGAAAATAGAACCGCGCACATAAATCGCCGTATCACCAAATGGAACCGGTGGCTCATAACCCGAAGTCGCTGTTGCAGAAAGACCAGCACCTTGCGCACCTTTTTGCGGTTTCACAAATACCGCAGCAGTGTAGGCTGGAACAGTGAATGAACCACCGTCAGTGCCTTCAGCAAAACTCGCAGTGCGCACGGCATCGTCAACAGATGTTTTCTGGATGCTATGCAATACAAAACCGGTAGACGTCAGCACTTTTTGGGTAATTGATGTGGCAGAACCGTTGAAGATCACCACGATTGCATCGACGTTGGGATCGAGATCCGCACGATTATTTTGGGTGCCAGTTACTTTGCCCGCACCATCATCAATGCTCATCACAATCAGGTTTGGTTTTTGCGTCACACCACCATCATGGAAGCCAACACGATCCATAACATCGGCGGCTGTAGTCAAACTAAACAGTGGACTGCTTTTACTGATTTTCAAAAACTCATTAAAAACATCCGATGATTTTTGAATCAGGGTTGGTGTTGGTTTTGATTGGTCATCAGCGAAAGCCAACAAAATATCTGCATCAGAAACATCGCTACCGGATGGCAAGCCAACTTTCCAGTTATTGGACTGCTTGGTGAAATCAATCACGTTAAACCAATCGCCAGCGTTATAGCTGTTCGATGTCATCGATTTGGAACGCAGGATATCGCTGCCCGCAAGGAAGAAAGGAACACCTTGGCTCAACGCAGGCACAGCGAGCGTTAAATCCTGAATGCGGACACGATTTTCAATAGAAGTATTCGCAGGCAACTCACCAGGTTTATGCATCCAATCCCAAAGCGCGGAATCATCATGCACATCGACATAATTGATAGCTTCCTGTGGATCAAGATTGTAGGCGCCCACAGTGCTGGCCTTAACGGTTTTGCCGGATTTGGAAAGCAAGCGGAAATCAGCGAGGTTACCTGCAAGACCCGCACGCACTTTATCAAGCGCACCGCCATTCACCAGCGCCAATTCACGCAGCGGGTTACGCATCACATCATTGAAGGTACCTATACCTGTACCGGCCAAGGGAACTTGCGATGCACGCTCGGCAATACGGTCGCCAGATGAACTGCCGCCCGTCCAGGCTTCTGCATAAAAATAAGTGGATGGATCAACGGCTTTGACAGCGTTGAATGCATTTACCAAAACGGCTTTTGGCATGTAGCCGGATTGATCAAAACGGAAGCCATCTACCTTATAAGCTGAGGCCCATTGCACCAGTGAATCAGACACAAATTTGCCGGCCATCACATGCTCTGTTGCAGTATCAGGACCCGCATTGGTTTGTGTTTCCACTGCACCGGAAACGGCGTTTTGACGGAAGTAATAACCGGGAACAATTTTGTCGAAAGTAGAATTCGCTGTTTTCACACCTGCAGCAGCCATGTGCGGATAAACCACATCATAAACCACACGCAAACCAAGGTTGTGCAATGCCATATTCATTGCACGGGCTTCGAGGATACGTGTTACGCCTTTTGGATTAGTTGCGTAACTACCGTCCGGCGCGTTGAAATGTTCAGGATCGTAATTCCAGTTGAACGCATCGAAATCTTTTAATGAATCCATCAGTGAACGTTGCTTATCAGAATCACCTGCATATTTCTGGAATACGCTACGCAAAGTCGCATTAGGTTTTTCGACACCATTACACACAATCGCAGAATCGCGTGGGCTTTGTGCTGCGCACAATTCAAAGACATAACTATCCAGATTAATTTGTTTTGCTGCATCTTCTTCAATGGATGAGCCATCAGCAATTGGCAACAAATGTACGTGTGTTAAACCCGCATCTGCCAGGGCTTTCAAATGTTGAACCGGTGCAGACTCAGTATCGGTAAATGCCAAATATTTACCGCGATGCGCAACCGGTGTGCTCTGGTCATTTGCACTGAAATCGCGAACGTGGGTTTCATAAATTGACATGGCTTCAGGTGCTGAAGCTGCAGGTACAATTTGTGAATCCCAACCTGCCGGTTTTACATCTGCATCATTTAAATCGACAAATTGCGAATGCATACCATCGGTCGACAAACTAATTGATTCAGGATCTGTTGTTTCCAACACTTCAGTTTTATTGGTGAATGCATTAAATACAGTTACACGGAAGCGATAAAATTTGCGATCCAATTCTGATTTAGGTGCGCTGTAACTCCAGATGCCGGTGTTTTTATCTTCCGCCATATCTTTCGTACTTTCGATGGTCAATGCATCGCTATACACACGCAGTTCAACTTTCGTGGCAGTTGGTGCCCACACAGAAACACCGGCATTGCCAGATTCATAACTTACACCGAGCTTGGCTTCATTCGCATCGTTAGGACCGGATGTATAAAGTGCATCAAGAACCTGTGCAGTTTGCAAACGCGTACCCACTAAATTGCCGTTAGCAGCCTGACCAACAATTACCAATTCTTTTTTCAATAAACCTTTAATGACATCTGCGTTCAGGTTAAGAGAGTAAGCTCGATAATTACTTAAATGTGGAACCAAGGCTTTTTGGCTATCGTTCAAACTGGTAGCAGAAAGCGTGGCGACAACTGAACCATTCGCAACAGAACCATCTTCATTCGCAGAAATTTTTGCACCATCGTTAGCCGCATACAGTTGTACATTTGAAACCTCGCGATCCCACAAAATGGTAGAGGTATCAATCCAATGCGCAGCAATATTTGAAATAGCGAGCTTGGGCTCTTTAAACGCTTCACACACATCGTTAATACAAATTGGCAAAGCACTGACGCGGCTATTGCGCAAATCAGATGGATCGGCAATGACAAAATAACGGCGATCAAATGGACTGCCAGTTGTCTCAGTAGAAATTGTTAAATCGTTTGTTTGCTTGGATTGACCAGCACTTCGAATAATAAAATTGCCGCAAGTGCCGCCAGGAGCGAGCTTAACGATAAAGTAAGCACCGTAAATAGGGTCTTGCTCTTCTTTCGATGTGCCCTTGATAACTTGCGACTCATCGCCCCAACCGGAACTTGGGTTTAACCAGGTCGGGCTGCAGGCTTGCCAGGTATAAAGTGTATAACCGGCAAAATTTTTATCTTCTTTATTAAAATAAATGACCGCTTCATCGTCAGCAACATTTGCTGGCATAGTCGGCAATTTAAAATCAGATTTCACGCAAGCACTGTCAGGCGTAGCGCGAATATAACCATCAGCACACGGCGGTGGCGGAGGTGGTGCACCGCAGGTGCCATCGGCAAGTACAATTTGGAAATTGCCACACGTTTTTATCGGCGTAGTGTCGCTTTTGGTACCACTGGCACCGCCACATCCCGCAAGGCCTGCGATGGTGCAAACCAAGGCGATAATGCCCAAGGTATTACGATAATTAAACATCAGTTTACTCTCCGCTATGTTATTTTTTTACAATGTAAGTGGCGCAGAAAAATCCAACCAAAAAAATGAACTGCACCCGGTATAAATCCCAAGACTTTCACCGAAAACATTACGAGGTATCATTGGCAACTATTTATTACGCCGCGATATCCGGCAATTGCCAAACACCACAAAGGTTCCCTATCGAAAACGCAAAAAAGCTCAAAAAGGCTTGTCGAAAGGAACGGTTGAATCCAAATAATTACTGCATTTTTATTGGTTAGGCAGTGCTAAGTGTCTTGTCTAATCAGCACAACCTAAAGCGTACTAACAGGGTATTTACAAGAACTTATTTCTGAATTTATAAATCTGGCATTGACTGTTAGATGTTATTTGTGTGACGTCTAACTCACAACTGCATGCATACGTATTCAAGACTACATACGTATGCATAAGAGAACTTAATCAAATCGCGCTATGAAATGCTTACAGCCTTGAGTTGGTGAAAATGGAGGGATTGCTATAAAGCTTAGCCACATGAATAAACAATATTTAAAGGAAATATCTGTAAATTCAAAAGATGTCTTAAAAAAATTTCCCAAATACCTAAAAATAACAAACAGGATATTAGGCTGAAGTAATTATTTAGGAATTCAGAAGTTAAATAGCAGGAAGAATAGAAAGGCGAAGGGCTTACATCAGAAAGAAAAAAGCGCAACCTAAATTGCGCTAACAACTAACAGCAAACTGGAACAAAACAACATACAAGCCTCAACAAGAAAAAACTCTTGTGAGTAGATTAGGATCAGTTGCTGGCAACTTCAATTAACTACATACGTATTCATCTGTAATCAAGACTTTGCATACGTATGCAAAAAATAAAATATTTATCTATCAACTACTTTTTGAATTAATTGCTGGTCAGAAGTTTCCCCTAACTTATGACCATAATAAATAACGTCGCCAATGCAACACATTACGGCTTAACTGTTTTGTTACGGATACGCTGGAGCAATACCCATTTCTGCGATTACAAACCAGTATTACCTTTGATAATTCAATTATATTGACGCTAGGAAGCCCCACCCGAATCTGTTCATTATCATGTTGCAAGGAACCGGGCGTATAGGCTCCACCGGCAATCTATAGCTACAGTTTTTTACAAGTTCCTACATATTCCCCACAGAATGCATCGCGCTATCTTGTCAAAATCGCCTCATCATCAAAGTTAGTAAAACGGCGAGAATGTATGAGAGACAATACGATGAAACCCCATATCCGGATTGCAAAGTTAATCACAGGATTTTCATTGGTCGCACTAATAACAGCGTGTGGTGGTGGCACACTCTATGTTGGCGCACCATCGCCATCAGCCAACAGAATGATCTCCGTTGACTTCAATACCAATGCAGAAGGCTGGAGTGCCGGTTTTGCAGATTATCCTGCAGGTCAGGAAACTTTTTACGAACTTGAGGCCAGCCATAGTTTGCTACCGGCATCACTGGGAGCAAATCGCAAAGGTATACGCATCAGTGGAAATAACCACAGCGATGATTTGTTTATGTTTGTGACAAAAAAATTCAACGGTTTTGAGCCCAATACGCGTTATGAAATCGACTTTGAACTGGGCATAGGAACAGATGTACACAGCGGTTGCTCAGGCATAGGTGGTTCGCCGGGTGATTCGGTCTATGTAAAAGCGGGCGCAGCAAAAATAGAGCCCAAAGCCGTTAATGATGGCACCGGCTTTTATCTAATGAATATCGATAAAAGCAACCAGGCCGTTGGCGGTAGCGATGCGATGGTCATCGGCAATATTGGCAATGGTTTGGATTGCGATAGCTCAGACCAATCTTACAAAAAGAAAACATTAAAAAGTGAAACCGGAAAATTCACAACTTATAGCGACACAAATGGCGCGATCTGGATTATCTTTGGAACAGATTCAGGATTTGAAGGACCAACAACGATTTACTTTATTGATGCACTTGTAAAAGTTACCAAGCGTTAAATAGTGAATTAAACAAAAACGCCCCTGGCATCAACCAAGGGCGTTTTTGTTTTTGTACTTTCCAATAATTTATTTAGCTGGTTTAAATCGTATTGCAACACCACCGCTACTCGCCAGCGAAAAATCCATTACCTCTTTCGCACTTACCGTTTTTTTCTCAATCACTAAATCGTAAGGATTGGTTTTCCAATCAGCCGTTGGGCCATCGCGATAAATTTCTGCGATATATTTTTTTCCTTTATCCAGAAAATCCAGTTTGATTGAGAGTTTGCGCGGATTTTCATCGGTAATCGCACCGAGGAACCATTCATCACCATCACGTTTTTTGCGCGCGTAGACAACATAATCACCTATCTCTCCTGCGAGAGCTTTGCTTTCTTCCCAATCAGTTGTCATATCTCGGATAAATTGGAATCCGGGCTTTAATGTTGTGCCATCTTTCTCAAGATAATTTTCTGGCAAATCTGCGGCCATTTGAATTGGACTGTAGAGCACAACATATAAGGCCAATTCTTTTGCGAGTGTATTTTTAATTCTCGCTTCAGCGTTCATACCAAGCGGCGTTAAATTAAAAATACCGGGCGTGTAATCCATGGGCCCACTTAACATGCGTGTAAAAGGCAGCATCACCGTATGCTCGGGAGTGTTGGGTGAAATAGACCAGGGCGCGTTGTATTCCTGCCCACGTGCGCCCTCGCGCGATACCCAGTTTGGATATGTGCGACGCAGCCCGGTATCTTTTATCGGCTCGTGGGAATCGATACTGATGTGACGCTTTGCCGCTTCAATTACTGAGCGCATATATTCATTGACGGCAAATTGTCCGTCGTGCCATTCCATACGCTCGATACCATTTTCGTCAATGCGTTTCATGCGATCATGTTCATTTACATAACCGGTTTTAACCTGGGTAACACCCACTTTTTGGTAGAGATCGAATGCATCGCCCATTTGGTTTTTATAATTGGTGACGGCTGCCGCCGTTTCGTGATGGCCAATCAAATTAACACCTTTGGTTTTTCCGTAACGAGTAACTTCGGCCAAATCGAAATCAGGATAGGATTGGGTAAAATTAAATTTTTCACCGGCGTTAACCCAATCGCCATCCCACCCCAAATTCCAACCTTCAACCAGTACACCAGAAAAACCATATTTTGCAGCAAAATCCATGTAGGTCTTAGTACGAGCAGTCGTTGCGCCGTGCTTGTCACTCATGCCCCAACTCATTTGGTTTAAATGCATGCCCCACCAAATGCCAATATATTTTCCGGGCTTAACCCAACTCACATCGCCCAATTTATTGGGCTCATTTAAATTTAAAATCAAATCAGAATTTAATAAACCAATTGCATTGGGAGAAATCTGGATGCTTCGCCAGGGCGTAACAAAAGGCGTTTGGGTTTTTACGCGAATACCGTCATACCAGGGTGTTAAATCTGCTTTTAAATGGCCCGGTTGTTTAGGCTCTAATGTGAAGGCGGCATAATCTACCAGGGCTGCTTCGTGAATCGACATATGCACACCGGACGCCAATTTAAAAGTCGCGGGGGTTTGCGCGCGAGCCATTTGCGTGAGCGTAGTGGTGTTATATAAATATTCATCAATTCGCGGAGCGCGGCCAGGAATCCAATAGGATGTCACCTTGTCGCTGTCAGGAATATAAAATTCTGTTTTTTCATCGACTATCTCAACCTTATCCAAACTGGCTTGCTTTGGCACTTCATAACGAAAGCCTATGCCATCATTAAATGCTTTTACGTGTAGATTAAAATGCAGAAATGGTTTGTGTTGCTGCGCCATTTCCAGCACAAGTTCTTTATAGTTTTCCCTAATGTTTTTGCGCTCGCCCCAAGGTTGTTGCCATATAGTATTGCTGGCATTTGTTGTTGATTTAACAATTTTTATATTTCGTACAAAGCCATCAATATCTTTAAATTCCAAACCCAGTTCTGATTTTTTAATAATATCTTCACCACGATATTTCACCGCATAGCTTGGAAAACCTGCGTCATCACTTACATTGACAACAATATTGCAGTCTGGCGACGTAAGACTTTTCGTGTCTGCCAGCGTGTGGCTTGCACATACTGCAATAATAATCCCACTTAAATATCGCGCGGAAAACTTCATTAGGTGTCTCCTTTATTCTTTTATATAGAAAAAGCCACTCACGCAAATGAGTGGCTTTTTTCGAGAGATTTAAAACTCTACGACAACAGGGGTCATAGCTTTTAAAGTAAGTGTTTTGGTTAAATCCAGAGTTGTATTTGTCAAAATATCTTTGCCGCTTGTTTTACCTTGCAACATGATCTGGTAACGGGCAAGATCCAACTGCGTAGCTTGCGCATTTTTATTCAGTACAACCATGACCGTTTTTGAATCTGTATAGCGGAAATAAACGTAAGTCGATTTTTCCGGTACAAAATGCATTAATTTTCCTGTTTTAACAGCGTCATTCGTTTTTCGCCAATTCAATAATGTTTTTACAAATGTTTGCGCATCTTTTTGCTGTGCACTTAACCCCTTCCCGTTAAATGCATTGATTTTATCGCCGGCCCAACCGCCGGGCATATCACTGCGCACAGCGCCATCATCGCGCTCTGTGGGGCTGGTAGCCAGCACTTCAGAGGCATAAAAGAATTGTGGAATACCGCGGGTGGTTGCGCTAAACACCATGGCATTTTTATATAAATCCAGGTCATTATTTAACGCAGAATAAATTCGGCTGGTATCGTGATTTTCAGGGAACACAACCAGGTTCATAGGATCTGCATATATAAAATCATTGGCGATAGTTTCATATAATTTTATAAATCCTGTAGACCAATCTTCTTTTTCAGTAAGCGCTGTACGCATAGCTTCATGGACGGGGAAATCCATCAAGCTTGGCAGATAAGAGACATAACCATTATCGTTGCGCTTACCTTTTTGCCATGATGCGACTATCGCCTGGTTGCTCGTCCATTCTTCGCCAACCATATTAAAATGTGGATACTCTTCTAACAGATATTTTCCCCATGCACTGAGGAAATTTTTATCAGAATATGAATAGGTATCTTCGCGGATACCGGAGAGATTTGCGTATTCAATCCACCACACCGAATTCTGGATAAGATAGGTAGCAAGCAGCGGATTGCGCTGGTTTAAATCTGGCATGGTGGGTACAAACCAACCATCAGTAAATAATTTGGCATCATCAGGGGCAGCGTGCGGATCATGAATAGTGCTACGACGATGGGTTGTACCGGTGTAGGTATCTGGAAAATTTAACCAATCTTTTGCCGGTAAATCTTTCATCCACCAATGGCCGGAACCTATGTGGTTTAACACAACATCCTGGATAACACCCAAACCTTTTTTATTCGCAGCGGCAACATAATTTTTATAATCTTCATTGGTGCCAAAGCGACTATCGATTTTGTAATAATTGGTTGCTGAATATCCGTGATAGGAATAATGCTCCTGGTTATTTTCAACCAGCGGTGTGGGCCAAATCATTGTAAAGCCCATATTTGCAATGTAATCCAAATGATCCTGCATACCTTTCAAGTCACCGCCGTGACGGCCACCGCTATTATTGCGATCTGCTTTTTCCAGTTGATCAGCTTTGGAATCATTAGCGGTTGTACCATTGGCAAAACGATCTGGCATTAACAAATAAATCACATCACTTGCGTCAAATCCTTTGCGATCAGCAGAATTTTTTGTGCGCGCTAATAAATTATAATCAACCTGTGAAACCAATTTATCCCCAGATTTAAATGCAATGGCGAAATGCCCGGGTTTTGTTGTTGGCTCAATGATTAAATTGATAAAAAGATAATTTTTGTTATCCGTCGCAATCGTGTTGACAAGTTTAACGCCGGGATAATTAATTTCCGGTGTCAAGCTCGCAATATTATCGCCATGCACCATAAGCTGTAATTGCGGATGCTGCATGCCAACCCACCAATTAAGTGGCTCAAGGTGTTTTATTAATTGATCAGTTGCGAAGGTTTTAACAGAGATAAACCAGAACAAAAAAATTACGCTTAGCTTTTTCACAGTGATTCTCCCAAAACACTTAATAATATTCATCATTTTGCACTCGATTTAACGCATACAAACCTGGCGCAGGAACTCATCATGATTTGGTATATGCGCCAAAGGACTTTGTTTGATTTTTTTCATATTATTGAGCATATCGGTTAAATCCGCTTCAGATAAGCCATTAGCAAGCGGATGATAATCCTGCGGCACAATGCCCTGTCCCACCATGACTTGCAGCCAGGAGCTTTCTAAAAAGAGATCATCCTGCTCGCGAAATATTTTTCCGGTAGTACGAAACAGGTTCATTTTATGCGCAAGGCTTTCCGGAATTTCCATCGCGCGTAAATCGCGCCAGAATTGGCTATCGGCACGTTTGTTAAGGTGATAGTGCAAAATAATAAAATCGCGTATTTGTTCATACTCAATTTTGGATTGCCTGTTATATTCCGTCACATTGCTTGGATCAACGCACTCATGGGGAAAAAGTTTTACCAGGCGAACAATGGCGGATTGGATCAAGTGAATACTGGTCGATTCCAATGGTTCCAGAAATCCACTCGCCAAACCCACTGCAACCACATTTTTATTCCACTGTTTTAAACGGCGGCCTGTTTTAAACGCAATAAAATTAGGCTCAGCCAATGCTTTTGAATCCAGGTTACTGAGTAAAATATTTGCAGCTTCATCTTGCGAATAATGATGGCTGCTGTAAACAATTCCGTTGCCATTGCGATGCTGCAAGGGAATTCGCCATTGCCAGCCCGCCGAATGCGCAATTGAACGTGTATAAGGTAAAGTTTCTTCAAGGCGCTCGGAAGGCACGGCGATAGCGCGATCACAGGGCAGCCAGTGCCCCCAATCTTCATAACCCGTATTCAGGGTTTGCTGAATCAATAAGCCGCGCATTCCCGAGCAATCAATAAATAAATCGCCCTCAATCACTGCGCCATTTTTTAAAGTAAGTTTTTCCACATAACCGGAATCAGCATGAATACCAACCTGTTCGATTAAACCTTCAGTGCGCTTTACGCCAAGATTCTCGCTAAATTTTCGCAAAAACATTGCATAGAGAGATGCATCGAAATGATAAGCATATTGCATCTCCAGCGCTTGGTCTTTGGAATTAATGGGTGAAAATTTGTTTGATGCTGCACAGAGGTAATTGAGATCGTAATCCCACAGGCTTGAGGCATCGCCCAATTTTTTAGCGCGCAACCAGAAGTGATGAAATGGACAGAATGCAATATTTTTTCCTGCGCTACCAAACGTATGGAAATAACTTTCGCCTTGTACGCGCCAATTTTCAAATTTAATCGCAAGCTTGATGCTCGCCCTGGTTTCGCGCAGGAAATCGCCTTCATCAATTCCCAAGGCTTGGTTGAAATAGCGAATAGGAGGAATGGTGGCTTCACCGACACCGATCCTGCCAATCTCTTCGGATTCAATTAATTCAATATCGATTACCGAACCCATGACTTTTTTTAACAAGGCCGCAGACATCCAACCAGCGGTTCCACCGCCGACGATCACAACTTTTTTTATGGATTTATTCATTGCGAACCTTTTATAAAATGTCTTATTTAAATCTGCGTTTTAAAAAGCTATTTTCTTTTAAAAATCTATTGGCATGAAAAGAAAGCCTTACTTGCAAAAAAACCCTGCCAGCAAATGCTAACAGGGTTGTTGTAAGTTTAGATCGAAAATAAAACCTAGAACTTGTAGTTGAAGCCCAACAAGTAATTAGCGCCAAAGTTTTGGTAGCGATCAATTTGACGCGCATCACCAGGCTCAGTCACTACAGTGGATTCATTCGTTAAGTTTTGGCCTTGCAGGCTAATAGTCAAACCTTCAAGGGATTTGACGCCGCTATCCGCAAAATTATAACTAATTTGCGCATCAACCAGGGTTGCGCCCAAATCAGTACCCGGAGTCAACGCCAAACTCAAACCCTGGGTTTCAGACAAATATTTGTCGCGCTTACGAGCAGATACACGTGCTTCAAATCCTGAATGTGCGTAGTAAACGGTTAATTGGTAGGTTTCTTTTGATAAACCGGGAACATCTTGTTTGGTACCGGCATTATTAATTTCACCATCCATAAATGCCGCACTCGCAATAACACCCAGGCCATCGAGATAATCGCTCACGAGGCGCAGCGGAATATTTGCCTGGAATTCGGTACCCTCTGCATAACCGGAACCTGCTGCAACAGTAGCAGTGGTTACACCTTGAGTCGATTTCAAGCTATAGCCAGCGGCAGTATCAGCAGCGGTAAATACATCGTGGTAACCGGGAATAATGTATTTGGTAAAATCAGTTACTACACTGGATTGCATATTCCATGACTGCAAATCTTTATAGAAATAAGCCGCAGACAACAAACCATCCTCAGCAAAGTACCACTCGTAGGACAAATCAAATTGAATATCCTGCGTAGGTTTAAGCGTGGAGTTACCCGATGATGCACTCCATGCACTAAACAATGGATCTGTACTATTGCGGCGCGCCGTATCAAATGAGAATCCAATGGTGCTGTTTGGGCGCATGTCATCCATACGCGAGCGCGATTGAGTTTTCGATGTTGCAAAACGCACAACCTGATCATCAGCAACCTGGAAATTCATATTCAAGCTTGGCAACAATTGAACATATTTAGCACCATCTTTAACCGGAGTTGCTTGCACATAACCACCTTCGATAGTTTGTGTTGCAAAACCTGTTGCTGATTGGTCTGTGCTAATAACTTGCAAACCAACATTACCCGTCAGAATACCGGTTTCGAATTTAGCCATACCAAATAAAGTTGTTACTTCTTCATCAACATTATAAGTATCACCTAAACGACCAGTTTCAAATAATGCCGCGGGAGTTTCTTTGTAATAACCATCGCGGTACATTTGGATGCCGTCATAAGCAAGCATTTTGCCTAAACCAAATACACTTAAATCAGCAATGCCTTTAATGTATTTTTCAGGCACAGGACCGTCGCCAGCATCAATTGTTTTACCATCAGCCGCGTAATATTCCGGAGATGTTAAGTAAGCTCCGTAGTTAACTTTTGATTTGCTGCGATCAGAATAATTCACACCAAATTCAACACCGGTTACGATTGAAAATTTCACATCGCCAGATGCTTGCAAACGAATTGTGTTTAATTCTTCTTCAAAATGCGGATTGTTGACGAAACCATCTTGCTGGTCATTGCGTCCATCAAACGCCGGTGACGCACCGCCGCCCCAGGCTTGCGGGCCGGCCAATTTAATAATGGATGCATTGCTGTAATCAGGTTGGGTCAATGTCGGATGCGCAGAAAACATCGCGCCTTTTGATGTCATTGTCCATGTACGTGCATTCAACGCGCTTTGTGGGCCTGCGGTAACTGGGCCGCCAAATGGAACACGGCCAACACCTGAATAAGATTCCATATCCAGTTGGTCTTTTTTGGATTTGCCAGTTGCAGCATCGAGTGTCAATGCCCATTCATCTGACAGGTGATATTTAACATTCACACCATAAGTATCTAATTTCGCTTCTTTGCTATCGCCATCGTTGCGGATAACACTTGCAAAGTTACTGGTAGTACCCGTGAGCGCCAACCCATTAACGACATTACCATAGGTATTTACTGTACCACCACCCCATGCAAAACCTTCTTCATAGCCACGGAAAACTTTGTCGTCATTAAAATTAATGTGCAAGGCATCAACAGTGACTTCAATTTTATCGTTTGGACGATATTGGAAAACGCCTGAAAAAGTATCGCGCTTCATCAATGAAGAACGTACGTTAGTATCTTGTCCACCAAGAGCTTTTGCATCGTTTGTACCATCGCCATCGGTATCTACATCTGCATAGCCCCAGCCGCGGAATTGTTCTTCCTGGCTGGGTGATTCCATAGTGGCCACCGAAATTGCAACACCGATGGTGTCATCTGCAAATTTATCAGAATAGGTGCCCGCCAAACGGTAACCGTGATCTTTAAAATCAGGGTTGGCAGACTTAAGGCCATTTTGTTCATAGTTGCCGCTTATGCCCATAACCGGCGCATGATCTAACGGACGAATAGTTGATAAATTAACAACACCGCCCAAGCCCTGGTTAACCAAAGTTGCATCGGGCGTTTTATAAATCGTTGCACCGGAAATAATTTCTGATGGATACAAATCGTATTCAACACCACGGTTATCGCCGATGCCAAGAATTTCGCGGCCATTCATTGTTGTGGCCACATAGTTTTCATTAAAACCGCGAACCGACAAACCACTGGTACGACCATCGCGACGTTCACCGGCCAAGCCAGGCAAACGCGCCAAAGATTCTGCAATACTGGTATCAGGTAATTTACCAAGATCCTCTGCAGCAATTGCTTCAACGATAGAAGAATTTGCTTTCTTAACTTCTTGCGCTTTTTCCAGGCTCGCCTTAAAACCGGTCACTACAATTTCTTCGGCATCAGCTGCAGCTTGTTGTGCATAAACCGCTTGTGAACCAGCTACCAACGTCATTGTTGATAAAAAGGCCAACACATGATTGAACTGTAACTTTTTCATGATGGTGCTCCCCTCGGGTGTGTACTCTATTATTTTTTATTGCAAATTTTTTTGGAAAATAAAAACTCGCAGTTTGCAAAACAGATCGATTCTGCCCTCGGTTGGGATAGTAGGCTTTGTCGCCAAAGCCACACAAGTGGATGCATACGTATTCAACGCATCGCATACGTATGCAGGAATATATTTCCACTCAAATATTACGATGACTAAAACTATAGCTCACGCTGGCATTAATGGTTTTATGAAAGGAAATTGCAGGTTACTGACAGGAATTAAAAACATCGCAAAAGCAAAAGTGAATAAAAAATATTCTGCTAAAAATTTAAGAGAAAATTCGGCATCTAAAACATTATTATCAGAGCCACCTGATTAAAAATAAAACGCAGATAAAAAAAGGGATGCCCTTACGGACACCCCTAAAAGTTTAGATCCATGAAAAACAATAGCAAAAAACAACAACGACAAACTAATCAACTAACAAAAACGCACTCGCATATGGCGCCAACAACAAGGTATCGTTGTTAACTTGCGCCAAAGGTTTTCCACCATTTTCCATGGGCAAAACCAAAAATCGGGTATCGAGATTGACGGTCACCGTATGGGCAGATAAATTAAATGCAGCCAATATAACCTGCCCTTCATAACGACGTTTGAACATCAATATATTTTCTGGCGCATCTATAAATTCTATATCTCCCCACAGTAACGCAGGTTGATTTTTTCGCCACGCGAGAAAATTCCTGAAGGCGTTCAACACAGAATTTTTATCGACATCTTGAATATCAACGGCAACAGGGAGATGTTGCGGAGACACTGGCAACCAGGTTTTTGCCTGGGAAAAACCTGCATTAATTGCAGATTTACTCCAGGGCATTGGCGTGCGACAACCATCGCGGCCTTTAAAACGCGGCCAGAAAGTAATTCCGTAAGGATCTTGCAATTGATGCTGTTCAATTTCTGCTTCAGTTAAACCCAACTCATCACCCTGGTATGAACACACACTACCGCGCAATGAAAATAATAATTCATTCAGCAATTTTGCTTTGGCAGGTGATTGTTCTTTAGCGTTCCAGCGTGACATAACGCGCACAACATCGTGATTGCCAAATGCCCAGCACGGCCAACCATCGGTGAGATTATCTTCGAGGGTTTCTACGGTTTCGCGGATATAGCTTGCCGATAAATTATCAACCAGGAGTTCAAAACTATAGGTCATGTGCAAGCGAGTATTTCCCGCCGTATATTCCGCCATGGTTTTTAATGAATCTTCAGAGGCAATTTCACCAAGGGTAACTGTGCCCGGATAGCGATTCATTAATGTGCGCAAAGATTCCAGAAAGCCAATATTTTCCGGCTGGCAGGTATCATAAATATGGCGCTGGAATGCGTAAGGATTATCTTCCCTAAAGCCACGCCCTTTTCTTTCTTCAACGGGCTTGGCGGGGTTTGAACGCAATTGTTGATCGTGGAAGCAAAAAATAATGGCATCCAAACGCAAACCGTCCACGCCGCGCTTTAACCAGAATTCGACTTCCTGCAAAATTTGCTCACGCAATGCTGTGCAGTGATAATTTAAATCAGGCTGCGTCTTTAAAAAATTATGCAGGTAATATTGGCAGCGACGCGGCTCCCATTCCCAGGCGGAGCCACCAAAAATAGAAAGCCAATTATTGGGCGGTGTGCCATCCGGATTTGCATCTGCCCACACATACCAATCTGCTTTTGGATTATCTTTTGACTCACGACTTTCTTCAAACCATGCATGTTGATCTGAAGTGTGGTTTAGCACCTGGTCAATAATAATTTTAATATTGCGGGCATGCGCCTGCACAATCAGCTCATCAAAATCTGCAAGTGAACCAAAGATAGGATCGATTGCACGATAGTCTGCAATATCGTATCCAAAATCTTTCATAGGCGATTTAAAGAAAGGTGAAATCCAGATTGCATCAACACCCAGGCTCGATATGTAATCCAATTTGCTAATAATGCCGGGAATGTCGCCAATACCGTCATTATTACTATCCATCATACTGCGTGGATATACTTGATAGATGACCGCACCGCGCCACCATGGATTTTCTTGCATGATTACACCTCATAGCCCGGGCAATAGCAAAACACCTGCCGGGCTGCGAATAATTTGTTATTGGTAAGCTACATCCCGACTTCCAACAAAATAATTAATTATTTTTTGCTGTTGCCCAAGCCAGTCTGCGTATGGCTCACAACATACGCGAGCCGCAAAACCAAACCAAGTGGCTACATACGTATGCAGAATTTGCGGCGGCAAAAATGTCATAGAATACGTATTCATAAGCCAATTCGTTAGCAGCAAATCGCTCATTTATTAGCACTGCACCGGGCAGGAAACGATTTCATTTTATTGCATACGTATGCAAGGCCTATGGCATCTGAATACGTATGTAAACGATTGTTTCATTGGACAACTGCTTCTACCCTTAATGACCAGAGAATAAATTTATAACTTGCTGTCAAAATATCTATAATTTTTAAAAAATAAATGGTGTACCTATGAAAAAATCGTTGAGCTGCATATTAATATCTTCTTTAATTACATTAAGTGCGTGTAAAGATAATCCAACGCATTCAGCGCAAGTATCTCCAGCAAATTCTATTGCTCCCGGCGCACCTGGTGCAGCCTCACATTGGTCTTATGCAGGTAAAACTGGAATAGGCACATCTTATGAGCAATACACCGATGGAAAATATCAAGACACCGGCAGTACCGGAAAAATTTCCAAGGTATGGTTTTCGCTAGCGCAAGGCGTTCTCACCGAAACCATGTTTGGGTTAATCCACGAAGCACAAATCCAGGAAGCCCAGTTTTACATCAAAGGCGATGGTTTTTTGCACCAGGAAAAAACTGACACTATTTCGCATATTGATTATTTGGATAAAGATGCACAGGGCCGCCCGTTATCGCTCGCGTATAAAATTATCAATCGCGACAAACAGGGTCGCTATGAAATTGAAAAACATTTTTTTACCGACCCCGATACAAACAGTTTAATGATGAAAGTTTATTTCCGTTCATTTGCCGATAATGTCACACCATATCTCTATATCAATCCCAACATGGCAAACACCGGCCCCGGCGATAAAGCCTGGAGCGAAAATAACAGCTGGTTTGCCGCAGATGGAAACACTCATCTCACGATAAAAACCGACGCACCTGTCAGCAAAAGTACTGTGGGTTTTGAAGGTGTATCTGATGGTTTACAAGATTTAACTACCGCAGGAAAACTGGTTCATAGTTATACCAGCACAGGTGATACTACAGGCAATGTTGCAATGACTTTGCAGCTTCCTACTTTGAAAAAGGGTGAAACGCGCGAATGGCAATTTGTGCTGGGTTTTGGCAATTCCAAAGCTGAAAGCCTTGCCGCAGCAACACAAACACTCAACACCGGTTATCAAAAAGTATTGGCAAAATTTAATGGTACCGGCGATGCAATTGGCTGGGAAGATTACATCGCCTCCTTACCGCAATTGGAAAAACTTTCAGCAACCGCAACCGATGGCGGAAAATTGTTATACGCCAGTGCGCTGGTCTTGAAAGCGCAAGAAGATAAAACCTATGCGGGCGGTGTCATTGCATCGCTGTCAAACCCCTGGGGCGATTCTGCATCTGCCGATAAAGCGCAAACCGGTTATAAAGCTGTTTGGCCACGCGATTTTTATCAAGTGACAATGGCAATGCTGGCACTGGGCGACACGATAACGCCAAAAGTTGCATTCGAATATTTGGAACACGTACAAACCAGCGATAAAACACCAGGCTATTCCGGTACTCCCGGATGGTTCTTGCAAAAAACCCATGTCGATGGAGAGACTGAATGGGTTGGTGTGCAACTGGATCAAACGGCAATGCCAATTATGTTAGGTTGGCGCTTGTGGAAAGAAGGTGTAATGAGCGATGCAGAAATGCTTACCTGGTACACCAAAATGCTAAAACCTGCGGCAAATTTTTTAGCCGATGGCGGCACCGTTAATATCGATTGGCTGAAAAATGTTGTTATCACGCCACCAAAAACAATCCAGGAACGCTGGGAAGAACAACCGGGTTATTCGCCCTCAACAACAGCAGCTATTATCACCGGATTAATTGCTGCGAGCGATATTGCCAAGCTTGCAAACGACAACGCCAGTGCAAAAAAATATCTCGCCGCTGCCGATAAATATTCAGCGGGCCTGGAAAAAAATCTTTACACCACCAATGGCATGTTAAACAAAGCACCGTCTGACGGTCATTATTATTTACGTATCAGCGCAAATGAAAATCCTAACGACCATGGTTTACTGGAAGATCGCAATGGCCAAACCAATGTAAACGAAAGCGAAGTTGTCGATGGCGGCTTTTTGGAATTGGTTCGCTATGGTGTACGTTCACCGCTCAACAAAGAAATCCAAAATACCTTGCCGGAAATGGATGACACTAGTTTGCCTGACCCTGTGCGGGTTAAATATGAATTTCGTGTTGCAGGTTCTGAACAAAAACTTCCAGGCTGGCGCCGCTATGGAATGGATGGTTATGGCGAAGATACGATTGCAGGTCGCGGCTATAATGCCACGGGTAAAAATATTGCCGAAGGTCGTGGACGCGTGTGGCCAATTTTTTCCGGTGAGCGTGGCCATTACGAATTGGCAAAAGCAAAAACCGCTGGAAAATTGGATGATAAAAATTTAACTGCATTGCGCAATACATATATTAAAGCCATGGAATTTTTTGCCAATGAAGGTTATATGATTCCGGAACAGGTATGGGATGATGTAGGCAACAATGACACCTATCATTACGCAGCAGGAAAAGGTACAAATTCTGCAACACCTTTGGCATGGTCGCACGCAGAGTATGTGAAATTATTGCGCTCTTACTCGGATAAAAAAGTCTGGGATTTGAATGCGAGTACGGCAGAGCGTTATGTGAAGTAAGAATTCTTATTGGCCCAATATATATTCTTTTCGAACGAGCATCGTCATACCCGCGAAGGCGGGTATCCAGTTTTTACAATGCTGCATTTATAAGTGATCATTAAAATCAAAAACTGGATCCCCGCCTTCGCGGGGATGACGACAAATAAATATTTAGAAATGTACTAATCTTTTAATCACCTGAAATATCTTAATCAACTGAAACATCAACCCGTAAACCAATAACAACAAAGGCACCCAAAAATGAAACAACCTACTCTTCCCTTTTGGCAGGTTTGGAATGTCAGCTTTGGCTTTTTGGGTGTGCAACTTGGCTTCGCACTGCAAAATGCCAACGTAAGCCGTGTGCTTTCGGATTTAGGGGCAGACTTGCATTCGCTTTCGCTATTTTGGCTGGCAGCACCCATTATGGGTTTGCTCGTGCAGCCAATTGTGGGCGCAGCGTCTGATCGTACCTGGAATCGTTTAGGGCGTCGCAAACCTTTTATTTTAGGTGGCGCATTTGCTGCCGCACTCGGCATGTTCCTCATGCCTAATGCATCAATATTTGTAGCCTTTATTGCACCCATGTTGTTTGGCGGCATGATGCTCGCGTTAATGGATGGTGCATTTAACGTGACCATGCAACCTTTCCGCGCGCTGGTATCCGATATGGTGCCCAACGAACAACGCACGCTGGGTTATTCCGTGCAAGCCTTATTAATTAACATTGGGGCAGTCATAGGCTCCATACTTCCTTTTGTATTCACCAATATTATTGGACTCGACAACATTGCTCCCAAAGGCCAGGTTGCGCAGACAGTAACCTGGGCATTTTATATTGGTGGTACGTCATTATTAGGAGCTGTTTTGTGGACATGTTTGCGTACCAAGGAATATGCACCGGAAGATTACAATCGCTACAAAAATATCACTGCAAAAAAAATTGAAAAAGCACCACTTACAACACGTTTGGGAAATTTTTGGCAATTATTTATCAATATGCCAAAAACCATGCGCCAACTTGCACTCGTACAATTTTTCTCATGGTTTTCGCTGTTTATTATGTGGGTTTATACCGGCCCAGCCATTACCCAGTATATTTGGGGAGTAGATGCAAAATGGTTTGATCCGCATTTTTTACACAGTATTGATGTCATTCCAACAGAAATCGCCGCCGCAAAAGGTGCTGCCGGTGACTGGGTGGGAATTACCTTTGCGGCCTATTCTTTATTTGCCGCTATTTTTTCTATTTTTATTGCGCGTATCGCCAATCGTTTTGGACGCAAGATTACCTATTCAATTTCATTACTCGCTGGTGGCATCGGCTATATGAGTTTCATGTTATTTAAAAATGCCGACGTGGTGCACGTTAATTTATTGCTCACACAAATTGATATCCCTCAGGGCGCATTGAATTTGTTATTGCCAATGATTGGTATTGGTATCGCCTGGGCTGCGATACTGGCCATGCCCTATGCAATTCTTTCCAGCTCATTACCCGCAGATAAAACGGGCGTGTACATGGGTATTTTTAATTTCACCATCGCAGCACCGCAAATTGTTTCGGGTTTAGTTGCGGGACAAATTTTAAAATACGCATTTCACAACCAGGCGATTTACATTATTGTTTTAGCGGGAGTGTCGATGATTCTGGGCGCAATTGCCGTTTATTTTGTGAAGGATCCAGTCCTCACCTAAATCCCCTTCCAGCGAAGAGGATTTGAAGAGCGCCCTCACCCTTGCCCTCTCTCAAAGGGAGAGGGGATTGGATTATGCTCATTTCGGAGTGTGTGCTTTCACACCCTCTCCTTCTGGGAGAGGGCTGGGGTGAGGGGCTTTGCACCACAGGAGCCACGAACAATTAATTTTGCAGGCAACAACATGGATTCAACGGGTTCGCCATTCACTTTTTTCAGCAGGCTCTCAACCAACAATTCGCCCGCCAATGCCGTATTTTGTTGAACGGTAGAAAGTGGCGGATGAGTGTAGGAGGCCATTGGAATATCATCAAAGCCCATGACGGCAACATCATTGGGAACATGCAGGCCAGCCTCTTCCAGGGCTTTGATTGCACCAATGGCAATTAAGTCGCTCGCACCAAAAATAGCATCAAATGAAATACGTTTTTGCAAAAGCGCAAGCGTCGCTTTATAGCCTTCCTCTTCAGAGGTTTCAGCTTTAATTTGCAAACGGGAATCCAAAGCGATTCCTGCTTTTTCAAGGGCACGCATATAACCTTTGTAACGCAATTCAAATTCCGGGCTGTGTTCAGAAACATCACCAAGGAATGCAATATTTTTTCGACCTAACGAAACCAAATGATCTGTTGCCAATTGCGCGCTATTAAAATTTTCGCAACCAATCGATACGCCTGGCTGGCCCTCCAACACTGGTCCCCAGGTAATAAAGTGCGCGCCAACCTCCGTAAGATACATTAATTTTTTAACAAAACTTTCGTAGTCGCCATAACCCAAAAATATAATTCCATCGGCACGGTTGGCATCTTCATAATCTGCATGCCAGTCATCGCTAAACTGCTGGAACGAAATTAATAAATCATAACCGCGATTGGCAGTTGCGCGCGTAATACTGCCGAGCATAGACAAAAAGAATGGATTGATTAGTGAATCGCCAGTGCCGTGATCTTCACACAGCAAGAGCGCAATGGTTTTGGTTTCTTGCGAGCGCAAATTGCGTGCATTTTTATCGACTTTATAATTGAGTTCCTTTGCAATCGCCTGCACTTTCAAACGCGTTTCGAGATTAACCAGAGGGCTATCGCGCAATGCGCGGGATACGGTGGATTGCGATACACCAGCGCGGTAGGCTATATCAAAAGAGGTTGGCTTATCGTCTTTCATGCATCGATGCCCTCGCTATTTATGCGTATTATGAGGATTCAGCGTCTGTGAAATTCAGCTATGAACAAATTTCAACTGTTGAGTAAAAGGATACTACACCAGCAACCGGGCAAAATACAGAAAAAAGCCGCCGTATTAGCGAGTAATACAGCGGCTTTAATAATGTTTTACATTGATGGTTTTTATTAACCTTTATCACGTAAAGCTTGCGCTACCGGTAAACGCGCAGCGCGAATCGCTGGAAATAAACCGCCAATAAAACCAATCACAGTCGCAAAAATAACACCCTGCTTCAAAAGAGCGGGAGTAACAGCAAAATCAAATACCACCTGGCTAAAACTGGCAAAGTTTAGGGTGGACACCGTGTAGCCATTAAATAAAAAATAAACGACTGCGGCGCCTATAGTGCCACCCACAAACGCGAGCACAAGCGACTCCAGCAAGGTAGAAAATGCCACCGGAAATGCACCAAAACCCAATGCACGCAAAGTGGCAATTTCGCGAGTGCGCGTGGCAACCGACGTGTACATGGTGTTGATTGCACCGAAGATTGCACCTATCGCCATGATAATTGCCAAAGGGTAACCAATCACTTTAATAAAGGTACTGAGCATTACTGATTGATCAGCGAGATATTCCGTTTCCAATCGTACGTCCAATGTCAATTTAGGGTCAGAAGCTATAGTTGCCTTGAGTTGATCTAATCCTTGCTTGCCATCAATTTTTGCACGTACAGTTTGGTAACTGTTGCCGCGACGATAAACCGCTTGCAAAATTTTGGCATCGCACCACAGCTCTGATTCAGAAAGACCACCGCCATCCTCAAATACACCGACAACGGTCCATTCACTTTGGCCAAAGCGAATGTTTGACCCGAGCGATAAATTATTAAATTGTTGTTGTGCGCCGCGCCCTACAATTAATTCATTCTTACCAAATTCAAAATTGCGACCTTCAACAATTTTAAATTTATCGCGAATTTTAAATGCACCTGCCTGCACACCGCGCAAGGAGACATTGGCGGCTGCGTTGTTAGATTTTTTATTGATTGCAACAACGACAAACAACTCGGCAGAGGTTAAGGGTTTATCGGCATCCTTGCGTATACCTGGCATGGTTGAGATTTGCTGGGTTTGTTCATACCCCATACCGCTGTTCATTTCCGAGGTTGCACCGGAGCGCAAAATAACTACCGTATCGTCTGCGCCTGCGTTTGTCATGGTGCGCTGGAAACCGGTTGCCATTGAAAGCACGCCAATAAATACACCCACCACACAGGCAACACCAAAAATGGCAACGGATGATGTCCCCAGGCGTTGGGAAATATTGCGAATGTTCATCCAGGAAATAATAAAAATTTGCGAGAGCCAATTAAAAGCCATGATTAATTTCTCCGCAGTGCGTTAATAATATTCAGGCGCAATCCCTGCAATGCAGGAACAAAACCGGTTACCAATCCCAGCAGCAACATCCACAACACTCCCGTAACAATAATCGTGAGCGACATATCCAGGCCGGGAAAAGTTGCTGCGATACGCGATGCGTTTGCAGCCAAAACCAGTTTCGCCAGCGCAAACCCCAACAAACCGCCAAATGCGCAGATAAGCATGGCTTCCGCCAGGACCATCACCATTACGGTTAAATCGGAAAAGCCCAGGGTTTTTAAAATGGCGAACTCCGGTATGCGCTCGCGAAATGATTGCGCCATGGTGTTGCCAGCAACTAATAACATAGTAAAAAACACGGCTGATAAAATTAATGTCGTGATTAAACCAATATCACCAAATTGTTTTGCAAACGATTTTGAAAATTCTTTTTCGCTGTCTGTTTTGGTTTCTGCAGCAGAATTTTCAAAAAGCGCATCTATAGCTGCGGCAACCTTTGCCGATTCTTTGGGATCTTTAACTTTAATAATCATCCAGCCGATAGTGCCTTCACCAAACTGGCGCGATTTATCAAAATAATCGTAGTGAAAATACATCATATTGGTTTGGGCGCTTTCAGTTTTTCCGGTGAAGATGCCGTCAATGACAAAATCCCAGTTTGTGCTGCCATCTTTTTTGGGAAACAAACCAATTAACGGTACACGATCGCCCACTTTCCAATTAAATTTTTCGGCCAGGGCTTTACCTATGACTGCGCCCTGGCGATCAGATTTCCATGCCGCAAATTGTTCTGGTGGCAATGCGAGCGTATCCTGGTAAATATCAAAAAACTCTGCCGCATCAACCGGAAATTGCGGAAACTGGTTTTTGCGATCTTGGTAATAACCGCCGAACCAATTCGACATGGTTACCTTATCGACACCGGGCAATGATTTTACTTTATTCAAATAACTGAACGGCAAGGGCTGAATCAGGGTGACTTTATTAATTGATACCAAACGGTCCTCACCCGCGAAGCGTGCACCACCATCAAAAGCAACGCTGAGTGAACGCAGCAAACCAAATAACAGAAACGCGATCATGATCGACAATACAGTGAGCGTTGTACGAATTTTTTTTCGCGTTAAATTTTTAAAGATGAAATAAAAGTATTTCATATCAACCTCGCACTTTCGCTTATTATTTAATGAGCTCGCCTTTATCGAGATGCAATGTACGGCGCGCATGATCAGCGGCACGCGGATCGTGCGTTACCATAATGATCGTTTTGTGTTGGTGCTCATTAAGCTCTTGCATAAGCGCAAGGATTTCGTCGGCGGTAGCGCGATCGAGGTCACCCGTAGGTTCATCGCACAATAATAAATTGGGGTCACTGACCAGCGCCCTTGCAATAGCAACACGCTGTTCCTGGCCACCTGATAACTCGCGGGGATAATGGTTGGCGCGACCGCTTAGCCCCACCAAATCCAACGCGGCTGCCACGTGGGCCTTGCGCTCTTTGCTGGAAAGATTGGTCAACAATAATGGCAGTTCAACATTTTTTTCAGCGGTCAACACCGGCATTAAATTGTAAAACTGGAAAATAAATCCCACATTGTGAGCACGCCATTTGGTTAATTGGCCCGATGAAAATTGATCTATGCGTTGCCCGGCAATCATTAGCTCGCCTGACGTAGGGCTATCCAAACCGCCGAGCAAATTTAACAGCGTAGTTTTACCGGAACCGGATGGGCCCATAAGCGCAACGAAATCGCCGCGATTAATATCCAGGTTAATGTCCGTTAATACCGGCACCGGCTCTTTGCCTTTTTTATAGGTTTTACTGATATGCCTCAGGCTTACCAGGACGCTGTTGCCAGCCAACGTATCTGCAGCGGGGTTCGACATAGATCCTCCTTTGTTCAATCGTTTTTGTGTATTCAATCACTGTTGCGTTAAATCATTTTTATGTAGATCGTTTTTTAAAATACTTTTTTGACAGTTAAAAAAAATGCGCAGTTTTCGCTGCGCATTTTTGATTTTATTCCTGGATGACTTTTGTCCCGTTTTTCATTTCGGGCTTCACATCCACCACAAAATCTTCGCCAGCACTTAAACCTTCAGAAATATAAACATCGCTGCCATAACTGGCATTGAGTTTCACTTTGCGTTGTTGTGCCACGCCATCTTTCACAACAAACACATATTTATTTTCTTCAACAGAGCGCACCGCCGTGGTAGGTACGCGAATACCTAAAGGCTCTTTAGGTTTTTGTTTTTCTACCGGCTCAGGATTCAGGAATGAAACCTTTACCCCCATGTCTGGCAAAATACGTGGATCGAGATTTTGGAATGCCACGCGCACTTTTACCGTCGCTTTCTGACGATCTGCTGTTGGAATAATCGCAGCAACTTTCGCAGGGATTTTCCATTCAGGATAAGCCTCCAGCACCGCTTCTGCCAATTGGCCCGCGTGCACACGCTGGATGTAAGATTCATTTACATCAACTTCAATTTCCAGCGACGTCATATCAACCAGCGTACAAATCCCGGTACGGGTAAAACCACTGCCCGCAGAAATGGGAGAAATCATTTCACCCGGCTGGGATGTTTTTGCAATCACCACACCGGCAAAAGGCGCGCGTAAAATATAATCATCCAGATTTTGTTTTTGTTGCGCGAGCAATTTTTCATTAACATTAACCAACTCTTCGCGATTATTCAGTTGCGCACGCAGAGAATCATAATTTGCTTTGATGATGTCGAAAGATGCCTGGCTCACCAATTGTTTTTGTAGCAGCGTATTGTTGCGATCATAATTTAACTTTGCTTCAACCATATGTGCACGCACTTCCGCCACTTGCGCTTTGGCCGCATCCAATTCTGCTTTGGTTACATCAAAACTTTTTTTCGCGTTGATATCTTCAAGACGGGCAACGATTTGGTTTTTCTCAACCGCCATGCCCTCTTCAATCAACACTTCAACCACACGCCCTGTGACTTTTGAAGAGACATTTGCCTGACGACGCGCAACAACATATCCCGTCGCATCAAGTACGCTGGCAGATGATGAATCCACCGTTGCCATACGCGCCATTTGGATTTTAACGGGCATGGGTGTGGAATCGGATAAAACGCGATAGCCACCAATCAATAACAATAAAGCAATTATGCCACCGGCAATCCACGGCCAAACTGCGCGCCCGGGCGAATTAGCGTCACGATCTATACGCAACTGGGACAAAAGTTCACTTTTATTATTCACACGTACCGTCCTACAACTGTTTGGGCTAAAACTGTGGGGCGTGTAAGGAGCCACCCGCCACGCTCTGTGAGCGCCATTCTAATGCAGTCTTGTTCGCTCTGCACCCAAATGCGTGGCACAGCCTGTTGACTGGCGCATTTCTGATCAATTATATGCAACCAATCCGCGCCCAATACAGGTTAACCAAAATGAGGCCCCTTCCCTGGGGAAGAAATCGATGCTCTGGTGATGCAACAACTTCTGGCGCAGAGTAATTGAGGGAGTGCAGGAATATAAAAAAAGATGCCGAACGGCGCCTATTTGGGCTAAGCGGTTTAAAAGCGGGTACAACCCAAACTCACCAGGCTAGTGTAGAGCGCGGCACCTGAGAGTATTGAAAGCAATATGACTATATAACTCTCCATGACCGCATAGCTCTACAGGTACCGCTTCGGCAGATGGTGCGATTGAAACTGCCGGTACAACTTATTTACCGGTCCCCAGCTCCAACAAATAAACATCGTTTTCACGCAAGGGTATATTCATAGAAAACTTTCCATCGCTGTGCACATGGATAGATTTTTCTTGCAATGGCTTTCCCGTGCTTTTTGCCTTTAATTCTTCAACTTGCGCTTTGGTTAATTGCGCTGGTGACCCCATTCCAATATATGCGGTGAAGGCATCATTTTGTTGGTAACCGATTTGGGAAATAGCGAGTTTATATTTTCCTTTTTTTAAGCCTTGCAGATTGATAGTCACTTCGCCTTTATTCGCCGGTGGTAAATCCTTAATGTAATATTGCTGGTTATTGGTATTGTCAGGCAGCGTACGTGTTGAATCCCAAAGGAGTAATTGCACATTGTCTTTAGTATCCGTTGTTGCAATTGATTGCGCGTCATTATTTTTTAATTCATTGGTCGATAATTTATTTAAGAATTGATACGCAAAGTAAGCAGGCTTTTTAATTCCTTGCGTATTCATTAATCCAAAACCGCCATGAAAGGCCTCGAAGCGTGGCCCTGGTTCTTCAAAAATATCAGTAAAAACCCAATAGGACATTGATTGCGCCGCATCGCCCACTTGTTTTAATTTTTGCAAAATATAAGCGGCCTGGTGATAAGAATCGTGCGTAGGATCTGCCGGCGTATAAGATGAACTCCATTCTGTGTAATGCAATTCCAAATTAGGGAAAGCTGACTGGGAAATTTCCTTGCGATTTTGCAGCACATCGCGAGCGACGGAGAGTTCATCTTTCGACAATACCGTACCTCGGCTACCGAATTCGTCGAGAAAGCCCTGGTCAACTCCGTATGAATGTGTGCTGACAAAATCAATCGGTACATTATTTTTTGCGCAGTACGCAATCATTTCCGGAATCCATGCAGCGCCCGCAGTGGCGGGACCACCCACTCTGTAATGTGGATTTACCGATTTAATTGCACGAGCGCTGTAGGTATAAAGTTTAAAATAATCAGCTTGGGAGCCTGCCCAAAAGCCATCGAGGTTGGGTTCATTCCACACTTCAAAATACCAGCTTGCAACTTCCGCTGTGCCGTAACGATTCGTCCAGTGTTCGGTTAGGGCCTGGATTAATTTCCCCCATTTTTCATAGGAGCTTGGTGGTGTAACATTGCCGCGCCACCAGAAAATTGTTTTGGTTCCGCTCGCCAACGCAGAAGGCATAAAGCCAAGTTCAACAAACGGCTTCATGCCTATACTGAGAACATAATCGTAAAGTGCATCGATATATTGGAAGTTATAATGCTCGTGCCCTTGCGCATCAACTTTATAAACGCCCATATCATCTGTCAGCAAACCGTGCATGCGAATATATTTAAATCCGGCATCGTGTTTTATTTCAGCCAACTGCTGTTGCCAGTCTGCACGCAAGCCTTCGTTCGCGCGCCCTGCACCTATGCTGGTTTTAAATGAAGTATTGAGTGGGCCGCGGATATTTTTAACATCAAGATCGATAGTGCGCGTTTGCGCCAAGGAAAACAGGGGAATGCACAACAAACCGCATATCAGGGCGCGGCTGACAGATTTTATTATCATGATTTTTTCTCTAACACTGTTAAGGCGATAATTTTTCAGGTTTATTATTTATTATTTGATACATAAATGTCTTTGCAACTCAGCGATACCTTTCATACCCACACGCAAAGCTTCGTTTGAGGTATGCACAGAATTTTTATAAAACATTAACTCGTGCATAAATTCTTGCGTTGACCCTACCACAAAAATCGAATCTGCTTTCGCGCACATATTAATTTTTCCACGAGCAGTATTTAATAGCGCAATGTTATTAGGAGTGATTTCACCCTGCTCCGTTTGCAACGAACCACTCACCACAAATACCCACACCAAACGATGATTTACCGGGATCTCATAAGTCCAGTGTTTGCCGGAATCCAAATGTACAACCAAATAATTCATCAGTGATGGAAGCGCGAATTCACCACTATCATTTGCATGCCAGCCAATTAATATTTGCGCCGTTTTTTTTGCTGAGGTTACACAGGGATCGCAATAAACACTTTGCGGCAGTGAATTTTCCAGCGCAGGTGTCAAGGCAATACATAATTGAATCGCGAGATAATCAGCGGACGCAGGTTCCATAGCGCACCATGCGCCGGTTCCGGTAATTATCCACGACCAGGCATCCTGTTTTAATATTCCGCGCTTGCCCGTTGAATCTGAATAAACGGCTTTACCGGCAATGATGTACGTGATTATGGCCTGACCCGAGGCACAGATTAAAGAATCTTGAACTAAGTTTACGCCGCCATTTGCCGTAAAAAGTTTTAACGAGACAAAGGGTTTTATTTTTTCACTTATATTTTGCTGCGCAATTAAATTTCCATTATCCACTGGATCAAATTTTTTAAAGGCAGGACTTATTTCTTTCAACGCGTTTTGCATATGTTTTTCCTCTTCCTTCACGCAGAGCATAAATACTTGGCCGTTTAAAACACTTATGGTTTAACAGTTCCCTGGATCAACGCATCAAGCGCTTGTTGGTCCAGGACTTTGTTATTGGTGCGATCCAGCAACTCGCCAATATCCCAATAAAATGGCAACAAACCATTCGCCAGCGCTTGCTTGACGATGTAATTGAAATAATACGCGCGACCATCCAAATGCAATTTCAAATCCGCACCCGTTAAGTTTTTACGAACGCCCGTTCCAAACTCACCGATGATGACGGGAATTCCCTTATCGACAAATTGGGTTTTCATCAACTTGAATTGCTGGTCAACCGTATCTTCTTCGCCCCAGGTGGGATTGTGTGCGGTGTCAGTTGTGGAATGGAAACCCTTGCCCCAATAAAAAAACTGGTTGCCCCAGGATTCATCCTTGGTCATGCCGGTGTAATTCCAAGGCGTGTAGTAATGGACTTCAACCATCAGCTTGTCTTTCACGTTGTCGTTTGGCATTTGTGTCCAGAATTTATTGGTTTTATCGATATCGGTAGATGGCCCTTGCACAACGAGCACGCGATTTGCGTTTTTACCACCCGTAGCACGCACGGCATCGATAAAGGTTTGGTGATAGGAGAGCAGCACCGCCATTTGCTCTGCGGTTTCAACGTTGGGTTCATTGGCGCTGGCGAAAAGCACATGCTCGTCAAAGTCGCGCAATTGGGTGGCAATCTGTTCCCAAAACGCTTTTTGTTTGGCGTTATTTTGCGCCTGTTTTTCCGGCACTACGTTATTCTCCAACCAACCGCCGTCCCAGTGGATATTCACAATTACGTACAAATCGTTATCCACGCAGTACTGCACAACTTCTTTAACGCGCGCTAACCAGGCCGCATCAATTTCTGCCGTTTCCTGGTTGGCATATTGGTCCCACGACGTCGGCAAACGCACAGCGTTGAAACCAGACTTTTTGACGAAGGCGACAAAATCTTTGGTGATTTTGGGATTACCCCAATGGGTTTCTGTTTTACCGCCTGTCGCTTCCAGGGTATTACCGATGTTAAAACCGATTTTTATTTTGCTGGCAATTTGCGTAGCAGTGCTGCCGACACCCGTCGTATCTGCCGCTAAAGGCTTGGTGTTGTAATTGGGATAGAGCGCCGTTGCACTGGACAATGATGTCGATGATGAACTGGAAGAGCTCACTGTGCTTGAAGAGCTTGAAAGAATTGCAGAACTTGATGAACTCAATGAGCTTGATGTCGTTGCCGCTGCACTGGAACTTGCAGGAACACTTGGTGCCCCCGCAGAAGAGCCACCGCCACTTCCGCCACCACATGCCGACGTCACCGAAAAAAGGCCTAACAAAAAAATTGCGCTTATTATTCTCATGGTAAATCTCTTGGTTTTATTGTTTGTCGAAACCGCCAAAGTTTTTTGTACAAACCTTGGAGACTGGTCGCAAGCCTATTTAAAACAAGGATTTACCTGTAATGCTTTTGTGAAAAACCTTATCAAATTGCAAAAAGTTGAAGTTTTTTTCGTTTTAGTTGAAGTTTATTGTTCATCGCCCGGCGCACGATCATAGAAAACCTTAAACATTTTGGGCGTACAGTTATATTCCTCTTTGAACAATTTATTGAAATAGGAAACGTTTTTGTAGCCCACGGAATAAGCAATTTCGGCAATGTTCGCGTCTTCTTTTTCCGCCAAAAGTCGCGCCGCTTCCGTCAGTCGGAGCTTGTTGAGATAACCGGTAAAGGTAAAACCCAACTCTGCCTTGAGGATATCGTTGATCTTGGTGCGACTAACACCAATGGTCGCGGCGATAGATTCCAGGCTAAGTTCAGCATTGGAATAATTGGTTGCCATAAAATGCAGGATAGCGCTTTTGTCTTTGTCGCGATGGGGCTCCAGGGTCAATTGCTGATAGGCAACCAGCGGGCGGTCGCGCTGGATTTTATCGCGCAGCTCATCAACCACCGCTTGCGTGTGCTGGCGAAAAAACCAGAACGCGTAACCGCCCCAAATGACCAGTAAAAATCCGCCGAACAGGTACATATAAATCCAGTTGTGGCCGCTCAGCACAATGTCTTCCAGCTGGACTTTGGAGGCTACATCAAAATGGCTTTGGGAACTGCTGGCAAAGCTGAGGCGCGGCACCTTATCCAGCTTGTAATCGCGGTCAGACAATTGCAGCTTGAACATATCAAACCACCACTGCGGAGTTTCCAGCCGGGTCAGGTCGATATTGATGTCACGCCAGCTTTCATTGCATGAAAAGAACGTAGAGGGGCCACGGTAAGTCAGTTGATCATTGGCAACCGAAACCTTGTCTTCAAAGGTCAGCGCAAAAAAGGTAAGGATATTGGCCGGCGAACATTTAACACTAAATGAGAGATGATCATAACGGGACAAATCCACCAGCGTGGACTTGCCCTCCTTATCTTTAAATACCAGCGAAGCAGACGCCGCGGGATAAGGCGCCTGGTGGATAAGCGTAAATTCAAAACTCAGGCTGAATTTGTCGTCGTCAATCTTGACGAGCGATGCCCCGCCCTGATTCACATCATCTTCAGCCTGGGAACTCCAACGCAAATCGCCCGTGCCTGCAGGCAATAAGGAAACATGCAAAAACGTGCGGTCGACACATGCGTAGCCAACCAGAAAACTAATCACCAGCAGCCCCAACAGGCCAATAAGTGCTTTGTTGTAAAAATCCCGCATGCTGCCTGATCTCTCGTTTTTATGGGCAATGATTAATGAGGGATGTGATTCTAAACCTATAAAACCGTGGCGGATACCCGCGCTCAACCAGGCAGTTGAGCGCGGAAATGAATTGAACTTATATCAACGCATCAATTTCAGATGATTAAGCAAACCTATCGCCAGGATTAACGCGACGCAAAAAATTTACTCGAACAGCCAACATAAGAAATCAAACACATGGTTTCAAATGCTTAAACTTTTGCGCTTAAGAACCCAGTGTCTTTTTCAAAAACTGGATGATGTCAGCGATGGGGCCAACAGCATCTTTATCAAAACAACTCCCTAAAGCCGCATTGCAACCGCTGTCGAGATAGGCGTGTTTTTTACCGGGATAAACTTTATATTCCACAGTTTGGCCACCCTCTTTTAGCAACTGGACATAGTGTTCTGCCGATGCAGGTGGAGTCGTGTTGTCTTCACTGCCCACGTGCACAAATTGCGGCGGCAATTTATAGTCTTTCGCGTTGGGCACAAAATAAATTGGCGATACTGCTTTGTAATAATCAGGATGATTTTTTACATTAATTTTTTCACCGAACAAGCCACGCGGAGTCGATTTTGCAAACATCCAAAACATATTGGATGCAGTTTCAAAACCATTTTGTGCACTCGCATAAATGTCAAACGCGCCGTAACTGACAACAGCCGCCTGGACTTTCAAACCATCTTCTTTGGCAACTTGCTCTGCTGTTTTTCCCGCAGGCAAATAACTCGGTTTAAAACCCAGGGTTGCACCCGCAAATCCATCACTTTCCAGTTGGCGCCCTCGGGTTAAAATCATACTCGCCAAATGCCCGCCTGCACTATCCCCCGTCACCGCAATACGTTTTGCATCGCCTTGATATTCAGCAATATGATCTTTCACCCATAGCAAACCACCAAAAACATCTTCAACAATCTGGTTCATTTTCACGGTATTGTGTTGATCAACCAGCAAACGATAATTCACATTTGCCACTACAAATTCGCCATCGCGCGCGATAGTTTCTGCCATGGAATTCATAATTGAATTACTATTGATTAACCATCCACCACCGTGATAAATCACCAACACCGGATAGGATTTTTTACCGGTTTGCGGAACATAAATATCCATCGTCAATGGAAAATTATCAGGTGCGGCAAACTGAATTGCTTTATGCACCTTAACCTCAGCCGCCTGTGCGACCAGTGATAAAAACCCCAACAGCAACGAACCCAACATCACAAATGGATAACGCATAAATACCTCTCGTTGTTAAAATTTTGAAAGTACACACCACAAGCATAGTCAGAGCCAAGCAGGTGAAAAAGTGATAAGAGTCAACATATAAACACTTTTACTTATCCTTACAATCATGTAATGGCACACCTTTACCAATCGCCCAATCCCGCCATCAACATCCAGCGAAGCTTTTTTCAAAAACTGGTTTGCTAAAGTAAAATATTTTTTAGCCGATAATGGTTCTACTAGATTGGAAGGAAATACTATGGAACCAATAAGCCTGAATCATACACAAATCATTTCTAGCATGATCAACACTAATCGAGCCAGCGATAAAGCAGCTTCCGAAACCATCCAAAGTTTTACAAGCGCTGAGCCAGATGCGAAAACCGCTCCTCAAGTAATTATTTCGCCATTGGCGGCAACACTTTCAGATCTTAGCCTGAAATCACGGTTTACTTCTCAAGAAGAGTTCAGTACTCACAGCACGAAGCTCTTCTCACAGCTACTTACAACAGAAGAAATACAAAGTGGTACCAGGCGGCCATTTGCCTCTGAGGAGGACGAACGTCTTAGCCATTTAACGCTTAAAGAGTTAATGGAAGAAAGCAATAAATTGCCTTTAGTTGATGAACATGGACACTCAGCAGCAAGTATTTATGGCAACGAGCAAACTGATCGCATTAACATCGCGATAGGAAATCTGTTATTAACGAATCAAGTCAAGCAACGTGACGCAGCCTCCGCAGTCGAGGCATCTGTTTCAGCATTTAAATCAAATGCTGAAGAAAAACTCAAAATCTCATCGCAAAGCTACGATATTGTTTTCAAAGATGGGAAGGCGACTGTATTCGGAAAAGTTTCGAGCAATGGGAATGCTGCTAATGCTGATGAGTTGAAAAAGATACAAGCCCTGTTGGACAATCCTGGCGATGACGAACCGGCCCGTAAATTACTGGGTGATATCGATCAATACAATCAAACCTCTTGGCAACTGATAGACAATGAGCTGACCCAACATATTTATGGAGCGGAGCAAGATCCTTATCTCCCAAAAAATGCTTCAGTCGACTGGCTGCTTGAAGGAACCAATTATTCAAACGTTTCGTCAAGCAATAACCTATACGATAAATATGTGGAGATTGTCGCCTCTGCGCGAATCAAATATCAAGCAGCCCTCGAAGATGGAAGTCATTTTGCAAATAGTCGAACAGATCCAGGTATTCAAGAGGCAACCAAAATTCGCGAATCGCTGAATACTCAAGCCTAATCTTGGTTTGTGATCTTCCAGTATAAACCCCAATAAACTAATCACTCGTTAAAGCAACGTTAGATAAACTGTCGGCCTATAAATTATTTTATATACGCGTCACCTGAAAAATATTTTCTCAAGTCAAAAAAAACTTAAATTTTCCACAATTTATTTAACAAAATTTCTTATTCGCTTAAAAGGGACATAAGTACATAGCATCCAACATGGGTGAGTGAGTAACTAGACAAGCTATTGTTTTAAATGCCATTTTTTAGCTCTACAAAAATCTAATTTAACTTTTTGGGAAATTTTGTTAACTGAGCGGCTTAAATTGAGCATTTTGTTAATTTTTAGTTAACAATTTTATAATTTGGCTCATAGATCAAAAAAGTTATTACATTTTTTAAAGTTTCTTTAGATGAGTAAAATTAATGTTACCGAAGTACCCAGTTTACCTGATCCGTAAAACATAACACCTATTTCTTAAACAAAGCTAAAAAGCTTCAAACCCTCACAAGGGTCTAATCCCAAGGCCTCGCAATATTGCACATATTCATAAATGTTTAGCCGCCTAACCAAATATCTGGAATTGCCGATCAAGTAGAGGGAGGCGTGGATGTGATCATCTGCAATCTAGAGCCGGTAAAAACAGGTTTGGAGCCGCTTTCAAAACAGCTATTGGTCTCCACATATACCCTAACAAAAAATGTACCTATCGCTTACTCTCTCTTACGCATTTTTGGAAACATAATTTTGAATTTCGCCAATAACTTTTAATGCGTAACTGTGCCCTTCTTCTAACGGAGTAGTATCGTATTCAACTCTTTTTTCTTCAGGAGGTCTAAATCCATTTTTAACGAAATCCTGATAGACATCGAAATCATTTTTATAAAATGAAATAGCATCGTTAATTTTGTCAGGAGTGAACTTTATTAGATCACTATGCTTCGAGAGAAGGTTTGTCATCATTGGCCCTGCATCCAACACGGAAATACCGGTAGCTTTGAGCATACCCTGTAAATCTTTGTTGTAGGCTTGAGCCGCAGTTGCGTTACGAATATTTTCACGAACTTCTGCGCCAACACGATCATTGCCTGCGTATTTCTGAATATCTGCCACGTATCTTGTCTGCTTTTCATCTTGATACTTTAGACTCTGATCTAAAATGTCATTTAATTTTGACTTCAAATCATCTGGGGCATCAGTTTGATTGATGGTGGTACGTGCTTTTTCAAACATGTAATTGAAGTTAAGTACGTCATCAAAAGATCGAAAAACATTTTCGGATGTCAATAGTGCATTTTTAACTGTACCGAAAATATTAGCGTTTTCCTGAATGTTCAAATTGGCAGGCGGATTAGCCGCTAAATCATCTAATTGATCTCTTAATTTGGAATTGTCTGTGCCAATTTGGTTCGGAGAGTAGTTAGGATTTCCGTCAAGGGCGTAGACGCGTGTTCCAATCGGAATCACTGCGATCTCAGGCCCTAGCGCTGGATCTCTTGGACTACCTTTGAATGTGACAGCAGATAAAGCTGCGCTGTGTTCGCTAATAGATTTGCTAATTTCTGCGGTCATCCCGCTAGCCTTGTACTCGTTAAAATGTTTCAAGGCGATTGCATGAAGTGGATCATCACTCTTAGATAGAAATTCAACAGCTTTATCCTGTTCTTCTGTATCGAGGTTTTGCAAGTATCCAGCCATTTCAAAAAGATATTGCGACTCGCTACTAATTTTGACACCATCGGAACTTGTGCTTGTACTAAACAGCTCAGGTTTAATTGAATCAGTTGCTACAGAAGGACTAGGTTTTAAAGATGGGAGTAAACTGCTGCTGGTTGCTGAATTTATTTCTACCATTTGACGCTCCTTTTTGCATAATCCAAATATGCAGACTGCTGTTGGCTTGACTATAGCTTGTATCGGCAATTTTTAATCAGACTTTAGAATTTTCCATAATTATTTAGCTCCGCCATAAACGGAGCTAAATAAATTCTAAGGAAAATTAGCAGCCGTGATACACATAGTAAGCTACGTCATTAAGCGGCACAGCTGTTCCAGTAATAGTTGTTTGGGTAGATCCTTCAATGAGTTTAATGCTGCTGACATTTTCCGGAGTTACACCCGAGCCATAATCACTTTGTATTGTCAAAGTATGCACATCATAGTAGTAAAAGTTGCATGCACCATTAAACATGTTGGCTCCCGCGCCACTTGGGGATGAAATTGTCACAGAATAATATCCTGTAGAATCTGTCGTTGCTGTGGCAACCGTCGACGTCCCCACTGAACCTGCCAGCGTGAATTTTAATGCCGCGCCGCGTGCAGGCACATTATTAGAATCATATGCATATCCATTGATAGTGGCTGAGTTCCTAAACGCGAAATTAAGTCCCGCACCCCAATTTACTCTACCCACAATTCCTTCGTCAGATACAAAATTAAATGTCACGTTGTTGACATTGTGGTATGCGCTAAATGTATATGGAACCGATGAGCTATATGAAGATGTTGGTGAATTGATTGCCCAGTAATAGGTACCTGCTGGCACACTTAGCCTGCCAATAGTGTTGTTAGGCAATATAAACAAAGGAGAAAAAGATGTGGATGAATAAAGCGTTGCTTGGTAATTGCCACCTACAACTCGGTAATTAATGTTTTCCGCACTTGTGAGAGTAAATACGCTGAAATCTTTATCAATACTATTGTCTAAATTTCCAGATATCCCAAATGTAGATGAGTGAGATTTCGCTTGCCAAAAATTATCGTCAGGTTCGCTGCTATCAGCACCGGTGGATGTAGTGCAGCCAAATTGAACAGAGCCTCCAGTAACCGACCCAATTGCAATAAGATCTAATAGGTAAGTTCCAGGCTGGGAAATTTCGCTCAGCTGCTCAGGTGATGATCCTGGCCATGCAGACGTCGATACGTACGAAAAAGTTGATGAACCCACCGGGGCGCGATAAAGCTTGATATCTATGTCGCTATTGCTAGTAGACATATGGTTTAGCCAGCCTGTGAATTTTGTGCCTGCTGTAACCGTAAACGTAGCTTGGACCTCGTTATAGGTGTTAGATAGGGTGAAGCTGTTAGTTGTGTTACATGTAATGGGACCACCAGCTACTAACGCTGGAGAAGGCCCGACGACTTTAGCTTGATTGGAGACTAAATTTTTTACAGAAGAGTGGCTAAAGTCTACAGATTTTACGTTGCTTGTATTGAGAGGACTCGTATCGGCCGCTTGTGCTGGTGGGTACGAACTTTGTTCAACTGAAGCAGATAGCGTTGTTAGCGGTGGTAAAGTTAAATTGTTTGAATCAGATGTTCCATTTTCAGCAAGCGCGAAGCCTGAGGCAGCAAGTAAGCTTAAAGTACCGAAAAAATATTTTGTTCGAAAAATGCTACTTCTCATAGTAAGAGTCCTGTTTTACTAATCTAATGTTGATTTATTTTCGACAAGCCAGTGATCACTATTCAATGCAAAGGCTTGGAGGCTTACGCAACGAATACTTTAGCGTGGGAAGGAGAGTATAGAAATGCAGCTTGGGGACGATGGGAATTAACACTTAAATGCTTTCATCCTGCAGATGGACAATGATCATTGAAGATCTTTCATCCAACCTCCATAACTGCCAGCGAAACTATATTCCAAATCCATGTTTGCTTGCATAAGTTATTCTTGCAGAAATTAGCCTAGCAAAAGTTTTCCATTGGTCAAGAAAACAAAAACATTTTCTGAAAAACAATTTTAATTTAATTATTTTTATAGTGCATCGGTAAATGAGAGTCTGTGATTAACTTTGAATATAGGTATTTCTAATTAAATATTTTTGGGTAATATCTTGTAATTGAATTTTTCTGAAGACCCCATTATGCGACAATTGGGTGAGTCATCTTCATGCGAACACTGGCACAAAAAACATCACAATCGGGTTAGAATTATTATTACGAGACATGTAAGGATTATTGCTTTTCGACGAGCTTCTCTAAAGCGACGCCGGCATTTTCTTCGCCACCAACCGATAAATTCTTTGGACTAGCAGCCTCAGCTTCTTGTGAGCTATAACGGCATCCTTTTCATGGAGATCAGTACCAACTTTTTCTGAATATCATTCACAGCTCTCCTCAATTCGTTTCCCAAGGATTGATTGAAAGCTAATGGAAGAATTAAATGACTTCAGTGAGCCAACGCACTCTGAATGGAAGCGCATCGCTAATTATTTTTTGAGTGTGTATTTCCACCGAGTTTATGCAGAGTTGCAGTCACCGTAACATTTACCCATTTTTAACGTTTTGTTTAAACATATATAGCCACCTGCCTAAAATTTCGTTATCTGAAGGACGGATACTCAAAAACTCATACTTTAAAGGCAAGAGAATAATCACGCTGGGTGCGTTTAATCGCGGGGTTCATAACACTTTCCTCAAATAGAGATTAGAAAGTGTCAACTTTATTCAGGACGGGACATGAAAAACAAAAAAGCCCCGAAAATTCGGGGCTTTTTAATCTTAGTTAACATTTTTGAAAAACGTACTAACTAAAACGGAATATCATCATCAAATGAATCAAAACCTGCTGGCTGTTGTGGTGCGCTGTGGGCGGGCGCTTGATTTGCGTAGCCGCCTTGTTGCGGGCGCTGTTGCTGCGGAGCGGGGGCACCGCCACCTTGGTAGCCACCTTGTGGTGCGCTGTATTGTTGATCCTGGTTGAAACCGCCACCCTGGTTGTAACCGCCGTTTTGATTATCGCTGCGACCATCAAGCATTTGCATCTCGTTGGCGACAATTTCTGTGGTGTAACGGTCAGTGCCATCTTGCGCTTGCCATTTGCGGGTGCGCAAGGAACCTTCGATATAAACCTTGCTGCCTTTTTTCAAATATTCGCCAGCGATTTCGCCCAAGCGATTAAAAAATACCACGCGGTGCCATTCCGTACGCTCTTGGGGTTGGCCAGTATTTTTGTCTTTCCAGGTTTCTGATGTTGCAATGCTGACGTTAGTCACAGCACCGCCAGAAGGCATATATTTAACTTCCGGGTCTTGGCCGATATTGCCGATAATAATGACTTTGTTAATACCACGTGCCATAAGATGTCCTCTGCTGGTCTTTGTTTGACGGTGTAATCGCCCTCTTCGATTATTATCAGGCGACATTCGGGATGGTTTAGCTTCGCCGGGCGAAGCCGGGGTACTCTATCAAATCTTGTTTAAAAAGGCTTGGAAGATTTTATCGACAGACGTTAAACGTGATGCCCATCGCCAGCGGGATGTTTACACGGATAACACTACTCCGCCACTATCGCATGCAAGGCTTTGCGATCAACCAGGCGCTGGTCAACCTTCAGGTAGGCCGTATTTTCGGATTCGACAATCAACACCTCGGCAACACCTTCAACTGCGCGCAGTTTTGCGGCAATAACGTCACCTTTATGGTGGCGCAAGGGAATGAGCACACTGGCGAGAAAGCGCGGAGGCTTCATCGACCAGGCCACGGCCAACCATACCAGCGTAAATACAGCGCCCAAACCAAGCACGGCACCCATACCGTAATGTTGTAATAAATATCCACCCACAGCGCCACCCGCAGATACGCCAATGACCTGGCTGGTCGAATAGATTCCGGTAGCCGTTCCCTTGGAGCCCGCGGGTGCAATTTTACTGATCATCGATGGCAAGGTCGCTTCCAAAATATTGAATGCAACAAAGAAAAAGAAAATGGCGGCAAGGGTAAATACTACATTCGGTGGAGCGACCATTAGCACAATTTCCATTAGTGCCAGCAAGCCAATTGCGCCGAGGAATACAGGTTTAATCTTGCGACGCTTTTCCGCGATGATCACAAATGGCAGCATAATGGCGAAGGCGACAACCAGCATGGGGAAATACAACATACCGTGATGGCTACGCTCGATATGCAACTGCTGCTCGAGGATTTGCGGCAGCACCATAAAATTGGCCATAAGCACAAAATGCAAGGCGAAAATACCAACATTCAGACGCAGCAATTCCGGGTTTTTAAAGGTCTTCCAAAATAACTCCGGTGCCGGCAACGCCTCGCGTTTTGGTTGCGATGCGTGTTTAACATTGGGGATAAGCGCAAATAAAATAACAATCCCAATCACCCCCAGGGCGGCGGTAATCCAGAAGATTGCATCCACACCGCCCCAATGGGCGAGCACAGGGCCAAGCGTCATCGCAATTGAAAAGGAAACGCCAATCGATGCTCCAATAGTTGCCATGGCTTTGGTGCGACCTTCATCAGACGTCAGGTCAGTCAACAGCGCCATAACGACACCCGAAATTGCCCCGCCACCTTGCAGGAAACGTCCGAGGATCAATCCGTACACACTGGTTGCCTGCGCGGCAATAACGCTACCCAGAATAAAAACAATCAGTCCGATCAAAATAATCGGCTTGCGCCCGATGCGATCTGACAACATACCAAACGGAATCTGCAATAACGCCTGGCTTGCCCCGTAAGCGCCTAATGCCACTCCCAGCAAAAACGGCGTATGGCCTTCATATTGGGTTCCATACAAAGCCAATACCGGCAGCAGCAAAAACAGGCCGAACATACGAAAGGTATAGAGCGCCGCCAGCGACACTGTTACGCGTCTTTCGAAGGGGACACGACGTTCAAAAGGTAAAGGGGACGATTGCACTGGGGGAAATCTCGATATTTCAACTAAGGGCGGCAATTCTATCAAGCCCAAGGGCAAGGCGGCTATAAGTAGCGCCTGTATGGACTAGTGCAGGTTAAGTTGACCCCCGTCAAAATGTACATACAATGTATGTATGATTACATTCGAATGGAACGCGACTAAGGCAGCATCTAACCTGGAGAAACACAAAGTTTCTTTTGAGGAAGCTAAATCTGTTTTCTATGATGAATTTGCCATTCAGTTTTGCGATGCCGACAGCTCTGACACAGAAGATCGCTTTCTTATGCTTGGCATGAGTAGCGAGGCAAAATTATTGATGGTCTGTCATTGCGAACGGGAAAGAACCAACGTTATCCGCATTATTTCTGCCAGGAAGGCAACCAAGTCCGAAAGTAAATTTTACGAAGGTGCGCCAAGATGAAAGCAGAATATGATCTTTCAACAATGAAATCCCGCAAAAATCCTTATGCTGCGAAATTAAAAAAATCGGTAACCATGCGCTTGAGTGAAGATGTTATCGGGTATTTCAAAGCTATGTCAGAAGAGGCTGGTGTTCCCTATCAAAGCCTTATCAATCTTTACCTTCGGGATTGCGTGGCCCAACATCGTAAAGTTGATATACGCTGGCAAACACTTCCTGATAATTAATCTGTAGCGGCATTCGGAAAAAACTGCGGATGCCGCAAAATCAGTCGTTGCAAGCTTTCAAAGCAATCCGGATCAATGGCTGTACCCACGGTTTCTTTCATGATGGACAAGGTTTTTTCGATGGGTAAGGCGCCGCGATAAGGGCGCTCGGCGGTAATCGCATCGAAGATATCTGCCGTGGTGATGATGCGGGTTTCGAGGGTGATAAACTTCGCGGTCAAACCCAGTGGATAGCCTTTGCCATCCAGGCGCTCATGGTGCGCGGCAGATACCCGCGCAAGTTCACCAAACGCGCGCACCCGCTCCAAGATCTGACCCGTGTAAACCGCATGCATTTTTACCCGCTCATACTCTACATCCGTCAGCTTGCCCGGCTTGTCGAGGATGGTATTACTCACCCCCAGCTTTCCAACATCATGCAAGAGCGCGCCGCGCTTTAACCACCGCTGGCGGGATTCGCTGATACCCAAATCTTCCGCCAACAGTGATGTATATAAACCGACACGGGCGCTGTGGCCAGAGGTGTAAGGGCTTTTAGCGTCGACGACCTGGCCAAAGGCTTCGGCGATATCGTCAAAGAAATCCTCATCCAGGTCTTTTTCAAACTCACCGGGTTCCAACGCCAGAATGGTTTGGTCAATATGGGGTGAATTTAATACTTCCCAGAATGCAGGGTCTTTGGCAAGGGCTTCAAATGCAGCAACCAGCTCGGGATCAAACCAAATGCCTGCGCGCGCTTTTATTTCGGCCAAAGCTCCCTCCGCCCCGGCGGATGAGTTCATTACATCGATAACCTGTGCAAGCAATGCTATGCGTGCGTAAACAGGAATTTGATCGCCAGCCAAACCTTCAGGGCGGCCATGGCCATCCCAATGTTCGTCCAGGGAATGTATGCCCACAGCGACAGATTCGGAGAAACGCAGGCGACGTGCTATATCGGCGCCGCGGGTGCAGCGGGTGTGGATCAGCTCCTGCGCGATTTCATCGCCGTGGGCAAAAATATCGGCGATGGCTTTAAAGCGGGAAATGATTCCCGCAGAACTTCCGGTATGGCGCAACACAAAGCGCAAGACTTGCGGCAAGCTGCCATCCACCCATTTGAACTCGTGCTTGAACGAAAGGTCATCGGTTAAATAAAGCTCGCAAATGCGCGATGCGTTACTGCTGCAACCCAAATCTTTCAACAGCAATACGTAATAGAGTTCCCACAATTGCTCGGGCGGCAAATCAATTTGCTGGCCGATATTCATACCAATCCAGCAGCAGCGAATGCAATGCCCGGGCGGTTGCCCCTCGGTAATATCCAGGGCGTAACTCAGCGAACTCATCAATTCGGATAGTTTTAACTGTTGCACTTTTTTAACTACTGTAGATGGGGTTGGGGGCGAAATCGCTATTGAGTGTTGATCAAAAACGCCTGGCTCGCCACCCTGAACTTGCGCGCCTATTGCTTTAATGGCGGTGAATCTATTGTTTTACAGCCTTGATCCTATTGTTTTGAATTGCAAATTTTCAGCCTGTATACAACACGCCGATTTTTTTTGACTACACTTTTTTGACCACATTTGGATTCAGCCTTGCGGAACTGGTGATAGCGCAAACTTGCCCACGCCAACCAGGAATATCCTGGCCAAACCGCCTACCAAGATGACTATACAATGAGTAAAAAGGATTCCTTGTTATCCCCGGGTACTCATGGTGCCCGCGCAAATAGTAAAAATGCCAATAGCGCGCTCCCGAACCCCGGGTTTGGCGAGGAGCGTTTTCATCGGCTTATTGCCAATATTCCCCAGCAGGTATGGACAGCCGGGCCCGACGGCGCCCTGGATTACGTAAATCAGCAAGTGATCGATTATTTTGGCCGCGACTTTGATGCCATGCTCGGCACTGGTTGGGTCGATATTGTCCATCCCGACGACCTGCATGAAGCGCTGATTCGCTGGACCAAATCCCTCGCAACCGGCGACGATTACGAAACCGATTTTCGTTTGCGCCGCGCCGATGGAACCTATCGCTGGCATATCGCCCGCGCCTCCGCCCTGATTGATGAGCAGGGCAAGATTACCCAATGGATCGGTACCAGCACTGATATTACGTCGCGCAAAGAAGTAGAAGCGGCGCTCGCGCTCAACGAAGCCCACCTAGCGGCGGCGCAAGCGCGGGCATTAATCGGCAGCTGGGAGCTGGATCTGGTTTCCGGTATATCTTCAGCGTCGGACGAATGGTTCCAGATCATGGAACTCAATCCGGCCATGGGAATGCCTGACTTTGAGCAATTCATGGCGATGGTTCATCCGCAGGACGTGCAGCTACTGAAAGAGCGACGCGACCAGAGCCTGCGCGGCAAAAATGAATCCCAATACGATTTCCGCATCATTACACCCGACGGCAGCATCCGCTGGATTGAAGCGCGCAGCGTTACCCTGTTCGATGAAAACGACAGGCCCTTTCGCATGATGGGTACGTCGCAAAATATTACCGAACGCAAAGAAATAGAGCTGGCACTGAATGCCAGTGAATCGCGCTTCCGCGCCTTTATGGAAAAGACACCTGCGCTTGCGTTTATTAAAAACGAAGCAGGTCAGTTTGTGTATATCAACCCGACCTTCGAACGCACATTCCAGATGCCGCCGGAAAAAATCCTTGGAACAACAGTGTTCGATCATTGGCCAGCAGAGGTCGCGCAGCGATTGCAAGACCATGACCAGACAATTTTCCTTACCGGCAAACAAACCGAAGCCTTTGAGGATGTTCCAACTCCCACCGGCATGCGCCATTGGCTGACGGTAAAATTTATCTTCAGCAATGCCGACGGCCAACGCTTTTTGGGTTGCACGGCAATTGACCTGACCGACCGCCACCACGCCGAGCAGGCATTGCGAACGAGCACAGATTTACTCAATGTCTCGCAATACGTGGCACAAATGGGTGGCTGGCAATTGGATGTCAGCACCCAACGACTATTTTGGACAGACCAGATTTACCATCTTCTGGATACCACACCCGATGAAATACAACCCACGATTAAATCAGGCCTGGATTACTTTTTACCCGAGTCGCGACCGCAGTTAATCAATGCCCTCACCGCCGCTATCGAAAACGGTGAAGGTTTTGACCTGGAACTGGCCATGCGAACCCTGAAAGGTCGCCAAATCGATGTCCGGGTTATCTGTACAGTCGCCATGAAAGATGGAAAACCTGACAAATTAAATGGGGTTTTCCAGGATATTAGCGAACAGAAAGCCTCCCAACTCGCACTTGAACACGCGAATCACGAACTGGAATACGCCAACCGCGTGCTGGAAAACATTGCCCACTATGACGCCCTGACTCACCTGCCCAATCGCGTCCTGCTGGCCGACCGCATGCAGCAAGCCATGGCCCATACACAGCGTCACGAGCAAATCCTGGCGGTCGCCTTTTTGGACCTGGACGGCTTCAAAGCGGTTAACGACCAATACGGTCACGCCGTGGGCGACAAACTCCTGATTCACCTCGCCCATCGCATGAAAAGCACTTTGCGCGAGGGCGATACCCTGGCGCGCATAGGTGGCGACGAGTTTGTGGTGGTGTTGACCGATTTGCATCACACATCCGATTGCCATTCATTGATTACACGCTTGCTACAGGCCGCCGCTGAACCCGTAGAGATGGACGACACCCTGGTGGAAGTGTCTGCCAGCATTGGTGTTACGCTTTACCCGCAAGACGGTTCTGACCCGGAACAACTTTTGCGGCACGCTGACCAGGCGATGTACCTCGCCAAACAGGCGGGGAAAAACTGCTATCACCTATTTGATATCGCTAAAGATGTCGCCGTTAAACATCAACGGGAAACCCTGGAACACATACGGTCGGCGCTGCACAACAAGGAATTCGTGCTCTATTACCAGCCCAAAGTCCATATGCGTACGGGCAAAGTGATTGGTGCAGAAGCGCTCATTCGCTGGCAGCATCCGCAATATGGCTTACTGCCACCGGCGGCATTCCTGTCCGTTGTTGAAAACCATTTGCTCAGTATTGAAATGGGCGAATGGGTTATTGAAACTGCACTGGACCAAATGACCGAATGGGAAATCATGGGATTGCAAATCCCTATTAGTGTGAATATCGGCGCATTGCAATTACAGCAGACCAACTTTGCCGAGCGCCTGGGAGAATTGCTTGCCTTGCATCCCGCCGCTAATCCGCACCACCTTGAATTGGAAATCCTCGAAACCAGCGCATTGGAAGATATCACCCAGGTTTCAGCGGTTATCAATGACTGCAAAGTCCTCGGCGTTACGTTTGCGCTGGATGACTTCGGTACCGGCTATTCCTCGCTGGCTTACCTGAAGCGCCTGCCAGCCGGGCTACTTAAAATCGACCAGAGTTTTGTGCGCGATATGCTTGAAGATACGGATGACCTCGCCATTATCAAAGGTATTGTCGGGCTGGCAAATGCATTCCATCGCCACGTTATTGCCGAAGGCGTAGAAACCATTGCCCATGGTGAAATCCTGTTAGCCATGGGCTGTGAACTTGCCCAGGGTTATGGTATCGCCCGCCCTATGCCTGCGGCGGCAATTCCTGAGTGGGTAAACACCTGGCGTCCCGATCCCGCCTGGCGCTAATAGCGCCCTTTCCTTCGTTAAACTTTTTCCCCTTTCCATAACGGCAAAAGATTAGGCAGCAAAAATTAGCGCCATTAATTATCTCTTTTTTTAGATTTTATTTTTTCTGAAAAATATTTTTAAATAATCGCGATATCTAACCTGTTTTCTAAAAATTATTTTTAAACCAGCCAATCTCGTTTAAATTTGCATTTTTTAATTTTAAAAAATTTTAACGGCACACAAACACACAAGATTTAAAAAAAATTAAAAATAATGGTTGTATGCAAGTCAAATAAGTTGAATCCATCTTTCATCAAGTTTATAACCTTAATTACGGCAAAAGGAACTCGCTTGAAAAACGTCGTTCAGAGTAACGAAGCAAATTTATTTTCAATTATCACAGGAGAGACAAGATGCAACTTAATGAAAACCGTGTACGTGAACAAGCCTATAAAATTTGGGAAGCTGAAGGCCGTCCGGAAGGCTGCGCAGAAAAACACTGGAGTATGGCGTGTGAATATGAAGCCTCCATTCAAGATGACCAGTCAGATTCATACCGCACACTAGGCCAGGAAGATACCGAATCCCTCACGCCTCACCATCACCCAACCAAACACAAAAAAGGCAGACACAACTCTCATTGATGTTCCTTTTGATATTGTCAAAAGCATATGGCGGGCAAGTTAATTCTTGCCCGTAAAAACTGCGCAATAAAACAGGATTTTTAGCAGGGTAATTGTTGATGGGCGACATCAGAATAGGTATTTCAGGTTGGCGCTACGCACCTTGGCGTGGAAGTTTTTACCCGAAAAAACTCACCCAGAAAAAAGAGCTTTTTTACGCATCCCGAACCGTAAATACCATTGAAATAAACGGCTCTTTCTACGCCCTGCAAAAACCTGAACGCTATCGCGAGTGGCGCGATGAAACCCCGGACAATTTTATTTTCAGTGTAAAAGCACCGCGCTATGTTACCCATATAAAACGCTTGCGCGATGTAGAAATTCCAGTTGCCAATTTTTTTGCGTCAGGTGTCTTAGAGCTGGGCGAAAAACTCGGCCCTATCCTATGGCAATTTCCACCCACGTTTACATTTGACGAATTGCAATTTCGACAATTCCTGCAACTTTTACCGCAGGATACGCACGCAGCAATCAAATGCGCAAAAAAGGCTGACATTAAACATCCCATCATTAAAGAAATAAGGCAACATCCTTTGCGTCACTCGGTAGAAATTCGCAATGACAGCTTTTGTACCGAAACCTTTATTGATCTCTTACGCGAATTTAATATCGCCCTGGTTTGTGCAGACACCGCCGGACGCTGGCCACAAATGGAAGATATCACCAGCGATTTTATTTATATGCGTTTGCACGGCGACGCCGAACTTTATAAAAGCGGTTACTCGCCAAAAGCCCTTGATTACTGGCATAAAAGAATGAAAACCTGGAGCGAGGGAAAAGAGCCGAAGGATGCAAAACTTATCGGCAAACACGCTGACCATCGCCATAAATCTCGCGATATTTTTTGTTATTTTGATAACACCGATAAACTTTGGGCACCTTACGATGCACGCAAAATCTTGGAGAAATTTAATTTGGCGAAAGATCTGGAAGAAACACCGGGAGAAATGTCTGAAAATTTGCAGCAAAGTTTATCGCGAAAAAAATCCTGACGCTTAATCGCCATTTACTAAAAAATGATTGCCATCTGACAATAAAAAAACCACGCCCGAAGGCGTAATGCCAGTCAGTTAAGCAGTAAAGGCCTGCAAACTGAGTATGACGTAGAAGGTAGGATGGGTGGAGCCTAAGCGATACCCATCAACATTTTAAAGGCATTGATGGGTATCGTTGCACTCCACCCATCCTACGGATCTGCATACACAACTCCCAATAAAAAGCTCGCTGTAATCCGTTCAAAAAAGCAGTACGATCCAAAAACAAAAATGCCAGTCAGTTGAGCTGACTGGCATACGCCCGAAGGCGTGGAAAAATGTAGCCGGGTTACAACTATAGGGAAAACAGCATTGGCGAATGTTTACCAATACCAATGCTTACAGGTACAACAAATTTCAAACAAATTTATTTCAACTGGAACTGCCATTGCTGGTTGTTGCCACCGGAATAATCCCACTGCTGGATGCCCGCACCATTTGCGGTGGACACATCTTTTACATCCAGCGATTTATTGCTGTTTTCTGCAATCACTTTGAAATAGCCGTTGCCTAAATCCGTCACAATCCAGTGTTGGTTTGCACCGTTGGAGTAATCCCACTGTTGGATAGTCGCACCGTTGCTGGTGGATACACCGGTAACATCCAAAGATTTTCCGCTGCTGTTGCTGATGATTTTGTAAGTGGTTCCTGAAAGCTGGGTCACCGTCCACAATTGATTAGCCGTGCCGCCATAGGTCCATTGCTGGATGCTTGCACCATTGCTGGTGGAGTTGTTGCTGACATCCAATGCCTTGCCGCTATTTTTGGAGATGATCGCGTAGGTGCGGCCAGAAATAATCCCGCTTACAGTGCTGCTTGAGCTGGATTTGCTGGAGCTAGTTACGCTGGATGATTTGCTTGTACTCACCGCACTGCTTGAACTGGATGACTTGCTGGTACTGACCACGCTGCTCGTACTTGATGATTTACTGGTGCTTACTGAACTGCTTGAACTTGATTTGCTCGTGCTCACCGCGCTTGAACTGGATGTTGCAAGGCTCAAGGTGAAGTTGTTCAGGTTCACTTCGGCGCCGCTGAAGTAAATACGGATAATCTGGTTGCCTGCCGCCAGTGTGACCTTGGCTGAATTTACGCTCGCCCAGGTATTCCAGTCGCCTGTTGCAGGGATGCTGGTGGTCGACAATATCTGGCCATTCACCAAAAACTGGATTTGCCCGGTAGTTTGCGGTGTCGCCACGCGATAGCTCAGGTTATAACTGCCTGCCTGCTGCACATTAACGCTGTATTCCAGCCATTCGCCTTGCGCAACCCAACCGACGTTATAGCCCGCAACACCGTTATCCGTCGTACTGGAAATATCCACATCCGTGGTGCGATAGGCGTTGCCACTATTGCCGGTAGTGCTATCCCAGTAGCTTAAACCCTGGCAACCATAGTCAAAGTTTTCTGCTTCAATCACGCCGGGAATGTTGTAAGGATTACCCGCAAACGGGGTGCGGGTTCCGCTTACGCTGCAAGACGGTTTGGTGCCATCGTAAAAATCCTGGTGCCACACAATACCCGCGGCGCCATTCAAGATATTGGTTTTCGCAAAATCGATCATACCGTTGTAGGTTGACGTCGCTGCGCTGTTGCTATTGATTGCCGACACCACCGAGCTGTACACCGAATTAGGCATAACCGTCCACAAACTTTTATCGTGGGACATTTTCTTGAACGACCACGCAAAAGAACCGGCGATATTGGCCGCCGCCCAATCGGCTTCAGCGCGCAATATGGAGGTTGTATCTTCTCCATATTCACCGAGGATTAACGGCACCCCCATGTTGTTGGTGATAGGCGCACGGGCATACAAATCATTTAGCGCCGCCGCATTACCGCCAATGTAATGGTGGGTTTCAATAACCAGGTTGTTATCCCAGCGCGCCGTCACACCGGTATTGTTGCGCGTGGTTGAATTGGTCCAATCCAATACGCTCAAATCTGAAGCCCACCAATCGCCCTCGGCAACAATAATGTGGTTGTTATCCACTTCGCGAATCGCGTTACGCATGGCGATGAGCGAAGGCATTAACTCGTAACTTCTGTTCGGCTGGGTTACCGGCTCGTTGATCAGGTCATAGCCCCAAATGATCGACTCATTTTTAAAATGGTTGGCGATGTGTTTCCACACCTGGCTGGCAATACTTACATTGTTGCCATCCCAGAATTTCACCGAGGTGCGCGGCTGGCTGGAATTGGAATCCATATTGTCACTGTGGTCGCCAGGGTTTTGATAGCCGGGCGCAGCGTGCATATCCAGCAAAATATACATTTTGTGCGCTTTGCAATAAGCCACAAGATTATCGAGATAAACAAAACCCGCGTTGCTCAACGCGCCGTTCTGCCAAAACATGTTGTAGTGGAAAGGCACGCGCACCGAGTTATAGCCCAGGTTTTTCAAATCGATAATGGTCTGCTCATTGACGTAATTCAAACGCCACTGGTTTTCAAATTCCCTGGCCTTGGCTGCATCGCCGAACACAGTGGTCAGGCTATTTAAAAATTGCGTGTGGGTGCGATAGTTGTAATCGCCCATCATCAAATAACCTTCCCACAGCAACCAGTTACCCAGGTTGACGCCACTGAAATAGAGCGGCACGCCATTCTCATCGACAATCTTGGTGCCATTGGTATGCACATATTGCGCAGAAGCACCGGCGCTAAACACACACGCGGATGCAAGTACCAGGGCAGACACCGCACTTTTACGAGAGACAAAATCTCTCACACGCGACATAAAATTTGATTTATTCATAAAATCCTCGTGTTATTCATTTATTAAATGGGATTGGATGTTGCTTCAACGCGCGCCTTTACCCTTGCCGCTGTTATTTATTATGTAAGCGATGGCCAATAGCAAAAACGCAATAAATCATCTGAGCGATTTATTGGTTTCAGGCTACAAAAAATTAACAAAGCTGTAGTTTGAGGAAATGAATTCGCAGAAAAAATAATTCATCCGTACGCAACGCCTTTGCGGATGACCTTATTCGCACCTGCAAATTGCGCGGTAATTTATACGATGGCAGAGCAATTCAAAAAAACAAAAAAGAATTGCGTAATTTTAAAAATCGATTGGAATTCAAATGCTTGAATAGCGTAAGACTTTAATCACACCCTGCAAAAAGACGCAAAAGAACGCATTCACTGGCGCAAGGTCGCAGCCACTTATCTGGCACAAAAATTCTCCTCCGCTAAAAAATATCTTCAAAAAAAGATGACTAATTTTTTACTCACGACATCACGTGCGAATAAAAAGCTGTGCGAAAGTATTTCTTACGGACGCTTTTCACAAATCCCCAACTTAGTATTTTGAAAGAGCTGGAATTTTCCAGATCTTTCAGCGCTTCGATGGGTGAGTTACCAGCCCCAACCCACCCGTCGGCTGACCACATAACAATAATGTTTAAACTTCCGACCCAATAATTTTTAACTCTACGTCCACATCGCCTGAGCATTTAATTATTTGGGTTATCAACGGAGAAAGTCGATGACTCTTCCATTATTTATACGCAAATCCCTGCCTGCTATTGCTTCCGTAATAGCGGCTGCAATCGCTTTACCGACGACAGCCCAGCAAGACGATTTTTCTGTTAACGCCTGGGTATCTACCGAATTCCACCCCAAGGATTCCCAGTGGTACACCAATCCCTGGCCGGAATCGCAAATCCCGCGCCGGCTTGAAGCGCAAACGCCGTTATTGCTTACGCAATTGGGCGGCACTGTCGGTACCATGATCACAGTTGATCCCACCACAAAATACCAAACGCTGGTTGGTATTGGCTCATCGCTGGAACACACCAGCGTCTATGCGATCCGCAAAAATAAAACAGCAGCGCAACAGCGCGACATCCTCAATGCGCTTATCGACCCGATCAACGGCATGGGTATGAACCTGTTTCGCGTGACTATCGGCACCTCGGATTTTTCCGATGGCACGCGCGCTACACCGGCACCGCTTTACGCAAAAGGTTGGTACACCTATATGGATACGCCGACCTCGGCCTTCTCCATTGAGCGCGACCGCAGCCTGGGCATTATCGATACGGTAAAAATGGCGGTCGATGTGGGCAACTCCACAGGCAACCCGCTGAAAATTGTCGCATCGCCCTGGAGCCCGCCCGCGTGGATGCGCCAAAACAACAATATGGTCAACGGCGGCCCATTGCTCGCCACCATGCTGGACAGCTACGCCGCATACCTGCGTAAATTCGTGGAAGCCTATGGCGCAGAAGGCATTCCTATCTACGCCATCACCCTGCAAAACGAGCGTTTGTTTGAACCGGGCGCTTATCCGGGTATGGTGATGAGCTGGCAAATGGAGCGCGATCTGGCGATTAAAGTTTATGAAAACTTCCACAACATCGGCGGCAACTACGGCGCAATATTGAATGTGAAATTGTGGACACTCGACCACAACTTTGATTACTGGAACGAGGCCAACCAGCAACTCACGTCATTAAAAAGCATGGGCAAAGGCAACTACGTAGACGCTACCGCCTTCCACCATTACAGCGGTAGTTCTGACCAGATGGGACAGCTACACACCGCGCACCCGGACAAGAATGTAGTCTTCACCGAGGGCAGTATTTGGGGTGTGAGCGGCGATAAGAGCATGGAAGGTTTGGTTCGCCATTTCCGTAACTGGGCGACGGGTTATATGTCCTGGGTGACCATGACCACTCAAACATTAAACGAAGCAAACCAGGGCCCCTATAACGGACTCGGCGCCTTTGACCCAACCCTGATTGTGAAAAACGACGGTGCCAATGCCAACTGGTACAAAACACCGGAATTCTATTTGCTCAGCCAATTCTCCAAATTTATCAAACCCGGTGCACAGCGAATTGACTCGACGGCAGGCAATACCAGCAGTGTCACCAACGTAGCCTTCCTGAATCCGGATAACACCATCGTACTCGTGGTCGTGAACTCCACCGCCAGCCCGCAACCTGTCGATATCATCAGCGAAGGCCACCAGATTTCAGCCAGTGTGCCTGCCAAATCACTCGCCACCTATCGCTGGAAAGCAGGCTTGGGCAATAGTCCTTATCCCTGGACACCGGCGCCAACACCGGTATCAACCCCTTACTCAGGCACCGCGGTAACCATTCCCGGCATTATCGAAGCGGAGAATTACGATCTGGGCGGCCAGGGCGTTGGCTATTCCGACAGCACGACCGGCAACAGCGGTGGCGCCTATCGCAATGATGATGTTGATATTTCCACCACGACCGATAACGGCATTGCAGGCTACAACCTCGGCTGGGTAGCTGCGGGCGAGTGGTTGCAATACAGCATCAACGTACAACAAGCCGGCAACTACAAACTGACTTACCGCGTAGCCACTCCACAGACCACCGGACAAATCCAGTTCATTGCGGGCGGACAAGTACTGTCGACCACGAATATCCCATCAACAGGCGATTGGAATACCTGGGCAAATGTAGATTCCACCAACGTGAACCTGGCAGCCAGAAGCCAGATTATTCGCATCAAATTTACCGGTGCCGAAGTAAACCTGAATAACTTCACCCTGGCACTCGCCAGCGCAAGCAGTTCCAGTGCTGCAACGACTAGCTCAAGCAAGTCGTCCAGTTCGGTTAGCACCAGCAAATCCTCAAGTACGAGCAGCGCGGTCAGTACCAGCAAGTCATCCAGTTCAAGCAGTGCGGTGAGTACAAGCAAATCATCCAGTATGACCAGCTCCAGTAAATCCAGCTCAAGCAGCACTGCAAGCGGGATTATTTCGGGCCGCACTTACGCCATTATTTCCAAAAACAGCGGCAAGGCATTGGATGTCAGCAACAACTCCACCAGCAATGGTGCAGGCATCCAGCAATGGACTTATGGCGGCACGGCTAATCAACTGTGGACGGTGACCCAGCTTTCAGGAACCACTTACAAAATCATCAGTAACAGCAGCGGAAAATCTTTGGATGTTACCGGTGTATCCACCAGCAACGGTGCGACTATCCAGCAGTGGGATTATTCCAACGGCGCAAACCAGCACTGGATTCTGACGGATGTAGGCAACGGCTATTTCAAAGTGATTGCAGAAAACAGCAATAAATCGCTGGATGTAAAAGATGTGTCCACCGCAAATGGTGCGGGCATCCAGCAGTGGGATTATTCCGGTGGCAACAACCAGCAATGGCAGTTCCAGTTGAAATAAGTTTTCCTGAAAAGCGGTACCTGTAGTTGTAGCGGTAATCCAGCTACATTTTTCCACGCCTTCGGGCGTGGATTTTTCCAACAGCAAAAAATTAAAAAGAATCTGGAGGCTTCACACAGAAATTTCGCATTCGCAAACAGGTTTATTATGGTAGATTTACCGGACACTGAATAAATAACGCCGGGCACAGCTCCGCAACACAATAATATTAATTACTTCCTGACCATTCAGTAACACCGTTAAAAATAAATTCAATAAAATAACCTAACAACGAATTATGAACATCATCTTATTTAATTTTCACGACGTGCTTATGGTACTCACCGCATTTGAGTGCCTGTTATTTGCTGCATTACTCGCCGCCACCAACAAAGAAAAAACCTTAAGTACCTGGTTTTTAGTGGGATTTTTATTCTGCCATTACCTGATTCCGCTGCATGAACTCACATTCTGGGGCGCACAATTCCGCATCTGGTTACTCGAAAAATCGCCCAACTTTTTCTTTGTAGGAAGCTACGCCTATTTCCTGGATGGCCCACTACTTTATTTCTTTGTACGCTCAATGCTTTTCAAAGATTTCGCGCTCAAAAAAAATCACGCACTGCATTTACTGCCGGTTATTTGTTATTTTATCAGCATGATTTTTATGTTTTATGCAAAAGATTATTCCACAAAGCATTGGCTCATAAAATCACAGCATATCGCCTATTCATTTCCTTATTTATACTTTGAAGCAGCAGGTCGATATATACGATTAATATATGCAATATTTTGTTTTTCACTCGTCCTCAATTACAGTAAACAATTGCAACACGTTTACGCCAACTTAAATATTAGCGATGTCGCCTGGCTAAAAATCATGTTGACTAGCTTCGTCGCACTCTTCGCGTGGGACGCTGTTTTACTTAGTATTAAATTAGCGGAATTGGCAGTCGACAATTTCAATCTGGATTTATTAAACGTTGTGGGTTTAAGCAGCTACTATTTAAATTTTGCCGTTATCAACATCCTTATTTTTCTTCGGTTTATATTTTTCTCCAGCGTACCCAGCGTCAATGAAGCACCGACATTTGAACTCAAGGAAGACAAACCAGATCTGGTGGACCAACACGTTATTGCCAATATCGAACGTGTGATGATTGAGAAAAAATATTATGCAAATCCTGATATAACGCTGGATAAATTAGCTGCGGAAGTAAAGCTGCATCCTAAAAAATTATCGCTCGCGATCAAGCTGCACTATCACCTGAACTTTTACGAATTCATTAACAGTTATCGCATCAAAGAAGCCAAACGCCTGTTGGATGACCCAGAGTTCGCACACAAAACCATTACCGATGTTTACTTCGAAGTCGGCTTCAACAGCAAATCGGTTTTCAACAGCTTTTTCAAACGCACCGAAGGCATTACCCCCAGCCAATATCGCGAGAAAAAATTGCAAACCAAAACTTAAGTCGCACCGTCTATTTTTATTGAGGGCCAAACACCTCAATTACAAATCGCGTTACGAAACAACGTCGGCGTGAATGAATGCTTAGGGTGCACTCAACTATTCATGTTGAAGAATATTAACGAGCCTGCCGAGCGGATCTCTAACATAAAATCGACGAACGCCCCACGGCTCACTGGCGGGACCGTACTCTACCGGAATACCGCCTTTTCGCACTCGACTCAACGCCTCATCAAGATCATCAACCTCTATGGATAAATCAGGCACGGGTGTATCAGAGCCGCCTTGACTTGCAAAACTGACTTGCACCGCCATTTTGGAATCGCTGGCATAGGTACGAATCCAACCATGATCCATAACAAGATCGAGACCAAGAATACCTTGATAGAAATTATCCGCCACTGATGGCTCGGCCGCCGAGATGTTAGCAATGATTCGCTTGACCTTCATATAACCTCCAGAAATGCTGATTGCGCGTTCTAACGCCAAGTTCGGCGGCAGTTTTTGCTTTGTGGAATATTTTTGCGCAGCAAACCTAAAACTGCGACTTATAAACTAGCCAGCACAGGCGCTCAATACCGAGACAATACTGCCACGACGTGTTAACTGCATGCCGACTCATGAACTTGAGGCTCAAAGCCATGCTGAAATAATCTGACGATGGATGCCGGAGTTAAAATAGTTACTAACTCGGATGGCGACAACACCACATTGGTTTGGCTATACCCGTGAGGTGACCACTGATGTAGCCGCCCTAACCAGAGAAGGAACGCAACTCCATTAATTTCAATGAAGGCTCCGGCAGGGACGGCCTTGAACTCAGATTGAAATGTGACCTTGCCTCCACCTTTCACTGCTCGTTCTAGATGAAGTTGCTTATCTATTTGGGAAATTGGTACAGATGATGGCAAAGTGACCTCAATATTTGCTGCGCACCAACGAGCCTTGAACTCGTTATAGCGCTCCCTGCGACACTCTGCACAAGGACGATGACCTGCGGATAAAGCTGTGGCCTCATCAAGGAAGAAAAGTTCGGAATAATTACCCGGGCTGAATATTTCTCGTTTTCTGCCTTGGAAATCAAGCTCACAGGTAACCCATGATTTGTGACGCCAAGGAGCCACAATCTGCTGTTGCTCATTATGAAGAATTCCACGATTGCCAAGCCATTTACCGCGAGCTGACACAGAATTCAGTTTTCCCCAAGGGTCAACTCGATTTTGTTTGTTCATAAATTTAAGCACCTAACACCGACTTCAACGATAGTTTTAAATTGTGGTTTTATAGAAAACTTTTACACAGCAAACTCATGGGGACGCCTAGTTAAAACTGCGACTTAAAAACCGTCTAGCACACGTAGTGTGCGATGCTTGAGCGATTTGTTAAATTTTAGTATTTCAGACTTTTTAATATACTTTCTTGCTCTGATTGCGTTTCAAGCTTATTACCCACAGAGCAACCACTAACGCTGAAACTTTCCTGCTCTACTAGGTAGAGTATGCGCGAGCTACCCGCTTTAACGGAAACGCCGCACACGCAACACATAACAATAGTATCTGTGGTAATAATGTCGCCTTCTTTGAAGTTACCTTTCCAAACTGAGATAATTTTCCAAGTAACTTTTTGTTTTTTTAGTTTTGCGCTTGGATATTCAGGATCAGCACCTTTATGCATTTTAATTTTTATAGCTTTTACAGTAACGACCAAACTTGAGTTCTGATAAGCGCGCTGTACGTCACCGTTCAGTGTTCCAGTGGATTCTATACAAGAACAAGCCAAAGCAGATTTCGAAGTGAGAAAAATTAATAACACTATAAATTTAAGATAATTCATTTATCTTGCACCCAATTTAACGCCGAGTTCAGCGGCAGTTTTTAAGTTGTGGTTTTATGGAACACTTTTGCGCAACAAAACTATAAAACTGCCGCTTAAAAACTGTCCAAAGAGCACAGCGACTGGTGCTGCAACGACTTGTTAAAAAATTGAGTTTATTCTTCTTTTATATTTGGGAATACCCATCTACCGTGTTCTTGGTATGCAATCATTCCTACAGTACAAATATTTATTATTGGCTTTTGAAATTCTTTTCCATTACAGTCTGATAAAATTCTAAATGCATAACCAATTCGATACACCTGACCCTCACATGTTGAACTCCAGTTACTCGGAGTAACAAATTTCAATTTTTTCAAATAGCGTATTGCCTGGTTCTCAAACGTTTTATCATTACTAAGGATGGTTTCTGTTAATAAGGTTTTGCCAGATGCATCAATTGTAAACTCGAGTATTGAGTATCCTTGTATCTTTTTTTGTAATGCTTTGCTTGGGAATTCTGGTTTATATGAATTCTTTGACTCTTCCGTGAATTCAATTTTTGAGCATTCGCTTTTTATTGGTTTTGACTCTGGCAATATTTCACTGCTTACATCAACCCATTTATTAATTGTTATAGTTTTATTTTCCGCATTTGCAGGGCCCGAAAAAATAAACGATAAGATAATAACAATAAATACATGTTTCATGACTTCTCCATTTTAACGCTGAGGTAAGCGGCAGTTTTTAAGTTGTAGTTTTGTGGAAACCTTCTACGCAGCAAAACCACAAAACTGCGACTTAAACACTGTCCAGCACACGAAGTGTGCGAGCTTGAGCGACTTGTTATGCTTTATTCAGTAACTTTGAACTTAACTTGTGTTCCGTCAGGCATGTCTTTTATATTGAAGTTCATTTGACCTGAAACTGCAAAATAAACCTCAATATCAGTAAGCTCAAAATTTTGAATTGCATAAGCACCACCAAGGACAGGTAATTGTTTAAAACCATACAAACTGCCAGACTTTAAAATAAGACCACTTTCTTTTAAATCAGAAACTAAATTAACTAAGAACCATTCATTAACTAGTTCATTGTTATTTAGTTTTTCTTTAAACTCTTCCATGGATTCCGCAACCATAGAATATTCAGCGCTACCGGTAATTAGCCAATAAACTTCCCCAGAAACCTCTTGAAGAAATAAGTCCCCAACAGACGTTATTAAAATAGGCAATGCTGTTTCACCAACAAGCCATACCCAATCTTCAATAAGTTTATTTCTATCAAGATGGTCAAAACCAACCGTCAAATCTTGCCATGTAATTGACACTTGCTACTCCTGAGCATAACGCCGAGTTCAGCGGCGGTTTTTAAGTTGCACTTTTACCGAAAAGTGAGCAACGCGAACGATAAAAGTACAACTTAAAAACCGTCCAACATAGGCGCGAAGCGCCGGAGTGGTGCTGCAACGAC